>OGCI01000011.1_pt1 | contig 205651 bp, 203 predicted proteins | sample 1570021 | NCBI WGS metagenome assembly OGCI01 (sample SAMN06264664, study PRJEB24512) | hot springs metagenome | isolation source: Hot spring water | place: South Africa: Tshipise | collected 2015-06-21 | reverse complement strand
GAGAAGGAGCTGCGGTTCGCGATCCGGGAGGGCGGCAGGACGGTCGGCGCCGGCGTCGTCACCGAGATTATTCAATAGATGAAGGGAGTCGTTCCATAGTCATACATAACGTTTAAATTGGCGATACTAAGACGAGAGAGAAAAAGGTGAACCAGAAGATAAGGATTAAGTTGAGGGCATACGACCACAGGGTCCTCGATCGTTCGGTGAAAGAGATCGTCGATACGGTACAACGGACGGGCGCACGGATTACCGGCCCTGTTCCGCTCCCGACGAGAATCAGTCGTGTGACGGTTCTCAGATCGCCCCATGTGGATAAGAAGTCGAGGGAGCAGTTCGAGATCAGGACCCACAAGAGGCTCATCGATATCGTCGATCCGACACCGCAGACAGTGGACGCGCTCATGAAGCTCGAACTCGCTGCGGGCGTTGACGTGGAGATCAAGCTGTAGAGAACGGGAGTGCTGTTCCCGCGAGAGAACGGCATGCGAGTGAAGATACGGAGTGAGGGCAATGGTCGGAATATTAGGGAAGAAACTCGGGATGACCCAGATATACCTGGAAGACGGGAAGGTTTGCCCTGTCACCGTCGTCGAGGCGGGTCCCTGCTGCGTCGTGCAGGTCAAGACTCGCGAGAGCGATGGCTACGAGGCAGTCAAGCTGGGCTTCATCGAAGTGAAAGAGAAGAAGGTCACCAAACCCCAGAGGGGCATTTTCAAAAGGGCGGGCGTCAAGCCATACCGATTGCTGAGAGAGTTTCCGATGAGCGGACTTAGGGTCGGCGACATGGTGACGGTCGAGCGCTTCGTGAAGGGTGACAAAATTTCGGTCTCGGGAATTTCGAAGGGCAAAGGGTTCCAGGGCGTGATGAAGAGGCACCATTTCGCGGGCGGCCCCGGGTCGCACGGATCCATGTTCAATAGGGCGCCGGGTTCGATCGGAGCGAGCTCTTTCCCCTCCAGGGTCTGGAAGAATCAGGGCATGCCAGGGCATATGGGATCGGGGAAGGTGACGGTGAAGAATCTCGAAATCGCCGACGTGAAGAACGATCAGAACATCATTTTGATCAAGGGCGCCATACCGGGAGCCATCGGCTCCGTCGTCGAGATAAAGAAGGAAGACTGAAATGCCGGTCATAGAGATAAAGGATCGCGAAAACAGAGTCGTGGAGACCGTTCACCTCCCGGAGGATGTGTTTGGCGGCCGGGCGAAAAAGAGCCTGATACACCAAGCGGTTGTGAACTACCTCGCGAATCAGAGACAGGGTACCCACGCTACGAAGACCCGCGGGATGGTCAGCGGCGGCGGCAAAAAACCGTATAGACAGAAGCACACGGGGAGGGCTCGTGCGGGGAGCATCCGCTCGCCCCTGTGGAGAGGCGGTGGAACGATATTCGGTCCCGAACCCCGCGACTATTCCTATCGGATTCCGAAGAAGATGAGGAGGCGGGCCCTGATGGCGGCTCTCCACGAGAAACTGGTCGGCAACCAAATCGTCGTTATGGATTCGATCGCGATCGAGAAACCGAGCACGAAGGAGATGCTTTCGATCCTTCGGAATCTCGATCTCGACGGGAAGAGCGTTCTCGTTGTTCTCCCGGAGCGGAATGATTCGGTGAGTCTCTCGGCGAGGAATATCCCGGGGGTACGGGTGGCGAGGGCGATGGACCTGAACAGCTACGATGTGTTGGCGTCGGATACGCTTCTCATGACACGGGAAGTCCTTGCGACGTTAGGAGAAATCACGGCATCATGAAGGATATTTACGCCGTAATCAAACGACCCCTTTTCACGGAAAAGGGGAGCAGTCTGAAGGAGACGGAAAACAAAATTCTCGTGGAAGTGGCGCGGGACGCGAACAAGCTCGACATCAAGAGAGCTATAGAGACGATTTTCAAGGTGAAAGTCGAAAAAGTCTCGACAATCACGGCCCGCGGAAAATGGAAACGGTACGGAAAATTTGTCGGCAAGAGGTCAGATCGGAAGAAGGCGATCATCACACTCAAGCCTGGTGAGAAACTCGACTTCATAGAAGGTGCATAATGGCGATGAAAAAATATAACCCAACGTCTCCCGGGAGAAGGTTCCAGTCGGTATCCGACTTCGAGGAAATCTCGACCGAGACACCCGAGAAATCGCTCCTCAAACCGCTCCGGAAGACGGGAGGAAGGAGCAGCGGCGGACGCGTGACCGCGTGGCACCGCGGCGGCGGGAACCGGAGGGCTTACCGGATTATCGATTTCAAGAGGAATAAAATCGGCATCCCCGCGAAGGTGCGGACGATAGAGTACGATCCGAACCGGTCTGCGCGCATTGCGCTCCTCGACTATCGGGATGGCGAAAAGCGCTACATCATTGCGCCCGTTGGGCTCCAGGTGGGCGACGAAGTCGTGTCGGGCAGCGGCGCCGAGATCAAGGTGGGCAACACGCTGCCCTTGAGCGACATGCCGCTGGGAACGTTCATCCACAATATCGAGCTGAGACCGGGACAGGGTGCGAAGCTTGCGCGGAGCGCCGGCGCGTCGGCGCAGCTCATCGCGAAAGAAGATGCATACGTGCAGGTGAAGCTCTCTTCCGGCGAAGTCCGTTTGATTCCGTCGAATTGCAGCGCCACCGTCGGCCAGGTGAGCAATCCGGAGCACGAAAATATTTCATACGGGAAGGCGGGGCGTATTCGATGGCTGGGGAGGAGGCCGATTGTCCGCGGTGTCGCCATGAACCCGATCGACCATCCGCTCGGCGGAGGCGAAGGAAAAGCATCCGGAGGACGCCCCTCCTGCACGCCGTGGGGGAAGCCGGAAGGCAAGAAGACACGGCACAATAAGCGGACGGACAGATTAATCGTAAAGAGGAGGAAGTAGATTGCCGAGATCCCTCAAAAAAGGACCTTTTGTCGACGAGAAGCTCATGAAGAAAGTGCGGATGATGATGGAGAGCGGTGAAAAGAAGCTCATCAAGACCTGGTCGAGACGCTCGACCATTATCCCTGAATTCATCGGGTACACCTTTGCAGTCCACAACGGGAAAAAATTTATCCCCGTGTACGTGACCGAGAATATGGTTGGTCATAAGCTCGGGGAGTTTGCGCCGACACGAACGTTCAAGAGCCACGCGGGAGCAGAGAAGTCTTCTTCTGCGAAAGGGTAAAGAAGGATTGTGCGTATGGAAGCGAAGGCCGTTTTACGGTATGCGCGGATCACGCCGAGAAAGGCGCGGCGGGTGGTCGACCTGATACGTCACAAGAGCGCCGGTGACGCGCTTATTTTCCTGAAATTCATGCCGTACAGGGGTGCGCGGTTCGTCGAAAAACTGCTGAAATCCGCGATGGCGAATGCGGAACAGAAGAAGGCGGTCAACCCTGAGGAAATGAAGATCGTTCAGGCTTTTGTCGATCAGGGGCCGGTCATGAAGCGCGTTGAACCGAGAGCGATGGGGAGGGCGAACGTGATCAGAAAGAGGACGTCTCACATAACGCTGATTCTCTCAGAGGAAGGGTAAGAGGGAGGTACATTTGGGTCAAAAGACGCATCCGATTGGAAACAGGCTCGGGATCATCAAGACATGGGATTCGAGGTGGTTTGCAAGGAAAGGCTATCAGGATTTATTGCTGGAGGACATCGCGATTCGGAAGAAACTCAAGGAACGGCTCTTCCATGCGGGTGTCCCCAAGATTGAAATAGAGCGGGCCGGCCAGAACATGCGTCTGATCATTCACACGGCGAGGCCGGGCATCATAATCGGGAAGAAAGGCGTCGAAGTCGAGAAACTGAGAAAAGAGCTGAAGGAGATGACGAACAAGGAAGTTTCGATCGATATAAAGGAGATACGGAAACCTGAGGTGGATGCGCAGCTCGTCGCGGAAAATGTCGCGCTTCAGCTGGAGAAGCGGGTCGCGTTCAGGAGGGCGATGAAAAAATCCGTCGCTTCTGCCCTCCGGTTTGGCACGCTCGGCGTGAAGATCGCGTGTTCCGGGAGGCTCGCGGGGGCTGAAATCGCTCGTTCCGAGTGGTACCGCGAAGGGAGGGTCCCTCTCCATACGTTCAGGGCGGATATCAATTATGGTTTTGCGAGAGCGAAGACGACCTACGGGGTGATCGGCGTCAAAGTCTGGATGTACCATGGTGATGTCCTTCCGGAGAGCAGACCGAAGAGCCTATAGGTGATGCCATGTTAATGCCGAAGAAGGTAAAGTTCAGGAAGATGCAGAAGGGCAGGATGAACGGGAAGGCGTACCGCGGCTCGACGGTGGCCTTCGGCGAGTACGGGCTGAAAGCGCTTGAGCCGGGCTGGGTCTCGAGCCAGCAGATCGAGGCGGCGAGGATCGCGATCACGCGCTACGCGAAGCGGGGATGCAAAGTGTGGATCAGGATATTTCCCGATAAGCCGATTACGAAGAAACCGGCCGAGACGAGAATGGGGAAAGGGAAAGGCGCCCCCGAGTACTGGGTTGCCGTCGTGAAGCCCGGCAGGGTACTTTACGAAATGGCCGGGGTGACGGAGGCGACGGCGAAGGAAGCGATGCGCCTCGCATCGCACAAGCTCCCCATTGCAACGAAGTTTGTGAAACGCGACGAGGAGGTTCTGTGAAGGCATCCGAGTTGAGAGCATTGACAGTGGACGAGCTGACGCGGAAGGAACAGGATCTCAGGAAAGAGCTGTTCAACCTTCGGTTCCAGCGTGCGACCGGCGAGATAGAGAATCCCATGCGGATCAGGGCGGTAAGGAAAGACATCGCTCGGGTACTCACGGTCAAGACTGAAAAGATACGGGAAACGGCACAGTGAAGGTCCTTCACGGCATAACGGTCAGGAGAGCGGCGTGGTAAAGAAGGTTTACACAGGAACGGTCATCAGCAATAAAATGGACAAGACGGTCGTGGTAGCGGTTACGCGGCTGTTCCAGCACCCGGTCTACAAGAAGACGGTCAAGAGGGTGACGAAGTTCAAGGCTCACGACGAGGCAAATCGTTGCAAGGTCGGCGACGTCGTGAAAATCATCGAGACGAGACCTCTCAGCAAAGAAAAGCGCTGGATGGTTATCGGGTAGACCCACAGGTCAACGGAGTAAAGGGGAATGATCCAATTGCGGAGCATGCTCGAAGTCGCCGATAATTCTGGCGCCAAGAAGGTGCAGTGCATAAAAGTGCTCGGAGGATTTCACAGACGGTACGCGAGGCTCGGCGACGTAATCGTCGTCAGTGTGAAAGAGGCCTTGCCCGACAGCAACATCAAGAAGGGATCGGTGGCGAAGGCGGTCGTTGTCAGGACGCGGAAGGAACAGAGGAGGACCGACGGTTCCTACATCCGTTTCGATCAGAACGCGGTCGTTCTGATCAACGCGCAGGGCGAGCCGGTCGGAACAAGAATATTCGGCCCCGTGGCGAGGGAATTGCGGTGGAAGGACTTTACCAAGATCATTTCTCTCGCACCGGAAGTGTTATAGGAGAGCGATGGGGTTAGGGATTAAGAAGAACGATTCGGTGCTCGTGATCAGCGGCAAGGAGAAGGGGAAGCGGGGGAGGGTTCTTTCCGTGAACCCGTCCAAGAGCAGTTTGATCATCGAGAAGATCAATATCATCAAACGGCACACGAAACCCTCGAGGAAGTACGCGCAGGGCGGCATTATCGAAAAGGAGGCGCCCATTCATCTCTCGAATGTCATGCTCCTCTGCCCGAAGTGCAACAAGCCGACGAGGATAGGCAATACGGTCTTGCAGAACGGGAAGAAAGTTCGTGTCTGCAAGAAATGCAGGGAGGTCATGGATCAGTAATGGTTCCCCGGCTGAAAGAAAAATATACCAATGAAATCGTACCGAGCATGATGAAGGAATTTTCCTACAGGAACGTGATGGAAGTGCCCCGGCTGGAGAAGATCGTCCTCAACGTGGGGCTCGGGGAAGCTGTGCAGAACATCAAACTTCTCGACGCAGCGCAGAAGGAACTCTCCATCATCACGGGCCAGCGGGCGGTCGTCACGAAAGCGAAGAAGTCCATCGCGGCGTTCAAGCTGCGGAAGGGGACACCGATCGGGTGTAAGGTGACGCTCCGCGGGAAGATGATGTACGAGTTTCTCGACCGTTTCATAAGCCTCTCCCTCCCCCGTATCAGGGACTTCAGGGGTGTGTCGGGGAAGTCGTTCGACGGGAGGGGGAACTACGCGCTCGGCCTCAAGGAACAGTTTATCTTTCCGGAGATCGATTACGACAAGGTAGAAATGGTGCACGGTCTCGACATCGTGTTCTGCACGACGGCAAAAACCGACAGGGAAGGGAAAGCCCTTTTGCGGTATTTCGGTATGCCGTTCAGGAATTAGGTGGAGGTGCGGTCGGCCGTTGTTATCGGCGGTCGTGCGAACGTAAACAGTGAAAAGTCGTCGCTCGTGATGTGGAACGAATGAAAACGGAGTGATACATGGCGAAAGTCTGCATGATAGAAAAAACGAAGAGGCCGCCAAAGTTCAAGGTTCGGGCGTACCACCGGTGCAAGATCTGCGGAAGACCACGTGCGTATCTCCGGAAATTCGGGATGTGTAGGATCTGTTTCCGCACGCTCGCGCTGGAAGGCCAGATTCCTGGAGTCGTCAAGTCGAGTTGGTAGGGGAAGCGCTTATGGAGGAGAAGAATGCTGACTGATCCGATTGCAGATATGTTGACGCGGTTGCGGAACGCGCTCCGCATTAAAGCCGACAAGGTCGACATTCCGATTTCGAAGATGAAACTCGAGATTGCGAAGATCCTGAAAGAAGAGGGATTCATCCGCGCCTATAAAATTTTGAAAGACAGAAAACACGGAATTCTGCGGATCATACCCAAGTATGTCGATAACCAGAGTGTCATCACGGGACTGAAACGGGTGAGCAAGCCGGGACGGAGGTATTACGTCGGAAAAGACAGGATTCCGATCGTGATGGGCGGGCTCGGAGTGGCGATTCTCACGACGTCGAGAGGCATCATGTCGGATAAGACGTGCCGGCGAGACGGCGTCGGCGGCGAAGTGATTTGCTATGTGTGGTAAAGGAGCGGTGAACGTATGTCGCGGATAGGGAAAAAACCGATAGACTTGCCGGAGAATGTGGCGGTTACGGTCGAGGGGAATGCGATCCAGGTCAAGGGGCCGAAGGGCGAATTGAGCTGGTCGTACCCGGCACTCATGCAGGTGACAGTGGGCGAGAAAAGCGTCTCTGTCGAAAGGAAGGGCGACACGAAGAATGAACGCGCCCTCCACGGTCTGACGCGGAGCGTCATCGCGAACATGGTGACGGGTGTTTCCCAGGGGTACAAGAAAGTTCTCGATATCGCGGGTATCGGGTACAAGGCCCAGGTGACGGGCGACAAGATTCTCCTGTCGCTCGGGTATTCGCACCCGATCGAATTTCAATTGCCACCGGGTGTCACGGCGGCCACTGATCCGAAGCAGGTGCAGATTACGCTGACCGGCATCGACAAGCAGCAGCTCGGTCAGGTTGCGGCGAGTCTCGTGGCTCTGCGTTTTCCAGACTCTTACAAGGGTAAAGGCGTCCGGTATGCAGGTCAGAGGTTAAAATTGAAAGTCGGCAAGGCCGGAAAGAAGTGATGTGCGTCGTCTGTCATTGATTCTTTCCGCACAGGCGGTCTTCTCCGGGAGCCAGTTTGACGGAAACGAGAACAAAGGGAGCGTGCGGAGGTAGTCTTGGCTGAGAGCAAGAAAGAAGGCAGAATAAGAAGACATACGAGGATACGGAAAAAAGTATCGGGGTCTCCCGAGCGGCTGCGCCTTTCGGTCTACCGCAGTTTGAACCACATTTACGCTCAGTTGATCGACGACACGCAGGGGCGGACGATCGTCGCTGCCTCGACACTGGACAAAGAGTTTCAGTCCGATAAATCGCATCGAGGCAATATCGAAGCCGCGAAACGGGTCGGCGCTCTGTTAGCCCGGAGAGCGCTCGCGAAAGGGATAAAGAAAGTTGTTTTCGACCGGAGCGGGTATCTGTACCACGGCGCGATAAAAGCCCTCGCTGAAGCATCGAGGGAAGGCGGGCTCGAATTCTGATGTCCGGCCGGTGCTCCGGGAAGGGAACCGAAATGATAGCGCACTCAACGTGGAGATGGAGGGTACGTGGAGAAGATTAATCCTGAAGGCCTAAATTTGCGGGATAAAGTTGTCTACATCAACAGAGTGGCCAAGGTAGTGAAGGGCGGAAGGCGCTTCTCCTTCACGGCGCTCGTCGTCGTCGGAGATGGAGAAGGAACGGTCGGTGTCGGGAAAGGGAAGGCGGCCGAAGTTCCCGAGGCGATACGGAAAGCGGTCGAACAGGCCAAGAAGTCGCTCATTCGATTTCCTATAAAGGACGGGACGTTGCCGCATAAAGTCATCGGGAAGTTCGGTTCGGGGACGGTCGTCGTCAACCCTGCAATGAAAGGAACCGGCATCATCGCCGGCGGTGCAGTGCGCGCTCTTCTCGAAGTCGGTGGCGTTCAGAATGTCGTGGCAAAATCGCTCCGGAGCCACAATCCTTTCAATTCAGTGAAAGCGACGCTGAACGGGCTCCTGAGTCTCAAGAATCCCGATACGGTGATGAAGCTCAGGGGAAAGGCTGAAGAGGAGCCGCAGGAGGTATCATGAAACTGACGGATCTGAAACCGGCTCCCGGGAGCAGGAAGAAAGCGACGAGGGTCGGGAGGGGAATCGGTTCGGGACACGGGAAAACCTCCGGCAGAGGCCACAAGGGGCAAAAAGCGCGCTCCGGAGGGACGAAAGGTCCCGGATTCGAAGGCGGGCAGATGCCGCTTCAGAGAAGGATTCCAAAGCGCGGATTCAAAAATCGTCATGCGCGCGATTACGCGATCATCAACCTCGGTGATCTCGATTCCCTCGAAGGCGAGGATGTCGTTACCTCGGAAGTGCTCCTCGACAAAGGAATCATCAAAGATTTAAAGTGCGGGCTGAAAGTCCTCGGTGACGGAGAGCTTCGGAAGCCGCTCACGATTAAGGCCGATGCGTTTAGTGCTTCTGCCCTGGCCAAGATTGCTGCGGCAGGCGGCAAGGCCGAGGTCATCTAAACATTGGGTATCATCTCGAGCTTCCAGAATATCTTCAAAATTGCCGAACTGAAAAGCAGGGTGCTCTTCACGCTCGCCATTCTCGTGGTGTACAGGGTTGGTGCCCATATCCCCACGCCGGGAATAAACGGCGAGGAGTTGAGCAAATTTCTGACCGAGAAAGGCGGCGCGCTCATGGGGTTTTTCGACATGTTCTCCGGCGGCGCCCTCTCGAGAGTCACCATTTTTGCCCTCGGTATTATGCCGTACATCAGCGCATCCATTATTTTTCAGCTCCTCACCGTCGTCATACCGTCTATCGGGAAGCTGGCGAAAGAGGGCGAAGCGGGAAGGAAAAAGATCGTTCGTTATACCCGTTATGCGACCGTCGTTATCAGCGCTATTCAGTCATTCGGAATTGCGGCGGGGCTCGAGGGGATGGCCGGCGGTGCTTTCGTTCAAAATCCCGGCTGGTCATTCAGGTTGCTCACGATGATCACCCTCACCTCCGGGACTGTCTTCATTATGTGGCTCGGGGAACAGATCACCGAGAGGGGAATCGGCAACGGTATCTCCCTCATCATTTTCGCGGGCATTGTCGCCCAATTCCCGAATGCGGTTGTCAGCACGGTTCGTCTGCTTCAGGCGGGTGAACTTTCCATCTTTTTCGTTATCTTCCTCGTCGTGATGATGGTCGCAGTCGTCGCGGGCATTATCTACATGGAACGGGGGCAGCGGAAAATCCCGGTCCAGTATGCAAAAAGGGTCGTGGGGAGAAAGGTGTACGGCGGGCAGTCGACGCACCTTCCTTTGAAGATCAACACCTCGGGTGTCATCCCCCCGATCTTTGCGTCATCGATCATCATGTTTCCGGCCACGATCGCCGGCTTCATCGCGATTCCTTGGGTGCAGGAACTGGCAGGCCAACTCGCGCCGGGAACGGTACTGTACACGACGCTCTATGTCGGACTGATCTTCTTCTTCGCATACTTTTATACGGCTATCATTTTAAATCCTGTCGATATCGCGGACAATCTGAAGAAATACGGAGGATATATTCCTGGTATCAGACCTGGGCAGAAGACCTCGGAGTACATTTATCGTGTGCTGTCCCGTCTCACGTTCGTGGGGGCTCTCTATTTGGGAGTCGTGTGCATTATCCCCGAGATTCTCATTCAAAGGTTCCATGTGCCGTTCTATTTCGGGGGCACGTCTCTCCTCATCGCTGTCGGTGTTGCTCTTGACACGGTGTCGCAGATCGAATCCCATTTGGTCACGCGCTCGTACGAGGGTTTCCTGAAAAAAGGGCGGATCCGGGGACGGAGATAGAGCAGGCGGTTTTCGAGTTGTCGTTCCGTATGAGCCGTGTCAGAGAATGATTATCATAAAATCCCCGGAGGAGATAGGCAAGATTGCCGAAGCGTGTCTCGTTGTCGCACGAGCGCTCGAATACCTGAGGGGTCTCGTGAGACCGGGCGTCACGACGAGAATGTTGGAACACCGTGCGGACGAGTTTATCCGGGATCACGGTGCGGTTCCGGCGTTCAAGGGGTATCGAGGGTACCCTGCGAGCATCTGTACCTCGGTCAACAATGAGGTCATTCACGGCATACCCTCCGACCGGGTGCTCAGGGAGGGAGACATTGTCGGTATCGATCTCGGCGTTTTCAAGGACGGTTTCTTCGGCGATGCGGCTCGCACGTTCGCTGTCGGAAGCATATCGCCGGAGGCGGAGAAGCTCCTCAAGGTGACAGAGGAGGCGCTCTCCTGCGGCATCGAGAATGCTCGGAAGTCTCGGAGAGTATCAGATATTTCGCACGCGATTCAGAAGCATGTCGAGTCGAACGGGTTTTCGGTAGTGCGGGCATTCGTCGGCCACGGGATCGGCAGGAGCCTCCACGAGGATCCGCAGGTGCCGAATTTCGGTTTGCCGGGGAGGGGACCGCGGCTCAGTCCCGGTATCACCCTCGCGATCGAGCCGATGGTCAACATGGGAGGGCATGAGGTTGTCGTTCTTGATGACGGGTGGACAGCGGTGACGCTGGACGGCACGCTCTCTGCCCATTTCGAGGACACGGTTCTGGTGACCGACGACGGGCCGAGAATATTGACTCAGGAGACGGATAAATCATAAAATATTCAGCTAATGCCAAAAGAAGATAGCATAGAAGTCGAGGGGAGGATTATCGAGCCTCTCCCGAATGCGATGTTCAAGGTCGAGCTGGAAAATGGGCAGATCGTCCTCGCGTACGTGTCGGGCAAGATGAGGATGCACTTTATCAAGATTCTCCCCGGCGACAGGGTCACCGTCGAACTTTCGCCGTACGACCTGACGAAAGGCAGGATAACCTATCGTTTTAAATAGGGATTCAAGACGGGAGTCACAACCGTAGAAAGTGAGATCGCATCGTGAAAGTACGTTCATCGGTGAAACCGATTTGCGCAAAGTGTAAGATAGTCAAGAGGAAGGGCGTTATCCGCATTATCTGCGAGAATCCGAGGCACAAGCAGCGGCAAGGCTAGCGTCATGAATCTTCCGGGCGGTTGACGGGAGAGGGATACCGCAGGGAGATAGAGGAATCCAGAGAGGGGGTAAAAGGTGGCGAGAATTGCTGGAGTGGATTTGCCGAAGAATGAGCGGGTCGAGATAGGTCTGACGCGAATTTTTGGGATCGGGAGGACTCTCTCTCGGAAAATCCTGGCTGAGACGAATATCAATCCGAATACGCGGGTGAAGGACCTCACGAACGAAGAAATTGTCAAAATCAGGAGTGTGATAGAGCGGGACTACAAGGTCGAGGGTGATCTCAGGAGAGAGGTGTCCATGAGCGTGAAGAGGCTCATCGATATCGGCAGTTACCGGGGGATGCGGCACCGTCTCGGACTCCCGGTCAGAGGTCAGAGGACGAGAACGAACGCTCGGACGCGGAAGGGTCCGAGGAAAGCGGTAATGGGCAAGAAGAAAGAGGCATAGGGATGGCTCAAAGGAAAAAAGGGGTAAAGAAAGAAAAGAGGAATATACTCTACGGAGCAGCTCATATTCAGGCGACGTTCAATAACACCATCGTGACGATCACGGACCCCAACGGCGGTGTGATAACGTGGGCAAGTGCGGGCAATCTGGGGTTTAAGGGTTCCCGGAAGGGGACGCCGTACGCCGCCCAGATGGCTGCTGCTGCTGCTGCAAAAAAGGCGATCGATGTCGGCATGAAGCAGGTGGACATTTTCGTGAAGGGTCCGGGAGCAGGCCGGGAGTCCGCAATCCGTGCCATTCAGGCTGCCGGTCTCGAGGTCAATCTCATCAAGGATGTGACACCCGTTCCGCACAATGGGTGCAGGCCTCCTAAGAGGAGGAGGGTCTAGCGATGGCACGATACATAGGAGCGCTGTGCAGGATTTGTCGCCGGGAGGGAGAGAAGCTGTTTCTCAAGGGCGATCGGTGCTATTCCGAAAAATGCGCGGTCGAGAGGAGAAAATATCCTCCGGGCCAGCACGGTCAGGGATACCGCAAGTTGTCCGATTACGGCATACAGTTGAGGGAAAAACAGAAGGTTCGGAAAATGTACGGGATTCTCGAGAGACAATTCCGGAGGTACTTTTACAACGCGGAGCGCAAGAAGGGCATTACCGGTGAGGTACTGCTCCAGCTGATCGAAAGTCGACTCGACTCCATGGTCTTTCGGATGGGATTCGCTCCAAACAGGCGGCGTGCTCGTCAGCTCCTTCGGCACGGTCACATCCTCGTCAACGGGAAGGAAGTGAACCTCCCTTCCTTCGAGACGAAAGCAGGCGATGTCATCGAGGTCAAGGAATCGAGCCGAACGATACCCGAAGTTGCCGATAGTATCGCAAAATCCGAGCACAGGGGCTTGCCGGGGTGGGTCGAGGTCGATACGGCGCACTTCCGTGGGAAGGTTCTCCATATCCCTTCCCGAGAGGAGATACAGCTGCCCGTGCAAGAGCAGCTCATCGTCGAGCTCTACTCGAAATAAGTGCGGATTCATTTATATACCACGGGGGAGAGTCAAGGAATTTTGGAACATCTTCCTTTTTCCTCTCTGTAAAGAGTAGCTAATTCCAGAAGTGAGGGAGGCATCATGGATCTGAAAAAAATAGGCTTTCAGTTGCCGGACAGCATCCACTTTGACGAAGAAACGCTGACCGATACGTACGGGAAACTGATCGCGGAACCCCTCGAGCGTGGTTTTGGAACCACCCTCGGCAACGCTTTGCGGCGGGTCTTGCTCTCGTCTATCGAGGGTGCTGCGGTGACTGCGGTAAAGATACCGGGGGCGCTCCACGAGTTCTCCACAATAAAGGGCGTGAAAGAAGATGTCGTGGACATCATACTCAACATCAAGAAGCTCAGGTTCAAGGTTTACGCAGACGGAAAGAAGATAGTTGGCATAAAGGGAAAAGGGCCCAAGCAGTTAACCGGCGAAGATATCCAGTGCGATTCCTCGGTGGAAATCCTCAATCCTGATCAGGTCATCGCAACGCTCGACAAAGACGCGACGTTCGAGGCGGAGATGTACGTCAAGAAAGGCAAGGGGTACGTTCCGGCGGAATTCAATAAGGAGGAAGAGTTGCCGGTCAACATGATCGCTGTCGATTCGGTCTTCTCTCCGATCCGGAGAGTCAATTTCACGGTCGAGAAGGCACGGGTAGGACGGGCGACCGATTACGACAGGCTCATTATGGAGATATGGACGGATGGCGGCGTGACGCCGGAGAAAGCCATTTCACAGGCCGCTGCGATTCTCATCGAACATCTGAACCTGTTCGTCGTGGAGGAAGAGGAGGGAGAAACGGCGTATTCGGCAGCGTCGCAGGGCGACACCGGCAATCCGATGAACGACGAGCCGATCTTCAACAGCAACCTGCTGAAGAGCGTCGAAGAACTCGAACTTTCGGTGAGGTCGTACAACTGCCTGAAGAATGCCAACATCAAGACGATCGCGGATCTCGTGCAGAAGACGGAGCAGGAGATGCTGAGGACAAAGAATTTCGGGCGCAAGTCCCTGAATGAGATCAAAGAGATATTGGGTACGATGGGTCTTCGGCTCGGCATGAGGGTCGATCTCGATGCCCTCAACAGGGAGGTCGTCCTGCGGACGGGAGGTCTGGAGCACAATGCGACACAGAGTTGACGGAAGGCAGTTCGGGCGGAACACGAACCAGAGAAAAGCCCTTTTGCGCGGGCTCGTCAACGCTCTCATCGAGCATGAGCGGATCGAAACGACGGTGGCAAAGGCGAAAGAGGTGAAGCGCATAGCGGAGAGAATCGTCACGCTCGGCATACGAGGCGACCTGCACGCGAGGCGGCTTGCGTTTTCCTACCTCTCCAACAGGTCATCCCTTGCGAAACTTTTCAGCGAGATCGCGCCGCGATTTGCGGGGCGAAACGGGGGGTACCTCCGAATCGTGCAGACGCGCTCGAGGGTGAACGATTCCGCGCCTCTTGCGGTTCTCGAGTTCGTTGATTTCGAGGAAACGCGGAAGACGAGAGAGCAGAAAGCGGAGAAGACGAAGAAGAAAGAAGCCGAGAAACCGTCGGCATAGAACACTCATCGCGCCGGCACGTCTTCGTCACTATCGTTCGGTTTTCTCGATGTGCCCTCATTCTCGCGGAGGCGGGGAGCCGCTTCATTCGATGGTGCGGATCCTTCGGTCGGAGAGGAGGATGACGAATTCGCGCGATTGCAACGGAGGCACTCATTGTACATTAAGTCGGTAAAAGGACAGGGGATCGCACCTGTCCTTTTTTATTGCGGAGGAGGCGTCCCGTGAAGATCCTCGTCACGGGCGGCGCAGGATACATCGGAAGCCACATCGTGAGAGCCCTCGGCGAACGGGGGGACGATGTCGTCGTCTATGACAACCTGTCGCACGGGCACCGGTGGGCCGTCCTCCATGGAACCCTGGTGGAAGGGGACCTCGGTGACCGATCCCTCCTCGGAGATGTCTTTCGGAAGGGTCGCTTCGATGCCGTCATGCATATGGCGGCTTCCATTGTCGTCGATGAATCGGTCCGGGAACCTCTGGAGTACTACCGGAACAACGTGGGGAACGCGCTCAACCTTATCGAAGCGTGCCTGAGTTTCCGGGTCCACACCGTCATCTTTTCATCGACCGCCGCGGTCTATGGCATCCCGGATCGCGTTCCCGTGAAGGAAGACGAGCCCCTTCGGCCGATCAATCCCTATGGGGCATCGAAAGCGATGGTGGAGCGGATGCTCGAGGACGTGAGCGCGTCGTCGCCCCTGAGGTACGTCGCCCTCCGGTATTTCAATGTCGCGGGCGCCGACCGCTTTGCCCGCATCGGACAGGCGCACCGGGACGCGACGCACCTGATCACCGTCGCTTTGCGGACGGCTCTCGGCGAACGCGAATGTCTCGACATTTTCGGGAGTGACTACGATACGCCGGATGGCACCTGTATCCGTGACTATATCCATGTCGATGATCTCGCGGATGCGCACATCCTCGCTCTGGAGCACGTGGGGAAGCGGCGCGAAAGCGCGGTATTCAACTGCGGATACGGATACGGTCATTCCGTGGGGGACGTCGTGAAGCGCGTGAAAAAAGTGACGGGGATAGATTTTCCCGTGAGGTATACCGAACGGAGACCGGGCGACCCCCCTGCCCTCGTTGCGGATGCGGAGAGGATAAAGAGAGAAATTGGCTGGCGACCGCGCTATGACGATCTCGATTACATCATTGAGACGGCGTGGGAGTGGGAGAAGAAGAGAGCAGCTACGCTTCGAACGCGTCCCTGATGTGGTGGATGGAGACCTGCCCCTTCCCGTTGCGGGTTACGCTGATCACGTCGAAACGAGCCGGCAATTCCGGGGAGTGCTTCTTCAGGAAAAGCGAGGCAACGTTTCTCATTTTCATCCTCTTCGTGACGTTCACGGATTCAAACGGTGCGGCGAACGTGTCGCTCGACCGCGTCTTCACTTCGATGAAGACGACCGTCTCGCCGTCTTTCGCGATGATGTCGATTTCGCCGATTCGGGTCTGGTAATTCCGCGCGAGGATCGTATATCCCTTTCTTTTCAGAAACCGGAGAGCGAGCGATTCTCCTTCACTGCCGAGAAGGTTCATTCCCTTCCAGCCTCTTGAGGAGCGAGGGGATTCCCTCGATATCTTTTACTTCTTTTTGACAGAGAATCTTTAGGATCTCCCGGTACGAGGAGAACTCTTCCCAGTGTCCCTTCAGGTTGTGGGAGAGAACTTTGTTGAGGTCTTCGCCCTTGCGGTCCCAGTCGACGAGGAGAACCACCCGTTCGTGCACGCGGGTGATCTCGTCGCAGAAATCGTACATGTTCCGGCCGTTGTGGAGTGTAATGATATCGCCCATCAGTCCGAGACCCCTGAGCGCGGCCGCATCCCTTTTCCCCTCGACGATGACGGGGACTTTCTTATTCACTTCCTGAAGGTCTTCCAATACCTGCCTCAGGCGTGCCGAACGCTCCGCATCGCTGAAGGTAGGCATCTTTTTCTGCCTGTTTACGGAAATCTTCTCACTCATCTTCCGCGGTCTTCATGTGTAATTATTGCGGAAGGGGAGTACGTTGTCAATGTCGGTCCGCCTGTCCGGAAAACGCGCGGACAGACGAGTCGGACACACTGTCTGCACATACGAAACGCGTCTTCCGGGCTGACGAGTCGTAGTAATATAGAGCATGCGATTCAGAAAGAAGCGGCTCATTCATGCGGTCGTCTCCGTTTTGGCGATCGGCTTCATCCTACTCGTTGTCGCAGTCTACGCTCAATACGGAGAATTTAAGAAGGCCGCGATCGCGAGGATCTCCGCCGCGGTATCATCGCGTATCGGACAGGAGCTCACGATCGGGGACCTGTCAGTGAAGCCCGGAGGAATCATTTGCCTCGACAATATCGCACTGCACAATCCGAAGGGCTTCCGGACCGGGAACGTGCTCGAGATCGGACGGCTCTGCCTGCACGTGCGATACAGGGCTCTCCTGAGCAGACAACTTTCTCTCGAGAAGATCGCAATCCTGGAACCGAAGATCACCCTGGTGCGCAATGACGAGGGGATGTACAACGTCTCCGAACGACTGAGGGCGTTCTTTCGCCGGGAACCGACGGTCAGGTATGTCATCGACGAGGTGATCGTCCGGTCGGGGGTCGTCGACATCGATAGCGACGAGCGGTTCAGAAACGATGACATCAACCTCGCGTTCCGGAACGTCTCATCGGAAAAGATGGCGAGGACGTCACTGAGCGGCAACACCCTCTACGCGAATACCCGCCTCACGATCGACGGCTGGATTGTCACGGGGGAAAAGCCTGGAAAATTCTCTCTCTCGCTCTCATCGCCAGACGTTTCTGTCTCCGCTGTGCAGAAATCGTTGCAGGCCTATGGTCTTGAGCTGAAAAAGACAAAGGTGTCCTTCGCTCTCGCCGGTGAGGGAGATTTTGGGAACGGGGCCTCCCTCGATGCGAGCGTGCGGATCAGGGATGCGCGGGCTTTTTTTCTGAGGACGGCGCTGCAAGAGACGGAGCTGAACGTGAGGGCTTTTCTGAGCTTTCCGGAGAAGAAGCTGAGCATCCGTGACCTCACGCTCAAGGCCGGCGGTGTCGCTTCGATAACGGGGCGCGGAGATGTTCGATGGGAAGACGGCGTTCTCGCGTACGACGCGTGGGTTACGATAAATGATTTGGATCTGTCCGCCATCGACGTCCTGGAAAATGCGGCGATGACCGGGATCGTCAGGGCGGAGAATTTTCGCGTCCACGGGGCGGGAAGAGGGACGGTGCCGGCCTTATCGGGCGAGATTCGGGTCGAGGACGCTTCCTTCCGGATGCAAAACTACGAAGTGGGAAGGATTGATGCTGCGCTGAGAGCACAATCTTCTTCCGGAGGCTCGATAGACGTCCTGTTGCAGCGCGTGAAAGGTCCTCGGTTCGAAGTCCCCTCCCTCCGCGTTGCGTCGGATATAACATTTCGTGACCGTGAGGTACGCTTTGATTCGTTCGATCTCGCTTCTCCCGCTTTCTCCTTATCGTCCCGCCACGCGACAATTCGATTGCCGTCTTCTTCTGCTGGCAAGCCTCTGGCGATAGGCGTTGCGGGTCTGTACGCTGCACATCCCGGGAGCGGTTCCCGGGTCGGTGGCGGGCTCCTTTCGATCACCGCATCGAAAAAAGGTGCTGAATGGAGCGGGAGCGCCGATTTCTCGGCGGACGACGGTGTCATCAGGGGTGTCCGTGTCGGACATGTGAAAGGGCGCGTGATCGTCCGCGGTGGGAAGGTATACCTTGACGTTCCGGTGGCCGAGGTTGCCGGCGGGAGAATCGCTGTGAATGCCGCGGGCACTCTGTCGAGTTCTCTCTTTCCTGTCTCGCTCAGGGCGAGTGCCGATCACGTCATCATGGAACAACTCCTCGGAGAGGGATCGCAGGTCCTGGACATCTCCTATCCACTGTCGGGCATCCTGCAGGAAGCGGCATTCGAAGGCACGATCATGTCAGCGGACGCGATCGAGGGCAGAGCATCGGTGCGTGCTGAAAACGTAGCGGTTCGGGCTCCGGGGAGCCGGAGCCAGTTCGTGAAAGACGTTCGGACGAACGTCGAGATCACATTTCAGGGGAAAAACGCTACCGTCCGCGCCACGTTAGGTGCCGGGAACCTATTGATGTCGATCAGCGGAGATATCATGCATTTCGCGGGGAAAGCACGTTCCGGAGAATTCTCGGTACACGTGCCTCCCGTGCGAGCCGCGGATATACGGGAAACATTGTGGGACGTTGTTCCCGATCAGTTTCTGTACGTTGGTCTCGAAGGGACGCTGTCGTCGGATGTGTTCGTCCGGTTTGGTGAGGCGAGTACGAAGGTGGATGGTAAGGTTACGCTGGGGAACGTCCTCCTCGAGGGTGAAAACGGAGAATATACGCTCGGACCGGTCAACGGCGTGATACCGATAGGCTACGCGAAAGACGACGGGTCATCGACGGCGTCGTTTCGGGACGGGGGAAAGAACGGCCGGAGCGAGGGGGGGGATCTGGAGTGGCCGTCTTTCGAGCGGGATAATTTTCGGAATCTGAGCCTCTCCTATGCGGGAAGGTCCGGCGACGCGCGCGACAGCATCCTTTCTGTCGGCAAAGTTCGTTACGGGTTCGACCTGCTCGAGGATGTCCGTATATCGCTGAGAATGGTCGAAAACTCCTTACACGCGACGCACGTTAGTGGTAATATATTCGGAGGAAAGTTGAACGGATCGGCTGTCCTTTCGTTCGCGGATTCCGTCCGTTACAAGGGCGGTTTTCTCATAGAGGAATTGAGCCTTTCTCACCTCTGTGATCGTATTGACCCGATCCGGGGATACCTATCGGGGAAACTGAACGGTATCGCCGCGTTTAAGGGAGAAGGCAAGAGCCTGTCCCGGTTAATCGGGAAGGCGGAGTTCTGGACATTCAGCGCCAGCAACGAAAAGACAAAGATAAGTAAGGAGTTTTTGCAGAAGATAGGAGGACCTTCTCTCAGGAGATACCTCGGGGACAGGAACTTTGACAGGGGAGTCATGGATCTTTACGTGCAGAACGGGTCGATCATCTTTAAGGAACTGGAGATTTCAAACAGGAACGTCTTCGGTGTCAAGGACCTCGATATCAAGGTGGCACCTCTGAACAACAGGATCTCGCTCGACCATCTTCTGTGGGCTGTCACGGAGGCTGCATATCGCGCCCGGAAGAAGTGAGCGGGTCGCTTTTATCGGGAAAGGAGGAATCAGTATGAAGAGGACGGTGAAGATTGTCGCGACGTCGTTTTGCCTCATCCTGCTCTCCTGTGCGGTGATTACCGTGAACATCTATTTTCCGGAGAAGGACGTGAAAGAGGCGTACAAGCTGTTGGAGAAGGAACTCATGGGTACCGAAGGGTCTCCGGCGGAGAAAGCGCCGGGGGGGAAGCCCGAAAGTTTCCTCGACGTTGATCTTGTGGGGACGGCATACGCGCAGGAAGCGGGCTTGCCGGATCGTATCGCTGAATTGGTGAAACGGATGCCGGACGTCGTCAATGCGTACAAAGAGATGGGGGCGAGGATTGCCGACATCGACAGGCTCCGCAATAGCGGTGCCGTAGGGGAAGGGAAAAACGGGCTTCTTGTCGTGAGAGAGGGAGCCTTGTCCCCCGAGGACCAGAAGCTCGTCGAGCGTGAAAACCATGACAGGAAGACGGTCATGCAGGGCATGGCAAAGGCGATAATCCGGATCAACCGACTCCCGGAGAACGAAGCGAATATCGCTCAGGTCACGCCGCAGGCGACCGAGCAGTTCGCCGCGATCAGGAGGGATGCGGCGAAAAAGGGCTGGTGGATCCAGGATCCTTCGGGGAACTGGTCGAGAAAGTAGGGCACAGGATGCTCTTGCCCTTCGGCGGATCTCATACATCGGATAGAAGAGCGCGATAACGTTTACTGGCTCGCGAGAAAAGGAGGAACAACATGGCATATATTGCGAAAGATTACGCACACCTCATCGGCATGGAGGGGTTCAGCGAGGGGCTCCTCAAGAACCACTTTACGCTCTACCAGGGGTACGTCACGAACACGAACAAAGTCCTCGATCTGCTCGATCAGATGCTCAAGGCGGACAAGGGCGGAACGCCCGAGTTCGCGGAACTCAAGAGGCGGCTTGGCTGGGAATTTAACGGTATGCGGCTTCACGAGTACTATTTCGAGAACCTCGGCGGAAAAACCCCGTTCGATAAGAACGGAAAGCTCGCGAAGAAGATGGAAGCAGATTTCGGCAGCTATGAGATGTGGGAGAAGGACTTTAAAGCGACGGGGACGATGCGAGGCATCGGATGGGTGATCCTGTACCAGGACATGCAGAGCGGCTTGCTCGTCAATTTCTGGATCAATGAGCACGATGTGTCCCACCCCGCGGGATGCAATCCCCTCCTCGTTATGGACGTTTTCGAACACGCCTTCATGCTCGACTACGGACTCAAGAGGGTCGACTACATTGCTGCCTTTTTCAAGAATGTGAACTGGGCAGCCGTGGAAGCCCGCGTGAAATAGCTCCGTCATTCTCGGGAGACCCCCTGGCATTGCGACGACGGGGGGTCTCTGCGAAGGTCTGTCCGCAGACTGTCTCGACATTCGGGGAAGGAGTGCCTACGCATGCCAGATAAGGATCTCTCGCAGTTAAAAATCGATAAGGCCGCGTCACTCTACCGCCCGGAACGGCGGAAGAAATATGTTTTTTGGATTCTTTCGGGGCTCGCCGGTGCGATCGTGATCGCACTCGCGGTGCTCGGGGTTTTTACCCCCGCAGTACAGGTTGAGAGCGCGCATGTCGTGCAGACGTTTCCTTCCCAGGGAGTTACGCTCCTGAATGCGAGCGGATACGTGGTTGCCCAACGCAAGGCCGCGGTTGCTTCGAAGGTTACCGGGAGACTGGTATCGCTTTCGGTTGAGGAGGGGAGCAGGGTGCGGGCGGGAGAGGTTATCGCCAGACTCGAAAACGATGACCTCTTCGCATCGCGACAGCAGGCGGAGGCAAATCTTCGGGCAGCCAGGGAGCACCTTGAGCAGGCGAAGGCCGAATTGCGCGATGCCACCCTGTCGTTCGAGAGGGGCAGGGAACTGATCGGGCGGGGTTTTATCTCACAGGCCGAGTTCGATGCTTCGGAAGCACGTTACCGGAAGGCGTCCGCGTCTGTCGCCGCCGCAGAAGCGGCGCTCGCGGCTTCGGAAGCGGCGTTTAAGGGAGCAGATGTGGCATATCGGTATACGTTCATTCGGGCTCCCTTTGACGCTGTCGTCCTCACGAAAAACGCCGACATCGGCGATATCGTGACCCCGATCGGTGCCGCCGCCGATGCGAAAGCAGCGGTCGTGACGATTGCGGATATGGATTCACTTCAGGTCGAAGTCGACGTCTCGGAGTCGAATATCCAGATCGTGAAAAAGGGTCAACCGTGCGAAATACAGCTTGACGCGCTCCCCGATACCCGTTTTCGGGGCATAGTGCACATGATCGTGCCGACGGCCGATAGGACGAAGGCCACGATCATGGTCAAAGTCGGTTTCCTGGACAAGGACAGCAGGGTACTCCCTGAAATGAGCGCGAAGGTGGCATTCCTCTCGCGGGAGATCGGTCCCGACGACCTGAAGCCCCGCACCGCCCTCGCGCGTGCTGCTGTTCAAGAAAAGAACGGGAAAGCGACCGTCTTCTTGATCGAGGGCAACCGCGTGAGAGAAGTATTCGTGACGACGGGGGAAAAGATCGGCGACATGATCGAGATTCGCGAGGGTCTGCGCGTCGGCGATACGGTTGTACTGAAGCCTCTCCAGAAGATGCGAGACGGCCGCAGGATCAAGATCGCAGAAAAGTGATGACCGGCAAGCCCGTCATCGTCGAAATAAGAAATCTCTACAAATCCTACCGTCGCGGAAGCCAGATCCTTCCGGTACTCATCGATATTTCGCTCGACATTCTCGAGGGTGAGTTCATCGCGTTCATGGGTCCGTCCGGCTCCGGCAAGACGACACTCCTTAACCTCATCGCAGGCATTGACAAAGCAGACAGCGGGATCATACGGGTGGGCGGCGTTGACATCACCGCGTTGTCGGAGAATCAGCTTGCTCTCTGGAGAGCATGGAATGTCGGCTTCATCTTCCAGTTCTACAATCTCATTCCCGTGCTCACCGCCTTCGAGAACGTCGAGCTGCCCCTTCTCATCACGGGCCTTCCGAAGAAAGATCGAAAGGCGCACGCGGAAATGGCGCTCAGCGTCGTCAACCTCTCGGACCGCATGGATCACTATCCCGGGGAGCTTTCGGGAGGGCAGCAACAGCGCGTGGCCATTGCCCGGGCGATTGTGACGGATCCCCGTATTCTCGTTGCCGACGAGCCGACCGGTGACCTCGACAGGGTCTCCGCGACGGAGGTCCTCGAACTCATGGAGCGTCTCGTGCATGAACTCGGCAAGACGATCATCATGGTCACGCATGATCCGCGGGCAGCCCGGGTGGCGCATTCCATTCGGCATCTCGATAAAGGAGTACTGAATGCACGTCCTCAAACTGATTTTTAAGAATTCCTTCCGCCACAAGCTGAGAACGTTTCTGACCGTGCTCGGCGTCGCCATCGCCATCCTCGCCTTTGGGCTTCTCCGAACGGTTGTCAGTGCGTGGTACGCGGGCGTGGAGGCATCATCCGCAAGCAGGCTCGTCACGAGGAATGCCATTTCGCTCATATTTCCACTGCCGCTTTCGTATAAGGAAAAAATACGCCAGATCGAAGGCGTCAAGTCAGTCTCTTACGGGTCCTGGTTCGGTGGAATCTATATCGACGAGAGACACTTTTTCGCGAACTATGCGATGGAGGCGGAACGGTACCTCGCGATCTATCCGGAGATCATCCTGCCCCCCGATCAGAAAGCGGCTTTCTTTCGGGACAGAAAGTCCGCGGTTGTCGGGAGAAAACTCGCGGCACGGTTTAGGTGGAAGATCGGGGATTCGGTGACGCTGCGCGGGACGATATTCCCCGGCAACTGGGATTTCGTGATACGGGGAATTTACAGCGGGCGGGACGAGAACGTCGACGAGACGGCGTTCTTTTTTCACTGGGACTATTTGAACGAGACGCTCAAGAAGATGGCGCCGGCGCGGGCGGATCAGGTCGGATGGTACCTCGTCGAGGTGGAAAACCCGAATATGGCCGCCGAAGTGTCCCAGAGGATCGACAAGGCTTTCAAGAACTCGCTTGCCGAGACACTGACCGAAACCGAGAAGGCATTCAACCTCAGTTTTATCGCGATGACGGAGGCAATCCTGATTGTCATTCAGCTCGTTTCCTACGTGATCATACTGATCATCATGGCGGTCGTCGCGAACACGATGGCGATGACGGCCCGCGAGCGGATCGGCGAGTACGCGATCTTCAAGACACTCGGGTTCGGCGGATTCCACATCGCCGGTCTCATTTTCGGGGAATCCCTCTTCATCACGATGGTCGGCGCGGGGTTGGGAATGGCACTCACGTTTCCCGCAGCGCGCATCTTTTCTCACAAGCTCAGCGCGTATTTCCCCGTGTTCAATGTCGAGCCCGCGACTCTGTACGTCGACGCAGCCGCCGCGCTCTTCGTCGGTCTCTCCGCCGCTCTTTTCCCGACCTGGCGTGCTTTGAGAATGCGCATCGCTGACGGTCTGAGGCATATCGGATGACGAACATCCCGCTTCTCTACAGCATTCGAAATCTGTGGACACGGAGGCTGACGACCGTCCTCACCGTTACGGGCATGGCGCTCGTCGTCTTCGTCTTTGCCGCTGTTCTGATGCTTGCCCGGGGACTGGAGGAAACCCTCGTGCAAACGGGTTCGTACGATAACGTCGTCGTCATTCGAAAATCGTCCGAGTCGGAGGTGCAGAGCGGTGTCGAGAGGCAGCAGGCATCCATCATCGAGATGCAGCCCGAGATCGCGACGGGAGTCGACGGCAAACCGCTCGTCGCTAAAGAACTCGTCGTACTTATCACATTGCCGAAGAGAGGGACCGAAAAACCCTCGAACGTGGTCATTCGGGGAATCGAGGAGCAGTCCATGAATCTCAGGCCTCAGGTCAAACTCGTCCAGGGCCGTGTGCCGCGCATGGGCTCCTCTGAAATCATCGCAGGGTCGAATATCGCAAAGCGCTTCGAAGGAGGCGGGCTCGGGGAGTCCCTTCGGTTCGGCATGAGGGACTGGACCATTGTCGGAGTGTTCGACGCGGGCAATACCGCCTTCAGTTCCGAGATATGGGGCGACGTGGATCAGTTCATGCAGGCATTCAGGAGGCCCGTGTATTCATCGGTGATCCTGAGGCTCCGCGAGCCACTCAGGTTTGAGGAGCTGAAAAACAGGATAGAAAACGATCCTCGCTTGTCTCTCGAGGCGCTGCGAGAAACGAGGTACTACGAAAAACAATCCGAGATGATGGCGAAATTTCTCCGTATTCTCGGAATCACGCTCACGCTCATTTTCTCGACGGGCGCGATCATAGGCGCTATGATAACCATGTACGCCGCTGTTGCGAACCGGGTCTCCGAGATAGGGACGCTGCGGGCGCTCGGTTTCCAGAGGAAGAATATCCTTGCCGCGTTTCTCTTTGAATCGATGCTGCTCGGTTTGATCGGGGGTCTCCTGGGCCTTTTCTGCGCCTCTTTCCTCCAGTTCATAACCGTCTCGACGCTGAATTTCCAGACCTTTTCGGAGCTTGCGTTCTCCTTCACATTGACCGTCGAAATCTTCTTTGAGGCTCTCCTCTTCTCTCTCATTATGGGATTCGTGGGAGGTGTTCTTCCCGCGGTGCATGCCTCCCGCATGAATATCGTCGAGGCTCTGCGTTCGGGTTAACGGAAAAGGTGCGGGCGTTGCCCGACACATCGGCTCCATCCGTGATTGCACCGCATGCTCTGTTGGCGGTACCAATAAACGACTTTTTCAGGCCGTCTGCACGCTGAATTGCGTTGTCGAAGCGATTGTATACCCTGCGGCGTTGACCGCAGGGTAGTCGCTTCGCTCCGCTGTTATCAGTCTTTCTGTTAAGGCTTGAGGGATTTCAGGTAGGCGATCAGATCCTGCATCTGTTCCGATTTTGGATCGAGGGCCTTGCCCTTATTGGCTTTTTCGATACACGCGTTGATGATATCCTCGAGGCTCTTATGCACTTTCCCGGCGAACTTGAATTCAGTCTTGCCGGTAACATTTTGTAGCCCTTTGCCGTTCGGATGGCATGAGCCGCACGATTTTCCCGCAGTGCCGCCGCCGAGCGTCGGATCGTTGAAAAGGGCTTTGCCCTTCGCTACGTCGCCTGCGTGCGCGAATGAAGCGAGGAAGAGGAGGGTAATGCAACAAATCAGGCTTGACCTTGCACTCTTCATTTTCTCACCTCCTTTCGTCCCATAGAGAAAGGTCACGGAAGTCCGAGCGCTTCTCTGATCCTCTGTTCCTGGAAGCCGACGATTACCGTGTCCCCGATGATAATTGTCGGGAAAGAGCATTCGGGATTGAGTTTCATGACTTCTGCGAGAACCCCTTTTCTCTCGCTCTCGGGGAGGAGATCGACATCCGTGAATTCGTACACGACCGCACGGTTGTCGAGGAATCGTTTGGTTGCTTTACAGTGTACGCATGTGCTGAGAGTATACATCTTAATTTTTTTTTGCACGGTTCCTCCGGATACTGCATTTTTTCTATAATAAGTCCTTTACTTAATAAAGTAAATCTCTTTTTCACTGGAAGCGAAGATAATCGTTTGTCAGACCCGCGCCCCTTCGAAGAGCGCGGGGATCAGACTTTTTCGAGTTCCGCTCTCCCGAAGAGACCGCCGGGCTTAATGAGGAGGACGATAATCAGAATGATGAAGGCGTAGGCGTCCTTATACTCGCTCGAAATGTAACTGGCACCCAGGCTTTCGACGAGACCGAGCAGTATCCCCCCCGCCATGGCACCGCGAATGCTGCCGATGCCTCCGAGCACGGCCGCAGTGAACGCCTTAATCCCCACGATATATCCGATGAAATAATTGACGAGGCCGTAGTACATGGCAACCATCAGTCCCGCAACGGCCGCTAACCCGGATCCGATGACAAAGGTCACGGAAATGATCGTGTCGATGTTGACACCGAGCAGCGCCGCCATGGTCTTATCTTGGGCCACTGCCCTCATTGCCGCGCCGATTCTCGTCTTGCGCACGAAGAAGCGGAGAACGAGCATCAACGCGATGGAAGTCGCGATGATCGTGACCTGGAGGTACGTCATTCTGGTCGACATGAACTGAAAACCGGATGCACCGAAGAGATGGGGGAAAACCTTGTCGGTCGCTCCCTGCGTGAGCATAACGTAATTCTGGAGGAAAATCGAAACACCGATGGCACTGATGAGCGGGCTCAGCCGAGGAGCGTTCCTGAGCGGTTTATAGGCGATCTTCTCTATCGTGAAACCGTAGCAGGAGCAGAAAGCCACGGAGAGGATCACGGTGAGAGCAAGGGCGAGGGGCAGGCTGTGAGAAGTGAGTCCGATCGCCGTGAAAAAGGCGAGGAATATGATGCCGAGATACGCGCCGAGCATGTAAATTTCCCCGTGGGCGAAGTTGATGAGTTCGAGGATTCCGTACACCATCGAGTATCCGAGCGCAATGAGGGCGTAAACGCTGCCGAGGGTGAGCCCGTTAATGATTTGTTGGAGAAACATGGAGCATTCTACCAGAAACATTCAACGAGCACAAAATCTGCTTGACCCGAAACGTTCGACGTTCGTTTACACATTCCTTAACTCGCTGGTGGTATCGCAGTATCTGTAGGCGTGGTGTGGAGAAGCAATAGGTCGTCATGACGCAAGGGTTAGGCACGGTGCGGTATCGAATGATAATTCCTCTCACAACGTCCGGACCTTTGAGCTGCCTTTTTTAAGGTGAAAAGGGGGGTTGACTTGTTATTTAGCATATGCTAACATAGATCACATCTTTTCGGAGAAAGGAGGTGACACAATGAAAAGGTTCATGAGAGAGTTTGTCTGGGCGATTGTCGTCATAACGTTTGCGCTTGGAGCGGGTGCGCAGACGAGTGCCGCTGACGGAAAGCAGAGTGACAGAAAAGGGAAGGCAAACACCCGCCAGGTGACGGGCGAGGTGACGGCATTTGACTTGCCGGCAAGAACGCTTACCGTCAAGGGCAAGAGTGGCATTGTTACTCTTTTGCTTACAGATAAGACCCTGGTCCGTATGGAAAGACAGACGAAACAGTTCTCGGACGTCCAGGTAGGCGATCGGGTGACTGTAAAGTACCGGGAGTCGGATGGCCAGCTCGCCGCGAAGAGCATCGATATCAAGACCACAAGCAAAAAACCGAAATCCCCTCCGTCGTAAGATGTCATGATGCACGCGATGGGTCCCGGAGCATTCCACCCCATCGCGTGCTCCAAATGGGTGCTCTGTCCTGGAAACTCGTTTCCCGCTGAATCGTTGATTTGACTTCTCCAGATCGATCCCATGTAGAATAGGAAAAATGTCCCTGAAGAACTATTTTCTCAACCTTTCCCTCAACAAAAAACTCATCGGCATGATGCTCTTTCTCAGTTTTATCCTCGTGTCTCTCCTGACGGTTTTCTTCTCGACGTTCGAAAATGCGCTCTTCCATGAATTTGAGAGGCAGGCAGCCGATCTTTCGAAGGCGATCCAGATTGGTGTCGAGGAGGTGACGAGTACCGGGGGGACGGATGAAGCGAGACTCCAGAACTATCTCCAGGTGCTCAGTCGGCGCGGCGTCGATGAAATATCAATTATCGGCAACGACGATGTGATTGTGGCGAGCACGAACCCAGGGTACGTGGGCGAGGAAGTCGGACCGAAAAAGAAGGAGCGCATCATCAAGGCGGAGCTCGGCGAGCCGGTCTCGAGGGAAGGGAAGTCGTATAATGTGATTCTCCCGGTTGTGGCGGGGAACGAACACTACGGATACATCCATCTGAAAATCAATACGGAGGATTTTTCTGATATTATCGCCGCCAACGCGATCAAGCGGATCATTGCGACGTCGTTCGTATTCGGGCTCGGTCTGATCCTCGCGGTGTCGCTTTCGCTCATGTACACAAAGCCGATTCATCGCGTTGTCGACGCTGCGAGGAGTGTCGCCGCAGGCGATCTATCCGCGGAGTTGCGTACCGACAGGCGGGACGAAATCGGCGAATTGACGAACGCCGTTCAGTATATGATCGAGAAGTTGAGAGAGCAGCGGGCGAACGAAGAGAAGCTTCGGGAGACCGAGCACCTGTCGGCAGTTGCCCAGCTCGCAAGGGGGATCGCTCATGAGATACGGAACCCGCTCAATTTTATCAGCCTCTCCATCGACCATTTGAGAAAGAAGTTCAGCCCTGCCGGCAGTGCGGAAAAGGAGCAGTTCGATTCGCTCATCTCGACGATCAAACAGGAAATCCAGCGGCTGAACAATCTCGTGCAGGATTTCCTCGATTACGGGAAATCGCTCCGCCTGAATCGGCGGCTGACCGACCTGTCGGCTCTCGTCCGCGATGTCATCACGTTGGTTTCCGCAAAGGCAGAGAAAGACGGGATAACAATAGAGCTTCGCGACGAAGGCATCCCAACGATGTTCCTCGATCCCGAACTCATCAAGACGTGTGTCTTCAATGTCGTTATCAACGCGTTCGAGGCGATGCCGAAGGGGGGTACGATCACCGTGACTCTCAAACAGACCGGTGACAAGGCGACGGTCATCATCGAAGACTCGGGCATAGGCGTCTCGCGGGAAAACGTCCCCAAGATCTTCGACCCTTTTTTCTCGACGAAAAAGATGGGACTGGGACTTGGCCTGGCAATGACGAACAGGGTCATCGAGGAGCATGGGGGCAAGGTAGATTTTCAGAGTGTGGAGGGGAAGGGGAGCAGGGTTACGTTGTCTCTCCCTTTATCATAGAGGAACAAAATGGCTTGGCAGTATGAGGTCGCGCGTTCCCGTTTTAGTGGTGTCCGCTTCTGTTGTCGGTTCTTTGCGTTGTGAGAACAGTGCATTTCTTCTCGGAGGAGGCATAGCGTGGCGGTCGTCCTGATAGTTGATGACGAAGAGAATCAGCGCAACATAGTCAAAACAATTCTCGAGGATGAGGGCTTTGAAACGTTCACGGCGCCCTCGGCCGAGGAAGGACTGAGGATCGCCAGGAAGATAAAGCCCGATGTCGTCTTGACGGACCTCAAAATGGAAGGGATGGACGGGATCGATTTCATAGAGGCCTTGCCCAGCGAACCGTTCAGGCCTCCCGCGATCGTCATGACCGCCTTCGGGACAATCTCGTCTGCCGTCGATGCCATCAAAAAAGGCGCGTTCGACTATCTGACGAAGCCGCTCGACGAAGATGTCCTCCTCATCACGGTGAGGCGGGCAGCCGAAAAGGCAGGCTTGCTCAAGGAAAACCTGCAGCTCCAGAAGACGCTCTTCGAACAGTTCAAGATCGAAGGGATTGTCGGTCGCTCAAAGAAAATGGTGGAAGCCATCGAGATTCTGAAGAAGGTCTCGTCCAGCCATGTGACGGTCCTCATTTTAGGGGAGAGCGGTACCGGGAAAGAACTCGTCGCGCGCGCGATCCATTACAACAGCACTCGGAGAGCGAAGCCGTTCACAGCGGTCAACTGTGCGGCAATTCCGGATAACCTCATCGAGAGTGAATTGTTCGGCTATGAGCCCGGCGCGTTCACCGGTGCCGTTTCCCGAGGCATCGGGCTCTTCGAAGCCTCCAACGGTGGTACCCTCTTTCTCGACGAGATCGGAGACCTCCCTCTCCTGACCCAGTCAAAAATTCTGAGAGTTCTCCAGGACAAGGAGATACGGAGGCTGGGCAGCAGGGAAAGCGTGAGGGTCGATGTCAGGATAATTGCCGCCACGAATAAAGACCTCGAAAAGCAGATCGCGAACAAGGCGTTCAGGGAAGATCTGTACTACCGCCTCAAAGTAGTTACCATAGAACTCCCTCCGTTGAGGGAGCGGAAGGAGGACATCCCGGAGCTCGTCTCTTTCTTCATCCAAAAATACAACCGGGAGTTCGGCAAGCGTCTGAAGGGGATCGAGGAAGGAGCCCTGAAGGCCCTGCGGGACTATCACTGGCCCGGGAATATACGGCAGCTCGAATCGGTCATTGAACGAGCTGTTCTTATGTGCGCAACCCCGGAGATAGGGTTGCGCGATATCAAGAGTGAACTGCGGTATCTCGAAGGACGGGGGGTCCTCGATATTGACCTGCCTGACGAAGGAATCAACATCGAGGAACTCGAACAAGAGCTTTTGAAGAGAGCGATGCAGAAGGCCAATGGTGTTGCCGCGAAGGCGGCAAAACTCCTCGGCATGAGTTATAAGACATTCTGGTATCGCTGGGAGAAGCTCAATCTCCAATCCTCAAAAAAGGAATGACTTCCTGAAATGAGGATTTTCCTCCCGTAAGTTCCCCGTATTTATAGCCATTTCTCGCTGGTATGCCTCTTGCTTTTACGAGTCGGTCTCAGAAAGCACCAACGAGGTTATGTCAGTGCGCATTTTGAAATGGAAGGAGGTGGGAAGAGTGAAGAGAGCTATCGCAATTCTTTTGGCAGTATTTTTCGTCGTTGCTATCGCCTCGCTGTCTTTTGCAGCCGAAGAGAAGAAGGCAGCCCCGGCGCCGGCCGCGACTGAAAAGCCTGGCGCGCCCGTGAAAGCGGAGGAGAAGGCGACACCGGTGAAAGTGAAGATGGTTACCGGTGAAGTGACCGCGGTCGACGCAAAGGCGAAGACCATCACGGTGAAAGGCAAAAAGGGCGATGTGGTTGTCTCGGTGGACGACAAGATGATGGCAGCCGTCAAAGTTGGTGACAAGGCGGTCGTCAAGTACGTTGAGTCCGAGGGCAAGAATGTCGCCAAGTCGGTCAAGAAGGCCGAGGTGAAGGCGGGAGAGGCGAAGGAGAAGAAAGCAGAACCCGCAGCTCCGGCAGAGAAGCCAGCGGCTCCTGCGGAGAAGCCTGCAAAACCAGCCGAGAAAAAGTATTAAACGTCCTCACGAGAGGGCACCGTATCTCAGCGCGGTGTCCTCTTTTATTTTCATCCTGTTGTTTCTCTTTAGCCATCGAAGAACGCCGCAATGGTACTCCCTTTTTCCTGTATAATACTGCATCCGAGTGGAGGGAGGATATCGTGAAAAAGAAGATTTCGATTGAACTTGCTGAACGGGTGAAGCATCTTCCGCCGTACCTCTTCGCTTCGATTGATGCGATGAAACAGAATGCGCTGCGACGGGGCATAGATCTCATCGACCTCAGTATCGGCGATCCGGATCTTCCGACTCCCATCCCAATCGTCCAGTCGATGAAAAAGGCTGTCGAGAACCCGCACTACCACCGCTATCCGTCCTACGAGGGGATGCTCTCCTACCGTGAGGCCGTTGCGAGATGGTATAAGAAACGCTTCCGGGTGTCCCTCGATCCCGCGACAGAGGTTCTCTCGCTCATAGGATCCAAAGAGGGCATAGGGCACATACCTCTTGCCTTCGTGAATCCCGGAGATTTTGTTCTCGTTCCTTCTCCCGGTTATCCCGTCTACGCGATCGGGACACTTTTCGCAGGCGGAAAGAGCTACTTCATGCCGCTCACGATCGAGCAGAAGTTCTTGCCGAATCTCAAGAGAATTCCAGCGAGGGTGCTCGAGAGAACGAAATTGCTGTTCATCAATTATCCGAACAATCCGACCTCGGCTATGGCACCTGTGGATTTTTTTGCGGATGTCATCGCCTTCGCGCGTCGAAATGACATTATAGTGTGCCACGATGCCTCGTATACAGAGATCTATTTCGGAGAGAAACCGCTCAGTTTTTTGCAGATTCCCGGCGCGCGCGACGTGGGCATCGAGTTCCATTCCCTCTCCAAGACGTTCAACATGACCGGGTGGAGGATCGGATTCGCGGTCGGTAACCGTGACATTTTGAAAGGTTTGGGTAAGATCAAGACGAACCTCGATTCCGGCGTCTTTCAAGCGATCCAGGAAGCGGCTATTACCGCTCTCTCTATGGGTCAGAAGGAACTCACGCCGATCAGAAAGACGTACGAGGAGAGAAGCAGAATTCTGTTCCGCGGGCTTACAGAGATGGGTCTCGATGCCGTGAAACCGAAGGCCACGTTCTACATGTGGGTGAAAGTGCCGCCGGGGTTTACCTCGATGAATTTCGTGGCGCATCTCCTGGAACGGGCGGGTGTCCTGGTGACTCCCGGGAACGGGTTCGGTGACGCCGGGGAGGGGTATGTGCGGTTTGCGCTAACCGCTCCAGCAGAGAGAATCAGGGAAGCGGTCGGGAGGATCCGGCAGGTTCTTTAGGAGGCCCTGCTCCGGAGTCACAGATGGCGACGGCATTCCTCGGCCTCGGTTCGAATCTCGGGGAGAAGGCGGAGAACTTGAGGAAGGCGGTCGGGCTTCTTCGACGAGAGGGAATCGTCGTGCGCAAACAGTCTTCCCTCTACGAGACGGAGCCCTGGGGGGATCCGAATCAGCCATTGTTTCTCAACATGGCGATCGAGATCGAAACCGGTCTCGAGCCGGCCGCGCTTTTAGGCGTGCTTCAACGCATAGAAGCCGAGATGGGAAGGGAAAGGACGCGGAGGTGGGGACCGCGCGTCATAGACCTTGACATTCTCTTCTATAACCATATCATATTGAATGAAAACGGATTGACAATCCCCCATCCTTTATTGCACGAGAGGGAGTTTGTGTTGAAGCCATTATTTGAGATAGCGCCTGATGTCGTCCACCCCTCACTGGGGACGAGTGTCCGTGAACTCTTCTTCGGGCTGATCCGGAAGTCGACCGCGAACCATGGAATATCTTGATATTGATGCACTCGCGCCTCTGCAGCGAAACCTCGCCAGTTTGAGCGGCCTTTATCTTGCCCTTTACGGTGAACGTGGCAATCTGATTCTGCCGCCGTCGAACGAAAATGCGCTCCTGATGTCTCTCCGGGGAGCGCCGACGGCAAGGGACGAGTACCGCGAGTTTCTCCAGGCCTCGATGAAGAGGGCTCTCCAGAGGAGTGACGTGTCGATCTTTAAGGGTCCGGGCGAGCTGTCGCACTTCTTCATGCCGATTCGCATCGATACGGCAACGTTCCTCGTGGTTGGTGGCGGCGTCTTCGCATCCTCCGAAGATAGAGAAACGTTCCTCAAAATGCCGGCGACGGAGTATGGGATGAGCGCTGACCGGCAGAAGGCCCTCGCCCAGGAAGTGGCGATTCGGGGGTCATCCGAGTTGCAATCGATCGCAAGGGCCCTCTGCTCGATATTCAGCCTCGGTCTGCGGAGCAGTTACAGGGGTGCCATTCTCGAGAAGCGTTATCGCCTCGTCAAAGCGGTCTTCGGTCTTTTATCCGACGTTCAGCCCGAGAAAGAGCCGGACAAGCTCTACGACATAATTCTCGATATGATTCTCTTCCTATTCAATGTCGAGAGTATCGCCATCATGGTGAGGGAAGGGAGCGTACTCAAGGCTCGGCGAACGGGTGGAAGAATGAGGGACTACCTATCGACCGTGACCTGCCGCATCAGCGGGATTCTCTCCGACGTGATCGAGAAGCAACGGCCGCTTTCCTCTGACTCCGCCATGGACATTCTCCGGTTGGGATTCAGTGACAAAATTATCTCGTTTCACGCATTTCCCATTCTTTCGGAGAACAGGGTGACCGGCGCACTACTCATCTGCAACTCGAGCGTCTCGGAAGAAGATGCGGACATTATCTTTGATATTTGTCGTATGATGGGCGGCTCTCTCAGAATCGCGGAACTGGAGGGAACCTATTACCGGTGCTTGAAGGAGAAAGAGGTGCTGAACACCGCTGCGACGCGTCTCATACCGGTGAAAGAACCCGATGTGCTCTATGAAACAATCCTGGACATGTCGGTTCGGCTGACGGAGGCAGAAAAGGGTTCACTGATGCTCATGAACGAGGAATTGTCCTGTCTGACCGTCAGGGCGGCGAAGGGAATCAACCGGAGGCTTCTGACCGACATAAAGGTTAAGGCGGGCGAGGGAGTCGCGGGGTGGGTTTTCAAGGAGGGCGTTCCCCTCGTCATGGACGATATCGAAAAGAACGAGTGGGGGTTTCCAAAGAGGCATAAGTACAGAACCGGCTCTTTCGTCAGCGTTCCGCTGAAACTTGGCGAAAAAATTATCGGGGTACTCAATCTTTCCGACAAGATTTCGGGCGAGGTCTTTTCGGAAGACGACATGGCGCTCATCAGTTCATTTGCATCGTACGCGGTGATCGCCCTTGAACGATCTACGTACTACAGCCTCGCGGGACATTTGAAAGCGTTGTCGGTGACGGATTCCCTCACGGGTCTCTTCAACCGGCGTTATTTCGAAGAGCGGTTTTTCGAGGAGTTGAACCGGTCCGATCGGCACAATCTCGCTTTTTCTCTCGCCATGATAGACATCGATGACTTCAAGCTCTTCAACGATTCGGAAGGACACCTCGCCGGCGATGAGATTCTCAAGTCTATCGCGGCTATCGCGAAGGACTGTCTGCGGGTCAGTGACGTGCTCGCGCGATTCGGCGGTGAGGAGTTCGCGGTCATCATGCCGCAGACCGAGCGGGAAGAGGCCGTGCTCGTCGCCGAGAGGATACGGAGATCCATCAAGGAGCAGATACCCTCTACGTGGAGTTTTTTCCCGAGAAAGTCCATTACGGTCAGTATCGGCATCGCGACGTTTCCGTACGACGGCAAGGATCGGAAGGAGCTCATACGGAACGCGGACAAAGCCCTCTACATGGCAAAGATGGAGGGGAAGGACAGAACCGTCCCCTGGCACGCGAAGGGTTAAGCTCTCCGCGCGAACGCACCGAAATTCTTCAGTACCGTGAGCCCGCTCTGTTGACTCTTTTCCGGGTGAAATTGGGTCGCGAAAATGTTGTCTTTCCACACCATTGAGGGAAACGTCACACCGTACTCCGTCGTCGTCGCGATCACCCCGCTCTCTTCCGGTACGACGTAGAAAGAATGGACGAAGTAGAAAAACGACCCGTCACGTATGCCTTCGAGGATCGGCGGCCTGTTGAGAATTCTTATGGTATTCCATCCCATATGCGGGACTTTCAGATCTGTCCGAAATCTTACGACGCGACCCGGGAGGACGTTGAGCCCTGCGGTAAGCCCGAATTCTTCGGACTCCGTGAAGAGCACCTGAAGCCCGAGGCAGATACCCATGAACGGTTTTCCCGCAGCGAGGGACTTTAGGAGGGAAGAGGTCAGCGATTTCTGCTCCAGGTTTCTCATGCAGTCCCTGAAGGCTCCCACGCCGGGGAGCACAACCGCCGACGCATCGTCGATCGCCTGGGAAGTCGAGACGACGCGTACGTCTATCCCGACCCGCTGGAAACCCTTCTCCACGCTGCGCAGGTTTCCCATGCCATAGTCGACGATCGCGATCATTGCTCGCTGAGCGTTGATGCGCCGCCTGGTCGGTTCACTTCTTGTCGCCGTTTTCCGCTTCGGTTTTCAAAAGAATTTCTATCTTTGCTTTCGCCCTCAGTCCGTCCAACCATTTCTTCTTCAGATCCGAAACGCGCTCCTCCTCGAGATCGTTCTTGAGCTTTGCTTTTGCTTCCTCGAACGTCAGCTGATGTTCGGGCTTCTTGTCCTCGAGCCTGACGATGAAAAAGTTGGCATCGGCTTTTATGATATCGCTCACCTCGCCCGGCGAGAGCTTGAACGCCGAGTCCTCGATCTCGCGGAGCATTCTCCCCTTGTGAATGTACCCGATATCGCCGCTCTTCACTCGATAACTGTCTTCCGAGAGGGTATAGGCGAGCATCCCGAAGTCTTCCCCCTGCTTGATCTTTGTAAGGATATCCTTTGCCTTCTGTTCATCCTTCGTCGAGATGATCCTGAGTTTCACGCTTTCCGGTTCCTTGAATTTTGCGGCATTTTTTTCGTAGTACTCTTTCAGTGCTGATTCGCTCAATTGCGCCTTCTCCGTCACGTTCCGCGCGAACGCGGCCTGAGCGAGGAGTTCCTTTTCGATGCGGGCCCTCACCTGATCTTCCGTCGCGTTCTCTCTCGCGAGAGCCGCCTGATACTCCTTCTCGGAGGGGAAGCGCTTCTTGAACTTTTCGAGCTGAGCGTCTATTTTCTCTTTCTCCACCACGATATTCTGCGCTTTGGCGTCCTGATACTGGAGTTCTCTCTCGATGAGGCTATCGAGCGCCTTTCCGTAGTAGCGCTTGCGTTTTTCCGGTGAGACACTCCGGTGAAACGTCATGCGCGGAATAAGGCGATCTACCTCCGCCTCGAGATCTTTCTGCGTAAACACCGCGTCGTTCACCTTCGCGACGATCGCATCCTCGGCGAACGAAGACGTCGCCAGTACCATTACCATGAGAAGGGGCAGCAAACGTGTTATCATAGCAATCTCCTTTTTCTTTCTATATTGCTTGAAACGGAGAACAAGATGCAATGATCGGTTCTCCGTGGCCTGTGTGATCCTGCGTTTTCCCTCACCGCCGCGCCGACGGTTCGGTCTCCAAGTGCTTGTGTCACGCGGCCTTCTATATGCCGGTCGCGCGACATGACCGATCTTTCGGGGAGAGGCGTCGAAAGTGTGGTATACTTTTTTGAAAATGGCTACCCTGAGATACTTGACCGCGGGCGAATCGCACGGTAAAGCCCTCATCGGTATCATCGAAGGAATCCCTTCCGGTCTCGACCTTTCTCCTTCGGATATCGACGCCGACCTCTCGCGTCGGCAGGTCGGCTACGGTCGCGGCGGGAGGATGAAGATCGAGACGGATCGCGCGGAAATCCTCTCCGGCGTGAGGTGGGGGAAGACACTGGGTTCGCCGATTGCCATCCTTATCGTCAACAGAGATTTCCAGAATTGGAGCAAAGGGATGTCCCCCGATGCCGAAGATGACGGGTCGATCCCATCGGTTACCTCGCCGAGGCCGGGCCACGCGGACATAGCAGGGGCGATCAAGTACGGGCACCGCGATGTGAGAAATGTCCTCGAACGATCCAGTGCGCGGGAGACGGCGATGAGAGTCGCTCTCGGTGCCGTGGCAAAAAAATTTTTACGTGCGTTTCGCATTATGATCGGGAGCTACGTTTTACAAATTGGCGGCATTTGCATAAAGGGATCGGAGGCGCAGGGTGCGAAAGGTGGGAGCCGGTCTTCCCCCGGCCTGTTCTCGAACCCTCGAAGCCTCGAATCTTTGCATAAAAAAGCGGAAAAGTCTCCTGTGAGATGCCCGGATCCGGACGCCGAGAAGGCAATGATCGAGGCTATTGACAGTGCCACTGCGTCCGGGGACTCGGTCGGCGGGGTATGCGAAGTGTTTGCGACGGGTATCCCGATTGGCCTTGGAAGTTACGCGCACTGGGATAGGAAGCTCGACGGGCGGCTCGCTCATGCACTGATGAGCATCCAGGCGATGAAGGGAGTAGAGATAGGGCTTGGATTCGCGATGAGCGCGCGCACCGGATCGAAGGTCATGGATCCGATATTCTATTCTCGCCGCTCCGGTTTTTATCGAAAATCGAATCACGCGGGAGGCATCGAAGGCGGTGTGACGAACGGGATGCCGATTATCGCGAGAATGGCGATGAAGCCGATCCCAACGCTGCGGCGAGCCCTCCGCTCTGTCGATATCGTGACGAAGAAATCGGTTGAGGCGACGTATGAGCGCTCTGACGTGTGTGCCGTGCCAGCGGCTGCTGTCATCGCCGAGGCGATGGTCGCCCTCGTGATCGCTGACGCATTCCTTGAAAAGTTCGGCGGCGATAGCATGGAAGAAGTGCGCAGAAATTATGTGTCTTACCTCGAGCAGGTGAAGCGGTTTTAAGAGGGATGGAGCGCCTTTTGCGCCTGTCGGCATCGAAACGCAGTCTCCCGCCGGCAACCCGGTGGAGATGTTTGCTGCCGTGCGCTCTCGCGCTTGTCCTGTTGATGTGGGGACTTTCATCCAGTCAATCCCACCAGGGTCGAGATGCCAACCCGTCGGATATTCCTGTCTCGGCAAAGATACTCATCGAATCACTCCGATCCGGAAGTCCGTTGGAACGATGCCTGGCGGCCCGGAAATTGGCAGAGATGGGGAACGCTGCTGCGCCCTCGATCTCTCACCTCATCGCACTCCTCGGCGATACCACTCCTGTTCTTCTCCAGAGCGAGGGCGGGGAGACCATCTCCACCTCGCCGGAGAAAGAGGCTTTCAGGGCGCTCGTCCAGATAGGGGCGCCCGCCGTCGACGCATTGGCGGGGCTTCTGAGGAATAAGGATGCGTCTCTCCAGAAGCGGGCCGTGGAAGCGCTCGGTGCCATAAGGAGCAGGCGCGCTGTCGAGCCCCTCATCGGTGTGCTCACCGTGGAGGATACGGCAACCCGTGCCGCCGCTGCTGAAGCCCTTGGCGAATTGGGGGATCCTCGGGCGGTGGGGCCGCTCTGTGCCCTGCTGCGGGACAAAAAGCTCAAAGTGAAGACGTCTGCACACGCAGCATTGGAGAAAATTATCGCGCGTTTGAAGGAGAACCGCGAGGTGGAGGCCCTGCTCGCAGCATCGCGAATCGGCGATTGCGCGGTGAAACAGATGGCGATCAAATCGCTCCAGGAAACGGGGGATCCGCGCACTGTCGAACCGCTGATCGAATCTCTGCGAGACGATGACAAGAATGTGAGACGAAATGCCGCGCTTGCCCTCGGGGCGATACGCGACCCTCGTGCGGTCGTCCCGCTCATAGAATCTCTCCATGATGACTCCCCGGGCGTACGTGACGCCGCTGCGAGGGCGCTGGCCGAGATCGGCGTACCTTCGGTGGCCCCCCTCCTCGCTTCCGTCCTTAAGGATCCCCAGCCGCCGATAAGGGCTAAGGCTGCTGCCATACTCGGGGATATAAGAGATACGCGGGCAGTCGTGCCGCTGGTCGAAGCTCTTAAAGATGAATCCCCATTAGTCCGCTCGGAAGCGGCGGCCGCTCTCGGGAAATTGCAGGACCCTCTCGCGGCGGAACCTTTGCTCGATGCTATCAGGGACAAGGATCCCCTCGTGCGAGACAGGGCGGCGTCTGCGCTTAGAGGGATGGGGGTAACCGTGATCGACAAACTTATTGTCGCCCTCAGGGAGGACGATCTCTACGCGAGGTCAACCGCGGCGTCCCTTCTCGGGGAAATGCGGGAGCGGCGGGCCGTCATCCCCCTCATCGAGGCGTTGAAAGATCCGACATGGCTCGTGCGTTTTGAAGCGGCCATCTCGCTGGGGAAGATCAAGGACCCGCGCGCTATCGAGCCCCTCCGCGACGCTCTCAACGATAAGGATTCCTCGGTCCGCGCTGCGGCGGAAGAGGCGTTAAGCGCGTTCAAGGAACACTGAGAGGCGTTTCAGAGTTCCGGCAGGTCTACCCTAATGGACAGTTCCTTCAGCTGTTTCGGATCGACCGGCGAGGGAGTACCACTCATGAGACAGGTGGCTTTCTGCGTTTTCGGAAAGGCGATGACATCCCTGATCGATGAGGCACCGACCATGATCATGACGAGACGGTCGAGCCCCAGCGCAATGCCGCCGTGCGGCGGTGCACCGTAGTCGAGGGCGTCGAGGAGAAATCCGAATTTTGCCTTTGCGTCCTCGTCCGTAACGCCGAGGACTGCGAACATTCTTCTTTGGACGTCGCGCCTGTGGATTCGGATGCTCCCTCCGCCTATTTCGTATCCGTTGAGGACGAGGTCGTACGCTTTCGCTCGGAGGTTCCTGAGAATGTCTCCGTCGTTCACGTTATCTGACAGCAATTTTTCGACATCGTCGTCCACGGGCGACGTAAACGGGTGGTGCATCGCCTCGAAACGACTTTCCTCGTCATTCCACTCAAGGAGCGGAAAATCGACGACCCAGGCAAAGCGGAATCCGCGCTCGATCAGATTCAATCGCTTCCCGAGATCGAGTCGGAGCCTGCCGAGCACATCGTGAACGATATTCTCTTTATCCGCGACGAAGAGCATGAGGTCTCCTTCCTCTGCCCCGAGCCGTGACGCCATTTCTCTGAGCGCGTTTTCAGGGAAGAACTTCGCGATAGGCGATTCGAACCCGTCTTTGACTTTTATCCACGCGAGACCCTTCGCGCCGTATGCGATTGCTTCGTCCGTCAAGGCATCGACATCTTTCCTCGAAAGGTGTGCCAGTCCTTTTCCGTTGAGCGCCTTCACCCTTCCACCCGACTCGATAGCGTCGCGAAAAACTTTGAATTTTCCCTCCATCGCAAGGTCACCCATGTCTTTCAGTTCGAGCCCGAATCGGAGGTCGGGTTTATCGGTTCCGAACCGCTCCATACATTCATTGAAGCCGAGCCTTTGGAAGGGAATCGGGAGTTCGACATTGAGCGTGCTCCTGAAGGTGCGCTGCAACATGCCTTCGACGAGCGCAATGATATCTTCCCGGTCGGCAAAGGACATTTCGAGGTCGATCTGGGTGAATTCCGGCTGTCTGTCCGCGCGGAGGTCTTCGTCCCGGAAACACTTCACGATCTGAAAATATTTCTCGAGGCCCGCTACCATCAAGATCTGTTTGAATATTTGGGGAGACTGAGGGAGCGCGTAGAAGTGTCCCGGATTCAGTCGGCTCGGCACCAGGTAATCCCGTGCCCCTTCGGGTGTGGACTTCGTGAGCATGGGCGTTTCGATCTCGATAAAACCGTTCTCATCGAGGTAGTCTCTGACGATTTTTGTAACCTTATGGCGTATAAGTAAATTGTTCTGGAGGTCAGGCCTCCTGAGGTCGAGATACCTGTGCTTCAGCCTGAGGGATTCGGAGGTTTCCGCCGCATCTTCGATCATGAACGGCAGCGTGGAGGATTCGTTCAGGACGTCGAGCGTGACGGCATAGAGTTCGACATCACCCGTCGACATAGCCGGGTTTTCGGTCCCAGGCGGGCGTTTTCTGATAGTGCCAGACACCGCAATGACGTATTCGCTCCTCAGTGTATGAGCCTGCCGGTGAGCGTCGGGTGAGGCCTCAGGGCTGAACACAACCTGGAGGATGCCGCTCCTATCGCGCAAATCGACGAAAATGAGACCGCCGTGATCGCGGCGTCTGAAGACCCAGCCGCAGAGAGTCACATTCCGGCCGATATCCGTTGTGCTTGTCTCTCCGCATCCCTTGTTGCGAATCATGTATCCTCCGAAGATAGAGATGACAGTTGGCAGTTATTGATTGTCAGTTGTGCGCGAAACGCATTGATGATAGGCCTCCGCAATGCGATTGATTTTTCGAATCTGTATTTCACCCTATGTCGAGATCTTTCTCACGCCACACGAATAACCGATATCCGTAACTGATATCTAAGTGCTGGCGACTTCTTTTTTTATTCTCGAAACCTCCTCTGGCTTCAGGTACCGATACTCCCCGGGGGGCAGGTTGCCCAGTGCGATGCCGTCGATCTTGATCCTCTTGAGCTTCAGTACGGGGTGTCCCGTGTATTCGAGCATGCGCCGTATCTGTCTCTTGCGTCCCTCGTGAATCGTGATCTCGAGCCAGGTATTGTTCTCGGTCGTTTTCAGCGTTTGGACCTTCGCCGGGGCTGTACGGCCATCCTCGAGCCGCACGCCGGTCCGCATTTTATTCAAGACTTTCTCGTCAGGGACGCCTTTGACTTTCACGAGGTACGTTTTTGGGATTTCCCTCGAGGGGTGAAGGATTGCGTGGGCAAAATCGCCATCGTTCGTCAAGAGGAGGAGCCCTTCCGAGTCGTAATCGAGCCTCCCGACAGGAAATATCCTGTATCTTATCCGATTGAGATAGTCCGCTATCGTCGGCCGGCCTTCGGGGTCGCTGAGCGACGTCACGACGCCGGTCGGCTTGTTGAAAATAAGGTACACTTTCGGTTCGCGTCCCCGGAGCAATTTCCCGTCGAGTTTTATGTGGTCCTTTTCAGGGTCGGCCTTCATCCCGAGAGTCGCGACCCTGCCGTTGACCGTCACTCTTCCCCCGGTGATCAATTCCTCCGCGTGTCGCCTCGAGGCAATCCCCATCTCGGCAAGGATTTTCTGAAGCCTCTTTTCCATGAGAATCAATGATACCATAAACGCACCCAACGGAAGCCGCTTTGACGGCGGAGGAGAACTTCTTATCGCTACGGGCAATGAAGTCATGAAGGGTCTCGGAGGCTCCTGACGAAGTCCCTATTGTCGAGATACCAACGGACGGTTTTTTCGATCCCGTCCTCTATGGTCGTTCGTGGAGACCAGTGCAATCGGGCCTTCGATTTTTCGATGTCCGCCCATGTCGTCATGACATCGGCGGGATGACGCGGCGCGAACGTAATCACCGCCTTTTTCCCGAGCAAGCTTTCGATAAGGTTGATCACGTACAGCAACTCGACAGAATTGTCATTCCCGAGGTTGAAAATCTCGTAGCCAAACGGCTCGAGACATTTCAATGTCCCGTCTGCGATATCATCGATGAAAGAGAAGTCCCGCTTCTGCTTCCCGTCACCGAATACCGTGATCGGAACGCCGTTGTCGATATTTTTGATGAAAATGAAAATGCTCATGTCCGGGCGTCCCGCCGGCCCGTAAACCGTAAAGTAACGAGGGATGCTGACGTCAATGCCAAAAAGGTAATGATAGCTGAAGCAGAGGACTTCGGCGCCCTTTTTCGTTGCCGAGTATGGTGCAAGAGGCGTATCCGTCCGGTCTGCTTCCCTGAAGGGCATCTCGTTTAATCCGTAAAGACTCGATGTCGAGGCCAGGACGAATTTTTTTACCCCGAACTCTTTGCAGCATTCGAGGAGGTTGAGTGTGCCTTTCACGTTCGTGTCGAGGTATGCCCACGGATCTTCTACTGATGCCCTCACGCCGACCCGTGCGGCGAGATTGATAACCGCGTCGCATATGTGGTTCGCAAATACTGTTCTTACGTCATTGAAGATTCCGATATCCCGCTGGTGGAAGATGAATTTTTCATTGCTTTTTAGCTGTTCGAGTCTCCAGGTTTTCAGCTTCGTGTCATAGTAGTCATTTATATTGTCGATGCCGACGACGCCGATATTCTTTTCGAGCAGCATCTGACTGACCTTCCACCCTATGAATCCGGCACATCCCGTCACGAGAACTGTTTTCATGTTTCCCTTTTCGGCCTATACCCTTTTCTTTAGCCACTTCTTCGGGTCGATGACCTTGAATCCGTTCCTGCCATCAGAATACACAACCTTCGCAATCCGGGCATTCAGGATCATCCTCTTGCACATCATGCAGGGCTCCGATACGCATTCGCGCTCCGAGCTATCGCTCCCTGCGATATATATCGTCGCTCCTCGCAGTTCATCGACGGACGCGCGGATGATGGCATTGGCTTCAGCGTGCACGCTGTGGCAGAGTTCGTACCTCTCCCCGTGGGGTATCTGCAGTTCTTTCCTCGTGCACTTCCCCACCTCGAGACAGTCCTTCATCCCCGCCGGGGCCCCATTGTAGCCGGTACTCACGATAATATTGTCTTTCGTGATGACCGCCCCGTATTTCCTCCGCAGGCACGTTGCTCTGGCGGAAACGGCCTTTGCGATGCCGATGAAGTATTCGTCCCAGTCCGGCCTCATTTTTTTCCTGAGAACTTTCATACAGAGCATCATAGCGTACGAATCAGAAAGGATGCAAGGGTGCGAGAGGCTTCTTTCGGATCGGCACGGGGCGGTGAGCGGAATGACCGAACCCCCCTTCTCCTGAAGCTGCCTCCTCTCCGGCGAGTATAGGGCCGCCAAGTGTGAGGTAAACGAAGGAGAATATCTATCCTTGTCATCTCTGCAGTCTATGAGGGGGTTCTCTTTAAAGGTTCTCTCCGCTCATGCGGAGAGTCTATCCTCTGTACCTTCGGCCTGTCCATCTCTCCAGGGACGCAGTATATTTCCGAACTTGAAGCCTTCCACTCAGTCCATTTCCCTTCGCCTTTCTGTTTCGCTTCTCGAAGCGACACGTATCGAGGCCAATAAACGGGATGTGCCTTACAATCGCTTATAATATAAAGATATGGCTCTCGGAAAGACTACGGCAGCGGACACCAGCAGAAGGGTGCTAATCGGTTGAAAAAATTGGCGTCCCCAACGGGATTTGAACCCGTGTTACCGCCTTGAAAGGGCGATGTCCTAGGCCGGGCTAGACGATGGGGACGCGTCTGGTGAGCCGCGTTGGATTCGAACCAACGACCCACGCCTTAAAAGGGCGTTGCTCTACCTACTGAGCTAGCGGCCCAGATTAGACATATACTCTAAAGGACACAGGCAAATATTGTCAAACTCCCGAGACTTGTCTCTTCGTGTATGGCAGGAGTCCACCAGCGAAAATCAGTTCCCGCTCGCGATCGTTCAGATTGGTCGATACCACGAAAGAATAATCCGCCGTGACGTTCTTCACGGTGTATGACTGATTTCCTCGCAAGGATTCGAGTACCCGTTCGATGACCAACCTGTCCCCTTGCTTCACTTTTTCGTAATCTTCGCCGCTCCTGAAGAGAAAGGGCACAATGCCGAAATTTATCAGATTCGACCGGTGGATCCGGGCAAACGACTTGGCAATCACGGCTTGAACCCCGAGAAACATCGGTGCCAGCGCCGCGTGTTCTCTCGAGGAGCCCTGCCCGTAATTCTCGCCGCCGACAATGATCCCGCCGCCTTTTTCACGGACTTCTTTCGCCCGTTTGCTGAACGTGCTGTCGATCGCAGAGAAGACATACTCCGATATCGCGGGGATATTGGAACGGAGAGGCAATATGGTGGACCCGGCCGGCAGGATGTCATCCGTCGTGATGTTATCGGATGCTTTGAGGAGCACGTCGGCTTCGATCCGATCCCCGAGCGGCTCTTTGACCGGCACCTCTCTGATGTTCGGCCCCTTTATCACCGTAACGGCTGAGGGATGTTCGGGTGGTTTCACGATCATGTTGTCGTTCTGGACGTAGCGCCGGGGTTCCCTTGTCGCCTCCGCGGCGAACCCAGCAGTTCTCGGATCGACGATTTCCCCTCTGAGGGCGAATACGGCGCACGTAATAGGACTCGCCAAGTAGACGAAAGCATCCTTTGTCCCGCTCCGTCCCTTGAAGTTCCGGTTATAGGACCTCACGGAGACCTGTCCGGTACCAGGGGCTCCACCCATGCCGATACATGGCCCGCATGACGATTCGAGTATCCGGGCGCCAGCTCCTATCATATCGGCAATCGCTCCCTTGCGCGAAAGCATCTCGTAAACTTGTTTCGATCCCGGGTTGACGAGGAGATTGACCCCGCGCGCGACGGAGCGGCCCTTGAGAAGGGAGGCGACCGACCTCATGGTCTCATATGACGAGTTCGTGCAGCTGCCGATGCACACCTGATCCACCCTCGTCCCGGCAAGCTCCCGCACAGGGACCACATTGTCGGGACTGTGCGGACGCGCTATCATCGGTTCGATCCGGGATAGGTCGATGTCGATGCTCCCCGCGTAGCGAGCGTCCCGGTCGGCGCGGAGTTCCACCCAATCGGATTCTCTCCCCTGCGCCTTCAGGAATCGCCTCGTCCTCCTGTCGCTCGGGAAGATCGACGATGTCGCCCCGAGTTCTGCCCCCATATTCGTGATCGTCGCCCGCTCGGGCACGCTCAGTTCCGCGACTCCGGGACCGCCGTATTCGAAGATCTTCCCCACGCCGCCTTTCACGGTGAGTCGTCTCAAGATCTCCAGGATGATGTCCATCGCGGTAACCCAGGGCCGTGCGAGGGTGCCTTGCAACGTGACGCGCACGACGTGCGGCATCGTCAATTCAAACGGCGCGCCGGCCATCACCGTCGCAGCGTCGAGTCCGCCGACCCCAATTGCGAGCATCCCTATGCCTCCGCCGGTCGGTGTGTGGCTATCCGTTCCGAGCGCTATTTTCCCGGGCGCGGCGAACCGCTCGAGATGCACCTGATGGCTGATGCCGTTTCCGGGTCTCGAAAAATACGCGCCGTAACGCGCTGCGACAGTTTGTAAAAAAACGTGGTCGTCTGCATTCATGTGGTTCGATTGGATCATATTGTGGTCGACGTAAGAAACGGCGAGCGGCACGTTCACGCGATCGACGCCGATCGCCTCGAACTGGAGCCACGTCATGGTTCCGGTCGCATCCTGCGTGTAGACCTGGTCAACGTTCAAGCCGACAGGCGTGCCCGGCTTGAGAGAGCCGTATACTTTGTGAACCTCGACGATTTTTTCTACGATGTTTTTCCCCACGCGTCCTCCATGGCAACGTAATGTGGATACAAATGTACCATAGATACCCCTGCAAAAGCACGACGGAGCTGGTCGTCATCTTGTGGAAAAAACGGCAATGTGTTTAAAATACAGCGCGTATTTGCACTCTGGGAACCATGCACCACTTTCACTATCGCGCAGGCGAGTTGCACGCCGAAGACGTGCCGGTGAGGATTCTCGCCGAACGGTACGGCACGCCGCTCTATGTTTATAGTTATCAGACGCTGCGCAGGCATTTCCAGGCGTACGAGACCGCCTTCGACGGTTATCCTCACGTGACCTGCTTCGCGGTGAAAGCGAACTCGAATAGCGCCATCTTGAGACTGTTCGCGAAGATGGGAGGCGGCGCCGACATCGTCTCGGGAGGAGAACTCTTCGTCGCGCTCAAAGCGGGAATCCCCTCGCAAAAGATCGTCTATGCGGGAGTCGGCAAAACCGACGATGAAATCGCATTTGCCCTCAGATCGAAAATCCTCATGTTCAACGTAGAGTCAGAGAACGAGCTGAGGGAGATCGACAAGGTGGCGCGACGCATGCAAACAAAAGCGCCGATCGCGCTGCGGATCAACCCGGACATAGATCCGGGCACGCACCCCTATATCACGACCGGTATGAAGAAGCATAAATTCGGGATACCGATAGAGATGGCGCTCGAATATTACCGGCTGGCGGCAAAGCTCGGCAATGTCTTTGTTGTGGGTGTCCATACACATATCGGGTCGCAAATCACCACTGTTTCCCCGTTCGTTGACGCCCTCGAGCGGGTTTTGCGCCTCATCGACGACCTCGCCGCGAGAGGTGTGTCCCTGAGATACCTCGATGTGGGCGGAGGCCTCGGCATTACCTACCAAAACGAAGTACCGCCCGACCCACAAGATCTGGCGAAGGGCCTGATGCCCCTTTTGAAAGGCAGAAACCTGACGCTCATCACGGAACCGGGCAGGTCTATTGTCGGAAACGCCGGGATACTGGTTACGAGGTCCCTCTACATCAAAAAAGGGGTCGACAAGAAATTTCTTATCGTGGACGCCGGCATGAACGATCTCATTCGGCCTTCTCTCTATGACGCGTACCACAACATTTTCCCCGTGGTGAAGAGGAAGAGAAAGAAGGCCGTCTACGATGTCGTCGGGCCGATATGCGAGTCCGGTGACTTTCTCGCGAGGGGGAGGGAGATGCCGATAGTGCGACAGGGCGAGTACCTCGCGGTCATGAGCGCGGGCGCTTACGGATTCTCGATGAGTTCCAACTATAACAGCAGGCCGCGGGCGGCGGAGGTTCTCGTGAAGGGGGAAAAGCACTTCCTGATCAGGGAGCGCGAGACCTACGACGACCTTGTCAGGTACGACCGGATCCCTCCATTCTTAAGATGAAAGATTCTCAGGAACCTGTTTGTCATTCCCGCTCGACGGGAATCTTTCCGGAAAAACAAGGATGAACTTGCGTTTCACGAAGATGCATGGCCTGGGCAATGATTTCATTCTCATCGATTGCCGAGAACAGGCGTGCCCCTCGGCATCGCAGGATCTTCGGGACCTCAGCAGGCGGCTCTGCGAGAGAAGATTCGGCATTGGTGCCGATCAGATCCTGCTCCTCGAGGATTCGAAGGAGGCGGATTTTCGTATGAGGATCATAAATGCCGACGGGAGCGAAGTGGAGATGTGCGGGAACGGCATACGGTGCCTCGCGAAATATATCTGGGACAGAAGACTCTCGGAAAAGAGCGTACTCGAAATCGAGACGCTCGCCGGGACGATCCGACCCGAGAAGTCGGGGGATCTCGTCAAAGTCGATATGGGCGAACCGATCCTGGATCCGGAGAGGATACCGGTTGCAATCTCGTCGTCTCGGGTCATGGATTTTCCCCTCCGGATGACGGACCGGGAATTCAGCATCACCTGTGTTTCGATGGGGAATCCCCACGCCGTGATCTTCGTTGACGATATTTCCGGGTTCCCGGTATCGCTCTACGGGCCTCTCATCGAGACGCATCCCCTCTTTCCCCGTCGGACGAATGTGGAGTTCGTTCAGGTGATCGGCAGTGATGAGCTACGGGTGCGAGTCTGGGAAAGAGGGTCCGGTGAGACCCTGGCGTGCGGGACAGGCGCATGCGCGGCAGCCGTCGCATCTTCGCTGAAAGGACTCACCGCCGCTATCGTGACTGTGCACCTTCCGGGCGGCGATCTGCTTATTGAACAGTCATTGGACGGGCACGTATACATGACGGGACCTGCCGTTCAGGTGTTCGAAGGGGTTGTCGATATTTCTTAACACATGGAGTTTGCCGCAAACTCCACGAAAAAGGAGGAAGAAATGATACAAGGTTCTATTGTTGCTATCGTCACGCCGTTCAAAAAGGGGAAGGTCGACGAAAAAGCCTTCGGTGACCTCATCGAGTGGCATATCGCGCAGGGGACGAATGCGATCGTGCCGTGCGGGACGACTGGGGAGGCGTCGACGCTCGACTATAAGGAACATTACAGGGTCATCGATATCGCGGTGAAGACGGTTAACGGGCGCATACCGGTCATCGCCGGTACCGGCGCCAACTCGACGGACGAGACGATCGAGATCACGAAACACGCGAAGAAATCCGGCGCGAACGCCGCGTTGCTCGTCACACCATATTATAATAAGCCGACGCAGGAGGGCCTCTACCGTCACTATAAAGTCGTCGCCGAAAAAATCGACATACCGATCGTCCTCTATAACGTGCCGGGGCGAACCGGTGTCAATCTCTTGCCTGCCACCGTTGCACGGCTTGCCGAGATCAAGAATATCGTCGCGATCAAAGAAGCAACCGGAGACATGAAGCAGGTGAGCGAAGTCATCAGGCTCTGCGGAGACAGGATCACGGTCATCTCAGGTGATGATTTCACGACGCTTCCTCTCCTCGCTCTCGGGGGCAAAGGCGTTATTTCGGTCACCGCCAATGTGATGCCGAAAGAAGTGTCTCAGATGTGCTCTTCCTGGATGAAGGGACAGATAGAGAAGGCGCGGGCGATCCACTACACATTGGAACCATTGAATGCCGCGATGTTCATCGAGACGAACCCGATACCGGTGAAGACGGCGCTCGCGATGATGGGGAAGATTCAGGAGGAGTTCAGGATGCCGCTCTGTGAAATGGCACCCGCGAACAAAGAAAAATTGAGGAAGGTTCTGACGGATCTGAAGTTGGTCTAAAGTCTAAAACAATAAAGATTCCGTTGATCGACTCAATTGCAGTTGCCGATGGCCGCCGGCACTTGTTGGGGCAATCGACCTGAACAGAGGGGATTATGAAGGAACTCGATTCTCCGGTCCTTCCAAGAAACCGGCGGGCGGGCAAGCCGGAGAATGACAGAATGCGATGTGACTCTTCAGCCCTCGAGTGCCGCGGGGTTCTCGGCGCTCGCTTTCGGAATAACCGTCGCTCCCTGACCCATCGGGCACCGTCTGTCATATTTTTTTCACTGCTTCGAGCAGTCTCTCGATGTCTTCGTCCGTGTGCGCTGCGGTGACCGTTATCCTGATTCGCGATTCCCTGACGGCAGGGGGCCTTATTGCCGGAGCAAAGATGCCCTGCTCGCGCAGGTATCCCGCAACACGGAGCGTATTCTCGATGCTCCCCGTGCGAAGAGGAATGATGGGCGTTTCGCTTCCCGAAATGTCGAACCCCGCAGCGGTCAACCCCCGGGCGAGTTTTTCCCTGTTTCTCCACAATCGATCGATCCTCTGCGAATCCGATTCGACGAGCTCGAGAGCGGCAAGCGACGCAGCGATGACGCAGGCCGGCAGCGCCGTCGAAAAGATCAAACTCCGTGCGGTATTGACCGCCCACTCGATCGTCTCCGCGGTGCCGGCGACGAAACCGCCAAATGATCCAAGCGCTTTGGAAAAGGTTCCCATCTGGATGATCCACGGCTCCGGACCAAGAGAGAAATGCGGGAAGACACCCCTCCCTTTCCCGATCACCCCCGTCGCGTGCGCTTCGTCGACGTAAAGATACGCACCATAAGCCCTGCAAAGGCGCACGATGTCTGGGATGGGCGCGATATCGCCATCCATGCTGAAGACGGCATCCGTAATGACGATCTTTCTCGATGACGGCTTCTTCTTCAAACACGCCTCGAGGTCTGCCGTATCTTTATGACGGTAGACGATCGTCGCGGATCTGCTGAGCCTGCACCCATCGATGATGCTCGCGTGATTGAGTTCGTCACTGAACAAGACGGTATCTGCGGTGCCGAGCGCCTGAATCGCGCCGACATTTGCCGAGTATCCGGAATTGAAGACGAGAGCGGATTCGGTGCCTTTGAAGGATGCCATCTTCTTTTCGAGTTCCCCGTGAAGAGAGCTCCCTCCGCACAGGAGGCGCGACGCTCCCGCTCCGAAGCCGAAACGGGTCATTGCTTCAGCCGCCTTATTGACGAGGGAGGGATCTGCGGCGAGGCCGAGATAATCGTTCGACGCGAACTGAACGTATTCCTTTCCGTGAATGACAATTCGCGGTCCCTGCGGTGATTCCCTGTCCCGGATTTTTCTCTCGAGATTTACCTTTCTCAGGCGCGCGAGGTGTTCCTCGAACATGGTAGTATTCTATCACACTGATTTTGAAGGAATATTCAACGACTTATCGCGCATCGACGCTCTTTTATTCATCGCCATTGTATCGGCAAAAATCTCTTGACAATCATTTTTGGCGTGTGATATGCTTTTGTCGCTTTTCTTAAACTTCTTGAGGGAAGGTGAACGATGTTAGAATTTAACAAGTGGTTCTTCGTCCTTTTCGTCAATTTTATTATCCTCCTCTTTATCCTCAACGCAATCCTCTTCAAACCCCTCCTCCAGATTTTCAAAGAGCGGGAAGACACTGTGAAAGGAGACCTTGACGCTGCGAGAGAGATGCGGGAGAAGAGCGAGGAAGGAATTGCCAGGCTCAACAGAGAGATTGCAGAAGCTCGGAGCAAGGCAAAGGAGATCTTCGAGTCGCTGAAAGCCGAGGGACTGAACAAACAGCGCGAAGTTCTCTCGGCGACGGAGGCGGAAGCACTCGCAATGCTGGAGAAAGCGAAGGCCGAGATTAAAGCCGACGCCGAAAAGGCCCGTCAGGCTCTCCGGGCCGACGTTGACCGGTTCTCCGACGAAATCGTAAGAAAGCTGGTGAATGTATGAGAAACATACCACGCCATAGCATAGCCGGTACGAAGAGAATGGTTCAGGTGATGTTTTTCATCGTGAGCACGTTTGCGGTTACGTCCCTTCTCATGGCAGGTTCCGCTGGTGGCGAAGGGGGACACGTTGCGCCGTGGTGGAAGGATTATATATGGAAGATCATCAACTTCCTCATCCTCGTCGTGCTCCTCTTTAAATTTGCCAGAAAACCGATGCAAAGTTTCTTCCAGAAGCGGACGGAAATGATCGAAAAGACCCTCAATGAGGCGAAGGAAGCGAAAGATGCTTCTATGAAGGCGCTCCAGGAAGTCGAGGCGCGCCTGAGAGCGAAGGATGCGGAGGTGGAAGCGATCCTCGCTGCGGCAAAGAAATCGGGCGAGCAGGAGAGGGAAGCGATCATCGCCGAGAGCGATCGGTTGAAGGCGAAGATCATGGAGCAGGCGAAAACAAACATCGATTTCGAATTGAAACACGCAAAAGAGGCGATCAAGGCCGAAGCGGTCGAACTGGCGATGGAACTCGCGGAGCAGAAAATCAAAGAAAAGTTGACCACGAAGGAACAAGAAAAGCTTCTTGAAGACGCTCTGTTGAGAATAGGAGGCAAAGGGTGAAGCCCGTTAAACAAGCAAGCAGGTACGCAAAGGCATTGTTGAGGAGTGTCGATCTTGAAACAATCCCCCAGATCCTGTCCGAGCTCACCATGATTCACGATTATATGGAGGCGAGCAAAGAGTTCAAGAGCCTCCTCGTGAACCCGATGTTCTCGAGTGACGAGCGGACGGCGGTCATCAAGCAGATGACCGGGAAACTGAAATTGTCCGACTACACCGTCAAGTTTATTCTCCACCTGTCGGAGGTCGGCGTCATTCAGGCCCTGTGGGAGGTCATCCGGATCGCGACGAATCTTTACCTCGAGAAGAAGAAAAAAGCGAAAGCGATCATCATGACGCCTCTCCCGATTACCGGAGAGCAGGAGGCAAAGCTCAGGACCTCTCTAAAAAAGGTAACGGATAGGGAGCTTGACATAGAGTACACGATAGACCCTTCCCTCCTTGGCGGGGTTCTCGTCAGGATCGGAAGCACCATGTATGACACGAGCTTAAAAGGCCAGCTACGGCTTTTAAAAGATGAGTTATTAAAGGGGTGAAATTATGCCAGAGATCAAGACAGAAGAAATCAGTGAGCTGTTAAGGAAGCAGATAACGGACTTCGAGAAAAAGGTGGACGTGAGCGAGATCGGTATCGTCACGTACATCGGCGACGGTGTCGCAAGGGTTTACGGCCTCGAAAACTGCATGGCGTCAGAGATGCTCGAGTTCCCGAACGGCGTTTACGGCATGGCCCTCAACCTCGAAGAGGAAGCGGTCGGTGCCGTTCTCTTCGGCGAGGACAAGCTCATTAAGGAAGGGGATATCGTGAAGCGGACCGGCAGGGTTATGGAGGTGCCGGTCGGCCCCGAACTCCGCGGGAGAGTTGTCAATGCGATCGGTCAGCCGATCGACGGCAAGGGCCCGATCAATGCAAAAGAGACGCGACGTGTCGAGGTTATCGCACCGGGCATCATCCGCAGGAGACCCGTTCACGAACCGCTCCAGACGGGGTTAAAAGCGATCGATTCGATGATACCGATCGGACGCGGTCAGCGTGAACTCTGCATCGGCGACCGCCAGATCGGAAAGACGGCGATCCTCATCGACACCATCATCAATCAGAAGGGCGGAGACGTTACATGTATCTACGTTGCCGTCGGCCAACGGCGTCCGGCGGTCGTGAACGTCGTGAAAAAACTCGAAGATATGGGTGCAATGGAGCACACGATCGTCGTTGTCGCGACGGCGAGTGAACCGGCGCCCATGCAGTATATCGCGCCCTACACCGGGTGCACGATGGGAGAGTATTTCAGGGATAACGGCCAGCACGCATTCATTGGGTATGACGACCTCACGAAACAGGCCCACGCCTACCGGCAGCTCTCCCTGATTTTGAGACGTCCCCCGGCCCGCGAGGCGTATCCGGGTGACGTTTTTTATCTCCATTCGCGACTTCTCGAGAGAGCGGCAAAGATGAGCGACGAGATGGGCGGCGGATCATTGACCGCGATCCCGGTCATCGAGACACAGGCTGGCGACGTGTCCGGGTATATTCCGACGAACGTCATCTCGATTACCGACGGGCAGATCTATCTCGAGCCGGAACTCTTCTACGGCGGTGTACGTCCCGCGGTGAACGCCGGTCTTTCCGTGAGCCGCGTCGGCGGCGCAGCCCAGATCAAGGCGATGAAGCAGGTCGCCGGTATGCTCCGTCTCGATCTCGCTCAGTACAGGGAACTCGCCGCATTCGCTCAGTTTGCCTCGGATCTCGATAAAGCGACCCTTGCACAAATCGAAAGAGGAAAGAGAATGGTCGAGCTCCTGAAACAGGATCAGTATGTGCCCATGCCGGTCGACGAGCAGATTATCGGGATCTTTGCCGGAACGCAGGGATTCATGGATGATATCCCGGTGGAGGCCGTGAGGGCGTTCGAGGAAGGGTTGCTCAGGTTCGTGCGGGCTGAGAGGCCGGCAATCAAGAAAGAGATCATGGAAAAGAAGGAACTTGACGACGATCTGAGGGCAAAGATAACCGAGGCGATCACCACGTTCAAGAAGACCTTTTCCGCATAACGTAGGCAGATAGGAGAACGACATGCCAACGTTACGGGATATAAGAAAGAGACTCAAGGCAATACAGAGCACCAAGAAGATTACCGCCGCAATGAAGATGGTGGCGGCGGCCAAACTGAGGAAGGTGCAGGACCGGATGTTGAATTTCAGGCCCTACGCCTCCCGTATGCAGATGGTACTCTCCGACCTTGCAAAAGTATCCGAAAGAGAGTCGCATCCGCTCCTCTTCCTGAGACCGAGAAAAACCGTCGAGGTTTTGGTCGTCACGTCGGATAAGGGTCTGTGCGGCGCGTTCAACACGAATATTTTGAGGATGGCATCGAATTACATCAGCACCCTCAAGAAAGACGGCATCGAGGTGAGCTATAACGTGGTCGGGAGAAAGGCGAGAGATTATTTCCGGAGGCGAAATGTCCCGATGAGGAAGCAGTGGATCGGCCTTTCAGGAAGAATCACGTATACCCATGCTCAGGAGATCGCGAAAGACATCATAGAGAACTATGTGAACGAGACATTCGACGAGGTCGTCATCATCTATAACGAGTTCAAGTCGCTCATATCCCAGAAGGTGACATCTCTGAAGCTCCTCCCGCTTGGATCGATCGAAGACGAAGGCGGAGAGCGCGAACCGGCGCTGACAGCGGATTTCCTGTACGAGCCTTCGCGGGCGGTGATTTTCGAGCGGCTCCTGCCGAAGTACGTCGAGATCCAGATCTATCGCGCGCTCCTCGAATCGTCCGCGGCGGAAGAAGCGTCGAGAATGACCGCCATGGAGAACGCGACGAAGAACTGCTCGGAGCTCATCAAGAAAGTGACGCTCCTCGCCAATAAGGTACGGCAGGCGAGTATCACGAAGGACCTCATGGACATCGTCGGTGGTGTCGAGGCCCTCAAAGAGTAGGGAATACAGGATTGGAAAATATTCATAGAGTGAGGGGGTAAAAACATGAACGTTGGAAGAGTTTCGCAAGTCATCGGCGCCGTCGTTGACGTCGAATTCGAGAAACAGTTGCCTAAAATCCGCGACGCGATCAAGATCGATCATCCGGGCGATCCCGCGAAGGGAATCCCTGAAATTCACCTGACGCTCGAGACCGCGGCTCACCTCGGCGAGAACAAGGTGCGGACGATCGCAATGAGTTCGACGGATGGTCTCATCAGGGGAATGGAAGCCGTCGATACGGGGCAGCCGATCACCATGCCTGTCGGGAAAGCTGCTCTCGGAAGAATACTGAACGTTATCGGGGAACCCGTGGACGAGCAGGGACCCGTCCAGGCTGAAGAGAGGATGCCGATTCACAGACCCGCTCCTGAGTTCGTTGAACAGGAAGCCACGACGCAGGCGTTCGAAACAGGGGTTAAAGTTTTCGATCTCCTCATCCCGTTCGTTCGTGGCGGCAAGATGGGAATGTTCGGCGGCGCAGGCGTCGGGAAAACAGTTATTATCATGGAGATGATCAACAACATCGCCATGGTCCACGGCGGTATCTCAGTGTTCGCGGGCGTCGGTGAGAGGACGAGGGAAGGAAACGACCTCTACCTCGAAATGAAGCATTCCGGCGTTCTCCCGAAGGCCGCGCTCATTTACGGCCAGATGAACGAACCGCCCGGTGCTCGTGCAAACGTCGGTCTGAGCGCGCTCACCGTTGCCGAGTATTACCGCGATCAAGGTCAGGACGTTCTTATCTTCATCGACAACATATTCAGGTATACGCTCGCATGGGCCGAAGTCTCGGCGCTCCTCGGTAGGATGCCCTCCGCGGTCGGTTACCAGCCCACACTTGGTACCGATATGGGTGCCCTCCAGGAGAGGATTACGACGACGAAGAAGGGCGCTATTACGGCGATGCAGGCGATTTACGTTCCCGCCGACGACCTCACGGACCCCGCTGTCGCGACGGCGTTTACCCACCTCGATGGGACGGTCGTTCTCTCGCGGCAGATCGCAGAGCTGGGTATTTATCCAGCGGTGGATCCGCTCGACTCGACATCGAGAATTCTCGATCCGAAGGTCATCGGAGAAGAACACTATCAGGTTGCGCGTGGCGTCCAGAAGACACTCCAGAGGTACAAAGAACTCCAGGACATCATCGCGATTCTCGGTATCGAGGAACTCTCGGAAGACGACAAACTCATCGTGGCCCGTTCAAGAAAGCTCCAGCGGTTCCTGAGCCAGCCGTTCCACGTTGCGGAAGCCTTCACCGGCCAGAAAGGCAGGTACGTGAAGACCGCGGACACGATAAAAGGTTTCAAGGCTATCCTCGATGGTAAGTACGATGACGTTCCTGAGCAGGCCTTTTACATGGTTGGCACGATCGAAGAGGTCGAAGAGAAGGCGAAGAAGCTCGGATGGACGAGGCAGATTTAGGCGAAAAGCTCATCGTAAGGCGGGAGAATTATGGAAAAAGAAGGCAAATTGAAACTCGAAGTCGTAACCCCATACGGTCTCATCCTGAGTGAGAATGTGGACGAGGTGACGTGCTCCGGCAGCGAAGGCGAGTTCGGGGTATTGCCTGGTCACGTGCCGTTCTTCACGACGCTGAAGATCGGGATGCTCTCGTACAAGAAGGGCACGACGACGAAGTACGTATTCGTCAACTGGGGATATGCGGAGGTTGGTCCTGAACGGGTTACCGTGTTGGCTGACAGTGCCGAGAAGTCCGAGGATATCGACGTTGAGCGGGCAAAGGCGGCGATGAAGAGAGCGGAAGAGCGGCTCAGAAAGATGGAGGAGTTCGATTTCGCCCGCGCGACCGCGTCTCTCGAGCGTGCCGTCACACGGATACAGATCGCAGAGAAATTCAGATAGAGATGTGATTGCTTCGGCACAAAGAGGCCATGCGGAACGCATGGCCTCTTTTTTTTGCTCTGCGGGGGCGTCGCTTTTCGTGCATTTGCCCCCGGGAGAAAAAATGTGTCAAAGTAATACGTTGGAAATGGATGCGTGAGATGGAGCGCGAAAAAATATTGGTCATCGACGACGAAGAGTTTATTCTCGACATCGTGCGCGAGGTCCTGACCAAGATGGGATTCGATGTCACGATCACTCCTGACGGGTATAAAGGTCTCAGTCTGCTGCGGCGCGAGAAATTTTCTCTCATGATGACCGATATCAGAATGCCGGATATCACCGGGCTGGAACTGATTCAGCACGTTCGGGAGTGGAACAAGGAAATCCCGATCATTATCATCACCGGCCACGGTACCCTCGAAGTGGCGATTAAGGCGCTCAAAATGGGCGCGCAGGGTTTTCTTCTGAAACCGTTCACCATAGACGAACTCAGAACCGCGGTAGCGGACGCCCTCGAAAAGACCCTTTTATTGAACGAGAACATCCGGATGCGCGCTCTCATGCCACTCTTCGAGGTGAACAAGGAGATCATCAGCGAGACCGACACGAAGAGGCTCCTCGGTTTGATCACGGGTGTCGTAGTGAGGGAAACGCGTGCGGACCGGGCCTTTCTCTTCCTTTACGACGAGCAGGCCGGTTCGATTACTATGGAGACGCATCACGGGTTCCCGCTGGAGTTCATCCACGATTTCAAAGAGAAGCACGTCCACACGTTGATGAGTCTCCTTCGGAACGAAAAGAAGCCCGTGCTCGTTGTCCCGGGAGCGGAGGTTCCCGCCGGGTTCGAAGAGATACCCGGCGTGCGCGGCTTTTCGAACATTTATACCCCCCTCTCTGTGCGCGGGAGTCACATCGGCGTCATCGGCCTCTCCAGATCCGCCTCGGAGCGCCCTTTCTCGCTTTCCGACCTCGAGCTGGTCTCGGTTCTGAGCGGTCAGGCTGCCGTGGCTATCGAGAACGCCCGCCTCTACGAAAAACTTCAGCAATCGTACCTTTCGACGATCGTCACTCTTTCGGGCATCGCGGAATCGAAGGACTTCTATACCGACAAACACATGAAGGATATCTCGGAGTTTGCGGTCGAGATCGCGCGCAGGCTCGGGCTACCGGATGCGGAGGTCGAACATATCCGTATGGCCGCGCTCCTCCATGACCTGGGAAAGATCAGCGTTCCCGATGACATCCTCAAAAAGCCGGGAAAGTTGACGGCTGAGGAGATGGCGGTCATCAGGAACCATCCGGCCCGCGGGGCGAAGATGCTCGAAGCCATCGAGCCCCTGAGAGAAGCTCGGGAAATAATTCTTCATCACCATGAATACTTTGACGGCTCGGGATACCCCGACGGCTTGAAAGGGAAGGACATCCCGCTCGGTGCACGGATTATCGCGGTTGCGGATGCGTTCGACGCGATGACGACGAACAGGCCTTATCGGAAGGCTTTGCCCATGGACAAAGTGTTGCAGGAACTCAGGGATTTTTCGGGTAGGCAGTTCGACCCGGCGATCGTCGAGATATTGCTGTCGATCCTGCGCGAGAGAGGATTGATAGATTTCGGGTAGCCGCGCATTCTGAGTGGCGGATTGCGGTTCATGGAGGTCACACTCGACAGCATTCGAACCGTTCGGGTTTACCAGCCGAAGCATGGCTACCGTTTTTCGGTGGATTCCCTGCTGCTTTTCGATTTCGTTCACCTCCGAAAAGCCGAAAAAATAGCCGACCTAGGTGCCGGTTGCGGGATCGTCGGCATCCTCCTTGCCCAAAAGTACCCCTATGCCTGCGTGGATCTGTTCGAGATCCAGGGGAGTCTCGCTCGTCTCGCGGGGAGAAACATTCTGCTGAACAGGCTCGATGGGCGGGTCCGCGTGATCGAAGGCGATCTCAGAAACGTGTCTCTGCTCGGCGTCCCCTTCCACCACTATGATCTCGTGGTCTCGAACCCCCCGTTCCGGCGTGTGAAGAGCGGGCTTCTGAGCATCGGGGAGCAGAAGGCCATCGCGCGGCATGAGATCACCCTTCAGTTGCACCAATGCGTTACGGCGGCCTCGACTTTGCTCAAAAATGGAGGGCGGCTTGCCATGATTCACCTCCCGGGCAGGCTTCCGGAATTGACCGGGGAGATGCAGAGAGCGGGTCTCGAACTGAAAAGAATGCGGTTCGTGCACTCGACCCCACGCACGGAGGCCAAGATGCTACTCGTCGAAGCCGTGCGGGGAGCGAGGGGAGGACTGAAGGTCGAAAAGCCTCTGTTTATCTACCGGGAGGACGGCTCCTATACTGAGGAGATGACGAGGATTTATGGAATCTAACACGAGTGACGGCTCAGGGATCATTCAACGGTTCATTTCCTACCTTACTGCCGAGAGGGGATTGTCGAAGAATACCGCCCTCTCCTACTCCCTGGATTTGCGAAAATTTCAGTGGTTCCTCCTCCAAAGGGAAAAAGACCTGCCGGTTTTTACGAGGAACGACGTGCTTGATTTCGTACAGACTCTGCGAGATGGCTCGTATTCTGCTGCGAGTGTCTGCCGCTTTCTCTCGACCCTCAGGGGGTTCTGCCGGTATCTAATTCTCGAACATGGTATGGCGGAGGATCCCATGGAGAATCTCGAATCGCCGCGGAGATGGGAGAGATTGCCGAAGGCGATCAGCCTCGAACAGGTGACAGCGTTCCTCGAGGCGGGTGAACGGAACGACAAGGGCGGACCTCTGACGCGGCGGGATTCGGCGATGTTCGAACTCCTCTATTCTTCCGGCCTGCGGGTCAGTGAACTCATATCGCTCAAGGTGGAGGACATCAGTTTCGATGCCGGCTTCTTGAGGGTAACCGGCAAGGGATCGAAGGAACGCATTGTTCCGCTCCACGCGCGGGCACTCGAGAAACTGAAACGGTACGTCGAAAACGAAAGGCCAGAGATCCTTTCGAAAAGACGATCGACATACCTTTTCGTTACGCGTCGTGGGGGTCCGATGACGCGACAGTGTTTTTGGAAGACGATGAAATCCCTCGGCAAGAGGATCGGCCTCGACATCTCTCCCCATATAATGCGCCACAGCTTCGCTACCCATCTCCTCGAACGGGGTGCCGACCTCCGTTCGCTGCAGAAGCTCCTCGGTCACGCGGACATATCGACGACGCAGATTTACACGAAGGTAACACCGGATCGTTTGAAGCAGGTCTACTCGAAACATCACCCGCGGGCGTGAAGGAACGAGGCAGCGGGCTGGACACGCGCGTGAAATTGGCGCGGCTTGCGCTGGGCCATCCGCAGTACGAATCCCGCCTGTCGCAATCGCTGAATAATGGCGGGACTAACTCTCCTCAAGGCGAGCCCTTCGGTTGCATCCCGTGCGCAGAACGTGTAAACTGTGGTATCTTCCTCAAATTCTATACGGAGGTTTTTTATGCCGGAAAAACTGCGACCTGAGCAGCTGTACGGATTTTGTGACCCTTCGGTATTCTCATTTGCTACCACCGATGACGTGCCGGTGCGCAAGGAGACGATAGGGCAGGAGCGGGCACTGCGTTCACTCGATTTCGGCCTGAGCCTCGAGAGCTCGGGGTTCAATATTTTTATCCTCGGTGAGCATGGCACCGGGAAAATGACCACCGTGCGTTCTTTTCTTAGCGAAAGGGCGTTGAAGGAACCGGTTCCCGACGATTGGTGCTATGTTTACAACTTCAAAGAGCCCGACGCGGCGGTCGCCATTTCTCTGCCCCCCGGAAGGGCGGTGATCTTCCAGAAGGATATGGAGGAGTTCATTAAGGTACTGAGGGTCGAAATTCCGAAGGTCTTCGAATCAAAGGAATACGAACGGCAAAGGACATCCATCATCGAGGAGGCGCAGAGAAAGCAGAAGGAAATATTCGCGAGTCTCGAGGAAGAGGCTCAGGGGAAAGGGTTCCTGGTGCGCAAAACCGTGAGCGGCCTCGTCATTGTCCCGGTGAAAAAAACCGGCGAGCCGCTGACTGAAGAAGAATACGAACTCCTTGACGAGAAGACGAGGAGACGGATCGACGAGATCGGGAAGAATCTCCAGGAAAAACTCAATGACGTCGTGCGCATGGTGCGTGAGAGCGACAAACTCGTGAAAGAGCTGATCGGGAAGCTCGAAAAGGAGGCGGCACTCTCCGCCGTCGGTCACCTCGTCGATGAACTGAAAAGCACATACGGGGAACATGAGAAGATCGTCACATATCTCGATGCTGTGAAGGAGGACATCCTCGAGCATCTCGAGGATTTCAAGACGCAGGAGGAACAGCCCCAGCCCTTGCCCTTTATGAAGCCGCCGAAGGCCGAGCCGACGTTTACGCGCTATGCGGTCAATGTGCTCGTCAACAACAAGGATTGCAAGGGGGCGCCTTGCGTATTCGAGAGCAATCCAACATACTACAACCTTTTCGGGAGGATCGAGCACAAGATCCAGTACGGCCTCGCGTTGACCGATTTTTCGATGATAAAGGCCGGGTCCCTCCACAGGGCGAACGGAGGGTATCTCGTCATCAATGCGCTCGACCTCCTGCGCAATATCTTCGCGTACGATGCGCTGAAGCGCGCGATCCGTAACCGTGAGGTGAAAATCGAGGACGTATGGGAGCAGTACCGCCTCATCTCGACGACGACGCTCAAGCCGGAGGCGATCCCCCTCGATATCAAGGTCATCCTCGTCGGCGATCCGTATCTGTACTATCTTCTCTACAACCTCGACGAGGATTACAGGGAGTTGTTCAAGGTGAAGGCGGACTTCGACAGCAGGATGCCGAGAAATCAGGAGAATATCGACAAGTATGCGTCTTTCATTGCGAATCTCTGCAGGGAGGAGCGACTGCTGCCACTCGACCGATCGGGTGCCGCGACGGTCATAGAGTTCAGCTCGCGTCTCGCGGAACATCAGCAGAAACTTTCGGCGAGATTCAGCGATATCGCGGACGTCCTCAGGGAGGCAAGCTACTGGGCATCGAAGGAGGACAGCGCCGTCGTCACAGGGGAGCACGTACAAAAAGCGATCGACGAACGTGTCTTCAGGACGAACAGGATCGAGGAACGACTGAGGGAATTGATTCTCGAAGGAACGATTATCGTCGACACGACAGGCGAGAAGATTGGCCAGATCAACGGTTTGGCGATTCTTGACCTCGGCGATTACCGTTTCGGGAAACCGTCGAGGATAACGGCAAGAACCTACGTCGGGAAAGCGGGCGTGGTCAATATCGAGCGCGAGACGAAGATGAGCGGCAGAATTCACGATAAAGCCATCCTCATCATCTCGAATTATCTCGGCAGCCGTTATGCCACGAGGAAACCGATCAGCCTCGCGGCGTCCATTACATTCGAGCAGCTTTATGATATGGTGGAGGGCGACAGCGCCTCGTGTGCCGAACTCTATGCGCTTTTAAGCAGTATCGGGAGATTTACTTTGAAACAGAATATCGCGGTGACCGGTTCGATGGATCAGAACGGCGAGGTACAGCCGGTGGGCGGCATCAACGAGAAGATCGAGGGTTTTTTCGACCTGTGCCGCATGACGGGATTGGACGGGAGCCAGGGCGTCATCATCCCTTACCGGAACGTGAAGAATCTCATGCTCAGGAAAGACGTCGTTGCTGCGGTACGGGAGGGAAAGTTTTCGATATACCCTATCCGTACCGTGGATGAAGGACTGGAAATCCTCACCGGCATGAGTGTGGGGCAGGCTGCGGAAGACGGCACGTACCCGGAAGGCACTCTGAATTATCTCGTGGTGAAGAGGCTTACGGAAATTGCGGAGTCTATGGAAAAGAAAAAAGAGAAGGAAAAAGAAGAGGAAAAAGAAGAAGAGGGGAAGGAAAAGAGAAAAGAGAATGAAAAGAGCGATATGGCTGGTTGAGACGGGACTGGCGGTCATTCTGTCCGTTCCGCTCGCAATCTTGCCATTTGGTTGGTCGGTGAAGGCCGGGGCAATTCTCGGCCTTCTCCTTTTCTATCTGTGGAAGAGCAGACGCCGAATCGCCATCGAAAACCTCGCGAGGGCAGTTGCGAACGGCTCGCTTCACGTCGATCGACCGGTCGAGTCAATCATCAGAGACGCGTTCAGGAATCTCGGCAGATCGGCCGCCGAGGTCGTGAAGATTTACTACGGACACGGCCGGAACGCCGTCGATGCCGTGCGCATCGACGGATACGAGCACTTCGCCGAGGCTCGCAGGAGAGGGAAAGGGGTCATTTTCATCACGGGACACTGCGGCAATTGGGAACTGCTCGCCATTGCCGCTTCGATCAAACTGTCGCCGCTCGCGGTCATCGCGCGTCGAATCGATAATTCCTTCGTGAATGGTTTCGTCGAACGCGTGCGGCGGAAATATGGCAATACGGTGATCTACAAGAAAGGCGCCCTCAAACGGGCCTTGCAGGAGCTCAAGCGGAATGCCTGTATCGGCATACTCATGGATCAGGCGGTTATCCCCGAGGAAGGGTACGTGATCGATTTCCTCGGCAGGGGTGCCTGGACGACGAAGATGCCTGCTCTCATTGCGCGGAAGACAGAGGCGGCGGTTCTCCCCGCCTTCATCCACAGGGAAGGAGATAGCCATCGGATAACGATCTTCCCTGCAGTGAAACTGAGCGACAAGGGGGACACGGAACAGGCCGTGAGGGAGGACACCGAGCGATTTTCATCTTTCATTGAAGAGTATATTCGTCGCCATCCTGATGAGTGGCTCTGGATACACCGGCGGTGGAAACGCGTGGATCATTAAGTCGATGTCATTCTCGTCCCTGATAAGAGAGGGGACACGGGTGAATACCTTGTAAAAACCGTGGAGAGACAAGGTGTCGTCAGGGTGTTTCTCCGGCATCCGGACACACATCTTGAAATAGTTCGGAGACCAAAGATGCGGTGTATTTGCTTACGAGTAGGTATTCCATTGGAGGGGCGGATCGTGGTCAGTACTTCATCGCTTTCTGAATGCCCAAGAGGCTGTGCGTTTCGATATGCACTTTTATCGCTCTGCGCGATACTCCGCACGCGCGGCAGATGTACGTGAGGAGGTAGTCTGCTTTTTTCCCGATGCTGATGGGAAGACGTATCCCATCGTACCGAAAGAGTTGCTCGCACTGGCAGGATGGATAGTCACAGAACTGCCGGATGTCCGGTGTCGAGACGTTGAGAAAAGGACCATCGACTTCGATCACGCTTTCGACGGGGGACATCCGCCCGGGAGGAGTTGACTCGAGGAACGTCGTCCATGGAATCGCCTGCGCCTCCCATTCCAACTGTGTCGCATTTGTTCTGCCGACCATTCAGGATAAGTTTAAGCGATCCCGAGAAAAAAATCCACAAGAGGCCGCTTCGAACCCGGATAATTCTTTAATGACAGGACACAGTGTCTCCTCTCATTCTCGGCCGCCTATGGAGATCGGAGGGCCATCGAAAGAGAGACGGTCGGAGACCAGAACGCGTTCATTTTTTGCTATAATCAGCAGATCTTAAAAGGAGGAACCCATTGAATGAAGTTATTTGAACTCAAAAACAAGGCGATGCGCTCCGAGAGCGGAGAGTCTATCCTCGGCTTCCAAGATACCGGCAGCCATGCGTGCTACATGATATATGGCGTTCTCAAGCCTCGGGAAAAGAGAGTGGTTAAGCCGGGGAGAGGCCACGAGGAGATCGTCCTCGCTGTGATAGGCGACCTCAACGTCACCGGTGACGGTGTCACGAGACTCGAGGAAGGGTGTGCGTTTCACCTCTCCGGCGAACACGAATGCCTCCTCGAAAATGACGGCGATGCCGACGCAACCTACGTCATCGCCGGCGGTCACTCGGACACCGGACATCACTAAATCCAAGAGGCGCTTTCGCAGCAAAAGATCGAATGGCCGGCACGAGTGTCGTTACAGAAGCATCTTTGTCGATAGTCTGGCAGGTTAGGAGGGAGAGTTCGATTGCTCATGCCGGAGCCTTCCGTGGTAGTCTCCGTCGGAGAAGATCTCACATGACGAGGTTCCTGCCTGCTTCGTAAGCATCCTTCATCGCGGTCAGGTGTTTGAGAATTGCGCCCTTCGCGTCGATCCCCGTGTAACTGAGGGTACTATGTTCCGGCACGCTGATCGTCCTGAAGAACGCCCGTGCCGAAGTCTCCGCGCACTGGATGCCTTGAAGGCCGATCTCTTTCTTCTGGCCGCCGACGAGCAGAAGCAGGCCCTTCCGGCCATGAGGGCCGGAAGGGATCGGTTTTTTCAAGAGATATTTCTCGCACCAGAAAGCCTGGCATCGGTCTATCATGGTTTTCATCTGAGCGCTGAGAGCCGAGAAGAAGATCGGCGAAGCAAGAACGATCCGCTCGCATGTCCTGATAGCATCATAGACCTGCCCCATGTCGTCGTCGTACACGCAGACGCCTGTTTCGTCGCAGCCGCCGCAGTTCTGGCAGGGCATGATGTTCATCGTATTCAAACGAAAAGTGCGGGCAACGTACCCTGACTCCTCGATTCCCCTGCACGCCTCTTTGAGGAGAAGCTCCGAGTTGCCGTCTTCTCGCGGGCTCCCGAGAAAAGCAATGACGTTCATCGGTCCTTCTCCTGCACTTCCTCCTTGATGTCTATCCAGTTTTTCATCTGCTGCAGGTTCACGTTCAAGTTCCACCACCCATTCTTGAATGTCGCGTAATCGGGTGCACCGGTCATCGCCGACGCGTAGCGGATGGAATTCCCGTAAAAGAGCCACTGGCTTGCCCACAATTGTTCGATCGACTCATCAAAGGGGTTGGCATTGTCTTCGATGTTGTCCTGCCACGCTCTCGCCATAAGGTTTGTCGCCACTGCCGTCATCGCGTTGGTTTCCCTGATCGTGCTATCGAGCTTTGCGAAATGGCTAGACACCCAGGTAGAGCTGTGGCAATTTTTGCAGATTCCACTCATCGTCGCCATGCGTTTGCTTTGTTCCGGTGTGTCGATGAGGTATTCCGTCGCCGGTTCCCCTGCGAACGTCACGGGGAGAGGAAGCCCATCTTTGTTTTTTATAATGGAGGTGTTCCCCGACTTTGGCTGAGGATGGCTGTAGATCAATCCAAAAAGGCGAACCCACAGACGCGCACCGAAGTCGTGCGTCCGTTCCACGATGACCGTGCCTTCGGGCGAAGTGAGGAGGCTGTTGTGACAGGTCGCGCACGTCGGCGCTGTGAAGTCCCTGCCGATTACCCACGGCACGACATCGAAATTCCACTGTTGGTATTTGGAAGAATAGATATTCCCATGTTTGCTCTCCCGATAGACATTCCACGCGGGCACGTCGGGCTCAAGGTGGCACTGCGAACAGGAGTAAGGTTTTCTCGCGACCTCGATACTGAACCCGTGGCGCGGATGGCACGCAGTGCATGCGCCGGTGCTGCCGTCGGGATTTAATCTGCCGACCCCCTGATTCGGCCAGTTCGAGAGGTCAGGCACCTGTATTTCACCCAATCTCGTCGTCAGCGTCTTGAGCCCCTTTGTCTCGACCTTTGTGCCGTGACAGCCGAAGCAGGTTTCGTGGAGAGTCGCAGCGGACGGTTGTTCGGCGATGAGGTGGTGATTTTCGACTTTCCTCATGCCGGAGACGGTGCTCACAAGCGCCCAATAGACGGGATTTCCCGCAAGATTCTGATAAGCGTACGCCTTTTTCGAACCGGCGAACTGTTGCGCTTCGACCGCATGGCACGTCTTGCAATCGTTCGGGCTCACGATGACATTGATACGGTAGCCCATGTGGCTAAAGCTATCCGTATGGGCATCGAGATTCAGGCTGTGGCATTCGTAACAACCAACGGCACGCCTCAGGAGATTCTCCGGTATATCCTCCGCTGACATCCTCTTTTCGAGCGCCGGTTTTTTCGCCGCTTCGCTGGGGATGGTTTTCGAATGCCGGCTCTTGAGCCAGTCGTGCACGATGCCGGGCGTGTAAAGCATGTGGCAACTGACGCATGCCTGTGTCTCGGCACTGAGCGGCACCTCGCCTGTCTGGCCTTCGATCGCCAGCACCTCATCGCCAGCGGCGATGAGCGCACAGACGATCAAAAACAGTAGCACTGCTGTTGTGGGTTTCATGCCTTGCTCCTTTTCGCGATAGTTAAAGAGGAAAACGCTATCCTACTTTTTTGAACATCTTTTTCGGGGCCTTGCATATAGGGCACTGATCAGGCGGCTCGCCTTCGACCGTGTTCCCGCAGATTTGGCAGACGTGGTAGTCCACCTCTTCGTTTTTCCCGAGAGATTCCAGGGCTTTCCTGTAAAGGGCGGCGTGAATCTTCTCCACTTCGAACGCGTACCGAAAGCTGTTCTCCGCCTCTTTCTCGCCTTCCGCTTTGGCGTCCTCGATCATGGGCGGGTACATGCTCTCTACCTCGTACGTCTCGCCTCCGATTGCGGACTCGAGGTTTTCCTTCGTCGTTTTTATGCCGCCGAGTTCCCTGAGATGATTCATGGCGTGCACCGTTTCCGCGTCCGCGGTCGCTCTGAACAGTTTCGCGACCTGCGCGTATCCTTCGGCTTCCGCCTTCTTGGCAAAAGCGAGGTATTTTCTGTTTGCCTGTGACTCGCCGGCGAATGCTTCCTGAAGGTTTTTCTCTGTCTTTGCCATAGTGCCTCCTGTCATTTTTTTGTCGTTGGGATAACGTCGTCGACCCAGCTCAGCGCTGCGGATACCGTCGGGAAGCCGATCGTGCTCGTCAGGAGTATCAGGGCATGGTAAAGTTCGTCCGGATTCGCTCCTGCCTCGATCGCCCTCCGCGCGTGGGAGTGGACGGATCCCTCCGCACGTATCGCGGCCGCCCCCGCGAGTTGAATGAGGTGCGACGTTTTCCGGTCGATGGGACCGGCATTGCGGACTGCTTTCCCGAGATTGTCGACCGCAGTGAAGTATTTCTTGAAACGCTTTTTGAGGTGTTGATAGTGCTTCGGCAGTTCAGGCATTTCTTCTCCCTCCTTTCACTGGAAAGTCTCGTGATACTCTTTTACCTTCTTTGCGAATTCCCTCCCGAAGTCATAACAGCGTCTCTCGTCTTCGGGCGATGGTTTGTACACGACTTGCACGCCGTCCTCGACGATCGCCAAGCCCATTTTCTCCAGTTCTTTGTAGATACTGCTCACCGCTCCGCCCATCCAGCCATAACTCCCGAAAGCGCCCACGAGGCGGTTCTTTGGTCGGAGGCCTTTCAAGTACGTGAGGAACTGCGCGACCGTGGGAAACATGCCATTGTTGAGCGTGGGCGATCCGATGAGGCATCCCCTCGCCTTCCAGAATTCCTTCACCGCAAGACTGATCGGATTTGCTCTCAATTTGACGACTTTCACGTCGACCTCTTCATCTTTGATTCCCTGCATGAGCGGCACAGTCATTCGCTCTGTGCTGTGCCACATCGTGTCATAAATGATCGCGACGCGAAGGTCCGCCTTGCCGTTCGCCATATCGAGATACATGCGCAGAATGTTCGAGGGATCTTTTCGCCATATGATCCCGTGATCCGGCGCTATCATGTCGATTTCGAGTCCGAGTTTCTCCACTTCGGCGATCTTGGTTTTGATGAGCGTCCCGAACGGCATCAAAATATTTGCGTAATAGTCGATCACCGCGTCATTCAGTTCGGCTGCGGAAAAGCACGAAATGAATTCATCGTCGAAACGGGCGGCAGACGCGTAGTGCTGCCCGAAGGCATCCTGGCTTATGAGGATTCTGTCCTCTCTCACGTATGTCATCATTGAGTCGGGCCAGTGGAGCATCGGTGTTTCGAGGAACAAGAGGGTTCGCTTCCCGATCCGGAGGGTGTCGCCGGTCTTCACGATATTGACGCGCCATCCGGAGGTGTCGAAGAATCTGTCGAGACCCTTCTTCCCTTTCTCACTGATATGGATAGTCGCATTCGGCGTCATATGCATAATTTCGGCGATGCTCGTCACGTGATCGTTCTCGATGTGATTGATGACGATATGTTTGATTTCCGCGGGATCGACCAGATGACGGATGTTCCTGATGGTTACGTCGGAGAAATCGTGCTTGACGGTGTCGAGAAGGGTTACCTGTTCGTCGAGCACGAGGTAATTGTTGTACGTCGTGCCGTTGGGAGTGACATAGCCGTGGAAGTCCCTCACCGCCCAGTCGATAGCGCCAACCCAGTATATCCCGGGTTTCAGTTCAATAGGTTTCATCGATCCTCCTCTGAGATTGCTGGTAAAGGTATTCGCTATGGAAAGCTTTTTCTGTAGAAAATTATCATATGCTTCACACAGAATGTCAACACAAAAATTTTTTTCTGGTGCGTTTATCTCGCGAGCGGTTTTTTTCGCGATCTTTGCGCGCACATCGGGGGTCTGCGACATTGATGTCGCCGCACAAGAGATAACTCTGCGCCGGACACCCACCGGTGCAGGTTTCATAGTGCCCGCAAGGAGTGAACCCGCACGGATTCGGGGAAGAACGCTTGAAAGGGCTCAGTACGGGGTGGTCACGGAGCGAGCCGAAGCTGTCTCGCACTATATTGCCGAGAAGGAATTCGCTGCACCCGATCAGGAGGCTACAGGGGAAGCACGAACCATCGGGGAGGACGGCGAGTTTCGTCGTACCGGCGTCGCATCTCCTTCCTTGGCGTGCACGGCCCCGAAAAAAGCCGGATGCGGCAACGAAACGGATGTCGACGCGTCCTTCGAATTCGGATCTGAGCGCCGAATAGTGTTTGGTAAAATCCGGAAAAGGAAGGCTGCCTGGGAGATCGGCTTTTCTCATGATGTCCTCATGAAGGATAAAATACTGTCGGACGCCGATTTCCGATAGATAGCGGATGAGGGTTCTGATCTCGCCTGCATTGGCGCGCGTCAAAACGCTCTTGACGACAGGGGGTACACCCTCTCCGATCACTTTTTTGATGCTTTCTATGGCATTCGCGAAATTCGCAGACCTCGTTAGCGCATTGTGCGTTCGTTCGGACCCGTGAAGAGAGAAACCGATCGTCAGCGAGCGATGCTGCGTGCGGGCAAGTCGCGTCACCACATCTGGCAAGCTCCCGTTGGTGCTGACGTAGATGGAGATGCCACCCTGCGCAGCGTGCGTGATAAGGTCTTCCAGGTACGGAACGAGCAACGGTTCGCCACCGAGGATATCGAGTTCCATTACGGTGTTACGGAGGAGGACGTCAACGAGGGCGAAAGCGTCTTCCTCCGGCATGGTCCGCTGCCGGCGAAGGCGGGGCAAACGCCGGTTTGAACAGAAGACGCACTCCTGGTTACACCGGAAGGTCGGATACCATTGAATGAACGCGGGGCGGTCCATGGGCTCTCTCTCGCTATACTATAGCTGTTTTTTTTGTGCCCGTCAGTCCCGAGGGAACCGGTATGGCTGAATGCTCCATAAACATCGTGAGTCGACGGGATGAATCAGTGGCTCACCTCGTTTCAATGGCAGGCCGATTCCTGTTTTACACAAACAGACTGGATCCTGAGAAAACCCGGCCTGCCTCGTCAAAGTGCCGTCAGGGTGTTTCCTCGATATCCAGCCATTTTTGAGCTGTCGTGGAGTGCGATGGCTTTTTCGAGCGCTGCGTTGATTATCGCGTCAGAAAAAGATTAAACTGAAACAAGAGTATTTCCGGAGAAAGGAGCAGCCATGAATGCGATCGAAATTGCGATAAAGATGGAGAAAGACGCGATCGATTTCTACACGCAAGCGTCGGAAAGAACGAAGCATCCCGCGGGGAAGAAGATGTTTCTTTCGGTGACGGAGGACGAGAAAAGACATCTGCGGATGCTTTCCGATATCTTTCGGGAGGTTGACATCACCATACAAGAGGTCAGCCCGATGAGAAATATCCGAACGATTTTCGAGTCCATGAAGGAGACCATGATGCAGCGTATTGCGGCGACGGAGGATGATCTGGAGGCCTTCAAGATCGCTATGCAAATGGAAAACGAAGGGATCGAATTTTACCGGCGCGTCGAATCGGAAACGGATCGGCCGAAGGAGAAGGCTTTGTTCCGGCGACTCATCACGGAGGAGCAACAGCACTACGAGATCTTTGCGAATACGTATTATTTTATGCGGGACACGGGCAGTTGGTTCATGTGGGAAGAGCATAGTATAGTCGATGGCGGGACAGCGTGGGCGTGAGACGGGATTGGAGGGCGTGAGGCGGCATGTCAGGAAACAGGGATACCGGAGCGGAAAAGGCCGCTGAACCGGCAGCCCTATTACCCAAAGTGGTAAAATAAAAGCAAAGGTTTAGAACCGCTTCCCTTTTTGGGCCAGAAAGGGAAACACAATTTATACGAATTATACGAATGAGGAGGAAAGAGTATGGCAAAGCCGGTCGTGGATGAAGATGCCTGTGAAGGATGCGGAACATGTGAAGAAATGTGTCCTGAGGTGTTCAAGGTTGGAGATGACGGGAAGGCGCGCGTCATAGGACCCGACAAGTGCAATACCTGCAACTGTCAGGAAGCTGCCGATACGTGTCCCGTACAGGCAATCACCTTCCAATAAGAACAATCGCCGGGGGTCGGTGCAACACCGCCCCCCTCTCTCTGCCAGATTCATCGGACGGTCTCGCCATTCACGGGTTCTGAGAGCCCGTAGAAATTACAGCGATAGGAGTCTTTACCGCGCTCGTCCCCCAAAAGGAAGGCCCGATACCGGCAGCCGCCGCGGCATTCGTTGATGTGTGCGCAGTCGCAACGCAGTTCGCTCAATTCAAGACGTTCGACTCTCCGCCAGTTTTCTCCGATCCCCTCAGTGACAGAGCCGACCGGTCGGTCTGCGTAGAAGCTGCATTTCGCCGCCTTCCCGTCGGCCGTGATCGCCATAAGGTGCGTGCCGCAGGCGTAGCCATGGGTGCTGCCATGAAATCCTTCACCGTACCCATATCTGAGGTAAGCGCCTGCCTCCTCGGGGGAAAGCTGGAAATCGGGATTGTCCCTCAGTCTCCCGGTTACGCACGGCACGTCGACCAACCATTCCCTAACCCCTAGATCGCTGAATAGTTTCTCCATCTCGGGAAAATCCTGAAGGTTTTTCCGGTGGACCATCGTCGCGATCGAGACGTGGAACCCCGCAGCGATAGATCTTTTTACAGCATCCATCGCCACTCTGAACGACCCTAAACCCCTCAGGGCGTCGTGCGATGCTTCGAGACCGTCGATGCTGATCTGAATTTCATTGACGCGCAAGCTCGAAAGGAGGCGCTCGGTGAGCAAAAGGCCATTTGTCATCAATACTGTTCTGATGGCGAAGTTGGGAAGGAGTGTGTTGATGTCTTCGAACCGGCTGTGCAGGAGGGGCTCCCCTCCGCTGATAAGAACTCTGAGACCTTGCATCTCCTCGAATTCCTGGAGTACCCGTTCAACGGTGTCCACGGAAAGCTCATTCCTGGCGCTCTTCGTTTCGATTCTATACGCGTGATCATCCAGGTAGCAATGCTTGCAGCGGAGGTTGCACGAGTTCGTTATCTGAAGTTCCAGGTACCTGAGCGACGGAATAGGTGCCTGAACGATGGGTGGCCTTTTAGCAGGGACGCGGGTGCGCGAGAGGATACCCTCGCGAAGACAATATTCCACGAATCTTTCCTCGCCGTCTTCACAACCCTCCTCGGAACCGCAATTCCTGAGGAAGGCGAAGGAGGCCTCGTCGAGTTCATAGAGGTCGTCCGTTTCGACGTGGTACACGGCCCGATGCTCGAGCATTTTTAGAACGGCGGCACGGCTCAGATAATATCGCATGCTCTATTTTATAATAGTTCGCATAGGTGCCTAAAAAGGAGTCTTTATGGCTGAATATTTCATGAACATTATGAAACGACAGGATGATTTCATGGCGAACCTCGTTTTGATGACGGGCAGATTCCCATTGACGCTTATTATATGCATCGTGACAGAAGGCGTGGATTATCTGTGCACGGTGTCGTCACGGTGTTTCTTCGGCATCGAGCGGCAGTTAGAAATAGGTCGGACAGCAGTGAATAGTTTTCGTGTGGGAGACTTTCGAACGCCGACAGTGCTTCCGATGCCGGTCCCGGGTCGATAACATGCTGAACCCTTTCCTACGGGATTGCCTTTGCGGGAACATCTGTTCTTATTTCAAGCCTTGGAAGGACGAGGAAATCGCGTGCGAAGGATTCCTCGTTGTCGAGAGACTCGTGAGGGAAGGGAAATCCCTCCCATTCGAGCAGTTCGGTCTGCCGACCGATGCAGCGATGCAGGAAAGACTCAGCCGGAATCTATGCTCGGTGTGCGCATTCAACGAAGACGGGTGCGACTTTATCGCGCGCAGGCGGGATCCGTCCGGAGCGAATGACGGCAAATCCCCGCTCCCGTGCGGAGGATTCCTTTTCCTCGCTTATCTTCTCGAGCGGCATGTGATAGAGATTGACGGTAGAGGGCGTATCGTCTAAACTTCTAAATGCCCACATCGGTTCGTCGAAGGGCGGGAGGAGAACGCATGATAACCTTTTCGGTAAGAGAAGTTGTCGAACAGGCGGTGCAGACGGAGAAATTGGGCAGGGAATTCTACGCCCGGATGGCGGAGAAATTTCGCGATCAGACGGAGTTGAGGAGACTGTTTGAGTTGCTCGCCGTGCACGAGGCAAAGCACGAGGCGAGCTTTATGAACCTTGAAGGACGGTTGTCGGATGACGCGCCGGAGGGTTGGGGAGAAGTGACGCCCTACCTCCGTGCGATCGTCGATTCGGAGTTCTTTCTCGGCAAAGACAAGTGTCTCCCTTCCCTCGAACACGTGAAAACCGCTGCAGAGGCTATCGATTTTGCTCTCTGTTTCGAGCGCGAAACGCTCCTTTATTACTATACGCTCCGCGAAACGCTGCGTGAAAAAAACGTGATCGACGAGATTATCAGGGAAGAGAAGAGTCACATCGTGTGGTTGAACAATCTCAAGAAAAGTTTTCTATAGACTGCCGGTGGACTACTCTATAAAGATAGGCGGTGAGGCCGGACAAGGCATTCAGACCATCGGTGATACGCTCGCGAAGGTATTCTCGCGGTCAGGATACCACGTCTTCACGCACCAGGATTACGAGTCCCGCATCCGCGGCGGCCACAATTTCTACCAAGTCAGATTTTCGGAGAAGGGTATCTCCGCATCGCGCCGGCGCGTTGACATCATCGTTGCGCTCGATCGCGAAAGCATCACCCGTCATCGGGACGAGCTTTCCGATAACGGAGTTCTCATTTATGACGCGGCCGATCTAAAGCTCGTGCTCGAAGGCGATTCTTTTCTCGATGTCCCGTTCACGGAAATCGCACTCCGGCAGGGGAGCAAAATCTTGGCCAATACCGTTGCGACCGGGGCCGTCCTTGGAATGCTCCGGGTCGAGCTCGATATTTTTGAAAAAATTATCGATGATACTTTTCGCAAGAAGGGCGACGAGATCGTTGAGGCGAATCGGCGTGCTGCGCGGGCAGGCCACGACTACGCTGTCCGAAACTGCCCGAAGTGCGCGTTCATCCCATCACAGTTTGGCAGACCGAAGCTTCTGATCAACGGCGTCGAGGGAATCGCGCTCGGTGCGCTCGCCTCCGGATGCCGTTTCTATGCAGCCTATCCTATGACACCCTCGACGGGTATCATGAATTACCTTGCCGGCAAGGCGAAAGAATACGGCTTGATTGTCGAACAGGCAGAGGACGAGATAGCTGCCATCAACATGGCCATTGGTGCCTCGTTCGCGGGCGTGAGAGCGATGACCGGAACAGCCGGTGGCGGATTCGCCCTCATGGTGGAAGGCCTCTCGCTGGCGGGCATGACCGAGACGCCGATCGTCATCGCGCTCGGCCAGAGGCCGGCACCGGCCACGGGTCTTCCGACGCGCACGGAGCAAGGCGATTTGCTCTTCGCAATCCATGCTGCCCATGGGGAGTTCCCAAGGGTCGTCTTCGCGCCCGGAACGCCGGAACAGGCACTGTTCCTCACCAATAAAGCCTTCGATCTCGCGGAAAAGTATCAGATACCGACATTCGTCGTTTTTGATCAGTATCTCGCTGATTCGGCATGGACATTCGATGGTTTCGACGTGAAGAGAATTCGCTATCGCGACTATCGGATCCGGGGAGAGGAGTGGAGGCAGGTTACCGCTTACAAGCGTCACGCATTCACCGATAATGGTATTTCTCCGCTTGGTGTACCCGGTCAGTCGAAAAATCTCGTCGTAACCGACAGCGACGAACATGATGAGGAGGGCCACATTATCGAGGACGCCGAAACCCGCGTAAGCATGGTTCAAAAGAGGTTACTGAGAAAACTGCCGCAGATTCGGCGAGAGATCGCACCGCCCCTGTTTTACGGGGAGGAAGGTGCGGACACTCTCCTCGTATGTTGGGGCTCTCTCTACGGAATCGTCAAGGAAGTCGTCGATGCGCTTGCGAATGTCCGAAAGATCGGAATGCTCCATTTCAGTGAACTTTTTCCCTTACCCGTTGGGAGTGTCGCATCCGCAGGTGATATACCCGTGCCAACAGGGGTAAGGCCTGAAACCGATTTCCTCAGCCGGCTGAAAGAGGCGAAGGCCTCGCTTTGCGTCGAGCAGAACGCAACGGGGCAATTCGAAAGGTTTTTCAGGGCAGAGACGGGGTATGCATTCGATCACGCGATTCACAAATACGATGGGCGGCCGTTTACGGTCGAAGAACTTTTGGAAAAAGTGAGTGCCTGCCTTGGACGACTATTATAGAGGGAAGACCCCAGCGTGGTGTCCCGGGTGCGGTAATTTTGCAATTCTGAAAGCCTTTCAGCAGGCGATGGCAGAACTGGCCATCGAACCGCACCAGTTCACCATCGTCTCAGGGATCGGACAAGCCGGGAAATTCCCGCACTATGTGCTGTGCAATACGTTCAACGGGCTGCACGGAAGAACCCTCCCCGTGGCAACGGGGATCAGACTCGTTAATCACGAGATGCTCGTGATCGCCGTGGCGGGTGATGGGGACTGTTATGGGGAGGGGGGGAATCACCTCGTCCATGCGATGAGGAGAAACGTCAATCTGAAACTCTTTGTGCACGATAACCAGATCTACGGGCTTACGAAAGGCCAGCCGTCGCCCACGAGCGGGGAGGGAATGATCACGAAGAATCAGCCATTCGGCGTTTTTTCAGAGCCGCTGAATCCCATCGCCCTCGCGGTTGCGCTCGACTGCAGTTTCGTGGCGAGGGGCTTTGCCGGTGATATCGCTTTTCTCAAGGACCTCATGAAGGCGGCCATCCGCCACAAGGGATTCGCCCTTTTGGACATCCTTCAGCCTTGCGTGACGTTCAATAAGGTTAACACCTACGAGTGGTATCGTCAACGCGTCTATCGTATCGAGCCCGACTATAATCCTGAAGAGAAGAGTTCTGCATTCCAGAGGGCATTGGAGTGGGGAGACCGGATCCCTACCGGTATTCTCTACAGGAATGACCGACCTCTGCTCGAGGAGCGGATTCCCACCATTAAGGATGTGCCGCTCGTTCTCCAACCGATCGCGACCGCGCGCGTAGAAAAAACCATTCTTGAATTCTATTGATCCCGCGTTTGTAAGCTCTCTCGGGAAATTATTGAGGTTGATGATGTTTTCACGGTGCCGTTCAGCGGTAGCGAGACGATCGTATGCGTGGTGCCTCGGGCCGAGGTATCCTGCCGAGTCGAAAAACAATTGTGCTCGCCACGCCGTGCCGCTGAAAAACACTTCTCCGGCTGATCTTCGATAAGCTCTTTTTTCTTTTGCCTCGATGACGCGTTGCCGAGAAAGGGTGACGCATCTTGGAATGGTCAGGACAAAAGCCCGGCACCTGCCAACGACAACGTGACCGTGTTTTTGACTCGTATCGGCGCGTGTGGCCTGTGAATACGGACTGTGTTGCAGGCATATGCCTTGCTAGTAAACTTCATCGTATGAAAAGTTTCCGTTTGTGTTGTGATGACTATCACGGTTATGGTTTCTCGTTCTCCTTTAGCATTGATTAGCCATGCGGAAGAGGGTAGTCTGTGCTCACAAGATGTAAAGTAATGGTTAAAGTAAAAAAATGTATTTTGTTGACTTTTATGAATAATTTATATATTTTTAGAGCATGTCGGTAAAGTTAGGGCAGTTACTGATAGGGGCGCAACTGATCACGGAGGATCAGCTGAAGGAGGCGGTGAGTCTTCAGCGGAAGGAGGGGGGGAGGCTCGGGGCGAATTTGGTGAAGTTGGGGTACATTAGCGAGGAGAAGCTGGTGGGGTTTTTGAGCAAGCAGTGGGGGGTCCCGGCGATCAATCTTGCTGATTACCGGATAGATCCATCGGTGTTGAAGTTAGTTCCTGTGGAGGTGGCGCAGAAGTATTTCATCATACCGGTTGCGCGGGTAGGGGCGACGCTGACGATAGCGATGGCGGATCCGTCGAACGTGTTCGTGATAGACGACGTGAAATTCATGACGGGGTATAACGTTGAGGTCGTGGTCTCGGGGGAGAGTTCGATTCTCCAGGCGATCGCGACGCACTACCGAAACGGCGGCGGTACGCTCGTCCCGAGCAAGAAAGCGACTGCTGAGATCCTTTCGGCAAAGGATTATACATTCTCCGAGGATGAGCCCGGTGGCGAAGGGGCATTCGCGACGAACGACGAAGGGACGATGATCGACGTCGACGAATTCGATAAGGTCATCGGTGAGGCACTGAGCGATATCGAGATTGTAGAAGAGAAAGAAGACAATGTCGTTCAGGAAGTCGAGCGGCCCATCGTAAAGCTCGTCAATGGCATCCTCATCAATGCGATTAAGGAGAGAGCGAGCGATATCCATATCGAGCCCTACGAGAATTCTCTGCGGGTGCGGCAACGGGTGGACGGAGTCATGTATACAGTGATGAATCTGCCGGTGAAGATAAAGAATGCCGTCACCTCGCGCCTGAAGATCATGGCGAATCTCGATATCGCTGAGCGCCGTCTTCCGCAAGACGGAAGGATAAAGCTGAAGCTCGGCAAGAAAAGAGAAATAGATTTCCGGGTATCGACCGTTCCGTGTCTCTTTGGAGAGAGAACGGTGCTCAGACTGCTCGACAAAGCCAATCTCCAGGTCGATCTCACCAAGCTCGGCTTCGAGGACGATGCGTTGCGCCAGTTTATGGATGCCATCAACAAGCCGTACGGCATGATCCTCGTAACCGGTCCAACGGGGAGTGGCAAGACGACGACATTGTACTCCGCGCTGAACTACCTCAATAAGATCGGTGTCAATATCTCCACGGCTGAGGATCCGGTCGAGTATAACTTCCATGGGGTTAATCAGGTGCACGTGAGAGAGGATATCGGGCTGACGTTCGCAGCGGCGTTGCGGGCGTTCCTGAGGCAGGACCCCGACATCATCATGGTGGGAGAGATCAGGGATTTCGAGACCGCGGAGATCGCGGTGAAAGCCGCTTTGACTGGTCATCTTGTGCTGAGCACGCTCCACACCAATGACGCTCCGAGCACTGTCAGCAGATTGCTGAACATGGGCATCGAGCCATTTCTCGTTGCGGCGTCCTTGATTCTCATCGCTACGCAGAGGCTTGTGAGGGTGCTCTGTCCCTCCTGCAAAGTCAAGGACACTGTATCGGTCAACGGGCTTGTAGAGATCGGGTTTTCGCCGGAGGAGGCACAATCGGTCACGTGCTATCGTGGCAAAGGGTGCCCTGATTGCAATAATTCCGGCTATAAGGGGCGACTGGCACTCTACGAAGTCATGCCCCTCTACGACGAACTAAGGGAGATGATTCTCGAAGGGGCGTCCGCGGACGAACTGAAGAAGACCGCGATCAGATTGGGCATGAAAACGCTCCGGATGAGCGGACTCGCGAAGATAAAGAAAGGGATCACGTCTCTCGACGAGGTCTTGAGGGTGACATTCAGTGATTAGAGGTATTTCAGAGAGCGGGGAGACCAGGTGCCGGCGGTCCATTTTTTTCGATTGGTGCTGGGCGAAGAGGCTGGCATGTCGGTAAAGTTAGGGCAGTTACTGATAGGGGCGCAACTGATCACGGAGGATCAGCTGAAGGAGGCGGTGAGTCTTCAGCGGAAGGAGGGGGGGAGGCTCGGGGCGAATTTGGTGAAGTTGGGGTACATTAGCGAGGAGAAGCTGGTGGGGTTTTTGAGCAAGCAGTGGGGGGTCCCGGCGATCAATCTTGCTGATTACCGGATAGATCCATCGGTGTTGAAGTTAGTTCCTGTGGAGGTGGCGCAGAAGTATTTCATCATACCGGTTGCGCGGGTAGGGGCGACGCTGACGATAGCGATGGCGGATCCGTCGAACGTGTTCGTGATAGACGACGTGAAATTCATGACGGGGTATAACGTTGAGGTCGTGGTCTCGGGGGAGAGTTCGATTCTCCAGGCGATCGCGACGCACTACCGAAACGGCGGCGCTGCGCTCGTCCCGCCAAAGAAGAGCACGAATAACCTGCTGCAATCACAGGATTTCACCCTTAGCGACGAGGATCTGAAGGAGGCCGACGAGGGACACTTCGATGAATCCATCACGGTCGACGTGGACGAATTCGATAAAATTGTCGGTGACGCACTCGACAGCATCGAGACGTACTCCGAACAGGATGACGCGGTCTCTGGCGAGGTCGATGAGCCGATCGTCAAGCTCGTGAACGGCATTTTGATCAATGCAATCAAAGGCGGTGCGAGTGACATTCATATAGAGCCGTACGAGAAGTCATTGAGGGTACGATACCGCGTTGACGGCGTGCTCTTCAATGCGATGAATCTCCCGCTCAAAATCAAGAATCCGATCACGTCACGGTTAAAGATCATGTCGAAACTCGATATCGCGGAGCGAAGGCTGCCGCAGGATGGGCGTATCAAATTGAGACTTGGGAGGAAGAGAGAAATCGATTTCCGCGTTTCGGTTCTACCCTGTCTTTTCGGGGAAAAAACTGTCCTCCGGATTCTGGACAAATCGAATCTGCAGGCCGACCTCACGAAGCTCGGTTTCGAGGAAGATGCCCTGAAGAAATTCATGGACGCCCTGAACAAACCGTACGGGATGATCCTCGTGACCGGTCCAACGGGCAGCGGAAAGACCACGACGCTTTACTCCGCACTCAACTATCTCAACAAACCCGGCATCAACATCATGACGGCTGAAGATCCTGTCGAGTACAACTTCCAGGGGATGAATCAGGTGCAGGTGAACGAGGAGATAGGTTTCACCTTCGCATCTGCCTTGCGTGCCTTTCTTCGACAGAGTCCGGATATCATTCTTGTCGGCGAGATACGGGACTTCGAGACGGCAGAGATTGCGGTGAAAGCGGCGCTGACGGGACACCTCGTGTTGAGCACCCTCCATACCAATGACGCTCCGAGTAGCATAAGCAGGCTCCTCAACATGGGGATCGAGCCTTTTCTCGTCTCCGCCTCGCTCATTCTTATCGCTGCGCAGAGGCTCGCGCGGAAGATTTGTCCTTCGTGCAAGGAGGAGGAAAAGGTACCGGTGCCCACCCTCGTTCAGCTCGGATTCCCCGAGAAGGAAGCGCAATCCGTCGTCTGTTACAAGGGACGAGGTTGTCCGTCATGCAATAATTCGGGATACAAGGGAAGAATCGCCCTGTACGAGATTATGCCGGTCGGCGCAGACCTGAAAGAGATGATACTCGAAGGAGCGTCAGCAGACGAACTCAAAAGAACCGCGATACGTTTCGGCATGAAAACCCTGCGGATGAGCGGTCTGACGAAGGTCAAAGAAGGCGTCACGTCGATCGAAGAGGTCTTGAGGGTGACATTCGGTGATTGAGGATGCCATGACATTCAGTGCACGGGACTGGGACATTACCGGAGAGAGTCGGGGGGATTCAGCCGGGCATACACTATGCCGCATGATAGAAACGACGCACGTCGTCGATATCCGTACCTTATGGGGTGAACAATGTTGACACTGTATGAATTATTGAAGTTGATGATTGAGAAAGATGCGTCCGATCTCCATCTCACCACGGGCAGTCCTCCGCGATTGCGCGTCGACGGGAAACTGGTGAATATCGATCATCCGGTGCTCACGCCCGCCGATACGAAGTCGCTCTGTTACAGCGTTCTCACCGACGCGCAAAAGCACAAGTTCGAAGCGAACAATGAACTCGACCTCTCTTTTGGCGTGAAAGGGCTCAGCAGGTTCAGAGCGAACATCTTCATGCAGCGGGGGGCCGTTGCCGGTGCATTCCGGAACATCCCGTTCAATATCAGATCGTTCAGGGATCTCGGTCTCCCTGAGATCATGAACGATCTCGTCAAGAAGCCGAGGGGATTGATCCTCGTCACCGGGCCGACGGGCAGCGGAAAATCGACGACACTCGCCGCTATGATCGATAAGATCAATTCGGAGCGCTGTGAGCATATCATCACGATCGAAGATCCGATAGAGTATCTCCACCCCCATAAACAGTGCCTGATCAATCAGAGGGAAGTTAACGCGGACACGGTATCTTTCAAGGCGGCGTTGCGGTATGTGCTGCGGCAGGATCCCGATGTCGTGCTGATCGGGGAGATGCGCGATCTCGAAACGATTGAAGCGGCCCTCACGGTGTCCGAGACGGGACACCTCACGCTCGCAACGCTGCACACGAATTCGGCCGTTCAGACGATCAATCGTATTATCGATGTCTTCCCTCCCCACCAACAGGAACAGATCAGGGTTCAGCTCTCTTTTGTCCTCGAGGGTATCCTCGCCCAACAGCTTATCCCGAAGAGATCAGGTGCGGGGAGAGTCCTCGCGGTCGAGGTGCTCGTGCCGAACCCTGCGATAAGAAACCTTATCAGGGAGGACAAGATCCACCAGCTCTACTCGATGATGCAGACGGGGCAAGCAAAATTCGGAATGCAGACAATGAATCAGTCGTTGTTCGATCTCTATTCACGGCGGCTCATCACGTATGAAGACGCCGTCGGGCGCTCGCCGGTCCCCGAGGAACTGATCGCCATGATTCAGAAGAACATGCCGGCGACCGCACACAAAGGGAGGGTATGAACGTGGCAATCGAATTTCAGTGGTCCGGGAAGACGGTAAGGGGCACGATCGAGTCGGGTGAAATAGTCGCAGCAACCCGCGAAGAAGTCATCGCATTGCTGCGCAAGAAGAATATCATCGCCACGGTCGTGACGGAAAAACCGAAGAAGAAAGGACTGCTCGGCAAACTGTCTTTTGGCGGGAAGGTCAAAGACAAGGATATCGTTATCTTTACGAGACAATTCGCGACGATGATCGATGCGGGCCTCCCTCTCGTCCAGGCCCTCGAGATCCTCTCTTCGCAGGTGGAAAACAAGACGCTGGCGAAAACCCTGACGCAGGTAAAAACGGACGTGGAATCGGGCGCTACGTATGCCGATGCGCTCAAGAAACACCCGCGGATCTTCAGCGAATTATACGTGAACATGGTTGCCGCAGGCGAGGCGGGCGGTATTCTCGATACCATATTGAACAGACTCGCAACGTATATCGAGAAGGCGATGAAACTGAAGAAGAAGGTCAAGGGTGCCATGGTCTACCCTGCCGTCGTCTCGACGATTGCCGTGCTCGTTATCGCCATCATCATGATTTTCGTTGTCCCGACGTTTGCCAAGATGTTCGCACAGCTCGGCGGGACGCTTCCGCTCCCCACGCGCATCATTATTACCATGAGCAATTTCATCGCGGGCATCGGCGGCCTCATGGTCGCGGGCGGACTGGTCGCGGCAGGCGTGGCTCTCGTGCAATTCCGCCGGACGGAGAAGGGGAAGTACATTACCGACCGGATCTTGTTGAAACTTCCGATTTTCGGGGTCCTGCTGAATAAGGTTGCCGTCGCGAAATTCACGAGGACGTTGGGTACCCTCGTCAGCAGCGGCGTGCCGATTCTCGACGGGCTCGACATTACCGCAAAGACCTCCGGGAACAAAGTCATCGAATATGCGATCGTCGAGGTGCGGAAAGGAGTTGTCGGGGGGAAGACACTGGCCGAGCCGATCACGAAAGCGAAAGTATTCCCACCCATGGTGACCCACATGATAGCAGTCGGCGAGTCGACGGGGGCGCTCGACGCGATGCTCGCAAAGATCGCCGATTTCTACGACGATGAAGTCGATGCCGCCGTTTCCAACCTGACGGCGATGATGGAGCCTCTGCTGATGGTTTTCCTCGGCGGCACGGTCGGGTTTATCGTCGTCGCGATGTACCTCCCCATCTTCAAGCTCATTACACTCATCAAGTAAACGGTTCGATGCTGTCGCAAGACGCGAGGAGCCTTAGGAAAAAGATCAAAGCTCTGATCTTCTTCAGGGCCCTCCTCATCACGTTGCTGTTCGGGTCGTCATTCCTTTTCGAGGGATCCGAGTACCTCGTTCCGCCACCCGCTCTTTACTATTTCCTCGGGTCGCTCTATTTCCTGACGCTGATCTACGCCCTTCTCCTCGAAAAGGTGCGCGCGCTCTTCCTATTTGCCTACGGGCAGCTCGTATTGGATGTGGTCGCAGCGACGGTCCTCGTCGCCGTGACCGGCGGTATCGAGAGCTGGTTTTCCTTTACGTTCGTCCTCATCATTATTGCGTCGAGCGTCATTCTCGACAAGAGGGCCGGTTTCATCATCGCTACCCTGAGCAGTTTATCGTACGGTTTCCTCGTCAATGTGAATCTGTACGATGCGATCTCTGTGCAAAGCCGATCGATCGCAAAAGATCCTGTGCACCTCTATAAAATGTTCACGCATATCTTGTTCTTTTACCTGACGGCATACCTGAGCGGTTATCTCTCCTCCCGCCTCGAAAAAACCGTTCAGGAGCTCGAGCAGACCGACCTCGATCTCAAGAATCTTGAACTGTTCAATAGAGAGGTCATCGAGAGTCTCCCGAGCGGGCTCTTCACAGTGGATATGATCGGTCAGATTATCCTTTTCAACGAAGCTGCGGAGAGAATAATCGGCTTGCCGCGGGAGGCGGTTATCGGGAAGAAGCTCGACGAGGTGATGCCGTATTTCACCTTCCCGCCCATGGAGGGCCGGAGAGAAGAGATCATATCCGCGGACGGCACGGAGAAAATCATCGGGATCACGGTTTCTTCTCTGAGGAGCGTCTCACAGGTGCCCAAAGGATTCATCGCTGTGTTCCAGGACCTGACGCAGATCAAGAGACTCGAGGACGAGATCAAGCGGAAGGAGAAATTGGCCGCGATCGGAGAACTCTCGTCAAATATCGCGCACGAGATTAGGAATCCGCTCGCTTCGCTGAAGGGGTCGATCGAGATGCTCAGGGAGGATGCGATCAGCGCCACCTACAAGGAACGCCTCATGGAGATCGCGCTCAAGGAGATGGAGCGTCTCAACCATATCATTACTGATTTTCTCACCTATTCTCGTCCGGCGCTGCCGACATTCCAGACGTTCGATGTCTGCGAGCTTCTCGATGAAACGGTCGAACTCCTGCAGAACATGGATCATCAAAAGGGGCGGATCGTTGTCAGGAAGAATTATCGCGGTGGGCTCCCCATCCACGCGGACCCCCAGAAGATGCACCAAGTTTTCTGGAATCTGGGCATGAACGCGATCGAAGCGATGCCGGAGGGCGGCGCATTATCGATCAGTGCCCTGAGACAGGATGGCCTGATCACCATCACATTCGAGGATTCAGGCACCGGCATCGAAGCGAAGGATCTTGAAAAAGTCTTCTATCCGTTCTTCACGACGAAGGAAAACGGGACGGGACTGGGCCTCGCCATTGCGTACCGCATCATCGAGGAGCACCGCGGTCGAATATCGGTGAAGAGCACCTCTGGCGCCGGTACCGTGTTTGAGATTATACTACCTGCACCATGACGAAGATGCAGAAGGGCAGGCTGCTGATCATCGAAGACGAGAAGAGCATGCGGGAGGTTCTCAGAATCCTCCTCGAGGGGGAGGGGTACGAGGTCTCGACGGCGCCGGACGGACTTGAAGGATTGTCGTTCGTCGAGCGCGATATCTTTGACCTTGTCATCACGGATGTGAAGATGCCGAAGGCGGATGGATTCGAGGTCCTGAAGAAGATTAAGGAGATGTCTCCCGATACGATCGTCATCATGATTACCGCGTTCGGAACGAAAGACGCTGCGGTCGAGGCAATGAAGCTGGGAGCGTACGATTATATCAGCAAACCCTTCAACATCGATGAGATCAGGCTCATCGTCAGAAAAGCGATCGAGAAGAAGCGTGAGCATCTCGAACTCTCTCTCCTGCGGCAGAAAGTCGATGCGACGTATGCGTTGGGGAACATCATCGGACAGAGTCCCAAAATGCAGGAAATCTTCCGGATCGTTCCGCGTATTGCGCAGAGCAACTCGAACGTCCTCATCACGGGGGAGAGCGGTTCGGGCAAGGAACTGATCGCGCACGCGCTCCATAACCTGAGCCACCGGAAAGAGAAAAATTTCGTGACGATCAATTGTGCGGCATTCCCCGAAGGTTTGCTCGAGTCGGAGCTCTTCGGTCACATGAAAGGGTCATTTACCGGTGCGATGTACAACAAGCAGGGGCTTTTCGAAATTGCCGACAGCGGCAGCGTATTCCTCGACGAGATTGCCGAGATGCCGACAAGCCTCCAGGCAAAGTTGCTGAGAGTGCTCGAAAACGGGACATTCCGGCGCATCGGGGGCACGACCGATATCAAAGTCGACGTCCGGGTGATATCGGCAACCAATAAGGATTTGCGGGAAGAGATCGCAGCCGGAAGATTCCGCGAGGACCTGTACTACCGTTTGAACGTCGTGCCGATCACGATGCCGCCGCTGCGGGAGCGCAAGGAAGATATCCCCCTCCTCATTAACCATTTCTTGAGCAGGTCGTCCGACAAGCCCAAGAAGATTATGCCCGATGCAATGAAGGCCCTGATAGACTATAGCTGGAAAGGGAATGTGCGCGAACTCGAGAACGTGATCGAACGGATAGCCCTCCTCACCGAAAAGGACGAGATCACCGCAGCGAATCTCCCCGCCGAGATTCTCAATGAGGGCAGATCCGGAGCGCCGATGATGACCGAACTCACGGACAGCGGGATCGACCTCGAGCAACTGATCGTCGATATCGAAAAGCGGTACCTCCTCAAAGCACTCGAGAAAACGGCCGGCAATAAGACGGACGCAGCGAAGCTTCTGGGCTTGACGTTTCGTTCCTTCCGCCACCGCCTCCAGAAGTACGGAATCCATTAAATCGTTGCACCTGCAGACGTTGCCGAGATTGATGAACCAGTGCGTACGAGGTGATCACGCTCGCTCAGTTTCCGTCGGGCCGATTCTGTTTACCGCTGCGGCAACCGCATTGGCGACTGCCGATACGACTCTCCTATCGAAGATGCTCGGGATAATATAGTCCTCGTTCACGTCGCTTCGGTCAACAGTGCCCGCGATTGCCCGCGCTGCAGCGAGCACGATCTCTTCATTGACCGCGCGTGCCCGTGAGTCGAGCAGTCCCCTGAAGAGCCCGGGGAAGCAGAGCATATTGTTAATCTGATTCGGGTAGTCGGATCTGCCGGTCGCGAGGATCCTCACGTGCGGGTATGCGACTTCGGGAGCGATCTCCGGATCGGGATTGGCGAGTGCAAAAACGATCGGATCGCGTGCCATTCGTTTCACGTCATCCACGGTGAGGATGTCCGGGGCAGAGACACCGATGAACACATCCGCTCCACCCATGGCATCGGCAAGCCCACCCTTGATTCCGTCAGGGTTGGTCTGTTCCGCGAGACGCACCTTATATTCGTTCATGTGTTCCCTTCTGCCTTTGTGGAGAATACCCGCGCGGTCGCAGACAATGATGCGCGATATCCCGACCTTCCTTAGAGTTGCCGAACAGGCGGTTCCCGCGGCGCCCGCACCTGCGATAACCACTTTGAGGTCTTCTAACCGCTTTCCGACGACGGAGACCGCGTTGAGAAGCGCGGCCAGCACAACAACCGCGGTCCCATGCTGGTCATCATGGAAAACGGGGATATCGAGTTCTTTCCGCAATCGTTCCTCGATCTCGAAACACTTCGGCGCAGCGATGTCTTCGAGGTTGATCCCGCCGAAAACGGGGGCGATATGCTTGACTGCGCGGACGATCTCCTCTGGATCCGTCGTCGCAAGGCAAATCGGAAAGGCATCAACGCGGGCAAACTCCTTGAACAGCATCGCCTTGCCCTCCATGACCGGCAACGCGGCGAGCGGCCCAATGTTACCGAGACCGAGGACCGCGCTGCCGTCCGTCACGATGCCGACCGTGTTTCTCTTGATTGTGTAGCGAAACGCCTTATCAGGGTCCTTTCGGATTGCTGCGCAGACGCGCGCCACGCCGGGCGTGTAGACGCGCGCGAGATCAATCCTCGTCTTTACCGGGAACTTCGGCTGGATCTCGATCTTGCCGCCCAGGTGTCTGATGAACGTCCTGTCGGCGACGTGGAGGACTCTCACGCCGTCGATGTTTCTTACCGCATTGACGATCTCTCTTTCATGTCGCTCGTCCCGGGCGTTCACCGTAAAATCCCTGACGACGAAGCCTCTCCCCGCCCTGACGATGTCGACGGCGGTAATATCGCCGCCTTTTTCGCCGATCGTCGTCGCGATCTTGCCGAACATGCCGATCTGATTGACGATCTCGAGTCGCACGGTGATGCTGTATCCAGGGCTTGGTGTGGTGATCATAGGGTAATTATACAGGTATGCATACGAATGCACAAAGGATTGGCTATAATACCTATGGTATGCAGCGGAAACGGTCGAAATGGAGCATGATCAACCTCGCCTCCGTCATTTTTTTCCTCATCGCTGCCGTCTTCTATCTCGTCCATGAGCGAAACCCTTTTTTGCGCGTGCAAGAGGGCGAGTTCGCTCGGGTGACGATCGTCCACGATGGAGATACCGTGAGTATCGTGCGGGACCGGAAGGAGGAAAAAGTACGATTGATCGGGATCGACGCGCCCGAAATGGATCAGCAACCGTGGGGCGATCTGGCTAAGCGGCATCTCGAATCCCTCCTGCGAAAATCGGAGTGGAGAGTGACGATCGAGTACGATGTCGAAAAGACCGACCAGTACGGCCGAACCCTCGCATACCTAAGGGCGAAGGATGGCACTCTCCTCAACCTCGCAATGGTCGAAAACGGGTTCGCCGTGCTCTATACGATCCCGCCCAACGTGAGGTACGTGGAGGACCTCCGTGCGGCGCAGGCGAAAGCACGGGAGAAGCGGCTCGGGATATGGGGAGAAGGCGGTCTCAGAGAGATGCCTCGAGAGTATCGGGAGAAACGTCCCCGTTTATAACGTTGATCTTTGGCGGGTCCTGACGTCAGGTCTGGTTCCGTGCCCAGCACGCGCTCCGGAGTTCGTCCTCCGCGACGTGCACCCGCCTATCCGCACTCCGGCATGGCGTTCGAGTGTTTCTTCTGATACTCTTTCAGGATCTCGTAAACTTCTTCAGGGCTGTCGGCGAACGACAGGAGATGGATATCTTCCACCGATAAGGTGCCCCGCGGTATGAGGGTTGTGGTAAACCAGTCGAGTATTCCTTTCCAGTAGTCTCTGCCGAAGAGGATGATGGGAAAGTCACCGATCCTCTTCGTCTGGGACAGCGTCAGCGCTTCGAACATTTCGTCCATGGTGCCGAAGCCGCCGGGAAAAATAACGAAGGCTGATGAATATTTTACGAACATGAGCTTCCTGATGAAAAAGTAACGGAAAAACAGCGAAATATCCTGGTACTTGTTCGGTGTCTGTTCTAGTGGGATCTCTATGTTGAGGCCGATCGACTTGCCCTTCCCGAGCTTTGCTCCTTTGTTTGCGCCTTCCATGATGCCCGGACCGCCGCCTGTGATGACGTTGAAGCCTGCATCAGAGAGCAACTTACCGAGTTCGACGGCTCGCTCGTAGTAGTAAGAGCCTGGCAACATCCTCGAACTCCCGAAGATTGCGACAGCATCCCCGATATCATGAAGGGTTTCGAACCCTTCGACGAGTTCCGACTGTATCCTGAAGACCCGCCAGGTCTCCGAATGCTTCAAATCTTCCATGGGAATCCTTCCGCACCTTCCTGCGTAGGAAGTATTATATTATACGGGTTTCCGGCCACCCTGTCTTCTCGGGCTCGTCAGCCCTCGTCACGGGGGAAATTTGCTATACTATGTTCAGTGGAAAAGACACTTTCCGTCATCCCACTCGGTGGCGTTGAGGAAATAGGCCTCAACATGACCGTTCTCGAGTTCGGCGACGATATCCTCGTGGTGGATGCCGGACTGATGTTTCCCGAAGAAGATATCCTCGGTGTCGATTTCGTCATTCCCGATTTCTCGTATTTGATCAATAACAGAGAGAGGGTGAGGGCGATCGTCCTTACCCATGGGCATGAGGACCATACCGGCGCGCTCCCCTTTGTCTTGAAAGAGATCCCGACGCCGGTATACGGCACGCCCCTCACGCTCGGCCTCGTTCGGGAAAAACTGCGCGAGCACAATCTCCAGGACGCTGAACTCGTCCCCGTCATGCCGAGGGACGTCGTCACGATAGGGAATTTTTCCGTCGAATTCGTGAGGGTAACTCACAGTATTGTCGACGGCGTCGGGCTCGGTATCACGACGCCTCTTGGGCTCGTCGTGCATACCGGCGATTTCAAGCTGGATCCGACACCGGTCGACGGGCAGCTCATGGACTTCCTCAAGTTTTCCGAGTTCGGCGAACGGGGGACCCTCCTTCTCATGTCGGACAGCACGAATGCAGAAAAAGGAGGTTTCACGTTTTCTGAAAAAGAGGTGAGGCGGGCTTTCGAACAGATCTTCTCGAGGTCGAAGGGGCGGATCATCATCGCGACATTCGCGTCGAACATCCACAGGATCCAACAGGCGATCGACGTCGCCGTCATGTACGGGAGGAAAGTAATCCTCTGCGGGAAGAGCATCGTATCGAATGCTCAGATCGCGTTGAGCCTCGGCTATCTGCGCATTCCCCAGGATACGTGGCTCAAACTGGATGATTTGAAAGATCTTCGGGATGAGGAGGTCGTCATTATCACGACCGGAAGCCAGGGCGAGCCGATGAGTGTGCTCTCGAGGATTGCGACCGACGAGCACAAGGTAATCAAAATCAAGGACGGCGATACCGTCATCCTCTCCGCGAAGATGATCCCCGGGAACGAGCGGGCGATCGGGAAGATCATAAACCATCTCTTCAGGCGAGGGGCGGACGTCGTATACGAGAAAGTCTCGGAAGTACACGTCTCCGGGCACGCATCTAAAGAGGAGCTGAAACTTATGATCAACCTGGTGAAGCCGAAGTACTTCATGCCGATTCACGGCGAGTACCGGCATCTCGTCTACCACGCGATGCTCGCGAAGAAGAACGACATCCCGAAGGAAAACATCTTTATCCTGAAAAACGGCGAGATCCTGGAGATTTCCGAAGAGGGCGCGAGAAAGAACGGGAGCATCAACTCCGGACGCATCTTCATCGACGGCAAGGGGATGGGAGACGTCGAGGAAATGGTTTTGCGGGATCGGCTTCGGCTCGCTCACGACGGCATTGTGCTCATTCTCCTCGCGGTCGAAAAACTGACGGGCACGATCGTCTCCGGACCTGACATCATATCGCGCGGATTCATCTTCGAAGATGCCTCGCAGGAGGTCATCGGCAACGTCAAAGAGCTCCTCGCAGACACGATTAGGGGGCTCGAGCGCGAGGTGGTTTCGGATTCTTCGCTGCTCAAAGCGAAGCTGAGGAGCACGCTCAAGAAATACCTCAGGAATACGATGGACAGGCGTCCGATGATCATGCCGGTGATCATCGAGGTCTAATCTCGCGTGCTCGAAGCAATCATCCTTGGGTTTATCCAGGGTATCACGGAGTTCCTTCCGGTCAGCAGCACCGCCCACCTGATTCTTCTCCCGTGGTTGTTCGATTGGACGGGGGTCGTCGATACGCTCACGTTCGATGTGGCGCTCCACGCCGGAACGTTGGCCGCTTTGCTCCTCTGTTTCTGGAGGGACTGGGTGGAGCTGATCGCGCGGAAGCAGCGATTGCTCATCCTCGTTTGCATCGCGTCGGTTCCTGCGGGGATTGCCGGTCTCCTCCTGAACGATGTCGTTGAAAAGGACTTGCGGAGCCCGCTCCTCATCAGCGTGATGCTGGTGGCGTTCGGCATCGTGATGCTCCGTGCGGACAAATCGCGCCGGTACAAAAGGGTCGATGAGGTGACGCTCGTTGACGCTGTCATAATCGGTCTCTCGCAGGCTATTGCAATCGTGCCCGGCGTCTCGCGGTCCGGCATCACCATCTCCGCCGGTCTCTTCAGGGGGCTCGAGCGCGAAGCGGCTGCTCGTTTCTCCTTTCTCCTTTCGACGCCGATCATCGGGGCAGCTGCGCTGCTTCACGCACAAAAAGCAGTGGATAGTCCGGGATCTTACGACGCACGCCTTTTTATCGCGGGCTTTCTCGTGTCCTTCGTCGCCGGTTTCGTCGCGATCAAGTTCATGCTGCGCTTTCTCAAGAGATACCCGCTCACGGTGTTCGTCAGTTATCGGTTTGCGCTTGCCGTTGTTATAATAGCGATGACATGGTTCAGAGGATACGGCGGGTAAAAGAGGAGGTGACAGGGTTCCTGGCGATCATGGGGAGCCTTTACCTGTTCCTCATCCTCTTCACCCATTCGTTGAGGGATTCAGTGATTTTTTTCAGGACGACCGAACCGGCAGGATCTATCGAGAACCTCGGGGGCCTCGTCGGCGCGCATCTCTCGGGTCTTCTCATTATCTCGCTTGGGATAGGAGCATTCATTATTCCCTTATTTATCGTCGTATTCGGTATCAAACGCCTGCTCGGGCTCGAGCAGCATAGGGTCTATTTGCTGGGAGGTGTCTTGTTCATTGTCTCTACGTCGTTTCTCCTGTCTCTCCTCTCACAGACGTTCGGCATACATTTGGCGCGGTATCCGGATGGAATAGGAGGACTCGTGGGTAGGGCACTCGCATTTCTCTCCGTGCGGTTGGTGTCGGTGCCGGGGGCATACATTGTTTCCCTCTCAGCCTTTGTGTCATCACTGATCCTCATCAGTCCGATCTCGGTGACGACCATTGCGATCGGCAGGAAGAAGGAGGCGGGAGAGACATCGCAGAGAAGGGAAAAGCCGGACACGGAAGAACAGGAAATCCTCATCACCGAGCCTGCACGACCGCCGCTCACAGAGCCTCCGGTTGAATCCGTTTCCGAACTGCCGAGGAAGAGAGGAGACTATGAGTTCCCATCTCTCGACATTCTCCATGTTGCCGTATCCGAAGTCGTGAGGCCACCGCACGAGGAACTCCTCGCTGACTCCTCGCTCATCGAGCAGAAGCTCTACAACTTTGGGGTGGAGGGAAAAATCACGAAGGTGAATCCGGGGCCGGTTATCACGATGTACGAGTTCGAGCCCGCCCCGGGCGTGAAGATCAACAAGATCGTCTCGCTTGCGGATGATCTGGCCCTCGCACTCAAAGCGCAGAGCATTCGTGTGTCTGCAATCCCGGGGCGTGCCGTCATCGGCATCGAGGTGCCCAATAAAGAAAGAGAGACGGTCACGCTGCGGGAGATTCTGTCTTCCGAAGGGTTCCAGAAGAGCAAATCCAAGCTTACTCTCGGGCTCGGCAAGGATATCGCCGGGGCTCCGGTGGTGGCCGATCTCTCGAGGATGCCTCACCTGCTCGTTGCCGGCGCAACGGGATCGGGCAAGAGCGTGTCGATCAATTCGATGGTAATGAGCATTCTCTATAAAGCCACGCCCGCGGAGGTGAAGATGCTCATGGTCGACCCGAAACTCCTCGAACTCTCGGCATATCAGGAGATTCCCCATCTCATCGCGCCCGTGATCACGAACCCGAAAGAAGCGGCGGAAGCGTTAAAGAGGATGGTCTTCGAAATGGAGCGCCGGTACAGGTTCCTTGCGGAGAGGACAGCGCGGAACATCGACAGTTACAATGCGCAGGCGAAAGACGAGGAGCGGCTGCCGTATCTCATCATCATCATCGACGAGCTTGCCGACCTCATGTTTACTGCCCCTGCCGACGTAGAAGACTCGATCACGCGGCTCGCTCAGATGGGGCGTGCCGCGGGCATACACCTTATTCTCGCGACACAAAGGCCGTCGGTCGACGTGATCACCGGCATCATTAAGGCAAACTTTCCTGCGCGGCTTGCGTTCCAGGTCTCTTCCAAGGTCGATTCGCGGACGATACTCGATACGCACGGAGCAGAGCAGCTCCTCGGGAAGGGGGACATGCTCCTCATGCTGCCCGGCGCTCGCATTATCAGGGTGCACGGCGCTCTCGTGACGGAAGAGGAGATCCGTGGGGTGACGGAGTTCATCAAGAGACAGGGCCAGCCTGATTATTCGATCATGGAGAGCATCGTGAATCCGGACGAGCAGGGAGACGATGATCAGATGGCGGGGCGCGACGAGATGTACGAGAGGGCGATCGAGATCGGGGAGACGGTGGGCGAAGTCTCGATTTCCCTGATCCAGCGGCGTCTCAAGATCGGTTACAACCGCGCGGCCCGCATTATGGAGCTTATGGAGGAAGACGGACTCGTCGGGCCTCCAAAGGGAGCCGGCAAGCCAAGAGACTTCCTGAGGCGAAGGCGGTAGGGCTCGTTCAGAACATCATTTCGGTGCAGGTTGTTGCAAGGTGGGCTTCGTTTCCTCTCTTACTGATACTTCCGGTCATGGAACGCCCCGCTCCGTGTCATGAGCGGGGCGTTCCATTGAGTTGTTCCCTCGGGCGGAATGATTTCCTATTACATTCTATAGTCGCATCCACCGGTAGGAAGTCTTTTTCTTCCCGGAGTTCGTGAGGGCCTTTTGCTGTGTAATGGTATAGGTGAGGCCGGCGACGCTGATCGTCCCGGTGCGCGCAGTTCCCGTGTTGGGCGCGACGCTGTAATAGACCGTCAAGCTACTGCTCCCTGCTGAGGTCGAAGTGATCGTGATCCAGGGAGCGTTGCTCACGGGGATCAACGAAGCGAGCGAGCAGGATCCACTGGCGAAGACGGTGAAGCTTCCGTTTCCGCCGGTTGCCTTGAACGTGGCGCTGCTGGCTGAGAGCGAATACGAGCATGGTTGCGGTGTCGGGTCCGGCGACGGATCGGGTGTGGGCGATGGATTCGGCGCGCCTCGGTACCCGTCATACACCGCTGTCGAATAGCCGAATCTGCTCGTGCCGTTCACTTCGCTGTAGGCGATCATGAAGAAGCCCGCTTCTCCCCAGCCGCTTCCCCAGCTATTTTTCACGATGAACGCCTGCTGTACGTCGTCATAGCCAACCGCGAGGACCGCATGGGCACCTGCGTACGCGCCGGTGGTATAAGTGTAGACCCCGCTCCTGTACGAAAAGAAGTCGTTATAGACGTACATGGTCGCGATGACCGGACCGTAAGAGTAGATGGCATTTTTGAGGTCGTCCACAGTCAGGCCGGTTCCGGTCTTCGCAATGTGCCACCCTGTGATCCGGTGCCGTGGCTCGTCGCCCGTGAACCAGCCAGCGCAGGCATTGCTACAGGAGTCATTCGTCGCCGTGTACCTGAAGCAACTCTCGGCCGGGAGTCCCGTGTCGCGGATATAGGAAGATGCCGACGATGGTGAGCCTCCGGAGCAGGTTCCCGCGCCGCTGCAGGAGACGAGGATCTGTTCGGAAAGGTCGATCGGCATTCCACCGGTGCCCATCATGTACTGCGACTCGAGACCCGCGGTCGTCGCGAACGCCCAGCAGCTTCCGCATCCGCCCTGATTTTTCACGGGTGAAACATAGCTGATGCCCCCGACATTCCGCCAATCCACAACGACCGGCGATCCCTCCACTTGGGGTATCGGCGCCGTCTCGCCGGACCCGAACAGGTCCGTCAGAAATTCCTCGTACTCGCTCGCGCCGAGGCGCTGCTTTTTCTCCTTCCACGTTAACCTTGAAACGGACGTTTCGTCCGCGTGCCACTTCGCGCCTTTCGCCTTGATCTCTTTCCGGATGAATTCGATTTCCTCGGAGTTTGCGTACGCGAACCCGGAGGAGAGAATCAAGAGAAGGGCGACAGAGAAGATGATACTGATTCTGTGGATGCTGTTCTGTATTCGTACCATGCGTTAAACCTCCTTCGCTCATATCAGAGGATGCGCACGTTCAGGACGAACGTCTCCGACGCGTGCTCTTCACCCTCCCACGGCCTGTAGTGCAGAAACTTCAGCACTGCCAACCCCCGTTCCTTCGTCGAAATCAGCCACGTCTTCATGACTGGCGCACCGGTGACATCGCTTCCGGGCGGTGTCGAGGTCGTCTCGACGCTCACGATGGCAAAGTGATTCTTGTCGAGGTTCTTGATATGCCAGGCGTATCCGGCGGCGCCCATTTCCTCGAGACTCACGCGGATGAAGCCGCCGGCTCTCACTTTAATCTCCCGGCCATTGAACGCCTTATTGACGGCGACTGTCTCGGCACCCTGCGAGAAGGAGGCGTAGAACACGAGAGAGATGCAAACAGAGAGCAGGGCTGCTCCCAGCGTGATCAATGTTGTACTCCCCTTCGTCCGATTGAATGTCATGAATTGCTTTTTTACCTGCCTTGCCGTAATGGAGACACCATGACTCCTTATGCCCACATCACGCAATAAAGATACCGTTGAGAGGGTGATCCGTTCGGTGAGGGTGGTCACAAAGGTGGTAAAAGCACAGAGAAAAACCGGACGTAGAAAGGTCGATAGTTACATCTTATTTCGAAAAAATGGAGGAGTAGCCAAAGATGTGTCCGCCACTCTTTCCGCAATCTGTCTCAGTGCAGAAAAATAGCAGGGAGAAAAAAGAGGGGGGGTGGTGCCTCACCCCCCCCCTCATGAACTTTTAAAGACGGGTTGGGCTACCAGTTGTAAATCAGCGAAGCCTGGTACCGAGTGCCGTGCTTGTCGCCGGTCGCCCAATCGGTTTTCAACTGGGCGGCCTCGATGCCTGCTGAAATATCCTTGAAGAGCTGGACGAAGACGTTACCGAAGGCGAATCTGCTCCTCTGGTAGAAGGCGCTCCCCGCGTCCGCATTCTTCGGATCGTCCAGACCGTATCCGACGTTGACCGTCACATCCTTGATCGGTTTCACGCTGGCCTGGAGCCATCCGCCCCAGGTCAAAATCGCGTGACCCGTCGCATTGATTGCACCGTAGTAATCGATGTCATTAATTTTACCGCCATTGTGGAAATATTCGAAGCCGATACCCTGGCCCATGTACGCTTCGCCCATGATTTCGACGATACCCGTAGGAATCTTCAGTTCGAGCGCCGCGAGGTAAGGCGTAATATCGTTGGCGGCTTCACCGATTCTCACCTCACCGCTTCTCACCGCACCACCGAGCGCGAACGAGGATTTCTGATCACCGAAGAGCGGCATTGCGTACGATACTTTTGCGCCGACCCAGGGCATATGGATCTGCGTATTGACTGTCTGCTCATTGACTGATTTAGGGGCGCCAGCGTCGTCATCCGACCACTTGCCGCGGTACGCTGTGAAGAGGGCATCGAGACCGTCCGCGAGTTTTTGTTTGACGGTAATCTGCGGTACCCTGTTCCAGAGGTTACCATTGTATCCCATGATCGCGAAGTCGACGGTTGTCGGGTTCAGCGACGCGATGGGCGTCCAGTCCTGGCCGATTCTGATAAGAGTTCCTTCTTTCTCCATATCAATGTACGCAAGACGGATCCTCAATTGTCCGTTGCTGGCAGCATCCGATCCATAAAAGTCTGTCTCGAAGCGGCCGCTCGGTGTCCACCCACCGAGGGAAGCGCCGGTGATTGCGACTCCGAACCGGGTATCGCGGACGTTGAATGTCGCCTTGTCTTCACCGTTCGCATTCTGTGGAACGAACATAATGAACTCTTCCCTGCCCATATTGTTTGTGTCATAGATACCGTCGAACTTGACCCTACCGTAAATCTTGATGTTGTACTTCGAGCTCACCTTCACTTCCGGAGCCGCCGCCGGAGCTGTCGGTGCGGCTTGCTTGCCATGCATGTCTTTGATCGTGTTCTGCAACGACTCGATCTGTTTTTTCTGCTCCTCCACTTGTTTCATCAGTTTGTCAAGCTGGCTCTGCACATCGGCCGCCGGCGTTTGCGCAAGCGCGACGCCCGACAACAGAGAGATAAGAAAACATGCCAGTGATACCCTCAGAAAACCTTTCATAACCCCTCCCTTTTTGAATGAGATTTTTATGGACTACCATTCTAACGAAACCAACCGCAAATTTCAATCCCTTTTGAAAGCATTGTCAAGCCAGTTTGAAAGCATCGAGTTCCAACACCACCTTTACGGAATCGTCGTCGGCGGAGACCCTCGTGAACCCCAGTTTTTCTGCTCTGTGGAGCATGCGCGCGTTGACCTTCAGGATTTCCATCCACATCTTCTTCAAGCCGAGTTCCTTTGCGATCTTCAGGCAGTGGATACAGAGGGCGTTACCGATGCCCTTGCCCTGCCAGGGATCCCCGACTATCACCGCCATCTCGGCATTCTCCTGGTCGGGCAGTTTGCTCATCCGCACCTCGCCGATGATTCGATCGCGTCCGTTGTCCCGGATAATCGCGACGAACGACATCTCCCTGTCATAATCCACATGGCAGTATCGCGTCAGTTGCTCATGGCTTATGTCGGATATCTTCCGGAAAAACCGCATCATGAGCGTCTGCTCGGACGACGTTTTCAGGAGTTCGTCCATGAGCGGCTCGTCCTCCGGCCGGATGGGCCTCAAAACGGCTGCGGGGCCATCTTTCAACTTGAAGACGTCGATATACTGATCCGGGTAAGGGCAGATCGAGAGGTGGGGCGGGCAGAAGTCCCCCCTCACGGGGACAAAGCCTTCGAGGACGTCCGCTTCGAGCAGGATGTTCGCATCGAGCGCGAAGCTCTCCTCGTTCGACGCGAAGAACGGATTGATATCGATCTCTTTGATGTGGGGGAAATGGATGATCAGATGGGAGAACCGCACCAACACTTCTTCGATGTACCGGAGGGTGCTCTCGTAATCCACCTGACGGCGGAGGTGATCGTATATCTTCGTTTTATTCATCATCCGCCGCGCGAGCGTCTGATTCAGGGGCGGCAGACCGATCGCGTAGTCTTCGACGACGTCGAGGAGCGCCCCGCCCGTACCGAAGACGATCACCGATCCGAATGTCGGATCTTTTTTTGCGCCGATCACCAGTTCATAGCCGTTTCGGGAGACCATCGGCTGGATTATGACCTGGGCTTGAGGATCTTTCGCTCTGACAGCCAGTTCCTGAAGGTGGCGGTACGCTTCCCTGACCGCATCGGCGTCCTTCAGGTTCAGACGGACGCCGCCAAGTTCAGTTTTGTGAAATATCTTGCGCGAATCGATTTTCAGGACGACAGGGTAACCAATGAAATCCGCGATCCCGATCGCCTCTTCCGCGCTCTGGACCACCTTCGTCGGAACCACCGGAATGCCGTAAGACAGGAGCACGTCCTTCACTTCGTTGAGATTGAGGAGGAGCCTTTTCTCCTCCGCGGCCTTCTTGACGACTTCTTCGGCGCGATCCTCGTCCGGCTCGAAGTCTTTCAGGATGACCTCCGGTGTCTCGAGGAGGAGGCGAAGATTGTAGTCGTAGCGGTACATGTACATGAAGCTCTTCACGGATTGCTCGGTCGAAACGAACGTCGGGATTCCCTGGTTGCTGAGAAATTCTCTGTCCGCTATCACCTGTTCGCCGCCCATCCATACCGTGAAGACCGGTTTGTACGGGCATGCCTTTGCCGCGTCGACGACGGCGCGCGCGATACCCCGCGAATTTCCCATGTACGAGGGCGTGTGGATGACGAGGACGCCATCGACATTCTTGTCTTTGAAACACGCTCTCACGGCGACGTCATAGTCCTGCGGGGATGCTTCTATGAACAGATCGACCGGATTCCGCGCAAACTTCAGGTACGAAAAGTGCGCCGCGAGAGACTCGCTCGTCTCTTTGCTGAGGATGGCGAGTTCTCCGCCGAGCTTGAGAAGCGTATCCACCGCGATGATTGCCGGACCGCCGGAATTCGTGACGATCGCCAGATGGTTCCCCTTGGGACGGCGCTGTTTGGAAAGAGATTCGGCAAGATAGAAGAGGTCGAGCGTTTCGTCGACGCGGATGGCTCCCGCCCGCTCGAAGGCGGCATCGTATACCTTGTCCTCGCCTGCCATATACCCCGAGTGGGTGAGTGCCACATGAGCCGAGACGTCGAATTTCCCCGATTTGATGACCATGATTGGTTTGCTGGACGCGAAGCTCCGCACGGCGGTCATGAACTTACGGCCGTTCTTGATGGATTCGATGTAGAGGATGATAGCGCGTGTTTCCGGATCTACTCCGAGGAAATCGATGAGGTCGGAAAATTTGATGTCGACCTTTGTCCCGACCGAAATGAAGTAGCTGAAGCCGATATTCTTGCTCGCCGCCCAGCCGAGGAGCGCCGATGAGAGGGTCGTGCTCTGCGCGATGAACGCGATGTTTCCCCTCGGCGGTATGTGCGGGTAGATACTCGCGTTGAGGTCGATCCCCGGCCTGATGAAGCCGAGTGAGTCCGGTCCAAGGACCCTGAATCCGTACTTGCCGGCTGCGTCGCGGATTTTCGCCTCGAGTTCCTGCGCATTGTCAACCCTCTTTTTGAAGTCAAAGCAGAGGACTATGACACCCTTGACGCCTTTCCGCCCGCACTCATCGAGGGCCGGGGGCAATTCCGCGGTTTGAACCGCGAGAATTGCGAGATCGATGTCGCGGTGGATATCGGATATCGAGGGATACGCCTCGACCCCTTGTACCGCCTCGACACGGGGATTCACGGGGTAAACCGCGCCTTTGAAGCCTTTGCCGAGAAGGTTCTTGAATACGGCGTAACCGATCGAGTTCCTGTCTTCACAGGCACCGATGACGGCAATCCGCCGCGGGTTGAAGAAGGAATCAAGATATTTTACTGACATTCGCCGTTCTCCCTACCTCATGGTGCAATTCCATCAACCGTTGACCGGATAGAATCACGAACGATCTCCGCCGCGCGCTGTGCGTCGTCACGAAAACAAAAAGGGTAGCGTCGCTCTACCCTTCTTGTTCGACAGGGAATCCTCGCGCCTTTTTTTACAATTTTCCTTTCAGGATTTCGTTGACGACGGACGGGTCAGCGAGCGTCGAGGTATCGCCGAGGTCTTCCGTATCTCCGCGCGCTATCTTCCGGAGGATCCTCCTCATGATTTTACCGCTCCTCGTTTTCGGCAGGCCCGGGGTGAACTGTATCTTATCGGGCGTCGCGATGGGCCCGATCACCTGCCGCACGTGGCCGATGAGGATCTTCGTCAGCTCCGGCGTCGGTTCGTATCCTTCCTTTAACGTCACATACACATAGATGCCTTCGCCTTTGATCTCGTGAGGATAGCCGACCGTCGCAGCCTCGGCGACCGCCTCGTGGCTCACGAGCGCGGACTCGACTTCGGCGGTCCCGATCCTGTGACCCGAGACATTGATCACGTCATCGATCCTCCCCATGAGCCAGTAGTCGTTGTCTTCGTCTATCCTCGCCCCGTCGCCGGTAAAGTATTTTCCGGGAAAGCGCGAGAAGTAAACTTCTTTGATTCGTTTGTTTTCCGGGTCGCCGTAGGTGCCGCGGAGGATTCCGGGCCACGCTCTTTCGATGACGAGATACCCGCCCTCATTGACTCCCGCCGGGGAACCATCTTCTTTGAGGACCCGCGGCACGACACCGGGGAACGGTTTGGACGCGGACCCCGGCTTGAGCGTCATCGCGCCTGGCAAGGGCGTAATGAGGATACCGCCGGTTTCCGTCTGCCACCATGTGTCGACGATGGGGAGCTTCGATTTTCCGACATGGGTGTGGTACCACACCCATGCCTCGGGGTTGATGGGCTCGCCAACGGTCCCGAGCAACCTCAAGGACGAGAGGTCTTGTTTATGGACCCACTCGGGACCTTCGCGCATGAGGGCCCTGATGGCTGTCGGTGCAGTGTAGAAAATACTCACGCCGAATTTATCGACGATCTTCCAGAATCTGCTCGGATCGGGATACGTCGGGATCCCTTCGAACATGAGACTCGTCGCCCCGTTGCTCAACGGACCATAGAGGATATAGCTATGACCGGTTACCCACCCTATGTCCGCCGTGCAAAAATGGATATCTTCCTCGTGGTAATCGAATATCCACTTGAACGTGAGGTTCGTGTAGAGCAGATACCCGCCGACGGTATGGAGAACCCCCTTCGGCTTCCCGGTCGAGCCCGACGTGTAGAGGATGAAGAGGGGATCTTCGGCGTCCAATTGTTCCGGCTCGCAGTAATCGGAGATGTCGGGGTCGTTCATTTCATCGTGCCACCAGACATCTCTGTTCGGCTCCATGTCGACACTTCCGACCCGCTTGACGACGATGGTCTTTTCGACCGTCGGACATTCCTGGAGGGCGTGATCGGCATTGGCTTTGAGAGGGACGTAGCGTCCTCCCCTCACACCTTTGTCCGCGGTGATCAGGAGGCTCGACTTGCAGTCCTGTATCCGATCTTTCAAGGCGGTGGCACTGAAACCGCCGAAGACGACGCTGTGGATCGCACCGATACGGGCACACGCGAGCATCGCGATCGGCAGTTCGGGAATCATGGGCAGGTAGATTGTCACCCGATCGCCTTTTTTGACCCCGTATTTTTTGAGCACGTTCGCGAATCGATTGACCTCGCGATAGAGCTGCTGATAGGTGAACGTTTTGTAACTCCCATCGTCCGACTCCCAGATGATCGCAGCTTTGTTGCGCGTCGGGGTCTTCATGAACCTGTCGAGGCAATTGTAGCAGGCATTCAGTTTCCCACCGATGAACCACTTGATGTACGGTTTCTCGAAATCCCACTCCGACACTTTGTCCCATTTCTTGTACCATGTCAGGTGTTTTTCCGCCATCTCCGCCCAGAACCCGTCAGGATCTTCGATAGACCTCTGGTAAAGGGTTTCGTATTCCACCGTGCTCTTGATATGTGCCCTCTCTCTGAATTCCTGCGGCGGCGGAAATGTCCTCTTTTCCGCCATGAGTACATCAAAGCTCTCTTTCGACATGCCTGTTCAGTCCTCCTTCTTTTATGATTATATGATTAGCAGAACTTTCCTGAAAGTTCGCCTATTATATAAGGTCAAATTCGACGATGACAAGTGTCATGCACCCCGTTCCCCGTGCCGCAGTAACGGTATGGTATCACCCCGTCCCATACAACGAGTCCCCCGTTGTTCGCCTCGAAAAACCGTCCGTCTGATTCTCATCTAATCGCTGCGACGCCTCTCTGGGGGATGGGAAGGTTGCGACCATGTCCTGCACGTGCGGGGCGGTTTTTTTCGCGAGTTTGGAGACGATGCCCGTGACGATACAGTTCATCTTTCTTCCGTTACCCCTTTCGCGGGTTTCCGATCCTGAGAAGATCTTCGACCAATTTGACATCGAATCTGCAAACGGCGACAACGAGGCGTTGGAAAAGTTGCGCCGTGACGTACGCGTCACTCAGCGCATTGTGCGTTTCGGATATCGGAATATCGTATTTACTCGCGAGAGTGAGCAGGTCGACATTTTCCCCGATGCCGTCATAAAAGGCACAAATATCTTCTTCTTTCTTGCGGAGCCATTGATAGAGTACAGAGGTATCGATCCCGGGATTTTGGATCGGCAGGCCGAAGAGCCTGACCATCTCTTTGTTGAGAAATGCGAGGTCGATCGAAACGAAGTGACCGACCATAATGCCGCCGCTGCAGAAGTCGAGGAATTCTGGTAACACTTTATCGATCCTGGGGCATTCCGCGGCTTCGGACGGCGTGATACCGTGTATGACGACGCTGCGGCCTGTCAGCTCGGACTGGGGTTCCACCACCCTGTAGTAAGGATTGCCTACGTCGATCCTCGTACCGAAAACCTTCAGTGCGCCGATCGATACGATGGAATCTTTTTTCACGTTCAGACCGGTCAATTCAGTATCGAAGACGACGTACGTGCCCTCGCTGAGGCTCACGTCCGTTCTGATGCGCTCGGCAGCGGACAGGTGTTTTTGGATAATTGGCGGCAGATCCCCTCTTCTCGTCGGGTCGCCGAAAATCTTTTTCTTGTAATCCGCGAAGAGCTTGCTCATCAGAGAATGGATCCCGTCCCCGGATTATATTGCTTGTTGATTTTCTCCTGTAATTTCGCGATCAACGTGCACGATTCTTTGAACAGCTTGCGTTCAAAGGGAATCAAATCTTTCGGGTTCAGGTAATTCGTCGGTTCTTCCCCTCGCGCTTTCTTTTCGTGTTGAAGGCGGATGCGCAGGAGCGAGAGAAACTCGAACGCGTGTTCGAGCTCGTCCCCAAATTCTTTCATTACAGGGTGACTCTTCTTGAGAGCGTGGATTCTCTCGAGCGTCGAGGTCTCGGGGATTCTCTGTTCGAGGCTGAAGAGGCGGACCATGTTGATGATCGGTGCCAAACAGGTGAATTTGAGATTCAATTGATTCTTGAATTCGCCGCTCTTTTCTACCACAAAGGTTCTGAAAAACCCTATGGGGGGACGTACCTGAATCGCCACGTTCGCCATCAGTTTCAGAAAAATATCTCGTCCTTCGAGTGTGCGCAGGAGGTGTTTTTTCAAGCGATCCGCGAGGGTAAAGTCACCGTACACGGGTCTGAAATCAAAAATGATGCACGAGGCGAGTACCGCCTCACTCGTCGGCGTCGCGATCCATGCCGAAAAATACCGTTCCCAGGTTTTCAGTGGCTGCCGCCACTGAGGATTGCTCGCCATGTAATTCCCGGGACAGAGCGGGAAACCGCAACGGAGGAGCGCTTCCTTCATGTGCTCTGCGAATGCCGCGAAATACGTTTCAACCGCGCGGGGATCCGCCGCCGCGGGCAGGTCTGCGTAGATGATGGCATTGTCCTGATCGGTCTTGTAGGTCTGCTCTTTTCTGCCTTCGCTCCCGAACACGATCCAGCAAAAAGGAACCGGGGGGGCACCGAGCTTGTGTTCCGTCAGTTCGAGGAGCCTCCGGAGGAGTCTTTCGTTGATTTCCGTGATGATCCGCGTGATTTCGCTCGCTTTTGCCCCAGTCGCGAGGAGATGGGAAATGATGCTGTCGACGCCCCGCGAGCCTGTCACGAGTCCTTCTATCGTCTGCTGACTTTCTATGTCCCGGACGATCGTGAGCGGCGAAGTCCCCTGGAGAACCATGAGTTCGTGGTTGGAAAAAGTGCCTATGAAGCGCCCGTTCTTTACGACGATCATATGGTGGATGTTGTGCTCGAGCATCTTGAGAATGGCTTCGAAGAAATAATCCTCTGCGTCGACTTTTATGAGCGAGGTCGTCATGATGTTCCGTACCGGTTCCGAGGGATCTCTGCCCACCGCGACAACTTTGCTGCGGAGATCACGGTCGGTGATAATGCCGACGGGGCTTTCGTCGTGGTTCACGATGACCAGCGAACTGACTCCCCGGTCCGACATTTCCCGCGCTGCTTCCCCAATGGTCGCGGAATCGCGCACCATCACCACTTCTTTCAGAGCGAGGTCACCGATGTGCGTCTTGTAGAGCAACTTGTTGCTGCTCGTGTAGTGGAGAAGCCGCGTTCCCGCCAGGGCAAGCGGCTTCTCGACATATTGCGTCAGATGAGACGTGATGAAGTATTCCGAGAAAAAGGGATTCGACGCAATGAGGTGAAGGACCGTCTCTTTATCGATGAGCAGACAGAGCGTGTCCTCGATCGCAACAACGTTTGCCTTCGCTCGGTCGCCGCTCAACAGCGAGAGGAATCCTATGGTATCTCCCTCGCCCCGCAGATCGATGAACATCTCCTCGCTGTTCTCGGTCGTCCGTGTTACTTTGACCGCGCCTTGATAGATAACCTGAAGGAATGCGCTCGGCGGACCATCCTGGGAGAGAATGCGAGTCCCCTTGGCGTAAGACATGGGTTGGATGCTCTCTGCGAGACGATCCAGATCCGAAGGCTCGAGAAACTGAAAAGGTGGGGTTTTCTCGAGGAACTCTCTCGCGCGAATCGTCCAATTGTCATTGTCCATGATTACGCGTACCGTGTTATGCCCTCCCTCCGGAGGAGGGGGTGACGGTCTCCATCGGGGACGAATGTGTCATTCCGCCCTGATACCGATAAACGTTCTCAATTTCTCCTCCTCGAATTTCGCTTCCGCTTCCTCATCGCGCCTCACGAGCGAGAAGAAAATCCCGGTGAGAAAAGCCGCAGCCATCGAATAAATACCGGGGTTATTCAGAGGGAATATTGGCTTCGGAATTTTCGCTTTCGCCTCGTTGATGAGGGACTCGGCCGCCTGTTTCTCCGATGCGATTACGGCGTCGATCTGGGTGACGAGGGAAGCGTCGGCGCCGACCTTCTGCTGTTCCAGAGCCTCGATCCTGGCCTTCAGAGGTTCCTCGATCGCCTTTATTTCTTTCTCGACCGCGACCTTTTCCTGCTTATGGATGATATCGACCCAGACGGTCGGACTCAATATCAGGAGAACCGTTGCGACAGTGAGTCCCGTATAAATGCTCGTGACCGCTCCGAGTGTCGTGAATCTTTTCCACATGATAGACATGAGGAGTGCCGGGAAGTTGGCGCTCGCTGCTATGGCGAAGGTCAACCCGACGAGGAATGCGACGTTCTGTCCCTTGAACAGGATGCCGAGGAGAATCGCTGTCACACCGAGACCCACCGTGGCGATTTTTGCGACCTTGACCTCTTCTTTTTCGGCGGTCATGCCTCGTCGTATGACGCCGACGAAAAGATCATGGGAGAAGGCGGATGCACCTGCGATGGTCAACCCTGCGACGACAGCGAGAATCGTCGCAAATGCGACGGCAGCGAGGAACCCCAGAAAGAGATTTCCGCCGAGGGCTTCCGCAAGGAGGGGTCCCGCCATGTTTCCACCCTTGTCGATGCTCATAATGAGTTTTTGCCCCACGATGACCGCGGCACCGAACCCGATGGTAACGGTGAGGATGTAAAAGTAGCCGATGAATCCGGTCGCGTAAAAGACCGATTTCCTCGCTTCCTTCGCGTCGGGAACAGTGTAGAACCTCATCAGGATGTGCGGCAAGCCGGCGGTCCCGAACATAAGGGCGAGTCCCAGAGAAAAGGCATCGAGAGGGCTCGTCACGAGTCCTCCTGGCTCGAGAAATTTTGCTCCGTACAAATCCTGCGCTTGCCTGAAGAGCTCTCCGTAACTGAAACCGAAGTGGTAGAGCGTCATAAACACGAGTATGGTCGCTCCGCTAAGGAGCAAGACGGCCTTGATAATCTGCACCCACGTCGTCGCGATCATCCCGCCGAAAAGCACGTAAGAGATCATGAGTGTCCCCACGATCACGACGGCAATTTCATAGGGGAGACCGAACATGAGCCGTATGAGAGTCCCCGCTCCCACCATTTGTGCGATGAGATACGTGACGACGACGACGAGAGAGCCCGCGGCTGCCGCCGCCCGAATGGGTCTCTGATTCAGACGATAGGCAACGACATCGGCGAAGGTGTATTTGCCGAGGTTTCTCAACGGTTCCGATATGAGGAACATGATGATCGGCCAACCGACGAGCCAGCCAACGGAGTAAATCAAGCCGTCGTAGCCTTTCGTCGAGACGAGGCCGGCGATGCCGAGAAACGAGGCGGCGCTCATGTAGTCGCCCGCCAACGCGAGGCCATTTTGGAACCCCGTGATGCTTTTACCGGCTGCATAGAAGTCTTTTGTCGTTCTCGTTCGCTTCGCCGCCCAGTATGTTAAGATAAAAGTCGAGGCCACAAATATGCAGAAAAACATCACCGCGACAGGATTGAATTGTCCGATAATCGTTTGGGCGGTCTCGTGCATGTTACGCTCCTAACTTTTCTTTCACTTTTTTGACGAGGGTGTCGTACCTGCTATTTGCCCAGCGGATATAGATGCCCGTTAAAATCCAGGAAAGAATGATGGTTCCCACTGCGATGGGGATGCCGATCGTGATCGCTCCGGAAAGCTTCGAAGCGAGGAACGGTTTGTTGAAGGCGATCAGCGCAATGAACCCAAAGTAAATCGACAACTCTAAAATCGTGAGGATCACCGAAATCGTATTTTTCTGGCTTGAGAGAGATTTGAAGTCAGCGTCTTCGAGAATGTCGCGCGTGGTAAACTTTTTCCTCAATGTGAGTGCCCTCCTCCCATGATGTCAAATTGATTCTCCCTGTTCAAAAATTCGCTATCTCGCCCGATTTCCTGAAAAGATCCCCTCCTTTCGGATTGCCCAGTCGGCATAGGTCCCCTACCGAGACGACGCCGAATCGTCCGAGCAGAGGGATGAAGCGCTGGAAGAGCTGCGCTGTGATGAATGCATCCATGAGGGCATCGTGAGCCCTGCGCACGGAGATCCCGAAACAGTGCGCGATCTCGTTGAGCGAAGCGTCTTTCGGCGGAGACGCAAAACAACGATCTTCCGATTGCCTGTGTCTCAACCATTCGTAGACGTGAAACGTGTCGATGGCTGCGTTCCGGAGTTCTATCCCGAGAACCCTCTTCATCTCTCTATTGATGAAGTTGATATCGATCAAGATGCAGTGGCCGAGCAAGATGTTGTCGTCGCAGAAGTCTATGAATTCCGAGAGAATGGTGTCGATCGATTCGGCCTCGCGGACATCGGAAGGAGTGATCCCGTGCACGATGACACTCTCCGGGTTGAAAGCCGTCGACGGTTTTATGAGGCGGTGAAACGTGTCGCCGAGGTCGATACGCTGACCGAACATTTTGACAGCGCCGATGGAAATGATTTCATCTTTCCGGAGGTTGAGACCGGTCAGTTCAGTATCGATGACGACGTACGTCGATTCCGTGATCAGGGTTTCGCTCTTAAAAGGCAACGGCGTGTCTCTCTTGATCTTAAAAAAGTCCAGCATGCGGCGTTACCAGATCATCGCCTTGTACCGCTCGATGATGAGGTTCTGAATGGTCGAGATAAGTTGGAACGTCTCTTTCGCGATCTTTTTTTCGAGATTGCTGAGCTTGTTCGGGTTGATGAAGTTATTGATATCCGTTCCTTCCTTCATTTGCGCATATTGGTTCTGAATGCGGAGCAGCATCATGAATTCGAACGCGTGAAGCAGTTCGTCCGCGTATTCCCTGACGATCGAGTGCTTATCGCGGAGAGCGTGAATTCTCTCGACGGTGGAGGTCTCCGGCATCCCTTTTTCGAGGGCGAAAAGGCGGACGATATCGATGAGGGGAGCCAGTCCCTTCACCTTGATGTTCAGTTTATCCTTGTGTTCACCGCTCTTCTCGACGACGAACGTCTTAAGGAAGCCGATGGGCGGCATATTCTTGATCGCCAGGTTCGCAATGTAACCGAGGAATATCTTGGAGTTCATCGCCAAGGAGAGCGTGTATTCCTTTAACCAGTCAAGGAGCCTTGTCTCACCGTGCACCGCCCTGAAGTCGAAAAAGGTGATAGAATTGAGGACGGCATCCGCAGTCGGCGTCGAGATCCAGTTGATGAAGTACTTCCTCCAGATGTGGAGGGGTTGCCTCCAGAGGGGGTTGGACGCCATGAAGTCCGCGGGACAGAGTGGGAACCCGCATTTGACGAGTGCATCCCTGACGAACAACGTGAAATCCCTGAAATACTCCTTCGCGGCATCCTCCGTTCCCGGGTCTGCCGGATCGTGATAAATGAGCGCGTTGTCCTGGTCCGTCTTGAAGGTCTGCTCTTTGCGACCTTCGCTTCCGAAAACGATCCAACAGTACGGGAGGGGAGGCTCACCGAAGCGGTCTTCCGCAATTTCGAGGATTCTCCTGATGAGACGATCGTTGATCTCCGTAATGATCCTCGTTGTGATGCTGGCTTTCGCCCCTTCGCTGAGCAGTATCCCGATGATATTGTTGATCCTCTTCGACACGGGGACGAGCGCATCGATCGTATTCTGGCTTTCGATGTCCTTCACGATCGAGAGGGGCGATGTCCCCTGAATGAGCATCAGATCATGATTCGTGAGAATCCCGCGAAGTTTGTTTTCTTTCATGACGAGTAGGTGGTGGACATTGTGTTTCACCATTTTCAGGATCGCCTCGAAACAGTAATCCTTGACGTCCGCTCGCACGCTCGGATAGCTCATGATGCTGTGAACGGGGTCGCTGTAGTTCCTGCCTTTCGCGACGACCTTGTCTCTCAAATCCCTGTCCGTGATAATGCCCGTCGGGGTGTTCTTCTCGTCGACGAGGATGAGCGAGCTGATTCGGTAATCTGACATGATCTGCGCCGCCTCCTGAATCGAGATATTCTGCGACGCCTGAATGACGTCCTTCGAGGCCAATTCGCCGACCGGCATCGTGAAGAGGATCCGATCCCCGCCGTAAACCAGGTTTTTGTTCTGTATTTCGTAGAAAGTCTTGTCGAGATACCGTTTGAGGAAAGATTTATGGAAAAATTCCCTGACACTCGGATTGGAGTTCAATATGTTCTGTACCGTTTCTCGTTTGATCAGGTAGCAGATCGTGTCATCGATCGCGGTGACCGTTGCACGGGCCCTGTCACCGCCAAATATGAGCAGATAACCGATGAGATCTCCTTCTCCACGATAATCGACAAAAACCTCTTCGTTCTCTTTCTTGATGACGACCTTCACTTCGCCCTTCTTGATGACGTAAATGAACTTTGGCGCAGGACCGCCCTGGTACTGGATGATGGAACCCTTCGGGTAAAATTCCATCGAAAGATCGCCGATGAGGTTTTTCAACGTGAGTTCGTCTAAAAACTGGAAAGGAGGAATCTTTCTCAGAAATTCAATGACTTCTTCGATGATCACGGGGTTTTTCCTTCCGGGCAAGTCTGTTTGCGAGTCGAGAAAGAGGCAATGGTGAAGGTTCTATGCCATGTACCGTTCGAACGCATAGAAAACTGCCTTAGGATAAAAGAGCCTCTGTATCAGCAAAGGTCGGAATTTTTTCGCTCGTTGCCGATACACGAGGCTTCTACTGAAAATGATCATAGCAGAAAAGAATGGAGAAATGCAAACAGCGCTCTCGCAAGGGTTCCCCGTTGCAGAGACTCCCTGAAAGGGATAGAATATCGGTGGCGCGCGACCGCCCGACGGGGCAACAGAAAACTTGTTCGAGGAGGATTAGATATGCCTTCGATTAGGAGAATAGGGGTTATCACGAGTGGAGGAGATTGCGGAGGGCTGAACGCCGTCATAAAAGGCGTCGCTCGCGAGGCATACGCGCTCGGTATCGAGTCTGTCGTGATTCCACACGGGTACGCGGGTCTCTATAATCTTGTCAATTTGGACGAAGTCGTTTTTCTCAATGCGGAGAGGGTGAGCAAGATCGAGGCTTCATTGGCTGGTTCCGAAGCGGGGCATTCGCGGGTGAAGATCAGCAAGATCGCGGATCCCCAGAAGTACGAACGGATCAAAGACGGCCTGAAAAAGTTCCGCATCGATGCGCTCGTTATCAGCGGGGGCGATGACACCGGGAGCGTCGTGGTCGATCTTTCATCCCAGGGGATTCCCTGCGTTCACGTGCCGAAGACGATGGATCTCGACCTCCAGTCTTACAGTGTCGGAGGGGATTCCGCAATCAACAGAATAGCGGTGTTTGCGCGCGACCTCAAGACGACCGGCATGAGCCATAACAGAATTCTCGTCATCGAGGTGTTCGGACGCTATGTGGGACATACTGCGTTCAGAGGCGGTGTCGGTGCCGAGGCGGACGCGATCCTGATACCGGAGATCCCGGTCGATTTCGACGTTCTCTATGAGCACATGAAAACGACCTTTTTTGCGCGGATCGAGCGAAGCGACGTGAAGGCAGGCACGTACATCATCGTCGTCGCAGAAGGCATCAAGAACATCAACGGGGAGTTGCTCTACGACGAGTCGATACCGCCCGACGCATTCGGGCATCGGAAGCTCGCGGGTGCGGGCAAGTACGTGCGGCAGCAGCTCGAAAAGAGGTTGAAATCGGATCCCGTGGTGGCGGCATTCATGAAGAGAACGGGCATGTTCGCACCCGGTGTGTACGAGGCGCCGGAGGTCCGAGAGGTGACGCCTGGCCACCTCGTCCGTTCAGGGCACTCTTCTGCGCGGGACGTGAATTTCGGCTATAAGGCGGGTGCCGCGGCTGTTTTCCTGCTCCTGGAAGGAAAAGTCGGCCATACGGTCGTCAACGTCGATGGCAACAGAATATTCTGTCTGCGCACCGAAGAGGCGATCAAGAGGAGAGAGGTCAACGTGAGCGAGATCGCGATTTTCGAAAGCCTCGGGATCTGTTTCGGGAGAAAGCCCGAGAAGTTCGAATACGAAATCGTCGATCAGAAGGGCCGCATCGAACGGCATCTCTGATGTTTTATGTCTCCTCGGCCCAGAGTGAAGGGCCTTTCGCTTTGACGTGTGCACAGTAGGCGCGCACTTCGTTGCGGTAGGCCGTGCGCAGCAGACGCGAAATCCTGCCCACGGGGAAAACCCGTTCGTCGATCCGCGACACCGGCATTACCTCCATCGTCGTATTCGTGATAAAGGCCTCCTCTGCGGAATAGATGTCTTTCTTCGTATATTTCGCTTCGCGCACGGCGATTCCCTCGCGTAACGCAAGGTCGAGCACAAGACTTCTCGTGATGCCATCGAGAATGCCACAGTCAACGGAAGGGGTGCACAGAATGCCATCGCTATAGAAGAAGATATTGCTGATCGTGCCTTCGGTGAGATTGCCCCGACTGTTGAGGAGCAGTGCTTCGTGAGCATTGTTCTTCTTCGCTTCGATCTTTGCAAGGATGTTGTTCAAGAAGTTCAGCGATTTGATCTGTGGATTGATAGCCCGGCGGTCATTCCGTCTGGTCTTCGCGATGATGAGGTGGATGCCCTGTTCATAATACGCCCTCGGGTATTCCCTGAATTCTTGCGCGATGATGACGATCGTCGGCTGCGGGCAGAGATCCGGGTCGAGCCCGATAGGACCTTTGCCCCGTGTCACGGTCAGCCGCAGATACGCGTTCCGCAACGCGTTGGCCATCAGGGTATCGTAGAGCGCGAGTTTGAGGTGGTTCGCGTCCAAAGGAATCGAAAGGCCGATGAGCGACGCAGACCGAAAAAGCCTCCAAAGATGTTCATCGATTTTGAAGACGACGCCATCGTAGACACGGAGCGTTTCATAGACGCCGTCACCGTAAAGGAAACCATGGTCGAAAACTGAGACAACAGCTTCTTTCGAGGGAACTATCTTCCCGTTCACGTAAACGTACATGTACCCATTCAAATTGCTTTATCTCCTGAAAGTCCACGCGTCGTCAAGATACTTCTCTCCCTCAAGCTTCTGCGCGAGAGCATATTCCTCCGGGGACGGCCTCGAGGAGATCAACTCTACCTCGAACGTCTCCTCGAACGCCGACTTTATCGCCTCCCTCAGTCCTTCCCGTGACGGAGCTGCGATCAACTGTTCCAGTCCCGCGAGGGTCTTTTCTTCGACGCTCTCGCACAAAAAAATATGAGACAACTCGTCTGGGCGAATGCGCAGAGGAATCGATCCCTGCTGGAGCAAACCGTCGCTCCAGCGTTTCTGGGCCGAACCGACGATCTTTATTCCCCCGACCGAGATTTCTCCGTAGGAGATGGACTGAAAACAGAGCGGCGAGTGAGGCTCAGGACGTTTTTTGCCGGACTGCCTGTTTCGCGTGCGAGCCTCGCTTTGCGGACATAAGCCGATTCTCGAGAGGGCACGGACGAGAGCGGCGCTTATTTTCCCGTAGCTATCAAAAAGCCCGCGGGAGAAGGGACAGTTCTCGGTTTTGGCCGCAAAACTGTACGTCAGCTCATCATCATGACAGACCGCCCTTCCGCCTGTCGGCCTGCGCACGATATGAATGCCCTTACGGCGGCAGTAATCGATATTGACGTCCCGCGATCTCTGGAAGGCTCCGATGCTCACCGCCCGTTCCTTCCAACCGTATAATCGCAATGTGGGGGGTGCGAGATCCCGCCTAACCGCCGTCGCGATCGCTTCGTCGAGGGCCATGTTGAAGGCCGGGGCACACGCCCCGTCGTCGATAATACGCCACGCGATAGCCATGAGGACACTTTAATAATCTGGGCGGTTTTTATCAAGCCGCATCTGGGCGCTGTTTCTTCGCCTTTCTAAGGGGAAATACGGCGTGGTATGCTATTTCTATCAAATGAGTGGCGTTGCCGCCGCATCGAGGAGAAATATTATGAATCGAATTATTTGTGTGATCGTGTTTTTTGTGTTGTGCTGTCTGCCGTCTCTTTCCGTGCACGCTGAGGATGCCGCGACCGTCGATGGCGACGTGGCGCGATTACAGAAGCAGTACGAGCAGATCAGGGACATGAAGGGACGTTTTGTGCAGAAAAGCGTCGTGAAGGATCTGAAAAAGACGGAAACGTTCAAAGGCGCATTCTTCATAAAGCGACCGATGAAAATGAAGTGGAGTTACGAGGGCGACAGTCCTCAGGACGTCGTCATCAGTAACGGCGCCATCACTATTTACCAGAAAAAAGAGAAGCAGGCATTCCGCGGGGCGTTCGATCGGGAAAACTTCGGTCAGGCGCCGATAGCGCTCCTCAGCGGCTTTGGAAATATCCGCGAGGAATTCTCCGTTTCCGGGCGCAATGGAAAACTCCTTCTCAAGCCGAAAAAGCCGATGGGGAGCATCCTCTCGATCGAGGTAGAGCTCTCCGGCGGTGAGTTTCCGATCAGGGCTTTCACCGTCCTCGATGCCTATTCCAACAGCGTCACGATCTCTCTCGGCGACGTGATGCTGAATACCGGCCTCGATGATGCGCTCTTCGTTCCGGCGATACCGAAAGACGTGACGGTCTTCGGTCAGTAATAAGAGACGTTCGTGCTGATCCTTGGCATCGACACATCTTGTGACGATACGTCGGCGGCTGTCGTCGAGAGCGGGACGAAGATCGTTTCCAACGTCATCTCGAACCAGACGGAGATCCATCGGCGATACGGTGGTATCGTTCCGGAGCTCGCGTCGCGCCGCCATGTCGAAATGATCTGGCCCGTTGTCGACGAGGCGATGAAAGAGGCTGGTATCGGTTACGGGGAGCTCGCGTGTATCGCTGTGTGCCACGGACCGGGTTTGATCGGCTCTCTCCTCGTCGGCTGTTCTTTCGCGAAAGCACTCTGTTACGCAAAGAAGATTCCTCTCGTCGCGGTCAACCATCTGGAGGGCCACATCTATTCCTCGTTCCTCGAGGAGAAAAAGCCGGACTACCCGTTTATCGCATTGATCGTGTCGGGGGGGCATACCTGTCTTTGCCGAGTCGATGGATTCGGGCGGTACAGGGAACTCGGCAGAACGAGAGACGACGCTGCAGGAGAAGCGTACGATAAGGTTTCGAAACTCCTCGGACTCGGCTATCCCGGCGGCCCGGTGATCGATGATCGTGCCCGGACCGGCGACCCCCGTTCGATTGATTTCCCGCGGGCGTATCTCCCAGATTCGCTCGACTTCAGTTTCAGCGGCCTGAAAACGGCGGTGCTGCAGTATGTGAAAACAGTGGGCGGGATCGAAGAAAAGGAGTTGCCCGGCGGATTCGCTTCCTCCTCTTCGGGACGAAGGGGTGCCGAGCGGTTCAAAGGAGGAGGGATCGCGGCGAAGATTCATCGGGGAAGCGGCAGCCTCACTCCCGAACAAATCAGTGACATCTGCGCATCCTTTCAGGCGGCGGTCGTGGACGTACTGATGAAGAAAACGGAATGGGCGGTCAGAAACGAAGGGATTCAACGGGTGACCCTGTCCGGCGGGGTAGCGGCGAACAGCGAATTGAGGAAAAGGATGGGGGAAATGGCCGAAGAGACGGGAATCGAACTATTCATGCCCTCGCGATCGCTCTGTACGGACAACGCGGCGATGATTGCCGCAGCGGGCTATCATCGTTTCAAGGCAGGTCATCTTGCCAGTCTCGGTCTGAATCCGGTTGCGTATCTGCCTTTATGAGGGTTTCGGGATGTACAGATATCCACATCCACCGATACAACGACTTGCATCCGCGCGCATCGTCATGGTGAGCGCGTTGGACCATGACAAGTGCATCACCCTTCGGCAAGCTCAGGGTCACACACGGAGAAAGAGCTACACGGTTATCGCTGAATCCGGGAGATAATAATATGAGGCAGGGCCGTAGATGAGCCCTGCCTCACGGTGTGAGAAAGAATTAGGTTATCTGCCCGGTACGAAGCCGTCCGATAGTGTCCTCAGGAAAGCGACGATCGCATCCTCCTCTTCACGTGTCAAGCCCAGATTCCCTAACTCCGCGGTATTTACGTTCTGCGGAACCTCCGGTGGCGGCCAGCAGTTCGCTGCAAGAGCCTGAGCTTCCGTGTAGGGTCCTGGACACACACGAAGCACGTCGCGGGTGTTGTAGAAATGCACGATCCCCCACAAGGATTTGAAATAGCCATTATGACCGTAGGCTTTGACAAAGTCCTTAGACGGTCTCAGATCGACATTCCTCAGTGTCGGGACCTTGTGTTTGCCCGCGTTCGCAGGAGCGTACTGTGCATAGTCCAGCCGGCTTGCGAGAAAGTCGCCTAATCCCCCGTCAACGAATTCCGGATTGTGGGTATAAAACGGATTTTCGGGGTTCTTGGGGATACCAAGATTGTCGTACGTGAAATCCGTGAAGAGGGGGGCCCGGCCGTTGCTCACGTGACACCGTTGGCATTTCCCTTTCCCTTGGAAAAGGGAGAACCCTTTCCTTTCTTGCAGTGTCAGTTTCGCCTTGCCCACCATCGACCAATCGAACTTCGAAGTGAACGCGTTCACTTCGGGTGATGCTTCGTAGGCGGCGATCGACAAGCCGATGTAATCGTATGCCAAATTCACTTTATCCGGATCGCATGCTTCTGTCCCCCACACCTCCCTGAAAAGGTCACCATAACTCGACGCACAGACCCGTGTCACTACGTCGGCCGGGGTCGGGAGGGCCTGTTCTACCGGGTTCAGAAAAGGACCCTGCGCCTGGTCGGCGGCCGGATTACCCAATTTCTCGCCCGTCGCCCTTCCATCCCAGAAATTGCCACCAACGAATAATCCTTTCTTATCCACGTGCAAAATCGGACTTTGTGTGGCGTATGCCGATGAAGGAGGCTTGCGATTACCGAAAGCGTTCGGAATAGAGCCTTCGTACACGGCCCCATGAGCGTTGACATCCGACTTTGTGCCGGTCCAACCAGTTTCCGGCGAATGACACGTCGCGCAGGACTGATTGGCATTGATCGAGAGATTCTCATCGAAAAAGATCGCTTTACCCAATTCTTCCTTCGGCGTGAGTGCGAACGCTGCCACACCGGTCATGCAGATTATCAGCACAAAGCTCAATACCATTGTTGCTTTCTTTCCCATTCTTTTCCTTCCTTTCCGCAAAAAAGTTCTCTCATCCGACGGACATCGTTCCGCCGATGTGCTCGATCTCCTTTTACCCCCTTTCCTGACGACATTTGGTTACGGGATGTCTCTTCCGAAGCGCAATGAAGCCGGCGACGCCGGCAATGAAGAGCAACGTGCTGATCCCCTGGGAGAGGGACAGGCCTTCGGCGAGGAAACCCCTGCCGGCGTCCCCGCGGAAAAATTCGACGATGAAACGGAGGACCGCGTAGCAGGCCAAATAGACCATGAAAAGTTCACCGTTGAACGTTTTACGATTTCTCAGCGCGATGAGTGCAACGAAGATGAGAAGCTCGCCGGCGGATTCGTAGAGCTGTGTCGGATGCAGTTTCACGTTGGTCGGCGCCAGACATTCCGGGTCGGTAAAGATAATTCCCCAGGGAAGATTTTCTGCGGCTTTCCCATAGCAGCAGCCCGCCGCGAGACAGCCGAGTCTTCCGATCGCGTGGCCGATCGCTATCGGGGGCGCAAAGATGTCGGCAGTGACCCATACGTTCACGCCGAATTTCTTGACGTACCACAACGTAACCGGTATTGCGAGGATCATGCCCCCGTAAAAAACGAGTCCTCCTTCCCAGAGTTTTATCGCATCGAGGGGATGACGCAGGTAGTGCTCCGCGTTTATCAGAATAAAGAAGAGCCGTGAGCCGACGATCGCTGCGAGGAGGATATAGAAACAGAGATCGAAGATCCTCGCAGACGGGATGCCCTGTTTCCTGGCTTCGCGCGCGGCCAACCAGAGCGCGGTCAGGAACCCGATGGCGATGAAGAATCCGTAGGTATGGATGGTGAGCGGACCAATGCGAATGAGCACGGGATGCATTTTTTATAATACCACTAATAGCAGGGAGAAAACGGGAAGCGGGCCTTGAATGCAGCGACGTGGTATAATCCCTCGAGGTTGATCGTGGACGTTATCGACAAGTTGCGCATCCTCTCTGAAGATTCCCGTTACGACCTCGCCTGTGCGTGCGGTACCGCCGACGATGAGCACAGGAAAAGAGGGTCGGACGGCAGGTGGATTTATCCGGTCGTCCTTCCCGAGGGCGGGAGCACGGTGCTTCTCAAGACGCTCCTCTCCAATGCGTGCGCCAACGATTGTCGGTACTGTCCTCTCCGTTCGGGTTCGAACGTCCGTCGTTGCACGCTTGGGCCGGAGGAAATCGCACGAGCATTCATGGAGTATTATTGGAAGAGAAAAGTCTTTGGCCTTTTCCTCAGTTCTGCGGTGATCCGGGACCCCGACTACACGATGGACAAGATGATCGCCGCCGCGCGAATCCTGCGGAACCGTTGGGCTTACAGGGGATACATTCACCTTAAAATCATTCCTGGCGCGTCGGACGCAGCGATCGAGGAAGCGCTCTCCCTCTCGACGGCGGTCTCTCTCAATATCGAGACACCGGGCGAACGTCATTGTGCGGTCCTCTCGAAAAAGAAAATCTTCCGGCGTGACATCCTTCGTCCGCTGACGCTGATGGCGAAACTCACGGAACCCGGCGCCCGGTACTCCCGGGTCAAGTGCACGACTCAGTTCATTGTGGGCGCGTCCGACGAAACGGACCGGGAGATCATTCACTACATGGTTGGTCTTTATAAACGACTCCGTTTCAAGAGGGTTTATTTCTCCGCATATCAAAGGGGGCTTGGCGATGAGAGCATACCGGGGGAACAAAAGGGGGCGAGCGATCCCCGCGAACAGTTCATCCGTGAACACAGACTCTACCAAGTGGACTTCCTCATAAGGAAGTACGGATTTCGAATTGAGGATATCGTACTGGACAGATATGGCAACCTCAGCGCGGACAAAGACCCGAAGGAGATGTGGGCAGAGCGTCACCCGGAGTTTTTCCCGGTGAGACTCAATAGAGCGAGCAGGGAAGAATTAGTGAGGGTTCCCGGTATCGGTCCCGAGACGGCCTCGAGGATCATCGACATGCGGCGGGTGCATAAGATCACCGATGTGGCGATGATCGGAGTAAGGGGAAACAGGCTGAAACAAATCAGCAGTTACGTCGTCTGCGAGTGACGAAAGATTGTCGCGTCGTTGTCCTCAACGGGCGGATCAGGACGGCCCTCTCCAAAAAGTGCGGGCATTGTCCGAAAAATTATTGAACTCGATGACGACACTGTCGTATCCGTCAGCAGCAGGGGGAAATGCTATCCACACCGTTATCGGGCCGAGTGCGCAGCGGGATCGAAAGATGGTTTTTTGTGCGGCATCTGCCCCTGCGTCACACAACGGTGCTGTCTACTTCTTCCCCAAAAGGTGCCTAATCACAATAATTGCGATCCCGACCGTGAGAGAGGAGTCCGCCACATTGAACGCGGGCCAATGGAAGGATCCAATGAAAAAATCTATGAAATCAACCACATTCCCATACAGTACCCGATCGATCAGGTTCCCGAGTGCTCCGCCTAAAACAAGAGAGAGACCGAACGCGTTGTACGCTTTCTTCTTCAGGAGGTACACGATGAAGACGATTGCCACCAGAGAAAGGAGCACAAAGTATGTGCTACCCATGCCCCTGAACATGCCGAAGGCGGCACCGGTATTCCTGAAATGGACGATGTGGAGGAACGGGAGCACTTCGCGAGACTCGTGCAAAGGCAGGAAGGCCATGACCAGATGCTTCGTTGCCTGGTCGACTGCGACGACCGAAAAGACGACGAGAGTGACAAATACGGGGGTCTTCACAGGGAGGGCGCGGTTCCGTGATGATAGCGCTGACGCACGTTCGGAATGGGCGCGTGACGACCGAGCACTTCGGGCATTCCCGCACTGTTAGAAACAGGTATCATTTGGGCCTGGCGTGCTGCCACCGTTACGGTCTCGGGGTGAGGACGTCGTAACAGCGCGCGCAGATGTCCGGCTTGTCCGCAAACGTCCCCACGGTTGTGCTCCAGTTCCAGCATCGTTGACACTTCGAGCCTGCCGCCCGTTCTATTCGTATCTCGATACCCTCGACGGTGCCGCTCACATAGGCGCCGGGCAGGGGCTCCTCGCTCAGCTCGACTTCGGAGACGATAAAAAAAGTCGGCAAGAAGTCTTTTGCCCCCGCAACGGCTTCTTTCGTTTTCGGCGGGAGACGGAGCACAACTTTTGCCTCGAGCGAATTCCCGAGAAACTTCTCGGCTCTCTTCATCTCGAGGGCCTTGTTCACTTCATTCCTCACATCGAAGAGTTGGTCCCATTTATTCTCGAGATCCGGGTCGAGGAAGGCTTCGTCAGGTGTCGGGAACGTCGCGAGGAAGACGGATTCTTCCGTTGGCGGAGAGGCCATTCCCGCTTTTTGCTGCGCAACACGCATATGCTGCCATATTTCTTCCGCGGTGAAGGAGAGAATGGGGGCCATCAGGCGGGTCATCGCCGACAGAATCATAGTAAGAACCCACTGTGCGGCGCGCCTTTCCCCGGAATCGGCTCGAAACGTATAGAGCCTGTCCTTCAGGATGTCGAGGTAAAACGAACTCATGTCGACGACACAAAAGTTGTAAATGGTGTGAAACACCTCGTGGAAATCGAAGCGTTCATAAGCACGAAGCACTTTTTCGGTGAAACTCTGGAGCCGGCTCATAGCCCAGCGATCGACCTCGAGGAGAAATGCGCGATAGTCGCGTCCGTCGAAATCGGACGTATTGCCGAGCAGGAACCTGCACGTATTCCGTATCTTCCTGTACGCCTCAGTGAGTCTCTCCAGAATTTCCTTCGATATGCGCACATCGTCCCGGTAATCCTCTGCGGAGACCCAAAGCCGCAGGATCTCGGCACCGTTCGTCTTGATCACTTCCTGAGGGGAAATGACATTGCCGAGCGATTTCGACATCTTCTTTCCCTGTCCGTCGACCGTAAATCCGTGCGTGAGCACCGCCCTGTACGGTGCGCGGCCTCTTGTCCCGACGGAAGCGAGGAGGGAACTCTGGAACCATCCTCGGTGCTGGTCGCTTCCCTCGAGGTACATATCGGCCGGCCAGGAGAGTCTGTTGTCCGCTTCCATGACCGCGGCGTGGCTGACGCCGGAGTCGAACCAGACATCGAGGATATCCATCTCTTTCGAAAACGTCGTGTTGCTGCACCGAGCGCATCGGTATCCGGCAGGGAGAAACTCTTCGGGTTCCTTTCTGAACCACGCGTCCGCTCCCTGTTCCTCGACCAGGCGAACGACCTTCGCGAAGAATTGAGGGTCCCCAACGAATTCCCCGCACGCATCGCATCTCATCATTGCGATGGGTACGCCCCAGGCCCGTTGGCGGGATATGCACCAATCGGGTCTCTTCGTGACCATCCCGTGAATCCGGTCTTTTCCCCTCGCCGGTATCCACACCACGGAATCGATTTCCGCCAGCGCTTTTCGCCTCAGGTCGTTCTTCTCCATCGAGATGAACCACTGTTCCGTTGCGCGGAAGATGACCGGTTTTTTGCACCTCCAACAGTGCGGATAGGAATGGGTCACTTTCTCTTCTCCAACGAGCGCATTACGCTCTTTGAGCAGTGCGATGATATCCGCGTTGGCTGCGAAGACGAATTTCCCATCTATCTCAGCCAGTGCCTCGGATTTCGTGAAGTGGAATTTGCCGTGTCTGTCCACCGGAGCGTAAATGTCCAGCCCGTAGCGGAGTCCTGTTTCATAGTCGTCTTCACCGTGACCCGGCGCGATATGGACAATACCGGTGCCTTCTTCGACCGAGACGAAATCTCCGAGGACGGCGATCGATTCCCTCTCGATGAACGGGTGGCGGGCGCGCATGCCCTCGAGCTTCCTTCCCTCGACAGAGAATAAGTGCCTCCCGTCGGATCCGAGTTTTTCACCGAGGGCACCTTTCCTCGCTTCGGCGACGAGGTAGTTTTCGCCGCCCCACTCGATCACGCAATAGGTGAGGTCGGGATGAAAGGCGAGGGCGAGATTAGCGGGCAGAGTCCACGGCGTTGTCGTCCAGATGAGCACGAAAACAGTTTTGCCGGCAAGCGGTGGCAGGTATTTTCCTACATCTACGTCGTCGACAGCGAATTTGACGTAAATCGATGGCGACTCCTTGTTCCCGTATTCCACCTCGGCTTCGGCGAGTGCCGTCACACAGGACGGACACCAGTGGACGGGTTTTTTCCCTTTGTAAACGCTCCCGGCTTCCACGAATCTGCAGAACTCCCTGACGATCGTCGCCTCGTAAGCATTTGACATCGTCAGGTAGGGGTTCTGCCAGTCGCCGAACACCCCGAGGCGCCTGAATTCATCCCGCTGAATCGCCACGAATTCGGCGGCATATGCTTTGCAGAGCTCTCGTTTCTCGAGGAGACCTATTTTGTCCTTCCGCTCGCCGAGATTCCTGTCGACCTGCAGTTCGATCGGCAACCCGTGGCAATCCCATCCCGGCACGAAGGGCGCGCGGAAGCCCGCCATAGATTTGAACTTCACGATGAAATCCTTCAAAATCTTGTTCAGGGCGTGGCCGATGTGAATGTGGCCATTGGCGTACGGTGGACCGTCATGGAGGATATAGACCGGAGCGTTTCTATTTTTCTCCTGGATCTTCCTATAGATATCATTTTCCTCCCAGAAAGCGAGCGTCGATGGTTCCCTCTGGGCGAGGTTTGCCTTCATAGGAAAGTCGGTCTCGGGTAAATTGAGGGTGGACTTGTAATCTTCCCGCATGGCGTGAAAAAAAGCTATTTTTCCTCGGCCTTTTCCTTCTTCTGTGCTTCCCGCTCGGCGATAATCTTCTGAGCGAGGTGAGCCGGCAGTTCTTCGTAGTGCGAAAATTCCATCGAGTAGAGGCCCCGCCCTGATGTCAGGCTGGTCAGTTGGTTTGCGTAGGTGAGCATTTCCGACATCGGGACGAGCGCATTAATTTTCTGGTTCCCCCCGGCCTGCGGTTCGACCCCTTGCACTTTGCCGCGCTTCGAGTTCAGATCGCCTATCACGGCGCCGAGGGTGTCGTCAGGGGTGATCACCTCGACCTTCATGATCGGTTCGAGGAGAACCGGCTTTGCGTCCTGTACCGCCTTTCGCAAAGCCATGGATCCCGCTATTTTGAAGGCCATCTCCGAGGAATCGACGGTATGGTAAGAACCGTCATAGAGGGTAACTTTGAGATCGACTAAGGGATATCCCGCGATGATGCCTTCTTTCATGGTTTCGACGACACCTTTTTCGACGGCCGGCCGATATTGCTGCGGGATAACGCCACCCACGATCTTATCGACGAATTCATAACCGCCTCCGCGGGGGAGTGGCTCCACTTCGAGGTAGCAATCTCCATACTGTCCGCGACCGCCGGACTGTTTCTTGTACTTTCCCTGCGCTCTCGCCGACACCTTGATGGTTTCGCGATAGGGCACCTTGGGTGTTTTCATTATCACTTCGACACCGAATTTCCTCTTCAGTCGTTCGAGCGTTACCTCGAGATGGACCTGCCCCATACCGGAGAGCAGCATCTCTTTGGTCTCTTCATCCCTCTGGAAGCGCAAAGTCGGATCTTCTTCGAGGATTCTATGCAGTCCCGTGCTCACCTTTTCCTCGTCACCTTTCGATTTCGGCGCGATGGCATAAGAAATAATCGGGTCTGAGAATCTGACTTTCGGAAAAATAAGAGGGTTGGCTTCGTCCGACAGCGTATCGCCGGTGTACGTTTCCTTCAACTTGGCAACGACCCCTATTTCTCCCGCGCTGATGGTCTGCGCCGGTATCTGTTTCTTTCCGAGGAGGTAGAAAACCTGGCCGACGCGCTCTTTGACCCCGTTCGTCGAATTGAGGACGGTCGAGTCCGCCTTCAAGACGCCGGAGTACACTCTGAAAATGGACAGTCTTCCCGCGAATGGGTCCGCGATGGTCTTGAAGACGTAGGCGGCCAAAGGTTCAGTCGCGAGCGGTTTCCTGATGACCTCCTGGTTGTCCTTCGGATTCTTCCCTTTGATCGGGACTATCTTCGCCATTTCCAAAGGAGACGGGAGAGCGAGCACGACGCCATCGAGGAGGTGAGGGATGGCGACATTCATGGTCGCGGAGCCACAGGTGACCGGTATGAATCTCTTCGTGATGGAGCCTTCCTTTACCCCCATCAAAATCTCGGTTTCCGTGAGTGCCTCCCCTTCCAGATATTTCTCGAGGAGGGCGTCGTCGGATTCCGCGATCTTTTCGACCAATTTCTTGCGGTACTCGTCTGCTTCGGCGAGCATATCAGGCGGAATATCGGATTCCTCCATCTTTCCCTTTTGGAGGAAGAACGCCTTCATCTTTATGAGGTCGATAATACCCTTGAATTGATCGCCCGAACCGACCGGGATCTGGAGGGGTATCGCGTCCGTTTCGAATGCCTTTTCGAGATCCCCGACCGCTCGGGAAAAGTTTGCCATTTCTTTGTCCATCTTGTTGACGAAGACTATCCTTGGCAGTTCGAATTCAGATGCGAACTTCCAGACTTTATGGGTCTCGGCCTTCACGCCCGAAAGAGCGCTCACGATGACAATCGCCCCGTCGACCGCTCTCAGGCATCCCCTCGTATCCTCGAGAAAATTGATGAAGCCAGGGGTGTCAATGAGATTGATTCGGTGGTTGTTCCACGTGCAGTGAGCGACGGATGACGTAATCGTGATTTTGCGGGCGATCTCCTCAGGTTCGCTGTCCATCGTCGTCGTCCCGTCCTCGACGCTGCCCAGCCTGTCTATGGCTCCCGTGTTGAAGAGCATCGCTTCGATGAGCGACGTCTTTCCCGCGCCGCTGTGCGCGACAACCGCAATGTTTCGTATCCTCTCTCCGTCAACATTCTTCATTGGTCACATTTCCCCCTATCCGGAAAATTCCGCGATCGGCCGAGCACTCTCAAGAGTGGAGCCATCGTCCACAGAAAAAAATTCTACCACAAAAAGGATTCAAAAATCCGCCGTTGCGGTAAAACAAGGCGTCTCGCGTCCTCCCGTTTGACAAAGGGAAAACTCTTTGGATAGCTTATAGGCATGTATGGATCCTATGACCTTTCCGCGGGCTTTTTTGCCGGCCGTTCCCGTCGCGTCCACGGCTATCGATGACGGAAGGAAGATAACGTGGAGATCATTCGTATCCCCAAAGTCATGCAGGATACCGTCGGCGGTCTCTTGATTCGCGGAAGGACTATCGGCTTTGTGCCGACGATGGGAGCCCTCCACGAGGGCCATTTAAGTCTCGTCAGGCGCTCCCGGGAGGAAAACGAGAAGACCGTCGTGAGCATTTTTGTCAATCCGCTCCAGTTCGGTCCCTCGGAGGATTTTGCGAGATATCCGCGCGACATTGAGGGGGATGTCGAAAAACTCGAAGCCGAAAGAGTGGATATCCTTTTTATGCCTGAAGCGTCTCTCATGTATCCCGTCGGGTTCTCGACCCGCGTCGAGGTGGGCACGATATCCGAGACGATGTGCGGTGCCTGCAGGCCTGGTCACTTCGCGGGAGTCGCAACGGTCGTTGCGAAGCTTTTCCACATTGTGAAACCGACGAGGGCGTATTTCGGCCAGAAGGATTTTCAACAGGCGGTCGTGATCAGGAGAATGGTCAAAGATCTCAATATGGATGTCGAAATCGTCGTGTGCCCGACCGTACGGGAGAAGGACGGGCTCGCGATGAGTTCCAGAAACATGTACCTGTCGGGCGAACAGCGGCCGGCGGCGGCGGTCCTCTTTCGCAGCCTGAAGGGAACGGCCGAATCGCTTGCTTCTGGTATAATACAAATCGGAGAGGTGAGACATGTTTTACGGCAGAAGATTCTCAGTGAGCCTGCCGTCTCGAGCGTCGATTATGCGGGGGCCTATGATCCCGAAACACTGGAGGAACTTGCGGAACCGAAGGGGGAGATCCTCCTCGCCTGCGCGGTTTGGATCGGCAGCACGAGGTTGATTGATAACATATTGATAAATATAAAAAAAGAGAGGTAATGGCTATGCTTCAACGGGTTCACATTCAGATACTCGATAACCCGACCGAGAGCGCTCTATTCGATGATGACTCCGCCGAAATCGCTGACGCGAACAGGATCCTCAGCGAGGAACTTTCCGACGAGATGAACTACTCCTATCCGTCCGTCGTATTCGTCGAGTACATTGATCTGTTCATGGACGGAGAGGACGAATTCGACGATATCAGAGAGCTGCTGCGTGTCGGAGCCCTCCAGCCTCCCGTGGTTCTCATCAACGGCATGCTCAAAGTGCACGGCGGGATACCGGCAACTCTTATCCGCAAGGAAGTTGACAAGCTTCTTTCAGAAGGTTTGCTTCACTGACACGTCACCGCTTCGAGACGTAGCCGTTCAAATCTTTTCCAACAGGTTCTCTACGCTCGGGAAGAGGCTCGTATCCGTGTGGGGAAGGAAGAGCGCAGAGAGATACTCGTCCATGAACCGTTTCGAGACCGACAGTTCGACGTTCGTCATTTTTCTTGCGATTTCCTCTGCTTCCGCCCTTTTTTCTGCCGAGAGGAGACAGAGGTAAGCGCCGGCGATTGCGGTATTCCCGAGAAACCTGAATTTGTCCCGCGGCAAATCAGGAAGCATCCCCATGACAATGGCTTTTTCCACATTCAGGTAATTGCCGAACCCACCGGCAATGTAAACCCGTTCGATTGAATCGAGCGCAAGCCCCACTTTTTTCAGGAGGAGAGAGACGCCAGCGAAGAGAGCGGCCTTCGCCCGCAGGATGTTTTCAATATCGACTTCGGTAAGAACGATATCCCTGCCCCCGTTGCTCCCGATGACGAATTCAAGCCCCTCATCGCCCTCACGAATCCGGCCCGGCGCTCGTTCGATGATAAAATTCCCTTTCCTGTCGAGGGCCCCGGCCAGGAACAATTCCGTCACGGCATCGATCATGCCGGAACCGCATATGCCGATGGGTGGTCCATTGCCGATGACCCTGACAGCCGGCGCGAGGGTCGAATGGTCGATGGCGACGGCTTCTATTGCGCCCTCCGTCGCCCTCATGCCGTGCCGTATGCCGCTCCCCTCGAAACAGGGACCGGCAGAGCACGCCGCGGTGACGAGCCATTCCCGATTGCCGACGACGATCTCTCCGTTTGTCCCTATGTCCATGAAGAGCGAGATGCCGCTCCGCCGGTGCATTCCCGAAGCGAGCACCCCTGCGACAATGTCGCCGCCCACGTAACTCGCAACGCACGGCATGGTATAGATGGGGGCGAGATCTGCGATCTTCAGGCCAACGGTCTTTGCCGGCCACAAGGGGAAAAAATTCACCGTCGGGGTATACGGTTCCTCCCTGATATAGCCCGGAGGAAGTCCCCAGAAAAGATGGGTCATCGTGGTGTTGCCAGCAACGACCGCGGATTCGATTTCATCGAGCCGGACGCCGTGCTTTTCCGCGAGAGAAAGGAGCAGGGTATTCAGGTCGTTCACCACGATCTCCTGTAATTCCGCGACCCCTCCGGACTCTGTTGCGTACACGATTCTCGTGATGACATCGTCGCCGATACGTATTTGAGAATTGTAGGTCGAGCACGCATCCACGAGAGAGCCGTCATCGAGGTTCACGAGATAGAGGACGATCGTCGTTGTGCCGATATCTATCGCAAGGCCTGCCTTCCCACACCGCGAAACCGGTTTCACCATCACCGCTTCGGGTCCCTCCGTGTATCCGAGCTGGATATGCCATGAGGCTTCCCGAAGACTATCCGCAAGGGAGGCGATGACCCCGTGCGGGAATCGCATATTCTCGCATCCGACGGCATCGAGATTCTTCCTCAACCGTTCCAGATCGCTGATATTGTCGTCGATCGTCGGAGGGTCCATCCTCAGTCGAACCCATTCGACGAGCGGTGAGAGGGAACCACCAGAAGAGCGGAATGACGCAAGGAGGTCGCTGACGCGTGACATTTCGAGAACGTCGCCGACGACGATGTGCGATTCCTTCGGGATGTCGAGCACGATGTCGGACTCGGGGAATGTCTGGCAGGCGAGAACTATTCCCGACGCGGTATCCTTGGAGGAAAGTTTGCCAGAGGGAGCGGTGCGGTACCGCCCCTCGACTATCTTGAGACGGCACTTTCCGCACGTTCCTTTCCCCCCGCAGGAGGAAGCGAGGTAGATCCCACCCTTTTTCAGCGTCCGAAGGAGGTTCTCTTCTCCGCTGCCGTCGAGGGTTTTCCCTGACGAGATCGTAATCTGCATAATTCCGCCTCTATTCTATCACAGCCGACAGATGCCCCGGCGGACTGGCATAGCGGTGTGCCGTGCAGAGGCGGCAGGGCAAAAATTTGTTATAATGAAGACACATGCAAGAACACGGTTCTGTCCGCAATACGGCATGATTTCCGGAATGAAAGGCGCACGCAGATGGTGATCGTACAGAAATACGGCGGGACTTCCGTCGGGAGTATCGAGAGAATAAAGGCGGTCGCGGAGCGTGTTGCCCGCACGAAACGTGCGGGACATAGTGTCGCAGTAATTGTGTCGGCGATGTCCGGTGAAACGGACAAGCTTATCGGTCTGGCCCAGCAGGTTTCGAGGAATCCGGAGGGTCGTGAAATGGATCTCCTCCTTTCCTCGGGGGAGCGTATCAGTGCCGCACTGACAGCCATGGCGATCAGCAATCTCGGCATCCCAGCGCTCTCCTTCACGGGACGCCAGGTCGGAATTATCACCGACGCTGACCATACAAAGGCGAAGATCGAAAGGATTTCGGCGGACAAGGTCAAGGAAGCACTCGGCAGGGGGATCGTACCTGTTATCGCGGGTTTCCAGGGTATCACGGAGACGTCGGAAGTGACGACGCTCGGAAGGGGTGGGTCTGATTTGACGGCTGTCGCTGTCGCGGCGGCGGTCAAGGCGGACGTTTGTGAAATTTATACCGACGTCGACGGCGTGTTCACGACGGATCCCAATATCGTTCCGGAGGCGAGGAAGCTCGACAAGATATCGTACGACGAAATGCTCGAACTCGCGAGCCTCGGCGCAAAGGTTCTCCAGGCGCGCTCGGTCGAATTCGCGAAGAAGTACGATGTTCCCGTCGTCGTGAGATCGAGTTTTAACGATAATCCGGGCACACTGGTGGTGAAGGAGGATAGCGACATGGAAGACGTGGTTGTATCCGGAGTTGCCTACGACAAGAACCAATCCAAAATAACCGTGACAGGCGTTCCCGACAAACCGGGGGTCGCGGCGAGGCTTTTCGAGGCGATCGCCGGTGCCAATATCGTGGTCGATATGATCGTGCAGAATGTGAGCAGCGACGGGAAAGCAACCGATATTTCCTTTACTGTTCCGAAAACGGAGAGCAGACAAGCGGTCAAGATTACCGAGAACGTGGTCTCCGAGCTCGGTGCCCGCGACGTCAAAATACGTGACGATATCGCGAAGATTTCGATCGTCGGTGTCGGCATGAGGACTCATTCGGGCGTGGCGGCAAAGATGTTCGGGGCGCTCGCCCAGCACCGGATCAATATCATGATGATCAGTACGTCGGAGATCAAGGTATCCTGCGTCATCGATTCGAAATATACAGAACTGGCGGTCAGGGTGTTGCATGACGCGTTCAATTTGGGCGAAGGCGGCAAGAGGAAACCGAAAGGAAAGAGATGACGGCGCAACCGCTGGGCAGCCGAAAAGTAGAGATTTATGACACGACGCTCCGTGACGGGGCGCAGACGGAGGGGATCTCCTTTTCGGTCGAAGATAAACTCCGTATCACGGAAAAGCTTGACGATCTCGGGGTCCATTATATCGAGGGCGGCTGGCCGGGATCGAATCCGCGCGATATCGATTATTTCCGGAAAGTCAGGAAGTTAACCCTCAGCAACTCGCGGGTTGTCGCGTTCGGAAGTACTCATCGGCCGCGGCATACGGTCCGTGACGACACCATGTTTGCCGCCCTCATTGGCGCAGGCACGCAGATCGTCACCATTTTCGGGAAGACATGGGATTTTCACGTGAGGGAAGCGCTCAAGATATCTCTCCAGGAGAATCTTGACATTATTCATAACTCGATCTCGTACCTCAAGAATCACGTCGAAAGGGTTTTCTTCGATGCCGAGCACTTCTTCGACGGGTACAAGGACAATCCGCGTTTTGCGATAAAGTGTCTCGCGGCGGCGCAGGATGCCGGTGCCGACTGCATTATTCTCTGCGATACGAATGGGGGCTCCCTGCCCGTCGATATGGAGATGGTCTTCGAGGCAGCGGGAAAGGTCATCCGGACTCCGCTCGGCATTCACGCCCACAATGATTCGGACTGTGGTGTGGCTAATTCCGTCATGGCCGTGCTCAAGGGTGCGTCTCAGGTACAGGGAACCATAAACGGCCTCGGCGAGCGGTGCGGCAACGCAAACCTGTGCTCCGTGATTCCTAACCTGCAGGTCAAACTGGGGATGCGCTGTATCTCCCCGGATCAGCTCAGACGGTTGAGGGAGGTATCGCGTTTTGTCAATGAAATCGCGAACGTAAGGCATTTCAAGCGGCAGCCATTTGTCGGCGACAGCGCTTTTGCGCACAAAGCCGGAGTCCATGTGAGCGCGATACGGAAGCGGCCGGAGACATACGAGCACATCCGTCCCGAACTCGTGGGGAACTCGCAGCGGGTCCTCATTTCGGATCTGGCGGGGAAGAGCAACATATTGAGAAAGGCCGAGGAATTCGGTATCCGCCTCGACCCTGATGCCCCGCAGATACAGGATATCGTTTCGACGTTGAAACGTCTCGAGAACGAGGGCTTCCAGTTCGAGGCTGCGGAAGCTTCGTTCGAGCTCCTCATGAAGAAGGCCCTCGGACTGCATAAACGTTTCTTCGACCTCATAGGGTTCAGAACGATCATCGAAAAGAGGCGCGAGGGGGAAGAGCCGACCAGCGAAGCCACGATTATGGTGAAAGTTGGGGGGAAGATCGAGCATACTGCCGCAACCGGGAAAGGTCCGGTGAACGCGATCGACAATGCATTGCGGAAGGCGCTGGATAAATTCTATCCTGCGCTGAAGACGATGAAGCTCCACGATTACAAGGTGCGCGTTCTGACGGCGGGCAAAGGGACCGCCGCGAAGGTGAGGGTGCTCATCGAATCGGGCGACGAGACGGAGAGATGGGGCACCGTTGGCGTTTCCGAAAACATCATCGAGGCATCGTACCAAGCCCTCGTCGACAGCATCGAGTACAAGCTTCTCAAAGAGAATATTTGAGGTCGTTACGACATCGTAACGTCATCGCCTCAGACTGCAAGTTTACCAGCCTGCCGGATCGCAGGCGGGATTCGATCGTACCGAGCTTCGCGTAATACCCTCATCTCACGGCTAAGGAATTTCTTTCGGGCGGCGTCGCTTTCTCGAAAACGATTTTTTTGTTGATCGCGTGTTCTCTTTCACCATGCAGATTTCTTCCCCTACCGGACGTCTTCCCCGGTGCTTACTGACGCAGAACGTCATTTTTCACGGTTAAGACAATACCTATGTTTATTTTATTTTTAAAAACAATAAGTTGCTATTAACATACAATGGCATGCAATCTGCAAGGGATACGACGGCCGTCGAGGTTGACGGAGAAAAATACGCCAGGCATCGTGAAAAAGGGAGGATCCAAGATGAGCGTGAAGACGAAAAAGTGCCAGAAGTGTAACAATGAAACGTATCAAGACGACAACGTGTGCGTGCTCTGCAAAATTGGGGTAACCCAAATGTACAGGGAACTCGATGAATTGGTGAGGAAGAACACCAAGTGGAATACCGCCCAGAGGAAAGCGGCCGGAGCTCGGTAGGGACCTACCCGATCCGCTTTTCCTTGACAAGCAATGAAGAAAGACTCGCAGTCACAAAAAGCGCACGGCCATTCTTTCCCCGTCATCGAATTCTTTTCTCTTGATTGTGGTAGGTGCGTGCGCGAGAAACTATGATGACGGATAGGAGCGTACAGCCTCGAGCAGTGTGTCGAGCAGTTTGTCTTCCGCCACCCGCTCGACGATAGCTCCTTTCTTGAAGAGGATACCCCTGCCCTTGCTTCCCGCAATGCCGATATCGGCTTCCTTTGCCTCTCCGGGTCCGTTGACGACGCATCCCATGACCGCAATCGTGAGGGGCTTTTGCACATTGCCGATCTTTTTTTCGACGCGACGAACGAGAGCCCTGAGGTTGATCGTACAACGTCCACACGTTGGGCAGGACACGATGTTCACCCCGCGTTTTCTCAGGCCAAGGGATCCCAATATCGCGTAAGCGACACGAACTTCCTCGATCGGCGGCGCGGTCAGAGAAACTCTGATGGTATCTCCGATTCCTTCGGAAAGGAGGATGCCGATCCCGACGGAGCTTTTTACGATTCCCGTCGATGGGGGGCCCGCTTCAGATATGCCGACGTGCAGTGGATATCGAAACTGCCGTGAAAATAAGCGGTATGCCTGGACGGTTTTCTGCACTTCGGACGCCTTGAGAGAGACCTTCACGCGGGTAAAGTTCAAATCCTCGAGCAATCTCACATGACGAGAGGCGCTTTCCACGAGCGCCATGGGTGAGGGATGGCCGTATTTGCGGAGGAGGTCTTTTTCGAGGGAGCCGGCATTCACCCCAACTCTGATGGAGATGCCGGCGTCGCGTGCGGCATTCACGACCTCCCGTATTTTCCACGGCGTCCCGATATTGCCGGGGTTGAGGCGCAACCCATGGACACCTTGTTCTATCGCCTCGAGAGCAAGCCGCCAATCGAAGTGGATATCGGCGATCATAGGGATGCCGATCGATTTTCTTATTCGTGACAGGCACTTCGCCGCATCCATGTCGGGGACGGCGAGCCTGATAATTTCGCAGCCCGCGGTTTCGAGAGCTTTGATCTGCCGGAGAGTTGCGCGGACGTCGGCCGTTTTCGTCTTCGTCATGGATTGCACGGCGATGGGATGGCCTCCCCCGACAGGAACACGGCCGACGTAAATGACGTCCGTTTCCTTACGTGGAGCCGTGCAGCTCTCGGAGACGCTGATTTTCCTCTGACTTCTTCCTGTCATTCTCTGCCTGTTTTTTCTCGCGGTATGCCCTCACCGCGGCCGCGTGTTCTTCCGCGGTCACGGAGAAACGGTGGGTCCCGTCGTTATTGGAGACGAAGTACATATACGGCACATCCGCAGGGTAGAGGGCTGCAACGATGGATTTTAAGCCCGACGATGCAATGGGACCGGGCGGCAGCCCATTCACGATATACGTGTTATACGGTGATTTTCTCCTTAAGTCGTCCGCGGTTATCTTTTCCCCCCAGTTCTTGATCCCGTAAATTGCCGTAGGGTCAGCCTGCAGAGGTATTCTTTTCCGCAGTCTGTTGTGGTAGACGGCTGATATGAGGGGCCTCTCTTCGTCTGTCGCGGCCTCTTTCTCGATGATGGATGCGAGCGTCAGCACTTCCCTTTCGGTCATGCCGATTTCGGCTGCTCTCGCCCTGAGTTTTTCGGTAAATTGATCTCTCAGGTTGTGGATCATCATCTCGACCACTTCCTTCGGGTCGGCCCCTTTCGGGATCCGATAGGTGTCCGGGAAGAGAAACCCCTCGAGGCTGGGGGCATCGATCGAATGCGCGACGAGAAAAGCTTTGTCTGTCGCGAGCTGCCAGAAGTCTCTCTCCGGCAAGATTCCCTTTTCCGACAATTTCGCCGCGATTTCCTGCAGAGAGTCGCCTTCGATCACGGTTATATCGTATTCAACAATGCGGCCCTTTCTCAATAATTCGAGGAGGTCGAGGAGGTTCGAGGGGCCGGAAAGCGAGTAGTAACCCGCCCTGATTTTCCGGTCGATGCCATAGAGCCGTCCGAGGAGGAGGAAGAGGTTCTTGTCCCGAATGATGCGATTCTGCGATAAGATCTCGGCAACCTGCCGATACGTGGCGCCTTTCGGAATTTCGATCTCGACCGACTGATGCTCGCTCGGTAACGGCATAAAAATATGAACGACCCCGTAGAGGATGCCAGCGAGGACAAGCGCCGTAAATACGAAAGCGAAGCGCTTTTTCATGGTCTTTAAGGATGACAAAAATACGAAGTGGGAGTCAAACCCGCTCGGACAGAGAAAAAGCGAGGGGACATGGAGAGACCCCTCGCCTGTGCGTGCGAATATGCAGGAAGGTTGCTCCTAATACATATCTCCCATTCCACCGCGACCCGGCATCGAAGGTTCCCGTTTCTCCTCCGGGATATCCGTGACCATGACGGAGGTGGTGAGCATGAGAGCGGCAACGGATGCAGCGTTCTGGAGTGCGTAGCGGGTCACTTTCGTCGGGTCGATAATACCCGCCTTCATCATATCGACATAGTCTTCCTTGTCCGCATCGAATCCGAAATTCACGTCTTTCGCGTGTTTCACTTTCTCCACGACGACCGAGCCCTCGATCCCCGCATTGTTGACAATCTGCCTGATGGGCTCTTCCAGGGCCCTCTTTACTATCTCGACGCCTATCTGCTTGTCGTTATCGAGTTTGAGATTTTTGAGCGCGAGCAGACACCTGATAAGCGCAACACCGCCACCGGGAATAATTCCCTCCTCGACGGCCGCCCTCGTCGCATTGAGCGCGTCTTCGACGCGAGCTTTCTTTTCCTTCATTTCGGTCTCCGTCGCTGCGCCCACATTGATCACGGCGACTCCGCCGACGAGTTTCGCAAGTCTTTCCTGCAATTTCTCCCTGTCGTAGTCGGATGTCGTCTCCTCGATCTGCGTCTTGATCTGTTTTACGCGCCCCTGGATCTTCGCGGGATCACCGGCACCTTCAACGATCGTCGTATTTTCTTTATCGATGTTGATCTTCTTCGCTCTCCCGAGATCGGTTATCTTGATGTTCTCCAGTTTGATGCCGAGATCCTCCGATATCATGGTGCCGCCGGTCAGGATTGCAATATCCTCGAGCATCGCCTTGCGTCTGTCGCCAAAACCTGGCGCTTTTACCGCGGCAACCTGAATCGTGCCCCGAAGTTTATTGACCACGAGCGTTGCGAGCGCTTCGCCCTCGACTTCTTCCGCAATGATCAAGAGGGGTTTCCCCATCTTTGCAATCTGCTCGAGGATCGGGAGCAGGTCTTTCATGCTCGAGATCTTCTTTTCATGGATGAGGATGTATGCGTCCTCCATCACGCATTCCATGCGCTCCGGGTCCGTGATGAAGTACGGCGATATGTAGCCGCGATCGAACTGCATGCCTTCGACGACATCGAGCGTTGTTGCCATGCTCTTCGCTTCCTCGACGGTAATGACTCCATCCTTACCGACTTTGTCCATCGCTTCCGCGATCAGTTCGCCGATGGACGAATCGTTATTAGCAGAGATGGTTCCGACCTGAGCAATCTCCTTCTTGTCCTGAACCGGCTTGCTGAGCTTTTTCAGTTCCTCGACAACAACCTCGACCGCTTTTTCAATCCCGCGCTTGATGTCCATCGGGTTCGCGCCCGCGACGACATTCTTCATGCCCTCGCGATAGATCGCGTGAGCGAGCACCGTCGCCGTCGTCGTGCCGTCGCCGGCGGTATCGGATGTCTTCGAGGCCACTTCCCTCACGAGCTGCGCGCCCATGTTCTCCCACGGGTCTTTCAGCTCGATCTCTTTTGCGACCGTCACGCCATCCTTGGTGATTGTCGGTGCCCCGTACTTCTTATCGAGGATGGCATTTCTCCCTTTCGGTCCAAGGGTTGCTTTCACCGCGTCGGTGAGGATCGTAACGCCTCTGAGAATCGCGCTTCTCGCTTCTTCGTCAAAAAGTAACTGCTTTGGCATACTCTCGTTCCTCCTTTGTGTCCTTTAGTGGATTATTTCCTTGCGATACAAGATATTACTCGACGATTCCCAGGATGTCTTCTTCCCTGATGATGAGGTATTCCTGGTCGTCGATCTTAATTTTCGACCCCGAGTACTTGTCAAAGAGGATCGTGTCTCCCACTTTGACTTCCATAGGCTGACGCTTGCCGTCGTCGGTCACCCGTCCTGGTCCCACCGCAATGACCGTTCCCTTTTGCGGTTTTTCCTTGGCCGTGTCGGGGATATAAAGCCCGCCTGCCGTCTTCTCCTCCTCAGAGGAGAACTTCACGAATACCCTGTCTCTCAACGGTTTGAACTTCATAACGTTTTTCTCCTTTCTATTAAGTAAGATTTTAGGTTTGGTTTGTTAGCACTCGAAGTTAGTGAGTGCTAATATAAAGGTTGAGAGTGAAGGAAGGCAAGTGTTCAATTTTTTTGAATGGGGAGAATAAGTCAAAATATAGTTGGAAATCTTTTATTTTCTCTTATTTTCTAATTTTTTCGAATTACTCATCGGCCTGGACGGAATCCACTGCCAATTCCCAACGGAATTGATGAGTTAAGAACCATGCGGAGGACGGTGCCTCCAACTGCTCGGCGAACTCCCGCGAGGAACAAACGCATTACCAGCGATACCGGGTCCTCTTGGGAAGCCAGAACTTTATGGTGACGAGGCCAGCGAGAAATCCCCCAAGATGGGCAAACCACGCGACACCTCCCGCATTTTCCAGTCCTGTGCTGATCATGCTATTGAAAAGCTGGACGAGTGCCCAGAAACCGATGACGATGAGTGCCGGAATTTTCACGGTCGTGATAAAAAAGCCTAAAAAGAGGAGCGTGTGAACGTTTGCAAGGGGGAAGAGGAGCACATATGCGCCAAGAATGCCCGAAATCGCTCCGCTCGCGCCGACCATCGGTATGAGCGAATCCGGGTTTGTAACGGCATGGGCGTATGCGGAACAGATCCCGCAAAAAAGATAGAAAACGATGAATCGGACGTGACCGAGACGGTCTTCGATGTTATTGCCGAATATCCACAGATAGAGCATGTTCCCAGCGAGGTGGAAAAAACCGCCGTGCATGAACATCGATGAGAAGATCGTGAGGGCAGGGTGGATGGGCTGCCGGGACTCGAATGTCAGAATACTGTGGGGGATGGCTCCGTACGCATATGTGACGGTCTCCATGCCGGATCCGGAGGTCAATTCGAGAAAGAATACGGCAATGTTAGCGATAATGAATCCGACCGTCACATACGGAGTGCGATACGTGGGGTTGTCGTCTTTGTAGGGGAACACGGTTTATTTCTTTTCTCGGTCATATCTGTCCAAAATAGGAGGACCGCTATGGCTGAATACCTCATAAACACCATGAATCGACAGGATAATTCCCCGGCAGACCTCGTTCTGATGACGGGGCGAACTCCCGTTTACGCTCATAATCCTCATCGTGAAAGCAGGCGGGGATTCATTTCACTCGGTGTCGTCATGGTGTTTCTTCGGTAGCCAGCCACATTCTGAACTATTTTGGACAGCTGTGTTTCTCGGTATCATTCTATCAGGTTAGTAACGGTTTGGAAACAAAAATTATATGACAAAGATGTGTGGCGGCAGGAAGGACTCTTCTCCGCGAAATTACGCTGCCGAACCTTCCTCAAAACGTGCTTGCTTTCCACCGAGAGATATGCTATATATGTACGGTCAAAAAATTCACGATTCACAACGCGACAGGGGGGTATTATGAATAAGATAAGGATCGTACCGTTTCTACTGTTCGTTGCTGTCTTTATCTTCCCCGTTGGTAGTAACGCTGCGAAAGGTGCTGAAGAGGTGGACCTTTGCCTCGCGTGTCACGCAGACAAAACCCTCACGAAAAAACTCATGAACAAGGAAATCCTTCCCCTTTATGTCGACGGTAATGAGTTCAAACGTTCTGTGCATGCGAAGATCGGTTGTACTGGCTGCCATACCGACATTTCTCTCGATAACCACCCTATCGTGAAGAAGATCAAGAGCCGTAAGGAGTATTCTTTGAGCAGATCGAAGCAGTGCACCGTTTGCCACACGGACGAACAGATGAGGCAACGATTGCCCATCCATAGCTCGCTAGCCGCAAAGGGAACCTGCGTGGAATGCCATGGCTTCCACGCCGTGCAGAGCTCGGCGGTGCAGAAGACCGGCGTGCCGGAAAACCAGTACTGCATGACCTGCCATAGCCGGCAGCTCGCGATGAGAATGAGGAGTGGTGAAACGGTATCGGTGCTCGTGAACGAATCGGCGCTCCGCAACTCGGTGCACGGGCGCCTGAAGTGTACGGAGTGTCACGCCGGCTTTTCGATGACCCAGCATCCGATGAAGGTTTATAGCGATAAGCGGGCTTACTCCATCGAGAAGGCGGAATACTGCTGGAAGTGCCATGAAGACGCCTACCGGGATTACGAATCGAGCATCCACCTGGACGTGCTGAAGAAGGGCAATATCAAAGCGCCGACCTGCACTGACTGTCATGGTGACCACACGGTCGCCAGTACAAAGAAGAATCGTGATATCGGCATCACGTCGTGCAATAAGTGCCACGGGGACATGAACAGTTCCTACGAGGCGAGTATGCATGGGAAGGCGTTCAGGAAGGGAGTGGAAAACGCGCCATCGTGCGCCTCGTGTCACGGAGCACACAGAGTCGAATCGACACTCACGACCGGCATTAAGACGGGGTGCCTGACGTGCCATAAAGATGCGGCGCGAGCCCACAATACGTGGCTTAAGAATCCGCCTATCACGCTGCCGTCGTTTGCCGAACTCCATTTCGAGGGCGCATCGTGCGCCGCGTGCCATTCTGCTCCGGGAGCCGCGCGCGCGGTTTATCTGAGTATTTTTGACCGAAAGAGCGGAAAACCTCTCCCAGAGGAAGCCCTCGTTGCGGCACTGGAAACCGACTCCGAAGGGCTCATGGAGAAAATAGATACGAATGCGGACGGCGGTATCGACGCGAAGGAAATCTGGGATCTTTTCGCTCTCCTCCGCAAAAAGAACACGCCGACCGTTTTTCTGGGGACTATGGACGTGACGAATTCCAAGGATGCCCATCTGATCGGCGCGAAATCGGAGGCGGCGAAGGACTGCGAACGGTGCCACCATCCGGAAGCAGCATTCTTTCAGGATATTTTTCTCGTCATGAAGAATACCGAGGGGAAGACAACGTTGCTCCGCGCGAAAGGGGACGTTCTCAACTCGATCTACTCCATCATCCCCGCCCGCACATTCTATGTGCTCGGCAGCACGAGCATCACGCTCTTCGATATCTTGTTCGTGGTCGCCCTGATCGGCGGTATCGCTGTGCCGATAGGACACATTACGCTGAGAATCATTACATCGCCCTTGCGGTCTTTGCGGAGAATGGGGAAGGGAGGTAAACACTAATGACACGGATCTATCTACACCCGTTACCGATCAGAATCTGGCACTGGGTGAATGCGCTCGGATTCATCATCCTGATCGTGACCGGAGCGCAGATGCGGTATCCGCATTACTTCAAGCTGATGTCGTTTGAGTGGGCCGTGAAGATTCACAGCTGGCTCGGGTTCATCCTGCTTGCGAACTATTGCATATGGCTCTTCTACTACTTGGGTACGCGCAAAATCAAGATTTACATTCCTCCGCTCCACCACCCCGTTGCCTTCGCGAAAAAGGCTCTTCGGCAGGCCAAGTTCTACGGATTCGGGATCATGGTAGGTGACGAAAATCCGCACCATCCAATGCCTGACGATAAGTTCAATCCCATGCAGCAGGTTTCGTACCTCATGATCATGGCAGCTCTCATCCCTGTCCAGATCATTACCGGTCTTTTCCTGTGGGACCCCAAGCTCTTCGGCCCGGCGGTGAACGTCATTGGTGGAATACAGATTGCGTCTATGATCCATGTGTTCCTCTGGATCTTTTTCAGTGCGTTCATCATCGTCCATTTCTATCTGGCGACTCTCGGGCATACGCCGATGGCACACATTATCGCCATGTTCAAAGGGTACGAGGAGCTTCACGGAGAGCACGGTCACAGCCATGACGAAGGGCACGGGCACGGCGGCGGACACTCACATCCCAAAGAACACGGTCACAGTGCTTAGCATCAAAAAGCTCTAGTCGAGAGAGGGGGTCGCGCGCAGAGAGCGCGACCCCCTCTCTCTTACAGCCGGTAGACGGGCTGGCTATTCCTTCTTCGGTTCCGGAGCGGGCGGTTCGGCTTTCTTCTCTCCCGCCGGCGATGCGGTGGGGACGCTCAGGAAAATCGATTTTGCCTTGTTCATTCCCTCTGACGATTCGAATAAGAGATTTGCGCGGTCACCAACCTTGATGTCTGCGCACGTTTTGATGACGTTCGCCATTTTCACAAACGTCGTCTCATCGCAGGTAGCGGTCACAGTGCTCCTCATCCCTTTTACCGTGATAAGGCGCCCCTTGTCTTCGACAGCGGTCACCTCACCGGCAATCTCCCGGGCTCCCATCGCTTCCATCGCTTGTCTCATGCGGGCGCCGCTGCCCGCGAGGGAGACACTTGTGATTGCGAAAATGACGAGGAAACATGCGAGGGCAGAGATTATTCGCTTCACTGATATCACCTCCTTCGATTCGGATCTCACTGGTCATTCAGGGGCCAATGCTTACAACAAGAATGCCAGGGAAAATCGCGTTATTGACGATACCTTATGATAGCCTACTTTCCCTTGCAGGGAAAAGACATCCCCATTTCGGGCACTCGCCTCCCGTATCTAAATTTTATGCCACGTTTGCAGGGCGCACGAGTTGAAAGGATTTGTTTTGCCGGTGGCAGGAGAGCCCGCTCGAAATAGGATGGGGCACATGTACCGGCACGTCAGTGGCCACTGTTCTATCGCAGGGCGGTCTCAGGAGATCTCTATCGGGAGAGGAGTCGGGAACAGCAGAACGATCAGATCATCGGCCGGAGAGAACATCCGCGAATCATGCCCGTGAGAAAAGAAACCGGGTGATTTTCCTGCGGCAAGGAGAAACTCCTGCCGCAGGAAACGCAGCGGATTATCCTTCACAACACACGCGCTTCATTCTCTTCTTCCCGGACGAGGAGACCGATAAAACCACCTCAACTTTGTTCCCGCAGATGCTGCAGCGCTGTATCCTGCTCTTCGCGTCCTGCCGCGCTCCAACATCGGTCTTGGATTTGCCCTTCTCTGCCATGTCGATACCTCCTTTCTCTCTTCATTTCTTAGGGTTGCAGAGCTTCATCCCTTTCAGTCGCTCGCGCGCGCACACGTTCCCTGAGCTGTCAGGTCCTGCTGATTTTTGTGCTGCGCGCAGGTTAAACGTGTGCCATAAAAAAACAAACTCTAAATATTACTCATATCACGCGGGAAAAGTCAATAAGGCGTCTTGCGTCCGCCAAGCCAATTTAGAAAAGGCCTCTTCTTACCAAAATAGAAATGTCCTATCGGATCACTCGTCGTCCCCTGATCTTGTGGGTAATGGGGGAGCGGCATGGGGCATTGTATTTCCCGCTAACAATACAGGCGGTTCGTCACGAACTGCTTTCGTTCTTTTTCGCTTCGTCCCACAATCGATCCATCTCCTCCAGGGACATATCGGTGAGTTTCTTCCCTCGTTCCTCCGCCTTCTTCTCGATATAGCGGAATCGTTGGGCGAACTTGCCGATCGTCTTCCGGTGTGCGTCTTCGGGATTGACTTTGATGAACCGCGAGAGGTTGACGAGCATGAAGAGGACATCGCCGAGCTCGTCTTCCATCGCGCTCTTGTCGCCTGACTGGATAGCTTCCCTAAATTCGCGCATTTCTTCGTCGACTTTTTGGAGCACATCCTCCATCCTGTCCCAATCGAACCCCACCTGTGCGGCCCTTTTCTGGAGGCGGTGAGCCCTGAGGAGCGACGACATGGCCTGCGGAACGCCATCGAGGATAGAGTCCCGGCATTTCCCCTCCTCTTTCTTCAACACTTCCCACTGTTTAAGAACTTCGTCGGGCGTTCTGCACTCCGCGTCTCCGAACACGTGAGGATGCCGAGCGATCATCTTTCTGCCGATCGCCTCGATCACATCCGATGCGGAGAATTCTCCCCGTTCTTTCGCTATTTGGCACTGGAAGACGATCTGAAAAAGGAGATCGCCGAGTTCTTCCCTGATTTTGGCGGGGTCGTTCTCGTCAATCGCCTCGACGAGCTCGTACGCCTCTTCGACAATGTACGGTTTCAACGAGTCCCTCGTCTGCACACGGTCCCATGGGCACCCTTTCTCGCCGCGGAGCTTTTCTATAATACCAAGTAGTTCCTGAAAGTCCATACCGTTAAGAAAGGCTCGGGACTCCAAGCGGGCAATGCGTCGGGCGATGCAACAAGTGTTCCTCTTGGAGGCGTCCCTCGCATTCTCGGACCCCTGGCCTCGATCCCTTGAACCCTTTTTTATCTCACGATATCCAGTATGATTTCCCGCTCATCCATGTCGACCCGGTCGACCCTCACCCTCACGTCTTTCCCGATCGAATACGATGTTCTTGAGTTGCGCCCGATGAGCCTCATCTGCCGCTCGTCGAACTGGTAGAAATCGTCCGTCATATAGGAGACGTGGAGGAATCCTTCGACATAGACCTCTTTCAACCTCACTTTCATTCCGTACGACGTGATGCCCACGACCTTTGCGTCGAACTCCTCGCCGACCCTGTCTTTCATGAACCATGCGCGCATAGCGTCGATGACTTTTCTCTCGGCCAGATCTGCGTGACGCTCCATCCTCGATGTGTGGTAGGCGATGTCCGGCAGGAGACGGTCGAGCTCGTCGAGACGTTTCTCCGGCACGCGTTTTCTCTGAATCAGTTCCCGCACGATACGATGGACCACGAGATCGGGATATCTTCTGATCGGCGATGTGAAATGCGTGTAACACGACGATGCGAGACCGAAGTGCCCGACGTTGATCGGGGAGTAGCGAGCCTGTTTCAGACTCCGCAGTATCAGATAGTGCACGACTTCTTCCTCTGGCCTTCCCTTCACTCTTCTCAGGATATCAGGGAAATCTTTCGTTTTGACGGGCTGTTTCGTGGGGAAGATGGATCGAAGGACTCTGGAGACCTCGTCCAATTTCATCGGATCCGGTTCTTCGTGAATTCTGTAGAGGATGGGAATGCCGGTCTGCTGGACGTGCTCCGCCACTGCTTCGTTCGCCGCGATCATGAACTCCTCGATAATCATGTGCGCGAAGTTCCTCTCTGCGCGGAGAATTGCCTCGGGCGTTCCGCGAATATCGAGCAGCACCTCCGGTTCCGGCAGATCGAAATCGAGGCTTCCTCGTTCGAGCCTCCTGTTTCTCAGGAGGCCGCACAACTCTCCCATGAGTTCGAACTGGGGCAGGAGGCGATCGTAGCGTTGCCGCACATGAGGGTCCTTATCGACGAGCATCTTTCGCACGGCGGTGTAGGTCATCCGTTCGTCGCTCACGATGAGGCTCGGATAGAATCGTGACGCGATCCTCGCTCCTCGCCGGTCGAATTCCAGTTCGACCGTCATCGCAGGGCGCGGTTCCCGCGGTTTCAGGCTGCAGAGGTTTTCCGAAAGCTCCTTGGGCAGCATCGGGATGACCCTGTCAGGGAAATAGACACTCGTCCCCCTCTTCCGTGCCTCTCGATCGAGTGTCGAATCCCACGCAACATAATGACCGACGTCCGCAATATGGACGTACAGGCGGTAGCCGTGCTCCGCGATCTCCATGGAGACCGCATCGTCGAAATCTCTCGCGCGCTCGCCGTCGATCGTCACCGTCGGCAGCGATCGCAGATCTCTCCGTTTCAGGCCTGCCATGTCACCGAGACCCTGTCGCTCCGCGAGCATTCTCGCTTCGTCGTTCGCTCCCCGGGGGAACTTCCGCGGGAGATCGAACTCGTCGATGATGGACTCGATTTCGGCTCGCGGATCGACCGGCTTCCCGAGCACTTTCAGCACCCGCGCCGCGGCAGGTTTGCGCTCGGACGGATACTCGATGATCGAGGCGATAACGGTTTCGCCCTGCTTTGCGCCGCTGCGGTCCTTCGGGGCGACGACGAGATCGAAGGGGATGCTGCGGTCCTTCGGTTTCACATAGAATCCGCTCCGCGTCTTCTCGAATATGCCCGCCACTTTTTCGTGCGCGCGTTCCAGTATCCTGACGATGCTCCCCGCTCGTCTCCTCGAATCCTCGATCCGCGCAAGGACGCGGTCACCGTTCATCGCACCACCCGTCGCGCGCGCCGGGATGAATACGTCACGCTCTCCGGGTTTCTCCGCGATGACGAAGCCGTACCCTTCTCTGTGTGCTTCGAAGAGTCCGCTGACGAGCGACATCGTCTCGGACGGTCCGTACAACCCTTTTCGCGTGAGGACGAGTTCTCCCGACTTCACCAAGAGGCGCAGTATCCTCTTGAGGGAACGGGCCTCTTTGTGGTTCAAACCGAGGAGCGAGACGATCTCTCGGAACGAGAGAGGGCGTTTCGTCCTTTCGCGGAAGAACCCGAGAATATGTTCTCTGTCGATCGTCATCCTACGAATGCATCGGCAATCAGTATCATTGACAGTGGCAACCGATTGTGATACTTTGAATAATACCTGAAATGGCAGATAAAACGAGCATAGCCAGAGAAGCCCAGAAACATCTCGCCCGGGGCCAGATCGATAAAGCCATTGCTGAATGGGAAAAAATAACGAAAGAGTCTCCAGACGCGACCACCTTCAACACCATCGGTGACCTCTACCTCAAAAAGAGCGATCGCACGAACGCGATTGCCGCATACCACGAGGCCGCTCGCCTTTTCCGAGAGGAAGGATTCGCCCACAAGGCGACCGCTCTGTACAAAAAGATTTTGAACATCGCACCGGAGGACGGGAACGCTTTATTCGTTCTCGGGGAGCTACAGGAAGCGAAAGGGCTCACGAAGGATGCGCTCGCATTTTATCGCTCGGCTGCGGACGCGTTCGCGAAGAAAGGGGAATGGGAGAAGTTCTACGCCACCTACGAAAAGATGCTCTCCCTCGCTCCTGCCGATGTCTCACTGCACGTCACCCTCGCGGAAACATTTCTCCGCAACGGTCGAACTGACGAAGCGGCCCAACGGTTTCTCCGCATCGCGCAGCTGCTTGGCGAGGCGGGAGAGACGGAGAAGGCAACCGACTTCTTCAGGAAGATTCTCTCGCTCGATCCGCACAATAAACCGGCGCTCCTCGGTCTCGGTTCTCTCTACGGGAAAGCAGGAATTCGTGAGCGTGCGCGCGCACATATCGACGAGGTGCTCGCCCTGTTCCCGGAGGATACCGACGTGTCGCTCGGTGTGGCAGAGATCCTGGAGAGTTTGGGTGAGCTTGATGACGCGCGGTCGTACCTCGATCGCGTGTCGGCTCTCGAGCCGTTGAATCTCCGTGCGCGAAAGATGTGTGCGAGGCTCGCTCTCAAGGAAGGGGATCGGCACAAAGCGTGGGACGTTTATCAACCTGTTCTCGATGATCTCCTCCTCGACGAGCCTTATGAGGACGCGGTTGCACTTCTCGAGTCGTTCAGGGAGATTGATCCAGTGGAAACGGGGAAACGACTGGTGACGCTCCACAGGAGGCACAATGAGGATGGACGGCTCGTTCAGGACCTTCTCTCTCTCGGCGATATCCTCGTCCGTGACGGTAGGCAGAACGAAGCCCTCACCTGTTACCGCGAAGCGCTCAAGAAAATGCCGGATAACGAGGCTGTGCGCTCTGCGGTGGTGGAACTCGAAAAGAAGCTCGGGAAAGAACTGATTGCAGTCGACGGGAGTGCTTCGGTCGACGAAGCGATCGTCGAGGCCGATGTGTATATGCGCTATGGCCTTTACGATGAGGCGCGGGAAGCGCTCGATGCGCTCGGTCGATCCAATCCGGACAGCATTGAGCTCCACGTGAAACTGAAGGAGATCCATGAGGCTACCGGCAATGAAGAAGGGGTCGTCTCGGAATGTCTCACCCTGAGTCGATTGTACCGGGAAGCAGGAGACCCCGCGAGGAGCGAGCAGATGGTTCGCGAAGCGATGTCGTTACGTTCCGAGGATCCCAGAGTTCTCGCTGCGATGACCGAGCTGCAGAGGGAGGGGAGAGAACCTGGCGTGGTAGCCGGCGTTGGAGGGACGAAGTTGCCTGCGGGACCGAACGAGCAGCCCCTGTCTCCCGGCATCCACGCTCCTCGCGACGAGGTACAGCCTGTCCGGAGCGCGGATGAAGCGTACGCCGATACGCAAATGGACGTTTGGCTTGAACCGGTTGTTCGTGACACGACTGGAGAAACGACGGAGACCGGTGAAAGGACGAACGCTGACGGCGTGGAGAAGCTCCCCGGGGCTTTCCGGGAACTGAACGCGGAGGGCACTGCACACGAGTCGGCCGATCATCAGGTGATGGATATCTTCAATGAGTTCAAGAAGGGGCTCGAGAAGGAGATCGCGGCGGAAGATTACGAGACCCACTACAATCTCGGTATCGCCTACAAAGAAATGGGGCTCATTGACGACGCGATACGGGAATTTCAGGCATCGCGCAACGATCCGAAGCGGTTTTCCCATTCTTCCAATATGCTGGGCGTCTGTTATCTGGAGAAAGGGCTCTATCCGCTCGCGATCGAGGTGTTGAGAGATTCGCTCGCTCAGATTCGCGAGCGCGACGAAGCGTTCTGGACGATGATGTACGATCTTGGAGACGCTTACGAAAGGAACAACAACCTTGGCGAGGCGCTGGATGCCTACGCGCAGGTTTATGAATGGAATCCTCATTTCCGCGAGGTCGCAACGAAAGTGAGTACACTGAAGGCGATGGTGCACGACACGGCGCATCAGCAAATGCAGAAGGAAAGGAAGAAGGACAGGGTATCTTACCTGTAATCTGTCTGTGCGGATCTGACAGTCTCTCGTCGATCATTCTCCCATGGACTATCTCGAATTTTTCCAGTTAAGAGAGCATCCGTTCTCGAACGTCGTTGACCGGCGGTTTTACTACCATACCTCGCTCCATACCGAGGCGATGGTGAAGCTCAGGCACGTTGTCGATGCGAGGAGAGGGCTCGCCGTCGTCATCGGCGGCATCGGAACGGGGAAGACGACTCTCGCGCGACGTTTCCTCGAGGAGCTCGACGAGAATGCCTATGAAGCCGCACTTCTCGTCGTCGTGCATTCCAGCGTGAGTTCAGAATGGCTCTTCAAGAAATTTGCGATCCAGCTCGGGGTAAGAGACGTAAAGGACAACAAGGTCGAACTCCTCTCGCAGATTTACCGGCGGCTGAATGAAATCCTCGACGAGAAAAAGAAAGCGGTCGTCATGATCGATGAAGTGCAGATGCTGAATTCCCGGGAGATCATGGAAGAGTTCAGGGGGCTCCTCAACATGGAGCAGCCGAGCGGCAAGATGATCAACATCATCTTTTTCGGATTGCCAGAGCTGGAGCATGTCCTTTCCCTCGATGAACCGCTCAAGCAACGGGTGGCAGTTAAGATCAGACTGAAAGAGTTTTCCGAAAAAGATACGGGAGAGTATATCAGGCACCGTTTGTCGGTCGCGGGAGGCGCGCGAGATATTTTTTCAGAAGACGCGGTCCGGAGCATCTTCGAGTACACGAAAGGGACCCCGAGGTTGATCAATACCGTGTGCGACAACGCGCTCCTCGAGGGGTATCTCGCGAAGGCCGATGCGATCGACCGCTCGATTGTGAGGACGGTGGCTATCGATCTCGGCCTGATCCCCGGTGAGAAATGAAATCTCCCGAATCGTAATGGTGACCGTGTAGGGGAAAAGGTCCATCCTCATTCTCGAAGGGTACCACTCGCCGTTTCCGTATTCGGGATCGCTGTACGTAATCATGAGCTGCCTGCCATCCCCGAACGTGATCGTCTGGGAAACCGGGAGCATCGAGCGCTTGTCGATCCGAAGGGAGCGCGATTCTGAACGCAACACGTACTCGTGATCATCTTCCTCCAGGAGGAAGTCTTTGATGTCCCACCAGAAGAGACAATCCCGCAGCCCCGTGAAGAGGATCGCCCATCGTGCTCTGTCGATTGGCGGATTGCTCTGCACGACGCCGTCACGGGACGTCAGTTCGAAGGCGAGCCACCCGAGCGAATAGATGCGCATCGACAAATCCCCGTTCTTCGAGAGATTGAGAGCGCCGTCCCCCTTGTTCTTGGTGTCGCCCCTCTCGAAGACAACGGAGAAGGTCGTTTCGACGGTCGAGATGCGGCTTTTCGATGCGAGGAGTTCATCGATGTCCGTCACCAGGACATCGGGTGTGACGGCTTTCCTGGTGGCACAGGAATGGAGCATCGAGAGAACGCTAACGAGCAAAAACAGTCGCCACACACTCTTCCACATTCCGCACTCCCCGCAGGTTCAGTCCGAACGTTTCGCGAAGCTTATCCCTGTTCCCGGCAGGGATGACCGCCTGAGCGAATCCAATTTTCGCCGCCTCCTTGAGGCGCGTTTCCCCATGCGCCACAGCGCGGATTTCTCCTGACAGCCCGACCTCGCCGAAGACGAACAGACGGGGATCGACCGGGATGTCCCTGACGGAGGACGCGATCGCGGTTGCGATTGCGAGATCGACCGCCGGCTCCACCAGTTTGAGTCCGCCGACGACGTTGACGAAGACATCCATCGCGCCGAGGCGGAACCCGAGCTTTTTCTCGAGCACGGCGACGAGCAGGCTCACCCTGTTGAAATCCACGCCTATCGCCGTTCGTCGCGGCACGCCGAAGTTGGTCTGCGAAACGAGCGCCTGCAGTTCTACCATGAGAGGACGTGTTCCCTCGATGCTCGCCACTACGACAGACCCAGGTACTTGCAGCGGCCTCTCGAGGAGAAAGAGCTCCGACGGGTTCTGCACCTCGAGGAGACCCGCATCCGACATCTCGAAGATACCGATTTCGTTTGTCGAGCCGAATCGGTTCTTTACCGTTCTCAGAATACGGTATGCGTGTCCCCTGTCACCCTCGAAGTAGAGGACTGTATCGACGATGTGCTCGAGCACGCGCGGACCGGCAAGCTCGCCTTCCTTCGTCACGTGGCCGACGAGGAAGACGGGCATATCGGATTTTTTTGCAAAGAGCATGAGTCTGGCGGCGCACTCTCTCACCTGGCTCACCGAACCGGGGGCTGAACTCAGTTCCTCCGTAAAGACGGTCTGGATCGAGTCGATGACCAATGCATTCGGGCGCATCGTGGATGCGGTTTGAATGATCGCTTCGAGGGAGGTCTCGGGCAGGAGGATTATCCCCTCCGTGTGAATCGCAAGTCTGTCGGCCCGCATCTTGATCTGCTCCGGAGACTCCTCGCCGGAGACGTAGAGTACCGTCCCCAGTTTTTGGGCGATGTGCGAGACTGCCTGGAGGAGGAGCGTCGATTTGCCAATTCCGGGATCGCCCCCCACGAGGATGACCGAGCCTGCGACGATTCCGCCCCCGAGCACCCTGTCGAATTCCCCAAGGCCGGAAGATGTTCGGTGAGCGGCGCCCGGTGTGACGGCACTGAGAGGAGATGGCTGCGACCTGCCAGAGAGGATCGGAGAGGAGGCGAGGCGGGCGGAAGGTACTCTTCGCTCCTCCGCGAAGCTATTCCACGATTGACAATCGGGACATTTGCCGAGCCATTTTGGACTCGTATAACCGCAGGCCTGGCAGTGGAAAAACGTCTTAGTTTTCATCCACGAGGAAGTCTTTGAGCTTTTCGGTCAGTGAATCAGGCCAGACCTCGTCGTGGAGGAAGGCATCGACCTCTTCTCTCGTGAGCGACTGTTTAATTTCGATGGGCAGGCTTCTGAGAACCTGCATTTTTGCCGGATCGATCGGTTTCTTTTCGCGGTTGTTTGCCACTGTGTCTCCTTTCATTACGCGATAACACTCAATGTATGTCTATCGATTTCCGAAAGCCCTCGTCATCGGAAACGACCATTTTTTAGCACGAGAGCCAGCCTGTCTTTGAAGAACGGCGACCCGTGTATTTCCTTCGACGCCGAACAGGGCTTTTCGAGGAGCCTGTCAGAAATTTAAGAGCGCCATTCCCTTTCCCGGATAGTATGCCTTTTTCATCGCATCGGTGACAAACGATTTGGCTTTCCGTACCGCATCGAGCGGCGCGTATCCGTTCGCGAGCAGAGCGGCGACGGACGATGAGAACGCACACCCGGTACCATGGAATTCGCCGCGCAGCTTTTCGCCCTCGATCGCGTGAAATGTGCCGTCGAAGAAGAGATCGGTCGCTCTTCCTTCGAGATGCCCTCCGGTGATGACGACGACCTCCGGCCCCATTGATTTGAGGGCGCGAGCGGCTTCTTTCATATCCGCCGTGTTCTCGATCGCGAGTCCCGTGAGAACGGCTGCCTCGTAAATATTGGGTGTGATGACCCGCGAGATCGGGAACATATGTGTTCGTATCATATCGAGGACGCCATCGTCGACGAGGCTCGTCCCGGAGGACGAGACGGTTACCGGATCGACAACGATATTCCCGATGCGGTGTTCGTGCAAGATGTGTGCGAGGATGTCCGCGGTCCATGCGCTGTAGAGCATGCCCACTTTCACGGAAACGGGTCTCATATCTGCGAGGAGCACGCGGAGCTGTCTTTCGAAGGCGATCCTCTCGACGGGGAAGATGGCTTCGACCCCCATCGTATTTTGCGCGGTGATCGCGGAGACGACGGACACGCCGCATACGCCGAAAGTCCTCAGCACCTTCAGATCTGCTTGCAGTCCTGCCCCGCCCGTGGGGTCGGAGCCGGCAACAGTGAGGACTACGTGCATGGGAGAAGACTCATCGTGGGCACTGTCCCTTCCCGATCAGTTCCATGGTGTCCCAAGTGGTAGGGAGAAATTTTCGATTCCTTCGGTCTACCGTTCTTTCCGCAAAGCCCTCTCGACGGTTCTTATGGCGCAGAACTCGCCGCACATGCTGCACACGTCCGTCTCGGTCGGGGGAATCTTCGAGCGCCATTCCCTTATTCTCTCCGGATCGAGGCTGAGCGCGATCTGACCGTCCCAGTCCAGGTTCTTTCTGCAGCGGGCCATCTTCTTGTCCCGTTCGATAGCAGAAGGTATTCTCTTTGCGATGTCCGCCGCGTGCGCAGCAATTTTCGATGCGATGACCCCTTCTTTCACGTCATGGATGTCGGGCAACTTGATATGCTCCGCCGGCGTCACGTAGCACAGAAAATCTGCGCCTGCCGCGCCGGCAAGCGCTCCCCCGATAGCCGCAGCGATGTGGTCGTACCCCACGGCGATGTCGGTCACGAGCGGACCGAGGACGTAGAAAGGCGCGCCCTTACATATTTCTTTTTGAATCTTTATGTTCAGTTCAACCTGGTCAAGGGGAACATGGCCGGGTCCTTCGATGATCACCTGGACACCCTGGTCGTTCGCCCTGTCCTTCAGTTCACCGAGCGTCAGGAGTTCTTCGATCTGGCTCCGATCGGTCGCATCCTCGAGACATCCGGGCCGAAGGGCGTCTCCGAGGCTAAGGGTGACGTCGTAGCGTTTCGAAATCTCGAGCAGCCGGTCGAAGTGCTCATAGAGCGGATTCTCCCTGTCGTTGTAGATCATCCACTCGAGGAGGAACGATCCACCCCGGCTCACGATATCGAGGATTCGTCCTTCTTCCCGCAGGCGTTCGATGGCACGCCTCGTGAGACCGCAGTGCACGGTCACGAAGTCGATCCCCTCGCGCGCGTGGTCTTCGATGACCTCGAATATGCTGTCGGTCGTCATTTTCGCGATCGTACCGTGCTCTTCTGCGGCCCGAACCGCCGCTTCGTAAATCGGCACGGTCCCCACGCTTATCCGCGATCTCTGGAGGAGAAGTTTCCGAAGATCCCGGAGCGGACCACCGGTCGAGAGGTCCATGACGGCGTCCGCACCATAACGGGTGAGCACGCGGAGCTTCTCGAGTTCCTCATCGAGCGAGACCCTGTCCTTCGACGTTCCGATGTTTGCGTTGATCTTCGTCCGCAGCCCCCTCCCGATGCCGAGCGGCGGAATGTCATGAGCCGCATTGCGCGCGATGACGGTGAAACCGTGCGCGATGTCCTCCGCGAGCTTTTCCGCATCGACGCATTCCGACTGCGCGACGAAACGCACTTCGTCGGAAACGATGCCTTTTCTTGCAAGTTCGATTCTCGTCATCTTACCGGCGTGCCTACGTTCTCCCTCTCGGGCTGCGTCTCCCGATGATCGCTCTTTTCGCCGTACTATCGCCAGGGGCACGGCATCGCGTCCATAAAATACGAAACCGCATCCCTGTCTGCCCCCTCCTCACAATAGAGGGCGGAAAGAGATACGGCCTGCTTCCCATTCCCTCCGACGGCATTACCCGTATCAGGTTCGTGGGGTCTCTTCCGCGCTCATGCGGAGACTCTCAGGCCTCATGGCCTCCCCCAGGGTCTCACTACAGTATAGTGACAGATCGGGAAATATGTCAAATTTGACAGAATGGCGAGAACCGGTTAGATTACAGTCGGCGGCTCGCTTATGCGGGGCGCATAAAGGAGCACATGACATGGAGTTTGTTCCCCATATCGCATGCGCGCAGAGACCGTATCTCACGCTTTCCGAGTTGAATGCTTCGATACGGAGCACGCTCGAATCGGCATTTCCTGCGCCGCTGTGGGTGGTTGCAGAGATTTCCGAGATGCGGTGCAACGCGCGCGGCCACTGTTATCTCGAGCTCGTCGAGAAAGAGGGAGAGAAAACAGTGGCGCAGATGAGGGCGACGATCTGGGCATCTTCTCTCGAGGGTATTCTTTCGAAGTTCGCGCTCGCCACGGGGGAACAGCTCAAACAGGGGATGAAAGTACTTCTCCGCGTGCTTGTCACCTTCCACGAAGTCTACGGACTCAGCCTCCAGGTCCGAGACGTCGATCCTGCGTATTCCATAGGAGAAATGGCGCGGAAGAAGCGGGACGTCATCGCGCGATTGACGAAAGAAGGTCTCCTCGAACTGAACAAAGCCAAACCGCTCGCGTTGGTCCTCCAGAGAATCGCTGTCGTCTCCTCTGCGACGGCGGCGGGGTACGGAGACTTTCTCCACCATATCGACGCAAACCCTGACGGGTATGCGATCGCTCACGAATTGTACCATGCGACGATGCAAGGAGAGGGAGCCGAGGCGTCGCTCCTTGCGGCGCTCGGCGAAATCGAAAAGCGCCGGCATCACTACGACGCGGTCGTCATCGTCCGGGGAGGCGGTTCGCAGGTCGATCTGAGCTGCTTCGATTCCTACGCTCTCGCCCTGAAGGTAGCGACATTCCCCCTCCCTGTCATCACCGGCATCGGTCACGAGAGGGATGACACCGTGGTGGACATTGTCGCCCATACTCGATTAAAGACGCCGACGGCGGTCGCTGAATTCCTCCTTGACCGCATTCGCGATTTCGAGGAACGGGTCTTGCGCGCCGAGAGGGCATGCATCCGCGCGGCGGGCGCGTTGCTTCGCGGCGAACTGCACAGATTCCGATATGCAGTGCAGCATTTCGGGCAGATCGTCCGGGATCGGTTCGCCGGAGAGAGGCAGAGGCTGGAGGCAACACTGCGAGGGTTTTTCCGTGGGACGGCTCAACTCCTCGCAGGGCATGGTCAGAGACTCGCCGTGGACGCTCGTCTGCTTTCCGCAGGAGCGCAACGTTACCTCGATCAGCAGGACAGCTTGCTGAAGCAGCTTGATCAGGCGATCCGGCACCTCGATCCCGCCAACATCCTCATGAGAGGGTACAGCATCACCTATTTTCGCGGGCGTGCTCTCAAGGACAGTTCGGCCGTCAAGGAGGGCGATATAATAAGAACGAGAGTTTTCCTCGGTTCTGTCAGGAGCCGGGTGGAGGAGGACGATGTCGAAGAGTAAATTGACGTACGCGTCGGCGATCGCAGGGCTCGAAAAAATCGTCAAGGAGATCGAGTCCGGCGAAGTCGACGTGGATGCGCTGGTCGAACGGGTCAAGAAAGCTTCCGAACTGATCCGTTTTTGCAGGAGCAGATTGAGGGAAACACAACAAGAGGTCGACAGAGTGATCTCGGATATCGGGGACGACCGGAAGAGTGAAGGGACGTAATCCTCATCCGCGGAGAAGTCGGTCCCGTTGAAGAGAGTACGAACATTTACCGTTTTCAGAGATCCCCTCGGCAGCTATCACGCCGTGAAGGTTGGCTTTTCATGGCCCGGACTCCTCTTCTCGGGCATCTGGCTCCTCTACAAGAGGCTGTGGAGACATGCGGCAGCCTTTTTCGCGCTTGCCGCTCTCCTCGCGTTGGCCGAAACACATTTCCGGCAGGGGGACAGCATCGGTGGCGTGCTCTTTATCCTCTGGCTCGAAGTCGGACTCTATATTTTTATAGGACTCAAGGGGAACGAGTGGTATCGGAAAAAATTGCAGTCGAGCGGATTCGCCGAGGTCGGTACCGTCCAGGCCGAATCACCAGATGCCGCGATCGGCAAAATTACCGACGAGCGATGACTGGTTCCTCGACTCTATTTTTTGCGGTGCTGTGCGGCTTCCTCGTCGGATAATGGTTCGTATCGTCCGCGGTGCTCTCCCGGATCGACCGCATACCCTGACTGACTTAGTTTATGAATTAAGTAAGAGATAACGCGCGTGAATTGTGTCTCCAATACGGTCGGAGGGGGTGCGCGAAAGCGACAAAAAAGGGCTTGCGGAGACGCAAGCCCTTGATTTTTCTGGTGGCGGGGAGTGGATTTGAACCACTGACCTTCGGGTTATGAGCCCGACGAGCTACCAGGCTGCTCCACCCCGCGATCGTATTCTTAAACATACCCTATCGCACTTTTCTTTGTCAAACGACCCTGGAGCACTGTGGTATCATAAAGGGCGAAAAAAACAATCATGATTGATTTTGTCAGACAAGTACGGTGGCAGGATCTCGTCGACGTCACGCTGATGTCGATCATTCTGTACCGCCTTCTCCTCATGATCAAGGGGACGAAGGCGGCACGCATGCTCATGGGGCTCGGTGTGCTTCTCTTAGCCTCGTTCGTCACGCGGTATTTCGGGATCTATACGGTGGATTGGCTGATCCAGAGCTTCTGGGCGCAGATCGTCATCGCTCTCATCATTCTCTTTCAGCCCGAAATCAGGAAAGCGCTCGCCCAGATGGGGGAGACGAAATTTCTTCGGGCGCTCACCTCGGCCGAGGAGCTGAAGTCGCTGGAGGAGATCGTGAGGGCTGCGGTTGCCCTTGCCAACAGAAGGATCGGCGCCATCATCGCGATCGAGCGCGAGACGAGCCTCAAGGATTTCGTGGAAATAGGGACTCCGCTCGACGCGCGGGTGTCGAAAGAGATTCTGCTGAGCATCTTTCACCCGACGTCCCCTATCCACGATGGCGCCGTGGTCATACGCGGGAATCGGATAATCGCGGCGGGGTGTTTTCTGCCGATTACGATGGGACCCTCCATCAGCAAGTCCCTCGGAACGCGTCACCGCGCGGGCCTCGGTCTCTCCGAGGAAACGGACGCCGTGGTCATCATCGTTTCCGAGGAGACGGGAGCCATCTCGCTCGCACTGAAAGGCGAGCTCAAGGGCCCTCTCGACATGGGGAAGCTCAGGGATATTCTCACCGATCTTTTTACGGAGAAAGCAGAACGTGAAAAAAGCCATCATCGATAACATCGGTCTCAAGATAACGGCGGTTATCCTCTCTCTCATTCTTTGGGTGTTCGTGACATCGCGCGGGCAGTCCGAGGTATCCCTCGATGTGCCGATCGAATTCAGGAATATTCCTCCCGGGCTCGAGATCGTCAGCCAGAGCGCAAAGGTGATCGGGCTGAACATGAGGGGTCAGGAGCGATTGCTGAAGAACATCAGGCCGACCGACCTCGCCGTTTCTCTGGACCTGAGCAATGCCAAGCCGGGCGAAAATACTTTTTACATTCACCGTGACGATGTGCGATTGCCGTCCCATGTGACGGTCAGCAACATCAACCCGTCGAGCGTGAAGGTCGTGACGGAAGAGACGATGAGAAAGACGGTCAAGATTGTTCCCATCGTCATCGGGGAGCCGGAGAAAGAGTTTATCGTGAAGTCGGTGACCGTCACTCCTCCGACGATAGAAGTCGAAGGAGTCAAGCGCGAACTCTCGAGGATTCACACGGTGAAAACGGAGGCGATCGACGTCACAGGGATGACCGAAACGTTCAGCCAGGATTTGAGGCTCGACATGTCCGGTCGCTCGGTGCGGGCGAAGACGGCGGTGGTGACGGCTCAGGTCGTGATAGGAGCGAAATCGCGAAAGCGATGATCAGGGTACGAGAAGGAGCAATGCGATGAGACTCTTCGGAACGGACGGGATCCGAGGAACCGTAAACGACCATCCGATGACGCCCGAGATCGTTCTCCGAATCGGCATGGCGATCGGGTATCTGCTCAGGGAGTCACGAGGGAGAAATATGATCCTCATCGGGAAAGATACCCGCCTGTCAGGGTATATGATAGAGAGCGCCCTCACGTCCGGCATCTGCGCGATGGGAATGAATGTGACACTCGTCGGTCCGATCCCGACGCCGGGGGTCGCTTTTCTTACCCGGACGCTCCGACTGGACGCGGGTATCGTCATTTCCGCGTCGCACAATCCATTCGAGGACAACGGGATAAAGTTCTTTTCTTCGAAAGGCTTCAAGCTTCCCGACGAGCTCGAGCAGAAGATCGAGCGGTTAGTAGAGGACGATCGCCTCGAAAGCTATCGACCGAGAGGTGCCGAGATCGGCAAGGCATACCGCCTCGATGATGCGACGGGGCGCTACATAGAGTACATAAAATCGACGATCCCCCGTGGTATGACCTTCGAGGGGTTCAAAGTCGTCGTGGACTGCGCCCACGGGGCCGCCTATAAGATCACACCATGGCTGTTTAGGGAGCTGGGGGCGGAGGTTATCTCGATCAACAACACGCCGGACGGGATGAACATCAACGCGCACGCTGGCGCGCTCCACCCGGAATCACTTCGGAAGGCGGTGAAACGTCACGGTGCTCACCTCGGTATCGCGCATGACGGAGACGCTGACCGGGCTATCTTTTGCGATGAGCTGGGCAACATTGTGGACGGTGACCAGATCATGGGCATGTGGGCGATCGAAATGAAGAAGAGCAAGTCGCTGAAAAAAAACGCGGTCGTCTCGACGGTCATGAGCAATTTCGGACTGGAAAAATTCCTCGAGGAGCACGGGATACGTTTGATCAGGACTCCTGTGGGCGACCGGTATGTCGTCGAAGAGATGCGTGCGGGGGGGTACAATTTCGGCGGGGAACAGTCCGGGCATATCGTCTTTCTTGACCACAATACGACAGGAGACGGCCCTCTGACCGCGCTTCAGGTCCTCTATCTGATGAAGAAGAGGGGAGCGTCGCTTTCCGAGCTGACCCGAGATATTCACCTCTTTCCCCAGGTTCTCGCGAACGTGAAGGTGAAGGTGAAAAGCGGACGGGATCTCTCGGCAATTCCGGGAATTGCGGAAGCGATCCGGACGGCGGAGGAGGCGCTCGCAGGCAGAGGGAGGGTGCTCGTGAGGCCGTCGGGAACCGAGCCGAAGATCCGGATTATGGTCGAAGGGGAAAGTCTTTCTTTGATCGAACGCCTCGCGCAGGACCTTGCCAGGGTCATCGAGGAACAGATGACCTAATGTTTTTTGTCCCCGTCTTCGCACTCGGCATCGTCCTGTTCTCTTCTTTTCCTTATTTCCCCTACCTGACGTGCGCTCTCGCGGTGTCTCTGTCTCTTTACCTGCTGGGACGTCGCAGGCCGCTCCTCGTGCTCGCACTGTGCCTCGCGCTCGCGTACGCCGCTGTGCGTGCAGAGTCCGACCTCGTCGTTCCCGCGGGACGAGAGCCGGTCGCGATCAGGTGCGTTTTTTCGACGTACCCACTGATGAATTCAAACGGATCGTTTCGGCAGACAGCCCGCATTATTTCCGCGGTCAATCGTGCGACGGGAGACCCCACGGACTCACTGCGGGGACGGGAGGTCGCAATCATTTCGGAGAGAGGGTTTTCGCTCGGGAGTGAATACGACCTTGAGGTCTCGTTCCTGAAAGATCCGCAGCGTTACAACCCCGGAGCATTGCGAAGTGACAGTCCTTACGCGAGACTTCTCAACGTAGAGGGTCAAGGCACGCGCCGTTTTTCCCTCGGTGCCGCATTCGAAGGGTTGCGATACCGCCTCGATTCGCTCTATCGGGAAACGTTTTCACCCGATTCGGCGGGTCTCCTCGCCGCTATGACGATCGGTCAACGGGCACATCTCAGCGAGCAGGTACGCCACGCGTTCAACGCCTCGGGCCTTGCGCACCTCCTGTCGATTTCCGGCACCCACTTCGGGCTCTTTTCCTTGTTTCTGTTCGCCATTTTCCGGGTCGTGATCTGCGTGCTCCCTTACGGCGCACTTCAGCGGCTCACCGTCTACCTCACGCCGTCTCAGGCTGCGGCGATCCTGAGCGTCCCTTTCATGGTCGCCTATCTCGGGATTTCCGGTGGCAGCATCCCCGCGATACGATCGTTCATCATGATCAGCTTTTTTCTCGTCGGCCTCATGATCGAGAGAAAGGGCTTCTGGCTGCAATCGCTCGGGGTGGCTGTGTTCCTGATTGTCCTCTGGGACCCGATGTCGCTGTTCACGTTATCTTTTCAGCTCTCTTTTCTCGCCGTCCTCTTCATCGGATACGCGGTCGAATGGTCGGAGAACGTGGATAAAAGGGATCCCGCGGTACTGCGGCATCTCCGCAAAACAGGAGTGACAATCCTCGCCGCGACGATCGGAACGGCACCTCTCGTCGCATACTCGTTCCACTACATTTCCCTGATCTCCCCGCTTTCGAACCTCCTCGTCGCTCCCTTTATCGGATTCGTCCTCATTCCGTTGTCGCTCCTCTCTGCCTTTGTCTTTCTCCTCACAAACCACTACCCATTTCCTTCTCTCATCTCTCGTATTACGGAGACTGCGCTATCGATGGTGGACTCCCTCTCGGACATATCGTTTGCGGATATCGGGATCCCGGCGTTTCCCCCTGTCGTCCTCCTCCTTTTCTACGGGGCGTTCTTCCTCTTTTTTCTCGATAGTCGGCGAAAATATCTCCTCGTGCTTCCGCTCGTCACGCTCGTATGCTACGGTATCTTTTCCCTCGCGGCGAAGAACGTGCTGAGCGTCACGTTCTTGGATGTGGGACAGGGGGATGCGGCGGTTGTCGAATTGCCCGATGGGAAAACGCTCGTCGTCGATACGGGGCTCACCGGAAGGGAAGTCGCCTCGTTCCTCCGATATCGCGGGAAAGGACATATCGACGCGCTCGCTCTCTCCCACGGGCACCCGGATCACATCGGGGGGCTGCCGTTTCTCGCCGAGCGGTTCCATGTTAAGGAGATTTGGCATGCGGGGCAGACCTGCCCGGAGCCGATGACACGCGCTGAGCGCTGTCGCTTCCTTTCGCGGGGAGATCTCATCGACGGCGAGGGCTACCGTATTGCCGTCCTCCATCCGTATCCTGAATTCTACACGCAACAGGGAGGCGAGTATGTGGGGGACAACAACAGATCGCTCGTCCTCCGGATTTCGGATGACCGGGGTTCGTTTCTCTTCGCCGGGGACGCCGAGAGAGAAGCCCAGGACGACATACTCCATCTCGAGAAATGGATCGCGAGCGATGTCGTGAAGGTTCCCCACCACGGGGGGAAAACGTCGGCTCACTCCGCGTTCTTCGATGCGGTGAACCCGGAGATCGCGGTCATCTGCGCGGGACGCGAGAACCCCTTCGGGCACCCCCATGAAGACATGCTCGCCCTCTTGAGGGGAAGGATAGTTTTGAGGACCGATACCGACGGTGCGATTAAGGTCTGGAGGGAAACGGATAGCTATCGCGTCAAGACCTACCGGGATTTTCAGATCCGGAGAGCGGGATGTATCGCCGACGAGATCGAGAATGTGCGGAGATTGTTTCGCCTGTGGTGATAAGGTCTGCCTCTTCCTCTGGCTTGAGCCGGTCAGGGCACCGCGATCTCGGAGAATCGGCGTTCGGCTATAATGGAATGAAAACGACAGGACGCGGGAGGCCACCGAACACCCGATGACGGAGTTGCGGAACACGTGAAGGAACTGAGAAGGCGATTCATCGTGTCTGCCGCGATGATAGGCTTCGTGATTCTGTTCGGCATGGTGGGGTACGTAGCGATCGAAGGCTGGAACGTCTGGGATTCCTTTTACATGACGGTTATCACACTCACGACGGTCGGATACCGGGAAATCCACGATATGTCGTTTTGAGGGCAGGCCTTCACGATTGTTCTCCTGATTGGCGGCGTGGGGACCGTCCTCTACACACTCAGCACGGGCGCGAAGATACTGCTCGAGGGCGAGCTACAAGAATTGTACGGGAGGAAGAGAGTGGAAAAGAGGCTCGAGGGGATACGGGACCATTACATTGTGTGCGGGTATGGGAGAATGGGCAGGGTTATCGTGAAAGAACTGGACCACCAGAACCTGCCCTTTGTTGTTATCGAAAAGAACGAGGTCATCCAGGATGCCGATCAGAAATCTCATATCCTCATTCTCCAGGGGGATGCGACGAATGACGAACTCCTGAGAAAGGCCGGGATCGAACGGGCGAGATGCCTGATGTCCGTTCTCCCGACAGATGCGGAAAACCTCTACGTCGTCTTGAGTGCGAGGGGATTGAATCCCGGCCTCCTGATCGTCGCGAGGGCCGGCGAGGAGGGATCGGAGCAGAAACTGCTGCGGGCGGGCGCCGACCGGGTCGTTTCCCCTTACCACATCGGAGGCCTTCGCATCGCTCACGCGGTTCTCAAGCCGGCAGTGGTTGATTTCATCGAATTCGCGACGAAGAGCGGGAATATCGATTTGCAGATCGAAGAGATCGCGGTGCAGGACCAGTCGGAGTTAGCGGGGCCGTCCCTCGATCAGTGCGGGATCGGGCGGGAACTCGGTATCATCATCCTCGCTATCAAGCAGGTGAACGGCGAGATGAAATTCCATCCGACGTTCCGGACGGTCATCGAGCCGGGAGACACCCTCATCGCGGTCGGCGAGGCGTCGAAACTGAAAGTACTCGAGAGCATGGCAAAATTGACTTAGGAGAAATCGAGGGGGTAGACTATTTCTCTTTCATGGAAGACGGTAACGAACTGATCGTGCAGCGGCTGAAAAAGCTCAAGGAATTGCGGGACGCAGGCATCGAACCTTACGGGGGTGCCTTCGTAGCGGAACATCACGCCGTCGAACTGCACGAGATCGCGAAAGGGATGACGAACGAAAGGCTTGGGGGAGACCCGTTCGCCTGTTCCCTTGCCGGGCGTATCGTCGCGATGAGGGATTTCGGCAAGGCAGCCTTTGCCCATATCCAGGACGAGACCGGCAAGATACAGATCTATTTCAAGAGGGACATCCTCGGCGATCGTTTTTCACTGCTCAAGAAACTGGACATCGGGGACATCGTCGGCGTGCGGGGAAAACTCTTCAGGACGAAGACGAATGAATTGACGGTCGAAGTCGAAGAGTTTTCGCTTCTCACGAAGTCCCTGAGGCCACTCCCGGAGAAATGGCACGGCTTGCGCGACATCGAGACGCGCTATCGCCAGCGGTATGTCGACCTTATCGTGAATCCGGAGGTGCGAGAGGTCTTCGCGAAGAAGAGCATGATCATCAGGACGGTACGCGATTTCCTCGAGTCGTACGGGTTTATCGAGGTCGAAACGCCGATGATGCAGCCGATTCCCGGGGGTGCGACGGCGAAACCGTTCAAGACGCATCACAATGCCCTTGGCGTCGACCTCTTCCTGCGAGTCGCGCCGGAACTCTATTTGAAACGGCTGCTCGTTGGCGGGTATGAGCGGGTCTACGAGTTGAACAGAAATTTCCGTAACGAGGGGATATCGACAAAGCACAACCCGGAATTTACGATGCTCGAATTCTACATTGCATACCGGGATTACACGTTTCTCATGGCGTTTACGGAGGAACTGATCTCTTCTGTCGCCCTGAAGGTTCTCGGGACGCTGACGGTGGAGTACGAGGGACGCAGTATTGATTTTACTCCCCCGTGGCCGCGAGTACCTCTGCTCGAGGCACTCGTCCGGAGAGGAGTGCCGAGGGAAGCCCTGGCCGACCGTGAAAAATTGGCGGCGTGGGCGGGAGGCGAGGGAATCGCTGTCGAGCGGGGGATGACGCTCGGAAAACTTCTCGATGAGATTTTCAAAGAAATGGTCGAGCCGGAGCTGATACAGCCGACCTTCATCATTGATTATCCCGTCGAGCTGTCGCCCCTCGCGAGGAGAAAAGCGGACAACCCCGATCTCGTCGAACGGTTCGAGTTGTTCATCTGCGGGCGGGAAATCGCGAACGCTTTTTCCGAACTCAACGATCCGCTTGACCAGAAACAGCGGTTCCTGGCGCAGGTCAGGGCGCGTGAACAGGGTGACGAAGAGGCGCACATCATGGACGAGGATTTTATCAGGGCGCTCGAGTACGGCATGCCCCCCGCGGCTGGAGAGGGCATCGGTATCGACAGGCTGGTCATGCTCTTGACCAATTCGCCATCGATACGCGACGTGATCCTCTTTCCTCAGCTGAAGCCCGAACAGAGAAGCGATGTATCCTGACGGGCTGCCGCTCGAGAGTGACCGCACGTGAACAGGTCACCTGTGCTTTGCTGCGGCGGGTTGCCCTTTCCCGCGGCGTATACCATCGAATCATGATACTTCGCTACCGTCTTTTCATCGCCCTCCGATATCTCAGAACCAAGAAAAAACAGAAGGGGATCTCGGTCAATGCCCTCATCTCGATCGGGGGTGTCGCGGTCGGTGTCATGGCCCTCCTCGTGGTTCTCTCCGTCATGAGCGGGTTCCACGAGGATCTCCAGAAGAAGATCCTCGGCGTCAATGCCCACGTCGTGGTTCTGAACTACCGCGGTGCTATGCCTGAATACCGAACCGTGATCGACCGCGTAAAAGATGACAGAGACATCCGTGCGTCGGCGCCGTTCGTCATGGGGCAGGTGATGGTATCCTCCGGCAAGAAGGCGCAGGGCGTATTCCTGAGAGGCATCGAACCGGCGTCCGAATTGGAGGCGACCGATATCGGGACATTCATGAAAGAAGGAGGATTGGATGGTCTCGTCTCGAAAGATGGGTTGCCCGGCATCGTCGTCGGAAGGGAACTGTCGAGCAGTATCGGCGTGTTCATGGGCGATGTGGTCACGGTCCTCTCCCCGGTGGGGAAGATCGGCCCTCTCGGCATGTTGCCCAAGGTGAGACAGTTCAGGATCGCCGGCATCTTCGAGGTTGGCATGTTCGAATATGACGCGAACCTCGTCCTGACGGATCTGAAAACCGCGCAGGATTTTTTTGAAATGGGCGACGCCGTGACCGGCGTGCAACTCAAACTGGAGGATATCTACCGTGCGTCGAGCGTCAGGGAACGGGTCCAGGCGATGTTCGGGTTCCCCCTTTACGCAAAGGACTGGATGCAGATGAACCGGAATCTGTTCTCGGCCCTCAAACTCGAGAAATTCGCGATGTTCGTGATCCTGATCCTCATCATTCTCGTCGCATCGTTCAACATCGTCAGTGGACTCATCATGAACGTGATCGAGAAGAAGAAGGAGATCGCGATTCTCAAAGCGATGGGTGCCACGGACCGGGGGATCATGCACATCTTCATGCTGCAGGGATTGTTCATCGGCGTCGCCGGGACGATCGTGGGCGTCATCGGAGGGTACATTCTCTGCTACATACTGAATACCTACGAGGTGATCAAACTCCCGGCCGATGTGTACTATTTGAGCCGTCTGCCCGTGAAGACGAAGGCGATCGACTTCGTGGTCGTCTCGCTTTCAGCGATCACGATCAGTTTTCTCGCGACGATATACCCTGCGTGGCAGGCGGCGAGAATCAATCCGGTCGAACCGTTGCGGTACGAGTGACCATCCGGATGGATATGGAGGGATAGATGTTCAGATTGCTTTTCAAAGTGCTCGGTCTGTTCGTCCTCGCGGTCATCATTTTCCTCGCGCTGTCGCTCTGGAAGGGCGGCGATCCTTTTCGGTGGCTCGGTCAACAATCCGAGCGGGCGGGCGAACTCCTGAAGGAGAAGAGTGAAGAGTTGGGAAAGGAAGCGGACAAGCTGAAGGAGAAAGTGGGCGCCGTGCAAGATACGACGAAGAAGGTGACCGAAGGAGTGAAGAAGACAGGCGAAACTCTCAAGGAGTTCACCGGCACGAAGGCCGATAAATGACGAAGATCCGGAGAGGTGCGCTCATCGCGACAGAAAATCTGCGAAAGTCTTTCGCGACGGACGCGGGCCGACTCGAGGTATTGAAGGGGATCACGCTCGAGATCGAAGAAGGGGAAATGGTCGGCATCGTCGGTGCTTCAGGCGCGGGCAAGAGCACACTTCTCCACATTCTGGGAGCGCTCGATGCCCCGTCGTCGGGCAGGGTGTTCTACGGCGATAGTGACATCTTTTCCCTCGGGAGGGATGCACTCGCTTCTTTCAGGAACAGGACGATCGGCTTCGTTTTCCAGTTTCACCACCTTCTGCCGGAGTTTTCCGCGCTCGAGAACGTCCTGCTGCCCGGTCTCATCTGGATCGGGGAGCGGCGCGGCATAAAGGGACAACATTTCGATGAGATCAAGAAACGGGCGGAGCGGCTCCTCGAGGAATTCGGGTTATCGGAACGTAAGCAGCATCGTCCTGGCGAGCTTTCGGGAGGTGAACAGCAGCGTGTCGCGGTCGCGCGGGCACTCATTCTCGAACCGAAAGTCGTGCTCGCGGACGAGCCGACGGGGAATCTGGATACGCAAACCGGAGAAGAGCTCTTTGCCACCTTGGCCGATCTCAACGAGCGCAGAAGGGTGACGTTCGTGATCGTGACCCACAACGAGTCCCTCGCCCGGCGTTGTCACAGAACCATCAGGATGGCGGATGGGCGTCTGGTGACTCAGTCCTGAGAACGGGGAGGATATTTCCCGCTCTCCCGCAGGACATCGATAATCCGATCGATCCGCGATCTTGGGATGCCGCTGAACACGTCTCTGAGCTGGTCATCCGTGAAATGTTTGCGGAGAAAAGCAAGAATGTCGCACCGTGCCCTCCAGCAGCCGATAATGTTTCGGCAGGGCATGCCATTGTTGACGCTTGTGCAGTAGGAAAATGCGGTGAGCATGCCGAGTTGGTTGCAGTAAATTGTCATCGCCATAGTGCCTGCGGTTCCGCGTGCGAGCGGGATTCGCTCCGAAGGGAGGGGGCGCTATGCCCCCACCCGAAAATCCTCACGGTTTAGGAAATTTCTCCAAATCTTTCAGGAGCTTCTGGATTTCCTCGTCGGGGAGTACGTAATCGTCGAGCTTTCCGCTCAAGTAGGCGTCGTACGCGGCGAGGTCGATGATCCCGTGACCGCTCCAGTTCATCAGGATCACTTTTTCTTTGCCTTCTTCCTTTGCCTTCTTCGCTTCTTCGATCACACAGGCGATTGCGTGGTTCGTCTCCGGCGCTGGTACGAATGCCTCTGTCCTCGCGAAGGTGACCCCCGCTGCGAATGTTTCGAGCTGGCCATACGCCCGCGCTTCGATCAAACCATCCATCAGGAGGCGGCTGACAATGGGGGCCATGCCGTGGTACCGCAATCCGCCGGCATGGATCGGAGCGGGCATGAACTTGTGACCGAGAGAGTGCATCGCGAAGAGCGGCGTGGTCTCCGCTGTGTCACCGAAATCATAGACGTAAGGACCCTTCGTCATCGTCGGGCAGGAGGCCGGCTCGCAGGCGATTATCCGAACCTGCTTCCCGTGAATCTTGTCCCGCACGAACGGAAGGGCAAGCCCTGAAAAATTACTCCCGCCGCCCGCGCAACCGATGACGACATCGGGGTAATCCCCCGCCATCTCGAGCTGTTTCTGTGCCTCGAGGCCAATGATCGTCTGGTGCAAGAGCACGTGATTTGCGACACTCCCTATCGAATATTTCGAGTCCTTGGATGTCGCGCCGTCCTCGACCGCCTCGCTGATGGCGATGCCCAGGCTGCCCGGGTGCTCCGGATTCTCCTCATAGAATTTTCTGCCGGAGTTCGTATCCGGGCTCGGGCTCGGCACGCACTGCGCTCCCCATGTCTCCATGAGAGTCCTGCGATAGGGTTTCTGGTTATAGCTGATTCTGACCATATAGACTTTGCACGCGAGTCCGAACTGGTTACAGGCGAAGGAGAGCGCACTGCCCCATTGCCCCGCACCCGTCTCCGTCGCGAGTCTCTTGATACCGGCGACCTTGTTAAAGTACGCCTGGGCGACGGCCGTGTTCGGCTTATGACTTCCCGGGGGACTTACCCCTTCATTCTTGAAGTAAATGCGCGCGGGTGTTCCGAGGAATTTCTCGAGCGCGTACGCACGATGGAGGGGAGTCGGCCGCCAAATGAGATATCTTTCGAGCACTTCGCCGGGTATCGATATCCAACGTTCCGTGCTCACCTCCTGTTCGATGATGTTCATCGGAAAGATCGCGGCGAGCATGTCAGGCGAAATCGGCTGTCCCGTCGCCGGATTGAGCGGTGGCGGCACAGGAGTCGGCATATCGGCCTGCACGTTATACCACTCTTTCGGAATGTCTCTTTCGTTCAGCAAGATTTTTTTCACGGTAGCCCCCTTTACGGATCATGATTTCATGTAGGGCATATTTTACTCTTAAGGCATGGTTTTTTAAAGAGCACCGGTGTGGCGAACGGCATCGATGACCCCCGTTCTCCCGCTTGACAATGGTTCGATGGCGACAGTAAAGTATCGCATGCGAAAGCCCTTCATTGCGGCGAATTGGAAGATGCACAAGACGATTCCGGAGGCGCTCGCTTTTCTCTCGGCATTTCTCCCCTTGGTGAAGGACGTAACGGACGTGACGATTGTCCTTGCTCCGCCTTTCACGGCACTCGCGAGGGTTTCCGAAGAGGTGAGGGGAAGCAACGTCAGGATCGCCGCGCAGGACCTTTTTTTTGAGGAAAAGGGGGCGTTTACGGGAGAAATTTCCCCGGTTATGCTCGCCGATGTCGGGTGTTCGTATGTTATTGTCGGGCATTCGGAACGTCGCCAGTATTTTTTCGAAACGGACGACGTCGTGAACAAGAAAACAAGGGCCGCCCAGAAATTCGGACTCGGCGCTATCTTCTGCATCGGCGAATCCCTCGCCGAGCGGGAGGAAGGAAAGACATTCGAGGTGATTCATCGGGAGATCGAGAGGGGGTTGGACGGAGTCGCACCGAGAGGGCTGGTCGTCGCATACGAACCGATCTGGGCAATCGGCACGGGAAGGACGGCTTCGCCGCAGCAGGCGCAAGATGCCCACGCATTTATAAGGGAGAAGCTGAGGGGCTTTTATGGAAACGAGGCGGAGAGATTGTGTATACTATACGGCGGCAGCGTGACGCCGGAGAATATCGATTCTCTCATGGAGAAGCCGGATGTGGACGGCGCCCTCGTAGGGGGAGCGAGCCTCAAACCGGAGCAGTTTGCCAGCATCGTTACGTTCGGGAGAAAAAAATGACCATACTCTTGACGATAATTCATGTTCTCGTCTGCTTCTTTTTGATCGCGGTCGTCCTACTCCAGAGCGGGAAAGGGGCGGAAATGGGTGCCGCCTTCGGCGGATCGAGCCAGACCCTGTTCGGGAGCCGCGGGGCTGCTTCGTTCCTCAGCAAAATGACCACGGTCGCCGCAGTGATCTTCATGCTCACGTCCTTGACTCTCGCCGTTTTGACATCGCGGGGTGGTTCGGTGGTCACAAAGACGCCCGCCTCGCAGCAGCAGCCCATATCGCCTACGGACGGTCCTGTCGAGGCGCCACGACAGCCGGCACCGCAACAGGGGTCGGCGCAGGAACCCCAGCAGAATCCGCCGAAGTAGGGGAGGACCTTCCCCTCTCTTTGTTCGGCCCTGAAATCTACGGGTAGCGGAGTTGCAGTCGCTGGATGGCGCTCGCTTTTCCGTTTTCTTCGTCTATCTCGATGACGACCGCGGAAAAGACCCCGTCGCCTTTGGCTGTTTCGAATCGCGTGGGCAGGTTCGTGAGGAATTTTTGGATGATCTGCTCTTTTTCGATACCGATGACGGAGTCCGCGGGTCCTGTCATGCCGACGTCGGTGATGTAGGCCGTCCCAGCAGGCATTATCTTCTCGTCCGCCGTCTGGACGTGGGTATGAGTGCCTATGACGGCGCTCACCTTTCCGTCCATGAAGTAGCCAAAGGCGATTTTTTCGGATGTCGCCTCGGCATGAAAATCGATGATGATGACCCTGGTTTCGGCCTGCAATCGCTCGACCTCCGTTTTGCCGATTCTGAACGGGCAATCGATGTTGGACATGAAGACTCGCCCCGAAAGATTGACAACGGCGACTTTCAGTCCGTTGCGGAGGCGGTAGAGTACGCTGCCGAATCCGGGCACACCCGGGGGATAGTTGAGAGGTCTCAGCACCCTGTCTTCCTTCGCGATCTGGGGGATGAATTCTTTCTTGTCCCAGACGTGGTTTCCGGTCGTGATGACGTGGACGCCGTAGCTGTAAAGCTCGGAGACGATTTTATCGGTGATACCGAAACCGCCAGCGGCATTCTCGCCGTTGGCGACAATGAAGTCGACCTTATATTTGTCGGCGACCGCGGGGAGGAGGGCTTTCGTCGCATTCCTCCCGATTTTCCCTACAATGTCACCGATGAAGAGCAGTTTCACGCCCGTGCCTATTTCGCATATTCGACGTACCGCGATTCGCGAATGACGGTAACTTTTATCTGGCCGGGATACGTCATCTCCGATTCGATCTTCCGTGCCAGTTCGCGGGAGATCATCGAAGAGATCTCGTCGCTCACGTCTTCCGGCTTCACGATGATCCGGATTTCGCGTCCCGCCTGGATTGCATAGCACTTCTCGACCCCGCGATACGATAAGGCCATCTGCTCGAGTTTCTCAAGACGCTTCAGATAATTTTCGATGCTCTCCTTCCTCACCCCGGGACGCGCCGCCGAGAGTGCATCGGCGGCAGCGACCAGCGCTGCCTCGACGGTCGAGGGATCGCCTTCTCCGTGGTGCACGAGAATCGCGTTGACGACCTTGTGATTTTCTCCGTACTTTTTCGCGATATTCGCGCCGATTTCCTGATGGGAGCCCTCGATTTCGTGATCGACCGCCTTGCCGATATCGTGGAGGATGCCCGCTCTCTTCGCCAGCTTCGCGTCGATTTTCAGTTCGCTGGCCATCATGCCCGCGAGATAAGCAACTTCGCGAGAATGCTGGAGAATGTTCTGCCCGTATGAGGTCCTGTACTTCAGCCTCCCGATCAACCGAATAAGTTCGGGGTGGATCCCCGACAGGCCGAAATCGAAGACGGCTTTTTCCCCTTCCTCGCGGATATGCGCTTCGATCTCTTTTTTCACCTTCTCGACGATCTCTTCTATCCGCGATGGATGGATGCGCCCATCCGTGATGAGACGCTCGAGGGAAATGCGCGCGATTTCACGCCTCACCGGATCGAACGCGGACAGAGTGACCGTCTCCGGCGTGTCGTCAACGATCAGGTCGACACCGGTTGCCGCCTCGAGCGCCCTGATATTCCGTCCCTCCCTCCCGATGATTCGTCCTTTCATCTCGTCGTTGGGGAGGGTGACCGACGAGACGGTCGAGTCGGCGACGTAATCGCTCGCGTACCGCTGGATCGCGAAGCCGATGATCTCTTTCGCTTTTTTCTCCGCATTCTCTTTCGTCTCGTCTTCGATCCGCTTGTAGATCTTTGCCGCTTCGAAGCGGGATTCCTCCTCCACCTTTTGCAGGAGTTCCTCGCGGGCCGCCTCGGCGCTCAAGCCCGATATCCGCTCGAGCGTCTCCAGTTGCTCTTTCAACACTTTATTGATCGTGTTTTCCTTTTCCTGAAGCGACCGTTCCCGCGAGGTATATTCCTTCTCGCGTTTCGTCAGCTCCTGTTCCCTCTTGTCAATCTGCTCGAATTTCCTCTCGATCGTCTCTTCCTTCTGCCTCAATCTCTTATCGAGATGGTTCAGCTCGGTGCGACGTTCCCGGATCTCTTTCTCGACGTCCGCTTTTGCCTGGTAAACGACGTCTTTCGCTTCGACAAGGGCTTCCTTCTTGATGCTCTCGGCTTCTTTCTGGGCTTCCTCGATGATCCGCGCCCGTTCCTGTTCGAGCGCAATCTTCTGGTTCTTGAGTTTCGTCTGCGAGATGTAGGCGACAATGAGCCCGGCGAAGATCCCCGCGATAACTGCAATAAGCACAAATACGAGTTGATTCATATATCGTGAACCCCCTTCCTCTCCCTTCTCCGATGGTCGAGGGATTGATGAGAGAAGCGTACGCTTCCCCCGTTGTTTTCTTTTTTTGTTCGGGCTGGGGCTTATGAATGAAAAAAGATTCTTGGAGGACGGAGGTGCTTAATTACGAAGGGTTTTTCTCCATCGGTCGCGAGCACATCGTAATCTATGTAAAATCCTCCAAAAAGGAATGGATATCATAACCCTGCCCGGGATACTAAACCCACCCTGCCGTGTAGGAAGAAATTAGATCCGCCTATAGAATAGGTGGGTGTCCTGAAAGAGACTTTAGGCTTCCCTGCATCCAAGCCGGGCCTGCACACCGACTCTTTACGCGGACTCCCAAAAGATCTAACTTGCCGGATCAACATGTTCTCCCTATCACAAACAGGGTAGGCAATTCGACGGTTAACCTCCTTGCTCGTGATCAAGAAATCTTAGGAATACAATAAACAAAAAGCGTGCTTTATGGCAAGAGGGGGAAAGGGGTTAGGCCGGGCGGGGAACGTCCAACTTACGGCGAGCTCTTTTTCGGTATGACGTACGTGCAGGAGGTGTCGCCTTCCACAATACAGGATTCGCGGTTCACCTCTTTGCCGATCAGCTCCCGGAAGACCTCGAGATGGTACCGGCAGGCATCTTTGTAAACAGAGGAAAGCCGGAGGAGAGGGCAGTTGAAAATTCTCAACGAGAAGTGATTGTTCGATTCGACGAGTTCAGCGAGATACCCCTTGCGACTGAGGACGTCCGCAATCGTCATGAGGCGCTCGCGGAGCGGCTTTCCATCCAGCTGTGCGTCCTGAAAATAATTTAAAAAACGCACCTTATGTCGGGCGAAGAGATCGTCGATCTTCTGTCGGCCATTGGATGCTTCGATATCCTGGAAGACGTCGAGGAGGAATTCGTCGTACATCGTCGGAAAGAGGTTCTGCGCTTTGCTCGTGAGCCGATAGAGAAACGCGGGCCTTCCGATACCTTGTTTTCGGGGGACATAGTCGATATATCCCTTTTTTTCCAACGAGAGGAGGTGCTGCCGAATCCCCATCGAGGTGATGCGCAGTTCCTGTGCCAGTTCCTCCACAGAGAGGGGACCCTTCTTCTTCAAGAGATAAATAATCTTGTCTCTGGTGGGATTGGTGTGGATTTGTTCAAGCACACTTTAAACATATCATAGAAGATGCAATTTAGTAAATATTAATTTATGGATATTCTGGGATGAGTGTGGGCCGTCATTCCGGCGAAAGCCGGAATCCAGTGTCGCCGTTTGACTCTCCGTAATGCTGCATAAGGGTTATGTCTATAGTCTTGCACGGAGAAGGAACGAAACGTTCTATGGTGGGTGGCATCCCACTGATTTCGCTAAAAGAGTTGAGGAGCGCAGGCAGAAACTGGTCGACGGGGTCACGGAACAATATGGGATGACCATACTGGTTTCTTATGAAAGAGGTGAGGATAGAAGAGATGCTGTTATTCGTGAGAGACAGGTAACGGCGTGGAAGCGCAGATGGAAAACAGCATGAATCCAGTCAGTGAATCCTTAGTGGCGTGATGTCTATGAAGATATCCTGTAAGGGAGGAGTCGCTGGATTCCTGATCAGGCCTGGAATGACAATCTTACGGACGCTGTAACACCTGAAACAAAATCAACACTGGAATCTTAATCTTATCCAGGAAACTGGACATGTATCCACACAAATCCCGGTAGAAGCTAATTTATAGAGGGATCCGTGGAGAGGAGGACATGTTGTCACGGGCACGGCGATCTGATAGACTCCACTATGTCTTCTTTCGCCCATAACAACAACGATCTTTTGGTACGGAATCTCTACCAATTTATTATCGCGCGGCTCAACGGTGACGATATCCCGTCTCCACATTACCGCGAAGAAATACGCCGTCTCGTTCGGAGCGGCATCGGCGGTTTCGTCCTCTTTGGCGGGGAGAGGGACGAGGTGCGGCAATTCCTCGAGGAGCTCCAGTCGGAGGCCCGGACGCCTCTTTTCATTGCTGCAGATATCGAACGCGGCGTCGGCCAGCAGGTGAGGGGGACGACCCTTTTCCCCTGCCAGATGGCTGTGGCGGCAGCTATCGACGGAGCGAGTCATGAGGATGTCGGGCTTCTGACGGAGGTGTTGCGTTCGATCGCATCCGAAGCCCGATACGTGGGCATCAATCTGCCCCTTATCCCTGTCCTCGATGTGAATCGGAATCCCCGAAACCCGATCATCTGCACGCGGGCATTCTCGGACGATCCGGATACTGTCGCTCGCTTTGGGATGATGTACGTCCGTGTCCTCGAGGAAGAGGGACTCGTCAGTTGCGCGAAGCATTTTCCGGGGCACGGAGATACAGCCGTCGATTCCCACATCTCGCTTCCGGTCATCGGTAAGTCTCTCGACGATCTCATGGAGACGGATGTGATGCCATTCCGTCAGGCAATCGCCGGCGGGGTCAGTAGCGTTATGGTCGGGCATCTGAGCGTGCCGGCGATCGACCCTGCTCCTGCGACTCTGTCCCCGGGAATCCATCGGTTGTTGCGGAACGACCTGGGGTTCAGGGGCATCGTCATGACCGACGCGCTCACGATGAACGCGCTCTGCCAGGTGCCTGAAGCCGAGCTGAGCTGCTTCCTCGCAGGTTCGGACATCCTGTTACATCCGGAGGACCCGGATGAGATCGTGGAAAAAATGCGTGCAAAAGTTGTATCAGGAGATTTGAGCTACGAGCGTATCGAGTCGTCGCTCGCCAGAATCATTCGGCGAAAGGCATTGCTCGTCAGGAAGGATATGGGTGCCATCGATTTTCCCCGTCACCACCATCTCGCATCCTCCGTGGCGGGCAAATCCGTCACGATCGTGAAAGGCGAAGCGGATGTCATCCCTTTGACGCGGCGTGAGGACATTTGTATTTTCGTTGTCGGAGAGGACGGTTTCTCGCTCGATCCTTCTCTGGCCGCGCTTTCTGGGAAGATAGGTACACTCGAAGGTCCGCCTGCAACTGACGACATCGGGGAGAAGGTAGCGATCGTCGCTATTTTCACCCATATCGCTGCGTGGAAAGGGAGCGCTGGCATCGATGCGGTCGAACAGCACCGTATCCGCTCCATTGTACGAACCGCTCGTCGGTCTATCGTTGTATCGTTCGGTAGTCCTTACGTATTGAGACATTTTCCGGAAGCGGACGTACTGATCGCCGCGTACGAAGGGACGGAGAATGCGCAGCACGGCGTCGCTCAATGGTTGACAGGATCGCGGACGCCGACGGGCAGGTTGCCGGTGAGCGTGGCGGGTCATGGCGCTTGACATCGTATCCTGTGCAGGAAAGGCCGAAAAACCGGCTGTCGTCTTCATCCACGGTTTGGGCATGGACAAGAGCATTTGGGTCGAACCTTTCGACTCACGCATTCTCGGTGGAATGTTGCCGCTCACGGTCCTCATTGGCAAAACTGAATCAGCGGCTCCACGTGAACTCCGGACCCTTTTCCATGACCTGCGGGAGAGGGATTTTCCCGTCATTGCCTGGAGCCAGCGGAGGGTATCCGGCCCGATACGGTCGGTCATCCCTGAACTCGAAACTGTTTGTCGCGTTGCGGAAAACATGTCCCGCACCGGCATTCTCCTCGTCGGGCACAGCAGGGGAGGGCTCATCGCACGGGCATTCATCTCGAGAAATCAAAGTGCGGTGCGCGGCCTCGTCACCATCGCAACGCCTCACAAGGGGAGCGCCGTCGCGAAAGTCGCCAGCTATCTGGCACCTGTTGCCTCCCTGATTACCCCTCTCCTTTCGCGCGCAGAAAGGCGAACGTTCGCACATTCTCTGAAGAGGATCGGCGACTTTTTGCAGAGTCGTGCCTTACAAGAACTTCTTCCGCATTCCCGATTCTTCGAGACGCTGAGAGATGAACCTCTTCCCGGTGTATCCTATGTCTCCGCCGGTGGAACCGATCCTCACCTTTTTACGTTTTCCTTCTTCTCGTTTCCCGGCGCTCTGGAGCGCATCATTCCGGAGGAGGTTTTCCCGGACGAGATGAAGCAGGGGAAGGGAGACGGGCTGGTATCCTTCGAGAGCTCAAAGATGCCCTGGGCGGAAGCACATTTCGCTTGCGAGTGCAACCATGCGCAGATTCTGTTCGATGAATCTTTGCGAAAAACGCTGGTTTCTGAAGTGGAAAGGATTTCCGAAACGATCCGGAAGGAGGAGCAGCGTGAACGGGGATGTGACATGGGGTGAACGGCTCTCACGAGGAGAGCCGTTCACTTGCCTCGATCTCCTGTCGTACCTTCGCTGCATCGTTAGAGAGCGGCCGTGACACCCACGAGAAAGTTTCTCTTCGGGGACGGATAGACTGCGGGTTCGGCCGGGAAAGAACTCACGCTGCCATACCCCGAGTAGGTTTTGTCCGCGAGGTTATAGACATCGAAGAAGAACGTCAGGGATCTCCAGGAGTAGCGAACCCTGCTGTTCAGGACGACGTAGCTCTCCTGCGTATCGAATGCGTTCTCGAAGTCGCTGATGAAAGGGCGCTCGCCGACGTACGTGCCATTGAGTACCACGGAGAGGCCTTTTATTGGTGTGTAAATGGCACTGAATGAGGCGCTGTGCTCGGGGACGTTCGGGATAACTTTCCCGCTGAACCCGCCCCCTCGGATCCTGGCGTCGAGATACGCATAGGCGCATTCGATCCGCGTCGATCCCGACGCTTTCGCGGTGAGGGAAACCGCGAACCCCTCCCTGCGTGTCGCACCGTCCAGATTTTCGTTCCGGAAAACGAATGGGTTGAAGAAGAGTTCGTCCCGTGTATCGGTCCGGAAAAGATTGATGTGTCCCGAGATGGCATCCGACAGGGCATATCTTATGCCTACCTCATAGGTATCCGATGTCTGCGGTGAAAGAGAGGTAACCACGGCGTTGGTGACGAAACTGTAGAACTCGTCGAGGACGGGGTACCTGAAGCTTCGCGAAATGCTGAGGTACGCGGATAGCTTGGTGTCGAAGGCATAATTCGCGGCGGCGGTATAGACATCCACCTTCCTGCGGACACTGCGCGGAGCACTTGGTTCGAAGGAAAAAGTCGCTTTGTCGTGGCGATATCCGGCGGAGAGCCTCAATCGTTGCGACAGGACCAGTTCGTCGTGCATGTAGAATCCGACGTTCGCTTTTCCGAGGTCGTACCGTGCGATCGAGCGAGTATCGTAAAAGAGGGAGTCGTTCGTGATTTCGTTATCGCTTTCTTGATAGTCGATGCCGGCGATCAGATGGTTCTTGAATCCCGAGAACGTGTTCCGCAGGAGAATGCGCGGGGAGAGCGCGACGGTCCTCATCTCGCTGTTGGCCGAGAAGTTGCCCCAGTCGCCCGAGGCGACTGATTGGAACCCCCTCTTTCTGTACGACGCTTCGATCGTGAAATAGTCATCGCTGCCCAAGGCGAATGCCGGGGCGATCTGGAAGTAATAGTCTTCGGTATCCGTGGAATCGTCCGGATGTGTCGTGTCCGTTCTCGACATGCCGCGCGCGAAGTCGCTCAGTTTCAGGGCCCCGGGAAGACCCGCACGGTCTTTATGGTATCCGGCGTTGACGTCGACGTTGACGTCTTTCCCCCGAAACGTTGTCTTCATCCCAATGTCGTGCGCTCGCACGTCACTGTTACTCCTGTACCCGTCTGTCGACATTGCGCTCGCCGAGAGATAGGCGGACGCATTTCCGCCCGTCGCGCCTGCAGAGACGGTCCCGCGCACGGTCCCGTAACTTCCTCCCGAGAAGCCCCAGTCGAGCGACGGTTTTTCTCCTTCTTTGGTCAGGATGTTGATGGTGCCCCCCGTCGCGTTGTCACCGTAGAGGACACTGCCTCTCCCGCCTCTCACGATTTCTATTTTCTCTACTCTCTCGAGTGGTATTTGGAACCAGTCGACGCCGCTCAGATCCGGCTGGTTGACTCGTCTGCCGTCGACCAGCACGAGTGTATTCATCGGTGCGGTTTCTCCGAATCCCCTGACGTCCACGACGACGTTGCGGCCGTTGCCGCCGATGTCGGAGACATAAATGCCCTCGTACAACTTCAGGAGGTCGGGAATCGTTGTCGAGGGAGAATGTTCGATATTCTCTTTGGTGATGACGGTCACGTGTGCAGGCACATCTGGCGCGCTTTCTTCGTACCGCGATGCCGTGACCACAACCTCTTCCATGTGCATTACCTGTTCCGCACTTGCACGGAACGCTACAGGGAAGACGAGGAAGATACTGATCAGTGACCACACATGAGCTAGAGACTTACACATAAAAGGAACCTCCCTTCCTTGTGCAAAGTGATCGCATGAATGCCGATCAAGCACATTGGATATTGTTTGCTCTTTTGATCAGACGGGCCCGCTCTGTGCAGATCGAGCGTTCGCCTCGTTGTATCCGCATCCGCTGATTGGGCGAGACTCATGCCGCGTCTGCCCCCGAGAAACACATTGTGCGCAGACGGTCTATGTCAGAGAAGTGGCTGTTTCATGATGACCTCCTCTTCCCTCGAAGGGATCAATAGAAAGTGTCATGAGGGTATCCTGACTCAGGGCGACCTACTCACCGGCCTTCCCATCCCGCTCTTCGTGGGACAGTGGCATTCGGTTTTCGTTCCCTTCACAGTTGCGGGGCAGTTCCCGGATCTCACGGGATTCCCCTCGTTCAAAAAAAATCATCCCCGGCAGAGAAACCTCTCGTGCGCCCAGAGACGGGACACATCGATGTCAACGTCGAAAGCCTCTCTGATCGTTGACGGAGTGATGACCGCCGTGGGGTTCCCCATAGCGAGGATTTTCCCATCTTTCAAGAGAATGACCGTCCCGAAATCGCGCGCGATGCCGATGTCGTGGAGCGCCATGATGATCGAGATCCTTTTTGCTTCCCGAAGACGGGCGAGCAATCTGATCAGGTCGATCTGATATTTGATGTCGAGATTGGCGAGGGGCTCGTCGAGGAGGAGAATCCCCGCGCCCTGCACGAGGGTCATGGCGATCAGCGCTCTCCTTTTTTCTCCGCCACTCAGTTCCGTGATCAACGCGTCCGCTTTCTCGTGAAGCCCGACGGTGTGGAGCGCTTCTTCGACCGTCATCGAGGGGGGAATGTCGTACGGATACGCACCCATACTGACGACATCTTTCACCTTGAACGGCACGTGCACGTCCGTGATCTGGGGAAGGTAGCTTATCAATTTTGCTCTGTCCCTCAGGATGTAGGACGCCAATGGTCGGTTCCACAGGGTGATCGTACCCGAAGAGGGTTTCAGGATGCCGCTCGCAAGCTTGAGGAGCGTCGATTTTCCCGATGCATTTGCGCCGAGGAGCGCGACGCAGTCGCCCTGTGCGAGAGCGAGGGAAAGGCCTTTAATGAATTCCCTCGAACGATCGTACGAAAACGCGATATCGCGGATGTCGAGAATGGCGCTTTGGGATGCGACTGGCACGTTCTCCCCCTCTATCCGAAGCGCAGGAGAACGTTCGGGGATAATATACCCATTTTTTCCTCCCTCGGGAACGTACGCCCGCTTTCAGAGCGCCAAACGGCACCCGCTCTGAATACGGAGCGCGTACACGGCTGGATAGGTCTTCCGGCTCAGGGCGTCACAACAACGATACCGAGGCGCCTACTCGCCCGCCTTCCCGGCGGTCTTAAGACCACCAGTGGTTGTCCTGACAGATGAAGATGAAAAGAACACGTTGGAAGTTTTTCGAATCCTTTCCTTCGCTCGTCACTTTTCACCTGTCACTGTTGTTTGGGCTTTCGTTCCCTTCACGGCTGCGGGGCAGCGGGAGAATTACCGTAGAGGCTCACTCCACTTCCCTGACATCCAGCGTCGATTCAATAGTATGTGAAGGCCGAATTCTTTATATCATACGGAATGAATTTTTTTCAACGGTCGCCTCGGGGCGGCTCACCGGATAACGGTTTCCGCGGGGAAGCACGCGAACACGGCGGAAAGAGTTAATCTGGTAGAATGTGGACAGCCTTTCGGGGGAGTACCACCACCGTATGAGAGACGTGGATGCGTTGATCGAACAGTACGGCCTCGAAGATGACGGAGAGCACGTCATCGTCCCCTTCCTCGGCAAGAATGGAAAGCGGAAGAAGCGCTATATCCTGAAGAGGAGTTTTGTGCGGGTCATGTATCAGGAGGGTTTTTTCGTCGATTATCCGCTTGCGGATGTCATCCGGGCGACGATCGCATATCCGGAAATGCCGCTGAGCGAGTCACTGTATTTGCTCGCGAGAGAATCAGGTTAGTTTCTCGATGCACTTCTGCTCGTACTCCGGGAAATCTTCGAACGTGAGGGGCCTCTTGCGGCCGATATTCAATTTGAGCAGCTTAAAATTCAGTTCCCGGATTTTCTTGAGCCTTTCCTTGTCGTCATCGAGGGTATTCATGAGGGCGCACAGGTTCACGACTTCGTTCCGCAATTCGAGTTCGGGCGGGATACAGCCGGCATTTTTCAGGAAGCGATAGGCCATCCTCAGGTCTTCCGGGATCCACGTTTCATCTTCTAAAACGATCGGTTTCCCTTTGTTCTTCAGGTTATCGAACTCTCCGTTCTCGAGCGCCTCCCGGATCCGCCGTTCCGCTATTTTCATGAAGCAGTCCATGCTGTATTTTTACCGGATCGAGAGCATTCTGTCCAGGGCTTTCTTGGCGCGAACGCGGATTTCTTCAGGGACTCTGATGACGTGCCTCGTATCCCGGAGGGCTCGGAAGATGCTTTCGAGCGTCGTCTTCTTCATGTCGGGGCAGACCATATCTTCACGCAGGGGATAGAAGGTCTTTCCCGGGTTCTCTCTCCGCAGACGATAGAGCAATCCAAGCTCGGTGCCGACAACGAATTCTTTGGCGGACGACGCCTTCGCGAATCTGAGCATGCCCGATGTGCTCGTCACATGATCTGCCATTTCGAGCACCTCGAGTCGGCACTCCGGGTGCGCCATGACGAGCGCGTGCGGGTATGCGTGCCTCGCCCTCTCGAGGTCCCTCGGTTCCGCTCTCTGATGGACATGGCAGTAACCGTCCCATGAAATGACTTTTTTCGTGGTGTGTCTTTGCGCCCATGCGGAAAGATTCCTGTCGGGGACCGATATCACCACAGCGTCCGGCAGCGATTCGACGATCTGGACGACATTTGCCGACGTGCAGCAAACGTCGCTCGCCGCTTTAACTTCCGCGGACGTGTTCACGTACGCGATGACGGGTGCGGCCGGGTACTGTCGTTTGAGTGCTTCGAGACTGAAGTGTGTCGGAAAAACGAGCGGAGGCGGGTCGGGAAAGCCCGGGTACGCCATGATCACCTCTCTCGGGGAACCGACGCGGATCATGTCCGCCATGGGGCATCCTGCCTCGGCTTCGGGGAGGAGGACGGTCTTGTCGGGGCAGAGGATCGAGGCACTTTCCGCCATAAAATGAACACCCGCGAAAACGATGACGTCACAGTCCAGGGATGCCGCGGTTCTCGAGAGTTCGAGCGAATCGCCCGTAAAGTCGGCTATTTCTTGAACCTCGTCTCTCTGGTAGTTGTGCGCGAGAATGATGGCGCGGCGCTCGCGCTTCAACTGCAGGATCTTTTCCCGGAGGGGGATCTGTTCAGGGGACATCTAAAACCTGACAGTGTTTCTCGCTAAAAGGGATGAATTCGTGAAAAGCAGGCTTCCGTCGTCGAGGAGAACCTTGTAAATCGGCTGGTACCTTTTCTTGTACGAGGGTTCACTCGGCGACGAAGAGAAAGACGTTTGCCCGCGATAGAGTGCGAGCACTTTATTGACGTAGTTCTTCGTTTCGCTGATCGGCGGCACGTATCCGAACTTCTCGACGGTCTTTGGCCCCGCATTGTACGCCGCGAGCGCGAGCGTGAGATCTCCGTTGAATCGTTCGAGCAGGTATCTGAGGTACTTCGTCCCGCCCTCGATGTTCTCGGCAGGATCGTATGGGTCGCGGACGTTCATATCCACCGCTGTCGCGGGCATGAGCTGCATTAACCCCATGGCGCCTTTTCTGGAAACGGCCCGCGAATTCCAATTGGACTCGGTCGCGATGACAGCTTTGATGAGTGTCGGATCGAGATCGTACTGGGAGGCTTTTTCATGAACGATCTCATGGTACTCGGGGAGAGCGTGGCCATCAGTGGGCCCCCGCTCGCTGACGGCGGCAGAAGGAGGTAACGTCTGGGTCGTCCCACGGTAAATTTTTTCCGCCTTCTTGCCCCGCGGTGCATCCGTGTAGCAGATGACACCCTCTTCGTCGACGTACCTGTAAATGTCTGCTGACGTCGCAGATGCCATGACGAGGAGAGCAACAACCACTAAGACCATCCGTCGCATACTAAAATTGTATGCACGGGCCTCCTCTCTGTCAATCATCGAAATCACGCTCTTGCTCACGCGGCCTCGAGGAGACCGTTAACGAGCCCTTCCGCAGAAGCCGGTACTATCCTCGCAGGGATCCCGAGTGCATCCTCGAGATTGTCAACGGTGATGTCGTCGAGAAATCTCCTCTCTCCGTCGAGCACAACATCCGGAACGAGGAGCAGTTCGTGGCCGTCAATCTTGTCGAGCGCCGCTCTGATCACATCCCTCCCTGTGAGCAGGCCCGCGACGGTCACGGAGGATCCGAAAAAGTGGTTCTCGACCGGCAGCACGTCGATGGTCACACGTTCTTTTTCGGACAACTTCTCGAGCCACTTCCTGAGGAATGGGTAGAAGGCCGTTCCGGTAAACGTGAGACATTTTCTCGCTCCCCGAAGAGCCGCGGGAATTTTGAGTCTGCGGCTCTCGTGGAGGAAAAGAGGGATCATTCCCACGCCGTTTCCGATCTGATGGCGTTCACCGTATTGCCTGACCGGCGGGAACGTTCTCCCTGCTTTGAGGTAGAGTTCGTCCGCCCCATGGACGATGGGGTTGCCGTGACGGTGAATAAAACGCCTCCTGAACGAGTCGATGATGTCGAGGGCCCGGAGCGCGTCCTCCTTCTCGACCGGGTTGAGGGCATGTTTCCGGTGAATCGTCAGCCCCACCGGCACGACGGCGACGGACAGGAGGTAAGGATAGAACCTGTAGAGGTCGCTCAGTGTCCGACGGAGTTCGTCCCCGTCGTTATAACCGGGACAGAGGACAATCTGCGCGTTGAAACGTATTTTGTTGCTGCTGAGGAACTGCAGTTCTTTCACGACGTCGGGAGCCCGCGGATTGCCGAGCATTCTGTTGCGGAGTGCTCTGTTTGTCGTGTGCACGGACACGAAGAGCGGCATCAGCCGTTGCCTGACGATGCGGTGCCTGTCTTCTTCGCTCAGATTCGTGAGGGTAAGGTAGTTGCCGTAGAGGAAGGACATCCTGAAGTCCTCGTCCTTCACGTAGAGGGTTTTCCGCAGCCCCCGGGGAAGCTGTTTGACGAAGCAGAAGATACAGTTGTTCCTGCACGTCTTGATCGTGAAGGGCTTGAATTCTATCCCGAGGACGCTTCCTTCGGCCTTCTTGATCGCGAGGGTCGTTCTCCTTCCGCGTCTCTCCACCTCTATTTTCAGTTCTTCATCGGCGTCATAGAACATGAAATCGATCAAATCACGCACTTTGTGGGAATTCACGGTGCGCACGATATCGCCTGCGCGCAATCCGCTCGCTTCCGCCAGGCTGCCTGGATGAACGGAGGCTATTTGGAGTCCGGCGTCAGTCGCCATGGGCGATTCTCAAGCCTCGATACATGTACTGGAGAGCGGAGAGGATACTGACGGCGGCTGTCGCGATAAAGAACGCATATGGGATGCCCGGCAGAGACGGAAAATTGATACCGAGCAGGATGAACGCGATCAGCAGACTCTCGACCCAGATGGTTGCTTTCCCGAGAGGGGAAGGTTCGACGCGCGCTGTGCCCGTGACAAAGTGGAGGAGAAACCATCCGGTCACGACGATGACGTCTCTGCTGATCACCGTAATCGCGAGCCATGTCGGTATCCATCCGTATACCGAAAGGACGATGAAAGACGTGACGATGAGAAATTTGTCGGCGAGCGGATCGAGGAATGTTCCGAGCTTGGTTTTCTGGTTCTTCATGCGTGCGATGAGACCGTCGAGCACATCGGTAATCGCGGCGATAGCGAAGAGGTAGAGAGCGTAAGAGTAGCGCCCGTAGATGATTGCCGTTATGAAGATCGGGATGAGAGCGATTCTCAGGATCGTCAGCGTGTTCGGTATATTCAGGGACCCCACGGCGCTCCTTTCTCCATGTCTGCGCTGTGTCACGACGTACCTGCGAAGCGGTGTCACGGGATGTTGAGCGGCAGAGAGCGGTAGCGAAGATTCAGGCCGAGGCGGCGGTAGCACCCTCTGGCCGATGCCGTGGAGAGCGCGCCGCTCTTCAGTTCATCACCGAACCATCGGGAGCCGTTGAAGTCCTGCTTCGCGAGGAGTTCCGCCACGGTCGCCGTATGGCATTTCTCTAAACTCAGGTCAAGATCAACGACGGTCTTCCAGGCGGCACCAACGTATTTTCCCGCGGTGGCTCTCTTGCCGGTCAGGCCGGCGATCTCCGACAAGCCGAGCGTGCAATACGCGAGCCCTCTCGGATCGTTCGTCTTCCTGAACAGTCGCATGGCGTTCTTCAGGTGGATCCGTGCTTCCTTGTACTCGCCGATCATTTTGTGGGCGGTTGCACGTCCCCACAACGTGTATGCGTAACTCACGCTATCACCGAGTCGCCGATAGAGACGGGTCGCCTTGCCGAAGAAAGAAAAGGCTTTGCGGTACTCGCCGAGCATCCTGTGGGCATTCGCAATTCCACAAAAGGAGTAAGCCCTGCCGAACGTGTCGCGCAAATCCGAGAACATTCCCTCCGCAGCCCGATAGTAACGCAGAGAGGCCCTGCTGTGCCCTGCGACCCGCGACGCGCCCCCGAGCCCGCACAGACAGTAAGCCACACCCTCCCGGTCGCCGAGCGATTGGAAAAGTCTCCTGGCCGACCGGAATGTCTTCAGTGCTCCTGGTACGTCTCCCTTGATTCTCAGCGTGCCGGCTTCCGCCCAGAGAGCGAAGGCGATCCCCTCGCGATCGCCCCTCTTTGCGTAGTGCGAACGCGAGGTTCGGATGAGTTCACCTGCTTTTTTCCACTGGCCGAGCGCGCGGAACGTTAGGCCGAGCCCTATGCGAGCGTCTGCCACCAAATCCGTAGACCGCATCGTTCGCGCAAGATCGATCGCCTCTGAGTACTTCGCCGCAGCGCGCGCGAACTGGCCCTTCATACGGTACAAATCCCCGAGGGACCGCAGGCAGTGGTACATCCCGTTCCGGTCTTCGCTCGTGCGGCACGCCGTCAACGCTTTTCGGAACACGTTCACGGCCGTGCCGTAGCGAGCGCGTCTCCGCAACCTTTCGGCTGCGCGGATGAGGTCGTCACTCTTTCGTGATTTCACGAAATGCCTTTACGACCGCCGCGTAATTTTCCGAACCGAAGAATGCCGATCCCATGACCAAAATATCTGCGCCGGCCGAAGCGATATCGCGACAATTGTCGAGCTTCACACCCCCGTCTACCGAGAGGAGGGCGGAACCTCTCTTTTCCTCGAGGCGTCGTCTCAATGCCCTAATCTTGTCGATCACCAGGGGGATGAATGACTGTCCGCCGAACCCCGGGTTGACAGACATAAGCAAGAGGAGATCGGCGTCCGGCAAGATGTTTTCAAGGCACCAAACGGGAGTGGCCGGGTTGAGTGACACACCTGCCCTCACGCCCTTTTCCTTTATCCGTTGCACCGTCCGGTGAAGATGGGGCGTCGCTTCGTAGTGAACCGTCACGAAATCCGCGCCTGCCGCGATGAAATCGTCGAGCAGGAGATCCGGTTTTTCGATCATCAGATGGACATCGAGCGGGAGCACCGTTATTGCGCGAATGGCCTCCACGACCGCAGGACCAATGGTGATGTTGGGAACAAAATGACCGTCCATGACGTCGATGTGAAGAAGATCGGCCCCGGCAGCTTCGGCGGCCTTGATTTCTTCGCCGAGACGCAGGAAGTTCGCTGAGAGTATTGACGGTGCGATTTTCCGCATGACGATGGTGAAACGATACGATTACGGAGGTATATGATATAAAGAAATCACGGAAGCTGCAAGCGAATCGTATCCCCCGCTCTGATCTCCTTGCCCGGCTCGGGCTTCTGACTCGCGACGGTTTGCCCCTGTCCCTCCGCCGAAAGGATGAGATTCATCTGTCGAGCGAGGTCGGATGCCTCTGAAAGCAACATCCCCCTGAAATCAGGGCAAAGGTACCTCTTCTCGTGCGGACCGACGCTGACAAGGACGGTGATCGTTTCGCTCACCTCGTCCTCGGGCGTCGGTTTCTGCGCGATGATCCTGCCTTTTTCGACGACGTCGGAGTGAACCGGTATCACCCGTGCGATCCTCAGTCCCTTCTGGAGCAGCAAGGCTTCGGCGTTGGCGAGGGTTTCATCCGTGAGGAGGGGGATTGACGTGACCCGAGGTCCTTTGCTGATGATTACTTTGACGACCCGACGTTCTTTCACTTTGCTCCCCGCCGGCATATCTTGTTTCACGATGTGACCCGCCGGCACAAGGGTGTCATAATCTTCGCCTTCGATTTTGAGGTAGAGGTTACTGTTCGCGAGGAGTTTGTTCCCCTCGAGCAGACTCTTTCCGTGAAGGTTCGGGACCTCGACGGTCCTGCTGAAGCTGAGGACCTTGAAGGTGAGGTAGCCGAATGTCAGTCCGAGCACCACGAAGACGAGTATGTAGAGGGGGAGGCGAATGAACATGCTCATGGTCTTCTTCATGGGGCTCCCCCTGCCGGTGCGTTACGTCGGTGAGACAGCATGATGCTTTTCCCGCTCATGATCGCGCGAAGAAAAGGATCGCGTCCTTCACTTCCGAGAGGTCGACCCTCGTATTGAGGCACGGCCCGAACGGTCTCTGGTTCGTGATGCCGAGGATCGGGAGCGGATAGGTATCCGCGATTCCGCTGCTGAGGTCATTTTCACAGGCCACCGCGATGACGGCATCCGGCTTGGTCTCGGTGATGACCCTCCGTGCGAGCGAGCCGCCGGTTGCGACGAAGAGCTTCAGGTGGTTTTCCTCGGCGAGGGAGATGAGATCCTTGATCTCGCACCGCCCGCACCGTTTGCAGTTGTAGATATTGTATGTCAGTCTCACGTCGCACTCGTCGATCTGGAGACAGTGGGGGAGCAGGAGGAGAAGATTCCCGGGCTTGTGCGACTCTTTTCTCACCAGTTTGTTATTGAGACGTATAATGAATTGTTGGTAAGACGGCTTCTTGCCCTTCATGAACGAACCGAGAAACATGAGGAACGGGTAGAGAATTTTCAGCGCGAAGCCCCTCTTCCACCTAGTGCTCATCGAAGAACGTGCCTTCGGGCAAACTCCTCCCGCGAAGAAATTCGCCGGCACTCATTACCCGCTTGCCTTCCGGCTGCAGCTCGATTATGTGGAGGAGCCCTTCCCCGGTGCCGACCACGAGTTCCCGGTCTGCCCGCTCAATTTTCCCGGGCGTGCCGGATCCGTCAACTGCTCTTGCCCTCATGATTTTAATCCTTTCCCCGCCGAGATAACAATACGCGCAGGGCCACGGGTACATTCCGCGCACCATGTTCGATATGGCCACCGCCGGCTTCGACCATCGAATGCGGCCATCTTCTTTCCTGATGGGGGGAGCGTACGTCGGGGCTCCTCTCTGCGGTGTCCGCTCGATGGAACCGTCTTTCAGTCTTTGCAAGGTCCTGATGAGCAGGGAAGCGCCACGCTCGGCCAGTTTACTCCCGAGCGATTCCGCCGTATCATCATCGTCGATCGGAACCTCTTCCTGCATCAAGATATCGCCGGTATCGAGCCCTTCATCCATGAACATGGTCGTGACGCCTGTTGTTTTTTCCCCATTGATGAGCGACCACTGAATGGGCGCCGCGCCCCGGTACTTCGGCAACAGGGAAGCGTGGACATTGATGCATCCCCCTGGCGGCAGCGCGAGAATCGAAGGCGGCAATATCTTGCCGTATGCGACGACAACGATCAGGTCGGGTTTCGTGGAAGCGAGCTCATCGAGAAACGACGCATCTTTGAGCGTGAGGGGCTGCAGAATTGTGCGATTGTGACGCAGGGCGAGCTCCTTGACCGGCGAGGGGGAGAGGAGGCGGTCTCTCCCCCTTCTCTTGTCGGGTTGCGTGACGACCGCGACGACCTCTTCATCCGACTCGAGAAGGGCAACGAGTGAGGGGATGGCAAACGAGGGGGTTCCGAAAAAGGCGATGCGCATGGTGTGAGAACCGTTACACTACATGTAGAGAGCTTCTCGTCACGGTCGCGCGCCCGGATCGACCGGGCGACGGCCCTCGGCGAAACGACGGACGAGCGGCTGTGACGGATCTCCGACGCGATACGGTTCGCTCATGTCTCGCTTTTCGAATGTTGCATCTGTTTCTTGTAGCGGCGTTTGAAAAATTCCCGCTTGAGAGGACTGATCCGATCGATGAGGAGGAGGCCGTCGAGGTGGTCCAACTCGTGCTGTATTGCCCTCGCGAGCAGACCTTCCCCTTCGATCGAGATCTCTTTTCCTTCTCTATTGAGACCTTTCACGAAAACCCGTTCCGCTCGTTTGACTGCCGTCAAATAACCCGGAATGCTCAGGCATCCCTCCTCGGCCTCTATGACGCCTTCTCTCTCGAGGATGATTGGATTGATGAGAACGATGAGCGGCGCCTTTTCCCCCCTCAGGCTGAGATCGATGACACAGAGTTTTTGCGGTATGCCGACCTGATTTGCAGCGAGTCCGACACCGCGCGCAGCGTGCATCGTGTCGACCATATCATCGATGAGCTTTTGCGTCGCGCCGTTGATCGTCCCGACCGGCGCTGTTTTTTGCTTGAGAATGCGCTCAGGGTACCTTTTTATCTCGAGAATCGCCATGCATCATTATAGAACATTTTCCCTCCGGACGTCCGATGGTGCCGAGATCTCCTTGACGGTCGCGTCACGCGCAGGGTAAAATCGGTGTACTGAAAATCGCGAGCAATACAGGCCGGAGGTTTTTTTAGATCGAACCCGTTCAATTCGAAACGAAAGAAGAGAGAGAAATTTACCGCCACAGCACGTCTCACGTCATGGCGCACGCCGTAAAGGCGCTCTTCCCCGAGGCAAAGCTCGCGATCGGTCCCGCAACAGAAGACGGTTTCTACTACGATTTCGATCTCGACAGGACGTTCTCTCCCGAGGATCTCCACCTGATCGAAGAGAAGATGTCCGAGATCGTACGGCAGAATACGCCATTCGTGAAAAAAGTGGTGTCCCGCCAGGAAGCGATCGATTTTTTCGAGCGGAGCGGAGAGCCGTACAAGGTCGAGCTGCTCCGCGAGATACCGGATGAAGAGGTATCGCTCTACGAAGAAGGCGGCTTCGTGGATCTCTGCAGAGGGCCCCACATACGGAGCACCGGCCAGATCGTCGCGTTCAAGCTCCTGAGCGTCGCGGGGGCGTACTGGCGCGGGAACGAGAAGAACAGGATGCTCCAGAGGATTTACGGGACGTCATTCCCCGACAAGAAAGCCCTCTCGGACTATCTCGCCTATCTCGAAGAAGTGAAGAAGAGGGATCACCGCAAGCTGGGCAAGGATCTCGATCTCTTCAGCACGAGCGACGAAATCGGCGCGGGACTCGTCATTTGGCATCCGAATGGGGCGCTGATTCGGAGGGCGATCGAAGATTTCTGGTTGCGGGAACACCACCGGGCGGGGTACAAGATCCTCTACACGCCCCACATCGCCAAGCTCAATCTATGGGCGACGAGCGGCCACCTCGATTTTTACCGCGAGAACATGTACTCGCCGATGGAGATCGAGGGCGTAGACTATGAAATCAAGCCCATGAACTGTCCCTTCCATATTCACGTGTACAAGCATACGTTGCGGAGCTACAAGGAGCTCCCGATGCGGTTTGCGGAACTGGGAACCGTGTATCGGTACGAACGATCGGGGGTCCTCCACGGCCTTCTTCGTGTGAGAGGGTTCACGCAGGACGACGCGCACATCTTCTGCCGGGAAGATCAGATCGAGGACGAGATCCTCGCCGTCCTCGATTTTACGCTCTTCGTCCTGAAGACCTTCGGATTCGAGCGGTATGACATACACCTCTCGACGAGGCCGGAGAAATACGTGGGGACGCTCGAACACTGGGAGAGCGCGACGAATGCGCTGAAACGCGCGCTCGAAATAAAAGGTCTCTCATTCGACGTCGATCCCGGGGAAGGCGTCTTTTATGGTCCGAAAATCGATATCAAAGTGAAGGATTCCCTGAACAGACCATGGCAGTGCAGCACGATCCAGGTGGATTTCAATAACCCCGAGCGCTTCGCACTGGACTATCGCGGGAGCGACGGGAACGAGCACAGGCCGATCATGATCCACCGGGCATTGATGGGCTCCCTCGAACGGTTTTTCGGAATCCTCATTGAACACTATGCGGGAGCGTTCCCGGTATGGCTCGCGCCGGTGCAGGTCAAGATCCTCACGATTGCCGAGCGGCATGCCGACTACGCGATGCACCTCTTGAGAACGATTGCGGGGCACGACATACGCGTCGAAGCGGATATCGAGAACGAGAAAATCGGCTACAAGATACGGCACGCCACTATGATGAAAGTTCCCTATTTGGTTATAATAGGCGACAAAGAGGTGTCGGATCGCTCCGTGACAGTGAGGAAGCGGTCCGGAGAGAATATCGGACCATTGTCGATCGATGAGTTCGTCGGGGTCGTGAAGGAGAAAATCGATAAGAAGTCTTTGGAACTGTGAGCATCTGAGGAGGTGAGAGCATAAGCAAAGATATCAGGGTCAATCAGCACATTCGGGCCAAAGAAGTGAGGTTGATCGACGTCGATGGAGGCCAACTGGGCATCATGCCGACATACGAAGCATTGAAAATCGCGAAGGAGAGGGATCTCGACCTCGTGGAGGTCGCGCCGAATGTTGTCCCCCCCGTCTGCAAGATACTCGATTTCGGGAAGTACCGCTACCAGATGAGCAAGAAGCAGACGCAGAAGAAGTCCATGGGGATCAAGGAGATCAAGATACGCCCGCAGATTACCGAGTACGATCTTGGGTTGAAGGTGAAGAGCATTCGGCGTTTTCTCGACGAAGGGAACAAGGCGAAAGTGACGATGTATTTTCGAGGCCGAGAGATTATCAGACCGGAAATCGGCATGAAGGTCTTCGAAAAAATGACGCAACTGCTGACGGGAAAGTTCCACGTCGAGCAGGCACCGAGACTCGAGGGGAATCACATCACGATGGTCGTCACGCCGAAGTCGTGAAGAGGTGACCGTACCTATCGTTCCGCCTATTTTACTCTTCTCGTTTTATCTGCTATACTATTGGTTCAGTTTTTTTGATAACCCGTAGCGTCTCGAAAGAGATCGACGATATTCCGGAGGGGACAATGCCTAAGTTGAAAACCCACAGAGGTGCGGCGAAGCGATTGAAAGTGACCGGCACGGGAAAGCTCAAGAAGAGGAGCGGGCACAAGAGCCATCTCCTCACGGGGAAAGCGGCCAAGAGGACGAGGCGCCTCAGAAAGGCATCGCTCGTGTCTCCCTGCGAATACGACAGAATGAGAAAACTTCTGCCGTATCTTTAGGATACGCACGATCCGGCCGGGATGGAGTGCGATTCGGGGCGTGAGTCGAGAGCAGCGGATCGATCGGTAATCGGTTCGGTTTCAGGAGGAGAATTGTATGCCAAGAGCGAAGGGTGGTTTCAAGACACGGAGGAGGAGGAAAAAGGTCCTCGAGCGCGCGAAGGGGTATTACGGCGCAAAGAGCCGGCTTTTCCGGATCGCAACGGAAGCTGTCGACAAAGCGCTCCTCTATTCCTACAGGGACAGGCGAATAAAGAAGCGGGATTTCAGGTCTCTCTGGATCGTCCGGATCAATGCGGCCCTGCGCTCGGTCGGGATGACTTACAGCCAGTTCACGGCCCGGCTGAAAGCGGCGAATGTCGCGCTGAACCGCAAGGTGCTCGCCGACATGGCGTATCGGGATACGGAGGCATTTCATCGGCTCGTCGAAAAAGTAAAGAGTTGATGTGAGCGGTGGAGGACCTTCCCTCTCTCAAAGAGTCATTTCTCAGGGAATCGTCTTCAGTGCGTGCTCTGCACGACATCCAGGCTTTACGCGTCAAATATCTCGGGAAGAGAGGCATCGTTACCGAGAAATTGAAGGCGCTGCCGACAGTCGACCCCGCGCAGCGTCCGGCTTACGGCAGGGCGGTCAATGAGATCAAGCAGTACATCGAAGCCGAGATAGCGCGAATCGAAGCGCATCTCCGCGAAGAGGAGTACAGGAAGAGCCTCCTGAGCGAAGCGCTCGACGTCACACTGCCCGGCAAGTACACGCCTCCGGGCAGGGAACATCCCATCCAGCATGTGCTCTCCGAGATTACGGATATCTTTTCCTCCATGGGATTCGAGGTCGGGGAAGGTCCGGAAGTCGAGCTTGATTACTATAATTTCGAAGCGCTCAATATTCCGAAAAACCATCCCGCGCGCGACATGCAGGATACCTTCTACATTTCGGACGACGTCGTCCTTCGGACGCATACGTCGCCGGTGCAGATCAGGGTCATGGAGATGAGGCCCCCGCCTTTAAAGGTCATCGCTCCGGGCAAGGTGTACCGCTGCGATGCCGACGTTTCCCACACGCCGATGTTCCACCAGGTCGAGGGATTCATGGTCGACACGGACATTGCCTTCAGCGACCTGAAAGGAGTCCTCGAGCTCTTCATCCATACGATGTTCAGCGAGCGGACACCCGTGAGGTTCAGGCCGAGTTTCTTCCCCTTCACGGAGCCGAGCGCGGAGGTCGATATCGGCTGCATCTTCTGTTCGGGGAACGGGTGCCGCGTGTGCAAACAGAGTGGATGGCTCGAGATTCTCGGAGCAGGCATGATCCATCCGAAGGTATTCGAGTACGTAGGCTATGATCCGGAAACCTTCAGCGGGTTTGCGTTCGGTATGGGTGTCGAGCGTCTCACGATGCTCAAGTACGGCATCGACGACATCAGACTCTTTTTCGAAAACGATCTGCGGTTTCTCCGGCAGTTCTGAGAGGCAGCGTCATGCGAGTACCGTTCACGTGGCTTAAGGAATTTGTCGAAATCGGCGTCTCCCCCGGGGAGGTCGCCGATCGCCTCACCATGGCGGGCTTCGAGGTGGAGGGGGTCGATTCCGTCGAAGGCGAGGCGATCTTCGACGTGAGCGTCACGCCAAACCGTCCTGACTGTCTCAGCGTGCTCGGTATCGCGAGAGAAGTGGCAGCGATTACGCAGATGCCGCTTGTAGTTCCTCCTTGCCGCATCAGCGGAAGCCTTCCCGACGCGGGTTTTTCCGTGGACATCCTTGATCCCGATCTCTGCAATCGGTACGCGGGGCGTGTGATCAGCGGCGTCACGGTCGGCACGTCGCCCGAATGGATGAAAAAGAGGCTTGAACAGTGCGGTATCCGATCCATCAACAATGTCGTCGACGTGACGAACTACGTCCTTCTCGAGATGGGGCACCCTCTCCACGCATTCGATGCCGATCGGCTCGCCGGGAAGAAGGTGAGGGTCGGCACGCCGGCGACCGTCCGCGGACGGAACGAACCGATAGCGGTACGAACGCTCGACGGAGTCGAGCGCTCCGTGCCCCCCGATGCCCTCCTCATCTGGGACGCGGAGAAGCCTATCGCTGTCGCAGGCGTAATGGGGGGGCAAGAGAGCGAGGTCACGAGCGGCACACGAACGGTGTTCCTCGAGAGCGCGTACTTCGAGTCGTCTTCCATTCGCAGGACGTCACGGGGTCTGGGCTTGATCAGCGAGTCGTCTTACCGTTTCGAACGCGGAACGGATATCGAGTTTCTCGAACGTGCTCTCGACCGCGCGGCAGGGCTCATAGCGGAGCTCGCGGGGGGGACGGTGCACGATATCGTTGATGCGTATCCGGTGCGCTATGTTTCGCATCGCGTTGTTGTTAGGCCGGAGAGGCTCAATAGAATCCTGGGAACCGACCTGTCTCGCGATGAAATGGCTGATATCCTGCGGCGACTGCAGATCCCGGCGGAAGGGGATGGCGACGAGATAGTCGTCCTTCCGCCGCCAAACCGCCGCGATCTGAAGCAGATGTGGGACATTGCAGAAGAGGTCGCGCGGATCTACGGCTACGAGAAGATTTCTACCACGATACCGCGGAGCCCGCTCTCGTCGGGCCGTTCGGGGAAGGGGGCGCGCATCATCCAGCAAATCCGCGAGAGTTTGCGAAGAGCCGGTTTTTCTGCTGCGATCAACTATAGTTTTATGAATTCAACGAGTCTGGATGCACTCGGTATCCCTCCGACGGACAGACGGAGACGGACGATCGCGATAAGCAATCCGCTCAGTCAGGACGAGGGTCTCTTGCGGACCACCGTCGTGCCCGCGCTTATCGCGAATTTGCGTCTCAATCTCGACAGAGGTATGCGTGAGGTTCGTCTCTTCGAGGTCGCCCGCGTCTTTATCGACGCTGGGAAGACGCTCCCTGACGAAGAATGGCGACTCGGCGGCATTTGGTACAAAGAGAAGGCGCCGTCTCTCTGGAGAGAGGATGCTGAGGGTTTTTATCTGGTAAAGGGAGCAATCGAAATGCTCTTTGAAGAACTGAACGTAAGGGGGTACGATTTTCGCCCGTGTTCCGAGACATTCCTCCACGCGGGGCGATCGGCGGATGTCGTCGTTTCCGGTTCATGCGTGGGGTACATCGGGGTTCTCGCTCCGCGAGTGGTTGCCGGTCTCGAGATAAAAAAGCATAGGCCGGAGATCGTTCTCTTTGAAATCGACCTCGATCGTTTTCTGCCTGCCGTGCCCGATTCGATGCGGTTCAGTCCGCTGCCGAAATTTCCGTCGGTCGAGCGCGACATCGCCGTCATCGTCGATGAACAGATTCCGTCGTCGCGAATTCGGGAGATCATTGCGTCGTTTCCGACGCACCTGATCGAGACGGTGACCCTCTTCGATTGCTTCAGAGGCGGAAGCATCCCACCGGGCAAAAAGAGTCTCGCATTCAACATCGTCTACCGTTCCATGGAGCGAACGCTCACGGAGGGAGAGGTCGAAGATCTCCACGAGAGACTGGTAGAGCATGTCCTCGAACTGACATCCGGCGAGATTCGCCGATAGTCGTCATCCCGCCGAGCGCTTCTCTCTTGTGACCGTTCGCCCGTCCCTTCGCCGCCTTGACTTTTGAGAATGCCGGCTGATTAAATAGAAACGATTTTTATTTGAGCGGAGGGCGGGCATGGACAGTGACGTCGCGGAATACCTGAGACAGCTCCGCATGAAGGTCACGCCGAAGAGGCTGGCGATCATCGATATCCTCAAAAAAGAGTCGGGGTATCTGAGCCCGGAAGAAATCTGGCGCCGCATGAAGAAGCGGTTCGCACGGATCGGCTTGCCGACAGTCTATCGAAATCTCGAAGAACTTGCCAATGGAAAGGTCATATACAGGATTACCCACCCGAATCGCCAACTCTACTATTTCTATTGCGGTAACAGCGTTCACCACCATCATTTCGTTTGCGTGGCGTGTCGGGCCGTGAACGATATCGAATACTGCGCCATTGGCGACCTGCAGGAAGAGGTGCGGAGAAAACTGAGCGGTCGGGTCGTCTCCCACCTTCTCCAGGTGAACGGACTCTGCAGGAACTGTCTGAAGAAGAACTACAAGGGGACATGGAGATGACGAAGAGGGCATTCGCCTTGCTCGTCATCTGCGCCGTCTTCTGGACGTATTCATGTTCGTGCGCGAAGAAGGAGCCGGGGGAGAGCGGCAACAGGAGAGTGCGCGTTGTGACGACCCTCTTTCCACTCTACGATTTTGCGCGCGCTGTTGGAGGCGATCTCGCGCGGGTCGACCTCCTCCTGTCGCCCGGGATGGAGCCGCACAGCTTCGAGCCCAAGCCCGCCGACATCCGCGCAATCAGCGACGCAGATATTTTTCTCTATACGGGGAGGTTCATGGAGCCCTGGGTCGATGACGTGCTGAAAGGAATCTCAAATGAGCGGTTATCCGTCGTGGACGCGAGCGCCGGCATACCGCTTGCCAATAGCACCGAATCGGAGCCGCATGGCGGAGTGGGAAGGGACGCAGTGAAGGGGGAGGATCATCGGGGGCACATCGGGAAAGACCCTCACATCTGGCTCGATTTTGGCAATGCGGAAGTGATGGTCCGGACAATTCTCGCAGGCTTCGTCGCGAAGGATCCGGCCAATGGAGAGACCTATCGAAAGAATGCCGAGATATACATCTCGCAGTTGTGTCGTCTCGACAGGACGTTTCGTGATGTCCTCGCCACGTGCAAGAAGAAGACGATCGTCCACGGCGGTCATTTCGCCTTCGGGTATCTCGCCCGGAGATACGGGCTGGGATATGTTTCGGCGTTCAAAGGGTTCTCGCCGAATGCGGAGCCGAGTCCGCAGGATATTGTTCAGATCGTGAAGACCTTGCAGCGATATCGGCTGCGATCCATTTTTATCGAGGAGCTGGTCATGCCGAGTGTGGCAGAGACGATTTCCCGCGAGACGAGCGCGCGTTTGCTTCTGCTCCACGCCGCCCACAACCTTTCGAAAAGCGAGTGGGAAGGGAACGCGACATTTCTCTCCCTGATGGAGAACAATTTGAGAAATCTCGCCGCAGGGCTTGAGTGCGATGTCGATTATCAGCGTTGAACATCTCAGGTTCCGGTACAATTCGGTCGACGTACTGCGTGACATCTCGTTCGATGTGAGTGCGGGAGATTTCATCGGGCTCGTCGGGCCGAACGGTTCCGGAAAGACCACGGCCATAAAGGCTATCCTGGGGCTCGCAAAGCAGACGAACGGGAAGATATGCCTTTTCGGGGCACCTGTCCAGCAGTTCACGGAGTGGCATCGTATCGGCTATCTTCCCCAGAAGCTCGTTCATTTCAATCCGCATTTCCCCGCGACGGTGAGGGAAGTCGTCTCTTCCGGGTTGTTTTCGACCAAAAAGTTCCCGAGACGGATTCGAAGCGAAGACAGAGCGCTCGTGGATGAGGCGATGCGGGTGACGGACGTGACCGACCTCGAGCATGAGTTGATCGGGCAACTGTCCGGCGGACAGCAACAGCGTGTTCTCCTCGCCCGATCGATTGTCAACCGCCCGGAACTCCTCATCCTCGATGAGCCGACGACAGCGCTCGACCCCGAAGCGAGGGAAAACTTTTTCGCGCTGATGGTGGAGCTGAACCGCACCAGGAACGTGACAATCATCCTTGTCACGCACGACATCGCGGGCATCGGCAAATACGCTTCGAAACTTCTCTACCTCGATAAGGAGGTCGTGTTTTACGGGAGCTTCGAGGATTTCTGTCTGTCGGAAAAAATGACGAAGTACTTCGGAAAATTCACGCAGCACCTGATCTGCCACCGTCACGGAGATTCGTGAGGAGCGGCCCGCGCGGGGACATGAGAGGTAGTCGGTCATCGTTCCGTGCGCTTTTTTAGGGAGGCACTTTCGCTGCCAATCGATTTCTATGGAGATCCTGAGTTTTTTTCAGTACGGATTCATGTGGCGGGCGTTGATCGCCGGTTCTTTCACGGCGCTCATCTGTGCGGTTCTCGGCGTTCTCCTCGTCCTGAGGCGCCTTTCCTTGATCGGTGACGGGCTTGCCCACGTGACGTTCGGCGGTGTCGCGATCGGTCTTTTTCTGAAACAGCATCCCGTTTATGTTGCCATACCGATCGTCATGGCGAGTTCGCTCGGCATCCTGAGGCTGGTCGAAAAAGCGCGGTTGTACGGAGACGCGGCGATCGGTATTGTCTCTTCCATCGGCATCGCGCTCGGGGTGCTCATCGCGAGCGTCGCCGGCGGCTTCAACATCGATATTTTCAGTTTCCTTTTCGGCAGCATCTTGTCGATCAGCGAAGCAGAGGTGCTCACCTCCATCCTGCTTTCGATCGTCGTCCTCGTGATCGTCGTGGTCTTCTACTATGAAAATTTTGCGACCGCTTTCGACGAAGAATTTGCGAAGGTATCAGGGATCGATACGGAAAGAATCAATGCTCTGCTCGTTCTCTTGACGGCCGTGACCGTCGTTCTCACGATGAAGATTGTCGGCATCCTCCTCACGTCTTCTCTTCTCGTCCTGCCTCCGGTCACGGCGCTCCAGGTCGCACGAAGCTTCAGGAGCACGATGGCGACCTCGGCGATCTGCGGGATCGCGTCGGTCGTAGCAGGCATTTTCGTATCTTTTTTGATGAATCTGCCCACGGGAGCGACGATCGTGATCCTCAATTTTCTCCTTTTCCTCGCAGCATTTACCTATAAAAGTTTGACAAGAGGATCGACGAAATAAGCGGGCGATCGTTCTCCGAGGGGTGCAGTCGCACGTCGTATGCGAGAAGGTTCCCGGAGCGTCTTGACATCGTTCCGCACCATTCGCTATCATAGAATTGTTCGAAACAGGAAGTTTTGGATTTGTAGCGGGAAACGATCGTAGGATCAAGAAGCCACGAAGGCGGCCACCAGAAGGTGGGTACTCGTGGCATTTTTTTGTGCATGCGGCAAGAGATCGTACGATACGCGCGGACCTGTTTCGATCCGAAGAGCGGCGCATAGACAATAGACACAAAAAGACACGATAGCTGACCTTTCACCGAGATCCGATCGGAATACGAAGTTCCGGACAATTCGGGGGGTCGCCGGAGAATCCAAAAGCCACGAAGGCTGATATGCCGTGAAGGCATCGCTTTCGTGGCTTTTTTGTTTGGAGGGGTGCATGGAAAAACAGCGACGAAGGGCAATGTCAGCGGAGTACTGGGATCGGAACGCGAAATGGTACCAATTGTGGCTGGAGCACAACGCGTACCATCGGAGAGCACTCGAGGTCCTCGGCGCTTTCGTCAGACCCGGTTGGGCTGTCCTCGATATCGGCGCGGGCAGCGGGGTTCTCTCCCTGCCTCTCGCCGCCATGGGGTGCACGGTGACGGCTCTCGAACCGTCTGCCTGCATGAGAGCCTTGCTCGAAAAGGAAGGAACACGGAGGCGAGTTTCGTCGCTTCTTATCGACACCCGAACATGGGAAGATGTGCCGTTGAGCGAGCTGGGGATATTCGATCTCATTGTCGCATCCAACAGCCTCCATCTTACGGAGAGCGGCTTCGCCTCTGCCCTCGACAAGGTCTTTCGCGCGAGACCGCACCACGTATTCATCGTTTCCGAAAAGCAGTTTCTCGACTGTTTCCCGGATGACAGGTACGGCGCGTACACCCGCCGTTTCGAAGAACAGTGGAGCACCGACAGCTCCTACGCATATCACTGTCTGGAGGATGCAATCGAACACTGGTCTTTCAGGCATGAACGCATTCCGGAACCGTACGAGGAGCACGGCATCGTCGCGACGTTGTCCTATGAAGATGGGCATTTCTGGAGTAAGGGGATTGCGCATCTCTGCATGTACTGGTGGTCGAGATGCGAGGGTATGAACTCGAGCGAAATCATGGAGGAGGGGAAGTATGCGTGTCGGAATGTTAACGTGCATTTGTCTGCTGATCGTCTCGGCGGTTTATACGTACGCTGAGAGCCAGCCGGAACGGGTGAGGATTTTTCAACTCGACGAACTGATCGTTTCGGAAAGCGACGTCCAAAAGGAGACGAAAAACCCGAACATGACCGTCGTTTTTCCTGAATTGTTGCTCCAGGGAATCGGTTCCACGCTCGATGCCGCTCTGGTGCGCCAACCGGGCATCGATGTTCAGAGACCGCAGGAAGTGGGCGCTGCGCTCGACGACGATTCCATCAAGATCCGGGGATTCGGGTCGCGGCGGATCGTCGTCACCATCGACGGCAGGACGATGAACACGTCGGGAACCGCCGGCGGCTATTTCATCGACTGGACGACGATACCGCTCAATAACGTTGAACGGATCGAGGTCGTGAAGGGCGTGAGCGACCCCCGGTATGGAAATACGCTCGGCGGGGTCGTCAATCTCGTCACGAAGAAACCTTCTGAGAGACGCGTCTTCGAGATGCAGGGGCTCGGAGCGAGCTACGGCACGTATACCGCGAGCCTCTTCCATGCATGGAAACCGGGCTCATTCGAATATGCATTGAGCGGCGGGTTCTCCGAAAGCGATGGATATTTGAGGAACGCCGATTTCTCGCTGAAGAATATCAATCTGGATCTCGGCTACGAACTCCCCTGGAAGGCGAAGATCACGGGGGATCTCCAGTATGTTCGCGTGCGAAAGGGTTTCATCGTGCCGAACCGACAGTCGAAAGATTACGATGATCCCGCCTATAGAGAGGCGATCGACAATTCCTATCCCGCTTCGGACGGGGAGTTCATGTACGGCGGGATGGGCGCGTATCCGGAACCGGGAAGCTGGTGGGAGAAAGAGAAGTACTACGTAACTGTCGGGTATGAGCAAGCACTCCCCAACAGTCTTCTTACGGTCAACTACTGGTGGAATCATGGCGACAGAGAAGCGTACAACACGCGGAAATCGCTGAATCGGGTATTTCACAAGCGTTTCTTCGACGACCGCTCGTATGGAGCGGACACGAACTACGCCGCGTATTTGGGAAAGCACACGATTACGATCGGCGGAGATTATAAGAGATTCAAGGATGACGGCGACGAAAATTACCCTGACGATTTCAGATCTCCCTTCAGGAACCGGAACTACGTGAACGCGGAGCACGTTGGGATCTACGTCATGGATGACATCGCGCTTGCCGATACGTTTATCCTGACGCCGGGAGTGCGATATATGTGGTATGACGGCAATGCGGGACCGGCGGGGAAAGCCGAAGGGATCGCGGATATCTCGATGCGCGGTCTCGCGCCGTCACTCAAGGCAACGTATCGTTACGATACGTCAGGCATGGTCTATGTGAGCGTCGCCAGCGCCCTGCGGATGCCGACCCCCCCCGAGCACTACTGGCACTATTCGCCCGATGCGGGGGTGAATACCGCGAATCTCCCATTCGAGAAGGAGGAGGGGATCATGGTCCAGGGCGGCTGGAAGGCGGAGTTTCCCTCGAAAACGCGCATGGAGATTTCGCCTTACTACTATCGCATCGACAATTACATCCAGTTCGATCTTATCAATTTCGTCTCGTACAACATCGACAAGGCGACCTTGTGCGGGGTCGAGATGGAAGTAGCGCAGCAGTTAGGGAAAGGCTTTTCAATCTTTGCGAACTACACATACCAGAAGAGCCAAACCGAGGGTGACCCGTTCGTCAGCAATTTCGTTGTGCCCGAGAACAGAGACTTCGATGAGATACCCGGCCTCCCTGCGCACAAGATAAATCTCGGCCTCCAGTACAAGGGAAGGAATAAAGAGAAGATAACCCTCTACGGTCGTTTCGTCTCCGATCAAAAGGTGATCTATAACGACAATACACTTTTCAATACCGAACTCAGGGTGAGAGAGCAGGGTGATTTCGTGACGGCCGACATCGAAGCGTCCTATCCGGTGACGAGGAATGTCGAGATCACGGGCTATGTCCATAACCTCTTGGACAGGGACTATCAGGAGCGCTTCGGTTTCCCCGCCGCGGGGCTGAATGCTGGCCTCGGTGTGAAGGCGGTCTTTTAGCCCGTATGTTCAGGAAGCTTTGCACTGCGCTCCTCGCTGCTATCATTCTATGCGCCGGTTGCCAAGGAGGGTACGAAAAGGGGCGTCCTTCCGACACGGTGACCATCGCGGTGTCTGCGGAACCGAAACGCCTCAATCCACTGTTCCTCACAGATATGATCTCCTATTCGATCAGTGGGCTCATTTTCAGAGGCCTTACGAAGTTCGATAAGGACATGAATATCGTTCCGGATCTCGCGGAATCATGGAGAATCCTGCCCGGCGGACGAGAGATTCGCTTTCGCCTGAAGAAAGGCATTCTCTGGCACGACGGTGTCGAACTGACTGCCGACGATGTGGTATTCACCTTCCGAAGCGCCACGTCCCCCTGGACTGCGACCCACCACAGCGGTCACTTCGGTCCGGTGAAAGAGGTGAGAGCGACCGATACGTATTCCGTATCTGTCTTATACTCGGAGCCTTACGGATCAGCCCTCGACAGCTGGACGTTCGGAATTATCCCGAAGCATATTTTCCTGAACAGGGACGTTCGCGACATTTCTTTCGACCGTGCTCCGGTGGGAACAGGTCCATACCGCCTCAAGCAATGGGTGAGTGGTGAAAAGCTGTGGCTTGAATCTTTCGATAGATTTTACGGTGGGCGTCCTGGCATTAAGAATGTTTTCATACGGGTCATTCCCGACGCTTCGACACAGCTCCTGGAATTGAAGGCAGGCGGGGTCGATGTGATGGAACTCACCCCCTCTCAATACGCACTCGAGACGCAATCCGGAACGCTCGCTACCCACTTTCTCGAGCACCGGGCTCGGTCCTTCAGACTCGGATTCCTCGGATTCAACATGCTTGATGAACGTTTCCAGGATGTGCGGGTTCGTCGGGCCATCAGTCACGCGATCGACAAAAAAGCGATCATCGATGTCGTTCTCATGGGATTGGGTAGCAAGTCAACCGGTCCGTATCCGCCTGAGGCGTGGTATGCAAGTGCTCTCGCACGGGATTTCGAATACAACCCTACGAAGGCCGAGGAGTTGCTCCAAGACGCAGGGTGGAAGAAGGGCACGGACGGGATTTACAGGAAAGGTGATCACGCCATGTCTTTTACGATTCTCACGAATTACGAAAACAGAGACAATATCAAGACCGCGCAGATCATCCAGAGCAACCTCAAAGCAGTGGGAATACGAACCGATGTACGCACGCTCGAATGGCAGACATTCCGGCATGAAGTGGTCGCCAAGCATCAGTTCGAAGCGATTGTGCTGTCGCGTGCATATCTTTGGGACCCGGACATCTACGACCTCTGGCATTCGAGCATGACAAAGGAGGGTCAGTGGAACATTATGTCCTACAGAAATCCCGCTCTCGATGCGCTCCTCGAAAAAGGGAGGCGCACGGTCGACAGAGCGGAGAGGGGAGAGGTATACGCGAAAGTTCACGAACTACTTGCCGAAGACCAGCCGTGTGTGTTCCTCTACAATGCCGATCTCATCTTCGTCACCCATTGGAGGATCAAGGGAATCGTTCCATCACCTGCAGGTATGCTCCATGACCTTGCAGAATGGCGCATTCTGCAATGAAATACAACCCTATCGGACTTTTTTTCGATTGCCGGGTATGGAACGGCAAGCCCGTACCCACTTTTTTAAAAGAATCGCAATGCCCGAAGGTGTTCTGTTGGAAAAATGTTTTTGTACGTCAGAAAGATTTCCCCGGTTCGGAGAAAGGTCGAACAAAGAGGACGGAGGCAGAGCATGGAAGAGATCGCGAAGATCGGTAACGTAATTAAGTACTGGAAGGAGCACAATGAAGAGCTTGCAGAAGATTATATGAAATGGGCAGCGAAAGCTGCGAACGCCGGCAATGAAGAGTTATCGAGGATTCTCGTCCGACTCTACCTCGAATCAAAACGAATGAACAGACTTTTCCAATCGGCTCCGAAAGCGAGTTCTTAGATCTGTCAATAAAGTCAGGTTTTTTGTCATTCTTGCCCCATATCGCTGTCTATGATGTTTCAAGACCTGACCCTGTATCTCCAACTTTTGAGGGTGAAAAGCGTCCGCCGGGACATTTGTGAGGGCGGATGTATCGGACAGGAAAACGCTGAAATCCATTTTGCACAGATGTGAAGTGATATAAGTGATATAATAGAAACGGAAAGAGAGGTGATAAGGAATGTGCTGCCATATCAAGGATAAGCATGAGCACGAGCATGAGCACAAGGAGCTGACGCATACTCACGATGGGCATGAACACAAGCATCTGCCCCAGAAGCATACGCACGAGCACACGCATGATGATGACCATCACAAGCACGAGCACACGTGCTGCCACTAAAGGGAAGCCATAAGTTATAAGAAACAAGCCACGAAGGCTGAAACTGGGTCAGAAGACTTGGGAGGTATTCGTGGCTTCCCTTTTTATATAACATAAAATGAACCTACCATACGTCAGGAATGATACGATCCCTTCCTTGACTTCTTTTTGCCGATTCCGCTAATCTTAGTATGTCCGGATACGAAGTTCGGCGCATCCATAGCTGAAGCAGTAATCTGAAGTATCAAGCCACGAAGGCTATTACTACCAAGAAGGTAATGGCAGTCGTGGTTTTTTTATGGGGCGCAGGGGGTATGGTGTTGGCGATCAAGGAGGAATCGCGATATCGACTTTCCTCTGGACACGTGTTAACCCTCCGGAGGACGCGGGGTGCGGGATGCCAGACCCGCACCCTGATTGAAAGTCAACTGGAGCATCGAACGGCGTGCTCCTCTCTGTGTAAAGGATATGCAGGGAATTTACGAAAACTCACCTCCTTCTCAGCAAGGGCGAAAGAGAAAGGAAGGGGTACGGTGTGGAAGAGACAGCGAAAATCGGGAGCATGATCGAGTACTGGATTCGGCACAATGAGGAGCACGGGAAGAGCTGCATGGAGTGGGCGGCGACGGCTAAAGCTTCGGGCAATGAAGAGTTATCGCGGAGTCTGGTACGAATATACCTTGAATCGAAACGATTGAAGAGGCTCCTTGAAGCCGCAAAGAAAGCGAGTAGTTAGAAGGGGAGGGGGGTGAATAAGAGCAGGGTCTGACGGTGAAGATTCACAAATAAATCGGGGCAGGGATGACCTGTGGCGGGAACCCCCTGCCCCGTGAGGGCAACGCTGCGAAACACAACGTCCCCTTGTCATTTTAACAAAAAGGGGGTGAGAGAAAAGGAGGAAGGAGATGAGGTTGTTATTAACGTTTCTCACTATCTTGAGCTTATTGAATCTTGCAGCATTTACATATGCTGATGAGACTTCAACTGACCCGTCACGAGAGGCGGAAACAGTAAAGCACCTCACAATGGAAGAGATAATTGTGACAGATCGGGCGTTTTCAGAACCAACTGTGACGGTAGTCGGTGTGAAGACCATCGAAAAGGGAAAGAATATAACAATCCCCGACGTGCTCAAATACGAGCCGGATATCGATGTCATCAGGAGGACTGTTGTCGGGGACACAGCAGATATCCTCTCCATCAGAGGCCTGTCCGGGAACAGGATAATGCTGAATATCAATAACAGGCCTGTCAATGCATCGGGTGTGGTTGGCGGCTATTACATAGACTGGGGAACTATTCCTCTTGACAATATCGAACGGATAGAAATCATCAAAGGCGGCAGTTCCGTCCGATACAGTGATAACGCCCTCGGGGGTGTCATCAACGTCGTCACCAAAAAGCCCACCGAAAAACCCACTCTCACCCTCTACGGCACATACGGCGCTGGAAGGGACATCGATTACATCCAGAATTACCGGATCTCCCATACGTACAAAGTGGGACCTCTCGGATATTCACTGGCAGGCAGCTATCAGAAGGCTGATCCGTTCCTCTGGAATAATGACTTCGAGGGGCTGAATTTCTCCTCTTTTTTCACTGTTGATATGCCGATGCATGGAGAGATGCTTCTTGGATTCCAATACTCCAATACGAGAAGAGGCTTCATAAGGAAAAACCGTATGTCTGACGACCCGGAGAATTCCGCTTTCAATCAAAAGAAAAAATCCGGTTATCCGCTTGCCTTTGGAGAGACCATTGCTCCGGGATGGGGAACCGCATATGTTCCCGGACCCGGCGCCGAATGGGACAAGACAAAGTACTATCTTGATTTCGGCTACAAACAGCCTGTCGGAGATGCTCTCGTTACGTTTAAGGTCTATAAAAATATCGAGGACAGAAAGGAAAAGAATTATTCGGATTCAAGCGTTAACTCTTCCTATGAGGATGGAATACTCGTGCTCGACAGAAAGGTCGGGTCCGACAGGTCTTACGGAGGGAGTATGGAAGTCGTCAAACCATTATCCAACCATGAGATCCTGGCAGGCGTCGAGTATAAGGTACTTGCATACGGGGATACAAAACTGAGGTACATAGACAGCACCTATAACGGAAAGCCTGACGCAGGGTTCAAGCCGAGCAACGAGGGAATCATGTGGGGATATTTTGTTCAGGACAACTGGAAGATAACGGATAAACTCCTGCTCACTCCCGGATTGAGATACGATATATACAAGATAAAGTCCATTCACGGCAATACCGCTCCTGATCTGAAAGATTATACGGTTACCCCGAAGCTTACCGTTACGTACCTGGCGTCTGCTGCCGATACAATCACGGCTTCAGTGTATCAGGCTCTCCGCACCCCGGGCATGCCGGAGGTTTACTGGTGGTATTACGGCAGGACCGGCGGCAACCCGTCACTGAAGGCGGAAAAGAACAACGCCGGCGAGCTGACATATCAGCATGATTTCAGAAAGGGCAGTTACGGACGACTCACCCTGTATTATTACAATATTGATGATTATATCGTTCTCAGATTTGATCCGAACTGGAGAGGCGCATACAATATCGATAACGTCAAACTGTGGGGAGGTTCTGTTGACGGCAGGGCGCGCATTACTGACTGGCTTTCTGCTAAAGCAAACATTACTTATCAGAAGAGCAAGAAGGACGGGGATGCTTTCGATACGGCGAACCTGACCGATGAACTGGATTACCTGCCCGAGTGGAAGGGAAACGTCGGTCTGGAATTCAGTCTTCCCTACAAAGCCTTGCTGACGACGAACGTTAAATATGTCGGAGAGAGGCATACCATTTATGCGTACAGTTCCGGATGGGGCTGGCCGCCTGACGTAAAATTCAGGCTCGTTAAGCTGGATTCATATGTTACAGCCGACACTGAACTGAAAATACCCGTGATGAAATACGCCGAAATAGGCTTGTATGCAGAGAATATTTTCAACAAAAAATACGAGGAACGCTTCGGCTATCCTCTGCCCGGCAGAATTATCGGGGCTTCCGCAAAAATCATGTTCTGAAAAGGAGGGCGTTTCCGTGTGTAAACCCATAAGCGATTGGGAGAGGTGCGTGATTTTTCACGGTCACACATGTCCCGGACTTGCCATAGGATATAAGGTAGCCGAGGCGGCAAGGGAGAAACTTCTCTTCGCCTTTTCTTCTGATGAAGATGTTGTCTGTGTGACCGAGACTGATGCCTGCGGTGTCGATGCCGTTCAGGTGCTTACCGGTTGCAGCATCGGAAAAGGGAACCTGATATACAGAGATACCGGCAAGCAGGCTTTCAGTTTCTTTAACCGAACTAATGGGAAAAAAGTCCGAATTGTTCTCAGGAATAACGTATTCGATGAGAATCAGGACTGGGAAAAGCTTCAAGCCTTTATTCTTCATGCACCACCCGGGGATCTGTTTGATTTCAAAGAGCCAAATTATGAAGTACCTTCCCACGCTCAGATTTTAAAGACTATTGTTTGCGAACAATGCGGCGAAAGCGCATCCGAACATAGGATACGCCTGCAGGAGGGAAAAAGCTGTGTCTCGATTGTTATAAGGAATATTCGAGGGGATGGTGATTGTGGAAGAAGGCAAAACATCAGATTCGACGAGGGAGGATAGATTGAAGCATTTCTGGGAGATGAAGGCAAAAAATATCCATTGCCCTTCGATAACGGCGGTCTTTTAAAAAGCACAGAGGATGTCGTGGCCATCATGAAGAAGCGGGGAGTTACTTTTGCAGGCAAAAAGATTCTTGATATCGGGTGCGGCACCGGCA
>OGCI01000010.1_pt1 | contig 212932 bp, 170 predicted proteins | sample 1570021 | NCBI WGS metagenome assembly OGCI01 (sample SAMN06264664, study PRJEB24512) | hot springs metagenome | isolation source: Hot spring water | place: South Africa: Tshipise | collected 2015-06-21 | reverse complement strand
TAGCCCATTTTGAGCTGGGAATGGTGGTTTCACTCTTGGATATCCGCGTTTTCCTTCAATTGAATTCATCAGCGCTGTTTCTTCACCACAGATATAGGCGCCAGCTCCTTTATGAACGTATATTTCAGTTGCAAAGTTTGTTCCAAATGTTTGTTTCATTCGTTCACCAACCAATCCAGCTTCGTAGGCGTCGTCTAATGCTTTCTGAAATAGATTTATCCACTTATGGTATTCTCCACGAATATATACATACGTAGCAGTAACTCCCATTGCATACGCAGCGATAAGAATTCCCTCAATTAACTGATGTGGATTATACTCAAATATTTGCCTATCTTTGAACGAACCGGGTTCAGATTCGTCTCCATTCACACATAAATACTTGGGTTTGTCATTCCCTTTAGGCATAAAAGACCATTTGAGACCTGTGGGAAAGCAAGCGCCGCCACGCCCACGTAACCCAGATTTTTTTACGATATCTATTACCTCATCGGGCAATATTTGCAACGCTTTCCTAAATTGCTCGTATCCTCCGTGTCGGCGATACACTTCTAATCTATGATAACTCTCTATTTCAGGTAGCAACAATTTCGGTGTTATGTTGTTCATAATTTTACTCAATGATTTTGAATAAGCTTTCAAAACTTAATTAACGAATAAATGAATTTTGTATTGATTTAGTAGTTCCGATTATTCAATTTATCTAATAGCCATAACAACATCTTTTTGTAGTCATTTTCAGGCAATACTTTCAATTCGTCTTCGGCAGATTTAAAATAATCCGCGATTTTACGTTTCGCTTCATCAAAAATTCCCAATTCTATAAACATTTCATTAAATTTGGAAACATATTCAGCATTTAATCCATTTGAATTATAGTATTGATTTAATAGATCTCTATGCTCAGGTTTTTCTGCTCTTTCATTTGCAAGTATTACTAAATATGTTTTTTTGCCTTCTTGAATGTCTAATCCCACTTTTTTCCCAAATACTTTTTCGTCGGCAATCATATCAAGCAAATCATCCTGAATTTGAAATGCTAATCCTAAGTATTTTGAATAATTTTTCAACGCTCCTACAATCTTGTTATCTGCATCGGCAACCAATCCGCCTATAACGCAACAAGTTTCAAGCAATGCAGATGTTTTCTTTCCAATCATTTTGATGTAATCATCAATTTTCACATTTTGCGAAGAATTGAACTGCATATCATAAACTTGTCCTTCGCATACTTCAATCAGCCCATTTGTAAATGTCTGAATTATCTCAAAATAGCGTTTGTAATTTGGTAGAAGTTTGTAAGCAAAGCCAATCATAGCGTCGCCTGTAAGAATCGCAATCGATTCATTCCATTTTTTGTGCACAGTCGGGCGATTGCGTCTGAAATCTGATTTATCCATAATATCGTCGTGAACCAGCGTAAAGTTATGCATAATTTCAAGTGCAATTCCACAATCCAATGCGCTTTCGGGTTGCCCACCAGCAGCTCCGCAAGCCATCATAGTTAGCGCTGGGCGAATGCGTTTTCCTCCTTCTGCCATAAAATAATTATATGGCTCGTATAAATCACGTGGTTCGAAAATCTGTGTTACTTCTTTGATTCTATTTTCGATTATTTTGCGGAAATCATCAAATTTAGTTTCAAAATTCATAAATACTCCTAATTTTTAACAAAATATTTTCCCGGAAGTTGCCGAGCAAATCCTTTAAATTCAAGTTCAAGCAATTTCACAAGCAATGTTGGCACATCAATATTTACCTTTTCTGCAATTGTGTCAACATGCACTGGTTCAGACGAAATTTCCTCATAAATAATCTTTTGAATTTTATCGTCAAAGGAAATTTCTTCCTTCTCATTCTTATTTGGAATGTAACTAATCAATCCCAAATCTACCAGAATGCTTTCAGCAGATATGATAGGTGTTGCTTGACTATCGTGGATAAGTTTATTACATCCAGCACTTTTGCTTGAATTGATTGGTCCTGGTACGGCAAAAACTTCCCGCGACTGATCAATTGCAAATCGGACTGTTATTAATGCACCACCTTTTATGTCGCTCTCGATTACAATAACAGCACGCGAGACACCACTTATTATTCTATTCCTTTGTGGAAAATATCCTGGGCGTGCCTTTATCCCGGGTGGATATTCCGAAATAACTGCTCCACCTGCATCGATTATTTTTTTCGCCAGCTCACGAGAAATCGAAGGTGAGATTTCATCAATTCCAGATGCTATTATCGCATAGGTTATTCCCTTATTTTTTAGTGTCTCTCTATGAGCAATACTATCTATTCCATAAGCCAACCCAGATACAACAATTATTTTATTTCTCACCAATTCTTCAACTATTTTTTCAGTTGTCATTTTACCGTAAAGCGTATTCCTTCTGGTTCCAACAATTGCTATAGAATTAAAACCATTATTTAGTCGACCTTTATAATACAAAATCAATGGTGCGTAATAAATTTCTTTCAATAATTCAGGGTAACTCTCATCATAATAAGTTATATATTCAATTTTTTCTTTTTCAAGCTTTTTCAACAAATCATCAAAATCAATTCGCGTTTTGCTATCATTCTCGAAAAGTCCATTGAATTTGCTTTCGAACCATTCAGGTGGATTTTGCAAAAAATCACTATAAGACTTGTATTTTTCGATAATATACTTTTGTTCACGAAGCGAAAGCTTTCTATATAACGATAGCCTTAATATATCCTCTTTTTTCCAACCCAGACCGTTATTCATAATATAAATTACTAATGAGAAAAAATCTATAAGTTTAAATTAATATTAATGAATAAAATAAAAAATTAGAAAAATTTAATAATATTGTTTATGTAATTTTGTCTCATTTTAATATATTTTTGAATGTTTTGGTGAATTGATTTCAATTTTATCTCTCTTGATTTATTATGATAATGAAATTATGCAAAGTACTTTGGCTAATTCAGATTGTTTGTTTTTTTGTTGCTTGTAGCGAAAATTCTGCGGTTAGCAATTCTGATATTCCATTTGGGGTGCGAGTAGGGCAGAAGGCTCCTTTATTTTCAACTTACGACATTAATGGAATTAGTGTTTCTCTTGCAGATTTCAAAGATTCTGTTGTTCTTCTCCATTTTTGGGCTACTTGGTGCCCATATAGCCGTAATTCAATTGGGAATCTGCGTTCTCTTTGGGATAATTATGCTTCCAGAGATTTTGTCATTATTTCAATTTCTCGTGATTACGATACGGCCGCACTTAGAAACTATATTCAAACGCACAATTTGAATTGGCGTCATATTCACGACAATCGCTATGATGTAGGGCAGTTCTACGACGTTAAGGTAATTCCAATGTGCTACCTTATCGATAAGCAAGGCATAATTCGTTTTGCAGGCTCTCCTATCGAACCGCAACTATCACAAATGATTGCTCAACTCACCAAATGAAAAACAATATCTTCATATTTTCTTTTCTAATTTGTGCTCTTCTCTTTTTATTTTTAGTTCCTTTTGCTAATATCCCACTTTTCAACGAAGATTATTTAGTGTTGCATTGGAACAATCCACAAACTTTTGCCGATTGCTTCCGTGATTTCTGGGAACGTACCACAGGTGGACCCTACTGGCGCCCAGTTGTGTGGTCATCGTATTTTGTTACTAAATATTTCTTTGGTATGAACGGGTTACCTTATCATTTAACTAATATTGTAGTTTATTCAGCATTGATTACACTTGCTTTCGTACTATTCCGCCAACTTGGCGTAAATAAAAACTTCGCTTTCTTCGGTTTGCTTTTCTTTGCTCTTTTGCCTGCAAGAGAGTTGAATTTTGCTTGGGTACCTGGTAGAACCGACCTGTTTGCTGCTTTTTTTACCATACTTGCTATAATTGTATTTATTAGTTCAAAAAAAAGCATACTTTTGAAAATCATTACCACCGTTTCTTTTCTTATGGCTATTTTGAGCAAAGAAATTGCATATGCTGGGGTTGCTATTCCGCTTCTTCTATATTATTTTGTGTTAAAGGATAAATTTTCAAAAAGATACATCTATATATCCACTTATATTGGCATTCTATTAGTATTGATTTCTTTGATTTATCGATATTTCTCAATTGGTGGCACTCCTTTTGAAACTTCAAACTATTCAGGTTTCTCCTTTTTTCATTTGCCCATCAATTTTGTCATCTATATTCCTCTTGCATTTTTCAATGCTGATATAGTAGAAAACACCTATACCTCTATAACAAAGCTCAATTTTCGTGTTCTAATTCCTATCTTAATTGTATTAGCATATTTTGGCAGAAATTTGTTTTTCTTGATTAAACAAAAAAGCCTCCCAAAAAAACTTTTTCTGTTTGGTATTTCGTGGTTTTTGTTGTTTATTCTCCCTGCCTTACCCACTTTAATGCAATGGTACGGATTTTTAGCATCTTTCGGCTTGCTTTTGGCAATCATTCAGATTATGGATGATGGAAAATTTGAAAGAATTAAAATCGCACTCTTTTTGATTATTACATTGTTTCTTGTATTTTATAACTTCGAACGTTCAACACTTCGGAAAGAAGTAGGGGATAGGACAAACACTTATCTTGAAGGACTTGCTCGAAAAATTCCGTCATCTGCTGATACTATCTATGTTGTTGCCGTCCCTGATAAAATCAATCGCCTCAATTCAATGAAAATTGGATTTCAGGAGGCTGTTTCCTACAAATTTGGTCGAACGATTGAGGTAATCTCACCAATACGTACGGAAATTTCCACAAAAAGTTCTATTGTATATTCTAAAACAAACGATACGATGTCTGTTTCGTTGAATATAGGGCACTTCGTTATTCAAGGAAAACGATCATCTAACAGAAACTTTCACAAAAAGTTATTTTTCGAAGATGATTTTCTCTATTGCGAGATTTTTAACTCAGCTAAAAAAGCCTCTTACCTTAAACTATTCGTCAAAAAAACACAAAAGCCTATATTTATTTTTACTGCTTCTGGTTTTATCAGGTTGTACTAATTCTTCTTTCAGCTAAAAATCTAAATCTATTAACATTTCAAAATCTGTTTTTAATGAGTTTGACTGGTACTCAGTTGAAATTTTGATCAATGTCCCTACATTTTTACCTTTTCCGTTTTTCTTTTGCTGCAATTGTTCAATTGTAAAACGTTGTTCATTACTTCGAATATATCTATAATCTCCTTGCTTATTGCGTAATGCTACCACTCCATATTTACTGCTTGTTGGTCCTCCGTCAAATTCAACGGGCAAATCGTTAGCAAGAACAAATCCCCAATATTTTATATTAATCTCTTTTGCCATTTCTTGTCGATTCAATCCCTGTATATTAAAATTGTTTTGTTCATTGACCAAATTGCTACTGATAAATACAACTGGTACATTAAAACTTGTGTCCACGACCACTTTCACATATCCGTTTGCTAAATGCCAAATTGCTGTAATTGGAACATCGCCTGGCTTGAAGTATTTTTCTGAAACCAGAATATCAACTTTTTTGGGAGTAAATCTACGGTACGAATGATTATCAGTAGGTAAGTAAATTGTATCAGTTTTATGAATAATGGTATCCTTGTAATTAATCACTGTATCAATTCTTATAATAAAAATGCTATCAACATAAAATATGGTGTCTCTTTGAACTAATGTGTCAACTCTGAACGGCGTTTTAATAATATTATCATCTATTCCGATCGGGTCAGTGCAGGAATATAATATTGGCAAAAATACTAAAAGTGTAAATACTAAATATTCGATTTTTGCGATAATTTTTTTGGAATTTTCTTTCATAGTTCCAATTTAACTCCAAATTCAAGACCTTTTTTGCTCGACGAGAACCACTTGCTCTGATGTTTGTAATACATATTGCTCATATCATAACCAACTTGAAGACTATGCCCTTTAAATACAGGTATTTCAGCACCGACACCAAACCTTCCGACAAATCCTACTTTGTTGCCCCCAATTGCTGCTTGCGAATATATTTTTCCGTAATCGAACTTTAAGACATCCGGACTATACCTACCTATCAAGGAAAATGTTTCAAAATTCGGATTTTGCTCGTATTGGTATAGTTGATTGTTTTCATATCCTTCGAACTTTTGGTAGAAATTCTCACGTGAATAATTCAAACCGAATGCGAGTTCGCTTGAATAATCGTACATAATTGAGAATGATGAATTATTCAGGTTTTGTTCCTCTGCGGGTCGCACTTTTTCTTTGAAGTCAGATGTATGCGACAATCCTTTAATTTCAAATGAAAGTTTGCTGTCTGTTTTATCAGGCAGAATCTCTTCCGGCAATAAATTTGTAATGTTTATATTCATTGGAAACAATTGAGTTCGTCCAGCATTTAAATTATATTGCGGTATAGGAATTTTAATAGAACTGCTGTTTAATTTTATTACATCATCATCACTTGCAAAACTCTTTATTTCAGCGTTTTCCTGTTTTACAACTATATATTTATACACAACTTTTTCCTTAATTTCTGGAATTGGTTGCTGTTGCTCGGCGATTATTTCTTTAGGTTTGCTAATTATATCTGAATTTACGTTTACAATGCTATCTTTTGCACTTTCTTTTGGTAAAAGCATTAGCATAATTGCTGCGGTAACAATTGCCGAACTAATTCCTGTTGCAATATATTTAGTTTGCAGTAGCAGCCAGTTTTTCAAAGCAGCGAACTTAGAAATTGAGGTTGTTGCTACAATTGACGATGGTTCTGAAAAACCAAGTGCTGAAAATATCCTATTCGTTGACTTTATGGGTGGAACGAACGCGACGCTATCGCTTCGAACTGCTTCTTTTATCGCCAGAGCTGATTTCATTTCGTTTCGTGCTTCCTGGTCGGTTGCAAGAAGAGCGAAAAGTTCACTTTCTTGCTCGGGTGGCAGTTCCCCGTCTATATATTCATATATTATTTGATATTTTTCTTCCATTTCTACACCTCATCAATTTCTTGTCAAATCTTTTAAATATGGCGACAAAATTTCTTTGATTTTTTGTTTAGCACGAAATGCACGTGTCTTTGCATTTGCTGGTGTTATATTTAATATTTTTGCTATTTCATTATACTGCATCCCTGCATATTCTTTTAAAATAAATACTTCACGATATTCATCTTCCAGCAAATCCAATGCTCGGGTTATCAAATCCAATAATTCCTTCTTTTCATAATTATCTTGATAAAATAAATTTCTGGCTTCTTCCACCGGAACACCAATTTTCCTATCGCGTTTGTAGTTTAAACATAAATTTCTGGCTATTGTAATCAAAAAACCAGGAACGTTTAAATCTTTATGATTATCCTTCACATTTTGGTAAAACCTAATAAATGTTTCTTGGAATATGTCTTCGGCAATATCAGGATTATTTAGTATTCTGTAACAATATGCGTGTACTTGTGGCGAATATCGGTTATATAGTTCGCTAAATGCCTTTTCCACTTCATTTTTGTCGTGCCTGAGCAGAAAGACGAGATCTCTATCGCTATATGTTTTGTATTTCGAACTCACAAATCGAGTATAATTTTATGTAATTTAATCAAATTACACTCAATTTTAAAATTCGTTTCAAATTGTTATTAAAGGTTTATATGTTTTTTAGAGATAATTTTTGTGGAAGGTATATATCGAAGAATTAATAGCAGATTTTCTTTTTTGTCATATTTGAATTAAAACAAAATATAAATACTTATATATTATCGATATATTATCGAATACATATGGGTTGTGATAGTAAAATTACTTCCCACAAAAATAAAACTCCGCTATTTCTATTAGCGGAGTTTAAAATTATCTATTTATGGTTTAGAATGCTTAATTGGTTGAAATATCTGTATCGTAAATTGTTTTTTCTTCTGCATTAGCTACCACTGTGTTGGTAGTTTCATCATTGGTAGCATAATTTTTCACCATAAACACAATAGCATCTTTCTTTTCATTCAGTTTTCCTATGGCTTTTACACCTGTTTTTAAATTTCCTTTCAGTATTTCTTCTGCTAATTCATCTTCCACGTATCTTTGCAATGCACGACGCAACGGACGGGCACCAAATTTTTCATCGAAACCTTTATCAACAAGAAAATCTTTTGCTTCGTTTGTTAGCTCAAGACCAATTCGATTAACTTTCAAACGCTCAACCAATTTGCGTAATTGAATATCTATTATTCCATAAATATGTTTACGCTCTAACTTACGGAAGATTATGAAATCATCAATTCTATTGATAAATTCAGGATTAAACAAGCGTCGAACTGATTCCTCAATAGTTGACTTTACGTTTTCGTATTCATTTTCAGCAGTTTTTTCGACAAATCCAAGTCGACCTCCTTCCTTTAAATCGCGTGTACCAACATTGGAAGTCATTATTATCACAGTATTTTTGAAATCAACTTTACGTCCTAATCCATCTGTCAGAATACCATCGTCAAATACTTGAAGCAAAATATTGAAGACATCTGGGTGTGCTTTTTCTATTTCGTCAAGCAAAATTATTGAATATGGCTTTCTGCGAACTTTTTCTGTAAGTTGTCCACCTTCTTCATATCCTACATAGCCCGGAGGCGCACCTACCAGACGAGATACTGTGTGTTTCTCCATATATTCGCTCATATCAATGCGAATTAGAGCATCTTCGTTGTCGAACATTACTCGAGCAAGTGCCTTTGCAAGTTCAGTCTTGCCAACGCCGGTCGGCCCAAGAAACATAAATGAACCAATTGGACGTGATGGATCTTTCAGTCCTGCACGAGCACGACGAATTGCTTTCGATAGATGTTCTATTGCTTCGTCCTGTCCTACAACCATTGACTTCAATTCATCAGAGAGCTTCAATAACTTGTTTGATTCACTCTCTGCAATTTTATTCACCGGAATTCCCGTCATCATTGCAACTACATCTGCAATATCATCTTCTGTAACAGGGAAAACTCGTTCCGAAGATTCGGTTTCCCAGTTTGCTTTTTCAAGTTCAAGTTCGTTAAGCAAATTTTTCTCAATATCACGCAAACGGGCTGCTTCTTCGAAATTCTGTTGCTTTACAACTTGTGTTTTTTCGTTGCGAACTTGATCTATTTTTTCTTCAATCTCAATTATATGTTTTGGAACAACAATATTTGCGAGATGAACGCGTGCACCGGCCTCGTCCATCACATCAATTGCCTTGTCAGGAAACATTCTGTCTGTAATGTATCTTTCCGCAAGTCGAACACAAGCTTGAATAGCTTCGTCTGAATAAATCACATTGTGATGTGTTTCGTATCTGTCTTTAATATTATTCAGAATTTGCAAAGTTTCGTCAATTGACGGTTCGTCCACCAAAATTTTCTGGAAACGTCGCTCTAATGCACCATCTTTTTCTATGTACTGACGATATTCATCAAGTGTTGTAGCCCCTATGCATTGAATATCTCCTCTTGCAAGAGCAGGTTTGAACATATTCGATGCGTCCAAGGAACCACTCGCACTGCCAGCACCAACAATTGTATGCAATTCATCTATAAACAATATCACATCCTTTGCTTTTTCAAGTTCATTGAGTATTGCTTTCATTCTTTCTTCGAATTGCCCGCGATATTTTGTGCCTGCAACAATTGAGGCCAAATCAAGCGTTACAATGCGCTTATCAAATAGTGCCCGTGAAACTTTTTTCTGAACTATTCTTAAGGCTAGCCCTTCGACAATCGCAGTTTTACCAACACCGGGTTCGCCGATGAGCACCGGGTTGTTCTTCTTGCGTCTCGATAGAATTTGCGATACTCGTTCAATTTCCTTCAAACGCCCTACAACTGGGTCTAACTTGCCTTCTATTGCAAGCTTTGTCAAATCTCTTCCGAAATTATCCAGAACAGGTGTTTTGACCTTTTCTTTTGATTTAGGTGCTTGTGGTATATTTTTTTGCGAATATTCTTGTTTCATAGTTCCTCCTGAAAGAAAATTGTCCAACTCTCGACGAGCATTATCGTAGCTAACAGAAAACTGGGACAAAATTTGTGCGGCAATGTTTTCCTCATCACGCAATAATGATAGCAACAAATGCTCTGTGCCAATTACATCAGATTTATACAACCTTGCTTCAAGCAAAGTAATTTTCAACACTTTTTCAGCTTGCTTTGTAAGTGGGATATTCCCAATTGTCATTGTAGCATTCCCTGTGCGAACCGTATCCTCTATAGTTTTCTTCAATTGATATAAATCAACATTTAAATTTTTCAGCATTTTTACTGCAAGGCCTTCTCCTTCACGGATTATCCCAAGCAGCAAATGCTCTGTGCCAATATAATCGTGCCCTAAGCGTATTGCTTCTTCACGACTTAATCGTATTACTTCGTTTACTCTATTCGAGAAATTTGCTTCCATCTTTTCCTCTATTGTGTATTATTTCTTTATTCACATTTATAGACGTTTTGTCGATTATTTTATTTACCTTATAAGCTGATATCTCTTCCATATTATTATCGACATTTCTTTAAATTTTTTAATTTGACTAAAAATTACTATTTTTAGTTACAAAAATAATTATAATTGATAATATAATATGAATTTGAACGACATTACTAAACCAATTAAGCACGAATTAGAAGATTTTAATAAATTCTTTAAGTCGAATTTAAAAACAAATGTTCCACTACTTAATTTAATTATAAGATATTTAACTTATAAAAAAGGCAAGCAGGTACGTCCTGCTCTCGTTATGCTCTCTGCTTCACTTTGCGGCGGAATTAATTCTCGTACATATATTGGCGCTTCATTAGTAGAAATGCTTCATACTGCAACTCTTGTTCACGATGATGTTGTCGATGATGCTGACGAGCGTCGGGGGATTACCTCTATCAACAAAAAATGGAACAACAAAATTGCTGTTCTTATGGGCGACTATCTTCTTTCCAGAGGTCTGCTAACTGCCATCGACAACAAAGAATTCGAGTTCCTGGAAATTATTTCCCGAGCTGTCCGTTTAATGAGCGAGGGCGAACTTCTTGCTATTGAAAAAAGTCGAACTCTACGCGTTTCTGAAGATGATTATTTTAAAATTATTAATGCTAAAACTGCATCTCTTCTGAGTGTTTGCTGTGAAATTGGTGCTTTCTCTGCTACCGACGACAAAAATACTCAAAATTTTTTGCGTGATTATGGTACTTACTGCGGTCTTGCTTTTCAGATTCGAGACGATATTTTCGATTTTACATCTTCTAATGCTGATATTGGCAAACCAGTTGGGAACGACTTAAAAGAAAAGAAAATTACTCTTCCACTTATTTTTACTTTGGCAAACATTAGCACCGATAAAGCAAAGGATGTTATCAAAACAATCAAAAAAGGTAACCTTAATCAGAAAAAAATCAATGAAATTTATGATTTGATTATAGAGACTGGTGGAATAGAATATGCTCGCAAAATTGCTTACGATTATTCAGAAAAAGCTAAACTGTGCTTAAAGGATTTTCCTGATTCAGATGCTAAAAAGTCATTGATAAATTTTGCAGAATTTGTTGTAACAAGAGATTTCTAATATGGCAAAAATTTCACCTTTTTTTGCTCTCGATGCAGTCGAACTCTTCGAAAACGGCAACTATGACGATGCAATTGCACTCTGTATTCAAGGCATAGAGCAATTTCCTGATTATTTTACTGGCTATGTTACAATTATTGATTTTTTTATTAAAATTGGCAACTCACAAAAAGCCAGAGAATTCCTTGATAAATTCAAACAAATTGCGAACAATCAAAAACAAATTTCCGAACTTGAAGATAAAATTCTATCTCTTGTACAAAACGATGAAATTTCACAAAATGATGAAACGGTAATAAATCCATATATTGAGCAAGCTATCGAGGAAACTACTTTGAATAGCATTTTCGAAAACTACCAGTCTGAATTAAATGATAATAAGTCTGAAATAAACGACAACCTGTATACCAGTCTCAACGATATAACGATAGAAGTTCAAACAGAAATAGAACAAACTAAACAAATTACTGATGATTTTGAAGTTTCCGAAAGCGAACTGATAATACAAGAACTCAACACTGATGCTAATTATAATGAAATCAATTTGGGAAAATTAGTTGAAATCAATATTGAGCAACAACCTGATATTGAAGAAAATGAAGATATTTCAGTTGAATATCCTCCCGAACCCATAAATTTGCCGAAAGGTTTTCTCAAAGCTTTTGCAACCGGAATAATTCCTGATTCTTACGTTCCTGCACTGAATGTTGAAAACAAACTTTTAATTGATGGGCTTTTCGACTATCTTTTCTACGACTTTTCAATAAACAGAAAACCTGCTAATTTAGCAATAGAAGCAAGCTTCGACACAAATTCACTCATTTCTAAATATGAAAATCAGTCGACTCAACCGGACGAAATACGAAAGTTAGCGGAAAAAATATCAAGTATCAGTAAAATCGAAATATCCGAACCAGTAGAAAAAGAAATTGAGGAAGAACACGTCGATTACACTCCACCTGCAACTGAAACTATGGCAAAAATCCTTGTTCAACAAGGACAATTCGAAAAAGCATATCAGATTTTTCTTACTCTTGCCGAAAAAGAACCAGAAAAATGCGATTATTATTTAGAAAAAGCCAATGAAATTTCAGCAAAAATTAATCAACAAGAATAATTTTTGAGCTTTTAACCGTGCCATCGTCAAAAGAAACTCTAACAAAATATAGCCCACTTGACAAATCTGTGATATTATAAGTCAATTTATTTATACCCGAATTAAAGAATTTGTTGCTCTCCAAAATCTTTTCTTCTTTGCCAAGTTCATTGAAAATGGAAATTGTACCAAAGATATCTTTTTCAGAAAAGACTTCTAAAGATATTTGCCTTTTTGCTGGATTTGGATATACTTTATTTAAAATTACTTTATCATTTCTTTCAACACTTGCAGAAATAATTTGATTAACAAAAGTCCTTGCATAAATTGCTTCCGAAATAATATTTTGTGTGTCCATTCCAAGAATTATTGCAAAAGGCACAAGCGCAGAATCACCGGCTGCTAATGAAAATGGTCCAGCCGCTATAACCATCGATGCATCTGTAATTGATGACTGTTGCCTTTGTAAACCACCCTTCAAAAAACGCAATTTTTCATTAGGAGTAAAACCATCATATACCCCGGGACAATCCTCGCTATTCCCATCGTTATCAATAGCAACAAAATTGTTATTGAATTGAGATAAATTAATTACCGCGCCAATTGACAATCCGTCATCAATTGATTTCGCAATTGCAATGCTATGCTGCTCGTCCCACCAAATTTTGTTTCTTTGGGGATTTCCAATATCCCAATCGAAATACAACCCGACATAAACTGAATCGAGCCTTTTATCGGAGAAGTTATTTACCTTGTAAAAAGTAAAAATTGTATTTTCAATTTCTTTTCTTTTAAATTGAAAATTGCTTTGGCTAATCCTCAATTTACTAGCATTCAAAGTGTCATCGTTTATAGTTTCAAACAGGCAACTACCTTCGGCATCCGCAAAAATTCCAGGATAGTTCAAATTCATTGTCTTAATTATTTGAAAATCCACGTCCTTTCTCAACTGGTATTCACCACGAGCGACATTATATAATTCATTCCCATTTACGGAGAGCAACAAAGCACCTTCGAAAGCCATACTTTCGCTTTCTTTATATCGTATTCCTTTACCTTGCTGATTGCGAGGGTAGTCATTATAACCAATATTTCCCATGCTATTAATTGTTGCAGTAATGTTATTTTTATCGAAAGTTCTGTATGATGGCGAGATTATTGCTTCGTAAGCAAAATTGTCCGATACATAGCCATCTGCTATAAGTCTTGCGACAAGCCTTATTTCCTTGTCATACTCATTAACATTATTTACAATAAATGCAAATTCATCAGTTTGAGCAATTTCTGAACTATTTATTCTTCCTAAATAACAAGTATCATTAATTACTGTAAACAAATTGCTGTTTGTTGAGTAAATCTTTATTCTTACATTCTCAGCATCATCGAGATAATTAATAATTGTCAGTTTAAATTTAATCGTGTCGTTCGTAAAATATTCATTATCAATGGTTTCACCTGTATTTTGCAAAGAAAGGACTTTTAGCGAAATAAAAGAATTGTCGGTCATCGCTCTCAATGCATTAACACGTCCCTTGCCCAGCATTCCTGAATAATATGGATTATTGTAATCAATGTAATCTGAACTTGCTTTAACAATTTCTCGAATAACGAAATTTGGTTTATTAGGGAAACGGTTCATCGTTAATGCTGTAACTGCCGCCGCGACAGGAGACGCCATTGAAGTCCCGCTCATTGTGCGATATTCATTTTCAGGAATTGTCGATAATATTTCTACTCCCGGTGCTGATACATCAATTTTGTAATGATAATTTGTAAAATATGCTCTTTTGTCCTCACTGTCAACCGCTGCAACAGACAATACTCCATCATATGCAGCTGGATAATAAATCAAATATTGATTATTATTTCCCGCTGCTGCCACAATAAGTGAACCTAATTCATTTGTAGCTCTTATAATATCGGCTTCTGCCATTGAATAGTGCGTTCCACCCCAGGAACAATTTATAACCCTTGCCCCCATCGAAGCAGCATACAAAATTCCAGAATATCCATTCGCAATGTTTGAAGCATAAGGAATATCTGAACCAATTTTCACTGGAAGCAACTTGATATTTCTTGCAATTCCTGCTATTCCTATCCCATTATTAGCAACTGCACCAATAATTCCAGCTACGTGTGTGCCGTGCGGGTTGCCCGGCATTGGGTCATTATCACCATCTCCATAGAAGTCCCATCCACGCCAATCATCCACAAATCCATTGCCATCATCATCAATTCCATTGAAGCGTTTGTCGTTTCCGCTTTCATCAAAACCTATTTCTCCTTGATTGTAATAAATATTCTCCTTTAAATCTTCGTGTTCATAATCAATTCCTGTATCGACAATTCCAACTATGATCGTAATATTTGTATCAATATAGCTCCATGCTAAATTAGCCTTGATTTGCTCGATGTAATTTTGTTCGATAAATAATGGGTCATTTGTGGTTTCTAGTATCTTATGCTTAAACAAAGGTTCAGCATATTCTATATCAGGATGTGTAGCAAGCTTTTTTGCGGCAATCAAAGGATCAATAGACTTTTTGTAGTCTATTATTGCAATTAAATCTAAATTTATTTTATTACTGCTGACAGCATTTTTCTGTCGATTTTTAATTTTTGCGGAATTATATAAATTTAGTAGATTATCTGGGACAAATTGGGCTACAATATTTTCGCCAATAATCTTTTCAAATTCAATCAAACTGGTTTGTCTTTGTCCAGTTTCCCATTTATTTGCTGTTTGAGAGTATTTTTTGAATTTAACTACAATTTTATTTGGATAATACTCTTCATTTTCGGCAAAAATTACTGCTGGCAAGCAAAGCAAGCAAAAAACAAAAATTATCTTCTTCATTTCAATTCTCGATACAATTAAAAAATAGGTGTTCTTATTTCAATTTTTACAGTTCTGCTGTAACTTCTTCCTTCGGGAATATTATTATCAAATAATAAATCATCGTTACCAATCGGATACAACTCGACATTTTCAGGTTTTATTTTTAAATAGTTTCGCACTTCTTCAGAACGGCGCCGAGCTAACTCGCGATTGTACTCAACGGTCCCCGTTCTATCTGCATAACCATAAATTTTTACTTTTGAATTTGATGTTATTTTGGTCCTAATATATTCAAGTACTGGTTTGTGAATATCGAGTATTGTTGATTTATCAAAATCGAATAAAATTAAAGAATATCGCTCTATACGATAATCGTCTTCTATAATTTCGCGTTTTTTGCGGATTGTTTTTTGTTGAATACTCACATTTTTCGAATATGTTTTTGTTTGATTTTCGTTGTCCACTACCGTGAGAGTAATAGTTGCCTCTTGTTCTAATTTCGGTATTGGAGATTGAGTAATTTCCCAAATAAATTGTTCTGGCATTTCTTTTCCTTCCATAGTTCTAATTGGTTGATTGCTTTGAACGATTTCTAATTTATATTCTTTTACGCCAACGCTTGTTTGAATTAGTGGTCTTACTTCAATAACAGGTGGATTGGCAATAATATCAATTTCCTTCATATACACCGGTGCAATGATGTTAACATCATTGGAAGTAATTTCTACTCGGCTATTTTCCTCAATGCCTTCTGCTATAACTGGATTTGTAGGCTTAGCTGGTAGGTTTGTGGCTTGTGTTTTAATCCTTTGTGACTCAATTCCCCAAACACTAACAAGATACTTCTTAACCGCTTCTGCTCGCTCCAATGAAAGTTGTAAATTGTTTTGTTCTACCCCGGCATTATTGTTTGTTCCTATCAGAGTAATATTGGCTTTTGGATTGTTTCGCAAACGCGTTCCAATTATATTCAACAATTGATAGTAAATTTCCAAAGTATTCCATTGAAGGTTAATTTCACTAAATTTTGCAGTTTCCTCTTTTGGTATTTTGTTCATTTTTGTTTTTTCAAGTGAATTTTCTCCTGGTGGGAAAAACACATACGGAAGCAGAGGAAATCCCTCTTCTGTCTCGACTTCTTCAATGATTAAGGTAGGATTTTCTGTTCTCTTGCCCTGCTTGTCTACTCCAAACACATCAAACCTTACCTCTAAAACTTCCTCTTTGGGCACAACCTTTTCGTAATATTCTTTTATTATGGTTCTTTCAATTTTATCTTTTTCATTGTCTATTATTTTTGTTTGTCGTGTTGTTTTGGTAAGTCGAACAAATTCAGTCTTAACACTTTTATCGATTATTAAAGTTGTATCTTTTTCAATGATTGTATCTCTCAAAGAAATAGGTTTGGGTTCGTAAATCGGGAATCTCAAATTCAAAGCAAATTGAACAGAATTCGCCTTCCAATCTACTTTTGATATATTAGTAAAAGGAATATAGAAATTTATCGCTGGAGACATATATGAGTTTGCACCAATCTTCAAGTCGTAATTAATTCCAATATTTCCAAATAGTTGCAATGCGTTTTTCTCCGGAATTTCTTCGTCTTTAAATTCATTCCGTATTCTTGAACCACCAAGAAATGTAACATTATTGGGACGCAACAGTTTTTCTTTTTGAGTAAATTCAGCCAAATACAAGTAAGAAAATCGAAGTCCAACGATCGAGTTTAACTTATCGAAAATATTATAAGAAATGTAAGGTTCCGCTCCAAGTGTGTATAATTTGCTCGATAAATAGTGTTCTACTTCTGCTCTTTGTACCAAAATTGTATTGTAGGGAGGAGCTTCTTCACGAAGTTCAGTATTCCCTATTATCTCTTTAGGCGAAAAAGTGCCATCTAATTGAGAAAAACCAAATTTTAAGCCCCAGGAAAATTGCTCGTTAATATTTTTTTCGAACAATCCACCTATTGAAAGCCCAATTCCATCTGCACTTTTGAACTTCGGACAACAGTTAGCATATTTTTCATCTAATTTATTGAACGACGCAATATGATTATTATAGTTCAGTCCGAAATATCCGCCTAAATAAAATTGAACTGCTCTTTCCTGAGAAAAAGTCAAACTGCTTGATAACACTAAAATAATTAAAATAATTTTCGAAAACCTTGTCATTGATTTATCCTTTTCTACTTACTTACTACTATTAATTTTATATAATAAGTTGTTGGTGCTGTCAATTTCAGTAAATATACACCACTGGCTATTTTCGATGAATTAATATTTATAGTCCTTTCTTTGTTCCCATCTGCTCCGATTTCAAAAGAGCTGATTTCATCAACTATAGCACCATTCAAATTATACAGTTCAAGCTTATGAAATCCTGTCTCGAGCAAGTTAAGAGTTATTGTAGCATTGCCCGAGAAAGGATTTGGCGATACAATTATCGAAACGGGGCGATTATGTACATCAAGCAATCGATTCCCGCCTTCTGAACAAACTTTTATCGATAATAAGCCGTTTTCAAGATAAAACTCTTGTATTCTCAAAGTATCAGGTTTACTAACTCTCAACAAGTTAATTGTGGTTACTGTATCGTTCCCAAGCAGTACATCGCCGACGATTTCAGCTATTTTTCTCTCTGCATTCAATTGAGCCATATTAATATTGTCGATCTCAACTCCAATTATTCTATTTTGATTTACTATGTTGTTGCTTATAATTCTACCGTTTGTAACAGATTTCGGATAAAACAAACTTCTGTTGAACTCAACCAAGAGTGTGTCAATTTTATAATTTTGCAAAGTGTCATTTTCTACCTTTGCATAAATTGGAATAGCATAATCAGTCCACCGTGGGTCGAGCAATTCTAAGTTCGGTATTCTTATTGTCAGTATCCGAGGTGGAAGACCAGTACCATCTAAATAAACAAATACTTTTTCATCACAATTCTTATATTTTGTATTAATTACAATTGTGTCCAAATATCGTATTTGTTCAATCGGTAGAAAGCCAACAGTAAAAACTTGTTGTTCCTGTGGATTCAGAGTAACCCCGAGGATATTGGGTTCTACCGAAAATACTGTTGGATAGTGCTTTGGCATCTCAATCGAAGTTATTGTAATCGGGAAAATACCATTGTTAGTAAGCGAAAAACTCAATTGCGAAAAAGTATTGACCACTTTTCCACCGAAAGCGATATTATCAGGAGCTGCAATTGCCGTTGAACGTTTCTCGCCAAGCAGTTGAACAATAATAGTTGTGTCTTCTCCGTTGCTTTCGGCCTCGAAAACTACATACGCTTGTTTATTCCCATTTGCGCTATAAAACGGCTCGAAGGCAATTATCATCTCAAATGTTTCATTTAGCCCAAAACTTCTTGGCAATGTGTAATTTTGTCCACGAAAATGGAATAAATCTTTATCAATTCCATCAATTTGCCACGACTTCAATATAAAAGGATTTGATGCAATATTTCTAACGTAAATTGATTTTACAGTATCTTCGCAACCTGACACAATTCCCCAGTCCACCGGGCTATTTGTGGTTGGATAAGAATAAATTTTATTAAATACTACAAACTCAGTTGCAGTCCAATCGCATTCTTCAAATTCGAGTAAAATCGACTCTGATTTTCTATTTTGCTTGTCAATTTTGATTAAAAAGTCAATATTCTGAACTTCATTTGGTAGAATTTGAGCACTCGAAGGCAAAAAGCTACCAACAATTTGCTGATTTTCAAACCTTATGTTTTTTAAATTTATTGGCAACAGCCCTTTGTTTCTTATGCTAAATGCTGAAAGAACTGCCGAACCAACATCGATATTTCCTAAATTAATTGGATTTGGAATAATTTCAATATTTAATGTATCTTTGGCTCCTTTAAGTTGTATTTTCACTTCCTCATAACCAGGCTCATCAGTGTTGATAATCAATTCAGCTAAGTGACTACCCGCAAATCCTTGCTCGAATTTTATTATATATCGCACAGAGTCGCCGGGTTGAACAGCAACTGTTGCTGTGGGTTGTTCAACTATCACAAATGCATTTGAACCTATAATTCTTGCTGGTGGAATAATCATATATCTAAAATTCGACCCATTTGGATTGATAATATAAACAGTATCATAAGCAATCTGGCAGGTGTATAAAGTGTCAAAATTAAGCAAATATTTTGAAGCAATAACGCTGGTTTCTAATCCCTTACCGCGAAGTGGCAGTTCAATATTATATACACAAGTGCTATCTGTTGGCAAAGTTGTAATATTTAACCGTCTAAATACGTCACCTTGATTTGTAGGAGAAAATCTAACTGTAATGTTAATTTCATCATTTGGATTTAAAATTCTTGGCAATCCTGGCATTATATCAACTATCGAAAAATCATTTCCAGAAACGCTAACCGAACTCAAATAAATTTTTGAATTGCCAGTGTTTCGCAGCCTTATTCCTTTCAAATTTGAACTTCCGATACGTGTGTCTGGGAAATTGCCGTGATCCAAAAAAGTCAGCTCCGCTTGTGTTGTTATCAAAATTATTTCTAATGAATCAATAATATTATCACATTCAAATAATTTATAATATAATTTGTAACTTGTTGTACCTAAGATATTTGCTATCAAATCAATCACATAAGTGCAAGTGCCCAGTCGTGAAATTGAACGATTCCCAACAATCTGCGTACTAATATCTGAACTATGTGTCAAAATATTTTCTAAATTAATAGTTGTATCAGTCAAATTTCCAACACTTGCAAGTATCTTGTAGCTTGCTCCTAAGCAAGCATTGATAATATAAGTTTTCACACTTGGAAGGTTTATTTCTTTGTTGTATGGCTGTAAATAACTATGCAAATTAGTATATAGAATTATATCTAATAAGTTCAGATTAACAGCAATGGGGAAGGGATTGCTAGCTCCTGTCCAGTAATCATTATGATTAATAAACAAAGTGTCGTTAATGATTAGCGGGTGATTTTTATTGTAAGTGTATGTTATTACAACATCTAAACTATCAAATGGAGGAATAATTGTATTGTTTATGTTCGACGAAAGAAAGCCTCTTCTAGAATACGCATCCGACAGAATCAAATCAGTGTCTCCTAAGTTGTAAATTCTTGCCTTGAATTTGACTTCTTGTCCGTCGCAAGCGAGCAAAGTATCGCTGAAAAGTGTGTCCTGGCAATAAAATTCAGGTATTTTTTCCAAAATAAGGACATTTGCTGCTGCTTGTGTCATCAAAAAATTAGGTTCAGTACGAAATTCGTTTGATTTTTCAGGATTGGGAACGCTTTGCATAGCCACAAGATAATAAACCGAATCTGTTCTATCGAGAAGCATTTGAACTTCCCAGAATAGCTGATTTTGTGGAATTGTTGCAACATAAGTCCATTGACGTGTCTCTGGTTTCAGCCAAATTTGCAAAGAATCTTCAAATTTTTTGCTTCCTCTAACCCAAAATGGAATAAGTGGCTTAATATATTTTGTTGTGTCAGACGACGGCCCTTGATAATAAGTGGTTGGTTCAAATGCAGCGTTGCCAACGTTTACATTCCAAATCGGAGCATCTCGCCGCACTCGACCCCATCCGCCAAATTGGTTTGTGCCGCCTCCTGCTTTACCTCCTTCAATAAAAATTGATTGTGAACTACCGTTATCAACCAACAATTTTGCTGAGGTAATAACCGAACCTCCGCTTCCACCGCCACCGTTTGATGAATTGATGCCATCCTGACCATTTGCGCCTTTTGCAGAAATTTGTACATTATTAATTCCCGCTGCGTAAATCATTATAGCACCACCCCCTCCACCACCACTGCCTGAAAAATTACCACCAGATTGTGGATTTCCACTGGCACCGCCACTACCACCAGCTAATGGGATAATCATCCGATTGCCCACTGCTTTACCACCTGAATTATTACTACCTTGACCATCAGTAGCGTTACCACCTGAGCCTCCCGGTGTATTTTGCTTCACTCCTGAACCACCTCCATATCCACCCGCTGGAGTACAATTGTTTCCGTCATTACAATGCTCGCCTGAACGGCCAAATGGATGTCCTGTCCCACCACCAGCGGATTCATACACATTAGGGATGTAGCTTGGTGGAATACCATTCAGTGAATAACCCCTTGCTGGTGTTCCGGTTGCCACTTCTAAAGTACCAATACCGGGAAGTTTCATTGAATTAGTTACGCCGGGTAGACTGCTATTGTTACGTCCTCCACTTCCGCCTCCAGTAAATCCATCTCCGCCATCATCCCCATTTCGTGAGTTATCTACAAACAAACCTGCATCGTAAAATCTTCCACCTCCGCCTCCACCGCCAGGACCACCGTCTTGTAGCCTTTGCTGTCTACCGCTTAACCCACCATCTACTGATATCAATGTGTTAGCTCCGCCTCGGATTGGGCCTTTTGAAATAAGTATAAATGGCAAATATCCTTGATTTCCGGGTGTCATTGGGTCCACATCTGCTGTTGAAACGTAATAAGTTCTATTGGCTAATATCATCGAATCAACAATCATTGCACCACGTGGTGAACGTTTCCCAAGCGAGCCATCTCCAATAATGCTATCGGGGATGCTACTTTTGTTTCCAAAAGGAAATGGCTGAACAATATATAAATCTACTTCATTTGATAAAATACCATTTTTATTGATTCGCACTTTTATTTTGAAATCTTGTTGAAGCAAACTCCAATCCCACGAGTTTGGTTTAAGTGATGGATGAGCAAAAACTTGAGTCGATATCATCCGTCCCTGCCAACTTACCACCAACGGACCAAACGTTACCTTCCATCTATCATTTGGATTAACAACTTCAATTCTTAAAGTATCGGTTAGCAAATTGTAGAACGTTCTATCTGCTCCAAAATTTCCATATGCGTTATATGGTGCAATGAATTCAAGGTAACTATTCATTCCTGGGGCAACAATATCAGGCTGTATATAAGAAATAACTACATTGCCTTTCACAAAATGAGGAAAAATAATCACCAATAAAAATATTAGCTTTTTCATAGCAATTTATTACTCAAATAGGGTAACTTATTCTTTGTTTAATTGATTAATTAGACGTAGAAAAATAAAAATGTTTTAATTATATTTTCATTTAATTAGGTGGATAGAGCAGTGTAGCATTAGAATTTGTTATATATATCATATAACCTTTGCCAGGAGCTAAATTCTGTAATGTATTCGAAGAATTTGGTTTGTAAGAATTACCATCAGTATCTTTTACGTGATCGTACATTCCAATCAAAGAAATCAAACCAAGAGCAGGTGAAATATCTGAATTTCTTATGTATGGTATCCAGTGCCAACCTATTCTACCCAAACTTATGGAATAATTCTCCGGACTAATCGCTAAACCTGTTATGCTCAAAATTGTCGTATCAGATACTTTTATCAAATACGCTTCTTTATTATTCCACACCGATAGTGTGTTTGTAAAAGGTGGACAAAATATTCTACCATCTTCACTTTTTGCAATGATGAATTTACTACCTATTTTTTGTTTGATTTGAGAAAACAAACTATCAAATGGAAATACGTTCAACGAAATTAAATTCCAACCCGGAATAAGATTAATATTCTGAGCTACACTATCAGTTGTTGTAAAACTATAAATACTCGACCAGATAGACGAATCTGTTGCATTCTTAGAGCAAACTCTCCAGTAATATGTTGTATTTAGCTGCAACGATTGTAATTGAAAACTTGTTGATGTCGTAGTAGTATTAAGAATGAAATTGCTAAAATTATTATTTGTCGAAACTTGCACTCTATAGGACAAAGCAAGCGATACATTGCTCCAGCTCAATGTAACATTTGGCATTAAGTTAGATGAATTATTTGCAGGAGAGATTAAATTGGGAGGCGGCAAAGCACTATATTCATAACGAAGCACATTTCCACCATACCCAACAGCGTATGCAATAGTTGAGGAGACATATTGTACATCTGTTAACTGCACTGCTGCACTTGTCGATTCATCAATCCAGTTTGTTCCACCATTGGTTGTCCTTAATATTTTTCCGCTAACTCCTACGCAAACCCCAATGTTCATATCATAGAAATGCACTGCTGTAAGTTGCACAGTCGTACCGCTTGTTTGCTGTGCCCAAGTTGCACCGCCATTTGTAGTTTTCAGTATCGTGCCATTTCCACCGACAACGTAACCAACGTTAGCATTCACAAAGCTAACTCCTGCCAGGTTTTCTGTTGTTCCACTGCTTAATGCCATCCAATTTGTCCCGCCGTTTGTAGTTTTAAGAATTGTTCCGTTTGTCCCGACAACCCATCCCGTTGTTGAGTTAATAAAAGAAATACCCAATAAATCTTCAGTTGAGCCGCTTGTTTGTGATGTCCATAATGTACCACCAGTTATTGACTTGATTATCGTGCCGGACCTGCCAATTGCCCAGCCAGTTGATGAATTTACAAATTGAATTCTGAGCAAATCATTTGTTGTTCCGCTGAATTGAAGATTCCAACTGTTTCCACCATTTGTTGTTTTTAAAATAATTCCGAAAAAGCCACAAGCCCAGCCAGTTGTTATATTTGTGAAATTGATACCAAATAACGAATAAGTGTTGCTGACATTCTGACTAATCCAGCTGCTTCCGCCATTTGTTGTTTTGGCAATTGATCCGAGCAACCCCACAATATAACCATTATTCGCATCAACAAAATGAGAGGAATTTATTTGAAAAGTTGCATCTGTGTTTCTGTTAATCCATTGAGAGAAACAAACATTTGTTGATAATAAAATTATTACCAGTATGTTAACAATTCTCTTCAATTATGGTTTCCTTTTTGATAGTATAAAAACAATAATAGTTGCAAGCAAACTTACGATGACAATAAAAATCCCCATAAATATAAAATTCTTTGATGTGAAAAAGTTTTTTGCGTCAGACTGGTTTTCCTTAATGTGTTTTGAGCTTTCAATAAGTTTTTTCTCATCTGGATGATTGCCTAACCATTCAATTCTTCCTGTTTCAATATCATAAATTGCACCTACAACTTGAAGTTTTTTTTCTTCTATTAAATGACCTATAATTTTGCTTTTTGAAATAATGTCGCTGATTGTTTGAAAAACATTTTCTTTTATCGTTAAATTTACTAAATTATGCTTATCAGAATGCTCTTTTTGAACTTTTTGGAATGCGGGTTTTATCTTATCAGCTAATTTTGGTAAATGCCCTTCTAAATGAGCGCCGCTTGCAACTGCTGTTACTGCGCCGCATTTGGTATGTCCTAATACTATAAGTACAGGTGTCCCTAAATGCTCTGTTCCATATTCAATTGTTGCAATTTCATCAACATCTGCCACATTTCCAGCAACTTTTACCACGAACAAATCGCCAACACCTTGGTCAAAAATTACTTCAACAGGCACTCGCGAATCCGAACAAGCAAGAATTGTAGCAAATGGCTTTTGACCCTTGTTCGCTGTTTCCTGTCTTCGTTCAAATGTTTGATTTGGATGAGTGGCTTGCCCTGCAACGAATCGCTCATTGCCTTCTCGAAGCCGCTGCAACGAGATTTCCCACGGGTTAGCGTTAATGTTATCAACCATACCTAAAAAGGTAACAGCAATTAATAAGTAAATTTTTCTCTTCATGTTTATTCTAATTTTCTTTTAAAATTTCTTCATCATAAATAGTTTCAAGTTGAAGTTTATGCTTTGCTTCCTCTTGCGACAAACGAATAAACACATTTCGAGTATCGCCTTCGACTTGCTCTGCTAATTTCTGGTACAAACTCATTGCCCGTTCTTCTCTTTTCATCGCAATAATTAGTATTTGCTGGAATGTTATATCGCTTTCAGCTTCCACATCATCCATATAATCACTTATCTGCAAATTTGTAGGTTGCTCAATCAAGCTAATTCCCGCTGGATTATCCAAATAATTTTGAAGAATGTTTTTATGAGATACTTCCATTTCTTCTAACTCTTTCAAAAATGCTTTGCTCGATTGGAGCTTTGCGATATTTTGGAGCTTTTTATAAAACTCAATTGCTTCAATTTCTTTGTCGATCGCAAATTCGATAATTTCTTTTACTTTCATTATTCATTTCCTTCTATTTCTTTATATTCATAATCTATCAAAGCTTTTTCAAGTTTTTCAATTATTGCTTTTCTTAATTCTTTGGGCTTTTTGATGATTATTGCTGAGCTCCAACTCATCACCCAACTAATAAAATCAGGTCCAATTGGAACTTTCAGTTCCATTGTTAAACTTCCATCTTCTTCTTCAATTAAATTTTGAGATTGGTGCCATTTCCTGTTCATAAAATAGTGCTTAAACTCTGGTTTAATCGTTAAAACAATTCGTTTTGGCTCGCCATAAAACACACCAAATCTATTTTTCGTCCATTCCTTGAAACTGAATTCATGCAATTTCTTCTTAAAGTTTGGAACTTCCTCTATTTCTAATATGTTGTGTATTGCAAGTGCTATATGTGAGTCGTGTTTTGGAACAAATGCCACCGCATATAATGCCCCACTGTATGTAAATAGGCACCGCAAATTAATCAATATCTTGTTTATTATGCCTTTGCTTGACGTATTATAATCAATATTTACCCATTTTTTATTAACAATTGCATCAATTATTTCTTTTAATCTCTCATTATACTTTGAGTAATCAAAATATCCAATATTTTGGTCCCAAAACAAACTTTCTGGCGCATATATCTCTTCGGGAGCAAATTTTTCCAACTTATTAATTAACCTATTAATGTCATCTTCAATTACCGTCCCGCTAAATGTTTTTAAATGCGCTTTCAAAATATAAAACGATAGTATCTCATTATTATCAATTCTCATCATTGCTTCGGCTTTACGAATTTCCTTTGGGATAAACCACAAATGCTCTTTCCCAACACGTGTTGCATTGATTGTTGGCTCGCATTTTTGCAGAAGCAACATATCTCGTTGCACCGTCCTTAACGAATGCGGTCCAAATTCCTTGCAAATCATTTCATACGCTTCTGAAGTCGTGTATTTATTTCCCATCTGAAGTTTTTTTAATAAAAAAACTATCCTCTGTGCTTGATCTGCCATTCTCTCCCCTCGTTATTGATAATTTTATTGCGATTAAAGTTGATTAATAATTAAATTTAATTTATAAAAATATCATAAATAATTCAAAAGTATTTTTTAACAATAGAATATCGTTTAAATTTGTATGTATTTTAAAACCACAAACGAATTTGTATGAAATTATTATTATTGTTTATTGCTACCTCAATTTTACTTGTCTCGTGTGCCTCGACTGTTCGATTCACAGATAACAACAATTATAGCAATAACAATTCTCAAATTAATTCTTCCTCTAATACGAAAAGCGAAGAATTTCAAAGTGGTTACACTTTCAGAGGAAAAGCATCATACTACGCAGATAAATTCCACGGTCGCTCTACTGCAAGCGGTGAAGTTTTTGACCAAAATAAGCTGACTGCAGCTCATCGTTCCTTGCCATTTGGAACTAAACTAAAAGTCAAGAATTTAAAGAATAATCGCTCAATTGTAGTAATTATAAACGACAGAGGTCCTTTTGTTGAAGGCAGAATTATAGACTTATCTTACGAAGCCGCTCGCCAACTTGATATGCTGCAGGATGGTGTTACTGATGTTGAATGCACTATTTTAGAATAAATTAAAACTAACTTTTTAATTAATCGTCATATTTAAAGTTTTGTTAAAGTTTGTTTAAGAAAAATGAAAGATTATAAATATCTATTGAAAATAAATTCACCAGTGGATCTCAAAAAGATACCGTTGGAAGAACTTCCAACGGTATGCGATGAAGTTCGTGATTTTATGATAGATACCATTACCAAAACTGGCGGGCATTTCGGTGCTGGCCTTGGAGTTGTGGAACTCACGGTTGCACTTCATTACGTTTTTGATACCCCATCGGACAAAATTGTTTTTGATGTTGGTCATCAGGGCTATCCGCATAAAATTCTCACTGGTCGTAGAGATGCTCTTCACACAATTCGCCAAAAAGGTGGTCTCTCGGGTTTTTTGAAACCATCTGAGTCTGAATATGATGCTTTCGGTGTTGGTCATGCAAGCACAAGTATCTCTGCTGCATTAGGAATGGCAACTGCTCGCGATTTAAAGGGTGATAATTTCAAAGTTACTGCTGTCATCGGTGATGGCTCTATGACTGGCGGACTTGCATTTGAAGCAATGAATAATGCTGGCGTCCAAAAAAGAGATATTATTGTCATTCTCAATGATAATAATATGTCTATTGATGCTAATGTTTCGGCATTTTCTAATTATTTTAATGAAATTTTTGCTTCTTCTACTGTTCAATCTATTCGTAAAAATGTTTGGGATTTGGCAGGAAAACTCGATACCTTCGGTGATAGGCTTCGTAAATTGGCTGGACGTATCGAAGAAGGTATGAAAGCTATCATTACTCCGGGCGCTTTGTTCGAAGCATTCGGTTTTACTTACTTTGGTCCATTCAATGGTCATAATGTTATTAAATTGGTAAAAATACTGAGATTAATTAAGGACCTTAAAGGCCCTATATTTCTACACGTTATGACACAAAAAGGAAAAGGATATGGTCCCGCAGAATGTGATATTCATAATTTGCACGCTATCGGCAAAATAGACAAAGAAACAGGAAAATCCCTTTCTGAAAAGCCAAATATTCCACTTTACCAGGATGTCTTTGGCGACGCTATTGTTGAACTGTGTCAGCAAAACGATAATATTATTGCCATAACTGCTGCAATGTGCGAAGGAACTGGTCTTGACAAACTCAAAGATGTTATGCCCGAACGTGTTATTGACGTGGGTATTGCCGAAGGGCACGCAGTTACTTTTGCTGCGGGATTGGCTATACAAGGCGTTCTTCCAGTTGTCGCTATATATTCTTCTTTCTTGCAACGTGCTTACGACAATATTATTCACGATGTTGCTCTCCAAAATTTGAAAGTTATTTTTGCTATCGATAGAGCTGGTCTTGTCGGTGCTGATGGACCAACTCATCACGGTGTGTTTGATATTTCTTACTTGCGAACAATCCCTAATCAAATTATTGCTGCTCCAAAAGATGAACAAGAACTTCGCGATTTGCTTTTTTCGTCTGTTTACCACTATCCTAATGCTCCAATTGCCATCCGTTATCCACGTGGGTTTGCACAAGGTGTCCCGATTACTTCAATGAAACATATTCCGCTCGGTAAATCTGAAACATTAAAAATTGGGAACCATTTAGCAATTATCGCGTTTGGGAAAATGGTAGGATATTCAATTAAAGTTGCTGAAATGCTTGAAAAACAAGAAATTTCTGCAACCGTAATAAATGCTCGCTTTGCTAAACCTCTCGACGAAGATATGCTAAAAGATGTTTTCAGCAGATTTGAATATGTTGTTACAGTGGAAGAAGGACAAAAAATCGGTGGTTTTGGTTCTGCTATACTTGAATTTGCTAACAGTATTGGCTTAAAACCCAATATTCTGGTGCTGGGAATAGAAGATAAATTTATTGAGCACGGAACTCAGGAAGAATTATTAGAAGAAATCGGTCTCGACGAAAAAGGAATTTTCAAGCAAGTAGTTGATTTTTTAGAGCAAAATCATCTATATGCTCAAAACGAAAAATATTATTTCTATCAAAAATAAAAAAATGTTTTGCTATTTTATATTTATTCTTTAATTTTGTATTCTATTTTATTGTGAGCAACAATAAAATAGAAAAAATGACCCCGTAGCTCAGGCGGTAGAGCATTTGACTTTTAATCAAAGGGTCGCGCGTTCGAGTCGCGCCGGGGTCACAGAGAAGCCTTGACTGTCGCAAGGCTTTTTTGATGAAATCGTTTATTGATAATTTGTGTGAAATTTTTATTTGCATAAAATAAAAAAAAACGATAATTTTGTATTCCTAACTTGATGTATGACTGGGACGTCGCCAAGCGGTAAGGCACCGGATTTTGGTTCCGGCATTCGTAGGTTCGAATCCTGCCGTCCCAGCATTTTTAATTTAAACTGTGTTTTATGCACGATTTTAAAATAGCATCGGGACGTTCTAACAAGTTGTTAGCTGATAAAGTTGCAAACCATCTCGGATTGGAGCTCTCTGAAACTCTTGTGCGTAATTTTAGCGACGGCGAAATCTGGGTTAAATTCAACGATAACGTCCGTGGTGTAGATCTTTTTATTATTCAATCTACTTTCGCCCCAGCCGATAATGTTCTCGAACTTCTAATGTTAATCGATGCAGCTAAACGTGCTTCCGCTAAACGCGTTACTGCTGTTATTCCTTATTTCGGATATGCGCGACAAGATAGAAAAGACCAGCCCCGTGTCGCTTTGACTGCTAAGCTTATTGCAAACTTGCTCGAACGTGCTGGTGCAGATAGGATAATCACTATTGACCTGCATTCTTCGCAAATACAGGGCTTTTTCGATATTCCAATGGACCATCTTTATGCTTCGCCTGTTCTTATTCGTCAGCTCAAAAAAATCGGGCTCGAAAATGTTACTTTCGCTGCTCCTGATGTTGGTGGTGCAAAAACTGCTCGTTCCTATGCAAAACGTTTCGGTGGCGATTTGGTCCTTGTGGATAAAAGACGTCCTCAGCATAATGTTGCTGAGATTATGCACATTATTGGTGATGTCAAAGATAAAAATGTTGTGATTGTTGATGATATGATTGATACTGGCACCACTTTTGTCAACTGTGCAGAAGCTCTTATGGATAAAGGTGCGCTACATATTATTGGCGTCTGCGTCCATCCTGTTCTTTCAGGTAATGCTTTGGATAAAATTGATGCATCAAACGCTGTTTCGAAAGTGTTAGTTACAGATACTATTCCGCTCAAACGACATTCTGATAAAATTGAAATAGTATCTGTTGCTGAACTGCTTGCCGAAGCTATCATTAGAACTCACGACAACCGTTCCATTAGCTCACTGTTTGAAATTGAAAGATAAGTTTTATAAATGAGGTTCATTATGAAAGAAGTTGTTCTTAAAGTTAAAAAAAGAGAAGTTGGGAAGCAAAGCCTTAATAAAATCCGCAAAGAAGGTCTTATTCCTGGCGTTTATTATATCAATGGAGAACCAGGCATTCCTGTTGCTACTGATTTTCTCTCACTTCGCAATATTGTTTATACTTCATCGACTAAATTGATTAAACTTCAAATTGAGGGCGAAGAGCAAGCAAAAGACTGCGTTCTTAAAGATGTAAAATTCCATCCTGTTACCGACCAAATTCTTCATTTCGATCTTCTTGGACTTAATACGGAAAGAAAACTTACTGTCGAAGTTCCTGTTGTTGTCAAAGGTCAGTCCGTTGGTGTTCGTAAAGGTGGCAAATTACAACAATCCTTACATAAAGTTACTATTAAATGCTTGCCGCAGTACTTAGTAGATGCTCTCGAAGTTGATGTAACTAATCTTGACTTAGGAAAATCACTTCATATTCGTGATTTGTCTTTGGAAGGAATTGAATTTGTCGTTCCAGGCGACACTATTATTGTTGTTTGCAAAGTACCTCGTGGTGTTCAAATCAGCGCAGAAGCAAATGCCTAATTAAACTTTTTCGATAAAAAAACGCCTTGATTGTTTTTCAAGGCGTTTTTTTATATCCCAACACCAAATCCAATCCCATATACTAATCCAACTTTGCTGCCAACAATATCTGCATTAATAGTAGGCGAAATTGAGAAATTTTCTATGTGAATTGAGTAATTCCCACCAAACCTCAACAAAAATTTCACTTTGCTTGTTGAATGAACTTCATCAATAATATTTGTATGCAAATCTCTATAAATAATTGATGGAGCCATGTGAAATTGAACTTCCTGCCACGGCTTGATGCTTAGCATACCTCCGAAAATTGCCTCTGTATGCTTGCCGAATGCACCTTCTATATATCCTCCTACTCCAATTATTGGTTCAGCATTATTGAAATAATAAATATAGTCGATTCCCGGAGAGAAGCTTATTTTGCCCTTGCTTAGACTCGAGGAAGCTCCTAAAAATAAACCTAAGTGATGGTTATAATTATGTTGCTCTACTATTTCTTCTTCTTCTATTCCCGCGAACCAATTATCCTGTGTATATAATTTGCTATAAATACAAATAAATAGCAATATATGCAATATTACGAATAATACTTTTTTCATTACTACTTTCCATTTAATTCAAAAATCACTATTTTTATAACAAAGTTTATACCAATTTTTATGAAAAGAAAAGTAATCATCGTCGGTGCTGGGATTGCTGGTATCAATGCTGCCATACAGCTTGCAAAAGCTGGAATTGAAGTTCAATTATTTGAAACAAAGAAAAATATTGGTGGTAGATGTTTCTCTTTCACAGATAATTCAACAGGGGACATAATTGACAACGGACAGCATATATTTATTGGTGCTTATGAAAATTTTTTTGATTTGTTGCGAAACTTAAATACTATTAACTATATAAAAAAACAACCTCATTTCGGAATTAACTATTTCGATAATAAAGGTTCCACGAAATTATCGACTCGCTTGTCTGGTGGGAAATTACCATTAGCGATTGCATTGTTTAATTTCCGAATGCTTGACTTCAAGTCGAAAATTTCTATTGTTAAACTTATTCTAAAAATAAAAAACATTCAATTGCCTTCTGAAATTAGTTGCCACGATTTCTTAAAGCAAAATGCGCAAACTGATTTAGCCGTTAAATATTTTTGGGAACCTTTAATTTTAGCCACATTGAATCAATCTGTCGAAAAATCGCCAGCAAGTGTTTTCACAGAAGTAATAAAAATTATGTTCAAAAGTGTCCACAATGCTAAAATATTTTTTTCTACTGTTCCTTTAAGCAATTTGTTTGAGCACATCGATACTATTTTAAAATCTTATAATTCTGAAGTTGTAAAAAATACTGAGATTAACAAATTATCTGTCATAAATAATAAAATTGCAAGTTGTTATGATAAAGCAGGAAATATTTATTATGCTGATGCGTTCATTCTTGCTCTTCCTTTCGATAGGTTAGCCCGAGTGTTCAGCAATAGCGGAATTTGTGATGATTTTAAAAAAAATTTCGATTTTTCTCCAATTCTATCGTTTTATTTTTGGTCAAGAAAAAAAATTGATTGTGATGAGATAAATGCTTTGCTTGGAACTAAATCTCATTGGCTTTTCAACTTATCTAAAATATCAAATTTACACAATCCCAAGTATTATCTCTACACAGTAACTATTAGTAATGCTTTAGAAATGTATAAAATGAGCCATTATGAGATTGCAAAAATAATTACTGACGAACTAATTTATCTTGGACTTATTAGAAATTCAACAGGCATTATTCATTCAAAGATAATCTTCGATAAAAAAGCAACAATTTCAATAGATATTAACAATTCGAGAAAAAGATTACCAATTGATACTGATTATGACAATCTGTTTCTTTGCGGCGACTGGGTAGATACTTCTTTGCCTGCAACTGTCGAAAGCGCTGCCCTAAGCGGCAAGCTTGCTGCTGAAAAAGTAATTAATTATTTAAAAGGTATTTGAAATTATCATGCCTGAACAAAAAATAACATACTGTGTTAGCATCTCGAATAAACACTCTATTACAAAAATAGAAAATAATATTCCAAAAGGAAGCTTTATTGAATATAGGCTCGATATCCCATATTCGCTTAATGATATTAAGAATATGATATACAATTATAATTGTATTATTGCACCAAAAATAAATATTATCTATAATGAAATAAAAAAAATCATTGAACTGTCGCCCAAATATATAGACATTGATTTTCTAAAATTTGAAAGTAATCTTTCTGAATTAATAAACTATTCAGTAATGTATAACGTCAAAACAATTGTTTCATATCATTTGTCAGAAGAAAAAATTAGTGTTGAAGATATCCAACTTTTGATAAAAAAAATGTTGAGTTTCAGTCCTAATTATGTAAAACTTGTGTTTAATGATGAGAACTCACTGGATATTAATCAAGTATTAAGTTTATACGATATTTTTCCAAGTCATAGATTACTGCTTTTTGGGATGGGAAAAGAACTAAAATTTACCCGTTTGGAAGCAATCAAAAAAGGTTCTCCATTGATGTATGTAGCCCATTCTTCATTTGGCGAAACTGCCGAAGGGCAATTTTCGCTTGACGAGATTCAAGAGGTGTGATATGAAAAAATTCGCTGTTATTGGTAATCCTATAATTAATAGTGCAAGCCCTATAATTTATAACTATTTATTCAAAATAAATAATTTAGATGCTTACTATTCAAGATTGCTTGTTACTGATATTAAAAATGGACTAGATACTTTTCATTTGCTTAAGCTGGATGCAGTTAATGTAACTATGCCTTACAAACAACTTGTCTATGGTTGGGTTGATTACCCTGACGAAATTTCAAAAATTACCGAAACTTGTAACACACTAATTTTCAAGGAACAGATTTTTGGATATAACACTGATTACAAAGCTACTTACGATGTACTTCATAAAATCAAAGTCGATTCGCTCTCTGATATCCTTGTTATTGGAGCCGGTAGCACAGCAATAACCGTTGTTGATATTTTAAAAAAACTAAATAAACAAATCGACATTATCAATAGAACAAGAGAAAATGTTAATATTATCAGCAGCTTTTATGATAATGTTCGTGTTATTAACGAAGATACAGTAAAAGAGAGTTACGACCTGATAACCAATACTGCTTCTGATTTGTCTTTTTTCAAACACTACTCAAAATTGACAAACGCTAAAATATTATTCGATTTTAACTATATGAAAAATCAACTCTGCAAGCTTTTTCCTAATTACCAATACTTGATTGATGGCTTCGAAATACTTAAAAATCAAGCATTTTATGCTTTCAATCATTTCGCAGATGATATTTTTCATTCAAAAAACGTTCTTTTTGAAGATGAAAATATCTCTGAACTTTTAAGACAAAAGAAAAGCAAAAAAAGTAACTTTTCTCTAATTGGTATGACGAGCGTCGGTAAAACTGAATTTGCTCGCTCTCTTGCCCGTGAACTTAATATGGATTATTTCTCAGTCGATGAATTTATTGAAAAATATGCCGGTAAATCTATTGCGAAAATATTCGAAGAGCAAGGCGAATCTGAATTCAGAAAAATTGAAGCAAATGTGATAAAGCAAATTAGTTCACTCAAAAATTCGATTATCGATACTGGTGGCGGTTCTTGCATCTTCAATGAAAATATTGAAATGCTTAAATCTCACTCCTTTGTTGTGTTCCTTGCCCGAAAACCTGAGCATATCTGGAACGATGTTAAAACCGATAATCGTCCAATTTTAAAACACGCTAATTACGAGGAGTTTCTTAGTATTTTCAACCGAAGACTTGATAATTATTTTAAATGCTCAGATTTAATTTATTCTTTTGCTAAATTTGATACTGCTTTCCAGGTATTGAAAAACGAATTATGTAATTACTTAAATGCAGATTAATCCTCAAACCATCGACAAACAAATTGCTGCACCATTTTCAAAGAGCGAGTTCCTGCGAGCTTGCTTAATTGCTTTGTTGAATAACAAATTTACTATAGAAAATACACCAAATTCAGAAGATGCTACCGCGGCAGTTAATATTTTAAAAGAGTATTCAAACTGCACTTGTAACAACAATAAGTTACTTGTTGAAAAAATCAAAAGAAAAAATAACTTTCATTTCCATTGTGGCGAATCGGCTTTTCTTGCCCGAAGTCTTGTGGCAATATCGGCAGTAATGGGCTGGAACACTAAAATTACTGCTTCCGGGTCCCTTGTTACTCGTAATCTTTCTGATATTTTCGATTTTTTCGTGCGTAATAACATAAAATTTGAAGGAAATTCTCCATTTCTACCATTAACTCTCTCCAAAAGCGATATACAAAATCCAATTGAGCTGGACGCTTCTCAATCTTCTCAATTGCTTTCCGGTCTGCTGATTGGAAATGCCTTTGCTGAAAATAATTTTACTATTCAATGTCCTCATATTGTCAGCAAAGGATATGTGGCTCTTACCTTAAATATGCTTGAAAAAATTGGAATAATTTATAATTATTCGGGGAATGCATTCTATCTTGCAAATAATCCTATTATTTCTAATAATGAAATCACTATTAAAGGTGATTGGAGTGCCGCAGCTTTTTTAATGGTTGCTGGGCTTATCTCTGGTAAAGTAGAAATTTTGAACTTAGATCCAACATCGTTTCAACCCGACTGTATTTTTGTTGACTTTATCAAAAAAATCGGGCTAAATTGTTCTTCTATTCATTCAAACTCATATAAATTAATTTGCGAAAAGTCAATTATTCCTCCATTTGAGTTTGATGCGACTGATTATCCCGATTTAGTTCCTCCGCTTGTAGTGCTTGCCATAAATGCAAAAGGGAAATCTTTAATTAAAGGTATTCATCGCCTTGTGAATAAAGAAAGCAACAGAATTTTGTCTTTGCTGGATGAATTCACAAAGATTGGCGCAAATATCGTTATTGACGATGATAGTTTTCTTATTGATGGGAATTCTCAAATGATTGGGGGAGAGGTGTCTTCCAGAAACGACCATCGAATTGCTATGGCTCTTGCTGTTGCTGCCCTTAATTCAAAAAGCGGAATTGTTCTAGACAATCCCGCTTCAGTCAATAAATCTTTTCCAGATTTCTGGAAATTGTTTAAATAATACCGAATAAACTTAGCAAAATCAAAGTAATTATAGCTGGAATAATATATTTTATAAAAAAGCTCCATAAAAATGCAATTTTTTTGAAATATTTCGATCCTTGCAAAATTTCCTCAATCGCCGGTTTTGTGCCCCATATCCATCCAACAAATACAGATGCAAACAATGCTCCTAATACAACAGCAAAATCACCAAAAATAAAATTCATATGTGATAAAAAATCTGCTGAACAAATGGATTTAGGCAACAAGCCAAAGTTTGTAAAGAAGTCAACTGTTCCTTGTGATAATGCCGACGGCAGTCCCATAAAAAATGTAAATATTGTCGCATAAATCACAATTCTCTTCCTATTTATTTTCTTCTCATCAACGAAAAATGAAACTGGAACTTCTAACATAGAAATAGTCGAGGTCAGCGCTGCTATTGAAAGCAATACAAAGAAAAATGCACCAACTATTTGTCCGCCGACCATTCCCATAAATAATTTTGGCAATACTTCGAAAACAAGTGCTGGTCCAGCCTGAGGATTGCCGCCCATTGCAAATAAAGCAGGGAAAATAATGAAGCCTGCCATAATTGCTACTGTCGTATCCAGTATTGCGATGGTTATCCCGCTGACAAATATGTTTTCTTTTTTCGATAAATAACTTCCGTAGGTAATCATTAATCCCATCCCAAGACTTAACGAGAACATTGCTTGCCCAATTGCCGAAAGAATTACCTTAGGAGTAATTTTAGAGAAATCTGGTTTCAAATAAAATTCTAAACCTTTCGATGAACCTTCTAAAAGATTAGCATATATTATTAGAAAAATCATTATCAGTATTAGTAGTGGCATTAATATTTTAGACCACTTCTCTATCCCTTTTTCTACTCCTCCATAAACTATTCCGGCAGTAAAAATTAAAAACAATGCAAACAGACCAATTTCAAAAAATGGGTTAGATATAAAAGTCTGATAGCCAAAGGCGTCTCCACTCAACATTTTGAAAATATAACCGAATGTCCATCCAGCAATCACTGAATAAAAAGCTAAAATACCAAGATTTGTTAGAATGGCAAAATAACCAACGAACTTCCAGAATGAAGAACTTCTGATACTTGTAAATGCGCCAACTGGATTTTTCTGTGTTTTTCTACCTATCGCAATTTCTGCAATCATTAAAGGTATTCCAAAGAATATTACAAATATCAAATATGTTAGAACAAAAGCTGCACCACCATTTTCACCGGCTACATACGAAAATCGCCAAATATTTCCCAAACCTATTGCTGCTCCTGCTCCGGCTAAAATAAAACCAATTTTAGAACTCCATTGTCCTCTTTGTGTTTCCATTAGGTTACCTCGTAAAATTGATTTATATACTACCCTTTTTGTGAAAAAAATCTTTTTTAATATATGAACATTATTGATATTTTAAAAATGAAAATTTTTATAAAAAAACTGCTCTCCTATAATTTTGGAGAGCAGTTTTTATTGTTTAACAAATCGATATTATTTGACTACAACGAATTGTTTACTCAAGATTTGGTTATTTATTTTGACATTCAGAGAATAAACACCAATAGGCAGTCTACTAGTATCAATTGTTTTGTTGTTCTGTCCAATAGTTGTCTGGATTTCATTCAAGTAAAGGACATTACCTAATGTGCTTGTAATTGATACTTCTGCTCTTGAAATGTTACTTGTCGCGAATGACAGATTTATAGAATTTGAAACTGGATTAGGATATAACGATAGATTATCAACTTTTATATCATCTTTGACTGATGAAAATTCATTACAGAATTTGAATTGGTTTTCATTAATAAATTCTTTACCTGTAACTACTAATATTATTTGTCCAGCGAAGTCTCGTATAACAACTGCTGTATCTACATTTACTCCACCTTCCGAACTATTAATTGGGACCAAATAATAACATCCTTCTGGCAGACATAAATCATATTCAGTTGTGTAAGGACTTTCCACATTTCTACTCATTACTATATGTCCTTCTTCGTTTCTGATTTCCCAACCATATACCCAGAAGTTTTCATCTGTTTGTATGCTCAAAGTAGCAAATTTTGGAAGTAATTCAACTTGAAATTCTGCATTTAATATATTATCATCGAGGTTTATCTCTTCTTCGTAATTATCATACGAAATGATCTCGACTTTTATTTTGTTGTTTCCGACAGATAATTCATCAAGATTTAGTTCGATTGGATAAGCCGAACCAGCGAAAATTGTGTTCGATAATGTTTTGGTTTCCGAGCTTTGACTGTTCTCATAAGTTATTTTATATTTCAAATTCTTAATCGGTAATGTCCCGGTATTATTCAAAGTCAGGTTTAAGTTTTCGCTAACTTCATTTAAATCACAAACTATTACATAATCTGTCATATCATTCTTCATAACAGTTATATTATAATTTGGTTCAAATGGAATAGAGAACGATGTCATATGGAAGAAAGATTGCTCTTCGTTCCATAGCAAGTCGTATTTTTTGTCATCTACATCAACAGATAAATTAAAATCATATTCACCCATTCCACCGATAAAGAACATATAATTACCTTCGCCAAGACATATTTGTTCTTCCACTTTCTTGCCGGATGAAGCAAAATTATAATCTTTTGTCTCAATTTGTTCCATTGTTCCTGCATTTAATATCGCCCAACCAACAGAAAAGATATTTCCAAAATCAAGAGATAATGTAAGTGTATTTGGTTTTGCTAACTCAAAATACTTGTTATCTGTATACTTTTCGAGCTCAGTTTCATACCCGTTTGGTTTTGAAATAGTTACTTCTATCCAGTACATCCCATAATTTTCAATAGTTCCACTCAATTCAATGGGAAATCTTTTACTTCCACCTGTTAATAATGGATTATCAATCAGTATCGTTTGAGTAATAGAGTTTAATATATTATTTGGGTCAGTTCCGATTTTTATTGTTACGTCGAATTTTTCTAATGGCTCTTTTCCCGTATTAACAACTAAATATTCGCCAATTTGTGGGACTTCTCCGCAAGAATATACTTTGTCTTTTATATATATTTTATCCAGATCGATGAAATTATCGTTTGTAGGCTCAAAAATAACATTGATTTTTGAGTTGTCCATAATCCAATCGTAAAAATAAGGCACGCGAGTATAAACAGCTGGTTGTTTTGGTGCTCCACAAATGTTTCCCCACGAAGTTATGCCTGCTAAAACGAAATTATTTATAGAGTCTTTTACCGCGAGTGGCCCTCCGCTATCGCCGTGGCAGCCGCTTACTCCACCTTCTTCGTAACCTGCTGGTAACATACTTTCAAGAACTGTATTCATTCCTTGTGTAGATTCTGCAAACCATTGGTTCGCCGTTTCCACCGAAATTATTGGTAAAACACCAACCTGTAATTGGTCTGGTTGTTCGCCCATGTACTGAGTTGTTCCCCATCCAGTTATTGTTGCCATTGTTCCAGGAGAAATTAGCCCTGATTGCTCTTCTTCAGGTGTTACTAATCTTATTATTTTGCTACTGAGGTTTGCTGTATCTATTGGATATGCTAACCGCAACAACGCTATATCGTTTACGACTGTGTTCATATCATATTCAGGATGGATAATATAATCGGAAATTTCATAAACTACTGCTTCACTCATTTCACTTAATTTAGAAAATGCTGCTAATATTCTTTGTTTTTTGTGCGAATTCTGCAGGACACAATGTGCTGCTGTTATCACCCAATATCTATCAATTATTGAACCGCCACACATAAATTCATTAATGTTGCCCTCTTCATCAATCGAAAATAGCGCTACTTGGTAAGGATAATCTTCAATATTTGCAGGCACTCCACCAACTATTTTTATATCGGGAGCTTGCGCAAAAACCTGCGTTAAACTAAACAAAACAAGTATTATAGCAAAAAACACGGAATTGAGACTAATAATTATCTTCATCTGGTTATCTCCACAATGTTAATAAAAAATGAACTACTTATGATTTACGAATTAAATCGCTTTTTGTTTCAAATTAATTAATTTTTGTTAAGATTTCTTGTTTCTATTTATAATGTGTTAAAAACCAATATGAAATGCTACTATCAGTCTTTTATTATTTTTCTTGTATAGATTTTGCCATTATTTTTTGCGATTATCAAATAGTAATGCCCATTTGTGAGATTACTTAAATCAAGAGTGTATTCATTACCCATTTGAATTATCTTTACTTGTAATTTCTTTCCAAGACTATTGAATATGTATATATTGTATTCATCAATTGTTGAGTTACTTGATTTTATTGTTAATTTATCTGCAATTGGATTTGGGAAAATATTGATTTCTGAAAAATTAGAATTATCTTTTATCGACAAAGGTGAACAATTAATAGCAGTTCCAGGTTGTTCAAAAAATATTCCATCAGAGACATACCATTTATACCAAATGCCATTAGTGCCAGATTGCCAGGTATTTAAATCAAATGTTCCACTACCTTTTTCATCTCCTTTAATCTTATAAGTTTTAATTGCTAAACCATCTAAATCCCAAGTTAAAGGATTTCCCACAGAACATTTTTCTGGTGTTTTAATTTTCAGTTCACAGTTGGATTGGATGAAATATGCATTATCGTCATAATTTGGATGCCCCCCAAAAACGCGTGCAATACCATTCGTGTCAATGCAAACAGCTGTATATTCATCGCACGCTATTGCTCTTGCAAAAACTCCATAATCTGTAATTATTCTTGCTAAAAATGCCACAAGTCTTCCTTTCCTATCAGGGTTATCGAAATGCGTTTCTGTAATAGTATTATATAATAAATTGTGCTTTATAAATGATGATGTATCGATAGTAACTCGGTTATTAAATGGATCTGAAAGGGCCTGAGCTGATGTTACTGTTCCATTTTGTGCCGAAAAATAATACTGACCTTGTATTGCCATTCCTGCACTTGTTCCACCAACTACTATGTTTCTCTGTTTAATAGCGGAGTTAATTACACTATCAATTGGTGTATTTCTCCAATAACTAATGTATGTCCATTGGTCCCCGCCAGCGAACCAAATAGCTTCTGCTTGCTGAATTCTTTGAATTATATATGGTTCATAACTTGCTAATTTGTTATGACAAACAATACTCTCAACAGAATTTATTGGAACGCCTAATTCAGAATATAGATATGAATTATAACCATCTGCCCCAGAGGTCCTCAACACTAAAACATCTCCGCCATTTGCCTTTTGTAAAAACCATCTCATTGCATTATCATCTTCCCGAGATCCTCCCATTAAACATATTCCGCCTGAAGGTTTTGTAATTATATCAGTATTATTCCCAGTCAAATAGGATGTATAATTTCCCCCGAAACATAAACAGGGTACAACTGAAATTATTAGGATTAGTAAGTTATTAAATGTTATAATATTCATAATCTATCAATACCTTAATTTATAATGTTAATTATTTTTTACACTTTTAATTAAATATTTATATAAAAAAATATATTGAATATAGAAAATATCATTTTAAACTTCAATAACAACTTAATACCTCCAATCACGATTTTATTCCTATATAAAATATAATTAGATTTATAATAATTTGAGAATGAATAATTATTATATTATATTAATAAAAAAAGCTGTCCCAAATGATAGGGACAGCCAATTTGTATAAAAATACTATTCTACTTCTGCCACATTACCAAGCCGTCGCTATCAGCTGGAACATTTGGATTTGCGTTCTTTTCAGTTATTGGATAAATAAATCGCATTGGCAAATTAGCAGCAGGTTTCTTACCAGTGCGGCGCATATCAGTATAAGCCTGTCCTTCTAAGAACAACTGCAAAAATTTCTGTTTTAATATTTCATCAATTAACGCTGTACCAGAACCCGAGAAATCAGCCAAACCAGCAGCATTTCTGATTATGTTTAGCTTAGTTAAAGCCTCACCTTCTCTTCCTGTCCGAGCAAGTGCTTCAGCAAGGATAAGAACAGTTTCCTGATAAGAAATTAATGGGAAATCGTCTGCATATTTACCATATTTTTTCAAAGAGACAAGTTTGGTGATGTTTTTCTCATCATTTGTTGGAGTAATACCTTGTTCGTCGAAATAAGCATATCCAACAAAATTTCCATCAGAATTTGGGGAGAAATATTCACTCAAACGTTTGTCACCAACTTCTGCTTGAAGAGCACGTACAAAAGTATGAGTCGCACGAATTGGTTCGCCAACTTCAGTCAATGCCCAGTGTCCCCAGACAGAGTATTCTCCAGCAGCTTCATTATATATTCCAAGAAGCACAATATTAGGTGCATCAATACCTAATGCTGCTTCTTCGGCTGCTTTTTGATAATTCATTGCATGCAAGTAATAGCGAGCTTTGAGTGAATGAGCTACCTTTGTCCATTTTGCACCATCGCCACCAAAGTTCAAGTCTTGTGGGACAGCAGCAGTATTTGCAAAATGCGTTATTGCTTCGGTTAGTAATTGTTGGACTTTGTCATATGCTTGAGCTTGCGATACAAAGGTAGGTGCCTGCAATCCTTGAATATCTACTGGAATAGAACCATAAAATGCTGCAAGTTCACCAAGGAATAAAGCTTTGTACACTTTTGCAATCCCAATAAATGTGTTCTGCAAAGCTTGATTATTAGCACCAAAAGTAACTTCTGGTGAATAATTAATTATGTCGTTTGCTATACGAACACCTCTATAACCGAGCTTCCACATATCATCGACAAACCCGTCTGTTTGCATTTGGTATGAATTCCAGCTTACCGGTTGCGGACGTCCCAATCCCGGAGGAGCACACATTTGACGAGACCACATCGAAGCAATACGTGAGCGATCGCCTGAATAAAAATCGCCTGCTGCAACTTGCATCGAAATTAATAAGCCTTTAATTCCTGTTGCAGTCTTTACATTTGATTCGTTAATCGCATTAGGTGATTGATTGATGCTATCATCAATATCGCAACTCGATATTGTTATTGCTATCAAAGCAAACAATGGAAGCATCATCAAGAGGCTAAATACTTTTTTATTTGATTTTTTCATATTCTATCCCCCGATTAATACATTATTGAAATACCAAAACGATAGGAGCGTACTTGTGGCAATGTAAAGTAGTCAAATCCACGACCTTCTGCTAACGAGAATGTGTTAACTTCAGGATCGTAGCCTTTGTAATCAGTAATTGTTAACAAGTTACGAGCAGAGAAAGTGAAGGCAACAGTTTGTATGTTCCAATCCTTTAAGCCATTCCAACGGTATTCTATAGAAAATTCTCTAAGCTTTATATAGGAAGCATCTTCTATGAATGGTTCGTTAATATAGAATCCATTGCTGTACATACGGTAGAAAGGAGTTTTTGTAACTTGCTTTGGATTGTTAGGATCTGTAACATCTAACACAGGTTTACCATCGAAATTAATCCAAGGCTCATCGCGATCCTTAGTATCACCTGCAGTTCCAAAATTATATAATGCACCACGAGTACCATTCCAAACATCCAACCCGATTGCTGCATCAAACAAAAAGCCAACTGTTAAATTCTGCATTATTGTAAAGTCGTTCCTCCAACTAAATTGAAATTTTGGATTGGAATTACCTATTATTTTTTGATCGGGGTCTTGAATTGGAGTATTAATATATGGATTTCCATAGTCGTCTTCCATTAACAATCCGTTCGGATCATTCGCATCTGTTTTAGTTACTCGACCATATTTATCACGCATTATCGAACCGTCGTTGTTGAGCTTAATATATTCTCCAGAGTAAACAATTTTGCCGTTTACATCACGCAACCATCCATAACCATAAAATACACCCAGTGGATGACCAACCATTGCTACGTTTTGAATACCAACAAATCCGCCACCTAATGTGATTACATCTGTTGGTTTTTGTACTGGGCTAATAATCATCTTGGTTACTTTGTTACGGTTGTGTGAATAGTTGAAAGTAGTTACCCAATTGAAATCAAATGATGTAATTGGATTTGCTTTGAGTGAGAATTCCAACCCTTCGTTCCACATCTCAGCAGCATTCCGAAGCTGTTGGTCGTAACCCGTTGAAGTAGGAACTGGGACATTCAGAATCATATCAAATACATTTTGCTTGTAGTAAGTAACTTCAATGTTGAACAAATTATCAAACAAAGTAATATCCAAACCATACTCGCGTTCAATTGTCAATTCTGGTTTTATATCTTTTGCACCTGCCACGACATATGATGCAGCACTTGTTCCACCACCTGGTTTAATACCAATATATCCCGAACGTGATGCAGTTGTCGAGCGTCCCCATGGGTCAAAAAATCCTGCAACACCATATAAAAAGTTAGTTGCATACACATCAGGAAGTGATGGCGAACCAGCTTCACCCCAAGATGCACGCAAACGAACGTTTGAAAATGCTGGTTTCAATGCTTCCCAGAAGCTTTCATTGCTCAACACATATGAGAAACTAACTTTTGGATAGTAATGGAATTTATCAGACTCGCCAAATGTAGAGCTTCCATCACGACGCATAGCCAACGTTAATGATAATTTTTCAAGCCAGGTATTTGTCAATTGAGCAAACGTACCGACCGTTTTCTTTTCATATTTGTTTGACCCAGCATCTCTTGTTGCTCCAGCTGCAAGCATATCAAAGAATGGAATAGTGCTTGTTGCATCACCAAAATTGGCAGTACGATAATCCCAAATAATCTGACTACCTGTTACAAATGTTGTAAAGAATTGATTATCAAGCCAATAAGTCTGGAAGTTTGCTGTAAAATCAAGATTTGTTTTTTCATTGTCTATTCTCTGGTCAGAAATGTATCCCTGACGATTATTTGAGGCAGCACTTCCAACAGCTAACCTTTCGTTATTCTGATAATAATATCTATCGTATCCTACTCGACCATTTAAACTCATCCAATCGAAAACTTGCAATTTTGCATCTGTTGAGTGTAAGAAGCGAGTGATTTTGGAGTTGAATTTGTTGAAATGTTGTGTCCAGATTGGATTATCATAAGTTCCATATCGACGCATCGTGCCATCAGGGTACAAATAATTCTTATTGTTGAACTCGGGAGGAGTACGCAATGCTCCTAACAAGATACCTGATGTATTTGAACCATCTTGTGGCAAATCATTGTTTGTAATAATATAGTTATTACTAGTTTTAATATTAAACCCTGGAAGAATTTGTGCCCCAATATTTGCTCTTACACTTGTTCTTTCTAATAATGAACCAATAACATACCCTTCGTTTTTGGCATATGTTCCATTAATTAAATAATCAAACTGTGGAACACCTCCCGAAATTGTAAGTGATTGCTCATATGAGAATGCAGTTCGAAATGGTTCGGATGAATGGTCGTATGTTTTAATACTGTCCGGTAACTTTGCTCCCCAGGAGTCGTTGCTACCAGGTTTGCCTTCCTGGAATTTTACTCTCTGACCATATTCTCTCTGCAGCGGCACTTCACCGGCTTGTTTGTCGAATGTATATGAGCTGGTGTAAATAATTTGCGCAGGTTTATCCATTGATTGTAATTTCCCGCGCTTTGTTGTTATCAAAATAACTCCATTTGCTGCTTGCGAGCCATAAATTGCAGCAGCTGAAGCACCTTTCAAAATTTCAATGGATTCAATATCTTGCGGGTTAATATCTACTGCACGGTTAGAAAACTGGACTGTACCACTTCCATCATAGAGCGAAGTATTATCTATTACAATACCATCAACAACATAGAGAGGCTCTGATGAACCAAGAATTGACTTGCGTCCTCTCATAGTAATATAAGTACCGGCACCAGGTGTTCCCGAGTTTCTTGTTACAAAGACGCCAGGTACTCGTCCACTTATTGCATCGATTGCTGATGGTGAAACAACATTGGCTACATCTCTTCCGCTTACTGAGGCAATTGTGTTACCAAGTGTATTTCTATCTACTTCACCTGTTAACCCAACTACAACAATTTGACTTGTTAATATGCTTTGAGTCTTCAGGCCAATGTCCAGGTTTCTTGTCTCGCCTTCTTTTAATGTGATTTTTGTTGTTTGTGATTCGTAGCCGACAAATCGTACTTCTATTGTGTGTGTTCCAGCAGGTGCTTCAAAAGAAAATGCACCCTTTGCATCTGTAACTGCGCCAACACGCAATGCAGGTATCGAAACAGAAGCCCTTGGGAGTGGAGCTTTTGTTTCAGCGTCGTATACAATACCCTTAATAGTAGCACGTTTTGATTGAGCTATTGCGCTTTCATTGAGCAACGAAAGCGACAGTACTCCAATCAAAACCGTCAAAAAGATACCTCTGAAAATCATACTCGATGATTTCCGTGGTAGCTTAAAGCATGCAAGTTTTAGCATAGGCACTACCCTTTGTTTGTGAAAAAAGTAAAAAAATGTAATAAACTGTAAAAGAAACAAAATGGAACTAATAACAACGCTATAAATCTTTTTGAAATGAGTAAGTTAATTTATTGTTTATAATCCCCCTTGCTTTGTTAGTAATTTATGAAATCTGCTAAAAGCACTTGAAATCTAAACTCTATGCTAAATTTAGAAAAAATTATTTTATAAAGCAAAAAAAAAATGAGTTTTTCCCTAAAAAAATACTTTTATTAGTCAATTTTTAATATTTTCTTAACGTTTTTGAACAAACTTTTATTTTTGTAACTAAAATAAAATACAACCTTATTTTTATTTTTGCCTTTTTGTTTCTAATAATTAACAATTTATTATTAAATTAGTTTTCTAATTTTTTGTTAATTACGCTATGATTGTTAATGTAGGTGAACGCTAATCTTTACAAATATAGGAAGTATGCTATTATTCTTGCTATTTACTTAGCAATTCTGCTGTTCTTTCTATTGGTTTTCGATAATCTGATTATGCCTGCTGTGATTAATTCAGGCGAAAAAGTCAAAGTTCCTTATTTAATTGGTAAACCATTAGAAAAAGCTAAAATTGAATTAGATAAAATTGGATTGAGCTGGAAAACCACCAAAGAAGCTTATTCTGAAAAATTCCCATCTGGCACAATTATTTCTCAAACACCAGCACCGAATATATTTGTCAAGTCTTCCAGACCAATTCTACTTACTGTTAGCAAGGGACAAGAAAAAGTTGCCGTACCTTATTTAATTGGTTCAAGCGCTCGTTCAGCAAGACTTGCTTTGATGCAACGCGGTCTGGAACTCGGGAATATTAATTATGAGTTTAATGATTTTTACCCAAAAGATACTATTTGCAATCAATCCATTTCAACAGGCACAATGGTACCTTTCGGTAGCAAGGTAAATATTACTATCAGCAAAGGACCAATTAATCAAACATTAATTCCATCTTTAATTGGCTATAGCTTCGATGAAGTGAAATTAATCATCGAAGAATCCGGATTTATTTTGGGTTCTGTGCAATATAAAGTCAGCGAAACTTATTTACCGAATACTGTCATAGACCAATACCCAAAACCCAACGAAATGGTTTCGCCCGGTGCTATAATTAATGTAATAATTGCAAAATAACCTATGAAACTCGATAAGAACATACTTATTGATGCTCGTCGTAAAATACATTTCGATTGGATACTGTTTTTGACAACTATCTCTATTCTTCTAATCGGTCTTATTTCTTTATATAGCGCTACATACGATTCCAATATGAGCAGTTTTTTTTATAAACAAATCATCTCTATCAGTATTGGTTTAATTCTGATGTTTATTATTGCATATTTGCCCGATAGTTGGATAAAATTCAATAGTTGGACCGTATATATTATCAGTTTGATGTTACTTGTTGTTGTTGCTTTTGCTGGTGTTGAAATCAATGGTACAAAAGGATGGCTACGGTTCGGTGGCTTTTCTTTGCAACCAGCAGAATTTGCTAAAATTGGCGTATTACTTGCTATTGCTTCTGTTGTTTCAAGAAAAGGTATGAACATCCATACCTGGCGAGATTTATCTTTGGTTCTGCTCATTATTGCTATCCCATCTTTCTTGATCTTGAAGCAACCTGACTTCGGTACTGCAACTGTTATTTTTGCTATGCTTTATGGGGTCTTACTGTGGATTGGGTTTAATCCTTTTATTCTTTTTACCTTAATCAGCATACCTTTTCTTATCTTATTTTCTTTCAAAGGTGATATTTGGTTCTATTCTTTGGCAACTTTGTTATCAATTTCTCTTTTTGCATTCCGAAAGAATTTCATTCTAACAATTGGACTAATTTTAGTTTTCTTTTCTATCAATTTTATTTCTGACAACGTTTACGATAAACTTTCTCCGCATCAAAAGTTACGCATTCAGACTTTTGTCGAACCTGAGGCAAATCCTCTTGGTGCTGGCTATAATGTTATTCAATCTGTTATGGCTGTCGGTAGTGGTGGGCTTACTGGCAAAGGATTTCTTCAAGGTACTCAAACTCAACTCCGTTATATCCCTATGCAATGGACAGATTTTATTTATTCTGTTCCTACCGAAGAGTTCGGTTTCATAGGAGGAGTGGTTGTTATTTTACTCTTATTCTCAATGATTTGGAGAATGATTAACATATCTGCTATTGTTCACGATAAATTTCATAGCGTTGTTTGTATTGGTGCTGTTTCAATTTTATTCTATCACTCATTTATTAATATTGGAATGGCAATTGGCGTTATGCCTGTGATGGGAATTCCTCTCCCATTTATGAGTTACGGCGGCACTTTTGTTATTTCTAATTTAATTCTTGTTGGTTTGGTAATGAATGTTCATAGAACCCACTATTTAAAGAGGTCAATATGATAAAAATTATCTCTACTATCGGGGATCCTAATGGCATTGGGATTGAATGTCTGGTGAAGGCTTTGGATTATCTAAATGATAATTGCAGCTGGTTTCTAAATATTCAGCTTGATATAGCTGGTAATGTTAATTTAATCGATAAATATCTAAAGCGTATTAATTATCCTTATATAATTGTTGATGATTATCTTATTTTAAATGGGAGGAAATATCAAATTCTTTCCGCTACTGACGATATTGATATTGAATTTGGTAAGATTAACCAGAATTCTGGTTTGGTAGCTGCTCATTCTCTCGAATTTTCTGTTTCAGAACTTGTTAAAGGTAATTACGATATTCTAATCACAATGCCAATTTCTAAGGAAGCAACTAAACTTGCAGGATGGAAATTCCCCGGTCATACAGAAATGATATCTAATGCTCTTGGTGTCAAACATCCTCTAATGATACTCTTTCACGATAAAATTCGTGTGGCTCTTGTTACTTTTCACACACCTATCAAAGAACTACCCTTTGAAATTTCCTATAATCGAATTATTCATATTGGTTCTGTATTTAATAATTCTTTGCAAATTGATTTTGGCATTGAAAAGCCTAATATTGCTGTGCTCGGACTTAATCCTCACGCTGGCGAAAGTGGAAATATCGGTCGTGAAGAACTTGAAATAGTTATTCCTGCAATGCACAAACTTCAAGAACGTGGAATAAACGTAAGTGGCCCTTTTTCAGCTGATGGCTTCTTTGGTTTCGGTGAATATAAAAAATATGATGGCATATTAGCAATGTATCACGACCAAGGTCTTATACCTCTAAAACTTCTGGCTCAAGGCAATGGAGTGAATTTTACTGCTAATTTGCCGATTGTAAGAACTTCGCCTGACCACGGTACCGCGTTCGAAATTGCTGGGAAGTCAATAGCAAACCCTCAAAGCACAATCGAAGCTTTTAAATCCGCTTACCAAATTTATGAGAACAGAAGAAAATTAATCTAATATTAGTTTCCCAGCAGATATTATTTTCTCATCATCAGCATATACTGTTGGCTTTTTGATTATACAGTCTATGTGTATTGGGACGCTAATTTTCCCACCCATTGATAAATTATTTCCAAACGCGATGTGAACAGTTCCTAATACTTTTTCGTCTTCAAGAATATCACCCGAAATTTTTGCCTTTGGATTTGTGCCAATCCCAAACTCACCAACTGCACGTGCATACTTACCCACATCTTGTAATGTTTTTTCCAGTTGACGTGCTTCCTCTGTTTTGCCGTAGAACTTTTCTGCAAATCCATCGTTAATCTCAATTGTTACAGGAGAAGTAACAAGCCCAAATCCTGCAATCGACCCATCGATCACTACTACTCCGTTTGTTTTTCCCTCTATTGGAGCTACATATACCTCACCAGACGGAATATTCCCGCTATCACCAATATTTCTCAGCACACCTGTTGATGATATTATTTTTCTTTGTTTTATTGGGATTAGTAAGTCTGTTCCCAGCTTTGTGGTAATACGAATTTCTTTTGTATTCTTAAGAATTGTAGAAAGTTTCTCATTAATTTCGATTATTTCATCTGGATTAGCAGACAAACAGCGTGTCATTGATTCTATTGATATCCCTGGCATTGTCCCAATTCGCACTCCCTGCTTGGATGCCTCTCTACGTGCGTTTGTATGCGTAATCGATTTGGAAGTCGGTGCAATAACAACATCTACATTCTTCATAAATTCAGCGATTTGGTCAGGTGGTTCTTCTCCATTTAGTTTTCTCGGACACATTTCTAAGTAAAATGCTTCGTAGCAGAGGCTTTTCCCAGATTCGAACAGCGCCATTCCGATTTCGCGCATAGGCTCATCAGACAAAACAAGCAATGTCTCATCTTCTGAAACACCCATATAGTCCTTTAAAGCAGTTTGTGCTGTTTTTTTTAATTTAAGTGTAGCCATAATATATCTTTTATAATTAACAATATTCGATTAATTCTATATTTTTGTTTTTTGCTGAAAACAAAATTGCATATCTGCAAGCTTCTATGTTGCAAAATATCTATTTTTTATAAAAATCACAAGAAAATTAACAATTGATTAGTTTTTTTTTCTATATTAAATTATTTTTTAATCGGTGCTAACTTACTTGAAACTGTTAAAATAAATATACAAATAATAAAACGAAAAAACAAAATAAATATTTTATAATTAAAAAATGCCTTTCGTAAGTGAAAGGCATTTTTTAAATTTTTATTGATTATGATCAATTATTCGACGTTTTAGCGCGTATCTTTCTTTCGCTCATTCCTCTTAGATAATATAATTTAGCACGGCGAGCACGCCCTGTGCGCTCTACTTTTATGCTTTGTATCATTGGCGAATACAATGGGAAAATTCTTTCGACACCAACTCCGTTGGAAATCTTTCTTACTAAAAAAGTTTCGTTGATACCAGAACCACGACGTGAAAGCACAATCCCTTTGAAATTTTGAATACGCTCTTTTTCGCCTTCAACTACTCGAACTGCTACATTTACTGTATCGCCCGGCTTGAAATCAGGTATTTCTGCAAAATTTTCGCCGTCCTTATTTTTACGGGCCTCAATTGTTTTTTCAAGCAGTATTTGATTTACATAATCTAAAGTATTCACTTTTACGCTCCTTAGTTACATATAAAACACAAAATTATTAAAATTACAAATATTATCCAAATAAAATTATCCACATTTAATTTTTCTTATTTCTTATCTACCTTTTTGTTATTTTTGAAAATTTGTAAGTTTCACTTTGTGGTTCGAAATATGTTTTCACTTGATGCAATTACTTCTCTTGCGAAAAGGCGCGGATTTGTATTCCAGTCCTCTGAAATTTATGGTGGGCTCAATGGTTGCTGGGACTATGGTCCATTAGGAGTTGAACTTCTTGCTAATATTAAAAATGCTTGGTGGAAAGAAATGACTTTTCGCGATAATATTGAAGGTCTCGATGCTGCTATTCTTATGCACCCTCGCACCTGGGACGCAAGTGGGCATACCTCGCAATTCAGCGACCCAATGATTGATAACAAAACAAGTAAAGCCCGCCATCGTGCCGACAATCTAATTGAAGATTTTATCGAAAAAATGAGAAAAAAGAATAAAACCGAACTTGCAAACGAAATCGAAATTGCTCTTAATCAAACCAAAGAACCCAACGATTTTTATGATATTATTATAAAATATCAAATTCCTGATCCAGTTTCGGGTACTACCGATTGGACACCAGTCCGCAATTTCAATCTTATGTTCAAAACATTTATCGGTCCAGTCGAAGACGATAGCTCTATTGTTTATTTACGTCCCGAAACTGCACAAGGTATATTCGTTAATTTCAAAAATGTTCTTGATACTGCTCGCCAAAAAATTCCATTTGGTATTGCTCAAATCGGTAAAGCTTTCCGCAATGAAATTAATACCAAAAATTTCCTCTTCCGTACTCGCGAATTTGAACAAATGGAAATGCAATTTTTCGTTAAACCCGGCTCCGAAAAAGAATGGTTCGATTACTGGAAAGAACAACGCTGGAATTGGTACCGTCGATTAGGTATGAAACAAGAAAAACTACGTTGGAAAGTTCACGAAAAACTTGCTCACTACGCTAATTATGCAGTTGATATTGAATTCGAATTTCCGTTTGGCTTCGGTGAAATCGAGGGTATTCACTCTCGCACTGATTTCGACCTCCGTAATCACCAGGAATTTTCCGGTAAAAAAATGGAGTACGTTGATGCTGTGAACAACGAGCGTTATATCCCCTATGTAATTGAAACTTCCGGCGGTGTTTCTCGTTCGTTTATGGCTTTCCTTTGCAATGCTTACGACGAAGAAGAAGTATCTTCCGACAACGGGAAATCAGAAAAACGAACTGTTCTTCGCTTTGCTAATGTGCTAGCTCCTATCAAAGCAGCAGTTCTCCCACTTGTCAACAAAGATGGTATGCCCGAAAAATCTGAAGTAATTTACAGAGATTTGCAGAAATACTTCAAAGTCCAATATGATACATCTGGTGCTATTGGTCGCCGCTACCGCCGTCAAGATGAAATCGGAACCCCATTCTGTATCACTATCGATGGTCAAACATTAGAAGACAATACTGTTACTGTTCGTCAGCGCGATTCAATGCAGCAAGTTAGAATTAATGCTGATAACTTGAAAAATTACCTCATAGACAATTTAATATAATTCTATGCTCGTAAAATGTCTGCTCTTCAAGTTTTTTTTGAAAGAGCAGACATTTTTTCACTATAATATTTTTGCTGCAATTATTCGAATTTTCTTAAATGCTTGCATAATTCTTTGTGTGATTATTTAATTATTTTGGTATTATCTAAATATTTTTGCTTATATTATTTTATAATCAACATTTTTAGTCTTATAATATTTTTGAGAGTTATGAATAAAAGATTATTTGTCGGTGTTTTTATAAATAGTTCGATATTCGACAACAAACTAATTCAATTGAAAAAAGATTTTGATAGAGTTACAATAGGGAAGTGGGTCGAAGATTATAATCTTCATTTTACCTTGAAATTTATAGGGGATTTTCCTATCAATCAAATTTCTGAATTGAAATCCGCTCTATCAGAGCATCTCACTGATTACCAAGAAAATCTTGTCTTTTCTGGTGTATCCGTTCTACCTAATCGCAAAACACCTCGTGTGTTATATATTGATATCCAAACAGAAACAAATTTGTTACTCGAAAAATTTATAATTATTGATGATATCTGCTCAGATTTCTGTATTAAGAAAGAAAGCAGAGAATTTAAACCGCATCTTACTCTACTTCGAATGAAAAGCGTTTCGAATAGCTTCTATCGCTATCTAGATAAATACTCAAATGAATACTTCGGAACACTCACAAACTTTCGTATTGAACTCATTGAAAGTAGTTTAACTCCTTCCGGCCCTAAATATACTATTATCTAATTTTGAAAATAGATAATAAACCATCTATTTATTTTTGATTAATGCCTCATTATTTAATTATTAATATCCTGTAATTTTTCATTTTTTTCTTGTTTTTAAACTTGATTTATCTTATATTATCGGTAATTGCATTTTCATTTGTGATGTTTTTGTGTAAGTATAAATAATTTAAATAGTTTAAATAATTTATTTCAAGCAGCCTATCGTGGTATATAATTATTGGGGGTTTTATGAGAAAATGCCTTGTTTTGCTAACTTTTTTGATATTATTTCTACCGCTCAAATTAGTCAGTAGCATTTACTATTCCGTGGGAGTAAATTACCTTATACCTACTGAAAAGTTTAAAGATGCAAATAAAAATTCAATAGGTATAAAACTTGAGGTTATAAGCAAAAATTACTGCCGCTTGTGGTATGGATTGAGAATTGACCAATTCAATCTTAAAAAGAAAAATGAAATAAGTTATTACAAGAAAGAAACGCTTATTTCACCAGTTGTAAAGTATTCCCCATTTGTCCGAGATTGCTTCAACAACAAGTTTCTTCCCTACATTGAAGGACAAATTAACCTGAGCTCTATTTCCGGAACAGATAACCTTTCAAAACTTGGTGTAGGTGGAGGGTTAGGTCTTGGTCTTGCATATAATTTTGTAATATTTAAAAAATGCTGGATGATTGACGTGCAAGCAATTTATTCAGCACCAAATTTTATTCACAGAGCTGATAAACGCGAAAACCTTAAATCTATTAATTGTGGATTATCTTTGAGTGTAAGCCTATGAAAAACAATTTACTTATTATGTCTATTGCAAGCATTGCTTTTCTAATGCTTTTCTCTTGCTCTGCTAAGGTTTCCTGGGACGACGCTGTTAGAATTAAGAAAGATTCTACTTATAAATACATAACTCATCCAAAAACAAAAAATTTCCGTTCCGGTGCCACCCTTCGTGGAGAAGTTAAAAAAATCGAAGTCATTGGCTATCCAGACTCATGTCCAATGAATAATTGGGTTTATAAAAGCTTTGTCGTTTTTGTTGATTCGTCCGTGAAAAAAAGAAATATCAAAGAACGTATCCCTCTCGAAGATGTAGACTTAGTTGGACTGAAACTCAATCTACCTTTAAATCAATATCAAAATATTAATTATTTCGAAAATTACAATGACCCACTTCTGCCAAGAATGCTCAGGGAAGTTCCTGTTGATACTCTGTATAAAGATACTTGCTCGACGCCTTGTAATTGCAAACCTTTATCTCTTGATTTCGATTTCGAAGTTCCTTGTATACTGTGCCTTGAATGTCCCGATAGAGAACTTCAAAAATATTTCTTAGAAATCAAGCCAGGCTACTCTCTTTACAATGATTTTAATGCCTTTTCTAAAAAAATTGGACGTGATGACTGGACTGCCGATATTGCTTTTGGCTACCGCTTCGGAAGTTCACGCAGATGGGGGATAGGGCTAATTGCGTCTACCGGTGTTCACGCTTTCAATAAATTTGATAGTACGCTTACCCGCAGATTTTCTCTAAATTTATATGGTAGATATGAACTCGTAAGGGACCACTTCACCAGAAGTATTAACATTTCCGACACTGCTGTTACTACTGCTGAAATGTTTACATACGATACAATCGTTGTCCCAAAAAGTTGCGAATGTCCCGAAGAAGGCGATTCTTTGATAATTATACAAAAGATTAATCCGGATTATCTTGTTGAAGTTAAAAATCGCCAAATAGTCGAAGAATACGAAAAACGACCTTGCTTTGTGCCTTTCGTTTATGGTTTGTTTGGTTTTAGCATCGATAAATTTTCAGTGGAATTAATGCAATTGAGCTTCAATAACGACTGCAAAAAGAAATTAGATGCAAAGGCACCCGATTTAGACATTTCTCTACCTCTAAATATTGGATTTGGCATTGGATTTGAAGTCCCAATTACCCGAAAAATTGATTTTTCTACCGATTTAGGCTTCCGTTCTATTTCTTATGCCGACAAAACTTATAATTTAGGCTTTGTTTCACCTACTCGCAAACGCATCAATTCTTTAATTTTCAGAATTGGAATAACAATATAAAGGGAATTATTATGAAAAATAAATTAATTTTCTTAATATCTTTAATTTTTAGTATCCTTCTTGCTGCTTGTAACGATTGTCCCCTCGAAAATGCTAATCCTGTTACAATTTGCCAGACAAGAATTGTTACTATCGAACAATTTAATTCTAATTTCACAATTGTTACAGACCCAAACTCAGGGCAAGAACAAACTATTTTAGACCCCGACTATAATATCGGCACTTACGAATTCCCAATCAATGCCAATTCTTCGGGTAGCTTCCCTAATGATAATCGTTTTGTCAATAAAGTTCAAATACCAATTTTTTCACTGCCTTTTGTCGTGGATAATCAAATCTACTACGCTGGTATTGTTGACAACTATCCTATTAATGGCGAACTGCCTGGCGATATACTTGTTCGTGATGTTGATGCTGCTGCCCAAAGAGCCACACTGAGAATGTTTGGTAGCATCGACCAAATTGACCAAAATTATTTAAATGAAGATGCCCAGGCTTTCTGCAATTATGTAAATAGTATTTTGCCGACAATAGTTCAGTCTTTCGCTAACTACAATGCCTCTAATCGTTTTGGTCAGAACCAGCCCGGCGCTTCCATTGTTCGCTTCGATGCTGCCAGCGTTGTCGTAATTGACCAAAACGGCAGAATTGTTGGAACTGTTGGTGCACCAAATGTTCCAACACCGCCCGCAAATATTATCAACGACCTTCGCTCGCAAGCCGCTTCTCGCATCGCTGTGGATTTAACTGTTGTGCCCGGAAATGTTTATACTTACATCGCAAAAAATGGGAAACGCTTCGTGTTCTTTGTTAGTGAAATTCGTCAAACAAACGTTCCACCTAACAGAAAACGTGTTACTATTATGTTTTATCCTTTGGATAAATAGGAGAGCAAATTTATGAAGAAAAATATATTTCTCTGGTTATTTTTAGCTTTGTTAACTTGTTCTTGTTGTTCGCCTAAATACTATGTTTTACCAAAAGGCAATCTTGATTTAGTGCGACAGTCGAGCCCGTCCGATTCTATTAATTCTTCGTTTGATGAAACTGCCCCATATCAACGCGTCCTCGAAACAAACTGTTTCAACGCTTATTGTAAAGAAAATTCAAACCTGTATATCGAACCAGCTACTTCAAGAATTAAACCATCTAATACATTTTTCCGTGATTTGTTAGGCGAAGATTTTGTTACTAAAAACAGAAAAGTTATTGACTACCTTACAAAACAACTCGAAAGTGTTTCGTTCATTACTAACAATAGCGGTTTCGTCTCTCTTGCTCACGGTCCAGATGCAAATTACACTCGAATTATGGAACTCCCTTTCGTTGGATTTGTTGGTGGAACCGATATTTACTTCTTTCAGCAAGAAAACGGTCGCTACGTCTTCCGTTCCCTTCCCGAACCAATTAATTCGGTTTTTTGGGATTCTCATCCCTGGGTAGGAATTGATTCTCTCTGCAATTTAGTCCTTATATGGGCTTCGGATAGGGATAATCCATATTCAGTTGTTACTTCGCTTGATAAGCAGATCATCAAAAAAGGGAACTCCGATTTATTCTATGCCTTCCGAATTGAAGGTGTCTGGTCCTCTCCACAAAAATTCGATAGATTGAGCTTGATTAACACTGATGAATACAATGAAATAGCTCCATTTGTAGCCTGCTCGAAAATTTCACCAAAGATTCTTTTTGCTTCAAATCGGGACAAAGATTATGATATTTACGAAGCCGATATTGAAATTGATTTCAAATCTCAGACAATTAGACCAATTGGTACAGCCCGCCAATTAGCAAAAGGTAGCCAATTCGATTTTGAAAATCAATTCATAAATACTAACGCTGATGAATTGTTCCCGGTTGTTGCATTCCCATACTATAATGAAAATCAAAAAGAATTATTTATTTCTTCTAATAGAAATATTGCACATAAGCCGTTGAAACCTAAAAGCGATACTATTGTTGCTAACAAAGGGAAATTCGATATTTATATGTTTCCTTACTCATTTGAGTGCAAAGAACCGCCTCCGCCTCCACCTCCTGCCGCTACAATTAATATTAGAGTTGTCAATAAACATAATCCTTCCGACAGGGTTTTACTTCCAATTATTAAACTTGTTGATTTGACAACAGGTAATGCCCAAGAAAAAAACGCAAATGAAGCTTCTTTTTCTCTAATTAACGGACATAAATACGAAATTTGGGGTGGTTCTGCTCATAATACTCTTGATTGTGGCGACCCCCATCAAGAAACTATTTTAAAATATTATAAATATAACGAGATTTTCTTCACTGCACCTAAAATTCTTCCAAAAGAAAAGATTATTGAATACGACACAATTATTAATCCCACACCTAAATTTGTTTACGATACAACTTATGTTACTGAATTAATTCCCATTTCACTTTTAGATTCGATTCGTGTCGAAAAAGAATTCGTTTCTGATTCCGATAATAAAACAAGCAATGAAGTCCAGAAAAAAGAAATGGTTACTAATATTCGTTATGTTCGTTGTCCGTCTCGAAATGTGAAGCCAGTTGAATCAGGAGTTATTCAAAAAAGTGAAATGAAATCTGAAGTTACAACCGAAATCATTACTCAAACTCGCACATCTCTTGTTGAGGTAACCAAGCAAGTTATTAATAAACGTCTTGTTTTTGAAGGTGGTCGCGTTCAGAAAAAGACTCTGAAATTAATCGAATATGATACAATTCCTCAACTTGATACTCTTAATAAAATCGTTATCGGTCCGCTCGCCCGTTCTGAAAAGACAATGCTAAAGCCTATCGACCTTCATTTTGAACGAGATACACTTATCAACGATGAAATTCTCCTTGAACCAGAATATTTTGTGAAGCCAAAATGCTCTGCTAAATTCGTTGATCTTTTGGACGATTATTACAAAAATGTGCCTTATTACCAGACTGCATTCTGGGAAGTCAATACATCAGCTAACCTTCCACGTCATATCCTTCTTATGCAGCGTGGAAACCCACTTGAAAATGCTACGTGTATTGAACTTCATCCTCGAAATACCCGCTATGGTGTTTGGACAGGTATCAATCGTGAAACTCGTTTGAATGAATACCGCAGATATGCTCAAACTGTTGATAAAAATCTTCTTGGTATGAAAACTGAAATTACTGACCACTTCATTCCTGCATTCGAAGAAATTTCTCAACTATCGCCACAAACTAAATTAATTATTAAGCTTGAAGCATATAGTGATATTCGCGATGCTGGACCCTGTAATTATTTCGGCGAAACTGTAAGTTACATTCAAGGTAGAATCAATGAAAATTCCCAGATTGTTTTAGATAAAGTTGTTATCAAAAACGGTGATAATCTAAACTCCGACAATGACAACCTTTCAAAACTTCGTGCCTACTACGGCTTCAGCGAACTTATAGCTTTGCTGCGAAAAGATGAAAGATTCCGAAAATATCTAAATCAAGGTCTTGTTTTCTTACCTACTCAGAAATTCGATACCCCGGAAAAAATGTATGAAGCATTACGCAACGCCAAAATAATAATTATTGCAGAAGGGAAAAAATTCGACCCTATTATTAAAGAAAACGATAAGGAATATGATGCTATTCGCCGCTTAAATCTGTTTATTCAACTTATTAAATTTTCAGATAAATTTGTTATTTCTGCCGATTGTTGTAACGAATAGTGATTAAATAAATCATTGTTTCTGAGCAGCCAATATATTTGGCTGCTTTTTTTGCATTCATTAGTGCGAATTGAAAAATCCATATTTATATCATATGTATATTTTACAATACTTGCACTTGCATTTTTTTAATTATATTTGCAAAGTTTCAATATTGGTATGGAGTCATTTTGAGTGATAAATTTCCTAAATTAATTCCTCAACTTGGTTTTGTAACTACACTTGCTATTGTCGTCGGAGCTGTTATCGGTTCTGGTATTTTCAAGAAACCTGCATTTATGGCAGTTCATCTTGGTTCGCCTGAATGGCTGATTGCAATTTGGGTAATAGCAGGACTTCTTACTCTCTTTGGTGCTCTTACAAATGCAGAAATTGCAAGTATGATTACCGCTACTGGCGGACAATATGTGTTTTTTCAGCGTATGTATGGTGATTTGGTTGCTTATCTTTATGGCTGGGCAATTTTTGCTGTTATTCAAACAGGCTCTATCGCTTCCATAACTTATGTGTTTTCTGAATATACACAGTTTTTCATACAGTTGCCACGTTTTAGCACAGAAATTGAGCAAACCTGGCGTGTATTCCTTCCAGCCATTGGATATATCTATCCGCTTGAAAATATCGGCGTCAAATTTCTTACAATTTTTGTTATTTCTGGGCTAACTGCAGTCAACTATTATGGCGTTAAATTCAGCGGTACTGTTTCAGCCTCCTTTACTTTTATGAAAGTTGCAGCAATATTGCTGCTTGTGCTTTTCTGTTTTTCTTTCAGCGGTGGGAGCTTCGAAAATCTCAGTAAGCCTTCGTCTGCATATTTGTCGGGCGAAATTAGCTTTTTCTCAGGATTTATGGTTGCTCTTGCTGGTGCTTTCTGGGCATACGACGGCTGGAATAATATTACATACATTGCAGGTGAAGTTCGCAATCCGAGCCGAAATATACCGCTTGCTCTCGGAGTTGGCACTTTGATAATCATCACTGTTTACGTCCTGATTAATATTGCTTTTATTTACGTTATGCCAATTGAACAAATGGCTCAGTCATCGCTTGTTGCTGCTGATGCAGCAACTATTTCTATGGGTGCAATTGGTGGGGCTTTCGTTGCTGCTGCTGTTATGATTTCAACTTTCGGCACTGCTAATGGAACTATTTTAGCAAGCGCCCGTGTCCATTTTGCAATGGCAAGCGATAATTTATTCTTCAAATCTATTGCAAAGGTGCACCCCAAATGGCATACTCCATCAAGCTCTCTCATTTTGCAAGCAGTGTGGGCTTCTGCGCTTGTCCTTAGCGGTACATTCGATATTCTAACTGATATGTTAATTTTTGTCAGCTGGATTTTTTATGCTGCCGGTGCTGCTGGGGTGTTTGTCCTGCGTCGCAAATATCCCGATGTTAAACGCTCCTATCGTGTTTGGGGCTATCCTGTTATACCTTTGCTTTTTATTTCCTTTTCAATAATTTATGTCGTCTTTACTTTATATAACGATATTCAAATGTTTATTGAAGGTCGTACTCATCTTATTAATTCTCTGTTCGGTATTTTTCTATGCTTAATTGGAATTCCTCTTTATTATTATTTCAACAAAAAACGTAGCAAAAATGGATGATTATAATTTTTCGGTAAGTATCACTCTTGGCAAACGCTTTCTCAAATTGCCGCTTTTTTCTATTTCCAATAAATTGAAAAAAGCTTTCAAAGAAGAAATTGAATTGCGTGACGGTCTTAAACTTGTCGTAACAGAGTATAAACTAAAAAAAAATATTAGCGTTGATTTCTCAATTGAGCAGGCTCCTCTCGAATTTGCCTTCTGCCTTTCCGGCAGTATGTCCGTTGAAATTAATTCTGCAAATAGTTTCAGCAACTTTCTTGAAATTTCTGCTGGCACTTGCGCCGTGTTTTACCTCCCTAATTCGAAAGGAAGATTATTTCTCAATGGCTCAGAAAAAATTTTAGTTCTCTCGCTACATACTTCTGTTGATTATCTAAGAAAATTTATTGAAAACGAAATTGAAAATTTTCCTGAAAATCTTAAAGAATTAATTTTTTCAAAGGCAGGTAATCCTTTTGTTATTACAAGTAAAATCAATCCATTGATGAAAATTGCCTGCACTCAAATAACTGATAATTACTCAACTGTCCCTCGTAAAATGTTTCTCGAAGCAAAATCGCTTGAACTTATGACGCTTCTTATTAATCAAATCAGCGATAATTTTCGAGGCACCTCTCCTCACATCTCAGATGCTGATTTAGAAAAAGCTAAACTTGTCGAAAAATTAATTCTCGAAAATATTGCCGATGTGCCGCCACTCGCAGAACTTTGTAGAGTTGCCGATATTACTCACACCCGGCTTAACAAAGCTTTTAAACAAGAGTTCGGGCTTACTGTTTTCGATTACCTTCGTAATAAACGATTGGAAGTTGCCAGACAAATGCTCGAAAACGGACAAAATGTAACTAAAGTCGCTTATGAACTTGGTTTTAGCAGTCCCGCACACCTCTCCCGTGAATTTGCTAAAAAATTTGGAATTAGTCCCAAAAAATTTCAAAAATTTGCTAAAATTTAAACTCGCTTTTTATTACTTTCTCGATTAAAATAAGCATTTCATCAGCAGATTTATCCCAACTGAACTGTTTTGCCCAATCTATTGCTCCTTCAGATAATTTATCACGTAATTCGGCATCAGAAATAATTATCTCAATTTTTTCAGCAAGTTCTTCGATATTGCCATATTCATAAAGTAATCCTGATTTCCCGACCGCTACCGAGTCACGCAAGCCCGGCGAATTTGCAGAAATAACAGGTGTCCCTGCTGCATTTGCCTCTAAATTGGTTATTCCCCAGCCTTCTTTCATAGATGTATTTACTACGCACCAAGCGCGCGATAAAAGCTTTACCTTTTCTTTTTCCGTAACAAATCCAAAAAATATTGTATCTTTTTTAATTTTAAGTTGATTTGCCAATTTTTCAAGTTCGCTGCGGAAATCTCCTCGTCCTAAAATATGAAGCTTTGCTTGAGGATGCTTCTTCTTCACAATTGCAAATGCTCTCAATAAATGGTCAACGCTTTTATACTTTTTCAGTCGCCCAAAATACGATACAGTTGGCTCTTCTTCTTTCTCACCAATAGAAAATGGAAAACGATTTTGGTCGATGGCATTATAAATTATCGTAAAATATCGTTTATCATATCCCATTCTGATAAATTCATCAAGCGTGCTCTGCGAAACAACACTAAATGGAGTGTGCTTGTAAACAAACCTCATCAAATATTCACCTATAACAACATATAAACCTGCTGGAATAGATGCCTCTCTAAATATGCTGCGTCCAAAAAAATGATGACTTATCGCAAGAATAGGTTTCTTTACGTATAAAGGTGTGTAAAAGGGTATTTTATTAATGTCATCAATTATTATATCGAAATTATATTTTTTATCTAATTGCTTTAATTGCTTTGGAACATAAAAATTAAATAAACTTCTGCTTCCGGTGCGATATATTTCTATGCCATCGATCACTTCGTATTCGCTTGCACCCTCAAATTTGCAGGCAAGCAATACTACTTTGTGTCCTTTGCTTGCAATTCTCGAAAAAATTTCGTGAAAATGAACTTCTGCACCGCCACCATAAGGATTCTTTATGCACTGCCAATTTATTGCAAGAATTTTCATATACTATTTATTAATCTTTAATAATTTGCAAAGATAGCAAAAAACTGTTAATTTGCAATTTTCTTTAATATATGGTTGCTTAATTATGAAAGTAACTCATCCTACAAAATTGAGCTTGCGTGGAATTAAATTCTACGCTTATCACGGTGTCAAAAAATCAGAAAAAGATGTTGGTGGTAAATACGAAGTTGATTTAGATTTATATTATGATGCCACCAATGCAATTATTCACGACGACGTGAAATTTGCAGTCAACTACGAAGAAGCTGTCGATATTATTTCTGATGTTATTTCCGAAGAAAACTACAATTTGATTGAAACTTTAGCAAGTGAAATCTTGAACTTGCTTATGGAAAAATTTGAACATCTTCAAAAAGCTACAATTAAAATTCGTAAAATTTCTGTTCCTATTAAAAATTATACCGATTACGTTGAAGCTGAACATACTATCGAAAGAAAAAATAATTGATGAAAAATAATTCTAACTTCATATTGCTATCGATTGGTGCTAATCTTGGTAATAGAAAAGACACCATAGAAAAAGCAATCCGTTTGCTTTCCGAACACCAAGAAATACGTATAATTAAAACATCTTCAATTTATGAAACTGAGCCTGTTGGTTATAAAGACCAACCTTGGTTCCTTAACATTGTAGTTGCTGCCGAAACAACTCTCGAACTTAACCGATTAATCCAGCTTTGCAAATCTATTGAATATTTGCTCGGTCGAAAAATACGGAAAAAGTGGACTGAGCGCGAAATTGATATTGACATCTTAATTTACGGCAACAACATCATTGAAAGCGAACATCTGCAAATTCCTCATCCACGTATGCAAGAACGGCGATTTGTACTTATTCCAGCAGCAGAAATTGCCGCCGAGCTGGTTCATCCCGTCTATAAACACACAATATCAGAACTACTAAATGTTTGTACCGATAGCTCAGTCGTGAAAGAGTTTTCTAACTAATATGAAATATTCAAAAGAAACAATTGAAGAACTAAGACTTAGAGCCGATATCCTCGATGTTATTGGCGAACACCTCCGACTTAAACGCGTTGGCAAACGCTATGTTGCTTTCTGTCCATTCCACGATGATAAAAAAACACCATCGTTTTCCATTTCTCCTGAATTAGGATTATATCATTGTTTCGGTTGCAAGCGTTCAGGTGATGCTTTCAAGTTTATTTCTGATTATTTAGGAATGACTTACGCCGAAGCAATTGAGTTTTTAGCCAAAAAATATAACGTTAATTTAAAAGCAGTCGCGGACAAAAAATCAAACGACGAAATTGATACTCTTTTCAATGTGCTTCAATCGGCAGCCAATATTTATCACTCTAATTTATTTAAAAAAGAGTGTTCCGCCGCTTTAGATTACTTCTACAAACGCAACTTTACGCAAAATACCATTAAAGAGTTTCTTTTAGGATATTCTATAAATTATGATAATGTTGTTTACGAACTGAAAAAGCTCGGATTTGATGAAAAAGCAATTATAGATGCAGGAATAGTAGGACGCCGCAACGATAGAACCCTTTACGACCGTTTTGCTGGACGAGTAATCTTTACTATTCGCGATTTCCTTGGGCGTGTAGTGGGTTTTGGTGGACGTGATATTTCGGGGCGTGATAATGTAGCAAAATATGTCAATTCTCCACAAACAAAAATTTACGACAAAAGCAAAATTCTCTATGGTATATTTGAAGCCAGAAACGAAATTCGCAATCAAGATAAAGCAATAATTGTAGAAGGTTACGTTGATGTTATCTCTCTTCATCAATCAGGTGTCAAAAATGTTGTGGCTTCTTCTGGTACCGCTCTCACTTCTCAACAACTTGATTTGCTCGGTAGATATAGTAAAAATCTATTCCTTGTGTTCGATGCCGACGAAGCCGGGCAAAAAGCAACTCATCGAGCAATTGAACTTGGATTGTCAAAGGGTTTCGATCTAAAAATAATAACACTACCTGATGGCGAAGATCCAGATAGCTTGGTAAATAATCACGGAAAGGCACTTTTCGAGGCGAAACTCCGCGATAGCAAAACTTTTCTTAAATACTCAGTGGATATGTTCCTTGCTCGAAGCGAACCAACTGCTCTGGCTAAATCTAACTTTGCTCGTGAAATGCTTGCTTTAATCAGCAAAATCCAAGATACTTTCCAGCACGATTTTCTCATAACCGAGCTGGCAAGTTTGCTCGATTTAACAGAAAATCAAGTTCGCCTGCTTTATTCTGAACGAAATAAAAACCTCGCATCCAGCTCTCAAAAGAGTGAAACTGAAGTAACCGATAAAGACCAATACACCGATGAAGAATTCGACAATTCTATCCATTTCAATATCAATGAAATTTTTCCAGAAGAAAAAATAATTCTTAAATTAGCTATGAAATTGCCCAAATATTTCAAAATCATTGATGAAATGGGTGTTACAGAAGCAACTTTTATCTCTGCCTCTGCAAAAACAGTTTACTCAATTGTTCACGAATATTCGAATGAATTGAACATTTTACAAAGTATCATCGAAGACGAAAGCTACCCTTCTAATGTCAAAAATTCTCTAATTTTTTTGATGATGGAAGAAGAAGCTCCCAGCGAACGATGGAAAGAAATTGATGAAACAGTGGAAAATATAGACGTCAGAAAAATCATCTCCGATGCTCTTATCAAATTAGAACTTCGAATTATCAACAACGAAATTGACGAAATTAAATCTCGTATTGCCAATGCTGATAGCGAGATTTTGGATAGATTATTACAAAGACAAGCAGAACTCACACACAAAAGAAATGCTCTTTCGCAAAAAATGATGTCCTAATGCCCTGTTCGAAATCTTTTCGATGCAATTTTGAAAATTTCAGCAATAAATAGAACAGACAGTCCTAAAATCAATGCTATCGCCCAATCTTGAATTGTAAGTGGAACAGTTGAAAATACCTTATTCATAGGCTGCCAGTTTATTGCCAGTACGCTTAATAATATTGTGGCTGCTACTCCTGCAAGCAGTGTGTTATTGTTTTTTAAGCCATATCTGAGAAACGATTCAGTGAGTGAACGTGTTGCAAATACATTAAATATTCGTGCAAAAATTAATGTAGCAAAAAACATTGTCATTGCATACTTATGCAGTTCATTTGAATCCTGAATTACAATTCCTATCCTATTCAATGTATTTTGTAAAATATCCGAATTTATGTAGAATGCGAACGCTACAAGGCAGATTACTCCAATCCAAACTCCTATGACGCCTATGTATGCAACAGATGATTTATTAAGTATTCCTTCGCTTTTGGGACGTGGCTTACGTTGCATAATGCCTTTTTCTGGAGGTTCTACACCTAATGTGATTGCTAAAATACCATCCATTACAAAATTTATAAACAAAATTTGAACTGCTGTGAGCGGAGTAGCAAACCCAGCTAATAATGCTGTAACCAATCCAAATACAGTTCCCATATTTCCACTTAACAAGTATACAAGATACTTTCGTATATTCTCAAATATACTGCGTCCTTCTTCGACTGCTGACACAATTGATGCAAAATTATCATCCGTAAGTATCATATCAGAGGCTTCCTTGCTAACTTCGGTACCTGTAATTCCCATTGCAACTCCAATATCTGCACGCTTTAAAGAAGGTGCGTCATTTACTCCATCACCCGTCATTGCAACAATGTTCCCTTTTTTGATCAAGGCATCTACTATTTTTTGCTTGTGCACAGGAGAAATTCGAGCAAAAACTTCAACATTATCAATTACATTTTCTAATTCACCATCTTTCATCATTTCTAATTCATGCCCAGCAATTGCAATCCCATCTTTCATTATTCCAAGTTCTTTTGCAATTGCAACGGCAGTAATTTTATGGTCCCCAGTAATCATTATTGGCTTTATTCCAGCGGTTTCGCAAATTTTAATTGCATCTTTTACTTCTTCACGTGGTGGGTCTATCATCCCAAATATCCCTAAAAAAGTTTGATTACTTTCATAATCATTTTCTTCATTTATTATTTCTTTCTTTGCAACAGCAATTGCACGCAACGCACTTTCTGCCATTTCCCGATAAACTTGCAATATCCTATTTCTTATCTCTTCCGTCAATTGTTTCTTCTCTTCTCCATTGTAATAATAATTACATTGTCCAAGAATAATTTCTGGCGCACCTTTCGAAATAGCTATCTTTTTGTCGTTAAATTGATTTACAGTTGTCATTTTTTTCGTTTCAGACGAGAAAGGTATTTCAGTAATGCGTGGATAAACACTTTTGATATTATCCGGTTCGATGCCTATTTTCTTTGCAAGCACAACAATTGAACCTTCGGTTGGATCCCCGACTATTTGCCATTCGTTTTCCGCATACGACAAACTCGCATCGTTGCATAATATTCCGCTTATTACGACTTCAAATATTTGTTTGTCGTTTAGTGGATTAATCTCAACACCATTTTCCAATATCTTGCCCTCGGGAGCATAACCCGAACCTGTAACATCAAGCAATCTATCAAAAACATATACTTTTTTAATTGTCATTTCATCTTGTGTTAAAGTACCAGTTTTATCTGAACAAATTATGTTAGTTGAACCAAGCGTCTCAACTGCTGGCAGTTTTCTAATCAATGCTTTGCGCTTAACCATACGTTTTACGCCTAATGCAAGAGTGATTGTTACTACTGCGGGCAATGCTTCGGGGATTATGGCAACTGCCAAAGCAACTCCCCAAACGAATACTTCCGCTAATGGGGAGCCTCTCAAAAAATCGAGAATACTTACCAAAGTTGCCAGAACGATTGAAAAAATACCCAATTGCTTGCCTAATTTATCTAAATTTTTTTGCAATGGTGTGCGTTCTGTTTGTGTTTCGTCCAGTAATGCTGCAATTTTACCAAATTCTGTTTGCATCCCAGTATAAACAACCACTGCTTCAGCACGTCCATATACAATTGCAGTTCCTTTATAAAGCATATTTTTTCTATCGCCGAGCGGAATATTGTCTCCAGAAATTGGATTACTATGCTTGCTTACTGGAACCGACTCTCCTGTTAATGCTGCTTCATCAACGCGCAGTAAATAAGCTGTGGTAATTCTTGCATCTGCCGGGACCTTGTCCCCTGCAGTAAGCAAAATAATATCGCCGGGAACAAGCTCTTTTGCAGGTATTTCCATAATTTTACTATTACGACGGACCTTTGCAGTTGAAGATGCCATTTTGCGAAGCGATTCTATAGCTTTTCCTGCTTGATATTCTTGCACAAAGCCAGTTATCCCTGCCAATACTACTATGACAATAATTGCTATCGGCTCGACTGTTTTGCCTAATAAAATTGAAATGATTGCAGATAAAATTAATACATAGATAAGTAAATTATTAAATTGTGAAAGTAATAGTTTCCATACAGGTTCTTTTTCTTTTTCTCGAAGCTCATTAGCTCCAAATTTTTCATGTCTTGATTTTACTTCTTCTTCTGTGAGGCCATTAATTTCAGTACTTAGTAATTTTAATGTCTCATCAATACTCAATTTGTAAAAATTGTTTTCTTTTATCATACTTTCTTTCTGTAATATTATACTTTATATTTTTGACAAATGTTTGACGAATATTTAACTGTATAATTACAATTTAATAATATTATTCTTCCATTTTTTTGAAATGGTCAATAATGTTCAAATAAATAATGAAGAGAGTTAAAGGTGCAACGTAATAAATGTCTATTTTTCAGTAACATATATAGATTTTGTTTTATTGTTTACTGATATGGCATTATTCTTGAATTTAATTATTCAAATATGCTTCTGAAAAAATGTTCAAACTATAGAGAGGTTTCAAATGAAAGTTACAGAAATCCGTGCATCAGGCATTCAAGCAGTTGATGTAAAATCATTTCAACCTGAAAAAGTTGAAAAAAAAGCTGAGAGCAATACTATCAAGGACAAAGTTGAAATTTCTGCCGAAAGTATGAATTGGCAAAAGGACATTTTGCTTTCAGCGTTAGAGTTAATTGAAAATAAGGTCCAACCAGATGCAAGTTACCCGCTTGACAAAGTAGAAAATCGCCCTATTGAAACTTTCGAAGAGGCACTACTCGAGCTTCGCTTCTTAAATACAGATGTTTACGCAAAAGAAGCATTAGGCGCACAAGCCAATATTAAAACAGAAGATGTCTTATCGTTATTCATAGAAGAAGCAGCGTAAGCTGCTTCTTCTATAATTGATTGAAAGCATAGGGAAGCAACTCGCTTAGCGAAGTTGTATATATTTCTTGTATTTGCTCATTGCTGTCTAAATTTATGCAGATAATGCTTACATCGTCAGTTGAAAATTCTACCATTTTTTGCCTGCATAATCCGCAAGGAACAGAATAAGTTGATGACTTTAATACAATTGCGATTTCTTTCATGTTCCTGCATCCAGATTTTACCATCGAATCAATCGCTACCATCTCGGCGTGTGAAGTAAGTGTAAAATCTATAGATTCAATGTTACAACCCGTATGGATATTGCCTAACTCATCCAACAAGGCAGCTCCAACTTTAAAATTTGAATACGGTGCATATGCATTTCCCCTTATCTCAATAGCTGCTTCTATCAGTTCAATTTGTTTCTTGCTCAGCTGATTTAACTCTACTTTCTTCATAAATTTCCTGTTTCAGTGTTTTTATCATTAGTATGTGTGTGGACACCGCAATAGCAACTACTGCAAGTAATAGTCTAACCCATAATTCTTTCGCTGTATAAATCATCGTCGTAATAATCACAGACCAGAGCAATACAATCACAACAATTTTATGTATTAACAACATTCCATTGTGCTCTTTATAATTTCTTATATAAGAACCAAAAAATGAGTTGTTTATTAGCCAATTATAAAGTTTCGGTGAGCTTTTTACAAACAGATATGCTGTTAATAACAAAAATGGTGTTGTTGGAAGAATAGGAATGAAAATACCAAAAATTCCACATCCAAGCGAAATAAAACCTAAAATGATATATATGGCTTTTGTCATAATTTACTATGACGATTGATTTAAATTCAATTGTCTGAAAATTCTTTTCAATAAATATAAAAATCTACCTGTTAATATAATTGCCGCAAAAAACAATCCTATCAAATATCCCCACCAAATTCCTTTTACACCAAAATTTAAATATATTCCCAGCAAATACGCACACGGCAGCATAATTATCCAATACGATAGCAAAGAAATTAATGTTGGATAATTTACATCTTGTAGCCCTCGTAATGCACCAAGTGCTGTAACCTGAGTCCCATCCATAATTTGAAATAATCCGGCGATAATCATAAGTTGTGCAGCAATCTCTATTACATCAGGTTCATTAATATAAATCGAGGGTATTGCGTATCTCCCGATGATGAACAATACTCCACAAATCAACATAAAAGCCAATACCATATAAAACGAAGAAAATCCAGCTACTTTCAATCTATGATATTTTCGTTCGCCAAGCAAATTGCTTATTCTGATTGTAGCAGTTGACGACACTCCACTCGACATAAGAAATGTGAGTGATGCAAGGCTGATTACAATTTGATATGCTGCTAATTGCTTTGCTCCCAGCCACCCCGTCATCAATGCTCCAACTACAAATGCACCAACTTCCAGTATATGCTGCACACCAATCAGTAATCCCAATCTGAAAAATTCCTTTATCCTATCAAACAACAAATATTTGAAAGATACTTTTTCCAAATATATACTTAAAGACTTGCTGTATTTCATTAAAAATATAAAACAAATTGCCATCAAACATCTTGAAATAACAGTTGCAACAGCAGCCCCATTTAGACCCATTTCTGGCATCCCAAGCTTCCCAAAAATTAATCCATAGTTCAAAATTACATTTACAACATTACATACCAATATTATAATCATTCCAGGTTTTGTTTTGGTCAGCCCGTCAACAAATTGCTTGTAATGCATAAAAATAAAATAAGGCAGCCACGATAAAACTAATATCTTGTAATATGGGATCGCCAGCTCAATTACTTCTTGCTTTTGTTGTAAATATGGAAATAAATATGTTATCAAATACATTAGAGTCGTAAGTAACGCTCCAAAGCCAATCGTTGTCCAAAGTCCATTAAAAAATATGCTTTGAAGTAGTTCGGTGTTTCGCTCGCCGTATGCTTTTCCTACTATCGTAGTAGTTGCATAAGAAATGCCCAACCCAAATACAAACACTAGAATAAAAACATTATGTGCAACCGATGCTGCCGCAAGCTGCAACGAACCCAATTGCCCCACCATTATTGTATCGGCAATTGAAGTAATCATATGCCCAGCTTGCCCAAGCACTAATGGATAAGCTATTCTCCAATTTATTTTGTAATGTATTTTATATTCTTTACTTAACATTTTACGAAATAAAAATGTGGTTTTTACAAACCACATTTCAGTTTATATTCAAAAAAGTAGAACTTAACTATTTCCCACCATATTTTTCAGGATAGGGTGGAAGCGGCAATGAGTCAGGTATTCCCATCAACGGAAAATCTTTCCTTAAAGGATAAATCGGTTCCCCAGTTTCTGGATTTACATAATCTTCGGGCATATAAAAACGCCGCAAATCAGGATGCCCATCAAATTTAATCCCATACATATCATAAGTTTCTCTTTCATACCAATTTGCCGAAGCCCACACTACTGTCAATGTCGGACAAGTGCAATCATTTTCATCTATCTCAGTTTTAATTCTTACTCGGCTTTTGAATTTATTCGAGTATAGAAAATATACAACTTCAAAACGTTTTTCTTTTTTGTCGAGCCAATCAATTGCAGTTACGTCAATACACATATCGAAAGACATTTCTGGGTCGGTTTTTAATTTTTCCGCTACCTCGACAAGTCTTTCTTTCGGGACTTTTATACTCAACTGTTTCTGAAAAATGTATTCGCTTGCTTCTGGGACAATTTTTTTTACGAACTCGATTATTTTTTCAAAACGCTTGTTCATATTTATTCCTTTGAATTTTCCATATTTTCAAAAAATTGCTTTACTTCCTTTATCGATGGGAAAATATAATCGGCTAAATCATTTTTTAAGTGCAAACCTACAAGTATTGTTTTTGTCCCAATTTTTTTGCCAGCTTCAATATCTGTTATGCTATCACCAATAGTCCAAGAATTTGCAGCATCAATTCCGAAATGCTCAATAGCTTCATTAAACATTCCTGGATTTGGCTTCCGCCTTTTGCTTCCTGATTTAGCAAGGTCTGGGCAAAAATAAATCGCATCGAATTTGTAATTTGTCCTTTCTTGCAGCTTTTCGTCCATATAATTATGCACTCGTTCTAAATCATTGCTTGTCATTAATCCTTTGCCTATTCCTTGCTGATTTGTTACCAAAATTGCCAAATAACCAAGCTTTTTTACGATCGAAAATAATTCAAAAAAATCCTCAATAAAGATAAATTCTTCAATTTTTTTTACGTAATCACCAACTATTCTAATATTTACTATGCCATCTCTGTCAAAAAATACAGCTCGTTTCATTATTTTATCTTTTCAATTTTCATCTCTACTTTGTCAATTGGATTATCTCTACTGTCTCTTGGCATATTTACAATTTTATCAACAACTTCCATTCCTTCAATCACTTCACCAAATATCGAATACTGTCCGTTCAAATGGGGTGCATCGGCAACACAAATAAAAAATTGGGAAGTTGCACTATTTGGGTCAGGCTTTCTTGCAGCAGAAATAATACCACGTTTGTGCTTCAAATTGCTGAATTCGGCAGGAACCGTTGTTTGGCTCGGGTCGCCAAACCCCCACATTTCGCGTGGCTTATCTTTCGAATTTGGGTCGCCTCCTTGTATCATAAATCCCGGAATTACTCTATGAAAAGCAGTGCCATCGTAAAAACCTATTGATACAAGACTATCGAAATTTGCAACGTGCTTCGCAGCAACATCATTATAGAGCTCAATCTTTATTTTACCAAGCTCTTCACCTTTCTGATATGTTGTAATTAGATACTTTGGTCTATCCATTTTTCCCTCTGAAAATAAAATATTTGTAGAAAAAATTGTTACTACTAATAATACTGACAACAGAAAACGCATGTTTTTATTCTCCAAATTCTACATTTAAACAAAATTATTAGACTTTTTTAAAAAAAATATATTGTTTCAAAAAATCGGCATTATTATTGATTTTAGCAAAATATGAATTAATGAATTATGAATTAAGGTGAAACAACGTGAATAAATATTACATTTTGCTTATTACAATTGCATTTTCGCTAATTAATATAAATACAATTTATTCTTATAGTTTGCCCCAAAAAGTTCTTGTTGGCTATTGGCACAATTGGGATAATCCGCTTGCCCCTATGATTGGTCCTGAAAAAGTACATCCTGCCTATAACGTAATAAATATTGCTTTTGCTACTCCACGTGCTGGAACAGATTATGATATATATTTTCATCCGTTGATTATTAAAAAAGATGATTTCAAATCGAGAATTAAGACTATTCAATCGCAAGGTAAAAAAGTTTTGCTTTCCATTGGAGGTGGCAATACAACAATCAAACTCGATAGTGCAATGGAACGCGACGTCTTTATTCAATCTGTGCTTAGGCTTCTTTTCGATTACGAATTCGATGGGATTGATATTGATTTCGAGGGCAACTCAATAAGAATTTCGGGTGGCACAATTTCACAACCTGTTGATTCTTGCATTGTTTTGCTTATTGATGCAATCAAAGAAATAATGAAAGAGTATTCCGAAGTATTTGGGAAAAAGGCGATTTTGTCTATTTCTCCTGAAACTGCTTATGTTCAGGGTGGGCAAAGTGGCTATGGTGGCGTTTGGGGAGCTTATTTGCCAATTTTGGATGCTTTACGAGATTCGATAGATTTAGTAAATGTGCAGCTCTATAATAGTGGCGGTATGTATGGCTTAGACTGGAAAATCTATACTCAGGCTACTCCTGACTTTATTGTCGCTATGACGGAAAAACTAATCCAAGGATTTAATACTAAAGGTGGCTTCTTCCAGGGATTCCCACCAGAAAAAATTACAATAGGACTTCCCGCTTGCAATCTTGCTGCAAGCAATGGCTATATGCACACAGATAGTGTTCTTATGGCCATGAATTATTTATTAGGTAAATCAGATTATTTCACGGGCTCTTATGTTTTACTCGAAAAAAATGGTTACCCAAATATTCGTGGTATGATGACGTGGTCAATTAATTGGGATGCGACCGATTCTTGCTCATATCCATACGAGTTTGCAGAAAACTATAAACGAATTTTCAACATTCAAACAAATATTTCGAAAAATGATACCAATACCAATACACTTAAAAAGCAAGATCTTTATTTCGACCTTTTTCCTAATCCTGCACGAACAGAAATTGTTATCAAACTCCCTGATTTTTGCCAAAATTTACTTCCTATCGACTTCTATGTAAGAAATATTTATGGCTCAACTGTTGATAAAGGTACTATTCGTTCTCTCAATTCAGTAATTAATATTTCTAAATATCCAAGAGATATATATTTTATCACTATTGATGATTATACTGAAAAATTCATTAAAGATTAGCAATTACATTTTTTTCTCTTAATTTTATTTTATTTTTGTTAATATTGTAAGATATTGATTTTTAATGAATTGATTATGAATATTTTAGATAGATATATACTTCGCCAGTTTATTAGCACACTTTTCTTTGCTATTATTTCATTATGCTTGATTTTTTTAGTAGTTAATCTAATGGAAAATCTGGATGATTTTATTGACAAAAATGTTCCAAATCCGATAATTTTCAAATACTATATCTCATTTTTTCCTGAAATACTGAAAATTCTTACACCAATTTCAGTATTAATTGCAACCTTATTTTCTATTGGTAGGCTATCAACCAACAATGAAACAACAGCAATGAAATCCGGGGGACTTAGCTTATACCGATTAATGCTTCCAATGGTTGTTTTTGCTGTCCTGCTGAGTCTGGGGCAACTATATTTTAACGGTTGGATTGTCCCAGTTGCCAACAAAACTAAATTAGAAATTGAAAGAGTTTATCTAAAAAAAGCAAAAGCCCAAGGCGGTACTCTTTTTAATCTTTTCTTCCGTGATACACCTACCAAACACGTAATGATGCAATATTATCATCCTACCGAACAAACAGGATATCAAGTTGCTATCGAAGATTATTCGGATGAGCTCGTTCCTCGCCTGCGCTCAAGGATTGAAGCCGACAGAATTATCTGGAACGATGGTAAATGGAAACTCGAAAATGTAATGGTTCGAACTTTTTCTGATAATTCCGTCTTTGTCAATAGCTTTGACTCTATGAATATTAGTCTTAATATAAAACACGAACAACTTATCAAGCTTCAGATGCTCCCAGACGAAATGAATTTCGACGAAAAACGGGACTATATAAATGTTCTTAAAATGGGTGGCAAAGATATTCGCAAAAATCTTATTGACTATTATGCGGGGTTTGCTTTTCCATTTTCGAATTTAATAGTTATGCTTTTTGGCGTTCCATTTGCTTCTGTTAAAAAGCGTGGTGGTATTGCTATACAAATAACCGCCGCAATGGTAATTGCTTTTTCTTACCTGATATTTACGGAAATTAGCAAAACAATTGGCTTCTCGATGAATATTAACCCAATGTTTGTTGGATGGAGTGCTAATATTATTTTCTTTTTAGCAAGTATTGTTGTTCTTATAAAAACACAAAAATAATATGAAAAAAATTGACAACTTTGGTTCAATATCGGGGCGCCATCTGCTGCAAGATATTTTTAAAAGTCTTCGTTATGAAAAGCAATGGAGTTCATTCGCTGCTCTATTTGCTACCTGGCGGATTGCAACCAGCGAGATAGAGCTCGAGCAATACACCGGCGACGATATTCAAATCATCCATAGTCTTGGTTTCTGGAGAGGTACAGCGATATGGCTCGAAGAAATTGTTAACCGTTTCTATTTTTCAACAATTAATTCTTTTGCTTATTTTGGGGCTGCTATTCTGCTTGTGCTTGTTGGAGTTAGACGCTTTTCAGATCACGTAAGTGATGATATTGTTATTGCAGGTATTATTTTCGAAGCTGCTTTGCTCCTATTCTTATTCTTTATTATGCTTTTTACTCCAAACGAAGAAATAACTTCGAATAATCAAAAAGAAGAGATTGATTTTCAGAAAGAGCTCCTAAACGAAGTTGGTGAAATTAGCCGAGATTTTGCTGCAACAACTATGCAATTAGAAAATCTTATAGAAAAATTAAATGCTCTTATTTCCCTTCAAAATGAATCATTATCTCAAATATTTGTTATTGCTAAATCTTTTATGGATATTTCTCAGCCTAATCCTCAATTTGTAAGTATCTTACAACAAACTAATAATACTTTGTTAGATTTCAATGATAAAATCAAAATTCTAACCGAATCCGTCGCTCAAATTAAACAAGAAGAAATTAAAATTGCTATTCGAAACGAACTCGAACAAATATTATCCAACAAAATAGTCCGTAATGAAAAATAGTAGATACAAATATCGTAAAACTATCGAAATATACTTTGTACTTTACCTTGCAGCTCTAATTTTTCTCATTCCATCGCAAAAGGAAAGAGAAATCGAAACTGCTAAACGTATTTCCATAGAAACACCTTTTGTAATCAAACTCGAAAAATCCGCTCTATTCTGTAAAATGGCAATTGATTCCATTCCGTTTTTACTTCATCTCGATAGCTTAAATACAATTTATTTTACTGGCGACGTTAAGAATATCAGATACGAAGCAATGATCGAAGATCAGGTTTACAAAAGTAAACTAAAATTGGTTTCAAACGTCGAAAACCAAAGCATCTATTTCCGGTTGATTGATAAATTAGAAAAAAAGATAGCCTATTTTGTTTGGAAGCCACCTACATTCGACAGAATTAACAAATCATATATTGTCTATATCACTGCTAAAGCTAATGATCTAAAAACAGGCAACGAACTTGTTGCAAAAGCACAGTTCGCTCTTGTCATTAACTTTTATGATAGAAAAACAGGTTTGCCTGCTGTTCAGGAACAACCAACTGAACAAATAGTTCAAGCTGTTCAGCAACCTCAAATTGTTCTTTCAGACGTTAGTTTTTCGCTTCAGTATGATAGAATCCGCACCATCTCGTCATTCGATTGGCAAAATACTCTTTTTGTGCTTGGCGGGCTTAATCCTTTGCTTGATTTACAAAAGAATATTGAAGTAAGTATTAAGCACTACCCCGAAGGCAATGGCGGTTCAGCTTTTATTAGCAACATCTCGTCAAATAGTATTTCGATTAAAGGCACTTCGCCTAATTATGGTAACATAGTCGTTACCCTTTTGTTGAAACGCAGAGTAGACAACAAAGAATACCAGATTTCGTTCCCAATAATTGCTGAACCTATTGCAAATCCTGAAATTCCAAACGAGTTATATCCCGGACTTACTTATAAAATCAAGCCCAACTTGCCAATGCTTCCCGGTTACGAAGCCAAAGTCCTTATTAGAGACAATAATAATATCCGCTACCAGCAATTTTCTGATGAAGTAATCAGCTTCACACCTGATTATGAAGATACCTCGGACAATATATTCTTCGAAAGATATTTAAACAATAAGCTTTTAGGGCAAAGAATTAAACTAAATATCAAAAAGTTTCCACCACCTGTTATTGTCAAATTATCAAAAATTGATAATAAAACTGTTCTTGTCCAGACTAATTCATTCGGACTATTCAAAAACAGAGAAAATACAATTTTATCTCTTGATATTCAAGGAAATGCAACCTACAAAGAGAGAATTGGACAATATAAACCTGATAGAGAAAAATTAATTTGGTCACAATTTTTTGAAATTACCCCTCGCGACCCAAATAAACCATTTTCCTTCAAAATTATTGCTATTGACAGAAGTGGTGAACGCAGCAATCAAGAAATTTACTCTAACGATTAGTGAATTATGATAAATTTTTAATTATTTTTTAATATTTTTGTCAAAAAAAATTATTACATTTATAATTATTAGTAAATCAAGAAACTTATTTTTTGTAAGTTTTCTTTTGTTGTCTGTTGAAGCAGCATAAATGAAGAGTATTTTTGATCGGAGTTGATATGAAAGTAAAGAAATTTATAAAATATCGAGCGTGGAAGGAACTGTTGTTTTTTATGTTCTGTTTTTTTCTTTTCCTTCCTGAGCCAGAATATTCCTTTTCCCAAATAACCCGCAAAAGAGCTGAACATTTAGAGAAAATTTACAAAGATAGACAAAAATTCAAAGACGAGTATTCAGATTTAGACAAAAATAGAAAAGTCAAAATCGAAACCGACGATTTTGTCTCTGCAACACTCGAAAAATCTCGTCAATACTATTTGCAAGCATTGATTCTTATCAAAAAAGGTGATACTATTAGTGCTGCTCGTTATTTTCAACAAGCGATTGATAACTTGAATAAACTCGTAAGTTATCCAAATATCGAATACAACTCAGAGTTTAATGATTTATCCCAATCTATTGTTGAAGATTACGAAAACTACATTACTAATATAGACAACCTCGATGAGAATGCCCCTCTGTTCATTATTCGTGATAAATTATTCCAGGAAATCGAAAAAATACCTGCAACCCCCACACCAGTGGTTCAAAAACCATTTAATTCAACATATTCAAGCCAAAAGTACCCTAATAGACACACTAAACCAGACAGCCTTGTAATCCCTCTAATTGACCACGACCTTGTTAATCGTAGTATTACATTCCTTACTAAAAACAAACGTGGGCAACATTTTGTTCGCCAGTGTATGGAACGTGCTGGCAAATGGTTCCCTATGATGAAACGTATTGCCGAAGCAGAAGGAATGCCCGAAGAAATCGTCTATTTATCTATGATAGAATCGGGACTCAATCCTAATGCTGTTTCTCGTGCAAGTGCTGTCGGATTGTGGCAATTTATGCGCGCAACCGGTCAAGATTATAATCTTAATAAAAACGAATCTTTCTGGGTAGATGAAAGACGCGACCCAGAAAAATCTACTTATGCAGCAATGCGCCATCTTCGCGACCTCTATAATGAATTTGGCGACTGGCATCTTGCTCTTGCTGCCTACAACTGCGGAACTGGTTGCATACGACGCTCAATTAAAAAATCTAAACAGGATAAACCTTCTTATTGGGATATCTTAAAATTTCTTCCTAACGAAACCGCTATCTATGTCCCCAATTTTATTGCAACCGCAAAAGTGATGATGAATCCTGAACTGTATGGATTTGACGAAAAGGAAGTCTCTTATCAAAGTGAATATAAATATGACATTTTCGAAATAAAAGAGCCAACTAATCTCTCCGCTATTGCTAAAGCTGCCGGAATTAGTTTGGAAGAACTCAAGGAACTCAATCCAGAACTCTTGCAAAACGTTACTCCTCCTGATAAGAAAACTTATTATATTAAAATACCTTATAACTCATACCAGACTTTTACTAAAAATTTCGAAGATATACCTAAAGAAGAAAAACAACCTTTTATTTCTCATACTGTAAGTCAAAACGAATCCCTTACAGATATTGCCAGGAAGTATAATGTCTCTGTTGATAACCTTATTGCTATTAACAATTTAAGTGGATATAATGCAAAGATAAAAAAAGGTGATTCATTACGCATCCCGGTTGGTTCTGAACCTTTCGATTCAAGTAGTATTGTTCGTACTCCTACTAAAATAGATACTCTTAAACCTAATGTTGTTCAAAATCCTAACGTAGAAAACACAAACGTCGGTCAAATTATTTCTCATATTGTTCAACCTGGAGAAACCATCTACAGCATTTCAAAACTTTATGGTATTCGTCCAGCTGAACTGCGAAACTTGAATAATTTACCATTCGATATTGACAATCTTCAAGTTGGGCAAAAACTAATTGTTGCTCGAAATTCAATCAATAACAACTCCACTTTAAATCACAACTTATCCCAAAACCCTTCTACAAAAAATAAAATTGTTAAACACAAGGTTCGAAAAGGTGAAACTCTTGCTAAAATCGCAGAAAAATATTCTACAACAGTCGATAATATTATTTCCCTTAATCATTTGAAGAAATCTTCAATCAAAGTCGGACAGGTTCTCAAAATTGAACAACCAATTTCTAATTCTCAACCTACTTCTGTTCAGCAACCTCAGCAAAAAGTTGTTGTTTATACAGTAGAAAAAGGTGATAATCTTGCTTCTATTGCTCGTAAATATGGTGTCTCCGAAGATCAAATCCGAGAATGGAACAAAAACGATATAAAAGGTGATTTGATTATCGCAGGTTCTCGTCTAAAAATTTATCAATCGAACAAACCTGAAGCGAATAATAATCCTACAAAATTATCTAACAAAAATAATAAGCCTATTTATCATACTGTTAAATCTGGTGATACTTTGGAACGAATTGCTGGCAAATATAACGTATCAATTGATGATATTAAAAACTTGAATAGAGAAGTTAAAGAAACAAGACTTCAAATTGGACAAAAAATTAGAATTAAATAATTTGTTTTTATTATTTTTGAAAAGACATTCGCCACCCATAGCGATGTCTTTTTGTTTTTCTATTTGTTGAAAATATGATAAATATTACTAATATCCATAAATCTTTCGGTCCCAAAAACGTTTTGAAGGGTATCAATATTAGTATTCCTGATAATGATATTCTTTGTATTATCGGAAAATCCGGTTGTGGCAAAAGTGTTTTAATCAAAATCATCGTTGGGCTGCTCGAACCCGACTTGGGAACAGTTTCAATTGATGGTAACATAGTTTCACAGTTAGATAGAAAATCTTTGTATAAATTGAGGCAAAAATTCGGCTTTGTATTTCAAAGCGCCGCCCTTTTTGATTCGCTTACTGTTTTCGAGAATGTTGTTTTAGGACTTTACGAACACGGTCAAAGAAATATTAAATATCTCGAACAAGAAGCAATTAGAGTGCTTAAAGCCGTCGGATTACTCCCACAAACAGATGAAAATGACACTTCATTTATTAATGAATGGAAAATATTAAAAGATAAATTGCCATCTGATTTATCCGGTGGTATGAAAAAACGTGTTGGAGTTGCTCGTGCTCTGGTAGGAAATCCCGAATACATTTTTTATGACGAGCCTACTACTGGATTAGACCCAGTTACCTCTGAACAAATTGACGACCTGATTGCCGAGCTTTCCCATAAGCTCAAAGTAACATCGATAATCATTACTCACGATATGTTCTCTGTCTATAAAATTGCTGACCGCGTTGTTATGCTCAACGATGGTTTGGTGCAGTTCGAAGGCACGCCTGATGATTTAAACAAAACCAATGACCCCATAGTAAAAGAATTTCTCGATAGATATAAAAATAATACTAATCATTACTAAATTTTTTATTATTTGTCTTTTTATTATATTTGTTAATTATGTTCAACTGTTATTTCTCGAAATGAGAATAAGTACTCTTTCAATATTGTTACTTTTATTGCTGTTTTCTTGTTCATTGTTTAAAGGCAATAAGCCACAATTAGCTAAATGCTTAAATGAAAACGAGAAAAATCTTGTTCTTCGTTGGGGTGATTTCTTCCCGAAGGATAACGCTTTTTTTGGATATGAGATTAATGCTTACGGTGAGCTCTTTATTTTTTCAAAAAGCAATAAAAATCCAGAAATTAAAAAAGATAAAATAGTTGATTTGGACCATAAAGATTTTTGCAGTAAATTAAAACTTGCTCAAACAACTATCTTGAAAACCCAAACTTTGTTCTCACCCGCCGAGAGTAAAGCAAGATTTGTTGAGTTCTCAAATCCCGACCAAAATCTTAATATGCTTGCCGTATGGAACCCAGAATTTCAAAATAAAGGTTCTCGCCAGTTTCGTGAACTTTTTGATTCACTTAATAGTTTAGTACCAAGTATTCGAGAAATAAGAAATAGATGATGAAAGTAATTGCTCTAATAGTGGATGATGATCATGATTTCGCCTCAACAATGGCTGATATTGTTCAGTCTTCCGGCTATGAAACAGAAGTGGCCTATTCACCTTCACAGGCACTTTCGTTTCTGGATGAGAAACACAGATTTGTCGGCATTATTCTTTTAGATATTGAATTTACCCCCGGCGAAAAAATAAACGGTCTCGACTTGCTTGAAATTATCCGCAAAAATTATATTCAAATTCCTGTTGTGATGATTTCCGGCAAAGGCACTATTGAAGCAGCTGTACGAGCTACTAAACTGGGTGCTTCTAATTTCATCGAGAAAAGTATTATTTCCAAAGATAAAATTAAAGCTGTTCTCGATAGCTCAGCTCGCCACATATCTGCATTTTCCGAAGAACTCGAAGTTCAAAAATTCCTCGCTTCTTGCGGAATTATTGGAAAAAGCAAACAAATAATTCAGGTTGGCGATAGTATTATCCGTTATGGCCGCACCGACCTGAATGTTCTTATCACAGGGCAAACGGGCACTGGCAAAAAACTTGTTGCTAAAGCTCTTCACGCTATTAGCCGCCGCTCAAAATTTCCTTTTGTTACTGTTGATATCCCTAACATTCCTAAAGAACTGTTCCAGAGCGAACTTTATGGGCATATTAAAGGTGCTTTTAGCGGTGCTATGGAAACTAAACGCGGGTTATTTCAAGAAGCAAACAAAGGCACTTTGTTCCTTGATGAAATTGGTGACTTGCTTATTGAATTGCAATCAAATCTGCTCATCCCAATTGAAGAAAAAATTGTGCGAAAAGTTGGTTCTTTGCAAAACGAAGAAGTCGATATTCGCTTTATCTCAGCTACCGACAAAGATTTAATTGTTCTGATGCGTGAAGGGCGCTTCCGCGAGCAACTATATCACCGTTTGCGTGAATGCGAAATTTATATCCCGCCACTTTCTGAGCGTCGCGAAGATATTTCTGAAATTATAAATCATTACTGTCAAAAGCATAATAATGATTTCTCTGAATATAAATTTTTCTCTAATGATACTATTGAATTCCTTACTGATTATAACTGGCGTGGAAATGTTCGCGAACTTGTCAATTTTTTGAAACTTATTCTCCAAACTACACAAAAAGACAAAATAGAGATTTCCGATGTTAAAAAAGTTTTAGGCAATAATCATAATAATAGCGTCCAATATCAGATACCCGTTTTTGCAGCAGATAGAACATTAAAAGAAGATTTAGCGGAAGTTGATAAAAAGAAAATCGAAGCAACCTTAGCTCAGTGCAATGGGAATGTAAGCAAAAGCGCTGCTTTGCTTGGTATAAGTCGCGAAACACTTCATAATAAAATTAGACGCTATAATATTGATGTTTCTTTCTTTCGTAAAAAAAATTAATCTATGTCGTCACATAATCTAACGGATGAACAACAGCTCGCTCTTATGCGAGATAGGCACATCTCTCTTACTGCAAATGCTGGTTCGGGCAAAACAACCGTCCTGGTTAATAAATATATCGATATTTTGCTCAATTACCCACCTGTTCAAAGCGATGTAAGACGCATATTAGCTATTACCTTTACAAAGGTAGCTGCTTCAGAAATGAAATCTCGCGTCGCTAAAAAAATCGATGAACTCCTTAGCAAAGAAATTGAAAAAAAATATTATAATGCCGAAAAAATTCGCAAATTAAAAATTCTCCGCGACCGTATCCAGTATGCTAATATCGCTACTATTCATAGCTTCTGCAACTCACTTTTGCGTGATTATCCAATCGAAGCTGGTATCGCTCCTAATTTTTACGAACTTTCCGAATTCGATGCTCTTGCTTTGCTCGAAGATGCCATCCAAGATGTTTTCCTTGATTTTAAGAATTCACCAAATAGTTCTGATTTTATTGACTTATTAGTTCGTCATGGCAAGAAAAATATTATTTCTGTTATCAAAGAATTGATTCGTTTTAGAAGAAAACTATTTGCTTTAGTCGAGTTCTACAAAAATAGGGATGACAAAATTCTAATTTATTATAATTATAAATTGTTAGAATGCTATGAGAATTTTTTCACAAAATTTGATATTATTATCGATGAGTTCCTCAAAATTGAACACAATAGCGAAATAACTGACGACATTTGCGAAAAACATTCAAGAATGAAATCAATTTTCAGACAATTCAATCAATCCTTCTATAAGGCACCTCAAATTTTTGACATAAACTCAATACGTCTAATTTTCGAAATCTTCCAGGAAAAAACAAAGGCAAAAAGAAATCCTAAATTCATTAATTATCTTATTAAAAAGTTTCTACAAGAAACTGACCTTTTATCTACAAGTTTCAAAATTCTCTTTAATAAAGACATTCTGGAATTAAATAATGACCAATATCATTCTTTGCTGCTTCAACAAATTTCTGATGCAAGGCTGATTATCGACATCGCTTCAAAAGTATTTGAGAACTACCAAAATCTAAAGCAAGATATGTTTGCAATAGATTTCGACGATATGATTTTTCTTGTTCGCCAAATGCTCGAAAACAAAGATTTTGCAAAGAAAATTAGAAATCAATACGATTATATTCTTGTTGATGAATTTCAGGATACAAATAGCGAACAGTTTGATATTATCAGCAAATTGTGTTTCGATAATAACTCTCCAAGTCAAGATAATAAACTTTTCATCGTGGGTGACCCCAAACAAAGCATTTACAGCTTTCAAGGTGCCGAAGTCGAAGTCTTCCAGAGAGCAACTTCATCATTAGCCGAGAAAAACAGAGCTAATCCTAATATTGACCAGGACAAGTCATTTATTCCTACAAAAATCGACTACCTTGATAGCTCTCAATATTCCCAACATAATTTAAATGATGATAATAAGTTTGGCCTTCTCTCTCTTACTACATCTTTTCGTATGTCCCCGAATATTGCTGGCTTTGTTAATGTAATCTTTTCCAAACTAATTGGGGAACCCGTCCAAAAATTATTTGAAATTAAAGATTTAGAAAACAATATTAAGTATGAACCTATTGTCTGCGGGCGTTCTACCACAAAATTTATTAATAATTTTACTGAAGATGTTTCTACCGAGAAACCTCTCGGGTCAATTTCTTTTATCTTGAATGTTGATAATAAAATCACTAAAGATTTGACGCTAAATCTCACAATATCGCAAGGTAAACAGCAATTAAAAATCGAACAAAAAATTAAAAACAATGAGACTGTGAATTCAAAGAATAGTTACGAAGTTGAAAATTCTACCGAAGAAAAATTAATTGTCAAACACATAAAAGCAGTAATCGCGGGAAATTTAGATTACAAAGTTTTCGATAGTGAAATTAACGATTTTAGAAAACCAGAGTATAGTGATATTGCAATTCTTGCAAGAAAAAAATCAGGGTTCGGCAAATTGATAAAAGAACTAATTGCCAACAATATACCTTATGTTCTTGCGAGCGGTTCGGGCTTCTTTGCGACACCTGAAATTCAAGATATCCGCGAGTTTCTCAATTTTTTTGCTGATAAAAACGATGATTATGCTTTTGCTTGTGTCTTAAAATCTCCTTTTATTGGGCTAACCTCGGCAGACTTGTTCGAAATTATTGCTTACAATAAGCAAAATAATACTTATCACTATTCGCTTTATCACCAATTTACTGAGTATCATAATTATCTGAAAAATCTTAAAAATAATATAAATTTTGCAAAGTTTGATAAAATAAAAAATGTATTGGAAGACTTGATTTTCTATTCCACACGTATCAATGTTTCAAGCCTTATCAGCAAAATAGTAAGTCTCGACGGTTATAATTTCTATGTTTCAAAAACTCCTTCCGGAAATCAAATAAGATCAAATTTTGATAAATTAATTGACTATGCCCGCAAATTTGAAGCTCGTGGCTTCCGTTCTTTATACGATTTTGTTGAAGAACTTCACTATCTTTCCGAAAACTCAAAAGAACCCGAAGCCATTGCTTATTCTAATGAAAATGCTGTTATAATTTCTACTGTTCACGGGGCGAAAGGTGCGGAATTCCCTATTGTCTATCTTTACAATTCTAACTATATTACAAAGCCTGCATACAGTTTCCTCATTGACAATGATTTTGGGCTTTTGTTCAAGTTGAAGCAAATTGTCGATGGCGAAACTTCTGAGACTGATTTTATAATTAGAAATGTTGTAAAACATTATAATAAATCCAATGAAAATAATGAAGAAATTCGACTATTTTACGTTGCTTGTACCCGTGCAAAAGATCATTTGATTATTTCCTCTTCACTAACAAGAAAATTAGGAGGTGGTTTCGAAAAAGTAAACGGCTTTGCAGAGTTGCTTTTTGATGCACTCGATCTTGATTATGCGGAACAGGACTTCGAAACAGAAAGTATTTCTGAAAATATAACGACAGATTTAATGATATATACGATAAATAATTCTCCTAGTCCAAGATTTTTGAAAATACCTATTAATTTGTTCTCAAATTATTGCTTTATAGTTAATAATACTCCATCTTATGAAGTAACTATTACAAATAAAGCCAACAATCATTTATCCATTGGTGAAATAGTCTCTATTCCTAAAAACAAATTTTTCTATCCCACTCAGCTTGAAAAAGTGCTTGAAAGTGAAGAAAATTTCATAATAAAAAAAGAATTTGGCTTCGATGAATATGTTTTGGAAGAAAATATTTCCCGCGAAGCTGCTCTTTCTTTGGGTAGCGCTTTCCACGAACTAATTGAGAAACTTGATGTATGGATTAATCCCGATTTTAGTATTAATCTCGACGCTTTAACTGAAATAGCGCAATCTATTACTTTGAATTATTATAATAATTCCGCAGAAATGAATTATCTAATTGAACTAGCAACCAATTTTTACAATTCTCCGTTTATCACTAAATGTAAAGATATTTTGCTCTCATCTAAACGTGAATTTCATCTTGTCATGCCATTCGAAAGCCATTTCATTGGTGGTGTGATCGACTGCCTTGTTGAAAAAAATAATGGCAAAATCGAAGTTTGGGACTGGAAAACAAACTTTATTCGACAAAAAAGCGATTTATCCATTCTATGTGAAAAATATGAATTGCAAATGAAAATATATGCTTTTATCACTTTTCATTTATTTCATAAGGCTAATTCAATTATTTGCCGTCTATTTTTTATCCGCTCCTCATCAAAAGAAAACGATGAGGATTGGATTGTATCTTTCGAATTCTCACGAAACAAATTAGAACGCATTCACCAAGAAATCAAAGAATTAATGGATAGGACAGACGTTCACTTGCAATAAAAAATTAAAATTTGTTTCATTATTAGAAATACAAAATAGTTGGAACTGTTTCAATAGTAAGACCTTGTCTTTTTTATATGATTTCATAAAATTCCTTAGAAAAGTTTCTTGAAGTCAAAAAAATGAGTTATTAACCTGAAAAATCATAAAATTGTTCATTTTTAACTAAGATAGATATAAATACACTAGTCACATTTATTAATCAGCCATTTTTTATTTTGCTAATACATACAAAAACTTTCGCTTTCCTACTTTCAGCAATCTTTTGCTTTTTAAATCTATTTTTTGAAAAGGGTCATCTACTTTGTTCTGGTCGACAAACACACCACCTTGCTCAATTAATCGCTTGGCTTCTTTCTTCGATGGTGCAAGCCCAGTAGCAACAAGCAAATCCATCAGTCCCATTTCTGAATTGTCAATTTGCATTTCTTCAATTTCATCGGGAAGTTCTTTATTTTTGAATATTCTTTCAAATTCCTCGAAAGCAGCTTCAGCAGCTTGTTTGCTATGATATAACTCAACTATTTTCATAGCAGTTTCCACTTTCGCATTTCTTGGATGAACTGTGCCATTGGCAAGCCCTTTTTCAACAGCAACTGCTTGATTTTCCGGGGAAAATGCAGCATATCTCATATATCGGGTTATTAATGCATCAGGAATTGACATTACTTTACCGAACATTTCTTTTGGTGTGTCAGTCAGCGCAATATAATTATCAAGCGATTTGCTCATCTTCTCAACTCCATCTGTTCCTTCCAGAAGTGGCATCGTAACAATACATTGCGGTTCTATTCCATATGCTTTCTGAATTTCACGCCCTACAATTAAATTGAATTTTTGGTCAGTCCCGCCTAATTCGACGTCTGCTTTTATTTGAGCCGAATCCATTGCTTGTGCCAGTGGGTAAAGCAACTCGTGAACGCTAATTGGAATACCTGACTTAAAACGCTTCGAAAAATCATCTCGTTCGAGCAGCTGAGCAACAGTGTATCGAGCAGCAAGCTGAATAACATCACTAAAATTCATTTTCCCAAGCCAATCAGAATTATACACAACTTCCAAATTCTCTTTTTTCAATATAATTGTTGCTTGTTCAAGATAACTTTGTCCGTTAATACGAGTTTCTTCCAGCGTTAATTGAGGACGGGTTTTGGATTTTCCAGTCGGGTCGCCAATCATTGCAGTAAAATCTCCAATAATAAGTATTGCTTTATGCCCTAAATCCTGAAATTGACGCAGTTTGTGCAATACTACGGCGTGTCCGATATGTAAATCGGGACGGCTCGGGTCTGCTCCTAATTTTATATTTAATGGTTTATTGTTTTTAATTGAATTCTCTATTTTGCGTACAAGTTCGTCTTCGGGAAGCACCTCAATTGCTCCATCTCGAATAACATCCATTTGCTCATTTACACTTGGAAACATTTTCTCTCTCAATTAGTTCAACATTTATTTATTAGAAATTCGCCTCTTTAACAATGCAAGCTTTCTCATATCAACAGTTTTATCGGCCTCATCTACAATTTCTGTGCGTAAAATCTCTTCAATAACGTCCTCCAAAGTAACCAGTCCTTTCAATTCCCCAAATTCTCCAAATACAAACGCAATATGACGCCTTTCTTTGATGAACAAATTAAATAATTCATCAAGTTTCATATTTTTTTCAATATGTATCAAAGAACGTTTGTCGCAAATATCGCTAACTGTTTTATTCTCATCTACTTTGTAACCAATTAGTTCTTTGGAATACAATATTCCAATAATATTGTCTTTTGTATTCTCAAAAACAGGAATTCGGCTAAATCCTTTATCCTTTATTTCTTTAAGCAGATTATCGTCGATTTTTCTGTTTGCTTCGAGAGCGAAAATAACTGTTCTTGGTGTCATAATATCACTAACTGACTTATGCGAAAAAGACAGTGCACCGATGAGAAATTTTTCCTCGTCTTCGTCAATGTCAGAAAAAGGCGAGTCTTCGTGATGCTTGATTATTTCCTGAAATTCTTCTCTTGAATATACTGTTGGTCTTTCGGCCCCCAAAATTTTATCTAAAATAAAAGAAATCGGAGCCGCAATTGGATAGAAAATTACAATAAAAATCCAAACCACCCAGAAAAACGATGATGTGAGCAAAAAACCATAGCGTGCGGCAATTGCTTGTGGAACCATCTCGCCAATTATGAATATTAATCCTGTTGCTATAAATCCTGCAACAACCCCCGAAGCTATTGAGTTTAAAAAAATTGCCAATACTGCGTTTGTAGCAACATTCCCCAATAGCAAAGTGCATAAAAGCAAATTCGAACGTTTTCTTAGCGGGAGTATTCTTTTGGCTCTTTTGTTGCCAATTTTAACCTTGTTTTCTAAATCTGTTAAATTTATACTAAAAAAACCTATTGTGAGTCCAGAAAAAAAAGCCGAAAATAATACTAATGTCACTATTATCGCTAAATCGCTCATTTCTGTATGAGTATTTAATTATAACTAAATTATATTAAAAACAAAAATAACAATATTTTTTGTTGTTATGAAAATTCTTTTCAATTGTCTAAAAACGAACCCCGGAGAAAATCCGGGGTTAAAATAGATACTATATAATATTTCAATGTTATTTCAAATCAATAAGCATTGAAAACCGCATTGTATTTGCAAGTGGATGATTTTCCTCAATTGTATTGATAAAACTAAAATCAATCTTGAAAATATCATACTTTACACCTGCTCCAAAGTTCCAAAACTTACGGTTGCCAAGACGTGACGGCTCTGTAAAATATCCAGCACGAAATGCAAATAAATTCTCGTACCAATATTCTGCACCAACAGAAAATTCAACCCCCGGATTTTTCCAGGCAGTAACAAGTGATAATGGTAATGGATCGGCACTCAAGCTATCACGTTTTACAAGTAATTTCTGAAAATCGAAAGCAATTTTGAGATCGTTGAACTCATCTTTGACAAGTTTCCAGGCGGCTCCAATTTTCAAATTTGTTGGTAGTGGGTCAGATTCGTTAATGTATGTGATTTTGGGACCAACATTTTGAAGATTAAAGCCAAAGGACAATGGATTGCGTACTCCCAGTAGTTCATAACCCGATGGCTTATAAAGCAAACCAAGGTCAAACCCAACCGAATTGCCAGCACCGGCTTCTCGTTGTCCTTGTCCAACTGGTGCTAAATTAGAACGAATATAGCGTAACTGAAAGCCAATTCCTAAATCATTTGTGATTGGTGTCCCATAAGAAAGTCCAAGAGAAAATTCGTTAGAAGTGAATTTCCCGAGCACCCGTCCGTCCTCTGCTGTCCGAGTAAATTCGCCTAAGTTCATAAAAATGAAATTGAATGCAACTGTTCCGTCTAATTCTTCGAAAAATCGTCCAATTGTGCCGTAGCTATAAAATAAATCGGCATTAAATTGCGGGAGCCACGGAGAAAACGAAAGTGCTGTCTGTGTGAAAGGCTTATCACCACTTTCATTTTGGAAATAGTCTAAAAAAGCAAGCCCACCTGGATTCCAATAAATTGCATTTATGTCGTCAGCAATTGCAACGCCTGTTTCGCCCATACCGCTTGCTCTTGCATCAGGGGATATAAGCAAGAACGGAACAGCCGAGCCACCAGCCTGGCTGTATGCGATTTGTGAGCTAACAACAATACCTAATATAAATGCAAGCGCTGTAATTGCTGTTTTTCTGGTCTTTTTCATTAATTTCCTCCAATTATTCTTATTTAAAATTTAAACGTTTTTTTCTTTAAATTATTTATTATTAATCAAATATAATACCATTATTTTAATTTTATTCCTAATACACCGCTCTTTTCAATATTCCCTGACAAATTAGATAATATTAAATGATAGTAATAACTTCCAATAGGTAGTAAATTCCCTTGATTGTCCAGTCCGTCCCAGCTTATTATGGTCTCGAACTGCGAAGTCCAGGATTGTTCAATTTCCCTGATTAACTGTCCCATACTATTATAAATTTTCAAAGAAATATTAAATGGTGGTGTGAAATTATGATTAATCTCAATTTTTGCGTCTTCCGCAAATGGATTGGGATATAGCAATACGTTGAAAATTTGAACTTCACTTTCTTCTGGAATACGGAAATATGCTTCTGCTTCTCCAGGATTGTTGAACACATCCCAGCCGCGAACTCGTATCTTATGTAGCCCCGGTGCAAGCCCTGTCAGAAAATACTTTATGATTCCTGAATTATAATTCTCAATTGAACTATTAAAATACGGTGTTAGATTAATTGGTATTGGATTATCATCTATCCAGCCTTCTATATTATGCCCAATCCCTAATCCAGTTGAATTTATCCCTGTTTCGTCACTTAATGCAACAATTAATAGTGGCTCTCGCCGAACAATATCACCAGAACGAAAATTATAACTATCAAAGTAAATTTTAACTTCTGGTCCTTTCCCATCATTCTGAGCATTCCCCTCTATTCCATATACCTTGATTGATGAGTAAGAACCCGTTGCTGTTCGACGGTCACTCGCAAAAGCATAGATAAAAATGCGTGAACTATTTTCGTTGAAACTAATATCTTTCGGCACAACAAAACTGATTTTCATTATTCCATCAGAAACTTTATATGCTCCTCGCGAGAGAGTTGCCCCCTGAGTGGTAAATTTGTAGCTTATTCCAAATTCATCTGTTATGCTTCGGCTATCGTCCCCATCTAATAATGTAAATATAGCAGTACCTTGAAAATTATTAATCGTGTTGTTTCTGAATTCATCAGTAATTCTGGCAACTATGTCCACTTTACTTAATGCTTTAATTGTAAAATTGCTTTGCTCATTGGTGCTTATTCCATTTATGCTGTCAATTACAATTTGGAGCTCAGGAAAATTCAATTTTATCAGTGGATCGCCAAGAATTAGAAATCGTCTTGAATTTTCATCAAAAAAAGTTTGCTTTGCAACAAATGCAGCTTCCCCAATAGTTGGGAAACTTCCATTTGCTTTTCTATTGAATAAAGATTGATAATATTTCTGGTTGAGTGCGTGATTTGCATATGCTCCGACAACGCGTGTTGCTGTGAAGACCGATATTGCACCACCAGTTTTGCTAAAAATAAGTTCTTCTGCTCCGCTTCGTGGTCCTACTAAGTCAAATCGACCAAAATCACAAGTCGCCGCAGTAACAAAAAACAGCTTATCGTAATTAGATAATTGCGGAATGGTGGTCTCACGTTCAAAAAATTCCTCGTGAGCCAGTACACGCGGGTTGCCGTGTCCAATCCAATTAAAAATTAACGCACCGGTGGCGTTTGCAGTTGAAATAAATTCTTTATTTACTCCTGGTTTCCGGCGTTTCCCGCCAGCAATGCTTTCAGTTGGATATGCTGCTAAATATACTTTTTTCTGAATAAGTTCAGCTGGTAACTTTGACGATAATTCTTCCGACTGACGAGTATGTATGTCGCCGTCCTGCCCTTTGGTTGTATAAGAGTCATCTGCAACGAGCAGTATATTTGTGCGCCAATTGTCAAGCGAGGAGTTTGTCTCGTAGTGAATTATCTTATTTAAGTAAGTTTTCGCATTTTCGATGTTATCTACTGGCACTCTTCCAAAAGCTACATCACAAACCCAGTCGTCTCCGTCCACACAAACGATATAATCATCTGTTGCAATCGTACTTGTCTCTGTTACAAAAAAGTCCGACTCTTTGTTCATATACATTGGTATATACAACGGAGATTTTACCTGTATGTTTCTGTAATCATAATGTGCATCGCCCCACAATACTACAAATGCTGGTTTAATTGATGAATTGTGATAAACAAACGCAATAAAATCTCTAATTGCTGTAACATCAGGAATGCAAGATGAAAATTCTTTATAAATATCTTCAACTTTGACAACCGCTACTTTCAAATTATTTCGCGTTCTACGATAATTTGCATATTCATTTGTACTTTCTATAAATTGAGAATGTGTTATTACAAGAACATCAACGTCTCGAATTGTCCCTCGCAAATTTTCAAGAGAGATTGCTTCTATATTTGAAACTGTTTTGTATTTTGAACTAATAAAATATCTTGATGGGTTGCTGTTTCTTTCCTCTTTTCTGAAAATGAACATTCCGCCAGTTTTTGCTAGATTATCAAGTAGCAGCGGATTCCTTGGATCGCTTGCATCAATCCCAATAATATTGCCTGAACTAAAACCATTAATCTGATACTCTGTTATTCCCGATTTTGAGGGATCCGAAAAGAATGCGATTTCATTGTCTATCGGAACAAAACTTCGCGGATAATGTATTTCATAAAAATCGAAATATGGAACTGCCGATGAGTTGCTATTTGAATACTCAATCGTCAGCACACTCCTATTATCCATTCCTACCAAACTTGCGGGTGAAGTAAATTGCTGAATTGAACGATTAATATGAACATAATCGCCATAAGTGTCATTAAGAACAGTTGAAAAAATCTGAGTGCCTGATTGTTTGTAAATAAATCGCCCCACAGCCCCAGACTTTGCAGAACGATGTGCTACGGCTATCCTATATATTATATTTTCATCTCTTCTCAAATTATGTAAAATATCCATAAACGGTGACGAAAAGAAACTACGCCCCAAATAAGTTCGTCCCGACCCATCGGGATATGGATTTGTTGTCTCTTCGTTGAAGAATATTCTATGAAAATAATAATCTGGTTTGTAATTAATTTCCCCATCTGGGTTTTGAGAGATAGAAAAACGCTTACCTTCTCTTCCACCGTAAGTCAATAAATAATAATTATTGAACGAAAAATCATTTCTAAAATGCACAAAACTACCATTCACGTATTTAAATCCTTTCGGTCCATTGCCGTAGAAAATAATTGATTCAAGTTCACCGTTTGAGCTCGTTTTTACAATTATAGGAATTTCGCACATATCGTTACTCAAACCATCAGAAACCTTTTCGCTAAGGTTATCGCCTCCGTGACCAAATATTTTTATTGTATTTATAAGCTCTTTTTCAATCCTTACTCCACGTGAAGAGAGTTGAGTTGCATCAATTTTGTATAATCCCTCGTCGTTAACAGTTAGTCTTAGCCATTTTCCATTACTAATTTGACTTAGATCATTTACTTGCTGATTTTGAATGTTTTCATATTGCGTAGAAAGAACAAACGCACGGGTTTCATCGTGATTAATTGTGATAATTGGTGAAAAAATATCTTTTTCGTTGGTTTTCGTTAGATTCGAATAATGAAATACAATCTTTACGATTATTTTTTCAGGAATTTCTATTGTTGAGTTAGCTGAATTAAATCGAGCTGCCGTAAAATAAACATTTGCAATGTTCCTTCTTCTTGATATCCCCTGATATTCTGTCCAAACCCACTCAGCTTGATTGTTTTTGGAATAATACTCTTTATTAATCTTGAAATCTAAATTGATGGTAAATTGATTTTCAACTGTGGACATTTTTTTCTCATAGCTTTTCACTCCAAGCACCTGAACATCTTTAATTTCATAACCAAATTGGGAAGGAACAGTAATAAGTACATTTTCCACTAAATGCTGCGGTGTCCCGATTTCTTTATTGATATTATATGAATTTTTGATTATTGGTTGGTAAAAAATATCTTCACCGATAGAAGTTTCTTGAAATTCGACTAATTCAGGTTTATATTCAATAATTAATTCATCAATTGAGGAAGAAATTTTAGTAAAAGATGAATGAAGATCAATTACTGTAAAAAACAATATCAGAAAAAACGATGCTATTCTAAAATATCTCATACCTATCGCCACAACAAATAAATAAAAATCCAAATTTAAAAATAATTTAATCAATTATTTTGTAAAAAATTGCCAATAACGTTTTCGGGCTTTGCATTCGGGCGGGTTTCGGAGCACAAAACTGTCAACCAGCAATAAACTTGATACGAAGCACAAAGCTCCAACTTTGCACGTCACCCCGCCTGACGCAAAACCCGTGTTGGGCGTATGTGCTTTTTCTTTCGTCACTTGATGAACGTCTTGTTTGCCCAAGTGAAAAATTCTGTCAAGCTGAACACCAAAATTTCTTTGTTCTTTGTTTCTTCTGTCGTGTATTTCTTTTGTTTAACAGCGTCCTTTAACCATTTGATTGCTCCTGCTTTCCAACCTGCTCCGTCAATTAAAATCATTATTGAATTTTCAGGCATTGCTTCTATGGTATTTAAATACAAATAGGGGAGTTTCTCGTCAACTGAACCTGCTACTTTGTTGCCACTTACATTCTATTCTTATTCTCAAGTTATATTTTTTGGATATGAGTAGAAATTCTGTATTGCCTTTATGTTCGTAAACTGTCGTGAATGGAACATTTTCGAGAAGTAATTCTTCACCGTATTTCTCTTTGTTCTTTTCCCAAACTCGATAATTTATTAACTCAAATCCTTTTCCTGTTAATACTGTCTTTACTGCTACTTCAAGCTGGTTTCCTGTAATATTACTTTTAGTTCCTTTTTCCATTTATGCGATTGAATAGTTTGTAACAACGATTTCGTTAATTGCTCCACGCTTTGTCGGGTCTGAGTTTATCATTCTTCTCGCAGGAACTCTCATTATGTTGTAGTCGCTGTATATTTCATCAAAAAAGTTGTCAGTAGGATCATTGTTTTTAGGGTCAGAATTGCTCAACATTACTTTTATTCCTTCCTTGTCAAGCTCTCTGAATAATTTTGAGAGTTCGATTTGTTCGTTGTCGGCAAAATCTTGTTTGCTGTAAGATTTAAAATTTGCTGTCTTACTGATTGGTCTGTATGGCGGATCAAAATACACAAATGATTTGTCTTTTAAGTCTGCAACAACTTGTCTAAAGTCAGCTTTTTTAATTTCCGCAATTTGCAAAACTTGGTGAACTGCCATTAAGTTTTGCTCATCGCAAATTGTCGGGTTGTCGTAGTCGCCTGCTGGTGAATTAAATTCTCCTTTTGAATTAACCCGGTAAAGTCCGTTGAAGCAAGTCCGGTTTAAGAAAATAAATTGGGCAGCTCTTGGAAACCATTGCTCTGAATACTTGTCGTAGTCAGTGTTGAAGCGTTGTAAATTGTAGTTTGTCCTTTGGTCGTAAAAAAACTCCTGTCTTTGTTTTCTGTCGAGTTTCAGATAGTTTTTCTGGTAACGATACAGAAAGTCAAGCAGTTTTGAAACGTCTTTTTGAATAACTTGATAAGTTAATATTAGTTCTTCGTTAATGTCGTATAAGTATGCACTTTCTATGTCGTAATTTTGTGCAATGTCAAAGAAAACCGCACCACTACCTAAAAAAGGCTCGTAAAAAGTCTTGATCTTTTTTTGTTTTAGCTGTTTAGGATAGAGGTCTTGAAATTTGTCAAGTAATTGTCCTTTGCCGCCTGCCCATTTTAAAAATGGTCTTGCACCCACATTGTAAGGATTGAAAAGGTCTTCAACCTTTGAAGGATTTTCGTCCTTGATTTTATATCTTGTTGCTGTCGCCATATTATTAAAAGTCAGTCTTCAAATTTAGTCAAAAAGTTCGTTTGTCGAACCGTAATTTTCAATGTGAACCGCTGTCGCAGCATTACGCCCAACTCCGCCGTAGGTATGAGAATTAACATAACTCTATTTACAAATATAAGTATATGCCTCTGAAATTAAAAACAAAAAAATCTAAAATAAAGAACCAATAGATAAAGACAAAAACAACCCACCGAAAGTTTTAATAGGCTTGTCTTTAATACTTTCTAGTCCGTTACCACCGAATGGGATATAGTAATAGTCTATATTCACACTTAAATATGAGTTCGATTCCAGTCCGAAAACTGCACCTATTCCAACATTTCCTCCAAATCGAGTATACCATTTCGCATAATTAAACGCATTGAAAAATTCTCGGTTATATGGCGTTGATAAAATAAACGCAGGGCCAACACCGGCCGAAACATATGGCCTGAGAGATTTATGTAAAGTCTCGGAAAACAAATGTCTTGTAATGTTTACTGAAAGTGGCATAAGATATAATCTATTAACCTTATTCGGAATAAATGAATTTCCTGTAAAATAATCGTAAAATTCAAATTCATCTGTGTTTCTTGCCCCAGAAATGAAAAATCTTGTCCCAATTTTTGTAATATCGTCTATAAAATATTGATAAAAACCACCAAATCCAAATCCTGAGTTTGAAAACAACAATTCAATTCCCCCAGCATTATTTAGCAAGCCCATTTGCTCGCTCATTGTTTGCAACTTTCTGCCAGGTGTAAAAATAAATGTTGTATCGTGAGTTGAAAAATGAGTTTGACTAAAAATTTCAGTCGACGATAGCATTATTACCAAAAAATATATATATATTCTTTTCATATTTTGTCTAAAAGTGTATATTGACTAAATTTATAACGATTAATTAATAGTTTAAATTGTATTAATTAAGATTTATTTGTAAATTTGAATATTAAACGATTGATAATATAATAAAGTTTATTTTTATTGATGAAAATTAACGATATACTATCTACCATCGATAAATTATTACCTAAATCAACTTCAATTGAAGGTGACTGTGTTGGTCTTCAAGTCCAAAGCGGGCGTAGCGATGTAAGCCACATTCTCGTTACTATGGAATTGTCTGATGAAGTTATTTCCGAAGCAATTAATTTATCAGTTGATTGTATAATATCTTTTCATCCTCTAATTTATCGTCCTTTAACTGAAATTGTCGAAGATGAACGCGTTGGCAGACTTGTCTCAAAGCTTATTAAAAATGAAATCACTTTTATATCTATTCATACAACTTTTGATGCACATTCAGAAGGAACCAGCAGAATAATTGCGAATTTGCTTGGTTTGCGTGTTGTTTCGTTTCTTGTGCCAACACCAAACTGCTCGGACGCCGGTATTGGAGTTATTTGCGAAGCACAACAGCCAATGAACGAGCAGGAATTAGTAAAACTTGTTTCAGATAAATTATTAGCTCCCGTCAAATACACTACTGGCAAAAAGACTGAAAACATAACCAAAATTGGAATAGTTGGTGGCAGTGGCACTTCTTTTCTGAAAGATGCTCTTGATGCAAATTTAGACGCCTTTATTACCGCTGATATTACTTATCATACCTTTCATTCAGTTAAAGGAAAAATGCTGCTTATCGACCCCGGTCACTACGAAATGGAGCAATTCGTTTCTCTTGGTATTGCCAAATTGATTAGAAACTCTATAGATAATTCTGTGAAAATTAGCGTTTCATCTGTGAATACAAATCCTATTTCTTATTACCCCGATAATAATTGGGAATCACTTCAAAATGAATATTTAAGAAATGTCAAAATAAATTGGAATAAACAATGATTTCAAAAATTCAATTAATTGCAGGATTAGCATACATCGATAACGAACTTCGATTTCTTCAGGAAGAGTTTGGGGATTTACCCGATAGGGTGGAGGAAAAAAAGAAAAAAGTCGACGAACTCAAATCTATTGTGCAAGAAACCGAAAATATATTAAAAGAAATTCGCGATTTTGTCACCAATGCTAAAATTACTCTTGTTGAACTTAAAGAAAAAGAAGAAAATTTAGCAAAACAACAATTTATGAGTCGCAACAATAAAGAATTTGATGCAATAACAAAAGAAATCGAACACTTAAAGCAAGAACACGAAAAATTAGCTGCCAAAATGCGAACCGAAGGTGTCAAAGAAGAAAATATTATGCGTATTTTAGAAGATCAAAAAGCACAATATGAAACCGCCCTCGCAGAATTTGATACAATGAAAAAGGAATTCGAAGCTATATCCGAACAACAATCCGACGAAGTAAAAGTCCTTCAAAATAAAAGAAAATTAATTGTTTCAATGCTTCCCAAAAATTTTTATGATGAATATAACAGAATATTGAATTATCATTATGATGCAGCGGTTCAATGCAAAAAGGGTTCTTGTTTAGGATGCTATAGTTCTGTTCCGCCTCAAAAAGTGGTTGAAATGAGAAACAATTTAGATACTATTTATCATTGTGAAAACTGTGGACGTATTCTTATTCCAGAAGAAATTCCTTTCGATGGAACCTTGTTAGATATTGAATAATTTTGTCTCTTGTAATAAATAAAGCCGCTTTTTTAGGGCGGCCTTTTTGTTTCTGAATTCCTATTATTAAATATAAGGCGTCACTATTTATTCTAATAATAACGCCTTCTTAATATTCGGTTATTGAAAAAATTTCACATTACTCATCTATTTTATCATCAAAGCATCGCCATAACACAAGAAACGATACCCGTTTTTTGCAGCACGCTTATAAGCTTTGAACATTATATCTCGTCCAGCAAAAGCAGCCGTCAGCAGCAAAGATGGGCTTGCAGGCATATGGAAATTAGTTATCAATCGTGTTACAATTTTAAACTCATACGGTGGATATATAAATTTATCAGTCCAACCTTTGTTGGGTTTGACTGCTCCAGTTGTTAATACGCTCGATTCGAGAGCTCTTGCAACCGAAGCCCCAACGGCAACAACTTGCTTCTTGTTTTTAAGTGCTTTATTAATACCTTCTGCTGTTTCTCTTGGTATTTCGAAATATTCTGAGTACATTCTATGTTTAGTCAGATCCTCAACTTCAATACGTTCAAAAATACCTTGTCCAATATTCAAATTTAATGTAACGATTTTAACTCCTTTTTGAGATAATTTCTCTAACAATTCTGTTGTAAAATGCAATCCTGCAGATGATGGTGCAATCGAAGCCAAATATTTATCATTTGCAAACACACATTGATATGTCTCTTTGTCATGTTCAGTCGGTTCCCGACGAAGATAATCCGGAAGAGGCATCTCACCAATTCTTTCAATGATTTTGAATATATCATTATCATATGTGAACTTAACTGTTCTACCTCTCGAAGTAGTATTATCAATTACTTCACAATAAAATTTCGGACTATCAAAGAAAATTTTATTCCCAATGCGCACTTTCCTTGCAGGCTCAACAAGTACATCCCAGATACGTTCGTCGGCTTTGAGCTCACGAAGCAATAGCACTTCAATTTTGGCATTCGTTTTTTCTTTTTTGCCGTATAAACGTGCAGGGAAGACCTTTGTTTCATTTAATACTAATACATCGCCCCTTTGAAAAGTTGAAAGAATATCAGAAAAAACTTTTTCTTCAATTTCGCCCGTATTTCTATCAATGATGAGTAATTTTGAAGAATCACGTGGATCCGCCGGAAATTTTGCAATAGCACTTTTTGCCAAAGTGTATTTAAATTCTGAAAGCTTCATTGTTTTTCCTTCCCAATTTATTAATTAAATTTTTGTTGCTTCTTCTATAAAACGATTCATTCTCTTGACAAAATCAACAGGATTTTTCATATATCCTTCAATTAGAAGTGCTCCTTCGTAGAGCTGGTGCATTGCTTCTTCGACTATCTCTTCATTTCCGTTTTCTAATTTGTGCAGTAAATTATTTATTATTGGATGTGATAGATTAATTTCTAAAATTCTTTTCGAAACAGTAAAGTCTTTGTCTATTACCTGCATCATCTTTTCGAGTTGTGGGTCAAGTCCTTGCTCACCAACTACCAAAGTAACAGGCGAATCAATCAATCTCGAAGATGACACTACATTTTCAACTTTATCGCCTAGCACTTGCTTGAATTTAGCAATGAGCTTGTCCTTTTGCTCTTGTGAAAGTTGAACTTCGTTCTGTGAGTTGCTTTCTATCTTTATGTCTGCTTTTTCTATTGATTTTAGAGCTTTGCCTTCATACTCACGAATATATGGAATAGTAAATATATCAATTGTATCAGTTAAGTAAAGAACTTCTATATTGTTTTTTTTAAAATATTCGAGGTTCGGATTTTTTTCGACTATATCAAGATGCGAACCGGATATATAATAAATTTCAGTTTGCTCAGCTTTCATGCGCGAAACATATTCTTTTAGCGAGGTCATTTCTCCGCGTGGTAGAGCAGAAGTTTCGAAACGAAGCAGCTCAATTATTCGATTTTTATTGGAAAAATCAGTATTAATACCAGTTTTCAATATTGAACCGAAATTTTTATAAAACTTATAGTATTTTTCTTTGTCGTTTTCAGCCCAATCTTCTAACAAGTTCAATATTCTTCCAGTGAGCACGTTCCTGATTTTCGCCATTGCAGGCGAACTTTGAGCAACCTCCCTCGATACGTTCAAAGGTATGTCCTCAGTATCGACAACTCCTTTAACAAATCTTAAATATTCAGGCAGGATTTCTTTATCATCGTCTCGTATGAATACCTTGTTTGAATATAAATGAACTGTTTTATCACGTAAATCCCCAAAAAGCATATTAGGTTGGGTTTGCGGTATAAATATTATTGATTTAAAATTTACATTTCCTTCAATGTTCAAAAACAAATGTCCCAGCGGCGGCTGATAATCACCAGCAATAAATTTATAAAATTCAAAAAGTTCCGCTTCTGATACTTCCTCCTTTTTTTTGTGCCAGATCGCTTCAACCTTGTTTACTCTTTCGCTCCCGACATATATTGGAAAATCAACAAAATTAGAATATTTATTTAGTATCTCCTTTATTTTCCACTCTTCCGCAAATTCTTTATAATCATCTTTCAATTTGAAAGAAATTTTTGTCCCACGCTTGTTACGATTCGATGGGGAAATTCTAAAGTCTTCTGTCCCATTCGATACCCATTCCCAAGTAGTAGAACCACTTTCTGCATATAATGTTTCTATTGTTACTTCATCAGTTACCATAAATACGGAGTAAAACCCAACCCCAAACTGCCCGATTAGATTTACATCTACCTGACCTTTTTGTTCTTTAAGTCTTTGAATGAAATTCAGTGTCCCAGAACTTGCGATTGTGCCAAGCTGATAAATTAGATCATCTTTGGTCATTCCAATCCCAGTGTCTTCAATAGAAAATACTTTGTTTTCCTTGTCCAGCTCAATTGTAATTTTCAATTCTTCTTCGGGAGAAATGATATCAGAATTAGTCAGCCTCATTATCCTTAGTTTATTTAATGCGTCAGAAGCATTTGAAATTAATTCACGAAGAAATATCTCAGGGTGTGTATATAGCGAATGAATAATTATGTGAAGCAATTGCTTCATATCTGCTTTGAATTCATATTTTTCTGCTGTTTGATTACTCATACGCCAACCCAATTTCTCCAACATACAATTTTCGACAAAAACTATTGACGAAATGCCAAATCCATTATTGATATACTATTATTAAATTTCAATAAAATAATTTTATCGTTTATTTGTATATATATATAATAAAATCTCGTGAGGTATATCATGTATAAAAATTTCAATTCCAAGATTTCCGATATAATGAACAAAGGTGTGTTCTTTGTAGATGTTAATGAGACAATAAAAAAAGCAGACGAAATAATGCGAGAAGAAAAAATCAAGCATCTACCAGTTGTAGAAGGTTCGAAATACATAGGAATAATCACCGAAAGAAACATTATGGAATATACCCTGCGAAACTTATACGATGCCGAAGATAATTTAGGCGAACTTTCTCAAAATCAAATCCTTGATTTCCAAAAAATTATTACCCGTCAGGAACATGTGATTTTCCCAGAAGATAGCGTTGCAAAAGCCATCAAACTTATGGCAAAATATCGTCTTGATTGCTTGCCAGTTGTCGATTGGCAAAAAAATCTTCTCGGGATTATTACTACTACCGATATTATGCTCTTTGTTCACAAACTTATGGAAGAATATGAGGCAAGCGCTTCTTAGCTGCATCATTTTCCTGTATGCTTTACAATCCTTTGCGGGAAATTCTTTTTATGCACACCTTGCAGTTAACCCTACTATGGTAAGCAACAAGCCTTGTCTTTTGGCAGGTGGGAGCATCGTCTATAACTTTAACAATAATTATAATTTATCCATTGGTTCATACAATATGATTTCGCGTAACATTAAAGCGAATTTTCTTGATACCAATATAAATGCTCGCCCAATTTTCGAATACAATTATTTCTCCTCTGCTTTTGAATACATTTTTAACCCTGATGAAAATTTGTCTTATGGCATCCAGACGAAGTTTTCGCTTGGTCATATCCGATATAATTTAATCTCTACCGAAAAAAATCTGTTGCCTGGCTACAACCCCGATTACGGAGAAGATTGGTTCGTTGCTTTCGAACCAAACTTTTCAGTATATTACAATCTACGTTCCTGGCTAAAATTTTTAACTCGAGCTGGTTGGCGTTTCTCTTTTGATGCTTCTTATTCTTATGTAGGTAATACCTTTAATAACAATAAATTAAGCAAACCATTCTGCGAAATAGCCATAGAACTTGGAAATTTTTAATTTTTTGTAAAAAAAATCTTTGGCAGTTAAGAAAAAATACATTAATTTTGTATTCCATTCTCAAGGGCGTGTAGCTCAGTTGGTCTAGAGCACCTGCCTTACAAGCAGGGGGTCGGGGGTTCGACTCCCTCCGCGCCCACCACCAATAAGCAGAAATGGCGGAACTGGTAGACGCGCTGGACTCAAAATCCAGTGGCCCTTAAAGCCGTGAGGGTTCGAGTCCCTCTTTCTGCACTCTTCATTAAACCTCGTTGCTTTCTAAATCATTTTTTTATATTGCTATTTTAAGTGATTTCTTTACTAATAAAAAAAAATGCTGAGAACTTCAAAAAGCCTCAGCAATAATATAATTATTTGTTTTAATTTCTTACGAACAAATAATTATAAAACCTACATATCCTGCTCAATCAATCTTCTTCCGATACTTATTGCTCCATCTAATGCTGAACCAATAGGCTCAATTATTTCGAATTTCCCGTGTTTATTAATTCTGTCTTTTAGCATTTGAGCTAATAATGTATTTGCTTCGATAATTCCACCCATTAAGGCAACTTTTATAGTTTTAGATTTGAAATGCTTCGACAGAGCAACAGGAAGTTCAAGTAAATGATTGGCAGCTCGAATGATAATATCAAGACACACTTCATCGCCCGCAACGGCGCATTCCATAACTGCGGGCGTAAGATTATGGTATTCGAAGGCCCTATCCTGATATGCTTTGACTATAGTTCTTGGTCTATCCAGATTAATAATTGGAGAAAAATCAGGAATTCTTGATGTTAGTACTGTTGGCTTGCCCCTACCATCCAGAGCGCGCACAACGGACGTTAGCCCTTCTCGACCAATCCAGGCACCACTACCTTCGTCGTCAAGTTCAATTCCCCAACCACCACAACGATATAATTGATTTTTTCCGATTCGAGCAAGTCCAATAGAACCAGTCCCAACAATTGTAATAATCCCATCGCTATTGCCTAAGGCACCTTCTATAGCAAGTTCAGCATCGCTTGTAACAAGCAAATCACCAAGTTGTATGCTTTGCTGACGAGCAAGTGTCCGGAGCAACTGAGCTGCTCTTTTCTTCTCCTCTTCTAGCCAAACACCAGCCAGTCCTACAACTACCGCATCTAATTCTGATGTCTCAATCTCTGCTTTGTTGCATAGTTCAAGTATTATATTTAATGTTCGTTCGCAAGCTTCGCCTACTCCAACTGAACCTATTCTTGCTGTACCACTTGAAGCATGTGAAATTGCTTTATCATCGCGAACCAATATACCTCTTGTGTGAGTTCCGCCGCCGTCAATACCGATTATAGTATACTCATTTGAAAGAGCCATATACAATCCTGAAATGTTATGAAAAAACAGAAATATTAAAACAATAATTATGCCATCAAAAATAAACTTATAAAGAAATTTCGGTTAATTTTTCACACCGAATTGTAGTTCATATAATTTCTTGTAATATCCATTCTTTTCCATCAACTCCAAATGTGTGCCTTGTTCGACTATTTGCCCCTCGTTGAAAACATAAATCATATCGCAATTAATTATTGTAGATAACCTGTGGGCTACAATTATAGCAGTTCTCCCTTCAAGTGAAGTTTCAATTGCTTCCTGAACGATTTTTTCACTTTCTGCATCAAGTGCAGAAGTTGCTTCATCAAAAATTAAAATTTGTGGATTCCCGACAATTGCCCTTGCTACTGCAACTCGTTGACGTTCGCCACCAGAAAGATTTGTGCCTCGGTCACCGATTGGTGTGTCGAACCCTAATTCCAATTTATCAATAAAATTATAGGCATTTGCCAGTTTGGATGCTTCAATTATTTCCTCAGTTATTGCGTGTTCTTTGCCAAACTTAATGTTATTTGCAACTGTATCGTTAAATAACATATTCTCTTGCGAAACTACCCCAAATAGTGAACGTAAAGAAGATAATTGATAATTACGAATATCAACACCATCAATTAATATTTGCCCTTTTTGTGGGTCGTAAAATCTAATCAGTAAATCAAGCATTGTTGATTTACCACTGCCACTTCCTCCAACAAATGCTGTTTTTTTGCCTTTCTTTATCTCTAATGAAACATCCTGCAGCACATATTTATCTGTATACGCAAAATAAACGCTCCTTACTTCAATCTTATCTTTGAATTCATTAATCTCCAAATACCCATCTTTAACTGATGGTTCGGTGTCTAATACCTCAAAAATTCTTTCAGCAGAAACAAATCCACGTGGAAACTGAACGATTTGATTGATTACTGATGCAAGTGGTGCCATTATTGAGAACAGGGTGAAAAGGAATAGCATTAAATCGTCAGGTGACATAACTTTTTGGTTGATTTTCATTGCACCAACTACCAGCACAACCGTAAGCGCGAAAATAGCAAAAATCTCATTGATTGCAGGTATTATAGTAACTATCATCTTATGTTTTACTGCCGACTTCACATAGCGTTCGCTATCTTTCTTAAATCTTTCATTGGCAAAACTTTCAGCATTATATGCTTTTACCACTCTAATCCCAGAAATAATTTCAGTTAACGTTCCTGTATAATCTGCCAAAGCTTTTTGCATACGTGAAGCATACTTCCGTAAATACTTCTTTGTTAATCGAACAATACCTAAACTAAATATACTTGATGAAAATGCAATTAAAGTCAGTTCAGGCGAAATACTCAAAAGAAACAACAGAAAAAATACCACCTGCGAACCTTCCCGTAATATTATCGAAAACGATGAAATCATCGTCGAATTGACTGCCTGAACGTCATTCGCTATTATTGAAATTAGGCTCCCTTGCTTGCTTCGGTTAAAAAAATCTATCGAAAGAGACGTTAGCTTTGAAAATATTTTATCACGTATTGATTTTATAACACCTTCTTCAAACTTGGACATTACAACTGCATTCCAGTATTTGAAAAAGTTTTTTAAGAAAAATACTAATAAAATAATTAGTCCAAATCTAAATAATGTCCAATATATATCATCAACGATGATTAATGAAAGCAAGAAATCAAAAAAAATATTTTTTATTTGTTCAAGAAAAGTTAAATTTTGATGCTTTACAATCGTTTCTGATGTATCGGTTTTAAATAGTATTTGAAAAACTGGTTTTATTAGTGCTACCGATAAAGTGTTAAAAAGCGAAAAAAGTAGATTGAGTATTACGGAGTAAACAAGCAACAGCTTGAACGGCTTAATAAAAGCAATGGTTTTTAAATATAAGCTTGCTCTATTTTTGTTTTGTGTCTTCATTATTCTTTAAATTTTACTATTGTTATGCCCGCACCACCTTCAACTAATTCTCCTAAACGGAAAGATGAGATCGCAGGGTGCCTAGAAAGAAAATCGTGTATCGTTTGTTTCAACGCCCCCGTGCCTTTACCGTGCAAAATTGTCAAATAATCTATATTGTTCAGCAAAGCATTATCAATAAACTCGTCCAATGCACGCAAAGCTTCATCAGCTCGGTATCCACGTAAGTCTATTTTAGTTACTGCATCATACTTAATGTAGTCAATGTGTAAAGTTTGTTTTGTTTGCGTGTCTTTGGCAACTATCAACTGGGCGTAAGGCAGTTTAAATTTTAGTCCATTGAATTCAACAAGTGCTATTTGTGCAGAATTATCACAATCAATTACAACCCCGATATTTGCTGGATTATCCATATGAGCAACAGCTTGCCCTTTTGTTAGTTCTGTCGGGGCGGTGCGATTGGTTTTCTGCTTTTTCTCAATTTTCTTTACTTCTTTTTCCAGAGATTGCTTTTTTTCTTTATAATCTTGCTTAATTTCAGAAATTTGGCGTTTCTGTTCCTTGATTTCTCGAACTGTTCTCTCAATCAATGAATTCGCTTCCTCTAATATAGATAAAGCTTCCGTTTTAGCATTATCTATAAGCTCTTTTCGTTTAATTTTCAGTTCTTTGCTTCGTGCTTCATAATCTTTTATCATTTTTTCTAATTTAGATTTCATTTGTTCAGTTTCGCTACGTGAGCGAACAGCTTCGGCACGGTATTTTTGCAATATTGCAATACTTTCTTCCAGCTCGGAATGTCTTGTCCCTAAATATTTTCTGGCACGATTGATTACAATTTTTGGCAACCCAATATTTTCCACAAGTGAGAATGCATAAGAGTTTCCCGGAATCCCCGTTAAAAAGTTATAAGTTGGTTTGAACTTTTCCTCGTCAAATTCAAGCGAAGCATTTGCAATTACTTGTTTGTTCAATGCGTAAGTTTTAAGCGATGATTGGTGAGTGGTAGCTACAAAAAATAAGTTGAGCTCTATAAATGTGTCCAAAATACCAGCTGCGAGGGCTGCCCCTTCTTGTGGATCTGTCCCTGAACCAATTTCGTCGATTAATACAAGTGAATACTTATCACAACTATCCAATATATTTTTGATTTGGAACATTTGCGAACTAAATGTAGAAAGGTCATTTTCTATTGATTGATTATCCCCAATAGTTGAAAAAATCGTGCGGAAATTTGTCTTGCACTCTCCAATAGGGAAAATGCCGGACAATGCGAGAGCAACATTCAAACCAATGTTTTTCAGTGCGACGGTTTTTCCGCCAGCGTTGGGTCCAGAAACAAGATGCCCACGAATTTCATCTGTAAATTCAATTGAAAGCGGAATAACACTATTTTTACCTTTTGATTGAACAAGAATAGGATGTCGAATGCTTTTTAAATAAATATAATTGTCATATTGGGGCAGAATTTCTGGCTTAATCCCACCAAACTGCATTGCATAAGAAGCACGAGCAAAAATCGAGTCAATATCTGCAATTATTCGTGCATTCTCAATTAGTTGGTGGCTTTCTGAACCTATTTCCTGGGTAATGTTTCTTAATATACGTTGGATTTCCCTCATTTCTTCATCACGCAACAGCGATAAATCGTTGTTCAGTTCAATTATTTCAGTTGGTTCAAGGAAAACAGTTGCACCTGTCTGAGATACTCCGTGAATTATACCTGATATTTGTCGTTTGTGTTCTACTTTAACCGGAATAACAAAGCGCCCTTCGCGGATAGTGAAAAATTCCTCCTGTAGCATTTCAAAATCAGAAAACTGCCGAACTATTTTATTAATTCTTGAGCGAAGTCTTGCTGATTTTACATTAATTTCTTGTCTTATCTGAAAAAGTTCGCGGGAAGCAGTGTCCTTTATTTCGCCTGTTTCAGTTACTATGTCTAAAATATGTTTTTCTAATAGTTTATTATCGTAGAGATTTTCTATATATGAAAAAATGGTCGGGAAACCATCAGCTTTCGGCTTGATATATGATTTCAAATTACGAGCAATGCGCAACAAATCAAGTATTTCAAGCAACTCAGTCGGCAATAGCATTGCATTTTGGATTTGCGATTTATATAGCAAATTAAGACTATCGCCAATACTTTCAAGCGGTGGATTTTCATTTCTAAATAGCAAGATGAGAGCTTCATCTATGAGTTGGTGCTCTCGTCTTAATTTATCTACATCGTCTGTTGGTTTTAAAGCGAAGATAATGTTTTTTGCATCTTCGCTTTTACAGAATTTAGCAATATATTCAAGAACACTTTTAAATTCAAGTTGCCGTAAAGTTTCGGCAAAAGGGTCAAACTTTTGCTGAACAGATTCGCTCATCAATTTCCTTCCAATAGCTCTTTGACTATTTTTTGCACCAAACTCCCTTCTGCTTTGCCAGCGAGTTCCTTCATCGTTGGTCCCATAACCTTTCCCATATCTTTCATCGAGGTGGCACTTACTTCTTTTATCTTGTTTGCAACAAACCCTCTTACTTCATCTTCTGCCATCATTTTTGGCAAATATTCCTGTATAATTGCGAGTTCAGCTTCTTCCTTAGTAAGCAATTCTGGGCGATTAGCAGATTTATACATTTCGATTGCATCTTTGCGTTTTTTTGCTGCTCCATTCAAAATTTTAAACTCTATTTCAGGTGTAAGCCCAGTTTCTGAACCACTTTTGTTGAATTCAATAATAGCAGCACGCAAAGAACGTAATGCATCAATGCGAACTTTATCTCCACTTTTCATAGCAGATTTCAAGTCTTCATTTATTCTTTGTTCCAAATTCATCTACTTATCTCCTTTTTTTACCTTTAATATGTTTGAATATTCACTTTGTGAGCCTTCTCCAATTGCTTTTACGCGAACAAACCAATTTTCATTCGGGTTTAAATCAATTACTTCTATTTCTGTAATATCACCAATATCAGCATTTTCATAAAATTCCGCAAAACGAGTGAAGCCTTCGTCATAAGCAATATCTAAAATATACTTCTGAACATTCGGCGAGCCTTTCCACGAAAGAACACAACCAATTTCGTGAACATTCTTTGCAGGAAGAAGTTCTGGCGCTGGAATCGCAGTCATCTTCCAGCGTGGATTCCCAAAAAGCGTAGAAGTGAGGTAATTTGTTGACTCGCCGCTTCCATTTAGCTCAAATACCTGAAAAGAATATATTGTAGAATGCTCTAAATTCTCAACTTTGCATTCATTTTTTGTTCCAGAATATACGACAAAAGCATTATCTCCGATTTTGCTTTCATTCGAGCCAAATTTAGAGTTTGAACTATATGTTTTTCCGTCTTCTGGCTGACTTACAACTGATTTACCTTTCGAGGCAATCACTATTCTTTTTTCTCCATTGCCATTAACCCAGATAAGTTCTATGCTTGTCTCGGTTGGCTGACGAAAAGCAATACCTGATGCTTGTTTTATTGGTTCTTCGGCTAAAGTTGAAAATTTATGCTGAGCTAACACTTCATCTTTTGTATCGGGCTTGTAAACTGATAGAATATATTGAGTTTTTGCTTGCAATCCTTTAAGAGTAATTGGTATAACAGATTGCATCCCGTCAAAAACAATACAATAGTTTCCTTTGAAAGGCTTTATTTCGGAAATATCAACACTTTCTTGCATTATACTGCTTTGTTTTATTTCTTTTGCGCTTATTGCCGCATCACTTGCTGGGTGCAAAACTACTACAGTTCTTTTTGTGTCTGTATTAATAACAAACGAAGCAGATTTGTCAGAAATTTTTTTTGTTAAAATTTCATTTTTTGCAAAAGAATAATTAAAAAGCAACATAAAACTAAGCAAATACACAACAATTGTTTTCATAACATAACTTATTAATTCGTCCAACAAATAATTTTATAAAAACGCAAGTTAATCAAGAAAATTGTTTTTTACAAAAGTCTTAGCAGATGTGTACTGCATCCGTTTCTGCAATCAGATGCACCGAACCCAATTGCAAACTTTTCAGCTAAATTGTTCGAGATATACTGCTTCAACAGCGTGCATTCAGTATTTTCGCTTAATTTGAACTTCTCAATTTTGACAATCTTTGAATATTTGTTTTCAAGTAAATAATCAATATGCCAGTGAATTTTCTTGTCTCGCTTAAGATGGCGATTTATCCTTGCATCAAAATTACTGCGAGCACTTCCGCAATATAAGTATATTCCCTTGGGAAATTCGATTGCTCCGAGCTTCCCAATTTTAATCTTTACTTTTCTACTGATTTGAATATGCAAACAATATGTGGAAAAATTATTTAATTGCGCGGTCATAAATTCGATATTTTTTGTAAAGCTTCCCTTTTACGGTTGTCTGTAAAGCTCGATTCATCATAACATTATCTTCGAGTATCCAGGATGCTTCACCGTAACGAATCCCATGCTTTTCAGAACGAACGCCAAGTTCATAATATAAAACTGCGTCGATACCCGTTTTCTGAAATTCTGGCAATACACCTAATACAATAATTCTAACAAGATTTATTTGCTTCTTCTTAGTTAGCAGATGCCAAATACCTGCGAGCAAACCTCCCGATTTGTTATATTTCAGACATACATTAATATCGGGAAGGGCAAGCACAAATCCAGCAGGCTTACCATCAATTTCAGCGATAAAAGTAAAGTCCGGTTCAGCAATTTGTTTCAAATCTGCTGCAAGAAAATCAAATTCTTCATCTGTCATCTTGACAAATCCCCAGTTGGGTTCCCAGGCACCATTATATATTCCCTTCAAAGTTTCAACATCTTGCCTGAATTGCACTTTATCCCGAAATGCTACATTTCTAACTGTTATTTTATATCTTTCGCGAATCGCTGATTGCAAACGAATTAATTTATCAGTTAAGTAGTCATTTTTATCCAATAAATATGCATACAAATCTTTTGCTTTCGAAAATCCTGCGTTTTCAATTAAAGTAATATAATATTGTGGATTGTAAGTCATCAGTACAACTGGAGGACTATCGAAGCCTTCAATTAGCAAGCCAATTGTATCATTTAGAGAGAGATTTACCGGACCTCGTATCGTATCCAAACCTTTCAATTTAAGCCATTCCTCAGCTTCTGCAAATAAAGCATCGGCAACACTCTGTTCATTAATGCACTCGAAAAAGCCAAAGAAACCAACTTTATCCTTGTGTGTTGCATTGTGATTGTCATTCTTGATTGCTGCAATTCGCCCAATAATTTCTTTGCTATTATTTTCTGCGACAAAAAAAGCAATTTCAGAATGTTTAAAAAAAGGATTTTTTTCAATATTTAAGGTTTTTAATTGGTCTGCTAATAATGGTGGGACAAAGTTATCGTTTTTTTTGTAAAAATTCCATTGTGCTTTGATAAATTTTTTTAGCTCAGTTTTGGGATCAATTAAACGAACAGAAAAATCCATACTTTTACCTAATTAGTTGTTATTTTTATCCAATTTTATATGATTAATCATATCAACAAGTATCATATCGGAAATTAATGCCATAGCTCTGCTTGTTGCAAGAGGAATGGTCTCGACAAAATAATTTATACGATTAACTCTTTGAGTATATGACTTGTTAAATAGCAAGTTAAGCCCCGAAAATTCATTGCTTCTTCTATAAAATGAGCAATTTATCGTAATTTCAACTGAATTTGCATCAGGCGCGTTTTTCTTCTCGCTGTTGATTGCAATAAAGTTTGTAATTCTGCCTTCAAGAATATAGTCAGGGTCGTTTATGCCCGAGGCGGGATGAAATCCACCAGCGAAAACACCATAAGACGATATGCGGGACAGCAAAAATCCCGTTGCCAAATCATCGAATTTTGAAATCCAGCGATTGTAATAATATACTTGTACTTTCCTCGTTTGTGCATCTGTTGCAATAATGTGGTCAGTATTAAACTCATCATTAATTGTAATATTTCGCAGTTGAACCGATACAGGAAAAGTATCCAGATTAACAAGCATCAGTGGCTCGTTTGAAAGCCTATAATACTTTATGTCTGGATATGGTGATTTCAAATTTATGCAAGCAGTAAAAACTAATACAAGCAACAAGTAAGCAACTTTTTTCATTCTGATTTCCGACATTATAAGTATTATTAACACAAAATAACAATTTGTGAATAAAATAAAAAATAAAAATATATTGCTAAAAAATAGAAAAGTTAAAATGAATAATTTGATTTTTGGTATGCCGAAAGAGCAAGTTTTGCTTGTGGAGAAATATTTGTTGATGATTTTCTTGCTTCCGAATTATTTGATTTTGAATTGATAATAGATGAATTAGATTGATTAGAACGCTGTTCAGCCGCTGCTTGTGCTTCTATGCGGCTTGCCATTGCTGCAACTGCTCTATCTTGTGGGGAAGGATCGGCAGGTGCAAGAGCAGCTCTCTGCACCTGCTGCATTTTTCTGATGGTGGCTTCAGGAGTATCTTCGGGCGACACATCAATTTGCACTTCACCACCAATCGCATAATGTTTGCCATCGGGGCCCACCTGATAATTGAAATTAGCTCCACCACGAACAAGACTGCCGCCGGCAGCTATATGTGCTTGCTCGTGTTGGCGTACTGCTTCGTCCCGACGCTTTAACTCCTCAACAATCTTCTTCTCTTTCTCCGATAGTTCACTCGATTTTGTAAAAGTATCCTTATTTTTTTTATTTAATTTAATTAATTCATTATTGTTTTGGTTCTTTTCCTGTGAAAAATAATTTACTCCAACTTTTTCATTAAAGTCGTATGTGTTATTACTTTTTGATATGTTAATAACATCAATCATAAAAATAATAACGAAACATTTTTATTTTATTATATATAAGTAAAATATAGAGATTACATACTTACTTCTGCAATTGTATGTGAAAATTTCTTTCCTAAAGTTAAGAAAATAATCAGACAGGAAATTACAACTAATAAATTAACCCAGTTGCCGACTGAATAAGTAAGATTGAAGCCTATTGGCTGTGTTAAAATAAATGTAATCGTTACAGACGTCATAAATAATGCAGGAATAGTGGTAATCCAGTGATACGAACCACGATATTTATATAGAAATACCGAACAAGCCCAGAGCGTAACAGTTCCCAGCACTTGATTGCTCCAAGCAAAATACTTCCATATAGTTGAAAAATCAATGAAAGTAATATAAACTGATACAGCAAACATCGGTAAAGCAATTAGCAACCTTTTAATAATGGATTTTTGTTCTATGCTAAGCATATCAGCCAATATAATTCGTGCAGCACGAAATGCAGTATCTCCAGACGTTATTGGGCAAACCACTACGCCCAATACAGCCAATACTCCACCTGCTACCCCCATCAAAGTTACGCAAGCTTGATATACAACAGTATTAGGGCCGCCATTTGCAAGAGCAGCTGCGAGCCCAGCTGTTCCTCCTTTATAAAATGCCATACCAACTGTTGCCCAAATCATAGCAATTAATCCCTCTGCTATCATAGCGCCATAGAATACCTTTCTTGCATTTTTCTCATCTTTCAGGCATCGAGCCATCATCGGCGATTGTGTCGCATGAAATCCCGACAATGCTCCGCAAGCAATAGTTATAAACATCGTTGACCAGATTGGTATATCCTTTGGATGTAAATTCTCGAGCGTAAATGCAGGTAAAGTATATCCTTCGACTAATATACCTATTCCTACTCCAAACACCATTACAAGTAGTGCAATGCCAAAAATTGGATATATTCTTCCAATTATTTTGTCTATGGGCAGCAACGTTGCAAGAATGTAATAAACAAATATGAGGGCTATCCAGAAATATGTATTTAATTGTATCCCTTGATTTGTAAAAATCAGGTTTAATAGATCAGCAGGACCTTTGACAAATACAACCCCAACTAAAATCATCATCAGAACAATAAATACACGCATAATGTTCTTAATTACGTTACCTAAATAAATACCGTGAAGTTCAGGAAGACTTGCGCCTTTGTGTCGCAAAGACATCATTCCAGATACAAAGTCGTGAACTGCGCCACCGAAAATACAGCCAAAAACTATCCATAAATATGCCGCTGGTCCCCATAATGCCCCTTGTAATGCACCAAAAATCGGACCTAATCCTGCAATATTCAGCAATTGTATAAGATATACTTTCCACGTCGGTAACGGTACGTAGTCCACTCCGTCTGCTACTGTATATGCAGGAGTGGTATTTTTGCTGTCAATCCCAATTACCTTTTCAACAAATTTGCCCCAAGTAAAATAGGCAATAATTAGTAAAAAGATTCCACCCAAGTAAACAAACATTTCTATATGCCTCCAATTATCTCTATAATCAAATTATTAAACATTTGTTAAATAGAAAATTACCAAAAAATGAAAAAAATAGAATTTATATAAATAAATCGAGAAATGAATAATTTAATTACCTGCAATAACGCCAAGCGAAATTGCTTCGCTTGCACCTGTTACAGAAGGTAGATTTGTCGCAATACCTAACAATCTGCAATAAGCAAGAAAAGCAAATGCAATTGCTTCTTTGGCACTACTCGGAATACCTATCTCATCAATAATTGTTATTTTCGAGCCTTCAATTTGTCTTTTTAGAGATGATAATAGAAAAGAATTCTTTGCTCCACCACCAGAAACAACTATCTTAGAAACAGGATCTGCGTATAATATAACATTTTCAGCAATTGCATAAACAGTGAATTCAGTAACAGTTCTTATAATATCGTATTTTGAATATTTGCCAAAAAACTTTTCAATCAAACTAATATTGAAGAGTTCTTTTCCTGTTGATTTGGGAGGTTTTTGCCTGATAAAATTAATAGTGGTAAGTTTATCGAAAATTTCAGGAATAATTCCCCCTTGCGAAGCTAAATGACCATTATCATCATAATCAACACCGAACAATTTCTGAGCACAAATATCAATCAAGCAATTGCCAGGTCCGCAATCAAATGCAATTACTTCATCTGCGGAACAATTTTTTGGCAAAAACGTGATATTCGATATTCCACCAATATTTAATGCAATTACATTTTCATTCATTGATTTAAGAAAGTGGTAGTCAAAAAATGGTACAAGCGGTGCTCCTTGTCCTCCTAACGAAATATCAGAAGTGCGGTAGTCATATACTACTTTTGTGTTTAGAATAGTAGCAAGGTGCGCTCCACTGCCAAGCTGGAAAGTAGACGCAACACTTTGTCCGGAAAATGCTTCTTTTTCAGGATTGTGCCAGAGTGTTTGACCGTGTAAGCCAACTGCTTCAATATTCGAAATCCCACTTTTCCCCTTAGCATCTTCAATTGCAATTGCAATTTCATTTGTATAAGCAATATTCAGTTGAGACAAAGTTCTTAAATCAATATGTTTTTTTGAAATTATTTCCAACAATAAGTCTCTCAGCTCATAAAAAAAACAAAAGTGCCCGTGCCATATGAGCTCAAATTTAAATTTATTTTGAAAGAAATTAAATTCACATATAGCAATATCGATGCCATCAAGCGATGTGCCAGTCATCACTCCGCAAATAATCATATTATTTACCGTTATATTTTTCTTTTAGTTTTTCGGCAACACAAGGTGGAACAAACTCCGAAACATCTTCTCTAAAGCGGGCTAATTCACGAATAATGCTTGAATTAAGGTAAGTGTATTTTTCGTGAGGCATTAGAAATAAGGTATGCACTTCTGGTGCGAGCTTTCTATTCATTAATGCAATTTGAAATTCATATTCAAAATCTGATACCGCACGAATACCCCGAATTATCGAAACTGCACCAACCGACCGAGCAAAATCCACTGTTAACCCACTATGAAAAACTACTTCTACGTTCGGTAAATGCGAAAGAGATTTTCGAGCAAGTTCCAGCCTTTCCTGCTCGTTGAATAAATTTACTTTTTTTGTATTTATTGCTATTACTACTATCACTTTATCGAACATTTCTGCTGCTCGTTCGATAACATCGAGATGCCCATTTGTGATAGGGTCGAAGGTGCCGGGATAGATAGCAATTCTCTTTTTCATTATTATTTCCTTGCATAATTTCTTTGACGTACTGCTTCAAATAGAATTACACCAGCCGCAACAGATGCGTTAAGCGAGGACACTTTCCCCTGCATAGGAATTTTAACAAGATAATCGCAATGCTTTGCAACTGATGGTTTAATTCCACTACCTTCACTTCCAATTATTATTGCTATTGGCTGATTGTATATGTTATCTAAATATAAATTTTTTGATTTATCAGAAGTGCCAATTATCCAAAAACCAGATTCTTTTAACTTTTGAATGGCCAGATTTGTGTTCGATACATAAGCAACAGATAAATACTGTAATGCACCAGCAGACGATTTCATTGCAACAGGTGTAATTGTTGCAGCTTTGCGTTCAGGTATTATGATACCTTTTACACCTGCGCACTCAGCCGCACGAGCGATTGCACCTAAATTATGCGGGTCTGTAATACCATCTAATATCACTAACATTGGATTCTCACTTATCTTTATTTTATCAAGCAATTCACCAAGAGTCAAGTTCTCAACTAATTCCTGTAAAGCAATTATTCCTTGCGAGCGACTGCCTTCGGGGCAAACACGTTTTTCCAGAGCATTAAATTTGTTCTTATCAAGTTGGACACACGGAATTTTGTGTTTTCTTGCAATTGCAATAATAGATGATATTTCTCTACTTTGAATATTAAATAATACATAAATTTTGCTGATTTTTTCTGATTGCGACCTCAAAGCCTCACGAACAGAGTTTTTCCCGTAAATATATCCTAATTCATCACTCATTTTTAATCTCATTCGTCATAAAAAAATAAAATTAATAATATTTTATTGAATTTGTATCAATAAAAATGGAGAAAAAATTATGCAAATTGAAACATTTCCAAATCCAAGCCCTGGACGCCACTATGAAATTACCCACGTTAATCACGAATTTACTTCTGTTTGCCCGAAAACAGGTTTACCTGATTTTGGAACAATCACTATTACCTACATACCTGACGAATTATGCTTGGAACTTAAATCTTTGAAATACTATTTTTTGGAATTCAGAAATAAAGGTATATACTACGAAGCAGTTACAAACCAAATTTTAGACGATTTAGTTGCTGCTTGCAAACCACTTGAAATGCAAGTCATTAGCCAATGGGGTGTGCGCGGTGGTATAACAAGCACTATTGTTGCGACTTATAAAAGGGACTAATATGCGAATTGCAAAGGAATTTGCTTGGGAAATGAGTCATCGTCTCCCTTATCACGAAGGAAATTGCAAGAATATTCACGGACATTCCTATAAAATGCAGCTATCCTTAGAAGGAGAACCTAACGAAAACGGTATGCTGATTGATTTCTACCACATCGAGCGAATAATTCGACCAATTATTGAACAGCTCGACCATTCTTTCATTGTGGACCGACAAGATAAAGTTATGTTAGATTTTTTAGCCAATAATAATTTCCGACACTTTGTAATTAATAACTTTACTACTTGCGAAAACATTTCTAAATTCTTGGCCGAGCATTTTCAACAGGAATTCCGAAAATTCCCCAATATTAAAAAACTTGGAATTAAAGTTTACGAAACTGTTGACGCTTTTGCAGAAGTAGAAGTCTATTTGTAAGCACTTGGATATAACTTCCTTGCACAGTCCGGACATATTCCGTGGCTGAATTCAGCCTCGGAATGTTCGTCTATATATTGCTCAATATTAGACCAATTCCCATCTTCATTACGTATTCGCTTGCAAGAAGCACAAATTGGCAATAGTCCGCTCAACACTTTTATTTCGCTCTTTGCACTTTGCAGAAGCGAAATGAGCTGCTCACGTTCCGCTTCAACTTGCTTTTTTAGCGAAACATCTTCAAGAATAACATCTATATATTGAATATCGCCTTTTTCATCAGTTATTGTCCAGGCAGTCTCACGACCGAAAAATAAAGCACCGTCTTTTCTATACCATTCGCTTTCGTATCCGTTTATCCTCTTTTCTCTTTTTATTATTTCCAGAAAATTTTGACGGTTTTCATCTACTTCTAAAACTTCTTCGATTTTTTTATTCAATAATTCTCTTTCAGAAATTTTAAGCATTTCAAAAAATTTAGGATTACCCATTAGTAGTCGTCCATCATTTGAAAGTCGATAAAATCCTATCGTTGCATTATTGTAAATACTTCTGAAACGCTCTTCGCTTTCTTTCAAAGCAAGTTCTGTTAATTTTCTCTTAGTGATATCCCAAATATATGCTTTTGTCCCAATAACTATTTGCTGCTGCATAATTACAGATACATCAGCTTCGACAAATAAAATTTTCTTATTTTTTGTCCTTAGACGAAATTCATACCTCTCATACGGATTATTGCCCATGATTCTTTTTTGATGCTTTTCCAAAACTATTGGCAAATCTTTTTCATATACTATGTCTTTGATATTCATCATAATCATTTCGCTTGCTGAATAGCCTGTGATAACACAAAGTTGCTCGTTGAAATACTTGATGTTTCCGTCTACATCATCGATTATTATTCCAATATTTGCTTTTTCAACAAGTTCTTTATACTGTTCTTCGGACTTACGCAGCGTCCTTTCAGTGTTGTATTTCTCTTGGATTTCTACTTCAAGCCGTTCAACATATAATTTTAATTCTTCATTTGCCCTCAGCAAATTCTCTTCAATTTTCTTGCGGTTTTGGACTTCGTCTTGATATTGTCGGGTTGTTTCAATTAATTTGCTTATGAAAAATGATAATAAATATGTTAATAAGAAGCCAATAGATAATTTGATAAGCGAAAAATCAATTTCATTTGCCCAATACTGTACATAATATATTGTAAATAATGCAGAAAATGAAATTGACAACACTGTCTGAACTGAGTTCAATAAGAATGCCGAAATAAATGCGGGCAGTACTATAAGAAAAGTAATGGATTGTCCTATTTTACCATAAAAATAAATTAATGAAATAGCATAAATAAATTGAAAGAAAATCACACATAGAAATTTTTGTTTTATTGATAGTTGGTCAGCTATTTTGACAATATTTTCGAAATTTATTAATTTCATTAATTTCGATTAATGTTTTCGAAAAAAATAATTCAAAATATACAAATATAATTGATATTTTATTATTTATTTTTGCAAATATAAGAATGTTAAAAAATTTTAATGTAAATTATTATGAGTGAAGAAAAATTAAAATACGATGTAAAAAATTACTGGAATAACGAAACTTGTGGTTCTTGGAGCAGCAGTAAAGAAAAATTCACTAAGGATTATTTCGAAGAAATAGAAGAATTTCGATATACGATTCAACCTGAAATATTTGCATTTGCAGAATTTACCCGCTGGTACGGCAAAAAAGTGCTTGAAGTAGGTGTTGGCGCGGGCACCGATTTCTTGCAATGGGCAAGAGCCGGTGCAAAGGTTTTCGGAGTAGATTTAACCGAACAAGCTTGCGAACATGTCCATCATAGGCTTAATATTTATGGCTTTCAAGCTGAAAGTATTCAGGTTGCCGACTGCGAAAATCTGCCTTTCCAGAATAACTTTTTCGATTTGGTATGGAGTTGGGGCGTTATTCACCATACTCCCGATACCGAAGCCGCACTTAAAGAGATTGTTCGTGTGCTCGCGCCTGGTGGAACAGCAAAAATAATGATATATCACCGTCATAGCATACTCGCTTATCTGTTCTGGATAAAACACGCTTTGCTCAAATTTAAACCGTGGCTTTCGCTCTCTAATGTGCTGTGGAACAAAATGGAAAGCCCCGGGACCAAAGCTTACACTCGTAAAGAAGCTTTTAAAATGTTACAAAAACTTCCAGTTGAAAATATTAAAATAAAAACTGTGCTAACTTATTACGATAAACTGGAACGTTTTAACCGTCCTATGCAGCGGATCGCCCGCAAGTTAGCTTTATTACTTGGTGGGGATAGGGCTGGTTGGTTTATGCTCATTCAATTCAACAAGAAAAAATGATTACTTCAAAAACAAATTTGCCACTGGACTTTATTCGCAATTTAAAAGGATTCCTCAATTATATTTCCTTAGAAAAAGGTTTGTCCGAAAACACGCGTTCATCTTATGAACACGATGTTAAAACTTATGCTGAATTTCTTCTTTCACGGAATATTACAAGTTTTTCAGAAAGCAACGAAAAGCTGGTTACTCAATTTATTGAACTTCTATCTGAAATTGGACTTGCTGCTTCTTCGAAAAGTAGGTATTTGTCTTCTATTCGAGCTTTGCACAAATATCTTGTTTCCATTGGGAAATCAAAAAACGATTTTACAGATTTAATCGAACTTCCCAAAATACGCCGTGCTTTGCCCGAAGTATTATCTTTTGCGGAAGTGAACGCTATGATTGAAGCAGCGGACACATCTCGTCCCGCCGGACTACGCGATAGAGCAATTATGGAAGTGCTTTATGCTTGCGGGTTGAGAGTATCCGAACTGATTAATCTTGAAATAAATCAAGTTGTCTTTGATGCCGAAATTGTCCGTGTTTTCGGAAAAGGTGCCAAGGAAAGAATTGTCCCAATTGGCTCTTTTGCATTAAATTGGCTTAATTTATATATCAACAATGTGCGAATTCAATTCTATCGTTTAGGTGTTTCTGGAAATACCATATTTCTTAATCAGAGAGGAAATAAATTTTCTCGGATGGGTATTTGGAAATTGCTACGAAATTATGCAAAAATTGCAGGAATTGAAAAAGATGTTCACCCTCATATGTTCAGGCATTCTTTTGCTACTCATTTGATTGAAGGTGGGGCAGATTTACGAGCTGTTCAGGAAATGCTGGGGCATTCAGATATTTCTACAACTCAGATTTATACTCATTTAGATAGAGATTATCTTCGTGAAGTTTATCATTCGTTTCATCCTCGCTCATAATTTAAATTGAAAAAAATGTTAAAATATTAACAATGTTTTGTTAAATTCTACGTGATTAATTTTAGATGTTCTTTTAAATGCTCTCATTAAGAGAGATGTGTTAAACGAATTTTTTAGCGAGGTTGCTATGCAAACTAAAGTAACATTCCGCCATTTCAAAGGAAATCATCCTCAATTGCACGAAGAAGCTATCGAACTATCGAAAAGTTTTGAGAAATACCACGACGGAATTATTTCATCTAATGTGGTGTTCGTAAATGATACACTTAAAACAGTCGAATTTACAGTGCATTTGCAAGGTACTACGCTTAAAGCAACTGAAAGCAGCGACGACTTTCACAAAAGTCTTCATACAGCAAGTGAAAAAATTATTCGCCAAATTCGTAAATACAAAACCAAACATTTCGAATCCAGAATTAATAAAAGCACACCTGAATTAGTTATTAGATAATCATTCAAATACAAAAAAACCCGCTTTCGAGCGGGGTTTTTGCTTTTTTATACGAACATTTATTTGTTATTGTCAAGAAGTGATTCTGTTACTGATTCAGGCAATAAATCTGCAATAGAAAATCCTCCTTCAGATTTATCAGTTTGTAGTTCTTTCGAAGGTCTTTTTTCTTTTGGCTTAGGTTTGTTTTCAATAGATATTGCAGTGTTGAAATATTCTGGATTAGGCTCTAATATCATAGATTCTTCTTCTACTGATACATCGCTGATAATCACTTCTACAGCTTGCCCTACTTTGAAAGGAATTTTATTGCCGCGCAACAGGTTTTTCATTTTGCTACGAGGCATAAATCCATCAACTTCATCTTCTACTGTTACAACGCAACCCTGTGCTAATACTTGTTTGACAACACCATTGAATAACTTCTCAGGAACGAATTTTTCTTTAATAAATTGCCACGGATTTTCCGTTAGTCTTTTCAACGACAAATGCAATGTTTTCTTTTCTTCCGATGCATTCGTTACTTTAAATTCATATTCATTGTCAATTTGCAAGCAATCAGCAGGGTTTTTAATTCTCTTTGTCCAAGATAATTCGTTCAAGCGAACCAATCCATCCAAGCCTTTTTCAATTTCTACATATGCACCAAAATTAGTAAAGCGTCTAACAATACCTTTAACCACAGAATCAACAGGATACTTCTGCTCAATACCTTCCCACGGGGATTTTTCGAGTTCTTTGCGGCTTAAAGCAATTTTATTGTTTTCTTTGTCTATTTCAATTACAACAGCTTGCATTTTGTCGCCACGTTTAGCAAAATCTTTAGTTGATTCTATGTGCTGTTGTGATAACCTCGAAATATGTATTAATCCTTCAATGCCACCTAAATCAAGGAAAATTCCAAAACTTGCAACTGATGATACTGTCCCTTCGACTATATCACCAACTTTTATCTTATTCCAGATATTGTCCAAAAGGATTTTCTTTCTGCTAACGATAATAGTTTTTCTCTTATCATCATCTTCTGAAATTTCGTGTATGTGAACCTGCATATTGGAGCCAATTACAGCAGTGAGTTCTTCTTCTGATGGATTTCTTTTAATCCCAAAATGAGATGTTGGCAGAAATAACGGAATATCGTTATACATTAAACGCAGTCCACCTTTGATTCTACTAGTAACTTTGGTTTCTATCGTTTCACCTTTTTCAAAAGCCTCTTTGATTTTGGAAAAATCAGCATCGAATTGCTTTTGCTTTTCTTCGGCACGTTTTTTCGCCTCGGCTGCAATTCGTGCTTTTTCTTCTTCACTTATCTCAATTGGGTGTTCCACTTTGGGTGCAGTTTCATCTGAGGCGCTACCACTGCTTATATCTTTTGCAGGTTCGTTTGTTTGCGTTACCGGTTCAGCAGGTAAGTTTTCAGATGATGGTTGGTTAATGATTTCAGAACTAGTTACTTCTAATTTTTCATTATTTTCACCGACGACATTTTGATTTTCAATATTAGACATTTGATGCACCCAATTACAAAAAATTCAACAAATTAATTTAAAAATTTTTACAAAATAAGATCTACAATATAATAAATTTTTCTGTTTCTTTAAAGAACAAAATTTATTTTTATCAAACGAACATTTCAAACGAACATTTGATTTAAAAATAACATATATTTGTAAACATGAAATTTTTAAAATGGAGAAAAAAATGAAAAAGACACGTTTTTATCAGAAGCATTTAAATGCTAATGCAAAAATAGTATCTTTTGCCGGCTATGAAATGCCTATTCAATATCCCAAAGGAATAATTTTTGAACATAATTTAGTGAGAAATTCTGTCGGAATGTTCGATGTGTCACATATGGGTGAATTTGAAGTGAAAGGAAAAGATGCTTTGGCATTCATCCAAAAAATCACAACAAATGATGCTTCTAAACTATCTCCGGGAAAGGTGCAATATTCAGCTATGTGTTATGAAAATGGTGGCATTGTAGACGATTTGCTCGTTTATTGCATCGAACCCGAATTCTGGATGCTTGTTGTCAATGGTGCTAATATCAATAAAGATTGGGATTGGTGCCTGAAAAACAAAGAAGGATTTGAAGTTGAACTTTACAATGCAACTGATGATATAAATCTATTAGCCATTCAAGGACCAAATTCCAAAGCTACTATCCAGAAAATTGCTGATATTGACCTAAATCCTATCGAGTATTATAATTTCAAAATGGGTAAAATTTCCGACTTTGATGCAATCATTTCAAGAACTGGTTATACTGGCGAATTAGGCTTTGAATTGTATTTTAGAGGTGATACTTCAGTTGCCGAAAAAATTTGGGACGATGTGCTCGAAGCTGGCAAAGAGTTTGGATTAGAGCCTGTTGGTTTGGGTTGCCGCGACACTTTGAGATTGGAAAAAGCATATTGCCTCTATGGTAATGATATTGATGAAACCACAAATCCAATTGAAGCTGGTTTGGGCTGGATTACAAAACTCAACAAAGGTAAATTCAATGGTAGTGACGTCTTAGCAAAAGTAAAAGAAGAGAAACCTAAAAGAAACTTAGTAGGATTTGTCATTACCGTTGATAAATTTATTCCTCGTCAGCACTACAAAATCTATGCTGATGAAAAACAAATAGGCGAGGTTACAAGCGGCAACCTTTCTCCTACTCTTAATAAGACAATTGGTTTGGGGTATGTCGAAGCTGCATACAAAGAACCAGGAACAAAAATAGAAATCGAAGCTCGCGGAAAATTCTTCCCAGCCGAAGTTGTGAAACTCCCATTTGTTGTATAACAAAAACACTTTATATTTTAAAGAGAGGATATTACGCAACAATATCCTCTCTTTTTACAAAAATGAATTTATTTAAATTGTTTATTTAATTTATTTTTACTTATTTCGTTTATACCAAATATTGTTAAACTTTGATATATTTTATTATGAAAATCGAACTCGAACTTGTTGAAAATATGCATTTTGTTGGTATTAGTCCCGATGAACATAAAACTCACTTCGATGCTCTGCCTGAAAACGGTGGAGAAAATATTGCTCCGCGCCCAATGGAAATAATGCTGCAAGCTCTTGCGGCTTGCACTTCTATGGATGTTGTTGCAATAGTTCGTAAAAAAAGAAAAACCGTTGAAGCATTCAAAGCGATTATTGATGGCGAACGACACGATAATCACCCAAAAGTATTCACAAAAGTTCATATTAAATATATTTTGAAAAGTCCTGATGCAGAATTAAAAGATTTACAAAGAGCTGTCGAACTTTCGCAAACAACTTATTGTCCAGCAATTGCTATGTTTAAAGCAGCTGGTTGTGAAATTACTTCAGAACTTGAACTATTAAGGTAGTCTGGTTCAGTTTTTGGTATTTTTCCCGATATAAATAACAAAAAATCATTGATAATTTGGACGGCAAATAATTATGGAAAAAACTGCTTTCACCAAGGCAATTAAACAAAACACAGAAATAATTTGCAATTCGCTAAATATTATTGGCAAAATCTCTATCGATGAACTTTTAGAATGTCCCGATTTGCCTGATGTCTATAGGACTATGATAACTGCTGAACGTGACTTGTGGATTTTCAAAGAAAAAATGAGATTTGAAGCCAATCCATTTTTCGATTTCTATTCTAAAACAAATCTTTGTTTTGAGTTCGAATCCCTTCTCAAACAAATATCAATCGTTCCTTTCGATAATTTACATTCTTTTATCGAAAGCTTCGTAAAATTAAGACTGAATTTCCTTTGCCGTCCGAGGACAACTTTAAAATACTTTATCTTTAGAGAGAGTTTGACTGTTTCTTATGACCAGTTCTTAAAATATTTAGCGTATTTTTCTGATTACGATTATTTATATCAAAGTTTCTATGATTTTGTTGCCAAAGAAACTGAAAATGGCAAAACTACGATTTCTATCTATGAGCTTGAAAATTATCTTGAACATTTCGACAACACTTTCGTGCTGAATTTAGATGAAAATGAATTTGTTAATTTATTAGAACCAATTTTCCAGTTCTTTTCTGACGACACTAATATTGTAAAAGCACCGGCCGACGCTATGATTATGTTTTTCCTGGATAAAAAGTTAAATTATTTAGCATATCTAATTGAAACGCACCATAAGAATAAGGAAATATCTCGTAACGAATTAATAGATTTAATTCGTTATAATTTAATGAAAGTGCAAACTGCTGAATTAGTCGAAAATTTATCTGAAACTAAAACCGATATTATCGAAATTGTTAATGAAATTAGTGATGAAGTTTATGATCTGGAACAAGAGCAGGAGCAGATTGTTGAAGAGTCTTTGCAAATAGAAGATACTGCTGCCTACGAAGCTGAGCCACCAATTCAAGAGGATTTTTTAGAAGTTTTAAATGAAGATATATCTAACTTAAACAGTAATTTAGACGTTGCTTTTGATAACTTAATTGAAAGTGAAATCTCTGAAAACTATGATAGTGAAATAAATACTGAAAGACAAGAAGATGAGATTGAAAAACACGAAATGCAATTCTCCTCTGATGAATATGCTTTGTTAGATCTAATAAATGAAAAACTTGATGATAATGTTGATGAACAAATTTCTACAATAGATATAAACGAACAAAACGACTATGTTGACGAGCAAACGTTTACTTCTTTTAATATTGATTTATTTGAAGAAGAACTTCAATTAATTGATAGTTTTATCCCAGAAGAAGAAAATTATGATGTAATCTACGAAGCTGAAAAACAAATCTTTCAAAAAGCAGTTTCTTTAATCGCGGGAAACGAAAATGTTTCGGTCAGTTTGCCATTGGAAATAGATAATTTGACAGAACTCCCTTCTTTTGAATACAAAGGCAATTTATCCATCTCTTTAGCAGATTTTCTTAACAAATTGATTGAAATTGATTCTTCCCAGGATAGCCTAAGCTCTGAAATAACTAATAATGAAAATATTCCCCAGTCAATCAGTGATGCTAATTATTCTGCCTCTCAATCTGAACCTTCCGAAACTGAACTATTGGAACAATTTGCAGAGAGTGATTTCGACAATATTGATAATGCAAGCGAATATACAATATCAGAATATAACGATATTGATGTACAAGTTGATGACTTTTCTATAAAACAAACCTCAGCTGAATATGAATTCGATGTAGATACTGGTGAATTAATAGAACCAAAAATCGAAGACGACACTACTAGAGCAGCTCGTGAAAGTTACGAATTGAACAATGAATTGCTGAGTAATATGAAAGAGAAAGAAAAGAAAATAAATATTAGCAACGAAGAAATTGATATTGATTTATTATTATTAAACAAAAAAGAACAAGATAATGAAATTCGTTGATTTAGTTGAAATATACGTTAAAGCAGGTCGTGGTGGGAATGGTGCTATTTCCTTTCGTCGCGAAAAATATGTGCCCAAAGGTGGTCCCGACGGTGGGGACGGTGGTCGGGGAGGAAATATTATTTTAAAATCTGATAGACAACTTACTACTTTGCTTGATTTTCATTATAAAAATAAATATATTGCCGAAGATGGCCGCCCCGGCAAAGGGGGAATGAAAACAGGTAGCAATGGAAAAGATATTATTATCAAGCTTCCACAAGGAACGGTTGTTAAAGACGCTGCAACTGGTGATGTCATTGTTGATATGGTCGAACACAATCAGGAATTTGTTATTGCTCACGGTGGTAATGGTGGCTGGGGAAATACTCACTTTGCTACTCCCACAAATCAAACTCCAAGAAAGGCTAATCCTGGGCTTCCCGGTGAAGAACGAAATCTCATCCTCGAACTTAAATTAATCGCCGATGTGGGGATTGTCGGTTTCCCTAACGTCGGCAAATCCACGTTGATTTCTGTTATTTCTGCTGCAAAGCCAAAGATTGCAAATTATCCATTTACAACACTAACCCCAAATTTAGGGTTGGTTCGTATTTCTGAAACTGAAAGCTTCACCGTTGCAGATGTACCCGGTCTTATCGAAGGTGCATCAAAAGGTAAAGGTTTAGGGCTCCAATTCCTTCGCCATATAGAGCGAACAAGAGCGCTGCTCTTTATGCTCGATGGACTTAGTCCCGATCCAAAAGCTGACTATAAAATTCTTAAAAATGAACTAAAATTGTATAACAAAGACCTTCTTAATAAGAAAAAAATTATTTGTTTTAGCAGAATTGATGCTCTTCTACCAGAACAAATCCAAGAATTAAAGAAAATTAAATTCAGGGAAAAAGATGTCGATACTATTTTAATTTCTTCTGTTGCAAATATTGGAATAGAAGAAATTAAATATAAAATGTGGGCTTTAATTAATGATAAACAGTAATTAATTTGTGAATTTTAAATGAATTTTTTGTAATATTAAAAGTGATTTAATGTAAATGTTTAAAATTTCTTATATTTATCTTGAAATAAATAAATTTTTTTTGTATTATAAACATTAATAAATTTGTAGATTAATAAAATAATGGTTCTGGTAAAGGCAAAATGTCTATAATAGAAAGTTTAATAGAGACGCAAGAATTTGCAACATTGCCTCCTGTTGCTTCTAAAGTCTTAGCTTTATTAGAAGATGACAATATTGATATTAGAAGTTTGTCGAAAGTAATTGAAGCTGACGCATCGCTTACTTTGAAATTATTACGCGTCGCAAATTCTCCACTCTATGCAACACGAACTGAGATAAACACAATCCATCAAGCAATTATTACTCTTGGGTTGAATAGACTTACTAATATAGTTCTAGGAGTTTCAATATTTTCAAAATTCTTGCTCAGCTCTCAGAAAATTGCTGTCGGGCTTATGGAAAAATTCTGGTGGCATGCATCCTGCACCGGTATGGTTGCCAAATCATTATCTACAAAAATAAATAAATCATACAAAGAGAATGAGTTCATAGGCGGGCTCCTTCACGATATTGGCAAACTTGCTATGCTTCAATATGATGCCAAGAAATATTATCAAGTCGTCGATAAAGTCACTCAGGGAGCAACCGATATCGAAGCTGAAATCGAAATCTACGGCGTTAATCATATGCAGGTTGGAGGCGAAATTGCCAAACTGTGGCGTTTGCCTCACGAATTAACAACTATTATTGCATATCATACAAATCCATTCGAAGCACAAAACTATCAGGAATTGGTTTCTGTTGTTCGTGTTGCAGACTTACTTTGCGAAGTTTGGGATGCTGGCTTCTACGAAGGAATTCAGTCTTTGAAACTAGAAAATCATCCAGCCTGGCTGTGCCTTACTAACTACTTACCTGAATTAAAAACTCTTGATGTCGAAATGTTCACTTTCGAACTCGAACAAGATTTCCGAAAATCTTCTGACTTTTTAAGTATTATTGCTAAAGAAAGCGCCTAAGCTTTTGGATGTGCTTGCTTATATGCTTGTTTCAATCTTTCTATCGAAAGATGAGTATATACTTGTGTAGTCGATAATGATCTATGTCCGAGCATTTCACTTACTGCCTTTAAGTCCGCACCATTATCAAGAAGATGTGTAGCAAAAGTGTGTCTCAAAGTATGTGGGCTTTTACGTTTTGTCCCGGACACTTTTGTTATTTCTTGCTTTATTTGACGATAAGCAACCGCTGAATTTAACTTCTTACCTGTTTTTGAGGAAAATAGATAGTTGTTGCTTGTTCTCCGCATTTTCAAATGATTCTTTATCGCCTCTATTGCTTTGCTTCCAATTGGAACAATCCTTTCTCTGTTGCCTTTTCCTAATACTTTTACTTGCTTATTATAATAATCAATATCATTCAGTTTTAGATTAAGTGCTTCGCTTATGCGTAGCCCACAGCCATACAAAAGCTCTATCAAACATACAACTTGTGGAGAACTCTGACATATTGCTTCCGAAAATAAAAGTTCTGTCTCTGTTTTTGTAAGATAAGAAGGCAATTTCTTCTCTTTTTTGGGTGTTGCTACTGCCTTTGCAGGGTTAATATCTATTATATTATGCTTTCTCAAATACTTAAAAAATGATTTAATAGCCGACACTTTCAATTTTATGCTGCTTTTTGATAAATTTCGGTCGTGCAGCCATCCAAGAAATGGTTTAATATCTTCTGTTTGTATTTCGCCTATTTCTGGAACTACTCCATAAGTTTCTTCGAAATAGTTTAGAAAATCATTCAACGCACGTTCATAGGTGATTACGGTTCTTACAGAAAAATTACGTTGATTTTTCAGATAATTATGGAAATTATATATATAGTTGATTATATTCATCTTTTATTAATACTAATAATAATATTTCTTACGATTATCAAAAATTGAGCCACAAATACATTTTTATTACGTCAAATTCATTATGGAATTTCAAAATTTGTTGCTAATATTGTATATAATTTTTGGGGGCATTTGAAAAATATGAAATATTCAATTTGCTTTTTATTAGTACTTTTAATTTTTGTATCTACCGCTTGTAAAAAGGACAATGTTCAAAAACAAGATTTAAATACAACTGATACTACCACAATTATTCTTCCGCAAAATGGAATTATCGAATTTGCCGGACTTAAATGGAAGGTTAAAGAAAAAAAAGAAGCTGAAGGCATCAACGATCTTTTCTATGCTACAAGTTCCAAAAATGTTTTCGTCGATAATGATGGCTGTCTTCATCTGTTGATTACAAAGCAAGATGAAGAATGGGCAGGTGCTGAATTGGAAACAGTTGATAGTTTTGATTTTGGTAATTTCGATTTTAATTTGTTAACCATTCTGAATAACATTGATTCAAATACTTTTGTTCAATTTGCAGTCCGCCGCTCTGGGCGAAACATTAATGGAATGACCGAATCAGGAATTAATATTTATGGTAAGCCTATTTTTATTGAAACTCAACACATAGAATATTATCAATATACAACTTCTCATAAATTTGCTTTGATTAAAAATCCTATTATTGAAAAAGATTATAAATACACTCCATCTTCACACTCAATTACAATTAAACCAGATGAAATTCTTTATAGAACTCAAAATGTTGATAAGGTTCTTTATTCTTACTTTGCTAAAAAAGGCAATAAAGCTTCTTTATATTCCGAAGACGAATTAGTGTACAATCCAACGGGAGTTCCTCTAAAAATAGCGGTAGGTTATTACTTAGACAATTTTGAAGAAAAACCACTTAAAGATACTGCTGAAATAATAATTAAAAACGTTACATTTACTCCACTTCAACCAATTATTGCTAAATCAAAATGACAAATGCTGTTTCGGTATCCCAACTAACTCAAGCTATCAAAAAAACATTGGAAATTTCTTTCGACAATGTTTGTGTCGAAGGTGAAATTTCTAACTATAAACAACATAATTCTGGTCACAAGTATTTTAATTTGAAAGACAGCGATGCTGTTATCAATTGCGTTATGTGGGCAAGTCGTCCTATGCAATTTGAAATGCAAGATGGTATGAAAGTGATTGTCATGGGACGCGTTACAGTGTATGCTCAACAAGGTAAGTATCAGATTGAAGTTAATCAGATCCAGCCTGCTGGTCTGGGGGACTTGTTTATTGCATTTGAAGCACTTAAAGAAAAACTCAATAAACTCGGATATTTCGATAGTTCAAGAAAAAAGCCTCTGCCAAAACTTCCTTTAAATATTGGTATTGCTACTTCTCCAACTGGTGCTGTAATTAGAGATATGAAAACTACCATCGAGAGAAGATTCCCAAAATGTACAGTTTATTTTCGTCCAACTATTGTTCAAGGTGAAAATGCTGCAGAAGATATTGCACGAGCCATTAAAGAACTTGAAAATTCCCCCGCCGAAGTTATTATTATTGGGCGGGGTGGTGGTTCTATCGAGGACTTATGGTGCTTCAATACGGAAATAGTTGCTAATGCAATTTTCAATTGTAAAAAACCTATTGTTTCTGCTGTCGGTCACGAAACTGATTTTACAATTTCAGACTTTGTCGCTGATGTACGTGCTGCCACACCAACTGCTGCTGCTGAATTTGTTACTCCTAAATTATTAGATGATATTTTAGAAGAATTGACTTTGTATAAATTAAATTTCAACCGTTTGCTGAAAAATTACATTAATCAGAAAAGACAACAAATCGAGATGAATTTCGGTAAGTATCTAAAAAAAATAATGATTGGCAAAATAAATACTTACTATCAAACGATTGATTTATTGGATTTCCAGAAATTATTTTCTCAGATAATCCAAAATAAGCGAAATGTTTTATCAAATTTAGAACTCCAAATTTCGTCTAATAATCCTGTTCGTCCACTGGATAAAGGTTTTGCTCTATTGCGCCATCAAGGCAGAATTATCAAAGTCGATGAACCAATTTCTAAATTTAAATCTGTTGACATTATTCGAAAATTCGACTCTGCAAATGTAAAAATTGAAAAAATTTTTCCAAAAGAATTATTCTAAAAGGGTAGTCTATGAAAAAAAAGATAAATTTTGAAAGCAATATCCAAAGATTACAAAAAATTTCTCAATTACTGGAGGAAGGCACTCTCCCGATGAATGAGTTGATTGAACTATACGAGGAAGGTATTAAACTTGCAAATGAATGCAGACAGTTTCTGGACGAAGCAACTATGAAAATCGAAACAATTTCCAAAGATTTTGAACAAAATGAATAATTATTATTTTGATTTATATTATTTTTTTGATTAAATTAAACTATTCAATTAGTTACTTTTCTTGTTCTGTCCGTGTTATCTAATTTGTCTAAATATATTCTAAGGTTTTTATGGCTTCTAATCATCAAAACAACGAAGCAAATGGAGCTGAAAATAAAAGCTCTATTGACGTAAATGAATTAAAATCCAAACGTATCGCTGAACTTACTAATATTGCTAAAAACCTGGGTATTACTAATTTCAGCGACCTCACAAAACAGGAACTCATCTTAAAAATTATCGAGGCACAGGCAACAGTACAGGTAAAAGATACCCAGGCTGATGGAGCAATCACTAGCGAAGGTGTTCTCGAAGTTATGCCTGATGGCTATGGATTCCTGCGTTCCCCTGGCTATAATTATTTGCCTTCACCTGATGACATCTACGTTTCACCATCACAAATTAAAAAATTTTATTTGCGAACTGGGGACACAATCCGTGGTCAAGTGCGTGCCCCAAAAGACCAGGAACGTTTTTTCGCTTTGCTGAAAGTTGAAACGATTAACTATCTTCCCCCTGAAAATATTCGCGAAAGAACAATTTTTGATAATCTTACTCCGCTTTATGCAAATAGCAGAATAAAGCTCGAACGCCAACCTAATGAATATTCTATGCGTGTTGTCGACCTGCTATGTCCAATTGGCAAAGGTCAACGCGGGCTTATTGTATCTCCTCCAAAATCTGGTAAAACTATTTTATTGCAACAGATAGCTAATAGCATTACAACAAATCATCCTGAAGTTAAATTAATAGTTCTACTCATTGACGAGCGCCCAGAAGAAGTTACTGATATGGAACGCTCTGTAAAAGCTGAAGTGGTTGCCTCTACTTTCGACGAACCACCTGATCGCCACGTTCAAGTTGCTGATATGGTGCTCGAAAAAGCAAAACGTCTTGTAGAAGCTAAACAAGATGTTGTCATTTTGCTTGACTCGATTACTCGCCTGGCTCGTGCTAACAATACAGTTGTGCCACATTCCGGAAAAATTCTTTCAGGTGGCGTTGATGCTAATGCTCTCCATAAACCTAAGCGATTCTTCGGTGCTGCTCGTAATGTCGAAGAAGGCGGCTCGCTTACTATTATTGCTACTGCTCTCATTGAAACTGGCAGCCGTATGGACGAAGTTATCTTCGAAGAATTCAAAGGCACTGGTAATATGGAAATTGTGCTCGATAGACGCCTTGCTGACCGCCGTATATTCCCAGCAATTGACGTCAACCGCTCGGGTACTCGTCGCGAAGAATTGCTTCTCGAACCCGACGAACTAAACAGAATTTGGATTTTGAGAAAAGTTCTGAGCGAACTTACACCTGTCGAGGCTATGGAGTTCCTTCTCGATAGATTGAGAACTCGTAAAACTAACCGAGAATTTTTGAATTCTATGAATAGCTAATGGTTTGTGCTTATTTATTCTGCGAGGTTGTCTCTGCTAATAAGACGATCTCGCTTTTTTTTTTATCCATTTTATCAATTTAGATTAATTGAATATTAAATTTATATTATTCTTTTTTCACATATTTTTAATTACTTCGAAATTTTTAATAAATTTTAATTCGATTTTAAACTGTCTTCGTTATAAAATGATGAGCATAACAAGGTTTTCATTGCTACTTAATTGAAAAGAATATTTTTGTAATTATTTAATAAAAATAGCAATTATGTTGTTAATATGTTAACGCTATGTTTAGCAATCACTTTTTGTTAAATTTATGTAAATTATTATTAAAAATGAACGATATTTTATTTTAAGTATATATTTTTTATGTCTTACATATAGAGAATAATTTATGAGAGAACTTAAACAAGTTGTAACTGTCGACTCTGACAAATGTGTCAATTGTCATATGTGTATTCTTGTTTGTCCATCAAAGTTTTGCAATGACGCGACAGGAAATTATGTAAAAATCAATCCTAATTTGTGTATTGCCTGTGGCAATTGTATCAAGGCATGTACACACGATGCAAGAATTGGTATTGATGATTTCGATGCCTTTCTTAATTATTTGCAGTTTAACAAAGACGTTGTTGCAATTGCCGCTCCTGCTATTGCTGCCAACTTCCCAGAAATGTATCTTAATCTAAATGGTTGGCTGAAATCGCTTGGAGTTCAAGCAATTTTTGATGTTTCCTTCGGTGCTGAACTAACGATTAAGTCATACCTTGAACACCTTAAAGAGAATAATCCAAAAGCAATTATTGCACAGCCTTGTCCTGCAATTGTTACCTATATCGAGATTTACCGTTTAGAGTTGCTCAAATATCTTGCACCAGCTGATAGTCCTATGCTCCATACTATCAAAATGATAAAAGAATATTATCCGCAATATAGAAATCACAAAGTTGTAGTAATTTCACCTTGTTTTGCCAAACGTCGTGAGTTCGATGAAACAGGGCTTGGTGATTTCAATGTAACGTATAAATCAATTGATAAATATCTCAAACAACACGATATTTCACTCAACTTATTTCCAGCTATTGATTATGATAATCCTCCTGCTGAAAGAGCTGTGCTATTTTCTTCTCCCGGTGGACTTATGCGGACCGCTATGCGCGAAGTTCCTGATATTATTAACGTTTCCCGTAAAATTGAAGGTGTTGAAATCATTTATCACTATTTGGATCATTTATATCAAAATATTGAAAAAGGTTATGCACCATTATTAATTGATTGTTTGAATTGTGAAATGGGTTGTAATGGTGGTCCAGGAACATTAAATCAACATAAATCGCCTGATGAAATAGAGTTTTTAATCGAGCAGAGAAATAGAAAAATGGTCGAATTATATAAAAAACGCTCAACAGAATTGCCTGATGCTAAATCAATACAGGATGAAGTAAATCGCTATTGGAAGAAAAATCTTTATGATCGTTTTTATATCAATTTATCTGATAATTATAAAGTCAAAAATCCATCTAAAAAAGATTTAGATAAAATATATCATATAATGGAAAAACACGACGAAAAAGACCATCTAAACTGCTCTGCTTGTGGCTATCTCTCTTGTGAGCAAATGGCAAAAGCAATCTTTAACGGACTGAATAAACCCGAAAATTGTCATCATTTTAGATTTACCTTACTTATGCGAGTGGCAAATATTATCCAACAGGAACTTCAAGTGAATTTCGAAAAAATGATTAGATCTTCGGAAACTCAGCTTGCAAGCATTGAAGAACTCTCGGCTTCTATGCAAGAATTTTATAAATCTCTCGAAATTATAAAAAATAATATTGCCCAACAAACTGAATATATTGACGATACAATTGGTTCAATGCAGATGATAAACGATGGGGTTAACTCAATTGTTCGCAATTCAGAAGACATTTCTCGTAAAGTAATTGCTGATACGAACAATGCTCGCGAAAGCTCACAAAGCGTAGAAAAAGTTATCACAAAAGTTATGGATATGAACGAGCAAATGAACAATATTATTCAAGAAATAAGCTTAGTAGAAACTCAAACTGAATCTATTGATAAAATGTTGGCTGAAATCAAAGGTGTTGCTAAGCAAACTAATTTACTTGCTTTGAATGCGGCTATCGAAGCTGCTCGCGCTGGAGTTCACGGACGTGGATTTGCCGTCGTGGCAGACGAAGTGAAAGTCCTTTCAGACAGAACTGACGCACTCACAAAAAATATCACAAATATTATCAACGAGATCAAACTTAATATCGCTAATGCTGTTAACTCTGTCAATAAAGGTGCCTCTGTTGCTAAAGAAGGCCAAAAACTTGCTTCCGAAGCTTCTCAAAGCTTAAATCATATTCTGAACAGTTTCGCTGACATCCAAAATATGATTGAAACTATCGCAAAAATTTCTAAAGAACAAAGCGAATTTGCTAATAATATTTTTGAAAACACCAAACACCTTTCTTCTATGGCAGATAGTATTAATCAAGAAGTTTCTTTCAAAGTTACTTCTCTAAATGAGGTCCTTACAGTCTTCAACGGAATAGAAAAAATCACATTCGAAAATAACGAAATAGCTAATAAAATTAGAGCAGCCTCTGAACGTCTTTCTTTCGAAGTTGCCCGATTTTCTGGGTATCATTAATTCTTATTTATTTTTTTATTGCCCATCCAATATTTTTTGGATGGGCATTTTTATTTACTTTTCCATTTTTATTTCCATTTTGTCAATAATTTGTCTTTTTTTTATTATTTTTATTTTTTTGTTACTATTACTGGGTGAAAAATGAAAAAGTTATTTCTTTTGATGCTCACTGCATTTTTTGTTTTTGGCTGTTCTAAAGAAAGCCAAAAGACCTCACAAGAAGATAATATCAACCGTACACCTCACAACCTCACAACTAACGACCTTTACTCGATGAAAAGACTATCAGAAATGCAGCTTTCCCCTGATGGTAGTTGGATTATCTATACAGTTGCCACTCCGTCAATCAAAGATAACAAACTAACTCGCGATATTTGGGCTACTTCTATTGACGGAAACAAAAACTTGCAAATTACTTCAGATGGTGCCAATGAAATGTCTCCGATTTTTTCGCCTGATGGTAAGAAAATAGCTTATCTCTCTAACAAATCTGGTTCGTTTCAAGTGTATATTCAGGACTTTCCAAAAGGCAACCCTAAGCGGCTCACAAATTTGTCTGAAGGTGTGTCGAATATTCTTTGGTCGCCAGACGGGAAATATATTTCCTTTACTTCTGAAGTAAAAATGCTTCAAACAATTAATGACGAATATCCGGAATACCCAAAAGCAAATATGCTTTATTTTACTGATTTGCCTGTCCGACATTGGGATGAATGGGTTGATGATAAATTAAGCCATCTTTTTGTAGTTCCTGCCGATGGCAGCTTCGAACCAGTTGATTTAATGAAAAACGATACTGTTGATACTCCACTTGCACCTTTTGGTGGGAGCGAAGAACTGGGATGGTCGCCTGATGGTAAAATTATCGCCTATACTGCTCGCATCAACAACGATTTTGTTTGGAATACTAATTCAGATATTTTCCTTGTAAAAATAGAATCTAATGGTAAAAACATCAATTATGTTCGTGAAAATATTACAGAAAGTTTACCTGGCTATGATAAACATCCTTCTTTTTCGCCTGATGGCAATTGGATTGCATTTCTAAGTCAGGAACGCAATGGCTTCGAATCCGATAGAGTTCGCCTTATGCTCTATAATAGACAAGAAAAGTCAACTTTTGAACTTACTAATGGTTTCGACCAATGGATTGAAGAATTTGTCTGGTCCCCCGATAGCAAGAAAATTTATGCAACTGCTACTGACTCAGGTGTTGTAAGCCTGTTCGAGTTCGACATTCAAGCTAAGTCCAATAAAAGAATTGCTCGCGGACAGTGGGACTACGGACATGGACTTGCAATAACACCAGATAGCAAATATTTGGTTGTGGGTAAGACTAATTTCAACAATCCACTCGATTTTTACCGCCTTGACTTAACGACAGGCGAAGAATTAAAACTTACTAAATTTAATGACGAAAGACTTAAATATATTAATCCAGTTAAATTTGAAGCACGTTGGTTTACTGCCCTAGATGGCAAAAAAATTCATGCCTGGATTATTTACCCACCTGATTTCGATCCAACAAAACAATATCCAGTTATTACATATTGCCAGGGTGGACCTCAAAGCATGATTAGCCAAAATTATCATTATCGCTGGAATTTCGGAATTTATGCTGCGAATGGGTATATTGTGCTCGCAGCTAATCGTCGTGGAGTTCCTGGCTTCGGACAAGCTTGGAATGATGCAATTAGCAAAGATTGGGGTGGAATGGCAATGAACGATTTGCTTGCTGCTACCGACCAATTCAGTAAAGAACCATTTGTGCTTCCCAAGGGTAAATCAGCAATTGGTGCAAGTGCAGGTGGATATGCCGCCTATTGGCTTGCTGGCAATCACAAAGGTCGTTTCTCCGCCTTTGTTGCACATAATGGCGTTTTCGATGTTATTAGTAAGTATGGTTCTACCGAAGAGTTATTCTTCCCAAATTGGGAATTTGGTGGTCCGTACTGGATAAAACAACATCGCGAGAATATGGAGAAAAACTCACCGCACAATTATGTTCAAAACTGGGACACCCCAATTCTTATTTCGGTTGGAATGAATGACTTCCGTGTTCCTTACACTCAGGGACTTGAAGCCTTCACTGCTGCTCGCGGTCAAAATATCCCAGCTGAATTAATTGTTTTCCCAAATGAAACTCACTTTATCTCACGTCCACAAGAATACATCATTTGGCAAGATAAAGTAATTAAATTCTTGGATAAATACACAAAAAATAATAACTAATAATTAGTTTGATCAAATATAAAGGCTGCCCTATTCAAGGGCAGCCTTTTAACATATAAAACTGAGATAGATAAACTAATGAACTGATGGATAATTATCTGCAAAGTAGGAACCCGTAGGATGAAAATCATCTTGCCAGAATTTTTTGCTTTCTACGAATTCTTTAATGAATTATAAAACTTCAAAAATTCCTTTGTAATTTCATCTCGTACACGACGATATACAGCGAGCACTTCTTCTTCCGTTCCGACTGCATCAGCAGGATCGTCAAATGGAATGTGGAGACGATGCATTACTTTACCTGTGAATACAGGACAAGTATCTTTTGCATTGTCGCAAACAGTAATAACGTAATCAAACGCCTCATTGATATAACTATCAGCAAACTTTGGAAATTGCGAACTTATATCAATCCCTATTTCTTGCATAACTTTTACAGCATTTGGATTTACTTCATTTGCCGGACGAGTGCCAGCTGAATAAACCTCCCACGAACTATCAAGATGCTTTAGATATCCTTCTGCCATTTGGCTTCGGCAGGAATTTCCAGTGCAAAGAATAAGAATTTTCATAAATAATTAGAAAACTGCAACAAACAAAATTAAATAACGTTTATATTTTTACAAATTGTATAAAACAAAAGTTTGTTTGAAACTTAATTTTATTTTAATAAATTACAGCTTTGTAAATAATTAATTTAGGTTGTTTTATGTTCGACGAAATAATTAAATTAAAACAAGAGATGCTGGCAAAGCTCGATGATATCAATAATTCTAAAGAACTTGAACAATTTCGTCTTGATTATTTAGTAAAAAAAGGTCCATTACAAGCTCTCTTCGACAAAATGAAAACTATTTCACCTGCCGAAAAACCATCAATTGGCAAAGAACTAAATCTATGTAAAAAAGAAGTTGAAGATAAATTCCGTCTGCTTAAAGAAAAGTTTGATGAACAAGAAATTACAAGACCTACCATTGATCTTACATTACCGGGAAGACGTCATCCAAAAGGCACTTACCACCCAATTTATCAAACTTTGGATAAAATGGTGGAAATCTTTGTCGGTATGGGCTTTTCTGTTGCTATAGGACCAGATATCGAGGACGAATACCATAATTTCGATGCCCTGAACTTCCAGCCTGACCACCCCGCTCGCGATATGCAGGATACATTTTTTATTAAATCTGACCAACAAAATATATTGTTGCGAACACATACTTCTCCCGTTCAAATCCGGGTGATGCAATCGCAGAAGCCACCGATTAGAACTATTATGCCAGGTAGAGTTTATCGCAACGAAGCCATTTCAGCGCGATCACTTGCCGAATTCCATCAAATTGAAGGTTTGTATATCGACAAAAATGTTAATTTTGCAGAGCTCAAAGCAACAATGATGGTGTTTGCAAAAAAAATGTATGGCAGTGATATAAAGTTTCGCTTCCGCCCTTCATTTTTCCCATTCACCGAACCAAGCGCCGAAATGGACATTACTTGTTACCTTTGTGGTGGGAAAGGTTGCCGTGTTTGCAAGCATTCAGGTTGGCTCGAAGTGGTCGGCTGCGGTATGGTGCATCCAAACGTCCTGCGTAATTGTGGTATAGACCCGGAAGAATATTCAGGCTATGCTTTCGGTTTTGGGATTGAACGAGTTACGATGCTCCGAGTTGGTATTGATGACATAAGACTGTTATATGAAAATAATTACAAGTTTCTAAAACAATTTTAATGAATGATATTGGAAATATTGGTGGACCAGACCGAACAGGGCAGGGAGGAGGCTCTGGTAATTACTACGTTCCGATGCGTTCCCGGCAGCAGCTCAAAACAGAGACGCAAAAACTGAAAGTTGGCGAAGTTGTGTTGGGGACTGTCCTCGAAATTATAGATAAGGAAATTGCAAAAGTCAAATTGCCGATGGGCACATTTACCGCGTTGCTGCATAGTAAATTACGCACTGGTGATATACTTTTTTTCTATGTTGCCGAAGTAGAGCCTCAGCTTGTTTTACTTGTTCATTCAGTTTCGACCTCTTCTTCTGGGAAATTGCGTCCTCATACTGAAATCGCGAGAGTGCTCAACCTTCCTGAAAATCAACGCATCCTTGAAATTATTGAATTTTTATCAGTCAAAAAAACTACTATACTTCGAACAGAAGTTCTGAACTTTTCAAATATACTGGACAATTTAAATTTTAATGAAAATATACATTCAAAATCTGCATATTACAATGCAATTTTTACTATATCTATAACTTTGGGCAAAGATATTGATTTAATTAGACGCTTTGTAGATGTATTTCTTCCTTTAAAAGAATTATATAATAAACTCGCTCAAAATGTTGAAAATTTTGGCTTGCAAAAAGTATATTTTTTAAAAACTGAATTGCCTGAGCTTTCACATTCAGATGATTTTCTTCAAATCTTATCGAAAATTTCTGAATACAATATTTTTGCTAATACAAATTCTCAGCCGATTGTTCTGCTTTTCTTTGCAAGAAAGCCAAATGAAAACATAATGATGAGAGTTGAAGTTTTTGCTGATAGTCCTGCAATTGGCATCAAACCAAATCTTTTGCAAATAATCAACTCATTTTCTGATTATTTTTCTCTTGTAGTTGAAGAGTATCTAAGAAAAGACAACTTTTTTCAGTCAATTGTCAATGAAAAAGACAATATTATTGAAAAACTTGACAAATTTTTACTAAAATCAAGTTGTTTAGTCTCGCATTTTTCCATTTTCAGCGACAGATTCGGAGAAAATTTATTGAAGGAAGGAGTTTTACGAGCTTTACCGCGAAATTTCACAGTTGTAATTTAATGTAACACTCGCCCAGCACCAACATAGATACTTGATAAATAATTATCATTGAAAGACTGCTTAATTACTCCTTTTGCAGATGAAGATGAATGAATAATCTCACCTTTGCCTATATAAATAGCAACGTGAGATATTTTATTCCCTTTACGGTAAAATAGCAAATCTCCTGGACGTAATTCTCTATCGTTTATCCTACATGCAAATTCAAATTGCTGTTGCGCTGTTCTCGGAAGATTAATCCCAATCTGTTCATAAATATTTTTAACTAATCCCGAACAGTCAACACCTCCGCGAGTATTACCACCCCAAACATATGGTGTCCCCAACCAACTTTGAGCAATTTTTACAACTTTTTCCCTATCCGCACTGATTTTTTCTTCTTTTTTCTGTTCAATTGTTTCTATATCAGAGCTTCTTCGGGAAAGTGTTTCAGTAGCACGAGGTTCATTTTTTTTTGTAGTTTCACCTGTTTGATCGCTTGAAAAGCGGATGCTACTGGCGCAACCTGAAGCCAGTAAAATTATTAGCAAAAATATGATATGTTTTGCATGTTGTATCATTTTTTGTGATTGCTCACAAACTGTTTTTTCACGTAATTGGACACTTTTACGACAATATCAGAATTGATAAGCACAAAAATAAAAGCGGAAGTAAGAATAAAACCTGCTTTTAATAATGCTTCGTTCATAATTTCCCCCCAAAAAATACGATAATTTTATACTTAATTCAGCAAAATATATGCCAAAGGACACCGACTACATATTCTTAAATAAGCAAATGTTCGAAAATAGAAAAGGAGTCGCTTTTTCAAAACGACTCCCTTTCTATGAATTGGTTTATATGTTATATTATTTCAAAATCAACGCTTTCTCTTTTAAAGTTGTATTGCCTGTACGAATTATTACGTTATATACACCACTTGACAAATTGCTTACATCGAGCTTAATTATCCCATTTGAAGCATTAACGTTTGATCTGAGCACTAAATCACCGTTTTGATTATAAATCTCGACATCAGTTGCGCTATTCGATGCTTTCCCAAAAGCAATAAACAATTCATTGTAAGCTGGTTGTGGAGAGATTATCGCACTTGATGTTTCAATCTCAACTGTTCCTTTCAGCATAACAACAGCATCTGTTTCGTAACGTAAAGAATAAGAACGATTACCGCTTGCCAAATCTTTGTTTTCAGTAATTTTAAGATTGCCAATACATTCGTTAGAATGCTTCCATACTTTGACAATCAAATCTTCGCCTTCGTATGCACCATCTTTTTCAGTAGTAAATTCATCATCACCCCAGACTACTACGCCACGTAAACTCTCTTGCCAAACGCTTGACCCGACAAGTAATCCATCACGTGTGAAGACACCAATTTCATCGCCTTCGTTTGCTTGAACATCAAGAGCTATGAATGAGTTTTTACCGGTTGATATATTTGGACGAACAAAGAATTTTGGCTCTTTGATTGTATTGTGGTTAGCAGTTGATTTAATTGCTCCGTTTGCTGGATATGTAAGAATTCCATTGTTGACAATGAGGCGAATCATATACCCTTTGCCTGGTTCGAGTTGTGTAAGCGTATTAGCAAATGGAGGCATATATACTTGTCCAGTAATTGTTTTTACCTGTAAATATTTCCCATTAATAGAGGCAAGTGCAGTTGCTACTGATGCAGGCGATGTCCTAAAATATGGCAACCAATACCAACCTACCATATTAAGTGTAATTGGTGTGTTTTCTGGGACAATTTGTGCTCCTTCTAAATTAAAGACAGCACTTGTTGTAAGCCTCATTTGATAAGCTTGATATTTATCCCAATTTGTCAACGTATTAGTAAATGAAGGAGAATAAACTTGCCCAGCAAAATTTCTGAGCATTTGCAAATTACCTGTTAACGATTGCATAATGTTGCTGATGCTACTATTTACTGGCTCTACATATGCACTAATCATATTCCAGCCATTCCAGAGCGAATATGATTGTATAATGAGTCCTGAGCCAGTTGTAAATGTTCTAACCGTAGACCAAGCGCTAATTTCTGACCCACGCAGAGAACGCACTCTCCAATAATATTGTGTGTTTGGTTGAAGATTCGAAATTGTAACTGACGTATCTGTTACTACTTGATTATAAATTGTAGTTGAAAAATTACTTACTGTTGATACTTGCAAAGTATAACCCGTTGCTGATAAGAACGAATACCAGATAAATGATACCGTCAAAGGCAAGTCAATAGCATTATTGTTTGGTGCAATAATTGCCGGCGGAGCAATTGGTGGCCCTACTGTTTTAAATGTCCATACTTCGCTCCATAAGCTTGTATCGGCATTTCTTATTGCTCGAACACGCCAGAACATATCTGCAAAATATGGCAAACTTGTAAATGATGTGCTATTTGTACCTACTATATTTGAAGCAATTACATTCTGGAAATTCACGTCATATGCAACTTGAATTTGATATTGAAGAGCAGTGTTGACTGTTCCCCAGGTGAATACTTGAGTAATTGGGACATTCTGTGTTCCTGATGCAGGAGAGGTTAGCACAGGACGCGGGAGATTTACAATAGATAAAGTCGAAGTATTAGTTACTCCATATGTCCCGAAGAAATTAACAACACAGTAATACTGTCCATTGTGATTAGTTGCGTTAGTGTTTATTATGGATAAATTATTTCTATTAACAATAAAATTATTAACCCCAGTTTGAATTTCATTATTATTGAAGAACCATGTATAATTCATTGCAGGCAAATCTCCTGTCGGAGGAGTTCGAGTAATACCATCGTTAAATGTAGAACCTAATTGAGGTGTAATGCTATATACAACTGTGCTGATTCCAGCAGTTTCTTCTTTAGATAACGGTAAATTAGTCGAAAATTGTATTTCGGATGGAATTAATATATCAGCACCTGCAAGGTTATTTTGAGTGGTTCTTATTTCTCCATCTATATCAGTTTCAGCATCAACAAGTATTGGCACCAAATACTCAGCATCAGCAAGAACTGAACCAGCGAGATATGGGGCACCCGCACTAGCAAATGATGGAAGTTTCATTAAACTATTGTAGTCGGAATTAGACGTTCCTCCTCCAAGTGTTGTTGTCCAATTAGCTAATGTGGCTTGAACTACACCAAGATAAAACGCGAAGTTAGCCCCTGTCATTATGTTATATAAGTTATTGTTTAAATTTGCAAAAGGAGTAACTGATTGTGTTGCATCTATATAATAAATATACTTTAGTCCTCCTGTTGTAGCTGGGTTCATTACAAATATATTATTATTAACGTGGTAATTAAGGCACCCAACTTGATAGCGCTGTCCAATTGCAACTGGAGCAACTGACGAACTGCCAATATTGATGGTATTGTGCAAAATCTTAACATTCTGAGAGTAAGTATTATAAAAACCAAAGAAATTCCCACTCGAAGCAGAAACGCTTATATTGTTAACAGAATTATTTCGTATAATCAAATTTAAGTCCCTCGGAGGTGTTGCCTCATTTGCTACTATTCTAAACACAATGTGATGACCCGCACTGTTTACTACATTTAACACTTCATTATTTTCTACAATACCGTTAACAGCATTGTTTATTAAAAATGCATAAGTAAATGTTGCAGAAGTACCAGTATAAATAAGCCCGTCAATCTTATTATTTGCAACAGTAAAACCATCACAACTAGTTGTAAATCCAGTTCCTGTCCCAAAATTTATACCTGCCACGGATACAGTATTCGATATTGTCATACTTCCAATTTGATTGCCAATAATATTGATGTTTTGGCTATTATTCTGGATTGTAAGCCCGATATTTGCTTTCGAAATTGCATTGTTTTGCACTGTAGCAGTATTTACTGTTGAAACTACTACTGCTGTTCCAGTGTTTGAACTACCATTTTGGATATTTGTGTTTTTTAATTCAAACATAAAACAATTTTGAACGAAAATCCCATGGGCAACCGAAGCTGTACTATTATTCGCAAACGTTAAGTTTCTTGTTGTGCCACCAGGAACATTTGAACCATCAATTCTAATGTTATTAAATCCATCTACCAGCATAACCTGGCTTCCATGATTTGCTGAAATCGTTGCAGTTACATTAGCGTCTGGTCTTATACGAACCTGATAGCCATTGCCAATTGGAGGTGCAAAAAATGTTATTCTTTGTGGTTCGGTAATGTTATTCTTAATATAAATATTAACCACGCCTGTAAGCCCAACGGAGCTGATATCAAAAGCTAACGAACTCAAATTAGTATATACTTGTCCTGTACCGACGTAATAGTTTCCATTAAATGGAGCAACTATTTTCCGATTACCTGTTGGATTGGTTGTTGTTGGGAATCTTGTTATTCCGTTAACTATAATAGAATCACATGTTGCATCAATAAAATTATATTGTGTGGCAAATGAATCAACATCAAAAGTTAACCAAAAGTAGTTATCTCCAAAGAGTAGTGTTTGATTCCCTACAATATTAAAGGCTGCAGTTGGTGTTGCAACAACAGTTCCAAATTGTGTAGTCGTGTCGAATACCGCACTGTTTCCTGTATAATATATTCTTGCATTTGAAATATCACCTAAATCGGTAGTCCCAGTTGTTGTTAAGTAAAAGTTGGTTGCATTAATTGCTGGACTTAATCCACTTGTAGTTATTCTGATTGCAATAACTGGTGCTTTGGGCGTACCGGGTGATACTGAATTGGTAACCTGTAAAACTGTTGATGAAGTATAACTCATTGGTGGTGGGATAGTATAATCAATTGAAACCGTGATGTTAGTTATTTCGTGTCCGCCATCACCGTACGAATCTAAAACATACATCTGCCAGGTACCAGCAATAAGCTTGTTTGCAAATGTTGTGAAAGAAATTGTAAAAGTGTTGGTCGTATTTGCGTTAATCGTCAGTCCCGTTGAAGTTACACCATTAGTTATCAAATTATAAGCTGTATTATCGGGATGACGAATTATCAGCGAACCTTCATCTGGCCAGTCGTCTGTCATCCAGGTAAACGTAACTGAAACAGATGATATTAAGCCTGTGTCAGCACGTGTAAAAGTAGTCCATCCTGCATCAGTTAGCGAATTTGAGTAATATGCATACTGGGATGGACTATTAGGAACGGTAAAAGTAAGATTTTGGGTTTGAGCAGATAGATTAGCAGATAGCAATAGTGATAATATACCTGCTAAAAGAAAAGTAAAGCATTTTTTAGCCATAAAAACTCCTCTTTATAGGGAAACTAAAATTTAGAAACTAATTAATTAAACGAAACTAATTGAAAATATTTTTAAGAAAAATGATAGAAAATTATTTAAACATTTCTTTTATCATTCCCCACGTACGGCGAATGCTATTAACGGAATGGTTTACTTTTACTTCGTCACTGTAAACTACATTTCCATTATTGAATACAGATTTTATCCTGTAAATGTAATAATTTTTATTTAATGTAGAGGGGTCGTTCTTATCAATTTCAGTGGAAATTTTCATCAAAATTTCGTTATCAACATAACGGTAAAAAGAGGGAGTACCCTTTGCTTTTTCTTCTGATATTTTTTGAAAAGGAGAACCTTTCACTGAACGTTCAATCTCAAATTTATTCAATCCATTTTCATCAATTGTTCTCCACTCCAATATTATAGTATTTGAGGTAGAGTTCGCAGTAAATGATGATAAAAAAACATCACTCGCTATCAATGATAGTGTTACGCTAAAAAAGAAAATTATGAGACAATACTTCATTTTCATATAACAAATATATTACTTGCATAATTAATAAACAAATATAAAATAATTAATTATTCATTAATTTACTTTAAGAACACAAGCAGACTACCAGTAATATATGCTGCTACCCACCAAATATATGCCAGTCTCGAATATATATGAATATTTTGGGGTACCTCTACATTGAAACCATTATTTCTTTTCAATTTCCACATTATATATGTTTCAATTGTCATTAACAGCAAAGCGGAATACCCAACCGCTCCGTGTAAAGTAAACGGTGTATTGCTTGACCCAATAATCATCATAATCGTTGCTGATACATCTAAAACCCATCCAATAGTCAAAAAGTATAAAACTTTTTTCGAAGCGATTTTATTTCTCTGTTCATTTATTATTGCAATCGAATAACTAACTAATGCTAATGTTACAGTTGCTGCACCAACAATTAATATTGTTTTCATAATTCTTTTCTCATCATTTTTACTTTTGATGAACGAAATAAATGCCAAAATTGTGTATAATATTATTTGAATGTCCAAAATTAGTCAAATTTTTTAATAAATGGGATTTGATACTTTATTAACAATAAAAAATTATATTTATGAAATTCAAGTGTTATTTTGGCGAATATTAGCCGTTTGTATAACTATATTCAAAATATTGTACTTGCCCATAGTAATATCAATTTTCCTTTTCTGGAAATGTTTGACTTCAGAATGTAGAAATCACAATAGTTTCAAAAACATTCTTTGGATTTATTTTCTGATTTTCTCGATTTATGGCAAATTATTTTCTATTAACAAGACAAATTTGTTGCTTCTGATAAAATTGAAAAGATGAGTTTGAAGGATAGATATTGGCATAATGTTGGCATATATATTGAAAATAAAATATTTGAAGTTGAAAATTAATTATTGTTTTATTAATTAATAGTTGGATTGTAGCAAATGCTCCCCCGGCGGTTGCTACAAACACAGGAGGTGTAGAATGCCATTTGCTATTGGAGGAAACGCAAGAATTAGGACGAATATCTCGTCAGAGAATGCTTATAATTCTCTGGAAACTTCAAACAGAGATATTTCGCTCAGACAATTGCGGCTCTCAACAGGTAAAAGAATCAACAATGCTGCAGACGATGTTTCGGGGTATATTACTTCTCGCGCTTTGCAAGCAAGAAACGGTGCTATGAGAGCTGCTCTTTTAGCAGTAGGAGATGCTTCTAATGTATCTAACATCCTAATGGATTCATTAGATAACATCTATAATTTGCTTAATCTTATTAAAGAAGGTGCTTCGACAGCTGCATCGGGTGCTATGGGAACCGATGAAAAAGTTGCTCTTGCCAAGGCCGCTTACCGTATGGCTCAACAAATTCAAACTGTTGTCGATTCTACTGTTTTTGGTGGTCGACAACTGCTTGACGGTACTTATTCGGCTAATTATGTTATTGGGACTAATGCGCGTCACGAATTAATTACTTTAAGTGTTGATATGACATTTAGAAATCCTGATTACAACATCCCAAGTAACTATTTTGATGTGAATTCAATGAAAACCGGTAATTTTGCTGGTGTTACGGGATTGGATTTGCGTCTGTTGGATAGCGTTTCTTCTGGTGACTTGGGTATTTTCCATGATGATATGCTCGCCGCAACTATTTCTTCGTTGGCTAAAGCTATTGATAATGTAAATAAAGTTGCTTCACTTATTGGAGGTATTGTCAATAGACTTAATTCGCAGGAAGATTTGTTAAAGGGGCAGATTACTAACTATAATGCTGCTATTTCGAGAATTGAAGATGCTGATGTTGCAAAAGAACAATTGCAGTTAATTAAATCACAGTTTTTGCAACAAGCTTCGCTTGCTTCATTAGCTCAAGCTAATGCTAATCCGCAAGCATTCTTGCAATTAATTCAAAGATAATTATTTTGAATAATATGTAGGTGATAAAATGCCATTTGCTATTGGAGGGAATGCAAGAATAAGGACAAATATACCGTCCGAAAATGCATATAACGCACTTGAAGTCTCTAATCGTGATATCTCTCTCCGTCAATTGAGACTTTCGACAGGTAAAAGGATCAATAACGCTTCAGATGATGTCGCGGGTTATATTACTTCTCGCTCACTTATGGCTCGCAACGGTGCTTTGCAATCTGCTCTTAATACTGTAGGTGATGCCAACAACGTGGCTAATATTGTCATGGATTCTCTTGATAATATTAATGAGCTGATGATAAAGATAAAAGATGCTGCTGCTCAAGCCGCATCAGGCGCGATGGGCACTGACGAAAAAGTAGCTCTTGCCAAAGCCGCTTATCGTATGGCTCAACAAATTCAAACTGTTGCTGATTCTACTGTGTTTGGTGGGGCTCAACTTCTCAGTGGTACCTATACTGCTAATTTTCTCATTGGTCTCGATGCTCGCAACACTTTGCTTTCAATTAATATTGATATGAGAAGAGAGAATATCGATTTTAATATTGAAAGCAACTATTTTGATATTAACTCACTTCAAACTAATATGTTTGCTGGCATTACGGGTCTTGATCTCCGTCAATTAAACGATGTTTCAATTTTCAACCTTGGTATTTTCGATATCGGTAGAATTGACATTACTCTTACCAGTCTTGCTAATGCTATTGAAAATATTAATAAAGTCGCTTCTTACCTTGGTGGAATTTCAAACAGACTTTCGTCCCAAGAAGATTTGCTCAAGAATCAAATAGTTAACTATAAAGCTGCTATTTCTCGTCTTGAAGATGCTGACGTTGCAAAAGAACAGCTACAACTAATTAAATCTCAATTCTTGCAGCAAGCCTCGCTTGTCTCATTGAGTCAGTCGAACCAAAATCCAAATGCTTATTTAAGACTATTGCAAGGCTAATTTTAGCCAATTGGTAGGAGGAGAAAAAATGTTTTCATATTACTTTCTAATGTTGAACTTAATAAATAAAACTTATGTTGTGATTATTAAACTTAAAATATATTGATAGCTAATGTGCCTCGAACCAATTTTTACCAACGCCAATATCTACTGCTACGGGCACTTCACCTAACGACAAAGCACTGCTCATTTCGCTTTCGATAAGGTGGGAGACGGATTTAACCTCTTTTTCAGGAACGTCAAATACCAATTCGTCGTGCACCTGCATTATCATGCGTGTTTTATAACTATCATTCAATAATCGGTTATGAATACGTATCATTGCTATTTTTATCATATCCGATGCTGTCCCCTGTATGGGCATATTTATCGCTGCACGTTCAGCAGCTGCTCTTAAATTAGAATTTTTGCTGTTAATATCCTGAAAATATCTACGCCTTCCACATAGTGTTTCTGCATATCCATTCTTTCGAACAAATTCTATAGTGTTATTAATGTAATCTCTAATTGCAGAGTATTTCTTAAAATAATTATCAATGATTTCTGCTGCTTCTGTTCTTGAAATACCCAATCTTTGCGCTAATCCAAAACTTCCAAGTCCATAAAGAATTCCAAAATTTACCGTCTTAGCTATTCTGCGTTTCTGACTATCCACTTTATCAATATCAGTGTTAAATAATAATGACGCTGTTGCTGAATGAATATCAAGACCTTGCTTGAAAGCCTCTGTCAAATTTTTATCCTTAGAAATAAATGCCATTACTCGCAGCTCAATCTGCGAATAATCTGCCGAAATTATTACGTTGTTTTCTCTTGTTGGAACAAATGCTTTTCGAATTTCTCTCCCTTTGTCTGTTTTAATAGGTATATTTTGTAAATTTGGGTCAGTCGAAGACAGCCTTCCAGTTGAAGCTACTGTTTGATTGAAGTTCGTATGTACTTTGCCGGTTCGTGGATTAATTAGTTCAGGTAGTGCATCTACATACGTTGACTTTAACTTCATCAACTGTCTATATTCCAATAATGTTTCTGCAATTGGATGTTTTGCCGCCAATTCAGACAGTACTGAAGCATCAGTACTGTATCCTGTTTTCGTCTTTTTCAAAGCTTTAATTTTTAATTTATCAAATAATATTTCACCTAATTGCTTTGGTGAATCTATGTTGAATTCCTTCCCTGCATAATTAAAAATTGTTTTTTTAAGCTTTAAGATTTCTTCATTTAGTTCGACCGAAATTGATTGTAAAACATTTCTATCTACTTTTACTCCTTCGTATTCCATATCTGTAAGAACTGATACCAACGGAAACTCAATTTCATTTGCTAATTTTGTCATCTCTGTTTTTTCAAGTTCTTTCTCCAATACATTTTTCAGCTTTATCACTAAATCTGCATCTTCACAGGCATATTTCGAAACAATATCTATTGGAACATCTCGCATAGAGATTTGTTGCTTTTTGTTTTCGCCGATTAAATCAGAAATTGGAATTGGTTTGTAGTTTAACCACCGTTCGCTCAATGCATCAAGATTGTGCCGTACCTCCGGATTTAACAAATAATCTGCAACCATTGTATCAAATACAATCGGATATATATTTATTCCAAATCGTTTTAAAATAAAAGCATCAAATTTTGCATTTTGACCACATTTTGCAATTTGTGGGTTTTCTAAAATTTTCTTTATTTCGCTGATAGCCATTTCGAATGGAATTCCGTCTTCTTTATTTTCTTCACCATTTGAAAAATCGAATAATGTGCCTTTAATACTGAACAACCCATCATCTTTTCGCTTAGCAATTGGAATATAAAACGCTTCATTTGGCTTTGCAGCAAACGAAACACCAACAATTTCGCAACTTTGCCTATCGAGCGAATCGGTTTCTATATCAAAAGCAATAATTTCAAAACTGCTTAGATAATTGATGATTTTACGAAGTGCTGAATTTGTGACAATTTGATAATTTATCTTAATATTGTCAATATTATTCAATTGAGAGTTGTTTGTTTTATCGAAATTAACGCTTATATTACCCTTCTGTTGCCACCTCTGACGAATTTGAATAAACGATAATTCCTCAAAAAATTTGTCCAGTCCATAATAATCAGGGGTTCTCAACTTCATTTCTTCCAAATTGAAATCTTTCTGTATGTTCGTGTCGATGGTAACTAATTTTTTTGCTAAAAAAGCACTTTCTTTGTCGTTTTCCAATTTGGTCCTAATTGAAGTTTTTTCGATTTTATCCAAATTTTCATATATCTTTTCAATTGAACCAAATTCTTGCACCAGTGGTATTGCTGTTTTTTCCCCTATACCTTTCACACCTGGAATATTATCGCTTGTATCACCAATTAATGCTAATACATCTACAACTTGCTCAGGTTTAACTCCAAATTTTTCAAAAACTTGCGATCTGCGAACTATCTCAAAGTCTTCTCCTTTCCGTGATGGTTTCATCAAACTTATCTTTTCGTCAACTAATTGGTAATAATCCTTATCGTTTGTCAGGCATACTACTTCATAACCTTCTTGTGCTGATTTTTTAGCTATCGTTCCAATCACGTCGTCCGCTTCAAACCCTGGCACTTCAATTTGCTCTATCCCGATTAAATGTATAAATTTCTTGATTTTCAATAGTTGTGGGGCTAAATCTTCGGGAAAACTATCCCTGTTTGCTTTATATTGTTTATAAAGTTCATTGCGAAATGTAGGATGTTCAGTATCGAATACTATTGCCATATATTCAGGAGATTCCCTCTCTAAAAAAGAGGTGATAATATTAACAAATCCCAAAATTGCACCTGTAGGTTCGCCGTTTTTGTCTCTCAACTCTGTTGATTTCATTGCGTGGTAAGCACGAAAAACAATGCTCATCCCATCAATTAAATATAGTCTTTTATTCATCAAACATAAAAAATATATTATGAAACATTATTAATTGAATTTAATAACTTTTTTCAATAATTTAAAAGTAAAAAATTTTGGAGATATCTTATGGGTAAAAAAGACCAACCCGTTGAAAAATTCAATAAGAAAGGCAAAATTTCAAAAGATTTTTACGAACAAGAACTTGCTAAACTCCAACAAGAACTTGTTAAACTCCAATATTGGGTCAAACAAAAAGGTCTTCGTGTTGTAATTGTTTTCGAAGGGCGTGATGCCGCTGGCAAAGGAGGAATAATTAAACGAATAGTGGAGCCCCTAAATCCTCGTGGTTGTCGAGTGGTTGCTCTCGAAAAACCTTCCGACAAAGAACGCACCCAATGGTATTTCCAGCGGTATGTTGCGCATCTTCCAAGTGCAGGTGAAATTGTGATTTTCGACCGAAGCTGGTATAATCGTGCTGGTGTCGAACACGTAATGGGCTACTGCACCGAAGAAGAATACCAAGAATTCCTTCGTTCTTGCCCAGAGTTTGAAAAAATGCTTGTCCGCTCTGGGATTATGTTACTTAAATATTGGATTTCCGTCAGTGATGAAGAGCAAGAAATTCGTTTTCGTGAGCGTGCAACTAATCCTATGAAACGCTGGAAACTCTCCGATATTGACATTGCCTCTTGGCATAAGTGGTGTGATTATTCTCGTGCAAAAGACGAAATGTTCCGCTATACTGATACAAAACAATGCCCTTGGTACAACGTCCATTCCGATGATAAACGCAGAGCTCGTCTTAATTGTATTGCTCACATCCTAAAAATGATAAAATATGAGGACGTTACTCCTCCAACATTAGAATTACCACCAAGAAAAATTAGTGCTGATTATGTTCGTCCCCCAATTGATGAACTGACTTACGTTGATGATATTTATTAAATATTAATTGTATTTTTTATAAATCATTTAAGAAAAAAATTGTAAATTAATAATCACTAAATTTACGAATATTAATTATTTCTGATTATGAGAGCTGTTATTCCAGTTGCAGGAGTTGGGACAAGGTTAAGACCCCATACATATTCTCAGCCAAAAGTATTGCTAAACGTTGCAGGAAAGCCAATCCTTGCTCATATCCTTGATTCTCTTCTTCAACAAGGTATTACCGACGCAACCATTATTACTGGTTATATGGGTGATTTAGTTGAAGATTTCGTTACAAAAAAATATTCAATGATGAAAGTCGATTTCGTCGAACAAAAGCAAATGCTTGGATTGGGACACGCTATCTGGACAGGACGTGATACTTATGAAACTGAGCCTCTATTGATTATTCTTGGAGATACTATTTTTGATGTTGACCTTAGCTTAGCTTTCGAATCTGATTGTAATTCAATTGGAGTAAAAGAAGTTGAAGACCCACGTCGCTTTGGTGTTGTCATAACAAATGGTTCTAATTTTATCGAAAAATTAGTCGAAAAACCCGATGAACCAATTTCTAAACTTGCAATCGTCGGACTATATTTTATCAAAGATACTCAAAAACTTGTTACTGCACTTTCTAAATTGATTTCAGATAATATTCGAACTCGCGGGGAGTACCAACTTACCGATGCTCTTCAACTGATGATTGATGATAATGCTAAATTTGTAACTTTCCCTGTTGATGGCTGGTATGATTGTGGCAAACCCGAAACTTTGCTTTCTACTAATAGATTCTTGCTTGTTCGAAAGCCTACCGAACTCAAACTAAAAGATTCGGTAATTATTCAGCCCTCTTTTGTTTCTGAAAAAGCAGTTATTGAGCGTTCAATTATTGGACCATACACATCTGTTGCTGATGGTGCTGTTGTGAAAGATAGCATTATTAAAGATTCGATTATTAGTTATGGTGCTAAGGTAACCTCATCTTTGCTTGAAAATTCAATCGTTGGTAATAATGCTGAACTAAACGGGCATTTCCATCGCTTGAATATTGGTAATTCGAGTACTATTGACCATAGTTAGTTTTTTTGTTATTTAAAAGGATTTTATGGACAGAAGAAATCATTATCTATTCACTTCGGAATCTGTTTCCGAAGGACATCCTGATAAAATTTGCGACCAGGTCTCCGATGCTGTGCTTGATGCTATGCTCAAAGACGACCCCAATAGCCGTGTCGCTTGCGAATGCTTTGCCACAACTGGTCTTATTGTTGTTGGCGGTGAAATTACTACTGAAACTTATGTAGATTTGCAAAAACTTGTCCGTGGCGTTATTCGTGATATTGGTTACGAGCACGCTGGCTATCGCTTTGATGCTGATTCTTGTAGCGTGATTAATGTTATCAATCATCAATCGCCTGATATTGCTATGGGGGTAGATACTGGCGGTGCCGGCGACCAAGGTATGATGTTCGGTTATGCTACCGACGAAACTCCTGAATATATGCCTGCTACTCTGGCTTATGCTCACAAACTAATGAAGGAACTTGCTCGTATTCGTAAAGAAAAGAAGATTATGACATACCTTCGCCCTGATTCTAAATCCCAAGTTACTATTGAATACGACCAGAATAACAATATCGTGCGTGTTGATACTGTCGTCGTCTCTACTCAACACGACCCCGATGTCTCACAAGAACAAATCCGCAAAGATATTATTGAAAATCTAATTATAAATGTTATTCCTCAGAAATATATTGATGAACATACAAAAATTTACGTTAACCCAACTGGACGCTTCGAAATAGGTGGTCCCCACGGTGATACCGGTCTTACTGGAAGAAAAATTATCGTTGATACCTATGGTGGACGCGCTCCTCACGGTGGAGGTGCTTTTTCTGGAAAGGATCCAACAAAAGTTGACCGTTCTGCTGCTTATGCTGCTCGTCATCTGGCTAAAAATATTGTCGCTGCTGGGATTGCCCGTGAGTGTACTATTCAGGTTTCTTATGCTATTGGTATTGCTCAACCGATTTCTATTAATGTTAATTTTCATAATTCTGGCGAAATTCCTGAATTCGAAATAGCTGATTTTATTATGAAAAATATTGATTTAACTCCACGCGGAATTATTGAGAAGTTTAATTTGAGACGTCCAATATATCGACAAACTGCTGCCTATGGTCATTTCGGACGTAACGAATTCCCCTGGGAAAATCTTGATTTAGTTGATGTATTAAAGAAAAATTTTGCTTAATATAAAGGAATTAGTATGGGAAACTATCCTCCTAAAAAATCACAAGGTTCATTCTCTGAAGTTGAGGGCAAATATTGCGTTCGTGATATTTCTCTTGCCGAAGAAGGGCGCCTCTTAATTGATTGGGCTGAATCTCGTATGCCTGTGCTTATGGCTTTGCGTAAGAAATTTTCTGAAACAAAACCTTTCAAAGGATATACTATCGCCGGCTGTCTCCACGTTACAAAAGAAACCGCTGTGCTTATCCGTACCTTTGCTGCTGCCGGTGCTAATGTAACCTGGTCTGGCTGCAATCCTCTATCTACTAATGATGCTGTTGCTGCTGCTCTTGCTGACGAAGGTGTTTCAATTTATGCCTGGTACGGCAATCATCCTGATTTCTACTGGTGTATTGAGCGAACTATCGACCACAATCCGCATCTTACTCTCGACGATGGTTGCGACTTAATCAACACTGTTCACGAAAGCTATGAATCAATGGCTAAAAACCAAATAATTGGTGGAACTGAAGAAACAACTACGGGTGTCCAACGTCTCCGTGCTCGCCAAAATGCCGGTAAGCTTTTCTATCCCGTTTTTGCTGTCAATGATACTGAAACTAAATGGGATTTCGATAATGTTTATGGTACCGGTCAATCTACAATCGATGGTATTATTCGTGCTACCTCTGTTCTGATTGCCGGAAAAAACTTTGTTGTTGCCGGTCACGGTCATTGTGGTAGCGGTGTCGCAAAACGTGCTAAAGGCTTAGGTGCAAATACAATTTGTACCGAAGTTAAAGCAACTGCTGCTTTAAAAGCTATTCTGGAAGGACACGAAGTTATGTCTATGAACGAAGCTTCAAAAATAGGCGACATTTTCGTTACCGCAACAGGTGTAAAAGATGTTATCCGTAAATGGCACTTCGAAAATATGAAAGATGGTGCTATCGTATGCAATACAGGGCATTACGACGCTGAAATAAATATCCCAGAACTCGAAGAACTTTCCGTCTCCAAACGCACCATTCGTCCAAATTGCGAAGAATACACTCTAAAAGATGGTCGCCGTATTTTCTTACTTGCACAAGGTCGATTGATTAATCTTGCTGCTGCCGAAGGCCATCCTTCCGAAGTTATGGATATGTCTTTTGCCAACCAGTTTATGGCTCACCTGCGTCTTCTTGAAGCACATAAACGTGGTGAAAAACTTCCTGCCGAAGTTTTAGACCTTCCACAAGAACAAGATGAATTTATCGCTAAAACTAAACTTGAAATGTTGGGTATTTCTATCGACCAACTTACCGAAGAGCAAATTGCTTATATCAATAACTATAATGCTGGAACTTAATCTGCATTCATTATTTTTTGTACACGTAAGGCTGCCAAAAAGGCAGCCTTCTTTACATAAAAACATTTTATTATTCATTTTTAAAAATTCTATCTTGTATTATTCTATGTAAAAATTTATCTTGTCTCAATTTTGTGTTACTTACCAACAATCTGTATTTTGTTTTGAGATAAGCATTAAGCAATACGTTTACCAAATTATCTCATCAATAAAGAACTATCACCGTAACTCAAAAAACGATAATTATTGATTAACGCTTCATTATAAATTTGTTTCCAGAATTCCCCTCCAACAAATGCACTAATGAGCAATAACAATGTGCTTTTAGGAAGATGAAAATTTGTTATTAGTCCATCTGCTGTCCTAATTTGATAGCCAGGCAAAATAAAAAGCTCAGTATTCCCTGAAATAAACAACCTGTTTTCTTCCGAAAATTTTTGCTGAATTTCTATCATAGATTGTTCAAATGTGATTTCAGGATATTTATCAAGTAATTGATAAGGTTCGAACTGATTTAATAATAAATTTGTGTTAATGTCAAAGTTCTGGTAATGAATTTTTACTCCAACCCAATAAAGTGTTTCGAGCGTGCGAAGCGAAGTAGTGCCTGTGGCAATTATTTTTGAATTTTTTCTGATTGCTAAAATAAGGTTCTCAATAGTTGCTTTCGAGACAAACAACTGTTCTTTGTGCATCTTATGTTCGGCAACACTTTTTTCGATTGGAACGAAAGTGCCCGGACCAACATGCAATATTACTTCATCAAATAAAATCTGCTTTGCTTTCAGTTTGGCAATCACTTTATCAGTGAAATGCAATCCAGCGGTTGGAGCAGCAACCGAACCCTCTGCCTTGCTATACACAGTTTGATAGCGGTCCTTGTCTAATTCAATTATATCTCGATTAATGTATGGTGGAAGTGGAATTTGCCCAATTTTCAAAAGAATTTCAGAAAAAGTATCACTTGCCGAATATTCAAATTCAACGATTGCATAATTTTCATATCGCTTTAACATTTTTGCCGATAACTGATTGTCATTAGAAAATAATTTAGTGTTTTCGCGAATATTTCTTCCACCAATAATACATTCCCATATGCAATTTTTTCGAGCGGACATTGTAATTTGCGGGTCAGAAGATGGTGATATTGGATTAACGCATAACAATTCTGCTTTGCCGCCAGTTTGCTTCGACATAAAAATACGGGCTTGTATTACTTTCGTAGCATTTACAATAATTAGCGAATTACTTGGAAGATAATCATTTATGTTAAAAAAAACGCTATGTTCTATTCTCTGTGATTTGCAATCAGCAACCAACAATTTACTTTGATCACGCTCTTCGAGCGGAAATAATGCTATTCTATCTTTTGGTAGTTCGTAGTCGAAGCCGTTTAAATCAATATTAGCTATTTCCATCTTGTCTTTTGCTTTGTAAATATGAATAAATAAAATATACAGCAATTAGTAATACGACAATTGGAATTAATATATATCCATATAAAGTCATATATTCATCGACTTTTTTCCAGTTGTCTCCAAATACAAACCCTAAATAAATTAAAATAAAATTCCACAATAACGCGCTCAAAAATGATAAAATAGTTGATTTTCTGAATGATAACAAGCTCATTCCTGCAAAAAAAGCAATGACTGCTCGCGTCCCAGACAGAAATCGATTTGCTACAATTAACCAATAACCCCATCTCTTGAATAAATCATCTACTTTCATTAAAGCTTTCTTAGAAATGAATTTTAATTTATCTGTTTCAATAAATTTCATCTCGAAGCGCACACCTAAAACAAACATTGTAATAAATCCCAAGGTCGAACCTAATGTTGCAAACAAAAGTAAAGGGATAAATCCTACTGAACCAGTGCCTACCAACGCCCCCATAAAAACAAGCACTGCATCCGATGGCGATGGTGGAAATATATTTTCAATATAAGTAACTGCAAAAGCAATTATCAATATCCAAAAAGGCGGTATTTTTTGTATTATTTCGATTAATGTTTCTAACATTCTAAATCAACTTTAATAAGCAAAATACAAATATATATATTTTTATCTAATAAATAATAAAGTATTGCAATAACAACAAGTTGGTGGTAATTTTAACTTGACTAATAATAAAAACATAAATAAAAAAATACGAAAATTTATGATAATTTATTTTTGCTATTCAAATGAAAATGGTGAAACAATCCACCATTTAGAAAATAGCCACAGTTAAAAATATAAGAACAATATTTTACAATGAATTTACAATTCGCTTAAATTCTTCACCCCTATGCTCGAAATTAAGAAACATATCAAATGATTTGCACGCAGGAGCAAAGAGCACTACTTCGCCATCATGGGCAACTTTTTTCGCTTCCAAAACAGCATCATACAATGTTTCAGCTTTTACACAACGTTTCATTGCACAAAAGTGATTAAATATCGCATCCTTTTCTTCGCCCAGGCAAATAATGCTGCTAACATTTTTCTGAACAATTTCGTCCAATTGGGAATAATCATTGTTGTCTCCTCTGCCACCTGCAATCCACACAATCGGTCTTGTGTAGCTTGCGAGAGCAAACCACGCTGCATTAATATTTGTTGCTTTAGAATCGTTTATAAAATCAACTCCGTCTATTGTGCGGACATATTCCAGACGATGTTCTACACCTCGGAATGTCATCAAGCTATCGCGAATATTTTCATTAGGTATTTCAAAAGCGCGCGCCGCTAAAGCTGCTGCCATAGAATTGTAAGTATTATGAACACCCGCTAATCCAAGCTTACTTGCCAAAATCAGGTCCTCCTCGTTATACTGCTCAACTAATTTTATCAAACCATCGGTGCAATATGCTCCCCGCACCACTGGTTTTAGCGAGATGAAAGCAACTTTTGCCTTTGTGGATGGCAAAATCCCCATAGTTGCATCATCGTCTGCATTTAAAATTAGTAAATTTTCGGGAGATTGTTGCAAGGAAATTTTATACTTTGCTCGGATATATTCTTCCATTGAGCCGTGATAATACAAATGGTCTGGCGTAATGTTCAAAATTATCGCTACATCTGGTTTGAATTTATAACATCGGTCAAGTTGGAAACTGCTGAGTTCTGCTACTATTATTGTATTGTCTTCGATATTATCAACAAGGGAAGCAAGTGGTTTGCCAATATTCCCAGCTGCAACTGCTTTTTTGCCTGAATTATTTAAAATATAGGCTATTAGTGATGTAGTAGTTGTCTTTCCATTGGTCCCGGTTATTGCAATAATTGGATTTTTCAAATACTTATAAGCATATTCAATTTCACTAATTATGGGGATCCTCAAGTTTTCTGCTTTACGAATTATATCAGCATGTGGTGGAACACCCGGTGAAGTAATAATCAAATCGCAATTTTGCAAGGCTTTGTCGGTATGCCCACCAAATTCAAAATTTATCTCATATTCTTCTAATTCTTTCTTCAATAAATCAAAATTTGATGGAGTTTTACTTTCAGTTAAAAATACTTTCTCGCCTTTTTTAATGGCTAATTTTGCCGCTTCAAGACCGCTTTTGCCAGCTCCAACTACTGTAATATTCATATTTTCACCAAAAAATAAGACAAAATTACCAACAATTCTTACTTTATCAAAGTGCTATAATTGATTATCCCAAATAATAGCATTTTTGAATATTTTTTCAGCATTTTCAAACTTTGATTTATCTCGAGCAAAAAGTACTGCAATCGGTTCTTCTCTTTCGCAACTATCACCATTTTTTTTCAGAAACTTTATTCCTGCTGCGAAATCAATCTGGTCGTTTGCTACTTTTCTTCCAGCCCCGAGTTCAATAGCAGCATAGCCAATTTCTTTTGTATGAAAACCTGTAATTTTTCCAGATCTATCAGCGCTAACGATATAAATCGGAGTATTTGCATATTCTTTTTCAGAAATTGAAATATTCCCACCTTGTGAAGCAATCCAACGAAGGAAATTATCGTATGCTCTGCCAGACGACAGCACATTTTCAATCCCACTAAGAGATTGATTCTTATTTTCATATATGTTAGACATTACTAAAAGCTCACTTGCAAGTTCAAAAGTAATCACTTTCAAGTCTTCCGGGAAATCGCCTCGCAGACAATTTTGTACTTCGACAACTTCCAACCAGTTCCCGACATAATTTCCGAGCGGATTATTCATATTGGTCGGAATTGCCTGAAAGCGGACATCAAAACTTTTACATACTTCATCCATTAATCTGACTAATTTTTTTGCTTGGTCAAAAGTTTGATAAAAAGCTCCATTCCCGATTTTTAAATCAAGCACTAATGCGTCTATTCCTTCGGCTAATTTTTTGCTTAATATAGAAGCAGTAATCAATGCATCTGATTCCACAGTTGCGGTTATATCTCTAATGGAATAAATTATCCTGTCTGCTGGGGCAATTTCTTCGGACTGGGCAATAATCATACCGCCAATTGTTTCCATCTGTTGTTTCATTTCGCTGTACGATAAATTCACCTTGTAACCGATTATGGATTCGAGCTTATCAATTGTTCCACCCGTATGACCAAGCCCTCGTCCAGAAATCATTGGAACTGCCAAATCAAACGAAAGTAAAATCGGAAGTAAAATTAGTGAAATTTTGTCGCCTACTCCACCTGTTGAATGTTTGTCTACCACAGGTTTGCCAATATAATGGAAATCGAGTTGGATACCCGAATGTAACATTGCTTGCGTAAGTGCAAATGTTTCGATTTCAGACATCCCATTGATACAAATTGCCATCAAAAGTGCAGCAATCTGCTCCCGAGAAATGCTATCTTCGATAGTTGCTTGAACAAAAAATGAAATTTCTTCTTGTGTTAGTTCAAATTTATCTCTTTTTTTTTGTAAAATTTTATAAATGTTCATAAATAACCTATTATGACTTGAATAATTGTTCAAAAAAAATTAAATTGCAAAAAATTAGTTAAACTACAATTTACGTAATTATAATGCACTACGCAATACCAATCGGACAAAGTTTGAGGAAGTTTATTAAAACGCTGCATCATAAGCAAACACGCGACGAACGCGGATTGTTTGTTGCAGAAGGAGAAAAGCTCGTCGAAGAACTTCTTAAAAGTTTATTTCAAGCCGAATTTATTGTTGTTCGTGAATCGGCTTCAAGCAGTATTATCAATCTAGCAAATAAATTCAATGAAAGAGGCGTTGCTGTTTATACAGCTCCAAAGCATCAATTTGATCAACTTTGCGATACAAAAACTCCACAAGGAATTTTAGCAGTTGTAAATACTCGTGAACAGAAAATTCTACCCAAAGAATCATTTATTGCTCTCGATGGAGTTTCCGACCCTGGTAATTTAGGTACAATTATTCGTGCAGCAGATTGGTTCGGTATTAATCAAGTGATTATCGGAAACGCCGGCGTTGACGGACTTAACCCTAAAACAGTTCGCTCAACAATGGGTTCAATTTTTCGGATAAATGTTATTTATACTGAAAATTTAGTCGAGTTTTTGCAAAAGCATTTCCCAAAAGTTAAAATTTTTGGTGCTGATATTGCATCAAATAACTTAATTGACACAATAAAACACCCAAAGCAATTTGGTTTAGTGTTTGGAAACGAAACCCAAGGAATTTCGTCAGAAGTAAAAGAGATCTTATGTTCTACTTTTAAAATACCGGGTTACGGGCAAGCAGAATCTCTTAATGTTTCTGTTTCGGTTGGTATTTCTCTCTATCATTTCACAAAATAAGGGTTATGTATGATTCAAGCAATTCGAGGCACAAAGGACATCCTACCCGATACAATTTCCCATTGGTATTATGTTGAAGAAACCGCAAGGAAGGTATCCGAACTGTTCGGCTACAAAGAAATTCGCACCCCCATTTTTGAAAAAACAGAGGTTTTCTCTCGTGGAGTTGGCGAACAAACCGACATTGTCAATAAAGAAATGTATACTTTCACCGACCGCGGCGGCGATTCCATAACTTTACGTCCTGAGATGACTGCTGCACTTGTTCGTGCTGTTATACAAAACTCAGTTGTTCAGCAGCAGGTAATTTCTCGTCTATGGTATTTCGGCCCTTTTTTCCGCTATGAGCGTCCCCAAAAGGGAAGATTACGCCAATTTCATCAATTCGGTGCTGAATGTATTTCGTCGCCATATCCAGAAAGCGATGCTGAAATTATTCATCTCGCTGCGACTTTTTGCAAATCACTCGGTATTGATGATTATCAGCTGATAATTAACACTTTAGGCAATGAAAATTCCCGTTCCGAATATAGAAGAATTTTAGTTGATTACCTTTCTGCAAATAAAAGTCAACTCTCGGCTGAAAGCAAAAATAGATTAGAGGCTAATCCACTTCGCGTTCTTGATTCAAAAGACGAACAGGATAGAGAAATTATCTCGAATGCACCTAATATACTCGATTGCCTTGATGAAGAAAGTCATCAACATTTTCAGCAAGTTCTCGGTATTTTAGATTACCTAAATATTCCATACAAAATCAATTCACGGCTTGTTCGAGGTCTTGATTATTACAGTCATACAGTCTTCGAACTTCAACACAATAGCCTTGGGGCACAGGATTCGTTTGGCGGTGGTGGTAGATACAATAGCCTTTTCTCTCAACTTGGTGGGAAAGATACTCCCGCAGTGGGATTTGCTATGGGGGTCGAGCGACTTCTCTTGATTTTGGAAAGTATTAACAAAATACCTGTACCAAGCATTTTGGCTGATTATTATATAGTTTTTGCTAATTCGGATTATTCAAACATTGCTTTCAAAATTGCTGAAAAATTACGTATGAGGGGTAAAAAAACTATATGTGATGTTCAAAGGCGTTCAATGAAGGCACAAATGAGAGAAGCAGGGAAACTAAATATCCCTTTTGTTATTATTATTGCAGAAGAAGAATTAAAACAAAATTCAGTTGTTCTTAAAAATATGAGTGATGGCTCTCAACAAATCATAGAAATCGATGAATTATAAATTTTAGAGTTATTTATTTTGATAATACTTAATTAGAACTCATTTTTGGGTAAATTTGATTAGCTTAAAAAATTTACTTATTTTTGCTATTTATTACTTGATTATTCAAAAAATATGGATATTTGTCGCTGGGAAACTCTTGAAGAAGAATACGTAGGAAATTATAAAATTTTCGATTTATATTATTATACAAGAATTCATCCAATAAAAAAAACAAAGTCGAAATTTGTTGCTCTTAAATCACCAAATTGGGTTAATATACTGCCTATTACATCAAATAAAGAACTTGTTTTGGTCGAACAATATAGACACGGAACTGATGCTGTTTCGCTCGAAATCCCAGCCGGACTAATCGAAATAAACGAAGAACCAGCATTGGCCGCTGAACGTGAATGTCGAGAAGAAACTGGTTTTGTCGGATTGCATCAAGCGGAATTGCTTGGCTATGTAGAGCCTAATCCTGCTTTTCTTGGCAATAAATGTTATCATTATGTATGGTTTGACTGCGAACAAAAATTTGAACAAAAATTTGATGAAAATGAACTTATTTCAGTAAAATTGATTCCTTTGAAAAAAGTTCGAACATTGTTAGAAAATGGAGTAATTCGCCACAGCCTTGTGCTTTCGGCAATTATTTTCTTCAATATTAAATTTGGCGAAATCTGGAATTATTAAAAATGGGAAAAATAATAACAATTGCAAATCAAAAAGGTGGTGTTGGGAAAACAACCACTTCTATTAATTTAGCTGCTTCTCTTGCCGCAAGTGATATACCCGTTTTGCTTGTTGATATTGATCCTCAGGCAAATGCTTCGGGTGGGATTGGATTTGACATCAAGCAGCTCGAAAATACAATTTACGAAGTGCTTGTAAATGATTTGTCACCAGAAGAAGCTATTTTAAAAACAGAAATGCCAAATTTAGATCTTCTGCCTTCTCATATTAATTTGGTCGGTGCTGAAATCGAAATGGTCAATCTTGAACACCGAGAGCTTGTCCTTCGGAATGTTTTGAATAAAGTTCGCGATAGGTATGCATTTATCATAATAGATTGTCCCCCTTCGCTTGGTTTGCTTACTCTTAACGCTCTTTCAGCAGCTGATTCTGTGCTTATTCCTGTTCAATGTGAGTTTTATGCGCTCGAAGGCTTGGGACAACTTCTTAACACTATTTCTATTGTAAGGTTACATATTAATCCTGAACTTGATATTGAAGGTGTTTTGCTTACAATGTATGATTCTCGTTTGAGGTTGTCCAACCAAGTTGTTGAAGAAGTACGCCGCCATTTTGACGGCAAAGTATTTGATACTTTGATCTCAAGAAATGTTAGACTATCAGAAGCACCTTCGCACGGTAAACCTGTGTTGCTTTATGATGCAACTTGTTCAGGAGCGGCAAATTATCTCGAACTTGCTTCCGAAATTCTAAAACGTAATTCAATTAATAAATAAAGTTTGAAAAATGCTACAAGAACAAGATAAAAATACTAAAAAAGTTCAAGTTAGGCACGGATTAGGAAAAGGCTTGGGGGCTTTGATCCCTTCTGTCGAATTCAACAAGGATAAAGGTTTCAAAATTACATCTGAAAGTGAGAGCAAAGAAGAAATTAAAGGTACCGTATCGCTTATTGATATTGACAAGATTAAACGTAATCCATATCAACCGCGACGTGATTTTGCTCCTGAAGCATTGGAAGAATTAAAGAACTCCATCTTAAAACACGGAGTAATTCAGGCAATTTCTGTTCGCCATTCAATCAACGGATATGAACTTATTTCTGGTGAACGCCGACTTCGTGCTTCAATAGCTGCTGGACTTAAGCAAATTCCTGCCTACGTGCTCGATGACGTAAGCGATAAGCAAATGCTCGAAATCGCTCTCATCGAAAATGTACAACGCGAAAATTTAAATCCAATTGAAATTGCTCACGGTTACAATCGGCTTATTGAAGAATGCAACTACACACAAGAGCAAGTTGCAGAACGTGTTGGCAAAGACCGTTCAACGGTTACTAACTTCCTGCGGTTGTTAAAATTACCCGAAAGCATACAGGAATTGGTTCGTGAGAAAAAACTTTCTATGGGACACGCTCGCACACTGCTTGCACTCGATGATCAGCTCAAAATGATTGCTGCATCGAATGAAATCGTTGAAAAGGAATTGTCCGTTCGTGCAACTGAAATGCTTGTGCGGGATATTCAAAAAGGTAAGGTCAAATTTACAATTGATGGTAAACGTATTGCACCGCAAAAGGATAAAAAGGACATTCTTCCAAAAGAAAGCGCTTTGCAATTAGAAGAAATTGAAAATAGATTGCGGCATTTATTTGCTACTAATGTCAAAATTATTCCAAAATCACAAGAAAGTGGCACTATTGAGTTTGAATTTTACTCCATTGATGATTTTGAAAGGTTAATTGAAATTTTTGAAAACACTGCAAAGAAAGAAAATGAATAAAATTTATTTGAAAAATACAACTCAAATTAGAGTTCGCTATGCAGAAACAGACAAAATGGGATTTGTGTACAACGGCAATTATCTTACTTATTTTGAAGTGGGACGTGTTGAATTGATGAGGCATTTTAATTTGAGTTATGCTGAATTAGAAAAATATGGTTATTATCTGCCGTTGGTAGAAACTCATTTGAAGTATGTTAAATCAGCATATTACGATGATTTGCTTGATATCGAAGCATCTTTGGAATGGCAATTAGAACCAATTCTTAAATTCCAGTATAGAATTACACGTAATGGTGAGCTAATTTGCGAAGGATTTACTGCCCATTGTTTTATGAACAAAGAGACTATGAAGCCAGTTCATCCGCCGAAAATATTTATTGACGCAATCAATAAAATCAAGCTTTCTGCGTAATTGCATAAGTTATTTGGATAATTTATGAAAAAAGTAGTTTTTTTTGCTTTTCTATTGTTAAATGTTGCTGCTTATGCGGATAATACGCCTTTTAATTTCCTGAGAAATATTGCAAGTGCTCGAGCAGCTGGACTGGGTGGTAGTTTTGCATCAGTTGCTGACGACCCAAGTGCTGTTTTTTTTAATCCTGCAACACTTTCGACGATAGAAAGCAATAATTTTTCTTTTAGTTTTACAAAACATATTCTTGATGTAAATAGTGGTAATTTAGTTTATATCCATGATTTTGATAAAATTGGCAGGTTGGCAGGAAGTGTGTCCTTTACTTCTTATGGTTCGTTTGATTATTATGACGGTGATGGTAATAAACTTCCAGGTTCATTTTCAGCAAATGATTTAATGTTTGGTGTCTCTTATACTAACACTCTTGATACCAATCTATACTATGGCGTTACATTAAAATTTGCTTACCTTTCCTTGGAAAAAGCTTCGACTTCGGCAATGGCCGTTGATGCGGGATTAATGTATTTACTCCCCGATGGGCGTTCAAATTTGGCTTTTAGTATATTACATGCAGGAAGTCAGATCTCCACATTGGAAGGACGTAAAGAAAAAATGCCATTGGACGTTCGTATTGGTGCAAATCATAGATTGCGTGGTTTACCATTGCTTGCAAATATTAATTTTCACCACCTTGCTGATAAATCTAAAAACTTTATCAGTAAATTCAAAAACTTTTCTCTTGGTGGGGAAATATATTTAGGTAGATATATACAATTAAGAGTTGGTTACAATAATCATATTCGTTCGAAAATTGCCAGTACATTTGATAAAGGTATGACAGGTTTTAGTGGGGGATTAGGCATAGTTCTTGAAGACTTCAGTTTTGATTATGGCTTTTCTCAATATGGAAATGATGCTAATTTGCATAGATTAAGCGTTTCTACTCGTTTGTAGAATTGCTCTTACTGTTCTTTGTTATGTCAGACAGATGCAAGAATTGTTATTGAATATTGCCCAAACTACTTAATTTGCTTTTATTAAGTTTATACTTTTTTGTAACTTGTAGTTTTATTTATGTAAAGTGTAATATTATTTTTTACTTCTTGTTTATTAATAATTATTACGAACAATTTTGAAAAGTAAGTTGGGCAATTTTAAGCGAAAAACTGTTGCAAACATAATCTTTGGCGTGTGTCTGCTTGCATTTGTGCAATCTTTCGCACAGAATTCCAACAAATCAACACATATAAACAACTCTTTTCTTCCTGTATTGTATTTGCTTTCGCCTAATTTATTTTATGCGCTTGGCTATAACTTTGACGACATTGAAATTTATGACGCAATGATTTTTGGTAGAGATACTCTCCAACAAGATAAATTACGAATTCTAAAAGCTCCGGAAATTGACAGAAATATTTATTATCGTCAAAAATTACCAAATTATATAACATCAACTGCTTTTTTAGACAGTTCTCTAAATGAATTCAGATATACAGAACTTTTTGATTCCACTATAATTAATAATACTTATCCTGTTGGGTTTGATCAATTCCTTTTGCAGAGAAAAAACTATCTCCAACATCAAATCTGGGATTCCCTTACTACAAGTTACGATTTAAAAAGAGCTTTGTCAGGTGGCGACCTCGCCGCTATGATTGGACAATCTACGGGGCTTACAATACCTATTCCACCAAGCCCGATTTCAAGTATTTTTGGAAAACCTACGGTAAGCATAAACGTTAATGGAGAAGTGAATTTGCGAATCGGTTGGCGTTGGGATTCTCAAAATTTGGGGACTGTTTCATCTTTTGGGCAATCACAGTCATCTCCGATTTTTCAACAGGATATTCGGGTTAACGTTTCCGGTCAAATTGGTGATAAATTACGCTTAGGAACAAACTGGAACACCCGCCGACAGTTCGAATACGAAAATGAATTTAAAGTTGCATACGAGGGCGAGGACGACGACATAATTAAAAAGTTAGAGTTTGGAAATATTGATTTTCAAATCCCTTCAACTTTAATTGGTGGAGGTAGCGCTTTGTTTGGAGTTAGAGCCGATTTTCAATTCGGACCATTATTCTTGAAATCAGTGTTCTCTCAAAGGCGTGGGCAAAGAAAGTATGTTGATGTTCGTGGCGGAGCAAGCAAACAGTATTTTTCAATTCGTCCTTATGATTATGCTAAAAATCACTTCTTTCTCGATACTGCTTATTGGTCCGTATATAATGAATATTTCAAAAATTCTACACCTATTATTCCTAAAAGCGCTGCTAATCTTCGTATAAAGCAAATTGAAGTTTGGGAAGCAATAACTGAAATATCAAATCCGCTTGTTGCTAACGCTGTCGCGATTGCAGATTTACCCGGAAAAAAACTTAGACAAGGCGAAGACTGGACTTCTGCCGACAAAAATAGACCCATTCAGGCTGGTTTAGTCGAACGTGGTAGATTTATTTTACTTGATTCTACAAAATATCATATCGATTACAACCTTGGTACTTTGACGATTTATAACTTACGGCAAGACCGTACTTATGGTGTTGTCTACCGTATAGAAGGAGAAACTTCTGACCCTAACGACGACATCTATTTTGGTAAATTTTCCGATATGGTTGGCGAACGTGATACTTTGATCCTCAAACTCATTTATCGTCCTAATCTTGTCCCTGGATACAAAATCCTTTGGGATAGGCAGATGAAAAACAAATATTCTATCAATGCCTCGAATGTTAATATTGCAGAAACTAAAATTGGGATATGGTATTTCAGACAAACAAACGATTCTACTGACTTAATTGAAGGTGCAACTGATAAATTAGTTACAATTTTTGGTGTCGACCAAGTCAATAATTCCACTGGTGCAGCCCCGCCAGATGGGCAATTTGATTTGAGACCGCCATTTTTCGACCCAATTCGCGGTGAAATCACTCTGCCACACGTCAAGCCATTCTCCGATGGATTGAGGCGATATTTTGAAAAGCTTGGGACACCAGAAATATCTGAAATATATACTTTCGATCAGGTTTACGATACTACATATGACGCTGCCAGAAGAAATACTGCAAGAGATAGATTTGTCATTAGCGGTGAAGTGTCCGGCAGGCAAACAAATAGAATAGCTTTAAATGCTTTTTCGCTTCCTCCAAATAGCGTTAGAGTTACTCTCGATGGCGTTCCTCTACGCGAATATGAAGATTATGTGGTTGACTATTATTCTGGCGTTGTTACTATTCGGAATCCTCGTGCTTCTCTTCCTAATGCAAATTTACGCGTCGAATATGAGCAACACGATATTTTTAACGTTGCAACAAAAACACTTGCCGGACTTAGAGCAGACCTAAGTCTATGGAAATCAAGAAACGCTAATGCTGGTCTGGGTATGACCATGATGTATTACGACCAATCTGCCGTTATCGATAGAGTTCGATTGGGCGACGAACCTGTTTCAAACTTTATGTTCGGTTTCGATGGTCGTGCAAACTGGAATGCACCATGGCTTACAAAAGCATTGGATTTACTTCCTTTCTACGACACAAAAGCTCCTTCTTCTATGTCGCTGAAAGGTGAATGGGCTATGATTATGCCCGAACCAAACAAGCGGCGTTCAGAAATCTCATCAGACAATAATTTACCAGTAGTTTATATTGATGATTTTGAAGGAGCGCAACGCTATATTCCACTAGGACTTATCCCTTCTCAATGGCAACATTCTGCCCCACCAGAGGATTTTACAATCGACTCAACTGCCGAAAGAAGAACCAACTATCGTGGTAAAATGTTTTGGTACCAATATTTTATACCGCGCGTTCCAATTCGTGAAGTTTATCCGAAAAATAAATCTTATCAACAAGGTAAGATGAATATTAATCCTTTATACATCGTTTTCGAACACGATAAACGCGGTATCTATAATAAAAATCCTGAGTTTTTGGACGCAATCAATCCTCTTTACGATCCAAATAATGATTTTGCTTCTAATCTTCAAAACAAACCAAAAATATGGGCTGGAATGACACGCCTGCTTTCATCATTTAACACAAATTTCGATAATGAAAATATCGAATACATCGAAATTATGATGAGAGTTGGACAGTGGGATCCTGGAAATACAAAAATGTATATCGACTTAGGGCAAATTAGTGAAGATATTATTCCAAATGGTACACCCGATAGTGAAGATGGCATTACTCAAGCAAATCCTTTCCCGAATAATATCATCGATCCAGGCGAAGATGTGGGTATTGACGCAATTGACGACAAAAAGGAAAAAGACGATTATCCCTATCCATTAAATATGGAAAATGATCCTGCAAGAGATAATTATCGTTTCAATTTTAATAAAAACGATCAGGATAGGGGAGAAACTGATTTCGAATTTTATAATAATTTCGAAGGCAATGCCAGTATTTCAGAATTAGGACAATTCCCCGATAAAGAAGCGATGAACCCCAACAACGGATTGCAGATTAATCTGGATAATTCATATTTTACCTATGAAGTTGATATTTTGCCTGACCCTAATAATAATCCTCAAATCGTTGGTGGAAATCCAGAAAAAGGCTGGTATTTATATAGAATTCCTATCAGAAAACCTAAATCATTTGTAGGAAATCCTCAATTTTCCAATATCCAATATGTGAGATTGCGTTTCCAAGGTGGAGTATTTCGTGGTGAAATCGCTGATTGGCGTTTGGTTGGTTCTCAGTGGCTTCGTTCACACAATTTATCTGATGTCCCACCAAACGATAGCGCTCTCTCTGTTTCTTTTGTAAACTTATGGGAAAATTCTGGCGAGCCAGATTTCTATACGATGCCACCCGGAGTTAAAGCACCACGACTACTTAATAATCCTGACCCAACACAAGATATTCGATTAAATGAACAATCTCTATCCTTGTCTGTTCGCAATTTACGCTGGGGTGAAGAACGTATGGCTGTAAGGTTTTTCCGTCCAATGGATGTTTTTTATTATAAAAAACTTAAGTTTTTCATTCATGGCGATGGTTCTATGCCTTCAAATATGGTTGCTGGTGCAAAAGCAAAGGCTTATGCGTTTGTTCGATTTGGTATAGATTCCGCAAATTATTATGAATACAGGCGACCTTTGCTTCGGGGATGGCAAGACATAGAGATAAAACTATCAGAACTTACTGCAATAAAGCAAATTCGTGATACTTCCTTGCAGTGGAATCGGCAAGTCTTTCCAGTGCCAAACGATCCACTTGCAACTTTTGCCATTAAAGGCAATCCAATTCTTACCCGCGTGCAGTTTTTCGGTATTGGAATAGCTAATCCATCAGATGCTTTTCAGGAGCTCTCCACCACTATGTGGGTTAATGAACTTCGCTTGTTAGATCCCGAGTCTTCGAATGATTGGGCAGGTGTTGCTGGTTTTAATATGCAGCTTGCAGACTTAGGAACAATAGATGCTACTTTCAATACCTATCAACCAAATTTCCATCGAATAGAGGAGCGTTTCGGGAATAGATTGAATTCTACTAATTGGAACATCTCTATGAATGGCAATCTTGAAAAATTTGCTCCAAAAAGTTTTTCCCAAATGAAACTTCCTATAACTTATACGCACGCAGAATTTAATGATAAGCCTGTATATCAAGCAAATTCAGATGTGAACTTAAATGAAGCTGCTCGCGCTGCTTATGAACGAGCTCGTGCCGCCGGATTATCCGAAGAAGAAGCCAATCGTGCAGCACAAGAAGTTAAAACTACTTCTCAATCACTCAAAGTTCAGGATAGCTGGGCTCTCACAGGAGTTCGGCTGGGCATCCCAATTCAACACTGGTTAATTAGCGAAACATTCAACCGTGTTACTATCGGCTACTCCTACGCTCAGGAATTCGAGCGTTCCTCGCTTTACAGGCAGCGTTTCAACTGGATTTGGCGGCTGAATTTGCAATATGCTTTGCCTATACCCGCATTGCTTACTTTTACTCCATTCACTTGGATAGGCGATGCTCCGTTTTTCGGTGCTTATAAAAACTGGAAAATTAGCTTTTTACCTTCTAATTTTACTGCTGGTCTTGATATGTCTCGTCGTCGTGCCACTGAACAATCCAGATTTTTAGATTTCCCAAGCCCTGTCGTACGTGATTTTTCTGCAAATCGTTCTGCTGGTTTTAATTGGAAATTAATTGAAGGTGGCTTTATCAATCCAATCATTGATTATAATTTTTCTACAAATTCTACACTTGTTCCATTTGAATTAGATGAATTCGGGCGTCAAAGAACTGGTAGCGAAATTGCAAGGCAAATTTTCTCGAAAGAAAAAGTTATCAATTTAGGAAGAAATAATTTGCATTCTCAAAATTTTTCTGTCAATTTTAAACCAATTTTACCTAAAATCGCTAATATCTCAGCCTATTTTGATATTTCTGGTACTTTTAATACAACTTATAATTGGAATAATCCTCTTCAACAGGACCCAGCCATACACGATATTGCAAAATCTGCTGGCTTTTCTAATAATATTCGTGTTAATCAATCAATTAGGCTCAAAGCTATGTCCGATGAATGGTTCGGAATTAAATCTCAACCTATCGGCCGTCGCTTCGGGCAAACAGATACAAGTAGTTCTAATAATCTTGGGGGAATTGCTAAGTTCTTTAAAACAATCTTTTTAGATTGGGAGAAATTAGATTTCACTTTCAATCAGACAAATTCTGCACAGAATCCTGGCGTATTCGGTGGCACAGGACTCTCAAATGTTTGGACAAGAAGCTTTTTAGGGCGACAAAGTATTGAAATGTTTGGTCCATCTACTCCTTATCAATTAGGATTGGTCAGCTCTCCACATGGCAATTTCCAAATGACCAGCAGCGACAAATTCCCTTATTTTGGCTTTAAAACAAGCAAAGGACGCCGTCCGCCAAATGCTGTTCTTCAAGAAAATTTTGCTCAAAATTCAACATTGGAAATAAGAACTTCTCGTCCATTGTGGGAAGGCGCTACCCTTGATATTAATTGGAAAACCTCTAAAGGTTTTAATAGAAATCAAACTATTGAAACTGATGAGTTCGGTCATCCGAATCCTCGTAATGTTATCGTAACTGAAACATTTAATCGCACTTTTGTTACTTTCCCGACTATTTTCGGTTTCAATCCTTTCAATAATACAATCGAACACGTTGTTGAACTTTATAATCAGAGAAAAACCGGAATAATTAATTCAAATCTTGATACGGTTAGCAAAAATCAGAAACTTCTCGAAGCTTTGAACAGGTCGTTCTATGAAGGACTTGAAATGTTCTCATTTACAGGTGGAAAAGTTGGAAAATTCTTACCAAGTTTAAACTATGGAATTCGTTGGGAAGGACTCGAAAAATATGATTTTTGGAAAGAGTATGTAAAAAAAGTAACTGTCGACCACGTCTACACTTCAACTTATCAAGAAAGTGCTTCTATAACTGATAATGGTCGATCTGTGCAAAATCAAATTGTCCAGTACGGCTTTAATCCAGTTATTGGTGTTACAGCGAATTTCGACGAAGATAAATTCGATGGCCAGTTTACAGCAAATATAAAATGGATTTCACAAACATCTTATCAACTAAATGCGGCTGGTCGCTCCACTATTTCCAAGCAGACAACTAACGAAATTACTGCCCAAGCAAGCTATATGAAGCGTGGCTTTGAATTCCCTCTCTTTGGTATTCGTTTGCAAAATGATTTGGAATATAGTTTTCTCTTTACCTTTAAAGATAATTCAAATACTACTTTCGATGTTTTGGATCGTTCCAGCTTTACAGGCAAAAATAAAAATGGTAGAACTCTCACAGGTAACAAGCAGATTATTGTTGAGCCACGAGCTCGTTATTCGATGAGTAATCGTGTTACTGCCTCTTTGTTCTTCCGATACGAAGGTACTTTCAACGAAGGTGCTGCTCAACCCGGCTTCCATACGACACAGGTTGGATTGGATATTCGCATCTCTATTGCTGGCGGAAGATGATAAACATTCTAATTATTATTTCGTGAAAATTCCTGATTTTTCCCAAATCAGGAATTTTTTTTTGAATTTTTTTTACAATATCAGATTTTTTTGATCGTTTTTAATATCGGATTTTTTTATCTGATTATCAAGAAGGAGAAAAATATGTTACGAAAAGTGATAGAAATTAATGAAGAAAAGTGCAACGGTTGTGGTATTTGCGTAACTGCTTGCAATGAAGGTGCTATCCAGATTATCGATGGTAAAGCTCGGCTTATTAATGAAATTTTCTGTGATGGTCTCGGAGCTTGTATCGGTGAGTGTCCAGAAGGTGCAATAACTGTTGTTGAACGTGAGGCTGAACCTTATGATGAAATTAAAGTAGTTGAGAAATTGCTTAATGATAATTCTATTAGAGTTTTGCAAGCTCACTTAGAACATTTAAAAGACCATAATGAAACGACATATTTCAATCAGGCAATGGAATATCTAAAAGAAAAAGGAATTAAAGTCGAATTCGAAGACAAAAAAAATACTATGGCTTGCGGTTGTCCAGGTTCGATGGCAAGAGAAATAAAGCGACCTAAAATTGATACTGTCGAGAAAAACAAAGAACAAATGCCTTCGCGATTAGAGCAGTGGCCTGTTCAACTTCATCTGGTAAATCCCATCGCCTCATTTTTCAACGATCGAGAAATGGTCATAATGTCTACCTGCGGTCCAATTGTAAATGCAAATGTTCACGAAGAATATATCAAGAACCGTAGTGTAGTTGTTGCTTGTCCTAAGCTCGATAGAACCGATCCCTATATTCCAAAATTAACTGCAATTTTTGAACACAACAACATCCCTAAAGCAATAGTAGTGAGAATAGAAGTTCCTTGTTGTGGCGGACTTAGCTATATAGTAGTTGAAGCAGCACGAATGAGCGGCAAACAAAATCTTACAATTGAAGAACACATACTTTCAATAGAAGGTGAACTAATAAACAAACAAATTTTATTTAAAAATTAAGGAGAAATTAAATGTATTGCTACCAATGTGAACAAACAGGAAAAGGTGGGTGCCACACTAATGTTGGAGTTTGTGGTAAAGACAACAAAACCGCTATCTTCCAAGATGTTTTGATGTTTGCAATTAAAGGGCTTGCTTATTACTTAAACAAGATGAAAGGAAACAATTTAGTTTGTCTTGAACACAAAATTGCTATCATCGAAGGATTATTCACCACAGTTACTAATGTCAATTTTGATGCTTCACGTGTAAAAGAAATAACTCGAAAAATTTCTGGAATGATAGATGAACTAAGAAAACAATTTAACGCTTGCGAAGATAAACCTCATATTCGTAAATCCGAAAAATTTCAATACATAGATGATGATGATTTAATGCTTGAATTCGGTAATACTATTTCAATCGAGAAACGCAAGGAAGAAGTAGGTCGGGCTGTAGCAGGTATGGAGGAACTTATCATTTATGGAATAAAAGGATTAGCAGCTTACGCTGACCACGCCTATATACTTGGCTATACTGACGAAAAATTGCTTGACGAAATTATCGAAATTGTCGATCTTATGAATTACGAGCATACTATTGATGAATTAGTTCCAATGGCGCTCAAAGTCGGAGAACTGAATTTTAGAGTTATGGAATTGCTCGATCATGCTAATACTGGTAGTTATGGCAATCCTATCCCGACAAAAGTGAGGATTACCCCCGTCAAAGGAAAGGCTATATTAGTGTCTGGGCATGATTTAAAAGATTTGTATGAATTGCTTAAACAAACCGAAGGTAAAGATATAAATATATATACTCACGGAGAAATGCTACCAGCCCACGGTTATCCCGAACTAAAAAAATTCAAACACCTTGTTGGAAATTATGGTGGTGCTTGGCAAGATCAGCAGCAAGAATTTGATGAATTCCCTGGTGCAATTCTAATGACAACGAATTGTATTCAAAAACCACGTGAAAGTTATAAAAAACGTATTTTCACCTCAGGACTTGTTGCTTGGGAAGGTGTTCGCTACATAAAAAAATATGATTTTTCTGAGTTAATTGAAGAAGCTCTTGCTTGCGAAGGGTTTGTTGAAGATGGTGAAGAAAAATATACGATGACTGGCTTCGCTCATAATGCTGTTTTGGGAGTTGCAGATAAAGTCATAGAAGCTGTGAAAAACGGTGAAATTAGACATTTCTTCCTGATTGGTGGGTGCGACGGCGCTAAAAGCGGAAGAAATTATTATACTGAATTTGCAACAACTGCTCCAAAGGATACCATGATTTTGACTCTTGCTTGTGGAAAATTCCGCTTTAATAAATATGAATTTGGTGAAGTTGCAGGATTGCCTCGCTTGCTTGATGTAGGTCAGTGCAACGATGCATATTCTGCAATCAAAATAGCAGTAGCATTAGCCGAAGCTTTCAAAACTGATGTCAATAGCCTTCCTTTGTCTTTAATTTTATCTTGGTACGAACAAAAAGCAGTTGCTATTCTTCTCACTCTTTTGTATTTAGGCATCAAAAATATTAAACTTGGCCCATCACTCCCTGCATTTTTAGAACCTGAAATTATAGACTTTCTTGTTAAAACATATAATATTACACCAATAACGACAGTTGAACAAGATATGAGAGAAATACTTAGCGCATAATCGAAATTTTTCGAATTATATAAAAAAGAGGCTGTCTCTTTTCGAGGCAGCCTCTTTTGTTAATTATTTGGACTTATCCAAGTTATTGTTGAATATTTTTCTGACCAATTTGGGATTCTGCTGGAGAACGTGGAATACTTACAATTCCGCTTACAATTACCCATTTATCCTTTTCGCGACGTAAAGTTCTTGCAGCTCTTACTTGGTAAGTATTTTCGTAATTCTGCTTTTTAACATATAATTGAACGCCATAGATAATCGAAGCAAAATTTCCAAATGGATCCATTTCGATAAATACATCGTAAGGTTCACCGTACTTCATTATGTCATATTCTTGCCATTGTTCGAGCATTTTTTGTTTGTAGTCAGAAAAAGTGGTAATTACTTCACCTGAATCAGTCCCAAAAAACACAACTTCTCCTGCCAAAGTTGGTATCATTGCACCAAAATCCTTCTTTTCGTATGCTGTGTGGAAAGATCTGATTGTTTCTAATACTTTGTCTTTTTCAATTTTAATTCTTTCTGGTGATAGTGCTACTTTTTCTTCCTTACAAGATGAAAAGATAAATACAAACGATAATAAAATTAGTACGAACTTTTTCATAAATACTCCGAATAGATTATATTTCTTATCATTTAAAACCTAAATCTTGTGAAAAGTTACAAAATATTAACTATTTTTCAAAATAAATTATCAATGTAAATGTTATTTTTAAGCTCGATTTGATTTTATTAAGTATTTATGAATAATTTATCATTATAAGTAGAAAATAATAATTAAGAATTTCCTTTTATATTATGGACTTATGATGTATATTTATTATTTATATAAAATGAGTTTTTTGCAAAATATATTTAGGAAAAACTAATGGAAATCAAATCTTTAGACTTGTTTTTGCAAATCGCTAAAAGCCGTCCTAAACGCAAAGTTGTAGTTGCTGCTGCCGAAGACGAACCCGTTCTTCAAGCTATTACAACTGCTGAAAAAGAAGGAATAGTAGATGGTCTTTTAGTTGGTAACACAGAGAAAATAAAGCATTTTGCTGATGAATTAAAATTGGATATTTCTCATTTTGAAATTATTGAGGAGAAAGATCCTGCCAAAGCTGCTTGCAAAGCTGTTGGTTTGGTGCGTGAAAATGCTGCACAAATTTTAATGAAAGGGCTTGTTTCTACTGCTGATTTTCTACGCGCAGTGCTAAATCGCGAGCAAGGCTTACGAAAGGATGAATTGCTTAGCCATATCGGTTTCTTCGAAGTACCTGCTTACCACAAAGTAATCGCTCTTACCGATGCTGCTCAAAATATATGTCCTACTCTTGAAGAAAAAATTTCTATTTTGAAAAATGCTATTTCTGCATTTCATAAAATTGGTGTTAACTGTCCAAAAGTTGCTTTGCTTGGAGCTGTCGAGACTGTTAACCCAAAAATGGAAAACACGCTTCACGCGGCAATTATTACTCAGATGAATAGACGTAAGCAAATTAAAGGTTGCACTATCGATGGACCCTTGGCTTTCGATAATGCCGTTTCATTCGAAGCAACTCAACACAAAGGTATTGAAAGTCCTGTTGCTGGTGATGCCGATTTACTTTTTGCACCAAATATTGAAATTGGGAATGTTCTTTACAAGTGCTTCACATATTTCGCTGGTGCAACTGTTGCCGCCACTATTCTTGGTGCCGCTTGTCCAATTGTACTCACTTCACGTGCAGATAGCGATAAAAGTAAACTTATGTCAATAGCATTATCAACATCTATTTCTGATTAGGAGTGTAATTATGAAAATATTATCAATCAATCCCGGTTCAACATCTACAAAAATTGCTGTCTATGAGGATTTAAACCCTATCTTCGTTCAAAATCTTAAACACAGTACAGAAGAATTGTCGCCTTTTCATAAAATAATTGATCAATACGATTTTAGAAAAAAAGTTATTTTAGAATTTCTCGAGCAGAATGGTGTAGATGTTCATTCTTTTGACGCTGTGGTTGGGCGTGGTGGATTGCTTAAACCAATTCCCGGTGGAGTTTATCGCGTTAATCAAACAATGATAAACGACCTGAAAAAGGGATTACAGGGTGAACATGCATCGAATCTTGGTGGACTGATTGCATACGAAATTGCAAAAGCTGCCGGTTGCGAAAATAATGCTTTTATTGTTGATCCGGTTGTTGTTGATGAACTTGATGAATTAGCAAGATTTTCTGGACATCCACTGCTGCCAAGAAGAAGTATATTCCACGCTTTAAATCAAAAGGCTGTAGCAAGACGCTTTGCTCGCGAACATTCCCAAAAATATAATGAACTCACTCTCATTGTAGTTCATCTTGGTGGTGGAATTTCTGTTGGTTTGCATAAAAATGGTAAAGTTATTGAAGTGAACAACGCATTAGACGGTGATGGTCCGTTCTCACCAGAGCGTTCTGGTTCACTTCCTGTTGGCGATTTAGTGAGCCTCTGCTATTCTGGTAAATATGAACTTCAGGAAGTAAAAAAAATGATTACTGGCAAAGGTGGCTTTGTGGCTTATCTTGGCACTAACGATGCCTATGAAGTCGAAATCCGTGCATTAGAGAAAAATGATGAAGAAGCCCGGAAAGTTTTCTTTGCTATGGCATATCAAGTTGCAAGGGAAATTGGTTCGCTTGCTCCAATAGTTTGCGGAAAAGTCGATGCAATACTAATAACTGGCGGAATGGCTCGTTCCAAGCCTCTTGCTGAATACTTAACAGAACACGTTAAGTTTATTGCGCCTGTTTATGTATATCCTGGCGAAGACGAGATGCAAGCATTATCCGAAGGCGTTTACTATGGTTTGAAAGGCGAAATTGAAATTAAAGAATATGTTTAAATAAATTAATTAAGATATAGTGATTAAGAAAAATCCCCGACGATATGCGGGGATTTTTCTTAAATATAAAATAATTTACTCTAATCTTATACTTTTTTCTCAATCGCAAGTTCGGACAACTTCTATTGTAATTCTCCTGTTTTGTTTACGAATGTTTTCAAGTTCATCTCGTGAAATTTTTCTTAGCGCAGCACCTCTTGGTTCTTGAATTTTCGGTCTTGATGAACCAAATCCTATTGTCCTTGCAATTTTATATTCCGGAACACCTTGCTCGATAAGCCATTGACGCACTTTTTTAGCACGCAAATCTGATAATTCCTGATTACGCTTTGGATTTCCTTCCTCGGAGGCATGTCCTTCAATTGATACTTGTAGGCTATCACATTGGTTAATGTATTCAAGCAATCTCATTAGGTTACGAATAGTTCCATGATACTCAAAATTAAACAAATCAGTGTTCACAATAAATAAAATATCAGGGAAGTCAGTTTTTGTACCGATTTTTGGTGGTTCAGGACATCCATTTTTGCCTTTCGCATCTGACTGGACACCGGGGGCAAGAGGACAATCGTCTTCTCCATCAATTATTCCGTCCCCATCAGTATCGGGATTGAGCGGATCTGTTTTCACTCTTACAACTTCATCTCCATCAGAAAGTTTATCTTTGTCAGTATCTCGATTATTCGGATCTGTTTTATATACAACAATTTCATCATAATCGGTAATTACATCTTCATCTGTATCAATCTTCAATGGATTAGTTTTATAGACAAAAATCTCATCTCCATCAGGAAGTTTATCATTATCAGTATCTCGATTATTCGGGTCAGTCTTATAGACAAAAATTTCATCGTAATCAGTTAATCCATCATTGTCGGTGTCCGCAAGTAATGGGTTTGTTCTGTATTTTAATACTTCATCCCCATCAGAAATCCCGTCATCATCGGTATCAGTTACCAGTGGTTTTGTTTTATAGGTTTTCACTTCATCGCTATCGTTCAGCCCATCGCCATCAGTATCTGGATTAAGTGGGTCAGTATTATAGATAAATATTTCTTCATAATCATTTAGCCCATCGCCGTCGGTATCAGGATTGCGTGGATTAGTTTTATAAACAAGGACTTCGTCTCCATCAGAAATACCTTCGCTGTCGGTATCTCGGCTAAGTGGATTAGTTGAATAAATCTTTACTTCGTCCCCATCAGATAATTTATCACCATCAGTATCTGGGTTAAACGGATCGGTTTTAAATTTCATTACTTCATCCCCATCTCCAATCCCATCACTATCAGTATCAAAAATTAATGGGTTGGTTTTTCTTGCTATCTCTTCTCCATCGCCAAGTCCGTCGCCATCTGTATCAAATTTAATCGGTGATGTTTTATAAGTGAAAATTTCGTCATAATCAGTTAGCCCATCACTATCGGTATCTGGTTTTCGAGGGTCAGTATAATATTGTAAAACTTCATCCCCATCACTAATCCCATCTCCATCAGTATCAGGATTGCGAGGGTCGCTGCCTAACGCTCGTTCTCTTGAATTACTAAGACCATCTTTGTCATAATCGGCAACTCCAAAAATATAATACGAAAAGCCAAGGCCAAAATTAGCTAATTGATCGGCTGATGAGCTTGCATTTGAAGATTCTTTCTTTGATAAATCGTCAAAATATTTACTCATTCCAAAACGGTAAGTCCCTTTTGCATTTAAAACTAAATCATCCGTTAGATATATTTCGAAACCAAGACCGACAGGAAATACAATTTTATTTTTCTCATAAACTTTATTTTGATTGTTTGGTAGAGATCCTCCATAGCCAGTATTTCCAGCCTTAGGTTCCCAGTTCATCAATCCAACTCCACCAAATAAATACGGCACTAAACTTTGTGTAGGAAATAGATTAATTGACGCTGTAACATCTCCGCTTATCCAACGGATAGAATTCATATCCTGAATTTTTACCAAAGTATTGGGATATATATCTCCAATTTGTGCATTATTCCCAAAATATTCAGGATATTTTTGCAGGACTTTATCGTCTATTTTATAGCGAACTTGACCTAAATTGAAAGTCCCTTGCAATGAAAATGAAGACGTTAAATTAAGACGCATAGTAAGGTCGCCTGCCATCCAAAATTGATTGTCAGTAAAATCGCCCCAGTATTTGTTTAAACCATACAGAAAGCCTACTGAAAAACGACTACCTTCACTTTGTGGATACAAACTGATAAAAGAAAATAAAATGATAATTAAATAGAGCAAACTTTTTTTCATTTTGAAATGGGAGATATTGAACATACCTAAAAGACGTTGTCAAATAGTTATATTGTAAAAGCGAAAATTTAAACTTAGTCGTCTTTATATCGTCTTTATTCTGTATTTTGTAATAAAAGATTTATTAAAGGTAGTTTATGGATATGTATGATGTTGTTGTATTGGGAAGTGGTCCTGCAGGACTTACCGCAGCGCTATATGCAAGCAGAGCGAATCTAAAAGTGCTAGTGTTAGAAGGTTTACAGCCAGGCGGACAACTTACAATCACAACCGAAGTTGAGAATTTCCCTGGTTTTGAAAATGGGGTCAAAGGTCCTGAAATGATGGATATTTTCCGCCGTCAAGCTCAGCGTTTCGGTGCCGGGACTGTCTTCGAGATCGCAACAAAAGTTGATTTTTCAAAACGACCATTCACAATTCACACAGCAAATGGGAAGGAATTCAATAGTAAAGCTGTTATAATTGCAACTGGTGCATCGGCAAAATTACTGGGACTTCCTTCTGAACAGAAATATTGGGGTGCTGGGATTTCGGCTTGTGCTACTTGCGATGGTTTTTTCTATCGAGGGAAAAAAGTGTTTGTCGTAGGTGGCGGCGATACTGCTTTGGAAGAAGCAATTTATCTTACTAATCACGCTTCGTCAGTAACAGTAATTCATCGTCGCAACGAATTTCGTGCTTCAAAAATTATGGTGGATAGGGCAAAGTCTAATCCGAAAATTAGTTTTATATTAGATTCTGTTGTTGAAGAATTTCTTGGTGAAGAAAAAAATGGAATAAAATCGCTTACTGGAATTAAGATCCGGAATGTTAAAACAAACGACATCACCGAGCATTCTGCTGATGGTGTCTTTATTGCTATCGGACACAAACCAAACACAGATATTTTCAAAGATATTATTAATTTAGATGAAAATGGGTACATAATTACCGAAGGCAAATCAACATACACCAACATCCCTGGTGTTTTTGCTTGTGGCGATGTGCAAGACCATGTTTATCGTCAGGCAGTAACTGCTGCTGGTAGCGGTTGTATGGCTGCAATAGACTGCGAACGCTGGCTTAATGCAAATCCATTAGATTAATGATAAATTTTAAGTAGGGATGCAACAAATGTATCCCTGCTATTTTTCTAAACATTCTTTTATTTTGGTAAGACCTTTTTCGTGGTCTTTCCCAACCATTTCATCATAGAAAAAGTTAAAATATCTTCCAAATGGATATTCAAGTTCCATTTGCATCCCCCATTTTACTTTTGTGCTTCTGTCATTTACTTTTTCAAAATTCATTATATCGTTTGCTTCGCTTTTCCATGGCTTGATAAAAACTACTTTGGATTTTATTAATTTGTTTTGTTCTATTTCAATACGTTCCATATAGCCCGACCCCAAAGTGTCGCTCTCCCATTCAATTTTGGAACCAACTTCCATAGAGTTATTTGTTATAGTCAGGACCAATTCTTTTTCCATTTCTGTCCAGGGATTCCAATCTCTAAAATTATTGAAATCTAGCAGATAATTATAAACACTATCCACTGGCTTATTAATTACTATCTCCCGCTCAGAATATGCTCGATTTGGTAGAAAAAAAGGGATTGCAAACAACAAGAAAATAAAAACACCTATTACAATTAGTATAAATCTGAAAATTTTCATAAATTCTCCTTTAAATATGGAAACTTTAAGTAAAATATGAATAAATTTTTTTTAATCAAAATAAAAAGTTTTTATGAGTGAATTCAACAGTTTATGGAATAATCTGAAAAATAATTTTAGGATAAAATATAATTATAATTATTTCATTCCTGAACTTTGGTTAGAGAAAAATACTAATCGAAAAATAAATATTAATCCATATGAATTTTTCTCGGAACGATTAGCAAGAATATTTGAATTATCGAAAGAGAAATCATTTAACGGCGAAATTGTTTATAATCTATTTGTTCGATATGCAACTGCATTTGACCATCTGGGGAACGGCGATATTCTCAATTCTCCGGCTGATACTTTCCGTCAGACAGGTACTTTCATTAAAAGTATAGCTATCTTGCCCTATTTAAAAAAGTTAGGTGTTGGAATTATTTATTTGCTGCCAGTTACTTCAATTGGCAAATATCGCAAAAAAGGAAATTTAGGCAGCCCATATTCAATCAATAATCCATACAAATTAGACGAAAATTTAGCCGAACCGCTCTTTGAAATGACAGCTGAACAGCAGTTTAAAGCCTTTATTGAAGCCGCGAAACTTCTTGATATGAAAGTAATTATGGAATTTGTTTTCAGAACAGCATCGGTTGATAGTGAGCTTGCTTTACATCATCCTGAATGGTTTTATTGGATATATGACACAGGTGAAGAGTTTCGTCCACCAAATTTTGATACAGAGACATTACAAGTGATAAAGCAAAAAATTGAGCTTGGCGATTTTGATAAACTCCCTTCTCCAAGTTCGAATTATCTAAACAAGTTTGCAAAAATACCATCCAGAGTTACTTATTCAAAAAATGGTAAAATTACTGGGTACGCTGATGATGGCAGGCAACTTACAATTCCCAGTGCCTTTGCAGATTGGCCTCCTGATGATAATCAACCTCTTTGGACAGATGTAACTTATCTCAAATTGCATAACCATCTTGATTTTAACTATATTGCATATAATACTGTTAGAATGTATGACCGAATTCTTCAACAGAAACAATATGAGAACTGCTCTCTTTGGGAACATATAAGGCAAATTATCCCATATTATATAAATCATTTCGGGATAGATGGTGCAATGGTAGATATGGGACACGCAATGCCTGATAAATTAATGAAATCTATCATTGAAGAAGCAAGAAAAACTAAATCAGACTTTATTTTTTGGGAAGAAAATTTTACCCTTACCTCGAAATCCAAAGAAGAAGGATACGATGCTGTGTTGGGATATGTTCCGTTTGATAGTCATATTTGCTGGAAAATGAAGGAAATAATAAGAAATTTTGAAAAAAAAGAATTCCCAATTAATTTTTTCCTTACTCCTGAAAATCATAATACTAAGCGTGCTGCAAGCAGAGAGGGTGGCAACGATTTTTCTAAAATGATTTGGTTGGTTCTATCTTTTCTACCATCTATTAGATTTATTCATAATGGGTTTGAGTTAGGCGAGAAATTGCCTGTCAACACCGGTTTGGGTTTTACTGAAGAAGAAATCAAACAGTTCCCGACAGAAAGACTCCCGCTTTTTTCTGCTCTTACGCTTGATTGGGAAAACACTGATAATATTGTTTCTTACATACAACAAGTTAATTCAGCACTGGAAAAACTGAAATCTCATCTTCAAATAAGAAAATTTGAAAATCTCGAACTTCTTGATACTTGCGACCACTTGCTGGCTTTTGTTGTCGAAAAGAAAATTTTATGTATTGCAAACTATTCTCATAAGAAAGTTGCACTACCTATTAAAGATTTAAAAATTAAAGCTGAATTATATCATTTCGATATAATAAATCATACAAGTAACAAGGTTGAAAATTATATACCGCTCGAAGCTTTTAGTAGTTCGGTATTCGTTTTGCAATAATTTGGGCTTACATTTCTAATGATATAATTATTCTAAGCTATCTAATAATCTCTCATTTTGAAGATGCCATTTGATTGTATTTTCAATCCCAGTATCGAAATCAATTTGGGATTGCCAGTTCAATAGTGTTTTGGCTTTGGATATGTCCGCACCTGTTTCGTTCATATCTGCATTGTTAAACGGTTTATATTCAATTAATGCTTTGCGATGTAAAGCATTTTCAATAAGTTCAATCATATGATTAATACTAACTGGGTTTCTTCCTCCACCTAAATTGATAACTTCATATCCAAGAGGTTTCATCGAGGCTAAAACCCCATTGGCAATATCATCGATATATGTAAAGTCACGTGTCTGATGGCCATTACCATAAATCGTGATTATAAGACCTTTCCGTATTTTCTCGATAAACTGAAAGTAGCTCATATCTGGACGTCCTGCCGGTCCAAAAACAGTGAAAAAACGCAGAACCGATACATCAATTCCATACAAATGATGATAGGTGTATGCAATTAATTCGACTGATTTTTTTGTTGCAGCGTACTGAGAAATAGGATAATCTACACGCATATTTTCCTGAAAAGGCACTTTCTCGCCAGCGTAAACTGAACTACTCGAAGCAAGCACAAATTTATTAACAGAATACTTTTTCATTAATTCGAGAATGTTCAGAGTGCCCACAATATTTGTATTTACATATACAAATGGATTTTCGATACTTGCACGAACACCAGCACGAGCAGCGAGGTTTATCACGGATGTAAATTTATTGCTTTCAAATAAATTTTCAAGCTCACCATAATTTTCTATGTCAATATTATAAAATTGGAAATCACTAAAACTTTGTAATAAATTTAATCTATGCAATTTTAATTTTGGGCTGTAATAGTCATTAATATTATCTATGCCAACAACGAAATATCCATTTTTAAGAAGAAATTCGGCTACTTTCGATCCGATAAATCCTGCAACTCCTGTAACTAATATTTTCTCTTTGGTTGTCAAATTTCTATTCCTTTTGTCAATAAAAAATCTTTGATTTTATCTGCCATTATTTGTGAATGCTGGCCTAAATTGCCTGAAAAAAATAAATTTAAGCAATCTTCATAGTCCCATTTTTTAGTCTTGTCTTGCAATACTTTGCTAATTTCTTTATTAAATTCGTCAAAATTAGAAATTCTAATGGTATATTTTTCAAGTAAATCATAAATTTCTTCAGATAGTCGACCTTTAATTGGTATTTTAAATGTAAAAATTGGTTTTCCGACCAACATAAATTCAGCAATTATCGAGCTAACATCAGCCACGAAAGCATCTGAGATGAGCATATATTGATAAATTTCATCGTTTGAAATTAATCTGACATTTTTTGTATTTCTTATCCTATCAACAATTGATTTGCTTACCCAAGGGTGCAAAGTTACCACTACATTGTACTTTTTCGATAATTCTTCAAGTCTGTCGTACCAGAAATGAACTCCTGCAATACCAGATTTATCCCAAGTGGAAGAAAATAAAATTGTTGGTTTACCGGGATAAGCAAGCATTTGTTTCAATTTATATGCTGCGTTCTTCGTGGTTCCGTCGAAAAGTGTGTCACATTTAGGGAAACCACCATATTCAGCATTTTTAATCCCAAGTTTAGTAGCTTGCTCAACTTCTGAAATCGAAGTAAAGAGAAATAAATCAAATTTGTTGTATTTCTCCGCAGAAATAAATTGTTTAAAGTGATATGCTCCGTGTCTTAAACCAATTTTGATTATATTTGGGGTGGGGAATAGGTGTAAGCTGTGTCGTGCCATAATTACAACATCGGGAAATGCTGGGTAATTCAGGCAATTTATGTTGTACTTAGCTTTTAATTCATTTGATAATTTTTTGTTTTTTGCTATAACTTGAACTTTTGGTAGCAATTTATGAACATTACGAAAAATTTCGTAATCCAATAATTCGTGGCAGTAAAATGCAATTAATTGGTCTTTCCTAAAAATATTAAAGATTTTCCATACTAATGAATAAGGTATTTTCAATAGAATTTCAGAAAAAACCATTACCAGTTTCCTTTATGCACTTACACCCAAATACTTTGCCAATCCATAAGCAAGTTCATCTTCGAAGGCATTTTGTTTGTATACTTTTTCCCATTTACCATTTTTCTTAATAAAATAGCCATCATTTTTAACAATTACATTTATTCCAAAATGCAAAGCTTGGAATTCCAGCAATTTATAGCTATTATCCCGATTATCATATATAATATCCATCGAAAGGTAAGGTGTGTCTGGAAAAGCATTTTTGAACTGCTCGGCTGATGAAAGCAATTTGTTATCAATTTCGAAGTTTATATCAAATTTCTTTGCACCACTTGCACGAAAATCACCTGCCCGGGTGTGTCGCTTAATAATGTAATATTTATCGTAAATAGCAAGTACACGATAGTCAAACTCTTGTTCGGGAATATATTCCTGAACAGCAAATCTAATATCTTTGGTAATATATTCTTTATATTCAAGATAATCTTTGTAATTATTGTAGTCAGGATATTCAGGATAATTTTTCTTTCTTCTAAAATATCTGCGTCTTAGTAAATCTAATTTCTCGGGAATATTTGTACCTCTGAACCGCTTCAAATATTTATAAACATCATGAATATTTTTGCATAGAAAAACACCCTTGCCGTTAGAACCATCAATTGTTTTTACAACAATGGGAAATTGTATGTCTAAATAATGAATATCTTCTATAGAAGATATGTAATAACCTACCGGTGAACTGACTTTTCGAACTTTTTTTAATAATTCTTGGTAACCTTTATTCTCGTGTGAACGTAGTAAATCAATTGATGGAACAAGTTTATTGTTAAGTTGATTTAGTACCTCTGCAACATCTTTTATGAAATAACGTAGATTTTCTTTTTGACTAAAGTGATAGAAAATTATTTCTTTGCTGGGAATTTCTTTATTGACAGCAACTAATGGAAAAGTTGAAACCTTACATTTAATCCCGTAATTTGCCAAATTTGAAATGAACTTTTGTGTATCAATACTAACCCAGGGTTTTCGAGTTTGCCCGAAAAAATTATTTTTATCTGTCAATAATAAAATATCCATAAAAATTCAAGATTATCGGTTTATCTCATTAAATCATTATAGACAACAAATGCCATAAATAAAAGAAGTATAATCAATCCACCTTGCTGAATAGCCATTTTTACTTTTACAGGAACCTCACGACGCATAATTGCTTCAACAATTACAAAAATCAAATGTCCTCCATCAAGAGCAGGAAATGGCAGAATATTTAATACAGCAAGAGAAACCGATAGCAAGGCTACAAAACTTAAGAAACTAATTAACCCACGTTCTGCCTGCTGACCGGCTTGCTTTGCAATCATTATAGGTCCCCCGATTGATTCACGAAAGGACATATTTCCTTTGATTATTTGCCCAATTGAACTAAATAATAAATTGACAGAAGAAATTGTTTGATTCCATCCAAATACAAGCGATTCAACAAATCCATAGTCTTTAATAGATGTTTTTCCTTGATAGATTTGTGCAATTTGAACTCCGATTGTACCTTTTTCGTCTGGCTTTATCGAATCGCCCAAAATTTCATTTCCACGTTTCCATTGAATGTAAAGATTTTTGTTTGGGTTTGCTTTCAAAATATCAACAAACTGGCTAACTGCCCCAATTGGTTCACTATTAATTGAATAAATAGTATCATTTTTTTTCAGTCCTGCTTTTTGAGCTGGCTTATCGAATATTGAAGCAAGAATAATTGTTTTTGTGTTTTCAGGTTCGATGCCTAACGATTTTTGTTCAGAAAGAAGTCTGATAAACTTGCTGCCATCTGCTTTCAAAGTAACTTGTTCATTGTCGCGTAATACTTCAACTACACGATTTTTCCCAAATTTTTCAGTAGTCAGAATTTTAATAACATCGTTCCAATTATTAACAAGAACACCGTTAATTGAAATAATCTTGTCGCCTTGCTCCAACCCCAAAAAGTCACCAACTGATTCTTTTTTAATATATCCAACAGTGGCCGTATTCAAAGTTTGTTCTCCATTAAAAAAAATAATTCCTCCAAATATTCCAATTGCAAGCAGAGCATTGAACAATACACCAGCCGAAAGAACAAATGCTTTTTGAAACGGATTCTTTGCCCGAAATTCATATCCCTCTGGTGGTTTGGATGTAAAGTCAGTGTCCATTGATTCATCAACCATACCTGAAATTTTGACGTATCCCCCAATAGGAAAAGCAGCAATTCTATAATCTGTATGCCCTTGCAAATCTATATCATCAGGTAGTTTCCCAAATGAAAAACCTGTAACTTTGTTGTATCCTAAGAGCCTCAATCCCATACCAATTGAGAAAACTTCGGCTCTCATACCTGTTAATCTTGCAGCTATAAAATGTCCTAATTCGTGAATTAGAACCAATATCCCGATAACAATTATAAAATAAAAAATATCACTTAATGCACCCATAATTCAACTATAAATTAGTTATGAAATTACTTGTTAATTTTCTTGTTAGGTTATCGATGCTAACGATTTCATCTATTGTCGGATTTTGTGTTATTTGTATTTTCTCAAGTGCAAACTGAATAACCTTATGTATATCTGTAAATTTAATCTTGTTGTTCAAAAATGCCTCGACTGCTATTTCATTAGCAGCATTTAGGACCGCTGGTGCAGTTCCGCCAATTTCAAGTGCCTTGTAAGCTAAATCTAAACAAGGAAACTTTTCTATATCTGGTTTGAAAAATGTCAAACTCCCTATTTTTGCTAAGTCAAGTCTTGGGAAATCATATTTTAACCTGTTTGGATAGGTAAGGGCATAAGAAATTGGTATTCGCATATCAGGCAAACCCAATTGCGCTTTAATTGAACCATCAACAAACTGTACCATAGAATGAATAATGCTTTGAGGATGAATTACAACATCTATTTGGTTAATGTCAAGTCCAAATAGCCAATATGCTTCGATAACTTCGAAACCTTTATTCATCATGGTTGCCGAGTCAATCGTAATTTTGTTACCCATATTCCAATTAGGATGTTGCAAAGCTTGGCGAGCAGTTATTGTCTCGAACTCATTGATACTTTTATTAAAAAATGGTCCTCCTGAAGCTGTAAGAATGATTTTCTCAATAGATTTATTGTCTTCGCCAACTAAGCTTTGCAAAACAGCACTGTGTTCACTATCGACAGCAATAATTTTAGAACCAGATTTTTCAGCTTCGCGTGTTATGATTTCTCCTGCTGCAACAAGAGTTTCTTTATTTGCAAGTGCTACATCAATACCTTTTTCGATTGCTTTCAAGGTTGGCAGTACACCAGAAAAGCCTACTAACGATGAAACCACAATATCGTTTTCGTTGTCTGCTGCTGCCCGAATTACAGCTTCCTCCCCAAAGAGTATTTCACCTTTAAAATGTGTTGTTTTTAGAAAATCGCAATAATACTTTTCTTCCTTGATTACAACCCCTTTAGGATTATATATTTTTGTCTGTTTCTCTAGTTCTGTTATGTTCTTGTTTACTGTTAAATAGCCAATTTCGTACATGCCATTTAATGAACTTACTACATCAAGCGTTTGCTTTCCTATTGAACCAGTAGAGCCAAGTATTGTTAATATTTTTTTCTTTCTTCTCATTATTAAATAAATTCATTTGTTATGTCTTTGTCCTTTCTAACAGAAATAAATCGAAACTTATCAATTCCTATTGTATCGCTTTGCTTTACAATAATTTTGACGAAATACTTAAGCATCAAGCGTGAAATTATCGAAAAAGTACCTTCTGTAATATAAGTTGCTATGTTTGGATGAACTTGTAGAATTAATTTAAATTCACGACTGTTTTTTCGGAAATTTTTGAGCCATCTTTCCATTGTATTAATCAATACTGCTTTTGATATGATTCTTCCCGTTCCATTGCAAACGTGGCAAATTTCGCTTGTTTTTTCTTCAAGATTCTGATTTATACGTTGCCGGGTAATTTGCATTAACCCTAACTGAGTGAGTGGAAAGCAAACAGTCTTTGCTCTATCTTTTGCCAGAAGCCTTGTCATTTCCTGAAATAACTTTTTCTTGTTGCTTTCTTGCTGCATATCAATGAAATCGATGATAATCATTCCACTCAAATCACGCAATCGAATTTGACGAGCAATTTCATTTGCAGCTTCGATATTAGTTTTGAATGCATTTTTTTCTTGGTCCGTTTCGTTGCTTCTGCCCGAGTTGACATCAATTACGTGCATTGCTTCGGTATGGTCAAACACAACATCGCCGCCTGATGGCAAATTCACAGTCCTTCGAAATGTTTTTGCAAGCTCCTTTTCAATACCAAAAGCTTCGAAAATTGGGCGATCCCCGTTGTATAATTCTACCTTTTCGATTAAATGGGGGGAATTTACTTTTAAGTAATTAATAATTTCTTTGTGTAATTTTTTTGAATCAACAGCCAGCAATTTTACATCCTGGTCAAACAAGTCTCGAACAACGCTTGTCGCAAGTCCCAAATCTTGATAGACAAGACCAGGTTTTTTCAAGCTTTCAGCTTTTTGATGAACCATTTCCCAAATATCGAGTAAATAATTCCAATCACGACGAAGCTCATCTTCACTTTTGCCCTGAGCTGCCGTCCTAATGATGCCGCCATAACCTTCTGGAAGAATACTTTTTGCAAGCTGGCGCAAACGCCGCCTTTCCACATAAGAAGCAATTTTTTTTGAGATACCAAGCACGTTATCAAACGGCAGCAAAACTGTGTAACGTCCGGGTATTCCCAGCTTTGTGGTAACTTTCATCCCCTTGCTGTGATATGCTTCGCGTATCACCTGAACTAAAATTAATTGTCCAGGTTCAAGATTAATATCAATTGCTCCTGATTTCTTTGTGTGAAATTTAACTTTTTGAATTAATGATTTCTTTTTTGTTGCTTTTTTTGATTTAGAAGTCTTCTTTTCGTCAATATTATTGTTGTTTTCGCTATCATCGTCTTCGAAAAACAAATTTTTCTCATTTGCATCATCAATATCAGAAAAGTGCAAAAATGCATCTTGATTTAGACCAATATCGATGAAAGCAGCATTTATTCCTGTAACAATTTTACTAACCTTACCTAAATAAATGTTCCCAATGGATTTTTCTTTTTCTGGTAGTTCTATATAATATTCGCTAAGACGTCCATCCTCGCTTATGGCTACTCTTACTTCGTTAATAGCCGCATTTATAACTATATCTTTTTTCATTTCCTTAAATTTTTTTCCAATTACGCATAATTTATAAAACACAAAATTACATAAAAATATACATTTTTTGCTAAATTAGTTTAATAATTAGTCTCGACTAATACCGTTGTTTTAAATTATTCAAAAAATTTTGTATTTTTGTAAAAAAGTTGATTGAAATTATGTCCGAGCAAATAAACATAAATCCAGAAAGCGAAATCGAACTGATTGACGAAGTAAAGCTTGCCGCAAAAGTCATCCTTTTCAATGACGATTGGCACACTTTTGATGAAGTTATCAACCAAATTATTAAAGCTACTGGATACAACTACGAAAAAGCCGAAGCCATCACCTACGAAGTGCATAATAAAGGTAAAGCAATTGTTTACTCAGGTGAATTGGCTAAATGCATTCAAGTTAGTTCTATATTAGAAGAAATTCAACTTCGTACTGAAATCCAACTTTAATTTTTTCTTAATTGATTTTTCACAAATATTTTAGTCAATTGACTGATTATTTGTATTTTTGAAAAATGAAGACAGCCGAAGTTTTAAATAGAGAAATCAAAATTATTGCCAATAATCGCAAGGCACACCACGATTTTATTGTGCTACAGTCAATTGAATGTGGCATTGTTCTCTCTGGAACAGAGGTGAAGTCCCTACGACAAGGAAAATGTAGTTTGCAAGAAGCGTACGCATCATTTCAAGGGGAAGATTTATATTTAGTGAATTTTCATATTGCTCCTTACGAACACGGCAACCGAGAAAATCACGAACCCAAGCGACCACGCAAGTTACTTATTCATAAACGTGAAGCCTTCAAACTAAAATCTGCGGTTGCTGAAAAAGGCGTTACTTTAATTCCTCTTTCAATTTATTTTTCGGGTCACCTTGTTAAAGTTGAAATTGGCTTGTGCCGTTCCAAAAAGAAATACGATAAACGTGAAACCACAAAAAAAAGGGAAACTGAACGCGAAATTCAAAGAAAATATAAAGTCTGAAAGATTTTTGCCTTTCAATCTAATTTTTTTGCTCATTCATGCAGATTAACAATAGTCTCTTCAATTATTTCAAAATTATTTTGCTCTCTAATACGTTAATTTTAATATTTAACGATTACTGAAAATAGAAAAATGACAGACTACCAATATTATGTTAAGGAAAAATGCTATTGCATTTTCTGCGAAATGTATTTTAATGAATTTAGAGAATGGAAAAAAAACGAAGGAACTGATTTCGTCCGAAATTTTGACATAATCGGCACAGATCCACGATATTTTCAATGTCCCGTTTGTGGTTCCACAGACCGAGAACGCCATCTGTACCTGTTTCTTAAAGAAATTGGTGAACTCGACAAATTCGAAAATAAGCTAATACTATATGTTGCCCCCGAAATAAATTTTTTAAAGAAAATTGCTAAATCTTCAATGAATTTTATTTGTGGAGATTTAAAACCAGAAAAATATCTTCACCTAAATATTAACCCATTTTACAAAATTGACCTTACACAAACCACATTCGAAGATTCTACTTTCGACTATGTTATTGCAAATCATATTTTAGAACATATTCCTGATTATAGAAAAGCTCTCTCAGAAATATATCGAGTGCTTAAACCAAAAGGAACAGCAATACTGCAAACACCTTTTTCATCATTGATATATAACAATTTTGAGGATGTTTTAATTGATACTCCATATTTAAAAGAAAAGTTTTATGGACAACACGACCACGCAAGAATTTTCGGGTTGCAATTATTTGATGATATTAGGCAGTCTGGCTTCAAATTGCAGGTTTTTAACCACTACGAAGTATTAGAAAAATTTCAGCCCTCCATCTATGGCTTAAATGAGAAGGAGAATCTAATTTTGGCAAGAAAATAGATAGTTATCTTTACAAAAAATTCGAATTTTATGGATACCTTAGGCAAATATTTCGAGGATTTTGTTGTTGGCGAAATAATCGAGCATCCACTTTCGAAAACAATTTTCGAAAGCGATAATAATTTATTTTCATTGCTTACAATGAATGCCAACCCATTACATACAAATCTTGATTATGCTCAAAAAAGTCAGCACGGGAAGATTTTAGTTGTTGGTACACTTGTTTTTAGCCTTGCAGTAGGTCTGACAGTGCCTGAAATAAGCGGCAAAGCAATTGCTAATTTAGAATATGAAAAAATAGAACATCTGCATCCCGTATTTATCAACGACACAATTTATGTCAAAACAAAAATACTTGATTTGATACCCTCGAAAAACAAAAAAGATAGAGGAATTGTCTATGTAGAGACAGTTGCATATAATCAGAATAATGTAGAAGTTCTGAAATTTCGAAGAAAAGTTCTGATCAAAAGGAGAAATAGCAATGAATAGCCGTTTTCCTTTTCTTATGAGAAGTCTGATGTTTGTCCCAGGGCATAATGAGAGATTGCTCAATAGTGCAGCTCGGTCGGATGCCGATGTTCTGCTTCTGGATATAGAAGATTCTGTACAGCCCGAAGAAAACAAACAAGTAGCAAGGGATACAATAAAAAGATTTGTCAAAGAAGGTAAGTTTCGCAATCATTTTGTTTTCCCGAGAGTAAATGACCGCGAAAGCGGGCATCTTCTGCAAGATGTGTACCAACTTACCATCGATGGTATTACTGGATTTATGTATCCTAAATCGAAACTGGGTGAGGACATTTACTTTTTCGATAAATTGCTTGAAACCATAGAATATGAAAAAAAAATACCTATAGGAACATATAAAATTATTGCACTTGTCGAAACGACTGCAGCGGTACTGAATGCTCAAGATTTATGTCAAGCTTCTAATCGAGTAGTTGCTCTTGCTTATGGTTGCGAGGATTTTATCACCGACCTAGAAGGTATTCACGATGCTGAGAGCAAAAGCTTATTTGTTCCGCGAGCAACAATTGCAATGGCTGCACGTGCAAATGGTGTAATTCCAATTGATACTGTTCACATTAAAGTTCATGATTTAGACGACCTCGAACGAAACCTAAAAATCGCAAAAAATCTAGGTTTCGAAGGAATGCTTGTGCTTAATCCTAAAGAAATACCTCTTGTTCATAAATACTTTTCACCTTCTGCGGAAGAAGTTGCTTGGGCTGAAGAAATGCTCAGGCTTGCCGAACAAGCACACTCCGAAGGCAAAGGTGTGGCAGTTAAGGATGGTAAATTTATTGGTCCGCCGATGATTCTTGCTGCTCGTAAAATTCTTAAAAAACAAGAATTAATCAATAAAAAAAGCAAAATATGAAAATTGCAATAATGCAGCCTTACGTTTTTCCTTACATCGGATACTTTCAGCTAATTCATTCTGTTGATAAATTTATCTTTTTAGATAATGTGAACTTTATTAAAAAAGGTTGGATTAACAGAAACCGAATAATCGTTAATGATAATGAGCATTATTTCACCATTCCTTGTATCTCTGTTAGTCAAAATAAACGTATCTGCGATACATTGATTGATTGGGAAAGTGATTTTCTCGAGAAATTTATTAAAACATTACAGTATAACTATAAACATTCTCCTTATTTTGAAGATGTAATTGAAATTATAGACATTGTTTTTCAACAAAAGCCAAGAACAATATCTGAACTTGCTATCGCTTCAATTCTCGAATTTTGTAAATACGTTGGTTTGGAGTGTGAATTTAAAGTTGCATCTGATCAAACAAATTATCAAACTGATCTAAAAAGTGCAGATAGGCTTATTGATATTGCAAAGAAAGAAAATTGCTCTATATACATAAATGCGATAGGTGGAATTGATCTTTACAGCAAAGAATATTTTGAAAAAAAATCTCTTAAATTATACTTTTTAAAAACTGAATTAATCGAAAATTTCGACCAAAATTATTATATTTCTTTTCATTCAATTATTGATTTAGCAATGTATAATTCACCTAATAAAATTGCAATTTATTTAGAACAATACGAGTTGATATAATATGCCTAAGAAAGTATTAATTATGGGTGGCCTTGGGAATGGCTCGGTAATTGCACACGCTATTGCAGATGCAAACAGACGAGGCTACGATGAATATATCTGTGCCGGATTCATTAACGATAGAGACAAAATGAATGAAATTGAAGGCTTCCCGGTGCTTGGAGGATTGCAAGATATCCCGAAGTTATTAGAAGAAGGTTTCTATTTTATTAATACAATATTCAAAGTTGGCGGTCAAAAAGAACGTATTGCAATATTTGAGAGTTTAAATATTCCTGATGACCGGCTAGCAACTTTTGTGCATCCGATGGCATATGTAGCTCCAAAGGTTGAGCTTTCCCCTGGATGTGTAATTATGCCAAACGTTTCAGTATCGTCAGGCACAAAATTTGGAAAATGTTGTAGAGTTATGGTCGGTGCAACAATAGGACACAACAGCACAATTGACGATTACTCATTTTTTGCTGCTAATTGCTGTACTGGTGCTTATCTGAAAATTGGAAAAGCTGTTACAGTTAGTTTGAATGCTTGCATTCGTGAATATGTTGAAATTGGCAATTATGCAACTGTTGGTATGGGTGCGGTCGTACTTGAAAATATTGGCGAAGGTGAGGTCTGGGCTGGTAATCCTGCAAAACTATTGAAAAAGGTGGAATAATGAATAATTTAGTTAATAATCCGCTTGTTAGTATAAGAGTTTTAGCTTATAATCACGAAAAATACATTGCTCAATGTATTGAAGGAATCATTTCTCAGAAAACCAATTTTCCCTTTGAAATTATCATTGGCGAGGACTGCTCTACTGATGCAACTCGTCAAATATGTCGCAATTATAAAGAAAAATATCCTGAGATTATCAATCTTATCGAAAATGAAAGAAATTTAGGCGTAGTTGCTAATGGCGAACGTACTATCGCCGCTTATCGTGGGAAATATATTGCTTGGTGCGATGGTGACGACTTTTGGATTGATGAGTATAAATTGCAAAAACAAATTAACGTTTTAGAGCAAAATTCAAATTTAGCTGTTTGTTTTCACTCTGTTAAGATTATCTACGAAGAAAGCAACCAGAAGCCAATAATTTCTAATCCACAACAGAAACAAATTTCTACAATATACGACCTTGCTTTCGGAAATTTTATACATTCCCCGTCCGTTGTGTTTAGACGCGGGCTTTATGATGCGAATCTCGAAATATTGAAAACAATTCCAGCACGTGATTATGCTGTTCATCTTCTGAATGCAAGCAAGGGGGATATTTTTTTTATCAATGAAGTGATGGCTGTATATCGTGAACATCCAAAGAGTGCATGGACATCAAAAACGTTGAAAGATCGACATCTTGGACACATTAAAACTCTTGATATGATGACAGGGCTTTTTAATTCTCAAATTGACAATATTTTTACATTTGTTAAAGCTAATTACTATTATGATTTATTTAGTAAACTTAAAAATTTTACAGAGATAAATGAAGTTAAGCAGTATCTTTTTTCTGCTCTTGAAAATACTCGAAAAATACCGTATTTCCCAAATATTGATGCGGTCAATAACAAAATTATTTCAGATTTACTTAAAATTATTGACAAGGAGCACGACAGTAAAGCATTTTTGTTGCTATCGAAGCTTGCTTTTCAAAAGCATTTATATAAAGATACAATAGATTTTCTTGAAAATGTAATATGCATTGAGCCAGATAATTACGAAGCTAAAATTTTACTCGCTCGTTCTTACTTCAAAATAGAGAATTACACCAAAACAATCGATATTTGTACTAATTTAATCGGACAATCTGAAAATAGTGAATTATTGCGAATTTTGGCAAAAGCCTACTTTAAATCTGCTCAATACTCAAATGCAATTGAGATTTCAGAACGTTTGCTCAAAATAGACCAAACTAATTTCAATGCACTTAAAATCATCGCTTTATCTTATTTTGAAACTGGCAATAAGATTGCTGCCTATGAATATTGCGAAAAAGCATTATTAATTTTCAAATATGATGCAGAATTGTTTTCATTAAAAGCAAATTTGAAAAAAAGTATTTCAAGTGATACTGTTAGTGATGCAGAAAAAATCAAACAAAAAATTAAGCCAAAATCGCAAATTAAAATAGACGATAGAGAACTTATCTCGATTATAATTCATACAAGAAACGAGGCTCATTTACTTGAACACTTGATTCATTCGATTTATGCATATAATTCTAAATATAATTTTGAAATTGTTGTTTCGGATAATGCATCCAATGATGAAACATTAACTATTCTCAAAAAATTTGCTTCTTCAAGAATTAATTTTCGCTTCATCAGAAACTATAATAGCATTCCAGTTCCAAGAGCAATTAATAATGCGATTAAAAATGCTTTTGGTAATTATTTTGTTGTCCTTAATGAAGTTTACTCTGTTTCTCAGAATTGGCTGGATGTTTTAATAGACAGTCTGAAAAACACAAATTCAATAGTATCATTGCCAAAATTGTTTCCGAACAGTAGAAAGATCCATTCAACTGGGATTAAAATAGAAGCAAAAGACAATAAACTAAACTTTTTATATCAAAATCAAAATGAAGATTATGAAACGCTTACTATTTCTGGCGAATATATATTATCGAATGCTTTATCTGCAAATTGCGTTGCTTTCCGAACTGAATTAATCGAAAAAATTGGACTGTTCGACGAAAGTTTTGAGAGCTTTCTTCATGAAATCGATTTTTCATTGCGAGCAAAAGAATTTGATTATACGCCAATTTGCTTAACTGATAGCATAGTTGTAATAAAAGATAGTATCGAAATTAAAATGCCGACGGAATCGGAAATTAGTCTTTTCTCTCGAAAATGGGGAAGATTATTCAATACTGAAGATGCTATCGATGGTAATAAAAATCAATCTGAAACTTCAATAAATCAACTTCTATTGGAAATTGTGCAAAACCTATCTGAAAAAGGAGAAATTGCAGAAATTCAGAAATTGGGTAATGTCCTACTAGTTCCGAATTTGCACTCTTTGAATGAAAATGAGATTTTGTCGCTGGAAATAGATGAAGAATTGTTCAATTCATACTGCAAACTTGATGAACAAGGTTCAGATTTTCAATACGAGGATTTATTTGAGATTTCAGATATTAAGCCAGAGACTGAGAGTATCGTCTCCGAAAGCACTGTGAAACAAGAAAAGCCACGAATTTTGCTTACAATGTATGGTTGGAACGAAAGCGGTGGCGGCACTACTTTCCCTCGTTCTGTGGCAATTGCTCTTGCTCGTCGTGGATATGAAGTAGCTGTATTTTATGTAACGGCAAACCATCCAACAATACACCAACCATATTACTTGGAATATAAAATTGACCAAGGTGTTCATTTGTACGGGGTTTATAATCGGCCTATTGTATTTTTGGATGCTTTAAACCCAGAAAGAGAAATAAAAGACGAGCGAATAGTCCAACTATTTGCACAAGTTGTAGATGAGTTCAGACCTAACATTGTTCACTATAATAATTTTCTTGGGATTTCTTTCGCTATTGGAAAAATTCCATATTCTAAAGGGATTCCTTCTGTTTTTACAACTCATAATTACCATATTATCGATCCTATGCTCTATCTTTATCGCTCAGATTTATCCTTGTGGCACAACACTGACTTTTTCCATAATTCAGAACTTGCTCGCAATTATCCTAACTTACAAAACTCGTATAGAAAACGCATCGAAGCGGCTAAAAAATTAGTCAATGAACATATCACATATACACTTGCCGTATCTCGACGAGTTAAAGAATTATTTGTAGAATTTGGAATTAACCCTGACAAAATTACAATTGTTCATCAAGTGCCAGAACAAGCCCAAAAGTTAACTTCATTGAATATCAACAATCGTCTGCCAGAATACCCACTTCAATTTGGCTATATTGGTGGTGTCATGCCACACAAAGGTGCTCATATTCTTGTTCAGGCCGCTCAATCTATACCGAAAGAAAAAGCTGAATTCTTGGTCTATGGATTTGTATCGCCAGATTATCTTCGCTTGCTTGAGTGCCTTGATGTTAACAAAAGAATTAATTTTATGGGGAAATATAATACTGATGAATTACCAAAAATTGCTGAACATCTTGATGCAATTGTTTTGCCAAGCGTTTGGGAAGATTGCGCACCGCTGGTAATTGCCGAAGCACTTGCAATGAAGCTTCCCGTTATCGCATCGAGTATTGGAGGTTTCCCTGATTTTGTAAAAGACGGGATCAATGGCAAGCTGTATTCGCATAGTTCCCCTTCTGAACTTACCAAAATATTATGGGATGTAGTTGAAAATCCTGAATTAATAAATATTTGGCGTTCAAATTGCAACTTAACCCATAATTTTGATGACTATATTGACCATATCTTAGGCATTTATGAAAAACTTATCTCTGGTAACCGCCCAAATGTTGAAGAAATTGAGCTAATCTTTTAAAATGAAAACTATTATTCGCAATGCTGTTATTTTATTTGGAAGCACTCTTTCTGTTATGGCTGGTGCAATAGTAACACCTGCCTTGCCATATATTACACAGAATTTTTCAAATATTGATAATATTGAGTTTCTTACAAAATTAATTTTATCTCTTCCACCACTTTTTATTGCTATCTTTTCGCCCATTTCCGGTTATTTATTCGAAAAATTTGGGAGAAAGTCGATTTTAGTTTTTGCATCTATTCTATATGGAATTGCTGGGACGACAGGTTATTATCTTCGAGATATATATTTAATTTTGCTCGGGCGAGCGTTTCTTGGAATAGCAATTTCTGCCTTGATGACTGGATTTATTGTTGTATTAGGCGATTTGTTCGAGGGTGAAAAGCGGAATAAGTTTATTGGCTTACAGGGAGCGATAATGAGCTTCGCTGGTGTTATTTATTTGCTGCTTGGTGGGGTGCTTGCAGATATTAATTGGAGTTTTCCCTTTATTGCTTATTTCGTATCTGTTATTGTTGGGGTTCTTCTTTTATTTTTTCTGGATGAAACTTCTTACAAAATAGAGACAAGAAGACAGGTCCAGTTTTCTTTTAACTTAAAAACATCATTAATATATTTAAGTGCAATTTTTGTGATGATTTGTTATCTGATGGTACCAACTCAGCTGCCTTTTTTAATCAATTCTCAATTCCCAGATTTCCCAGCCTCGAAAATTGGTTTGCTAATAGCTGTTTGGATAATGTTCTCATCGTTTTCATCGCTAATTTATCCAAAAATTAAAAATAAAGTCCCATTTCGTTATGTTTATATGCTTGGATTTTTCATTTGGGGCTTCGGGCATCTGTTGATTTTATTCTCGTCGAATTTAGTTTTGCTTGTTGCTTCGTTAATTTTTTCAGGATTAGGAAATGGTTTGGTTGTCCCAAATTTGAAATCACACATATTAGCACATTCGACTGAAAATAATCGTGGTATTAATAGTGGACTCCTTACTACTGCTCTTTATGTTGGGCAATTTCTTTCGCCAATTGTAGTTCAACCAATGTTTCAATATGCAAACATTTCACAAATCTTCCCAATATTTGGGATTCTTATGTTTGTAATATCTTTTGTTTATATATTTTCAAATAAAATTTAGGTGTGAAATGAATACTTCACCATTTTATATTCAGAAAACGCAAAAATCTTTTTCTGAAGCAATAGAAGCAGTAAAGGATAATGCAGCAAACGCCGGTTTTAATCTTGTCGCTGAACATAATATGAAGAACACTTTCGAACGTAACTATCTACAATGGGAACGCAATTACACAATTTTATCGATTTGCAATCCAACAAAATCACATCACGCACTAAGTATGGATAAACGGCTTGGATGCTTTATGCCCAAAAATATCGTTGTTTTCGAGGATGATAACAGAATTGTTAATATTATGATGATGAAAGGCGATCCAAATAAAATGAACGAACTTTTCCCAGAACTTGGCATCAGTGAAATGTCTGCAAAAGTTATGAACGAACTAATTAGCATAATTGAAAAATCAATTTGATAGAGGCTAATATGGACAATTTCGTGATTTGTCAGGTTTGTGGTGCTAAAATTGATGTAAGCAAGGCTCTTTATTCGCAAATCGAGCAAACATTAAAAAATCAATACGAACTTGAAGCTCAGAAAAAAGATCAGCAATTCAAGCAAGCAATTGAACTACTGGAAAATGAGCGTAGAGAAATTGAAACTGAAAAATTTCGCCTAAATCAGATTGTACAAGAACAAGTCGAAAAACGTCTTTCAGACGAAAAAATACAACTTGAAGAAAACTTGAAACTTCAAATTTATAGCGAAAACAAAAATCAGATTGAAACTCTAAAACAAGAATTAACTGAAAAATCTCTGAAAATTGCTGAACTTAACAACGCTTTAACCGAAATTGAACGTTTGAAACGTGAAAAGCAAGAAATCGAGTCTCGATTACAACTTGAATTTGAGAGGAAACTTACTGAAAATATTCGTTTAGAGCGGGAAAAATTACGCAAACAATACGAAGACAACTTTTTGCTCAAACTCAAAGAACAAGAAAAAACCATCGAAGATTTAACAGCAAAACTTGAAGACGCTTGTCGTCGTGCGGAACAAGGCTCTATGCAACTTCAAGGTGAAGTTCAGGAGCTATTTTTAGAAGACATGCTTGGAGAACTATTTCCGTTGGATGAGATTCAAGAAGTGAAAAAAGGACAACGTGGCGGTGATATAATTCAGGTTGTGCGAAATAATATTGGAAAAGAATGTGGTAAAATCTATTATGAGAGTAAACGAACTAAAAATTATGACAAAGGCTGGATTTCTAAACTTAAAGAAGATAATTTAGAAGCAAAAGCAGATGTTTTAGTTCTGGTAACGCAAGCAATGCCCGAAGGCAAAGATAGATACTTTTTCGAGGATGGTGTTTGGGTCTGTCCATTTTCGGAAATTCGCGCTTTTGCAAATGTATTAAGACTTATGTTAATTCAAATTTATAATGCCTCTATTGTAAACGTCAATAGAGAAAGCAAAATGGAACTTGTTTATAATTACCTTACAAGTAGAGAATTTGCCGATACTTTCGAAGCAATTATTAATGGGTTCAACGACCTTCAAAAAAGCTACATAGACGAAAAAAACAAGGTTATGAAAATTTGGAAGGAACGCGAAAAACAGTTCGAGAAAATTCTTGCTAATGCAGTTAATTTATATGGTTCGATAAAAGGTCTTGCAGGAAGTTCCATACCTGATATTAAATTATTAGAGTAAATTTTACTGCATTTTGTGATATTTCTAACATTATGAGCTAAATTATAATTATAATAGGAAAAAATAAGGGAGCTGCTCTTTTGAGACAGCCCCACATTAGAAAATCCTCTACTATCAATTTCCTTTATACGGTATTCCTTTCGTTATCCATTCTGGTGCCGGCTTTCCTAAAACATAATGGTCGAAGAATTCTTTCATTTTTATTGAATAGTCAAGTTTGTTCTGATAACGACGAGGATGATGTGGTTCATTCTCATACTGCAAAAATATTGCATTTTTCCCAAGCCTACGATATGCCATATAAAGTTCGATTCCTTGTTGCCAAGGCACAGCTTCGTCTATATCTCCAAACATTATTAAAAGTGGAGTTGTAGCTTTATTTGCACTGAAAATAGGGGAGTTGCGTATATAATTATCTAAACTATCCCATAAGGTGCCCCCAATACGGCTTTGCTGCGCTTCATATTGAAATTGTCTAGTAAGCCCTGATTCAAGCCGAATTTGTCCGTACGCGCTCGTCATATTTCCAACTGGTGCTCCTGCGCAAGCTGCTTTGAAAAAATCTGTCTGAGTTACGATAAATGCTGTTTGATAGCCGCTCCAAGAATGCCCTTGAATACAGAACCTTGTTGAATCTGCTATGCCAAGTTCAATTAGCCGTCTTGCACCAGTTATAATAGCATCTAATGCATCAAATCCGGGATTGCCGATGTAGTACTTTATATCAGGTAGAAACATTAGATAACCCGATGAGTTATATACCTGTGATATCGGGCGATGCGTTAGCATCGGTGGATTAAAATTATAGGTTCTATCTGAAAATCTTTCGTAAAAATATACATATACTGGATAACACCTTTTGGGATTAAAGTTATATGGCTTAATAATAAAACCATCCAAACTATCCCCACGCGAGTTAGTCCAACGTATAATTTCCGTTGTTCCCCATTCATATTCTGCAATTTCAGGATTAGCATCTGTTATTTTTCTTGTGTCTGTAAAATTCAAATTCAAGGATAACCAATAATCAGGATATTCCACGTAATTTTCTCGTGTAAACAAAAATTTATTGTCATAACGTGGTTTACCAATCACTGTGAATTTCTTCTCTTGTTCAACCAAGTTCTTTCTGAGTTCATTGTTTTGGAGTATAAAAGTATAAATTCCTTGAATTTTAGTATAATTATTATATCCTTGTAAAATTAATGTATCGGTTTCAGAGTAAAATTCTTTGTCTGCCCAGATATTACGAATTCTAAAACTTATCTTTTCTTTATTTCCAATTCCATTTGTCAAATTATATCCACTGCCGTTTGCACAATCAAATTTCCATAAATCATACCAATCATAAATAATAAATGAATTTCCGCTATCGAGCCAGCAGCCAAACCCGTTCGATGGGACGCTGCTTGGCATATCAAACTCTATATCGAAAAACTTACCTTCAAGATCCTTTGTTATATTTTTTGAAATATTATTTAATATATCATATAAATACCAGTTTTTTTGGTAATAATAAACAATATATTTCCCATTAGGTGATATATATGCATTCTCTTCAATTCGTTTCTGAATAATTCTTTTTTCTCCATTGTTAAGATTAATCAAGTAAAGGTCAAAAATATCGCCATACCAAGTTTTTTCTTTATAATAAGGTGTTTCGCTATACGCTATTGTATAATCGTTGTTTTTGGGAATAAATACTCTATTGATTATACTATCTCCGAGCTGATGAAATGCATTTTTTGTCAAATCGAACACACTCAAAAAATATCTATCTTTGAACTTATTCCAGCTAATTTTCTGATGCGACATTATTAATGGATCGTCCCAATGCCAAAGATATAAATCAGCACGACGTGCAATACTATCAATATTGTAAAATGTTGTATCATTGAAGTTTGAAAAATCTTGCTTTGTGTCGTATTTTTCAGTGATTGGCTTAATTCCAAAATACAATTTGTTTCCATCATAGCTCCAACTTAATTCGTTTACTTGTGGAATATAATAATTATTAGTAATTAATTTTGTAGGAACAATCTCTCTCGCTTGCTCTTTGTCCCACATATAAACTGAATAATTTTTAGGCTTTCCACTATTATCCAGTTCAGATGAGCAGCAAAAAGCCAGTTTCTGAACATTTTCGTTCCATGATAAATTGCAAATATGAATGTTATTTTTGGAAATTATTTCGTATTCAGGTGCAAAATCCTGATTCAAATTCCTGTAATATAAACCATCACCATTCCCAGATTTTGTTGAAATTGTATAAAAAATATAATTGCTCAAACTGTCGAATAAATACTCAGTGACATAGTCAATTCTTATTTCTGTTCCACTTTGTAAATGACGTAAATTAAGTTGTGAACCTACAATTTTATCTTTTAGTTTCTTATCTTTTTCCTCATTGCCTTCATATAAAAAAGCTAACCATCGACCATCGTTCGAAAATTCATAAGATTTTACAGTTTCTCTTTCGACTACTCGTCCATTAAACAAATTCATTATCCCGAACTTGTTTTTTGGCTTTTCTTTTTTTCCAGCATTTTCAATTTCGATTTGTTTAGGGAGAATTTCAAAGGCTGCCCAGTTAGTTGTAGGCGACAGTTTTGATTTAGAACCACGTTCATAAATAAATTTTGCTGTATCTTCGAGTGATTGAATAATGAGCGTACGGTCTCCTCTGTCCGGCACTAATGTATATGCAAGCCATTTGCCATTCTGCGATAATGTAGTTTCTCTTATTAACTTGAACTTCATTGCATCTTCAAAAGTGTAGGGTTTCTTCTTTTGCGAGAAAGCAGTAACTGGAATTATCACCAATAATAATACAAATACCAAATTTTTCGCTATTTTCATTCAATAATCCTTTTTAGTGATTAAATTTATTTCAAAATAAAAAAAATAATCGTATTTTTAAAGTTAGTCTAAACAAATCTTTTATTTACGATGAAACAAATTTATATCATTGGCACGGCAACCCTCATAGCAATTCTAATTATATCATATTTTTCTTTTAAATCTTTTCAAAAATTAAATAACGACATCTCGCCGGATATTTTCAACAAGTTAATCAAACCATATTCTGAATTGATTGCTAATAGCGATTATGAAAAAGCATATAAACTTTACACCACAGTTAGCTACAAATCAAAGCACAGTTTCGATGAGTACAAAACTGCACAAATAAATAATAAAAATTATTTTGGTGAGCTGTGCAAAATGTCGCTTACATCAGGTATTTTTATTAAAATGATTGATAAAGAAAATAAATGGATTTATCGCGGAACCATTAATTATGAATGCAAAAAAATCAGTAGAAAATTCACCATTGATGTTGCGATAGAGAACGGTGTATATAAAATTGCTCAGACCTATCCAAGCCAACTCAGTTTTGTCAAAATGAAGTCTATGATTTTTTAATTTGCAACCTTTAAGCCAACAATACCTGCAATAATTAGAAAAATCGAAATGACTTTCAGCAAACTTGCTGTATCTTTAAAAAATACTACTCCTATTGTAAAAGTTCCAATAGCACCTATCCCTGTCCAGATTGCATAAGCAGTTCCGATTGGTATTTGCCTTTGAGCAAGCCAGAGAAAGTATCCACTCAATCCCATACTAACAACGCTGAATACTATCCACAAATATCTGAAAGAGGTTACTTGCGATAGTTTAAAACCAACAGGCCACCCAATTTCAAAAATTCCAGCCAATAGCAAATAAAACCAGTGCATCACTATTGATTCACATCACTTAATAAATACGCTTTGATAAAATCATCAAGGTCTCCATCCATCACTGCTTGAATATCTGTTCGTTTGAGCTCAGTTCTATGATCATTAACCATTGTATACGGTTGGAAAACATAAGAGCGAATTTGGCTGCCCCATTCGATTTTCTTTTTAGTTCCTTCAATAGCAGCGCGAGCAGCTTCTTCTTCTTCTCTTTTCTTTTGGTAAAGTCTTGATTTTAGCATTTTCATTGCTCGCTCGCGATTTTGGAATTGCGAACGTTCCTGTTGGCAAGCAACAACAATTCCTGTTGGAATATGCCGTAAACGAACAGCTGTTTCGACTTTGTTTACATTTTGTCCACCTTTGCCGCCAGAACGAAATGTTTCCATCTCAATATCGGCGGGATTTATCTCTATTTCCACATCATCATCAATTTCTGGATATACAAATACAGAGGCAAATGATGTATGCCTTCGTGCATTTGAGTCGAAAGGTGATATTCGAACTAATCGATGTACTCCATTTTCAGCCTTCAAATATCCGTACGCATACTTGCCGTTAATCTCTAAAGTTGCAGACTTAATTCCAGCTCCATCACCTTCGAGTTCATCGAGCAAATACACTTTGTAATTGTGGCGTTCAGCCCAGCGAGTGTACATACGCATTAACATTTCTGCCCAGTCCTGGGCTTCTGTGCCACCTGCTCCCGAATGAATTGTAAGTATTGCTGATTTTGTGTCATCAGCACCAGAAAGCATATTTTTTATTTCAAGTTCCTCTATGAATTTCTCAAATTGAGAAATTTCAGCATTCAGTTCATTTTCCAGAGACGCATCTTCTGCCTCAACTGCCAATTCTAAAAAAGCAGCAGCATTTTGGAATAATTGCTCCGCTTTTTCATATTCATCCATCCATTCCGATAAGTCAGAAATTTCTAGCATCGTTTTTTTTGCTGCATTGGGGTCATCCCAGAAATCATTTCTATGCGTTTCTTCTTTTAGTATTGCAATTTTTTCTTTTTTAACGTCAATGTCAAAGAAACCTCCGTAGGTTCTCTAACCTCGGTTTTAACTCATCTAATTTTTCTTTTTGTGGCTCAAACATATCTTTGTTTTAATAAAAATTAAAAAAATTAAAGACCACAAAATTACGAATATTAACTTTAAGATAAAAATTATTCATCATCTCAAAATCATTACAAAAAAGCAGCCTTACAAAATTGTAGGCTGCTTCTTGGTAATATTAAAACTAATTTATTTAGCAATGCTAACGCTTCTTTTTTCTCTGATAACAGTAACTTTGATTTGACCAGGGTATTCCATTTCGTTTTCAATTCATTTCGCAATTTCAATAGCTAAAATATCAGCAGTGTTGTCATCTACCTTTTCTGGTTCTACAATTACGCGTACTTCACGCCCCGCCTGAATAGCAAAAGTTTTACCAACACCTTCGAAACTCTCCGCAATTGATTCAAGCTTTTGCAAACGCTTCACATAATTTTCAACCGATTAGCATCAATATTGATTAGATTAATAATGATGTTGTAATAATTTTATTATGATTACCGACGCTAATAAAATAATTTCTGTTACTGTATTTGTGACAAAATGTGTTGAATTATTTGTTTGTTTATTTCATAATACATATTTTCATTAATTGCTGTCCTAAATGTATGTAGTTGAGAGTCAATGATTTTATAATTAAATAATGAAAAATGTTCTTTTAGCTTAGAAATTGTTGCTTGTATTTCGTCATAAGATACTATTGGGTCGTCCTTTCCCCAAATCGAAAAAACGAATGTAGATTTGTTATTTTTTAATTTAAGTCTATCAGCCGAAAAATTAATTAGTGTGTTTTCACTATCTGATCTATTATTCATTTTTAAACGTTTTTTCGAGGCTTCTAAATTATATGGTAAGCCTTCAGTAATTAATAACCTAACATCTTCATTTGAAATATTTGTATAGTTTAAACATATTACACCACCCAAAGAAATGCCATAGAGCGCAAGTTTCAAAGTGTCGACTGTATATTCTTCTTTATAAAAGTCTATAAATTTTATTAAGTCATTAATTTCATGATTAGTTGTATCTCTAATTAGTTTGGAATTTAGACTATTTTCACTTTCTCTAAGATTAATAAAACATACAGAAAGCCCTGTTTTTATTAATTCAAATGCGATTGGATATAATAATTGATTTCTCAAATTAATCCCAGGAATCATAACAACTAATTTTGATCTATCAAAATTAAAAGGAGGTGTCCATAGAACATATCTTACAACATTACCTTTATTGTCTGGAATATCAATATTATAGGGGACAATATTACAAGAATACTTGAGAAGCGTATCTTTAGAATTTATAATTAAACCTAAAGAAATAAATTCATCATTAATTAGTTGTCTTTGTTCGTAAATAGTTATCTTACTGCCTGATGAACAAGAATATAAAAGTAATATCAACAAAATGAATAATGTTTTTTGCACAATTCTGTCCTTTTTTTAATTGTATTTTATAAAAGGCTGTCTCAAAAGTAAAATCGTACAAAATCTATTTTTCTGCCAACATCTATAAAAGCCTCTGGTTGAGTTTTTGCAATTGAGATGATGTTTTTCCTGCTTGAATAATTATCAAAGTCAGGAATTCAAGCCCTTTTGAGACAGCTACCTTCTTATCTAACAACTTATTTCAATAAATAAAGGGCCTTTAGTGGCACCTGTTTGAAAATCCTTTTCAACTTTTGCTCCAGCTTTAACGCTTATATTATTAACTGGTTGTGGTGGTTGTTCAGATAAACCTTGAATCATTGGAACGACTTTTTTACCTTCGTAATGATCTTCTCTAAGATAATCAGCCATAGTTTTAACTGAACATACTATTGCCTCTTTTTGTTGACTAGTAAAAGATTCTATGTAAATTCTTTGAGAATTAGTAATCACAAATCTGCTTTCGATAGCTCCTAAAAAATTATTGATCATATCGCTACTTAAATTTTCATATGCTATGGCATCTGATTCGATAGTTTTGAAATATTCATTCGCATTTGCATCATTAAGCTTTGGAAGCGTGTTTATCGACATAGCATTTCCTCCTTTATTGATAATTACTAAATTAAATTATTCGAGTTTTTATCTATGTCCTTGTTGGATAAGTAATTACAGTGCTTGGAATTACCCTGAAATTGTGTGTTAATTCCAGCACTGAAATTCGCAATGCCAGCTAGTATTTCCTCTATATTTTTTATACAATTACTTTTTCCAGATAACCTATTTACTGTCTTGATGTATATATTATTTGAAATTGAGAATAGCGTATAAAAAACATAAAAAATAGTAACATACTCATTAAAAATAGAATAATAATTAGAATTTTGATAGAAAGATAGAAAGATA